>Ga0326727_10000294_pt1 | contig 210633 bp, 174 predicted proteins | sample MB2enrmetagenome_FD_207643 | JGI IMG/M metagenome (GOLD analysis project Ga0326727, IMG submission 207643) | Lab enriched peat soil microbial communities from McLean, Ithaca, NY, United States - MB29MY | ecosystem: Environmental > Terrestrial > Soil > Wetlands > Peat | place: USA: New York... | reverse complement strand
TTTCACAGTCTGGCGCTGCAAACCAACGGGACCGTTGTGGCCTGGGGCGCAGGACAGATAAATGATCCGAGCGATGGTAATTATGACTACGGACAAGCCATTGTGCCTGCGGGATTGAGCAATGTGGTGGCGATAGCCGGAGGTTTCTTTCACAGTCTGGCGCTCACGGCTGATGGTACGGTGGTGGCCTGGGGTGCAGGACAAACCAATAATCCGAGCGATGGGGTTGATTATGGACAGTCCATCGTGCCTGCCGGATTGAGCAATGTGGTGGCGATTGCCGGAGGTGGCTATCACAGTCTGGCGCTCACGGCTGATGGTACGGTGGTAGCCTGGGGTGCAGGACAAACCAATAATCCGAGCGATGAGGCTGATTATGGACAGTCCATCGTGCCTGCGGGATTGAGCAATGTGGTGGCGATTGCCGGAGGTGGCTATCACAGTCTGGCGCTCACGGCCGACGGCACGGTGGTGGCGTGGGGAGATAATTTCTCCGGCCAGACCAACGTGCCTCCGGATCTGACGAACGTGGTGGCGCTGGCTGGCGGTGGCCTTTACAGTCTGGCGCTCACAGCCAACGGCACGGTGGTGGCGTGGGGTGCAGGACAAACCAATAATCCGAGCGATGGGGTTGATTACGGACAGTCCATCGTGCCTGCCGGGTTAACCAATATCGTAGCCGTCGCCGCAGGTTTCCAACACAGTCTGGCACTTGAGAATGACGGTTCTCCATACATCGTCCGACAGCCGGCCAGCCAGACGGTTTTGACCAACACAACCGTCACCTTCACCGTGACCGCTCTGGGTGCCCCAACGCTGAGTTATCAGTGGCAGAAAGACAGCACTAATCTTGTGGACGGCGGCAACGTGTCCGGCTCGGCTACGGCCACACTGACCCTGACCGATGTGCAGGATGCCGACGCGGCCGGCTACACCGTCGTTATTACGAACGCCATCGGCAGTGTGACCAGTTCCAATGCGACCCTGACGGTGACCGAAGTTGCGCCGGCATTCGTATTGCAACCGGAGACCGGGCAGACACCGGCTTCACCGATTATCCGAAGCATCATATTGACGGGTGACGGGAACATCATGATTGCGGGCAATGGCGGCGGGGGTGGCGGGGCGCTGGCCGGTATCGCGGGCGGCACAAACGCCGGCATCTACTACGTGCTGGCCTCATCCAATCTGCTGACGCCATTGACCAACTGGACGTTGGTTGCAACCAATCAATTTGACGGCGAAGGCAATTTCATCTTCACCAACCCTGTGCCCACCAACGCGCCGCAGATGTTTTACCGGCTGCAATCGCCGTAATCCCGCCACGCGGACCGGAAACCGCCAGTTTTGAGTTGGCGTCCGGGGCTGACTTTGCTTTCATATTCCCATGAAAGTATTACGCACGACCATTTTGACCGTTTCATTGCTGGCTTTCCTGGGTACTCCGGCGCTGGCGCAAACTAAAATTGCCACCGTGGATTTGCGCAAGGTGTTTGAAGGCTATTGGAAAACCAAACAGGTGCAGGCCGCCCTCAACGATCGCAAGGCCCAGCTCGACAACGACGACCAGACCATGCGCGAGGATTTAAGAAAGGGCAGTGACGAATATCAGAAGCTTTTGGAACAGGCGAACGACCAGGCCATTTCCTCCGACCAGCGTGATAAGCTCAAACAGTCCGCCGCCGATAAACTGAAGCAATTGCAGGAGTCCAAGGCCTCCATCGATCAATTTGAACGCCAGGCGCAAATCACCCTCACCGAACAAAGCCAGCGGATGCGCGACAACATCGTCTCAGAAATCAAAGCGGCCGTGGCGGCACAGGCCAAAGCCGGCGGCTACGCCATCGTCATCGACGCCGCGGCGGAAACCGCCAATGCCACCACTGCGGTGGTTTACAGCAACGGCGAGAATGATTTGACCGACGCCGTTCTCAAACGGCTTAACGCCGGCGCACCCATCAGCATCCCGGCCACGCCGATAGCGGCTTCGCCGTCATCGGTGTTGGGCTCCAATTCGCCGGCCATCAACTTGCGCTGAGCCGCTGCACCGGCTTTTCAAAAAGCAACCGGTGGGATTCCTCCAGAATGGCGGGAATGCAATTGGCAAACGGACTGTTCCGCAGCGCCGCCCGCAGGTCCCGTTCGCGGACGTTGGCCGCATTCCGGCCGGGAAACCAGTGGTCGGCCTGTCCGAGCAGGTTGTAACGCATTTTGCCCCAGGCCACGAGGTCCAGCGACTTCGCGTAGGTCCACAACCGGAGGATTTCTGAAACGTTGATCTGTCCGGGCACGTCCACGTAATTCGGCAAACCTTCAAACCATCGCGCGCACCAGTCCGCGCCCAGCACGCGCTCCATTTCCGCCCGTAACCGCTTCTCCACCGGCGCGATCGTCTCGGCGATGTTGTCGTAGAATTTCAGCGCGGCGACGTGCTCATCGAAGTCGCCGGGCTTGTTCACACCGCAACTGAGCGTGTGAACCTCCTGGCGGCCAAGACAATAAAGGTCGTTGAATATCATCGGCGACAGCGGCGCGCAAAGCTCAACCATTTTGGGCGGCGGTTCATAAAGTTTTCCGCCCTTGTCGTTCGGGCTGATGATGAACACGCCCATGTCCAGCCGGTGCGCGGCTTCAATGGCGGCCCAATTCAGGTCGTTCACGAAATACCAGTGGACGTTCAGATAATCGAACTCGCCGGAATTCACCGCGGCCAGAATGATGTCCGTGGTTGCGTGCGTGGAGAAACCGACGAACCGCACACGGCCTTCTTTCTGCAACTGGCGCGCGGCGGCGAGACAACCGTTTTTCTTCAGCGACCAGTCGAGCAGTTCACGGTTGTTGATGCCGTGCAACGCCAGCAAATCCACATGGTCGAGTTGCAGGTATTTCAGCGAGGTCTCAAAGGTCTGGAGAAATTCCTTCGGCTTGGCGCGGGGCGTGACCTTGGTCTGGACGATGATTTTATCGCGCGGCAGTTTGGGCAGCAGGTTGCCCAGTTGCATTTCCGAAGTGCCATAGCCGCGCGCGGTTTCAAGGTGGTTGATACCCAATTCCAGCGCCCGGTGGATGCAGGCTTCCACGTTTTCCTGGTTGGCATGCGGGATGTCCTTCGGGGCCACGTCCTGCCACTTGTATTGATAACGCATCCCGCCGCAGGAAATCACCGGCATCTGCAGTTCCGTCCGGCCGAAACGACGATATTTCATCGGGCGACAATAAATTACCTGCCCGCCAATGGCAAGCTGGCGGGCCCAACCGCCAATTATTGCCAGTTTCCACTTGCGTTGGGTGCGTTGGTTGTTAAAGTCCTTTCGTGATTTCATCCGCCGATCGCGGCGGTTTTTCCGTTTTAACCATTAACAACCAGTAGCAAGTGAAAATTTTCAGCGGCACAGCAAATGTTACTCTGGCCCGGGCCATCTGCAAATCCATCGGCTGCCAGCTCGGCAAATGCTCCGTCCTGCCTTTCCCCGACGGCGAGACGTTTGTAAAAATCGAGGAAAACGTGCGCGGCGAAGACGTCTTTATCGTCCAGCCGACGTCGCCGCCGACGAATCACAACCTGATGGAGTTGTTCATCATGATTGACGCCGTGCGGCGGGCGAGCGCATCGCGCATCACCGCCGTGCTGCCGTTTTACGGTTACGCGCGCCAGGACCGCAAGGACCAGCCGCGCGTGCCCATCACCGCCAAGCTCGTGGCGAACCTGCTGGTGGCCGCCGGCGCCAACCGCATCCTCGCCATGGACCTGCACGCCCAGCAAATCCAGGGGTTCTTCGACATCCCCGTCGATCATCTCTACGCCGCCCCGGTGATGTATGAGTATCTGAAGAAAAAGAAACTGACCAACCTGGTCGTCGTCAGCCCGGACGTGGGCGGATTAAAAATGGCCCATGCGTATTCCCAGGTGCTTGAGGGCGGGTTGGCCATCGTCGCCAAACGGCGCAAAAGCGCCTCGGAAGTCGAATCCATGGCCGTCATCGGCGATATCAAGGGCAAAAACGTGCTGCTGGTGGACGATTTGACGGAGACCGCCGGAACGCTGACCCAGGCCGCGGCTTTGTTGAAAAAGAAGGGCGCCATGAAGGTTTTGGCCTGTGTTTCCCATGCCATTTTGAACCCCGTGGGGGTCGAAAGATTGCGCAAATCGGTGATTGACGAATTGATTACAACTGATACAGTGCAACGCCCGGCTATTGACGGTGTGAAAATTACCACCTTGTCCGTGGCCGGGCTTTTGGGCGAAGCCATCAAACGAATTCACAACAATTCGTCGGTGAATTCGCTGTTTGAATTCAAAGGCGGCCGCACCAGTTGATGGTCGCGTAACAGATGATTTAACGATGAAATCAGTGCCGTTAAAAGCGTATCCCCGGACGCAATCGCGCCGTGCCGGAGCCAAGCAATTGCGCGCCACCGGGCGCGTACCCGCCGTCATTTATGGCCGGCAGGCGAAACCGCAAAACCTTGAAATCAGCGCCAAGGAATTCGGCGACCTCATTCACCATTCGGTTTCCGAAAACCTGCTGGTGGACCTGTCCGTTGAAAACGACCCGCGCGCCAAACGCCTGGCCCTGGTGCAGGAAATCCAGCACCAGCCGCTACAGGGCGGGGTGCTGCACGTGGATTTTCATGAGGTGACCGAAAACGAAAAAGTCGTCATTCAGGTGCCCTTGGAAACCGTCGGCGAAGCGGCCGGTGTGAAAAACAGCGGCGGCGTCCTCGAACACGTCGTTTTCAAATTAAAAGTACGCGCCTTGCCCAAAGATTTGCCCGAGCAAATCGTTGTGGACGTAAGCCATCTCGAACTGGGCAAGTCCATTCACCTCGGCGACATTCAACCGCCGCCGGGCGTCGAAATCCTGGGTGAAAAGACCATGGCGGTCATCTCCGTGGCCATACCGCGCACGGAAGAAGAAGAAACGGCGGCGACGGCGGAAGGCGAAGCGGTGTCCGCGGGCGACGTCGAAATGATCAAAGAGAAGAAGGAAGAAGGCGAAGAAGGCGCTGCCCCGGCGGCCAAAGGCGAAAAAGGCGCCGCGGCCAAGCCTGGCGAAAAGGCCCCGGCCAAGGGCGCCGCTGCTGCTGCAGCACCGGAAAAAGGCGCCGCCAAACCCGGCGAGAAAGCCCCGGCGGAGAAAAAGAAATAATTTTGCCGGCGATCCGCGAGGGTCGCCGCGCCCGTGCCGCGCATGGACAATTTGCGTCTCATCGTGGGTCTGGGCAACCCCGGCGCGGAATACGCGTCCACGCGCCACAATGCCGGGTTCGCGCTGGTCGAAATACTGGCGGAACGCTGGCGGGCAGATTGGACGAACGAACGCAAGTTCAATGCCCGGCTGGCGCGGACCGAACGCGGCGGGATGCGGGTTTTACTCTGCCAGTCGCAGACGTTCATGAATTTGAGCGGCGAAGCAGTGGGCGCCTTGGCAAATTTTTACCGGCTCCAACCGCAGTCGGAGTTGTTGGTGGCGGTGGACGACGCGGATTTGCCGTTGGGCGAGATCCGGCTCCGGTCGGGCGGCGGCAGCGGCGGCCATCATGGACTGGAGTCCATCGAACAGCATTTGGGCACGAATGAGTTCGCGCGGCTGCGACTCGGCATCGGTCGGCGGGCTGGCGCGCGGGAAATCACCGACCACGTGCTTGGACGGTTTGACGCGGCCGAGGCCGTGTTGATGGAAAAAGTTTTAGGCCGTGCCGCCGACCAGGTGGAATGCTGGCTGGCGGCCGGAATTGAAAAAGCAATGAACCAGTTTAACGGGGTCGTGGACCCCGCCAACGAAGAGAAACAACAGTGAAACGATACGAAGGTCTGTTCATCCTGAACCTGGCGGGCAAGGAAGAGGGCGTCAAGGACACGCTCGATAAAATCACCGCGGAAATCGAGTCGGCCGGCGGCAAGGTCGAAACCGTGCAAAAGATGGATAAAAAGAATTTTGCGCGCGTGGCGGACAAGAAGCACGGCGCCGGCTTTTACGCGAACGTGATTTTTACCGGTCCCCCGGCCATCATCGCGCCCTTGCGCGCCAAATTCGCGCTGAACGAAGAAGTGTTCCGCGTGCTGTTCACCCAGTCGCCCGAACCGAAACCTGCGAAATAAACCGCCAACCCTTAACCCTCAACCTCTTATGGCCAGCTTCAACAAAGTGATTCTCGCCGGGAATCTCACCCGCGATCCGGAGTTGCGCTACACCCCCAAAGGCACGGCCGTCGCCCGCATTACCCTGGCCGTTAATCGCACCTGGAAAGGCGAGGGCGGTGAAAACAAAGAAGAGGTCAGCTTTGTGGACGTGGACGTTTGGGGGCGCCAGGCGGAGGTCATTTCCCAGTACATGAAGAAAGGCCGCCCACTGCTCGTTGAAGGCCGCCTCAAACAGGACACGTGGGAAGACAAAAATACCAAACAAAAACAGAGCAAATTGAAGGTGGTGCTCGAAAGCTTTTCCTTCCTTGACTCAAATCGCGGGGAGAGTGGCGCTCCGGCCGAAGCTCCCCGTTCACGTCCGGCGGCGGCTGCTCCCGCGCCCGCGCCCGAAGGCGGCGAGGCTGATGCACCCCCGGAAGGAGACGACGTTCCTTTTTGATTTTCCCGGGCAAACTGATTCCTCAACTGTCATCCGTTACCTTTTGCTTTTATGAAGACTGAAGTCATTCTTACACACAACATTGTCGGCCTCGGCGCCGAATCCGACCAGGTGAAGATCGCCGCCGGTTACGCGCGCAACTATCTCTTTCCGCAGCGCCTGGCCATCCCCCTGACGATGGCCAACAAACGCCAGATTGAGTCCTTGCGCCAGCGCCGCGCCGAACGCGAAGCCCACGAGTTCAACACCATGACCGAACTTGCCAAGGGCGTTGCCAAGCTCATCTGCATCATCAAAGTCAAGGCGGGCGAGGACGGCAAGATGTTCGGCTCGGTCACCGCCGGCACCATTGCCGACGAATTGAAACACCAGTTCGACATCTCGCTCGACAAGCGGAAAATCCATCTCGAACACCCGATTCGCGCGCTTGGCGACCACGAAGTCGAATTGCATCTGCACGCCGAGGTCAAGGGTACGCTCAAGGTCCGCGTCGAAAGCCTGACGCCCATCGTCGCTCCCGCGCCGGCGGAAGCGAAACCGGAAGAGGAAAAGAAACCCCGGACGGAGAAGCGCGGTCATGGCCGGCGGGAAGCCGAGGGTGAAAAGGCGGAAAAGGCGGAAGCCGGCGAAGCCAAACCCAAAGGCGAAAAGCACGGCGAAAGACACGCCAGGGCTGAAAAAGCCGAAGCCGGCGAAGCCAAACCCAAGGGCGAGAAACACGCGAAGACGGAAAAGACTGAAAAAGCGCCCAAAGCTCCCAAAACCGAAAAGAAGGAAAAGGCCGAATAGACCGGCGGGAAATCCATTCGTTTTTACAAGCCGCGGAAATGCTCCGCGGCTTTTTTTGTTGCAACAAAATGCTTTGACCGCCGTACTCATCGTCATGGCTTCGGCGGAGGCATTGCGTTGTGGATTTGGAATGAATTGCCTGCGGCCACCCGCAAATACATCGCCGAAGTGGAGCAAAAAAAGGTGTAAAAATCGGGCTTGACCGGCATGGGAATTGCACTAAAATTAATACGCAATGTTGAAAAACATGATACAAGTTGCCACACTGAATGTCGTCGTTGTAGTCGTTAGCGACGCCGTTGGCGCTTGTTGAATGGAAACACTTTAACAAGAACCCACGGCTGAAAACGGTCGTGGGTTTTTTGTTTGATTCGCGATCGTCAGCCACAAAAGAGAAAGACGATGATTAAGATTATGATGAAGATTAAGATGAGGAGGATGCCGTTCCCACGGCTCGATTCCTAATCGTAATCGTAATCCTGCGCTTAATCCCCGAAACCTATGAGCAAATCAACTGAAACCGCTGGATCTGCCTCCGCCGCCAAAACGGCTGCGGCGCGACAAGACCGGAAACCCGCCGCCACCTCGCGCGCCGAGGTCGGCCGTACCATGGCCGGATGTGACATCCTCGTCGAAGCCCTCGAACGCGAGGGCGTGGAGGTCATTTTTGCCTATCCCGGCGGCGCGAGCATGGAAATTCACCAGTCGCTGACGCGCTCCAAGATTCGCACCATTCTTCCGCGGCACGAACAGGGCGGCAGTTTTGCGGCGGAAGGTTATGGTCGGGCGACCGGCAGGGCCGGCGTGTGCATGAGCACCAGCGGCCCCGGCGCCACCAACCTGGTCACCGCTATCGCCGACGCCTATCTGGATTCGTGCCCGCTCATCGCCATCACCGGCCAGGTCAACCAGACCATGATCGGTCGCGGCGCGTTCCAGGAAACCGACATCATCGGGGTGACCCTGCCCATCGTGAAACATTCCTATCTCATCACGGATGTGAACGACATTCCGCGCGTCGTGAAGGAGGCGTTTTACCTCGCGCAATCCGGACGCCCCGGCCCGGTGGTGATTGATGTGCCGAAAAACATCCAGCAGGCCAAAACTCAGCCGGTGTGGCCGACGCTGGAGCAGATTAAGAAAGGTTTGCGCGGCTACCATCAGCCCGACCTGCGTGCCGATGACCTCGCCTTGAACGAAATCATGGGCCTCATCGAAAAGGCCGAGCGCCCGGTGATTTATGCCGGCGGCGGTATCATCAGCAGCGGCGCGGCGGCGGAACTCAAGAAGTTTGCCGAAGCGGCGAACGTTCCCGTGACCACCACGCTCATGGGCATCGGCGGTTTCCCCGAAACGCATCCGCTCTCATTACGCTGGCTGGGCATGCATGGCGCGGCCTTTGCCAATTGGGCCGTCAACGGCGAATACAAACACCGCGCCAACTTCAACGAGCCGATGGTAAAGCTCAAGGATGGCGCGGACCTGCTGCTGGCTTTCGGCGTGCGGTTCGACGACCGCGTGACCGGCAAATTCGACGAATTTTGCAAGCACGGTACGATAGTGCATCTGGACATTGACGCATCCGAATTGAACAAGAACCGCCGCGCCAACCTGGCCGTGGTGGGGGACATCAAAGACGCGCTGACGCGGCTCAATGCGATGCTGGCCAAGCGTCCGCTCAACAAAAAGCACACTGTCTGGCTTGAGCAGATTGAAGAATGGAAGAAGAAGGCGCCGTTTGCCTATGCCATCACGCAGGAAATCGCCACCAGCGATCACATGAAGGACCATCTCAAAGGCCAGGAGAACCAGATCATCCTGCAGCAGATGGTGGTGGAGGCGCTCTATGAGTTGACCAAAGGCGAAGCCATCGTCACCACCGGCGTAGGCCAACACCAGATGTGGGCCGGCCAGTGGTACAAATACTCACGCCCGCGCCAGTTCATCACCAGCGGCGGGCTGGGCTCGATGGGCTTCGGCTATCCGGCGGCACTGGGCATCAAGGTGGCGCATCCGGACCAGGAAGTGATTGACATCGACGGTGACGGTTCCTTCATGATGAACATTCAGGAACTGGCCACGGCGCACGTGGAAAAAATCAACGCCAAAGCCATTATCTTGAACAACCAGCACCTCGGCATGGTGGTGCAGTGGGAGGACAAGTTTTATCAGGGCAACCGGGGCCACACCTACCTGGGCAATCCCGACGAGCGGGAGCAGATTTATCCCGACTTCGTGCGCGTGTGCAATTCGTTCAACATAAAATGCGAGCGTGTGATGTTCAAAAAAGACCTGCGCCCGGCGATTCAGCGGATGCTGGAGGCGAAGGAACCGTACGTGCTGGACGTGATTGTGCCCTACACCGAACACGTGCTGCCGTTCGTCCCGGCGAACCGCACCGTGGCGGACATGATCTGGAAGGCCTAGATTGAGGGTTGTGAGGTTGCCGGCCGGATGGCAAATCTGCCGTCCGGCCGGTTTTGTTTTCCATTGACCGGAACCGAAGCTCAAATCTAAACTTATGCTCCTATGTTCGAAAACACCATTCGCCGGATGCCGCGTCCCCAGGATGTACAGCGTCTGAACACGCAGGAATTACGCGATACGTTTCACATCACCAATCTTTTCAAACCGGGCGAATTGCGAGGTGTCTTCACCGACCTCGACCGGCTGGTAATCGGCGGCGTGATGCCGGTCAAGCCGGTGGAATTGCCGAATCACAAGGAAACCGGGCGGGCATTTTTTCTCGAACGCCGCGAATTGGGCGCCATCAACGTCGGTGGAGCCGGGGCGGTACGCGCGGACGGCAAGACCTTTTCGCTTGACCGGCGGGATTGCGTTTATCTGCCGATGGGCACCAAATCGGTCACATTTGAAAGCCAGGACCCGAAAAATCCGGCGAAATTCTATTTTCTGAGCTGTCCGGCGCACGCGGCCCATCCCGCCGCGATGATGAAACCCAAGGACGCGTCGCCGGTGCCGCTGGGTTCGCAGGCGAACGCGAACAAGCGGACGATTTACAAATACATCCACCAGGGCGGCATCCAGAGCTGCCAGCTCGTGATGGGATTTACGGCGCTGGAGGAGGGGAGCGTGTGGAATTCCATCCCGCCGCACACGCACTGGCGGCGCTCGGAGATTTATTTCTATTTCGACCTTGGCGAAAACGTGCTGACGCATTTTCTGGGTGAACCCCAGCAGACGCGGCATTTGTTTATTCATAACGAAGAAGTGGCGCTGTCGCCGAACTGGTCTATCCATTGCGGTTGCGGTACGGGTAGTTACACGTTCATCTGGGGGATGGCCGGGGAAAATCAGGTGTTCGATGATATGGATGTCGTGAAGCCGGTGGATTTGCGGTAATTCCCGGAGTGCGAGCCGCGGCGCCGCCTTGAGAAAGGATTTTGGGGCTCATGGAACTCGCCCCTCCGAAACAGTGAGTCATTCAAACCAAATCAGGAAAAAATTATGGAGACAAAACGTTTCAGCAACAAAGTTGCTCTTGTAACCGGGGCCAGTCGAGGTATCGGACAGGCCATTGCCATCGCGTTCGCCCGCGAAGGCGCCCACGTCGTCAGCGTTGACGTCGGCGACCAGTCGCAAACCAGCGCCCGGGTAAAGGCACAGGGTGCAAATTTCAACGCCTACACCGAGGATTTCCTTAAGCTCACCCAGAAAGGCGCCGCCGCCCTCATCGACAAAATCATCACCGATACCGGGCGCGTGGACATTCTCGTGAATAACGCCGGCATCATCCGCCGCACGCCGGTGGTGGATCATGCGGAAGAGGATTGGAACGCCACCATTCAAATTAACCTGACCGCGCCATTTTTCCTGAGCCAGGCGGTGGCCAAATGGTGGGTGACGGGCGGACGCGAAAAATCCCCGGCGGACGCGCGCCTGAAGGTCGTGAACATTGCCTCCATGTTGTCGTTTCAAGGCGGCATTCTGGTTCCGGGCTACACTGCCAGCAAGAGTGGTATTGCAGGCATCACCAAGGCATTTGCCAACGAACTCGCGAAGGAGCGGGTAAATTTCAACGCCGTGGCGCCCGGCTACATTGCCACGGACAACACCCGGCCCATCCGCGAAGACGCCAAGCGGAACCAGGCCATCCTCGACCGCATCCCCGAAGGGCGATGGGGTTCGCCCGAAGACGTCGCGGGAGCCATCCTGTTCCTGGCGTCGAAGGACGCGGATTATCTGAATGGCACCATCATGAACGTGGACGGCGGCTGGCTGGCGCGGTGAAATCCGGCAATTCCGGTAATTCAATCGAAACCATTTATTGTTTATGAGAAATTTATTCAAGCGGGTTCTTTTTTTGCTGGGTATGGCAGCCCTCTTCACCCTGGCGGCCTGCGTCACCAAACCCGCCGCCCCGGCCAAATTTGGCGGCGCCACACCGCTGCAATGGTCGGTGCGCCTGGCGGATTCGGAAATCGCCCGGCGCGGTGACAGCCTGATGTGGAAGGAAGGCGGCAAGGCCAAATGGGATTACAGCGTGGGCCTGTTCACCTTGTCGCTGCTCAAGCTGAATGAGCAGGCGCCCAATCCGGAGTACGTCAAGTTCACCGAAAACACCATCGGTTCGTTCATCACGCCCGACGGCAACATTCACGGCTACAAGCCGGAGGAATATCAGCTTGATTCCATCAATTCCGGCAAAACGGTGCTGGCCCTGTGGCAGATTACCCACGAGGAGCGTTATCAAAAGGCCGCCGCATTGCTCCGCCGGCAACTGGACACCCAGCCGCGCACTGCCGATGGGGGGTTCTGGCACAAGGAGCGGTACCCGCACCAGATGTGGCTGGACGGACTGTACATGGGCGCACCGTTTTATGCCGAGTACGCCAAATTATTCAACGGCCCGGTTTCTGACTTTGACGACGTGGCAAAACAAATCCAATTGGTAGCGGCGCACACTTACGATCCGGCGACCGGTTTGTTCTACCATGCCTGGGATGAAACCAAGGAACAGCCTTGGGCGATCAAGGCCACCGGCACTTCATCCAATTTCTGGGGCCGGGCCATCGGCTGGTATGCCATGGCCATGGTGGATGTGCTGGATTATTTCCCGGCAGACCATCCGGACCGGCCGGAAATCATTGCTAACTTCCAGAAATTATGCGCCGGCGTGGTGAAATATCAGGACCCGCAGACCGGCCTGTGGTATCAGGTGGTGGACCAGGGCAATCGCCAGAGCAATTATCTGGAGGCGACGGCTTCGAGCATGTTCGTTTATGCAATGGCCAAGGGCGTGAATCACGGTTACCTGCCGCGGACTTATGTTCCGGCGATCGAAAAAGGTTATCGAGGCATCATCCGGAACCTGGTCAAAGACGATGGCAACGGAAAATGGTCGTTGACCCGATGTTGCTCGGTGGCTGGCCTGGGCGGTTCGCCGGGCAAAGGCCACGCGCGCGACGGCAGCTTTGATTATTACGTGAGCGAACCGGTGGTCAGCAATGACCTCAAAGGCGTCGGGCCGTTCATCCTGGCGGGAATTGAGATGCAACGCTTGTTAAGTCCGCCGGCGGCCGCTTGCTGCAAATCCTGCAACATGGCCACCTGTGGCAAAAGCTGCAACATGGTTTGTTGTTGTAAAAATCTCAAAGCGATTACCGTCAAAGTCACCAATCCGGCCGGTTTTGCCCGCACCGACGAAACGGTGGAAATCGATTTGCTGACCGTGGCCGGCGAAATGAAAATCAACCCGGCGACCGGCAAATTCGCGGTACGGGATTGCGCGGCGTCGAACTACGTGGATTCGCAGGTTTATGCCTCCGAACCCGGCCAGTTACCGGACAAATTGCTTTTCCAGGTTAACCTCGGACCGGGCGAAACGCGGTCGTATTGCATCCTGGACGCTTCCACGTTGACCAATGTGCCGCCGCCGACGATCAGGACGTTTGCGCGCTACGTGCCGGAACGGTTTGATGATTTTGCGTGGGAAAGTGACCGCATCGCGCACCGCACCTATGGTCTGGCGCTCATTCCGGCGGAAGGCACCATCAGCAGCGGGCCGGATGTGTGGATTAAAAAGGAACACCGCCTCATCGTGGACGTGATGTATGCCACCAAGCATTACCACGAGGATAATGGCGAATTCATGGACGATTACCGGGTCGGCAAAAGCCGCGGTTGCGGCGGCCTCGGCATCTGGGACGGCAAAAGGCTTTATATATCAAGCAATTACCGCAATTGGAAGCTCATCACCACCGGTCCGGTCCGCTCGGAATTTGAGCTGACTTACGACGCCTGGGACGCGGGCAACGGGCGAAAAGTTTCCGAAGTCAAGCGTTACAGCATTGACGCCGGGTCATGGTTCACCAAGGCGCAAAGCACGTTTGCCAGCGACGATAAATCGCCGTTGACCATCGGGGTTGGTCTGGCCGAGCGCGCCTGTCCCACCAACCGCGAGGAATTCGTCGGGCATGATCAAAACGAAGGGTGGATGAGCTATTGGCAGCCGGAGGATCAACCGAAGGGAACCATCGGTGACGCGATTGTTCTGCCGAAAGGCAGTGTGAAGGAATTTACGAATGACAATCCGGACATGCCCGACGAGGTGAAGCACGCCAACGTGCCGCAACCGACACATGAAGGTTATCCGCCCATCCGTAATCTACTCGCCATCACGACCGCCGAGGTCGGCAAGCCGTTTACCTACTATTTCGGGGCGTGCTGGGACCGCAGCGGCGATTTCACCAACCATGTCCAGTGGGAGGATTACGTGCAGCGGTTCGCCGAACGGCGAGATACGCCGTTGCAGGTGACGATAGGGAAGTAAAAATTTTCGGAGGGGCGAGCTCTGCGAGTCCCACTTCAAAATGGGGGCTCGTGGAACTCGCCCCTCCGAGTTGTTTTAAGTCTTCGTGTTCGCAATGATTTTCATCGCCTCAGCGGTGAGTGCGGTGATTTTCGGCCACGCTTTTTCCGCAACGAGCTTGCGCTCGGCCATCCAGGAGCCGCCGATGGCCGCAACCTGCGGCAGCGCGAGATAAGCCGGTAAGTTGGCGGCGTTGATGCCGCCGGTGGGGACGAATTTTACCCCCGTGTGCGCAAACGGGCCGGCCAGCGCCTTGAGCATGGCCACGCCGCCCGCCGCCTCTGCCGGGAAGAATTTCAGGTGTTTCCAACCAAGATCCAGTGCCCGCCCCGTCTCCGTGGGCGTCATCACGCCGGGGAAAAATGGAATTTTGTTTTTTTGCGCCGTAGCCAGAACCGCTTCGTTCAGGTCCGGTGACACACCAAATTGCGCCCCGGCGTCCACGGCGCGCTGTACCTGTTCCGCCGACAGCAATGTGCCGGCGCCGATGGCCACGGCTGGCAGGCTTTTGCGGATGCGCGCAATCGAGTCGGCGGCCGTGCTGGTGCGGAAAGTGACTTCCATGATGCTCAATCCACCGGCGAGGAGGGCTTCAGCAAGCGGCACGGCATCGTCCGGCTGGTCAATCACCGCCACGCAAATCAATCGTTGTTTGAGAAGGGATTCAATGTTCATAAAATTTGTGGGTCAAGGATACCGGATTCCGGGCATGAGTGAATCTGAAACTTGGTTGTGACACAGATTTGATTTTTCAATTTCCTTCGGGCCGGGTAGTCTGTGGAAAAGGTAATGCACTTTACGATTGAACACATAGCTGTTCCCGCCTCCCATCCCGCTGCCTTACGCGACTGGTACGTGCGCGTCCTGGGAGCGCGACCGATCTGGGACAACGGCAAAAGCCCGCTGGTTTGCCTGATTGCATTGTCCGGGGTTTGGTTGGAGATTTACGCTGCGGAGACGCCGCTGCCCGCGCGCGGCAACAACAAACTGGCCGGCTGGCGGCACGTCGCGTTGCGGGTGCCTTCCATTGAGGAGGCCAGGGCGGAACTAAGCCGGCACGGCGTGAAATTTCACGAAAAAATCGTTCCGGCAGCCGGCGGCGGCAAGGTGCTGTTTTTCGAGGACGCAGAAGGCAACCTGTTGCACTTGATCGAGCGGCCGGCGGATTCCCAATTACAAAAATAAAAAGATGCGCCGGTTTCCGGTCACTTCGCTCGCAACAGGAGGACGGGCACACTGATCTGGTGCTGTACCTTGGTGGCGGTGGTGCCGAGAAATAAATCAGCCAGGAAACGATGTCCGTGCGTGCTCATCGCCACCAGGTCGCAGCCTCTTTGCTTGACCCACTTGATGATTTCCGTGACCGGATCGCCATAGGCCAGTTCGGCTTCGGCGGTGATGCCGGCCGATTGGAATTCAGCGCGTACTTTTTCGAGATACGCCGTGTCTTCGGTGATCTCGGGGCTGACCGCGTCTGGTCCAAAGGTGCGTGCCGCCCAACCGTCGGCCACGTGCAGCAGTACGACGCGGCTTTGCGCGAGTTTCGCCAGCTTTTTGATGTGTTCGATAATCGCGCGGTCGGTCGGTGTGCTGTCCAACGTCACGAGAATGGTCTTATACATACGTCAGCCTTTTTTTTAGTTTATCCGCCCCGGATAACCTGCCAAGCCTGTTTCACGGCATCCGGCAGACCGTAAAAGTCGAAGACCGTGATCAGCAACGCCGAGCCCCACCCGGCGATGAGCAGAAACCAGCCGATCCGCCATTGTCCCATCTTCTTGCGGGAACTGGCGAAGTGCAACAGGGGAAACATCGCGAACGGAAGCTGTAGCGCCAGAACCACCTGGCTCAAGACCAGCAGATCGTTGATGTTATTGCCGCCGCGGATGGCGATAAAGATAACCGTGGGGATAATGGCAAGCGAGCGGGTAATCAGCCGCCGCAACCACGGCTTGATTCTCCAGTGCATGAAGCCTTCCATCACCACCTGGCCGGCCAGCGTGCCGACAATGGTGAAGCTTTGCCCGCTGGCCAGCAGGGCGACGGCGAAAAGCGTGCTCGCGGCAGCCGTGCCCAGCAGCGGCGCCAATGTCAGGTAGGCCGCGCGGATCCAGTCTGTTGAATCGTTGAACTGGACCACCTGTCCGCCGGCGGCGGTGACGCTGGTCTTGCCGTAAAAGACAATCGCGGCCAGCACCAGGATGGCGGCGTTGATCAGGAAAGCAACCGACAGATTGGCGGTGACGTCAAGGGTGTTGAAGTGGATCGCGTTTCGGATGGATTCGTCGTCCTTTTGGAACTTGCGGCTCTGCACCAGGGCCGGGTGCAGATACAGCACGTGCGGCATGACCGTCGCGCCGATGATCCCGATGGCCACATAAACCATGGTGGACGAACCCAAATGGGGCATAATCATCGCCCGGCCCATCTCCAGAAAGCTGGGCTGCGTCTGCGGCAGGACGAAAATCTCAATGAAGTAGCAAACGCCGATGGTCGCCACCAGCAGCAGCACCACGGCTTCGATGGTCCGCATCCCGAACCGCTGCAACGCCAGCAGCAGCAGCACGTCGGTGCCCGTGATGATGACCGCCCAGAGAATGGGGATATGGAACATCAGGTTCAGCGCCACCGCGCTGCCCAAGACTTCGGCAAAATCGCACGCTATGATCGCAATTTCTGCCATGAGCCAGTTCGGCACGCGCGTCCACTTGGGGTACCAATCGTAGCAGCACTGGGCCAGATCGCGCCCGGTCGCCACGCCGACCCGCGCGGCGATAATCTGCAGGAAGATCGCCATCAGGCTGGCCAGGCCAACCACCCACAGCAGCGCGTACTTGAACTGGGCGCCGCCCTGGAGATCCGTTCCCCAGTTGCCCGGATCCATGTAGGCCACGCTGACCAAAACCGCCGGGCCAAAGAAGGCAGTCATTTGCCGCCAGAAGCTGGCTTGATGATGGGGCACTTTTACGCTACGGTGCATTCCTTCCAGCGACACGGTGCCGGGGCGCGAAACCACGGCAACTCTTTTCGTTGCCGGTTCCTGGAAATCCGTGGGTGTGTTATTGTCTTTACTCATAGAGTCTTATTCATTTGTTAAAATCTCACGGTGATTCCGGCAAACGGATTGAAATCGGCTGCCGCCCGCGTCACTCCAAAGTAGCAGTCGCAATCAAGCTGGATGTTTTTAGTCACAAGATATTCCAGACCGGTATCCGCCGTTCCCGCCCAACCGGCGTGGCTTTCCGTGGTGAAATTGCTAAAAAATTCCACATAACCGCTCAACTTCCCAATGATCTGATGATCAAGGCTGGCTGAAGCGATGAATTCTTCGTGGTAGCCGCCGTTGTCATCATTTTTCATCAAACTGACCGCCGTTTCCAAACCCAGGTCGAAATCATGCGGCAAGCTCACCGTCAGCGGGAAAATCACGCCGCCTTCGACCGCGTTGTTTCCAAGATTATCCGTGCTCGTGGGAAACTTGACGTAAGGCAGAAGCGCAAAAGCCGTCTTCCCGCCGTCATCGCCCCACAGATTCACTTTGAGCCGGGTGGTGAAGTCGCCGAAGCCCGACTGCGTGGTTGATTTGCCTGAACTGTCTTCCGTATGCACATTCAGGTAATTGTCATAGACGAGTTGGACGTCCACATTATTAAGCAATCCGGCTTTGAAGTTGAAATCTCCCACGTCCCATGCCTTCGTGGTTGTGCCGTCCGTTTTGTCGTAAGTGAAATTAACAAAATCCATTTCCAACTGGTAGTGGCCGGCGTCCACCGTGTAAGGGCTTTCGGTCTTGTCGGGACGGTCAGGGCTTAACTCCCGCATATATTCGTCCGGCGTGGGACTGAAAAGATTATAGCCGCTCTTGTCAGGGGCGTTGGTGCCACCAGCGGAAATTTCCTGGGCCGAGGCTTTAAAGAACACCGCCGGGCAGAACAGGCCGATGACCACCACCAGCCTGGGAATGGGCGAGGTGAGCCAGCGGATAAAATTATAAAACTTACCATGCACCAAATTATGTAGCCTTAGTTACAAGTTAAAATGCCATCTGTCAACCAAAATGTAGCCACGGTTACAATATAAAACCTCGACTAAACCGGCGGCCGGTGCTGTAATGGGAAAAATTATGCCGATCGCCCGCAAAAAGAACGCCCGTTTGCCAGGAGGGCCCGGACGCGCCGTCCTGCAACCGGCGGAGAATTTTCGCCGTTCGCGCCACGACCACGCCGGCGAGACGGCGCAGGATTACGTCGAAGCCATCGCCGACCTGAAGGCCGCCGTGGGTGAGGCGCGCGTGGTGGACCTGGCGCGACGGCTGGGGGTGACGCACGTGACGGTCAACCGCACACTGTCACGGCTGCAGCGGGCCGGTTACGTGAACACCCGGCCTTACCGCGCCATTTTTCTCACCGACGCCGGCCGCAAACTGGCCGAGGAATCCAAGCGGCGGCATGAGACGGTCATGGCGTTTTTGCGATCGCTGGGGGTTTCACAAAAGGCGGCCGAAATGGACGCCGAGGGGATTGAACATCACGTCAGCCCGGAAACCCTGGCCACATTTGAACGGCGGCTGGCCAAACGATAATGCACCCGGTGGACATTCAGCAGATTGGCAACGAACTGGCCGTAAAATGGGACGACGGCGGTGAGGATTTTATTCTGCTGGAGAAGCTGCGGCGAAGCTGCCCCTGCGCGGGCTGCAAGGGCGAGGTGGACATCCTGGGCAACGTCTGTAAAAATCCGGATCAGGTCCTGACCGCGAAGGCGTTTGAGCTGGTCCGGGTTGAGCTGGTGGGCGGTTATGCAGTCCAGCTGGTGTGGGCCGACGGCCATTCGGCGGGGATTTATTCCTTCAATTATTTACGACGAGTTGCCGGCCAGGATCCCGACAGAGCGACGCCTGCCAAGTAGTCGTGCCTGTTGCCCGATTGGACAACAGGCACGGAGTGGTCGTTCTTCCGCCGGTTTATTGGCCAACGATACGATAAAACCGGCGCGGGTCGGAGCAAACGGGGATCGAGGCAGTTCCGTTCCAACTTGACGCGGTGACGTTGGTAAGATTAACCCAAGCGCCCTGAGTCAGGTTGGTCTTGTATTGGATTTGATATGTGTGCCCATTAACGGCGTTCCACGTGAGGTTATAAATGCCAGTTGCTTGTTGGTTTAACAAACGGACATTGACGGCACCGAGGGCGACGTTAAGAGGGATTCCCCGAATGGTATCGTTGCCGGAATCAGCCACAAAAATGTTGGTGTTATTGTTCACGGCGATGCCATAGGGGCCGTTGAAGCGTGCCGCGGCGCCGATGCCGTCGACGCTGCCGGCCTGTCCGGCCAATCCGGCGACAGTAAACGCCACCCAATTGGTTCCGTTGGGTGTCAGCCGGCGGATGGTGTTATTGGCTTCGTCAGCCACATAGAGGTTTCCAGCAGGGTCTGCAGCGATGCCGGTGGGACCGTTAAACCGTGCGGCACTGCCGGTGCCGTCGGCACTGCCGGTATTGTAAGCCAGGCCGGCAATGGTGGTCACCACCCAGTTGACCCCCACTGATTTCAACTTGCGAACGATACTACTGTATTGGTCCACCACATAAACATTGCCGCTGCTGTCCACGGTAATCCCGAAGGGGTTGCTAAAAAGCGCGGTGTTGTTGGTGCCATCGGCGCTGCCGGCGACTCCTGTCAGTCCTGCCAGGGTAGTTACCACCCAATTGGTGCCGCTGGGGGTAATCCGGCGAATTGTATTATTACCTTCATCCGCCACATAAACATTTCCACTGGCATCCAACGCAACGCCAGTTGGGTAACGAAACCGCGCGATGTTATTGGTTCCATCGACACTGCCGGCACTCCCGGGCAGACCAGCGATGGTTTGCACCACCCAATTGGTTCCCGCCGGCGTGAGTTTACGGATTACACTGTTCCCTGTGTCTGCCACATAAACATGGTTGCCGCCAGAATCCAAGGCAACTCCATAAGGTCCGTTAAAACGCGCGCTGCTATTCGTGCCATCGGCACTGCCGGAACTTCCAGCCAAGCCGGCGATGGTGGACGCCGTCCAATTTCCTCCCGCGTAGGTGAGCAGGCGAATGGTGTGATTATGCATGTCTGCCACATAGACGTTGGTATTATTGTCCACCGCGATACCACGAGGGCTGTTAAACAACGCGGCACTGCCGATGCCATCGGCGCTGCCGGAGGTGCCAGTCGAACCTGCCAGTGTGGCAAAGGTCAGGTAGGGGGAAATGTTGACGCTGAGAACTGCCGGCAGGGAATTTGTGGTGCCCAATGGGTTGGTGACGATACAACGGAAGGGTTCTCCATTGTTGTTGGTGTTTACTTGGCTTATGGTCAGTGCTGCCGTCTGTGAACCGCTGATATTTCCGCCGTCAGTCAAATTGAACCAGGCGAGACTGCCGTCATTTGTCTGGTATTGCCACTCGTAAGTCAGGGGTAACTGACCGAGAGCAGCAACATTGAACATGGCATTGCTTCCGATGCTTTCAATCTGACTTGCGGGTTGGATTGCGATAACCGGTGGGCCAACGGCGGGAATCAGGCTGAAATTAGCTCCCCAAATATTCCCGGAAGCAAAACCGTTATCGAGTGAAACGCCCGTATTATAGTTGCTGCTCGCCGGAAAATAGTTAGTGCATATCACTGTGATTGTGTAGGCAGAAGACGAGGGTAAACCTGCTATGGCGTAAATCCCGTTGGTGTCGGTGGTGGTACTGAAGGAATATCCCACACTACGGACGGCTGTGACGGCGGCACCAGCAACGGGCAATCCTGTATTATTGTCCAGCACGCGTCCGCTGATGATTTCGCCGCTGCCGTTCGTATAGACATTATAAAGGCACTGAACAACGTCCCAAAAGTAAGACCACGTCTGGGTGGTGGGATCATACATGTCAATGATAGGCAACGAATACCAGGCATTGTAAGCTCCACTCCAACCCATGTTCAGGTGATGGTACATAGCCCCATAACTATAACCATAACCGTCGACCACGATTGCATGACCGCCTGGATCACCGGTGATGCCCAATATGACGGGCAATCGGGCGTCCAGATTTGGATTCATCATGTTATACAAACTGCACTCAAAACAACCGGTATCCAGATTTGTCACCGAATTTATAACCGCATTGTTGTATTTGAATGTATTAACGAGTGCAGTTTTGGCGTCAGTCAAATAAGCCCCGGAACTGCTTGCGGTATATTGCATGTAAACGGCGAAACCCGCATCGTGAGTAAGCGCGCCAATAGCCTGGGCTTGAGGAATGGTCAGAGAATAATAGTTGGGAGCCAGCGGCATACTACTCCATTTGTAAGGTCCGCCATTGTAATCACCGCCGAGCAAATTTTTCGCGTAGGGATTTCCGTCCACCGTAACGGTAAAACACGGCGTCCCAACCCCGGTGTTGGGATACTGGAAGTAATACATCAATTGTGCCATTGCAGTTGCAACGCACCCGCAAGGATAATTGTCAAAGTTTCCCCGGCCAGGCGGGTACGTGCTCGGATCTTCCACTCCCCCATGCGGCGGGGTGAAATAATTATAACAAGCTTTCTGATCGGTGACCACCTCAGTCACTTGAAAGCTGGCCAGAATCAGATTGGTGACTGTTTGCCCCTGTGTCCCGGTGGCGGTGACTTCGTAAGAGTTGATTGGTCCCCAAAGCCCCGTCCATGTGTCCTGGACAACATCGCCGAATTGATTCGTGAATATGATCTGAACATTAATATTGGGGTAAACAAAGCTATTGCAAAGCATGGTGGTAGCGTTTGTGAGAAATGCATTGGTATTATAAAGATAGGTGGGATTGCCGGTGGCATAACAATAGGCAGGTGAGCCGGGCCCGTTGATAAAGAAATAATAAGGCGGGTCGTTTGTGAACCAAAGTTCCGTGGCCCAGTTAGCCCCGTAATTATAGGTATTGGTGTCAAAATGCGTGACGACATAAATCGGTTCAGTGACCACAACTATATTGGTAACAACCGTGGTGACGGGACCCTGATCCCAAAGCGTTTGCGTAAAGGGGGCAATCCGCAAATCGGTGATTCCGCTTCCAATGATTCCATTTGCTTGCAGTCCGCCAGTCGAGCTTTGCAGCAAAGTCTGCCATTTATTGCTGTTGGCTAAATTCGCATGGCTATTGCCCTTTGCCCGCGCTCGAGCCACCCGGGCAGGCAAGTCCCTGCTGATCAAAGCTCCGAGCGGGTTGGCAGGCGATGAGTCAAACTTTCCTTTATCAACAAAAGCAATAATAGGTTCCACCTGGTCTTCCGCCGGGACAATCACGAACCCGGATGGTTCCAGATTGACCACGTGATATAGTGGTGAACCGGTATTGTCCTTGTACGTTTCCACATTTTTAACTTGGGCGCCAAGCGACTGTCCCAAAGGTTTTGGGTTGGCGCGGAGCCAGCCTTTGACGACGGCGGCGGCCGTTCCGGAATCAACTGGCGCGCCTGAAGCTCCGGTCACAAGCCAGCTAATACATGTCAACGTCAGGAGAATTTTAATTGGTTTCATAGGTTATTTTGTTCCCTTTCATGATGATTACTGCACGCGGACCCGGTAGTAGCGGACGCCGCCACCGGTGGTGTCGTGGTATTCCATGATATTTCCGGTGCCATTGTTGGTGGCGATGGCCGTCCAATTGAGCGAAGTCATGCTGGAGGCGCGGAGGATGACATATTGTTTGCCGATCACACTGGGCCAACTGATAACACAATCAGACGGTTGCTGTGCCGCTGCCTGGTCGGTGCCAATGTTCTTGAAAACGGACGTCGGATCCGTCGGGTCGGTCCCGGCATAATATTCCTGCAAGTTATTCTGACCGTCGCCGTCGGCGTCGGCATTCGTTGCCGAAAGCACATTATTCAAAGTGAGGAAATAGCGCAGGCGCCACGAATCCGGGATGGCATCACCCCAGGAAGAATTAGTGCGGGAGCTGAAGGTGATCAACCCGGGGGTGACCTGTTTGGGGAACGTACCCAGGCCGTTGGGCGAGGCCGAAATATGATTGAAGTGGACGGCATAAGCGGACGAACTGGTGGCATTAGTCGGGATGGTAACGGTCAGGATGCCGATCGTGACATTGTTCGAAAGCCCGGCAATGCCGCTGTTGAGCCAGACTGCGGAATAATTGTCATTGCCTCGCTGTTCGGTTGTCCAGGGCGACCCGAGGGCGGGATTATATGAGAAGGAAATCGGGGTGGTTAGCGCCGGTGACCCATCTATGGCCACAACGCTGAGGTTCAACATCAACACGCGCAACGGATAATTGCCAAGAATGTTGGCCGTGATGGGAATCTGAATGGTCGAACCGGCGTTGGTCTGGCAGTCTCCAGCTGTAAAGACAACCAAAGGTTCGTTGGTGACGGAAAAAGAGGTGCTGACATTGTTCGCCAAGCTGCTTGCCTTGGCGGTAGCCAGGGCTGAGACCGCCACGTTCTGATTGAAAGTATTGGGAACGATTTCTGCGACCCGGACGCCGTTGGTCCAGAAACGCTCGAACCAGTTCAACGTGGGATCCAGCGAACGGCGGTAGGTGACATAGACGTCGCACACGTCCAGCACGCCATCGCCAAAAGCGATTTGATTGATGGTGGAATCATTGCCATTCAACAAAGTGTTCAATGCACCGATGTCGGTGACGGCCGTGTTCAATTCCAGATATCCGTGGCCCAAATCCACGTAGGTGGCGCCGCAGGAATCCATGGCGTCATAGAAATCGCTGCCGTACGGCGGGTTGTTCAGGCCGTAAACGGCCGCCTCAAACACCTGTTCCACGTCGGCATTCTGCAGGTTGGTATTGCCGAAGTCACCGGCATTGAACCAGCGGAAGGGATACACATTACCGACGAGATATGCGCGTTGGCCAATGGTGACATTCTTGATGGCATTGATTGTCCCGCCGGCCATCGAGCCATTGGTGGGAGCGAAGATAAACACAGACGAACCAGGGGTTCCGACACCATCCGAAGTGGCGGTCGGCCGGCCGATCTGAATTTGATAGGTTTGCCCCGGCTGGGCGTTGCTCGGCACCAGGAAGTTATAGCCACCCAGGATGACCTGTCCGCCGGATTGGACGAAGAGATTGTCGTGAGCAATGGAGTATTGGATCAGGTCCTGTTGCAGGGTGTTATAGAGATTTGTTTCGGAATAACGTTCCACCCAACCGACACCGAGGAGATTGGCGGAAGCGTTGGTCACCAGGAGACTGACCCAGTTGGACGAGCCGGCATAATACACCGTGTTGGTAACAAAAGAGTTATTGCCATTCGTGCCGAGAAACATAAACGGAGGGATGGGCAGATAAAAACCCTGTTCGTCAGGATTAGGTTTCATGAGCATGGTCACAAAATCAATGGCTCCCGGAGTCAGGGCAGGGCCGGGATTGGGCCCGGCATTTGTGACGGTCAGGTTGAACTGCAAACTGTAGATCGTTGTCCCCGACAACGGCGACAAAGTAACTGGCGCATAGAATGTTTGACCCGGTGAGGCAACAAAATCGCTGGAAGCCTCGCCAGAGGCAAAACCAAAGCTGATGCTGTTCGGCACGAAGGCACCCGTCACAAACGTTTGAATGGCGATGCCACTCGGTTGATAGCCAGTGCGGTAGGCGCGCACCTTGAAAAGGATGTTGGTGCTTCCGTTGAGTGAAAGTGTAACTGGATTACCATTGGTGGTTACGATCGGACCGATACTGGTACTGGGCGGAATAGCTGAATTCGTCGGATCGCTGCCATCAATGGTGTACCAATAAACCACATTGGAGGTGATGTCGCTGAGCGTGAACTGCGCGGCATTGTTACCCGAGATCGTCGGGTTGCCAACTTGAAAGATGAATTGGGCTATCGCAATCGGGCTGCTGAGTCCATTTGTTCCTGGATTGACGTTTACCGCTTTGATGGTCAGGTTAGATACTGTGGTCACCGGCAAAGGTATGACGTCTCCAGCGTAACCATCTTCATAAAACGGCGGCGTGGTTCCATTGGTGACACTGGGAGTGCCGGCAAGTGGTGTGGGTCCGGCGATGTAATAGGTCGAGACGCCGTTTTCAACCGGGTCGATAGCAATGTACACGTCATTATTTGCCACGTACGTACTGACGGGATGGAGTACGGTGACAAAAATTGCGCCGTTGTATTCGTAATCGTACCAGCCAATTCTTGGGGCCGGCGGTGCCGGGACGGGCGGGGTGGTGCTTACTTCCGCAGAGTTCGGGCTTTCACCGCCGGAATTCACTGCGGAAACAACATAATAATAAGTCACCCCATTGAGAACAGTCGTATCGGTGAAACTCGTGGTGGTCGAAGTGCCAATGGTGGTGTAGGGTCCGCCACTGGTGAGGGAGCGTTTGATGTTGTAGCTTGTAGCCCCCGAACTGGCATTCCACGTCAAGGTCACCTGGCCATAATTTGTCGTGGCCATAAGGCCGGTAGGAGCGGACGGTGCCGGTGGTACCGGCGGCGTAAGATTGGCAGCACAATGGCGGACGGTGTGGTAATAATCTTCCGTTGTGTAAAACGAACCGTCTGAAGCTTCGGCAATTCCAAAAGGCAGGCGGCTCTGGACGTTGGGCGAAGTGGAGTCAGGAACATAAACGGTTCCGTCGTACCAACCAGGATAAGTTCCTCCCCAGTACTTGCTGGTGACGCCATAGAGATTGGTGACCACCCCGCTCGTCAACACTGCCTTGACGCGGTTATTGCCATAGTCGCTGACAATCAGGGTTCCGTCACCCGTTTCCACCACGCACATTGGCTGGTTGAATTTGGCGGTTAAGCTTGACGCAATGTTGTTGCCATTGGTGGTAAAGTCGCCGGTGCCGTGGAATCCGGCATTGGTGGTCACGATTCCGGTGGCCGGATCAATCAAATAAATTCCATTCCGTCCGGAGTCACACGCGGCAATCAGGCCGTTGTGTTTGACGACGATGCCCTGTAACGACGTGCCCGCCGGGAAATTGGTGGCAACGACGGTCCGGTTGGTGGTACCGGCGGCAATGCGAATGAGTTTGTTGCTTTGAACCGTCACGTAAATGTTGCCGACTGTATCCAATGCCATGCCAGCGGCATTGGTGAGTTTGACGGCATTGGTGGCAACCGCCTCCCCGTAAGTGGCTGAGAGAAGATAGCCGTCAAAAGTAACGACCGAACCGTTGGTGCCATTTCCCCGATTAAGGACATAAACATAATCGGACATATCAACAGCAACGGCGATGGGTTTGCTGATCAAGTTGGTGTAAGTAACCTCAAAGGTCCACGTCTGGCCCGCTTCCAGATCGAGGTAACGAATGGCGCTGTTATCGCGGTCGGCCAGAAACAGGAATTGGCCGGTGCCATCTAAAGCAATGCCGCAGGGTGTGTGGAAAAGCGCCTGGCTGAGCGTGACACCGTCCTTATCGCCGAGATATTTCGGGCTCACGTTTGGATTGCCGCCCCCCAAGGTGGTTACGGCCGGGTTGGCGAAAAGACTGGCGGTGGCCAGGAGTAACGTGGCCATGACCAAGGCGCCCCACAATTGCGAGATGGAGTGCGCTTGCCGGAAGGCCCGCGCCGTGCGACCGAGAATTGCAGTTCTCATAAAACAAGTTTGGTTGTCATTCACCGCTTACAAGGGATCCTGGTTTGCGATTGGATAAACATCGGTTAAAGGCGGTTATTATTTGTCAAATTCACCCGGTTCAGGGGCAGGGTTGCTCCAGTCACCGCGGGGTTCGGCCCCATCCCATACCGAGCTCGGGTTCATGTGAGCTTTTATCTCAGGCGGTCTGGATTGGAGAAAATCCGATGAGGTGGTAGATGCCTGCTGGAAATCGGTATTTTTGATGATCGTGGGGGTCAGGAAAATGATCAAGTTGTCCTTGCTTATGGATTTACTTTCGCTGCGGAACGCCCACCCCAGTCCGGGAATGTCGCCCAGGACCGGCACTTTGCTGTAAGAAGCTGTCGGGTTGTTCTGAACCAGACCGCCCATGACGAGCGTATTGCCATTGGGAATCATTACCTGCGAATCAATTGTGCGCATATCAAACTCCGGAACCGGGTAACTGACGTTGGCATTACCTGCTCCACCGACCATCGTGACGGTGACATCGCCAAAATGGTCGGAAACGGTGGGCATTACTCTCAGCCAGATGTAATCATTTGCGGAAATACGCGGCGTTACCTGCAGGATGGTGCCGACGTTGGAATAAGTGACTGACGCGCTGCCCGCGGAGTTCTGAGTTCCGCCGGTTACGCTGATCACCGGGTACGTGCGGACGACCTGAATGGTCGCCATCTGGTTGTCCAACGTGACAACACGGGGAGTGGAAACAATTTTGGCGTCGTAGGCCGCATTCAGGAAGGAAAGCACCGCATTCGCGCCGCTGGCGTTAAGGAACCCAATCCCCGGAGTGAAGCCGCTGACGGTATTCCAGGACACACCGCCGGCGCCCTGAATGATGGACAAAATGGTACTCTGGCTGGAACTGGGCGTGCTGCTGCTTGAGTAGCCGCCGCCAGGAGTGGTCCCGGCGGTGCTAGACGTGCCGGGAAACGAAGCCGTTGTAGTGGACACCGCGGGATTTATGCTGCCGTTTCCAAAGGAGATGTTTTGCGCCGCAAGCGTGCCTGACCAATTAACACCCTTTGTCGTGGTGGGGTTGCTGGAAACCTCGACCAGTTTGGTTTCGATCAGTACTTGCCGGGTTGGTTTGTCGAGCTGGTCGATCAACGCCTCGACCGCTTCCTGCTCGTTCTCCGTGGCCACCACGACCAACTGGCTGGTGCGCGTGTCCGGCAATACCTTGCTGCGCTTGTCGGTGAATGAAGCCTGGATGGAATCCACGATATTCGATGTGCTGGCGTATTTGAGTTGAACGACGCGGGTGGAAAGCGGCGGCGGTGCCGTGGGATCCTTGGTGGTAATGCGGGCAATCTGGGTTTTGCGGTCGGAAATAAGTTGTAAATTATAGTTGTCGAGCAATGCCATAAGAGCCTGCTCGGCGGTCACATTTTCCCACCGAATGGAAAGGGTGGGTTCGGGCTTGATTTGTCCATTTTGATCGGGCTGGCCATAACCGATTTTCGGATCAATGAGATAATTGATTCCCGCCTGCCGGGCCAGGTTCTCAATGGCGGTGGTGATCGGAACATCCTGGAATTGTATCAACGGAATGCTCGGAAGTTCAGAAGACTGGGGTTTGGCCGCGGCCGCCGTTCCATTAGTGGTGGTCACGGTGGAGGATTCATTCGTGCTGGCTGTGGCCACGGCTGGCGGATTGACGGCGTTGGCGTTGGTGGTTTCGTTGGTGGTGGTCACGGTGGAGGATTCGTTCGTGCTGGCCGTGGCCACCGTCGGCGGATTGGCAACGCTGACACCAGTGGTCTCATTGGTGCCGGTGGCATTGGGAGGCTCGCTGGCGGTGATCGCGGGAGCCGTCGTCGGATTGGCAGTACCGGTGCCAATACTTTGGTTGGTGTCGGTGGTGCTGGCCGGCTGGGTCGCAGGCGCAACCTGGTCATTGGCGGCCGGGTTTGTCGCGATGGTGTCGGTTTGAGACAGTGCCCCTTGCTGCCAAATAAGACAGGCCAACAGTGTGGCAATTAACAATTTTGATTTCATACCTTTATCTCCGGTCTGGCTCTGGTTCATTCTTACCTTAGGTTAAACATGCGTTATTTAATTTGTGTATATGGGAGCGCCGGAACATTTATGGCAGTCGCTCCCTTTTGCCACGTCTGGGGAGAGAAGAAGATTTCGTGCCAGCAAGCGGTTCCTGCTTAAAAACAGCCCCGGCACGGCTGGTTGGGATAAATATGGTCGCATATGTCTATTTTTTGGTTTCAGCGGTTGTTCGCATAATTCAGCTCGTGACGCTGTCCGCCGGATTCAATCACCACGGAATTTTCTTTGACTTCAATGCAACGGATGTGAATCGGGCCTTGGGGGGTGGCAAGGTTTGCTTCGTCGCCCGCGCCAAAGGTGTGACTGTTGATAATAGCCAGCCGATGATTGGGCGGGCCGGAAATCCCCCTTAAGACGAGTGAGGACATATCGGCAGAGTGCGGTCGCGCTGCCGACACAATTTCATATGGCCGGGTGGAATTGGGGAAAAACGGATCGCATCCGTCCTTCGGTTCTTTGGGAACGACGAAGACTGAACGTGTCACCACGTCTGGCGCGGAAGGTTGAGCTACGGGGGCGGCGGCCGCCGATAATACCGTTGCCAAGCCGGCCAGAAGCCCGGCACACACCGCTTTTTTACTGAAATTAACGCAACGCTTCATTGGTTTACTAGGGGTTGGGTTTTACCAGGGTGATGATGTCCATTCTAAATGTCAGTTTCTCGCTGTTGGCATCCAGGGTGCCTCCCGGTTCAATCGTAAGACGAACGATCCGGGAATGCGGGAAGCTGTTTTCAAAGTCGGCAATGAATTTGCCCAGGTCGTGATAGTAAGCCGTGCCATTGATGGCGAATTGGATTTGTTTGTAGGGGAATGCCGGCAAAAGATCCATCTCACCTATTGTTGGATGACCGATTTCCGGAATGTCCACCCGATACGATTGTTTGAAATGGCGGATGGTATCATAGGTCCAGGAATAAAGGTCTCCAGAGGCCATATCTTCTTCAGCTTGCGTCAGCGTATACGTGGTTTCATTCCATTCAGCCGCTATCGCTTCGGAATTTGTAATCGCCTGCCTGATGCTTTGCAGTTTGGTGTTCGCGGTTTTTCCGGCCTTCTGGATTTTGGAAAGGGACGTGTATTGAGGCTGGATCAGGCCAAAACCAATCAAGGCCAGTACCGCCAGTGTGGCGAGGATGACCGTGATGAGCTGATTGCGTTTTTCTCTGGATAATCTTTTCATCGGGCGAACTCCGGGAAATTGCATTTCAAGGTGAATAACACGCACGGTTTGCCGTCCAATCCCGTCTGCGGCGCCGACAGGCTGATCAATTGAACTCCATTGGATTTGTTCAACGACGTTTTAAAATAATTCTGATTGGCCACGGCTTCCTTGAATTTATTGACCTGGTCCCCGGGGTTGGGACTGGCATCCCGCGCGTCCAGCCAAACGACAATTTTTTCTGTGACCTTGGGGGGACGCCCCAGGATGACGCCTTTGCGTGTGGTCTGGTTCGGTGTGCCGGCGGTGTAAAAATAATCCTGATCGACCTTTAACCGTGTCAGTCGCACGCCCTCCACGGACACCTGTTGCAGCGCATTGAGCAGGTCGCCCTGCAGAAAACGGCTGTTGGTCATTTTTTTCAGCGCGTTCAGCTTGTCCTTCGCAATGCCGGTTTTTCCCTGGTCGGTCAACACGTGTTGAAATTCATTGGTGCGCGCCCCAATCTCGGTCTGCTTATCGGTCAATTCCTTTTTGGCCAGCATGGTCTTGAGCTGGAGCGAGCTGCTCCAGACCAACGTCACTGCCACCAACAGCGCCCCTACAAAAATCACGCGCTTGACGGGATCGTGCCGGCGTAATTCTTCCGCGACCTTGGCCTCTGCCAGCAAGTTGATGCGAATGGGCATAATTCGATTTCGTTCAAAAGGCCGCCAGCGCGGCGCCAATCGCCACGCTCAATTGCGGTCCAATCTGTTCAATTTCCACCGCCTGTTGCCCCGGCAGCGCCAGTTGCAAAGACGCCGTCGGATTCCAGGTCTTGCATTCCACAATTAATTCCGTGTGTAACATTTGCAGAATCATCTCCGACCGGGCCGAACCGCCGGTGACATAGATTTGCGAGACGGGGCGGTCCTGCTGATGTTCGAAGAAGTCAAGGGACGCGCGCAGTTCGCGCCCCAGGGGCTGCACCTGGGCTTCCAACATGGCCTGGACTTCCGGGGCCATGCCAACCTTGATGCCCTCCGCTTCGGCGTAAGTGATGTTCATCGCCTCGGCGAGGCCGGCCGTCAATTTATCGCCGCCGATGTTGACCATGCGGCTCAAGACCAGTTCGCCGCGATCCACCACGCAGACGGAGGAATGTTTGAAGCCGATGTCCACCAGCGCGACCGATTCGTTGGCGAATACTTCGGGCAGTGATAACTCAAGAGCGTTCACGGGGCCGACGATGCCAGGCACAATGTGGTCCGCGACCAGGCCGGCGTCCTTGATCGCCGTTTGAAAATCGGTGATCAATTGCTGCTTCATGGCGGCCACGAGTACTTTCAATTTTGGAATCGTAACTGTTTTGGGAGCGTCCGCGGATTTAGCCGGCGCCTTCGGGGGGAAGATGTGGCAGTCAAAAACGTGATTCGGCATGTCCTGCTGCAAATAGCCCTTGGTGTTGGTCTTCAACACCATTCGCATTTCGTCCACCGGAATCTGCGGCAACTCCACCTGCCGGACTACCGAGTCTTCCAAACCGATGGCCAGCGTGAGCTGCTTGGTTTCCGAACCGAGCGCCTCGGCCACCGCCTGAAGATGTTCGGTCAACAGTTCCGTGGAAATTTTTTTCTCGTAAATTGGCGTGTCGAGAAGCGCGAAACGGGTGAGCGCCAACAATTCGCCGCGTTGCTCCAGCAGCACGGCCTTGGTTGTTCGATCACCCAGATCCACCACCATCATCTGAGTCCGTTTTTTTCTTGATAAGCCGTTAAACAATGACAGCGCCATGTGATGTTGTCGTTTAATATTGTTTGTTTCGGAATTGCGACCGGCAATCCCTGTAAAACATTGAATTCGTTGAGCAACTGCCGCGCCAAGTCGGCCTTGTGCCATCAGTCTGCCGGGGAATTCATTGCCCCATCAGTTTGGGGTGTCGGAAAATCCGACAGTCCGTTCCGGTTGTCCCGACCTGGGGCGTGGAGTGTCTTGGAACTTGCCGAAGAGAATTCAGGCCAGCCGCTGGGCGCGCCGTTTCACTTCCGTCAAAAATGTTTCCAGCAACGGTGTCTTGCGCCCGCGCCACAGCGCGCGGACGCGCGGCGAAAATTTTTTGTCCGGTAGCGCCAGCGTTACGCCCGCGCCCAGACCATTCGCCACGTAAGTTTCGATCAGCTCAAGCGAATTGACTTCAATGGCCGGAAACCAATCCACGCCGAGCGCGGTCAACTTTTGTTGAAAATTCCGGCGCAGGGTTTCGCCCGGCGGCAGGCAAATCAGCGGCTCGTCAATTTTGTCGCGCCGCCACAATTCTTCCGCCGCCCGGATGCCGCTGTTCATTTCAACCAGCAGCACGAGCGGCAATTCCAGCAGGGCCAGCGAGCATATCCCCGGCGCGGCTTTCTTTTCGATCAAGGTGATGGCCAGATCGATTTCGTCCTGTTGCAGCCGTTCTTCGAACTGTGCCGGGTAACCCTCACGCAACGATAACTTCAGGCCCGGAAATTTTTTGCGCACGTCCCGGAACAACTCCGGCAAATGCTCGCGCAACACAATCGTCGAGGCGCCGACGCGGATGTGCCGCGCCTGCCCGCCCTGAAGTTCGGTCGCACCTTTTCGAGATTGGGAAAAAACGGCCGGACGAATTCAAAAAGTTTTTCCCCCGACGGCGTCAGCGCAAACGGCCGTCGTTGAAATAACGTGGTGCCGGCAAATTCCTCGAGCTGGGCGATCTGGGAGCTGACCGCCGGTTGCTGGATGCCGTAGGGAATGTTCCGCACCGCCGGCATGATGCCGCCGTGCCGGGCCACGTAATAAAAAAGTTCAAGGTGATGAACGTTCATGTCCGCGGTTGGAGCCATTCTGCCGGATGAACCGCGGCGCGGAAAGAAGCAATTGACTGGCCGCCGGTAAGTATTTATGGTGCGGGCACGCTGGCTGTCACAAACGACATGAATTGTCTGTTTGTCGGGAATGGGGAACCGCAACATTCTAAAGTCAGGTTGAAATATTAAAAGCGAGTAAACCATGCGTTCATGTCAAAACCCGTCGAACTGACCATCGTAATTCCCTGCCTGAACGAGGCCGAAACACTTCCTGTCTGTATCGACAAGGCGCAGCGGGGACTTCAGGCTGCCGGTGTGGCGGGCGAAATTGTTGTGGCCGATAATGGCAGTAACGACGATTCGGTGACGGTCGCTGAGAAAGCCGGCGCTCGCGTCATATCGGTAAAGGAAAAAGGATATGGCAGCGCTCTGCGCGGTGGTATTGAGGCGGCCCAAGGCAAATGGATCATCATGGGTGACGCCGATGACAGCTATGACTTTTCCCACATTGAAGGGATTGTTCAAAAACTTCGGGACGGTTTTGATCTTGTGATGGGTTGCCGATTTCCATCCGGCGGTGGTATGATTGTGCCGGGGGCGATGCCTTGGAAGAACCGCTTGATTGGCAATCCAGTTCTCTCGTTTATCGGAAGGCTTTTTTTTAAATGCCCGGTTCGGGATTTTTTTTGCGGCTTGCGGGGGTTCACCCGGGCCGCTTATGAAAAAATGGAGCTGAAAACCACGGGCATGGAATTCGCGTTTGAGATGGTCATCAAGGCAACCCTGCTCAAGTCTCTCAAAATCGCCGAGGTCCCCATCACGCTCTGGCCCGATGGCCGTTCCCGCCTCCCGCATTTGAAACCGTGGCGTGATGGATGGCGAACTTTGCGATTCATGCTCATCTATTCGCCGCGCTGGTTGTTCCTTACACCCGGCCTGCTGCTGGCTTTTATTGGTGGTGTTGGTGGTGTGGCGCTTTCCATCGGCGTTGTTCATTTGGGCAATGTGCGGTTTGATGTGGGTTCGTTGGCGGTGGCAAACATGGCGGCGGTGGTAGGCTTGCAGCTTATCGCGTTTGCCTTTTACACAAAAGTTTTCGCCATTGCGGAAGGATTACTGCCTCAAGACCAGCAGTTCGCGAGAATCTTCAAGTTCTTCACGCTGGAAAAAGGCATCGCTGTGGGGTTGTTGTCACTGCTGTTCGGTGGCGGTTTGCTTGTGAATGCCGTCGCGGTTTGGAAATCCGCGCATTACGGAGATCTGGATTATTCCGAAAATCTCCACCGTCTCCTGCCGGCAGTCACCCTGATTATGATCGGCATCCAAATTGTCTTTTCGAGTTTCTTTATGAGCATTCTGGGGCTTAAAACATCTTCGCGCCAGCCGCCCGCGAATCCGGCTTGAGATAAAAATGTCTTGGCTATTCCTTGTTGAACTCTGGATATGGGTTTCGTCGCTCGCATGCGTCGCGGGTTGGACGCTGTCAGCGCTGGGACAATTGAATCGTTCCGGCTACGCGGTTTTTTTTGCCGCCGTCGCCATTCTGGTTTTGGTTTGCCGCAAGAGGCTGGGATTGCTTTCGGGTAAAAAACGTTCGTGCTGGGGAAAAATCCGTCGCCGCTTCCGTCGGCCTTTGCCCCTTTGCTTTGCGGTTTTGGCGTTTTTAGTTTTCATCGGGGGCTTCCTTTATCTGCCAACGCATTACAACTCGATGACGTACCATATTCCCCGGGTCTTGCATTGGCTGGCTGCACGACGGTGGCATTGGATTCACACCTCGGTCGTTCGGATGAACTATTCCGGCTGCGATTTTGAATGGCTGTCTGCTCCTTTTTTACTGTTCATGAAATCCGACCGCGCCCTGTTTCTCCTCAACTTCACCCCGTTCCTGTTGCTGCCCGGACTGATTTTCAGCGTCTTTACGCGTCTGGGTGTCCGCGCGCGCGTAGCCTGGCAGTGGATGTGGTTATTTCCGACCGGCTACATTTTTTTGCTTCAAGCCGGGAGTGTCGGGAACGATGCTTTTTCCGCAGTCTATGCGCTGGCGGCCATGGATTTCGGTTGTCGCGCGTGGGAATCGCGCCGACCGCGCGATTTGTGGCTTTCATTTCTGGCGGTCGCCTTGTTGACCGGGACCAAACCCTCCAGTTTGCCATTGCTTTTGCCATGGCTAATTTTGATTTTCGCGCTCCTTCCTTTGCTGCGGCGCAATGTGTTGTCAACCCTGTTCGCGTTGGCCATGGCCATGGCGGCTTCCTTTCTTCCCCTCGCCTTAATGAACAAAATTTACTGCAACGATTGGCTGGGAACATCTCTTGAAGAAGGTTCCCGTCTCCAGATGCAAACACCGTTGATCGGCATTTTGGGCAATGTCTTCCAGCTGTTGCTGCATAATTTTGTCCCGCCGCTTTTTCCGCTGGCTAATTGGTGGAATCAGCATGGAGTGATGATTCTTCCCCATTCCTGGATCGTGAATTTCCAGCCCGGTTTTTCTCAAGTGGGTGAAGTACCTACTGAAGACTGGGCTGGTGTCGGTTTCGGTATCAGCCTGCTGCTGGCAGCTTCGGTGGTCGCAAATTTCTGTCGCGCCCGGGGAACGCCGCCGGCTCCAAGATGCGTCGTTCCCGCCAGGTTCCGCCGGCTCGTTTTAATTGCGCCGTGGATTGCGCTGCTTTTTTTCTGCGCCAAATCCGCCATGAACACGCCGGCGCGGCTCATCGCGCCCTATTATTCTTTGTTACTGCCGTTATTGCTGGCGGGCGCGGGGCAATCGCAAATTGTTCGCCGCGGTTGGTGGCGGGCGATGGTTGGTGGAGTTTTGCTGCTGGCCCTGGTCGTTCTGATATTGTCGCCGGATCGCCCCCTCTGGCCGGCCAAAACCATTCTTTCCCGGGCGCTGGCGCAGCATCCTGATCAGCGTCTGATTGCGCGGGCCCTGAACGTTTACACCGTTTATTCCAAACGCTCCGACCCGCTTGCCGATGTTCGTGCTCTCCTTCCCTCGGACGTCGCGAAGGTTGGCTTTATCGGCACAAAGGATGACTGTGACATTTCGTTGTGGCGGCCGTTCGGCACGCGGCGGGTGGAACATTTTTTCCTGACCGATCCGCCGGCACAAATTCGGCAACAGGTTCAATACGTCGTCGTGGGCGGGTTCAACCTGAAAGAACAAGGTATGACCTTCGATGCCTGGTTGCAGCAATCCGGTGCGGAACTCGTGGCCACCACCAACGCCACGCTCAAAGTTGCCGAGGGCCTGCAACCCTGGTACGTCGTGCGATTCAAACCGTGAGTGGGCCTCTTCGGCTGGTGCCGTTCCGGAGTTGAGGCTATTGCGCCGACCGATGTCGGCCGAAATTTTATCAATGAACCTTTCCGGCGCGGGTTGCGCTATGCTTTACGGGATGCAAATAGACGCAAATATTTCCTTGTTAATGTTCGTACTGGGAACAATATCAACCACGGAAACCCAAAGTCGGAGCCCGTTTCACGCCCCGCGTTTTCGGAGAACAAAATGAAATATGGCGACGTTCAAAAACTTCACGGTGCCGGGCTGATCACCGATGAGCAACGGCAGAAAATCATCGAACATTTCCAGCTCAGAGAAGATGGCGGTGGCAAATTTCTCGCCATTGTCTCCCTTATCGGTGCCGTGCTCATTGCGGCGGGCATCGCGCTGCTGATTGCCGCGCATTGGAATGAGATTCCGCGCGGGGTGAAAATCGCGACCGGCCTTGCGCTCATGCTCGGTTTTCACGCCGGTGGCTGGTGGTTGTCCACCCTCCGCAGTAGCCCTGCTACGGAGGACGGGCGCGAGGTGCAGGGTAAATTCCGGAAGACCGGCGAAGCGCTGCACCTGATCGGTTCCTGTCTGTTCCTGGGCAACATCGCGCTCGTCGGCCAGATCTACAATATTGTTTCGCGCCCGCCGAACGCGTTCCTGATCTGGTGGATTGGCATTGCTGCCTTGCCGTGGCTGTTGCGGTCGAAAGCGCAACACGTCCTGTTGCTGGTTGCTTTCGGCATCTGGTTCGGTTTTGAGGTGAACGAACGCGGTGGTCTGGTTTATTGCGAGTCCGACCGGCAGGTGTTGCTCTACGCATTGCTGGGAATGGTTTATCTGGGTGCGGGTTATTGCCTGCGGCGCACGCCATTTGCTCAATTTGCCGGAGTGACGGAAAGGCTCGGCTTGATCGTGCTTTTAATTTTCACCTATCCCTTGACGTGGAAAAATTTCTTCGACTGGGACAGTCCGGAAATTCGTGAATGGACTTTCCCGGTGTTTGGTTTGTTTGCTCTTTTGTTGCCGTTGGTCGGCCTCAATAATCTCACCGCGCTCAAGCGGCAATGGCGCTGGACCTGGTTCGCGGCGCTAACTGGCATGGTGGTTTTTATGGCCACAGTCTGGTTCGGTTGCTGGCAGATTAATATGGCTGACAGTCCGCGTTACTGGCAGTGGGGCGAATCCTGGAGCTACCTTGTTGGCACGCTCGTGCTGTTCATCTTCTGCCTGCTGCAAATCCAGGTCGGCCTCCAGGAACGTTCGCCGTTTCTCGTCAACCTCGGCGTCGTCTTCATCGCGCTCGACATTCTCGCGGCCTACTGCGACTTGTTCGGTTCCATGGCGCGAACGGGTGTGATGTTTTTGATTTCCGGCATTTTCCTGATTGTCTTCGGCGTTTATCTCGAAAAGAAACGCCGCCGGCTGATGAAACAAATCAAATTACCAACCCCAGAAGCAAAATTATGAAGAATCCAATCAAAACAAACCATTCGATCCGCGTTGTGTCCACGCTGATGATGATGGCCCTGCTCGCGGTGTGCGTCAGCCGTCTTCCGGTTGCCGCTGAACCTCAAGCTGGCATCGCGACAGTGCAGCAGCGGCTGGAGTTGATGAAGTCCAAGGGGCCGGATGCCTCGCTGACCATCCTGCCCGTGCGTCTGGGGGGCAAGCCGTGGGATCGCTTGACCGAGGTCGTGGGCGTGCTGCTCGAACAGCAGGGATTGAGAAACATTGAGCTTGGCCAAACCCCATTCACACCGGCTGAAACAAATCTGGACAGTTTGGCCGCCGCTGTTGGCGCCTTTGTGAAGACCAATCCGATCACCACCAGTTATGCGCTCTATGCCGAATACAATGGCGATCGTCAAACCGGGTTGAACGAACTGCGCGCAGTCGTCGTGGATCAGACCGGCGCGGTCGTCTGGATGGACCGTCAGACGCCGCAAGACGAGGCATTCAAGAAAATTGGAGAGCGGGATCCGATGACGATGTCCGTTCTGCTGGTCGAACGGCTCGGTCCGCAGCTCGGCCTCAACGAAGCCACGGCCAAGGCGGCCAAACCGGGCAAGCTGGCGGCCATCATGGATCAGCGGAGCGGCCTGCCTCCCGAGAATGAAAGAGCCGCCCTGCCCGAACGCCAGCGGGCGATGAAACAAGCGCTGCCCGGCGCGACGCTGCTGGTTTATCCGGCGCGGATCGGCGGGGACAAAGTCAGCGTGCCCAGTGCGACCAACATCGTGCGGCTGATCAATCAAACCGGCTTGTGCAAGGCCGTTCCGGCTGAACAACCGGTTCTCCTCAAGACTTCATTGGCCGACCCGAATGAATTGAAGGCGCTGTGGAACCTGGCGCGCGAGTTCCGGGATTTTGTCCGGACCAATCCGCCCGCGTCCGATTACGCGCTTTACGCCGACTACGCTTTCAATCCGCAAAACGCGGAGCAGGGATTTGTGCATTTCGTGGTGTGTGACCGCAAGGGCGAATGGGTGATTGTGGACCTGCAAAACTCGCATCATCCCGACTACCAGAGCGTCGGGATCATTTCCCGCGAGCGCTGCGACCAACTGCTCGTCAAGCGTCTGAAGGGTTACTTGAAATAAAACCCTTGAAATAGAAACGGATCACGCCATGAAACTCAAACTGCTCATCCTTGTTCTCGCGCTGCAAAGCGCGTGGCTGCTCGGTACCGCCGCCGTGCAGGAGCACGCCCTCGCCACCGGCAAAGTCATCCTGCTGGAAACCGCGCGCGTTGACCCGCGCGACCTGCTCCAGGGCGATTATCTCATCCTGAACTACAAAATCAGCAACGTGCCGACGAACCTGTTTTCGCCGCCGGTGACAAAAGATTTGCCTTATGGTACGGAAATATTTGTCGCCCTCGCACCGGCCACAAACCGGTTTTACGTCGTGGTCCGGGCGAGCACCAACGAGTTTGTGCCGGCAGCAGGCGAAGTGCTGTTAACGGGTAAAAGTTCCTGGCAGCGGTGGAATGCACCGACCAATTCCATTCACGTCGATTACGGACTGGAACGCTTTTACGTCGCCGAAGGCACGGGCAATCCCATCGGCAAGCTGACCGCCCAGATCATTGTGCCCGCCTCGGGCCATGGTCACGTCAAAGAAGTATTTGTGGATGGCAAGCCTTATGCCGAGGCGATGAAAGACGCGGTTCGCTGACCGGTTCACGCAAACTTTGATTGTCTTTTTCTTCGGCTCGGTGTCTCATGGAGCCCGACCATGAGACGTGAAACACATTGCAACCCGTGGCGGTTCTTTTTTAACTCCAGACCCGGGTCAGGGATGGAGGAAGCATAAAATGCGCATCGTCGAAATCCGCGAAAAGACCGTTTCCATCGCCTCAGCCATTACCAACGCGTACATTGATTTTTCCAGGATGACGTGTTCGGTGGTGGCGTTGATTACCGACGTCGTGCGCGACGGCAAACCGGTGGTGGGGTATGGTTTCAACTCCAATGGTCGCTACGGCCAGGGCACCTTGATGCGCGAACGATTCTTCCCACGGCTGATGACCGCCGATCCCAAAACACTGGTGGATAACACCGGCGAAAACCTGGATCCCTTTCGCATCTGGGCGACGCTGATGAAAAACGAAAAGCCGGGCGGACACGGTGAACGGTCGGTGGCGGTGGGGGCCATTGACATGGCGGTGTGGGACGCGGTCGCCAAAATTGCGGGTAAGCCGCTCTACCGGTTGTTGGCGGACCGTTACTGCGGCGGCCAGGCAGACGACAAGGTATGGCTCTATGCCGCCGGCGGCTATTATTATCCCGGCAAAGATTTGACGGCATTGAAGACCGAGATGAAACGCTACCGCGACCTCGGTTACCGGGTGGTGAAGATGAAAATCGGCGGGGCTCCGCTCGACGAAGACATCCGTCGCATCGAGGCAGTGCTCGAAGTTGTCGGCGAGGGAAAATTTCTGGCGGTGGACGCCAACGGCCGTTTTGATCTTGAGACCGCCATTGCCTACGGCAAGGCGATGGCACCGTACAAATTGTTCTGGTACGAGGAAGCCGGTGATCCGCTCGACTACGCGTTACAAGCGGAGCTTTCCCGGCACTATCCCCTGCCGATGGCCACGGGTGAAAATCTTTTCTCGCACCAGGATGCCCGCAATTTGATCCGTTACGGCGGCATGAATCCTGAACGCGACTGGTTGCAGTTTGACTGCGCGCTTTCCTACGGTCTGGTGGAATATTTGCGCACCCTGGAAGTGCTGAAGCAGTATGGCTGGTCCACACGGCGGGTCGTGCCGCACGGCGGTCATCAGATGTCGCTCAACATCGCCGCCGGCCTCCACCTGGGCGGCAACGAATCGTATCCGGGTGTCTTCCAGCCGTTTGGTGGTTTTGCCGACGGCATCGCCGTCGAAAACGGCTATGTAAAATTGCCGCAAGTCCCAGGCGTCGGCTTTGAAACCAAGACCGAACTTTTCAAGGTGATGAAATCGGTCAGCGACTGAACCTCCAGACACCATGTACAAAACCAGCGGCAAATCAGCGGGTCTTCTCAGTCAGCTATGGTTTCAAGTGGTGCTGGGGGCTTTGGTGGGGGTTGCCATTGGTTGCTTTTTCCCGAATTTGGGCGGGACGCTCAAGCCACTCGGCGACGGTTTCATCCAACTTATCAAGATGTTGTTGGCGCCGATCATCTTCGGCACGATCGTCGTCGGCATTGCCAGGATGGGAAGCATCAAGGAAGTGGGCCGGGTCGGCCTCAAGTCACTGGTTTATTTCCAAATCGTTTCGATGCTCGCGCTGGCCATCGGTCTGATAGTAGTCGATATCATAAAACCCGGGGTCGGAATGAACATCGATGCTGCCACGCTCGATGCCAAATCGTACGCCAGCTACTCCGCCGCCGTTCAACAGCAAGACGTCGTCGGTTTCCTCATGGGCATCATTCCGTCCAGCATTGCCGATGCCTTCGTTCAGGGCAATATGCTGCAGATTATTCTGCTTTCCGTGCTGTTCGGACTGGCGCTGGCGCAACTGCCCGACCGCGGCAAGGTAATCGTGGGGGTGATAGACTCCGTGTTGCAAGGGCTGTTCGGCATTGTGAGCTTTGTGATGTATCTGGCGCCGCTGGCCGCCTTGGGCGCGATGGCGTTCACCGTCGGGAAATACGGCTTCGGCAGCCTGGGCGCGTTCGGCAAACTGCTCGGCGCCGTTTACCTCGCGAGTTTGCTCTTCATCATCGTCGTGCTCGGCGCCATTGCCTGGCTGAGCCGCGTCCCCTTCTGGAAATACCTCAAGTTTTTCAAGGACGAAATCATGGTCACCTTCGCCACCGCTTCGACCGAAGCCGTGCTGCCGCGAATGATGACCAGGCTGGAACAACTCGGCTGCGCCAAACCGGTCGTCGGCATGGTGCTGCCCGCCGGTTACACGTTCAATGCCGACGGCACCTCGATTTATCTGACGATGGGCGCTGTGTTCATCGCGCAAGCGACCAACACGCCGTTGACGTTGCATGACCAGTTGTTGGTGCTGGTGGTCTGCCTGTTCACTTCCAAAGGTTCGGCCGGTGTGGCTGGCGCCGGTTTTATCGCACTGGCCGCCACGCTCGCGTCCGTAGGCAAGATCCCCGTGGCCGGGCTGGTGTTGCTGGTCGGGATTGACCGGTTCGTGAATTCCGCCCGGGCGGTGACCAACCTGATTGGCAACGGCCTGGCCACCATCGTCGTAGCCCGATGGGAGAAAGCCTTTGACGAAAAACAGGCGAGCGCAATGTTCAATGGTGTGCCCGGGGAAATACCCATGGACGTTTGACTCGGACAAAAAATTTCACTGTGAACAGATTTGATATTGCCGTTCCGCAAACCATGAGTTTTGAAAACGTGAAATCGTTGCCATGAAATTACCCGACGCGATTTTCTTCCTTCTGCTGCCGTTGCCGTCGCCGGCATCACAGTAGTTCCGCTGGACTGATTCTCCGGTCGGACTTCGGCCAGTTACCGACGGGATTTTGAAACGCGCCGCAGCTGAGTCGGTTTTCCCGTTCAAAGGGTTTAAAGACGTGCTGGTCTGGCAGCATGCCTGAAGAATCCGGTTCGGGTCTGGCTGGTCTAAAGGAAATATTGAAAGGAACGCCACCCATTCGGGAAATAAATACTTCCCCAACGTCGGACACGTCAGGGTGAAGCAAGGTGTTTTCTGCGGCGGTTGATTTTGAAGGCAGCCAGGACTTCACGAACTTAGCTGGGTAACAACGCCGGGCAGACAGATGCATGCCCGACCGGCTCAAACCAGCACGGGAGTTGCCCCCAATCGGTTGATTGAGTGCAACCCACTTCGCATTCCCCTTCCGGGCGGAATTGACGGCTCACATCCATGATAGAACCCCTCAGGCTACAACGGGAGAGTTGATTACTTCATGGACGTTGTAACGCTCCAGTGCTATGCGCACCAGGCGGACGTTCATTTCCGTCAAGTTATCGTCTCCGAAGATGATTCGTACTACAGCGACGACGACTTTTTCGAATGCTTCGTCTTGTTCGTTGTTCATAATTCTGTTTCGGTTTCTGCTGCCGGGCAATTTACTAACATTCAGCGTGCCAGTTTCGCCGAGGTCAGGGGCTGCGCTAAGCGGCGGCAAGGTCTTTGGGATGCTGGCGGCACGTGATTTAGCTGAATTAGCTGAAGATGCCACGCTGGGCGCCGTCAACGGTGGCGCCACACTCAAGGCGGGAATGGGTGGCATTTCTTTCGCCTTACCATTCCTGGATGGAGAAATCGTGACCGGCGGAGCGGATTTAAGTGTAGGCGGAGCAGGTTTAGGCACCATTTCCGGGGCAGGAGCCGGTCTTGGTTGGGGCTTGGGCGGTGCCACAATAGGAGAATCGCCATTCTTTGCCTTGCCATTGGTTGCGCCATTGCCATTCGCACCATTGCCATTCATTTGCTGGGTGACTGGGGCTGGGGCTGGGGCTGGAACCGGGGGAGGTTTGGGTACAATTTCCGGTGTTTTGGCGGCCTGAGGTTTGGTTTCTGGAACTTTGGCTGCCTGGGGTTTGCTTTCCGGCTTGGCTTCCGGTTGTGGTGCCGCCGCATGCTGTACTTGAGCCTTGAACAGGTGAATGGTCACTTTAAGCGCAAGTTCCAGCGGATCAACCGGTTTGGTGATAAAATAATTGCCGCCGCTGAGTACTCCCTGTGTACGGTTCCCAAAGTTGCTATGGGCAGTAACAAAAATGACAGGAGTTGTCTTATAATGAGGCAAAGCACGCAATTTTTCACAAACCTCAAACCCGGTCAATTTGGGCATGTCAATGTCCAAGAGCACCAAATCGTAGCGGTTTGCCTGAAGCAGCTTCAGACCTTCCAAAGGATCTTCGACGCTGACAATGTCGAGATTTGCCCTCTTTAACGTGTTGACAATCACGTGATTGCAAACCGTGTCGTCATCTACAGCCAGTACTTTGGCTCGGGGGGTCTCATCGCTGGAGCCGGCTTCATCACCTTTCAGCAAAAGACCCAGGCAATCGGCCGCTTCCGCCAGGGTTTGCAATATGGAGGGAGTTACTCGCGCCGGCTTGGACGCGATTTTGGAGAGCAACATGTCAAACGCCTTGGTCAGCAGCGCTATCCGGCCGCAGCCGGCCTTGCCGGCGTTGGCGCTCAAAGCATGCACGCTCTGCACGAGGGGCTCCAGCTTGGTGGTAGAAGTAGGTGATTTAATGTATGCGAGACAGTACTCGCGGACCTTCGCGATATCTGCCGGCGCCTCTTTTAAGAAGTCCGCCCGTCCCTTGGTGGGCAAGGTTTCGTCTTCGACCGCTTCGGTTGCTTCCTCGCTTTCCTTGTCAGCCGAGTTGTCGTTTGCCATGTGTAATTTGATTGCGGGCGAATAGTCAGTTCGAACCGCATTGGCGGCGCTGGGGGCATCGGCGGGCGCCGAAACGAGCATTTCCTGAATGGTCTGCACCAATATGGAAGGCGTGCAATCGGTTTTGCGGAGTTGCCGGGTGATGGCATCCTCGGCGAAATCTGAAATTTGAGCGTTAGAAAATATGATGATTGGAACAACTTTCAGCCGGGGATCGGCGCGTATGAACTTCAGCACGTCCGCGCCGTCAAACTTGGGCAACATCAGATCCAGAACAACCAAATCGGGGGTGGCTTGGGACAGGGCCTTGAGAGCCTCCAAGCCGTCCTGCGCAGTTTCGATGCGAAATCCCTCCCGCTGGAGCAGATTCCGATACGTCGTCAGCACGACTGCGTCATCCTCGACGAAAAGAATTGTTCGATTAACTTTCATTACTCTTACCCCGTTTAAACGGGCAACATCACCAAAATATCAGGGTACAATTCAGGCTATAGATACCCCTACCGAAATTAAGAAAAACAGCACCACTCATGCCAAAAAATTGACAAAATTGCACCAGAACCGCCAAAAATAGGCACTTTCGTTAACCGGATCGAACCGCTGATGGCAGCCTGTTTTCTCTCGTCCCATCGCTACAAACGATACGTTACCAAAGTTTTTCAATTCGCAGTTCAGTGGGCAAATGGCTAACTTGGCTGTCGTGACCGGGCCGGAAATGATAAAACGTCAATCTGAACCAGGCCTTCGCGGGTTCTGGAGTCTTTTCATAACCCAGTTCCAGGGCGCATTCAGCGACAATGTCCTGAAAAATCTCGTCGTATTTCTGCTGGTCGGGATGAACATGGCCCTCGCGCAGAAGCATGAAATCGGCGAACTGGTCACGGCGCTGTTCGCACTGCCATTCATTTTGTTCTCCATGGCCGGTGGATTTCTGGCGGACCGGCACAGCAAGCGGACGATGACCATCAGTGTGAAGGTTTTTGAAATCTTCGTAATGCTGCTGGCGTTGGCTGGCTTCGTGTGGATGCAGAAGCAATTGAATCTGGGAATTGCCGCGTCGTGGAGAACGTGCTGGCCGTTGCTCGGCTGTGTTTTTCTGATGGGTGTCCACAGCGCCTTCTTCGGCCCATCCAAATATGGCCTGCTGCCGGAATTACTGCCGGAAAAAAAATTGTCCTGGGGCAACGGTTTGCTGGAACTTGGCACGTTCGTGGCCATCATCCTCGGCTTCCCGGCCGCTGCCTGGATGTCCATCCGTTTCCGGGCTGAGCCGTGGTGGTCGGCCGTGGTTCTAATTGGCCTGGCACTCACGGGTCTGACCACAAGTCTGTGGATCACCCGGGTTCCGGCGGCGGATCCGACTAAAAAATTCCAGGCGAATTTTCTTGCCGCCATTCTCCGGCAGATGCAGTCGTGGCGCGGTGACCGGCCGCTCATTTTGTCCGTGGCCGGCAACACCTATTTCAATTTTCTCGGCCAGTTGCTGCTCCTCAACCTGTTTTTCTTCGGCCTCGAAGTGTTGCGGCTGGACGAAATCGGCATAGGCGAATTAACGATGTCGCTGGCGTTGGGCATCGGGGTGGGCAGCGTGGCGGCGGGCTACCTTTCCGGCGGCAAGATCGAATACGGCCTGGTTCCGCTTGGCGCGCTCGGCATGTCGGTCATATCCGCAGCGCTGGCATTGCCGGGTGGCTCGGTCGTCCGGGCGATGGTCCTGATTGGGGCGCTGGGTTTCGCCGGCGGTTTTTTTATCGTGCCTATCTCCGCGTTACTGCAACACCGTCCGGACAGGGACAAAAAGGGCGAGGTGCTGGCCACGGCGAACCTGCTGTCGTTCGTTGGCATTTTCCTGGCGTCGGGCGCCCATTTCCTGCTGGCGCAGGTCGCGCATTTGAACCCGAGCCGGATTTTTCTTTTCGGCGGGGTCCTGACGCTGGCCGGTGCGGGTTACGCCCTGTTTCTTCTGCCCGACGCTCTGCTGCGGTTCGTCCTGTGGCTGCTCACGCGGACGATTTACCGCATCCGCGTCCTGGGTCGCGATCACATCCCCGCCAAAGGCGGCGCGCTGTTTGTGTGCAATCACGTTTCCTTTGTGGACGCCCTGTTGCTGCTCGCCTCCACGGACCGGCAGGTGCGGTTCATGATGTACAGAGGACTTTACGAATTGCCCCACGTCAAACCGTTCGCACGCATTCTCGGTGTGATTCCCATCTCCGCCGGGCAACGCCCGCGCGAAATGATCAAGTCGCTGCAGACGGCCAGCGACGCCATCCGTGCCGGCGAGGTGGTTTGCATTTTCGCCGAGGGGCAAATCACGCGCATTGGCCAGTTGCTGCCGTTCCGGCGCGGTTTCGAGCGCATTATGAAGGGCGTGGAAGCGCCCATCATTCCGGTCGGCCTCGATGGTGTTTGGGGCAGCATCTTCAGTTTCCAGAAAGGCCAGTTTCTGTGGAAGCTGCCGCGCCGGTTGCCGTATCCGGTGACCATCAATTACGGCCGCCCGTTGCCATCCACTGCCACGCCGTTCGAGGTGCGTTCAGCGGTTCAGGAACTCCTCGTCGAAGCCTGGACAAATCGCCGGGCACGAATGCGGTCGCTACCCATCGCTTTCGTCCATGCTGCGCGCCGTCATCCGCTTCGATTCGCCATGGCCGACGCGCAGCATCCGGGAGTGAAAGCCTTCCCCGCGCTGGTGCGGTCAATTTTTCTGGCGCGCCGGTTGAAAAAAGTTTGGGCGGGACAGAAAATGGTCGGAGTGTTGCTGCCCCCGTCGGTGCCGGGTGCGCTGGTCAACCACGCGGCGCTGCTGCTGGGCAAAGTGCCGGTGAATCTGAATTACACCGTGTCGGCGGAAACGCTCGCTGCCTGCATCCGGCAGTGCGACCTCAAAACCGTGCTCACCTCGGCGACGTTTCTGGAAAAGATGAAATTACAGCTGCCGGGCAAAACGGTGATGTTGGAGGAAGCAGCGGCCAAGCCGGGTTTCAGCGAAAAACTCGCCGCATTTCTCATCGCCGGGCTGGTGCCGGATCGCTGGCTGCAGCGGGTTTTGGGCGCGGAGAAAAAAACGGATCTGGATGATCTGGCCACCGTGATTTTCTCCAGCGGCAGCACCGGCGAGCCCAAAGGCGTGAGGTTGACCCACTACAATGTCGGCTCGAACATCGAACAACTGGAGCAGGTCTTTGGATTGAATCGCCGCGATTGTCTGCTGGGTGTCCTGCCGTTCTTTCATTCATTCGGATTTACGGGCACGCTCTGTCTGCCGGCGGTGCTCGGCGTCGGCGTGGTTTTTCATCCGAATCCGCTCGACGCCAAAGCCATCGGGCGGCTCGTTTGCGATTATCGGATCACGTTCCTGCTGGCGACACCGACGTTCCTGCAACTCTATCTGCGCGGTTGCGCGCCGGAGGATTTCGGCAGCCTGCGGGTGGTGATGACGGGCGCGGAAAAATTGCCCGACCGGCTCGCGATGGCCTTCGAGGAACAATTCGGCATCCGTCCGCTCGAAGGTTACGGCTGCACCGAATGCGCTCCCGTGGTGGCGGTGAACACCCTGGACTTCCGCTCCGCCGGCTTCCGCCAGGTCGGCGCCAAGCGCGGTAAAATCGGCCATCCGTTGCCCGGCATGGCCGTGCGCATTGTTGACCCGGAAACGCAGGCGCCGCTGCCCGCCGGCCAGCCCGGGTTGCTGCTCGTGCACGGGCCGAACGTCATGCAGGGCTACCTCGGCCACCCGGACAAAACCGCCGAAGTCCTGCGCGACGGCTGGTACGTGACCGGTGATGTGGCGGCAATGGACGAGGACGGCTTTCTGCAAATTACCGACCGATTAAGCCGTTTCAGCAAAATTGGCGGCGAGATGGTGCCGCACATCAAAGTGGAGGAAAAACTCCACGAACTGGCCGGCGTCACGGAGCAGACGTTTGTTGTTGCGGGCGTGCCGGACGAGAAAAAAGGCGAACGCCTGGTGGTGCTGCACAAACTGGCTGACGGGCAACTGCCGGTCTGTTTGGAAAAGCTTGCCCAGTGCGATCTGCCGAATCTATGGAAACCGCGCCCCGACCAGTTTTTCCGCGTTGAGGCATTCCCGTTGCTGGGCACGGGCAAGCTGGATTTGCGAAAAGTCAGGGAACTCGCGCAGGTCAAAGCGGCAGGAACTCCGGTTTGAATTTCCGTTCACGGTGATGCGGTAGATCCGGATTGTACTTCGTTTTTTTCACGCCAGCCGGATGCCCGGATGAGCGAAAGTTTTTCATAAGGGTTGATGCGAATTTCCGGTTTGACGGGAATGACTTTCTCTTGTTCGGCATGGGCCGCCACCAAATACTCCAGTTGCTTTTTCCACACGGAAGTGTAATGGCCCTCCCACCAGGGTAATCGGACATTTGGCATGGGAGCCGGAGGTGGATCGGCAGGCTCGACCGCGCCCGGCGGGGCATCCGGCGACTCAATGACCAGCCAAAGCGTGTGGCCGGACGCCAGGGTTTGTGCTGCCCGTTCCAGTACCGGCCTGACCGGCGCAGTTTCACAAAATTTTTCCTTCAGCAGGTCAAAGCGATGGAACCGATGGTCGGCGAGTGCCGGCAAAGTTGTCCAGGTAATTGGGCCCGTGTAATACCGGGCGAAGGTGATGCCACAATGACAGGGAAAGACCACGATGTAATCGCCGGTTTTGGCGCGATCCTGCAATTCAGCGGCAATCAGATCGACGTTCGTCTGGCGATATTTGGCGAAGTGGAACGTCGACGGAGACAGCAGGCAAACCATGAACACAACCAGAACTTGTGGCGCCATGCGAAAACGGCGGCACCCGTTTGCCAGGGTGGCATCCATCGCCGTAGCGGCTAAAACCATGAGGGGCAGGTAATACCAGGATTCGGTTGGCAATCCGGAAAGGCGGATGAAAACAAGGAAAACGACAATGCCTGCCGCCAGAGCTGTCGCGCCGTAGAGTGTCAAATCCTCCCGGACGGCATCGCCGTCTTTGGCCCGCTTCAGTAATGCCGCCAATCCAACTGCGAGCGAAATGAGAATTAAACCCAGCCACACCCCAAAGGGCCAACCCAGATAGGAACCGCCCGCCAGCGCCAGGGTGTTCCATGTCCGGACAAAGTCGAACGCGACTTTTTGAAGTATGTACCAGTTCTGTGACTCGATGATGAGCGACAGGTAAGGTATCAGTGATGCGGCGGTCAACAGCCCAACGCCCAGCACCAACGCCACCGTCTTCCCTTGCCGCTGGCGCGCACACACGACCCCGCCCGCGATGCAGATGGCCAGCACCAGGAAGGCGTTCTGAAAAAGTGTTTGCACGCTCAAAATGGCGGCCAGGGCGGCGAGTAAAAAAGTGATTCGTCCCGGCGTTTGCATCAACCTCCAGACCAGCCCTAGCGTCATCAGAATAAACAGGGAGCCGCAGCCATAGGCGCGCAGGGAATCTCCCCAGGTAACCACCGTTACATTTGCTGCCAAAAGTCCCACGGAGACAAATGGCAATCGAAATCCCATGATCCGGGCGTTCAACCATATTGCCCCCAACAGGCCGAAACCGATCAGCAGCCCCAGAAATCTCAGGCCCGTATCACTTGCTCCCAACCCCAACTCAGACCATATCCGGACCAGTGCCGGAATAAACACCGGGAACCCGTCATGCGCCAGCATGCGCCAGGTCTCACTGAAAGCCGGCAGGGTGGCCAGTTGGACACTGCTGGCCTCGTCACGCCAAAGCGCCCCGGCATGGGTGAAATAAACGATTTGCAATGCCGCGCCCGCTAAAGTGGCGGCCAGACAAATTCCCAATCCAACACGCCCCGTTGCCGGCGCGCGTCTGTCAGATGGTTCGGACATTGGACGCATTGTACTAATGACCCCGGGGTTTTACATCAACCATTCCCCGACTGCTTTCCCTGCCGCATAAGCTCAGAGCGGCAGAAATTCCGTTCTGATTTCCTTCCCGTCGCAGTGCAAAATGGCCGCGGAACGTTCCAGGCGGAACTTCGGTTTGCCGGCGTAGCCGGGATTCAAATACAGCACGCCGCCGATCGTTTCACAAAAGGCCTTGTGCGTGTGGCCGAACACGACGGCGTCCGGACGTTCGCGCGCAATGCGGAGTTGAAGTTCCTCCCTCAGCTCGCGCGGGTTCACGATGTGATGAACGAGAAATTTGCGCCCAGCCAGCGTAACGACTTCGGTGAGGCGATAATTCGGCGAACTGTCCGTGTTGCCGAGCACGGCGGTGACCGGGGCTATCGTCTGTAGTTCGGCAATGATGAAATCGTTGCCGATGTCGCCCGCGTGCAGGATGTGGCTGACCCCGGCGAAAAGGTCATGGACCTTCGGGTCGAGATAGCCATGCGTGTCGGAGATGACGCCGATTTTCATGGGTGTGACGCATGAAACGTGATGCGTGATGCGTGATGAGTTGCCGGCGGCCGGGTTGCGTTTCACGCATCACGTTTCACGCTTTCGCCTCCTCCGGCGTTTCCCCGGTTTCCGGTTCCGGCTCGCGCACGCCGGCTTCCTTTTCGGCGGGCGATTCGGCGGGGGCGGTGATTTTCATCGCGGCGACGAACAGGCCGGTAAAGAGGCCGCCGCTCAGGAGCGTGTTGCGGAAAAATTCCCAGGTGGACGGGTAATTGGGCAGCCCGGTGGTCAATGCCTGCAGCCAGCCGGCCAGCGTTTTGGCATAGTCGGGATTGTTGAACCAGGATGCGGTGTTGGTGATGAGGTAAAACAAAACGGCGCCGAGCAGTCCGCCGCCGAGCAGTTTCAGAAAATTCATGCGCGGTGAAAACAAACGGCCGAGTCCGACCAGCCCGGCAAACGAAAGCGTTTTGACGAGCATGTAGCCGCTGAACACCGGCTCATGGTAATAAAAAATATTCAGCAAAACGTCCGTGGCCAGCAACGTGCCCAGCGGCAGCCACCAGGCCATCGCCCCGGTGAAATACACCCCGCCGCAAAACGCCAGGGCATAGGCGGCGCTGAAATTCTGCGGCAGCACGCCCGGAATGCGCGACAACGCGAACACCAGCATCAACACCAGCGGCAGCAGTTTGGTCCACTTTTCTTTCACCAGCGGAAGCATAATTCACGGCGCGGCCGGAACAAGCTTTTCAGTGGATTCATGATACGGCTGGTGTTTCTGATACCGGGCCAGCAGTTCCTGATTCTTTTGCAGCAAATCCGGTTCATGTGCGGCGGCGGCCATGGCGCAGGCTTTCTGCGCCGTCGCGATCGCCTCGTCAAACCGCCCCGCCTCGGCATAAGCCGCCGCCAGGGTGCCGACCATGATGGTCTTTTGATAATGCGTCAATTGGCACGCTCGTTCGGCTTCGGCGACGGCTTGAACGCCATCGCGCACATGTGCATCCGGGCAGGTGGCCAGCAGCCACGCCAGGTTGTTCCGGGTTTCGGGAGAATCCGGTTTCAAGCCCAACGCTGCCCGGTAATGCTTCACGGCCTCTGGAAATTCTCCGCGGGCTGTCTGGACGGCGGCCAACTGAAGATGTAGGTCCGGCATCAGTTGGTTGCGCAAGGACTCAAAAGCAAGATTTAGTTTGGCCAGACTGGTTTCGTTTCCCGCTTTTGGACCGGCCAACGGCGGCGTGGTGCGGTTTGCCGGACCAGTCGGCTTGTATTCTAAAGCGGCGGTATATTCGGCTTCCGCTTCCGCGTATTTCGCCTGGGCGAAGAAGATGTCTCCGAGGTATTTGCGGGCAAAAATATTGTCCGGATTCAAGCGCAAGGCTTCGTCAAATTCAGCCCTGGCTTCTTCAAACTTGTTTTGCTGAAGCAGGGCGGAACCGAGACGATAATGGACTTCTCCATAGGTGGGCATTCGTTTGATCACGGCGCGATAGTTTTTTACCGCCTCCTCCAGGTTGTCTGAGTCCGCAAATGCAATTCCCAAATCGTAAACCACTGCCGGATTTTCACCCGTGGCTTCACAGGCGTGGGAAAAAAGCATGACACTGTTTTGCCAGTAACCCAGTTGCAGCCGGGTGTCCAGCAAACAGACCAGAATCACTCCTGTCCCGGCTCCCGTCATTATCGCCCGTCCGAAACGCACACGGGAGGCTGTCTCCGCCAGGCCCCAGACCACCGCGATGGACAAGCCGATGGACGGCAAATAAGTGTACCGGTCGGCAATGGATTGCAGGCCAACCTGCACCAGGCCGACGACCGGTACGAGCATCACCCCGAACCAGACCCAACCGGTCAGCAGATAAGGCTGGCTGCGCATCCGCCAGAGACAAAAGGCCGACACCAGACTCAACCACAAAACGGAACGGACAATCTCGCCGGTTGGCATCTGAAGATGGGGATAGAGATACAGGATGGACAAATTTTCCGGCCAAAATATTTTCCGCAGATAATCCGTGTAAAACACGAGGACATTGGCCGCCCGGCAGTACCAGGGCAGGGCTACCAGTTCGATCACCGCCTTGGATTGGGCCCAGAGCGTTGCGAAACTTGAGGCCAGACTCAACATCAGGAACGGCAGTTTTTCCCGGATCAAAGGCCAAATCGTAAATCGTAAATCGTAAATCGTAAATCGATTGAGCGGCCAGAAATCCAGCAGCAATAAAACCGCCGGCAGCGTCACCAGCATCGGCTTGCTCATCAGGCCCAGCGCAAAACAAATCAGCGTGAGCCCATAATACACTTTGGACTTCGAGCTTCGGACTTTGGCCCTCTCCACGTAGCCGGCGTAAAGCAACAGCGTCAGCATGAAGAAAAAACCGCACAAAACATCCTTGCGCTCCGAAATCCAGGCCACCGATTCCACCCGCAGCGGATGCAACGCGAACAACGCCGCCACCAGCGCGCTCCGCCACACTGTTTGTGCCGGTGGCGCCGAAGCTTCCGGGCGAAGGCGCATCATCTTTTTTAAAGCCACGAAAAGCAGCAAAGTATTGGCGATGTGAAGTCCCAGATTGACCCAGTGGTGGCCGCTGGCGTTCAGGCCGAACAGTTGGCAATCCAGCATGTGCGACAACCACGTGAGCGGATGCCAGTTGCTGGCATATCTTGACGTGAATGCCCAATGCACGCTTTGGGCGGTTATTCCCGCTTGAATATGCGGATTGTCGGTCACGTAGTCGTGATCGTCTAAGATAATAAAACCGAGATGCCCCACCGGCCAGAAGGCAAACAGGGTGATGGCGGCCAACGCCAGACCGATTAACCATTCACGTCGCATTTCAATTCAGATGTGGAGTGCAGAATGAAGAATCTGGAACCGGAAAGTCAATCGTGCAGCTAACCGTCCTTGATTTTTTCTTCTTAACAGCCCGTTGAAAAACGTAAAGTATTGTAGGAGCTGAGGTGACGAGGCTCAAAATTCCCCGGTTTCAATGTAGGGCACGATGTAAGGAGTGCGCTTCAAACGACTCGTTACCTCGTTGCCTACAGGAAATCGTTCGTCTTGCTCAAGATTTCGTGTGTTTTGTGTGTTTCGTGGTTAAAATTTCCCGCCTTTGGAAAACCTGTTCGCCATCCTCTACGAAGACGCCGACCTGCTGGTCGTCAACAAACCCGCCGGACTGGTTTGTCATCCGACCAAGGCCGGCGGGATGTCCAGCCTCATCGGCCGTGTCCGGCTTTATCTGAAAACCAACAACTTGAAACTTGAACCTCCTCCGGCTTCCCGCCTTCCGCCTTCAACCTTCAGCCTTCGACCTTCGCTGATCAACCGTCTCGACCGCGAAACCAGCGGCGTCGTCATCGTCGCCAAAAATTCCGAAATCGCCGGCGAACTGGGAAAAATCTGGGAGACCCGCGCCGTCCAAAAGGAATACCTCGCCATCGTCCACGGCCATGTCCCCGACGACCACGGCCTGATTGACGCGCCGCTCGGCAAGGACGAACACAGCCGCGTCGCCGTCAAAGACTGCGTGCGTCCCGACGGCGCTCCCGCCCGAACCGGGTTCCGGGTCGAACACCGGTTTTCCCACTCATCGGTAGGGCGGAGCTGCCGCTCCGCCTGGACGCGCAGCAGCGCGTCCCTGCCAGTTGCGGCTTCAACCCTCAACCCCTTGTCCTCCGTAGCCTCGGCGAAGGAGGATCAACTCTTAAACTTCTCGCTTCTGCGTCTCCAGCCCCTCACCGGCCGCAAACATCAAATCCGCCTCCACCTCGCCTGCCTTGGCCATCCCATCGTCGGCGACAAGCTCTACGGCGGCGACGAGGATTTGTATCTGGCGCTGGTCGAAAACCGCCTGACCGATGAGCAGCGCGCCCGGCTCATCCTGCCGCACCACGCCCTGCACGCCCGCGCCGTGCGGTTCACCTGGCGCGGACGCCCCGTGGAATTTGTCTGTGACCCCGAGCCTTGGTTCACCAGCTTTTTGCCCGCCGATTGCCCTGTCCAGATTTGTAGGCGACGAGGTGACGAGTCGTTTGGGTCAGCACTCCTTACGTCGTGCCCTACAACCCAAATTTGGACACTACCCGCCGATTGCCCTGTCCAGATTTGTAGGCGACGAGGTGACGAGTCGTTTGGGCCAGCACTCCTTACGTCGTGTCCTACAACCAAATTCGGACCATCCTAAAATTTCGTGTCTTTCGCGTGTGCCACGGCTAAAATTCTTTCCGTGCCTGATGCCATGGGACATGGAACCGATTCTCCGCCCGCCGGATCGGGCGCGCCGGCTCCTTGGGCCAGTCTTTCCCGTCACGGCCACAAAATCCTGGCGCTCATTCCGCTCGCCTTCCTGATCTGGGTGGTCGCCCGATACGCCGTGGCCGTGCCCTATCTGGACCAATGGGAGTTGGTGCCGCTGCTGGAAAAGACGTATCACGGTGAACTGACTTTTCACGACCTGTGGGAACAGCACAGCGAGCACCGCATCCTGTTTCCCAAAATCATCATGCTGATCCTGGCCCGCCTGACCGGCTGGAACATCCGCTATGAACTGGCCTGCAATCTGGTCCTCGCGCTCGGCATCTTCGCCGTCCTCGTTGGCCAGTTGAATATGACCAGCCGGAGACTCGGCGTCCCCACCTTGGCCGGAATGATTCCCGCCGTCTCCCTCATCGTGTTCTCGATTGGTCAGTATCAAAACTGGCTTTGGGGCTGGCAACTCCAGATGTTCCTGAATTTGCTGGCCGTCACCGCCGGCATCGTGCTCCTGGCCAATGAACCTTTCCGCTGGATCAAATTTGCCGCCGCGGCGTTGCTCGGCGTCGTGGCCAATTATTCCTTCGCCAACGGCGCCCTCTTTTGGCCCATCGGATTGTTCCTGCTGCTCGCCGTAAAATCCGGCGCGCGGAAAAAAGCCGTCGCCGGCTGGCTGGTGATCGGAACCCTGACGCTTTCAATCTACTTTTATCATTATCAGAAACCGCAGGAATATCCGCCGCTCACCCTCCTTTTCAAAATGCCGGTCGAATATGCCGTTTTTGTGTTCAAATATCTGGGAACGATTTGCGCCGGGGGCGTGGGCGGCAGCCTTTCGGTTGACGGCGTCCTGGCCTTTGCCTTCGGCCTGGCCGGGACCGTCGTCATCGCCTGGGCCGGTTGGATGCTGCTCCGCCGGAACATCGCCGATGCCGGAACATTGCTGCCTTATTTCGGGTTGAGCCTGTATTCCATCGGCAGCGCCTTGCTCACCGGAATTGGCCGGCTCGGCTTCGGCACCAATCAGGCCCTGGCCTCCCGCTACTGCACCATGGTGGTTCCGCTGTGGGTGTCGTTGGTGGTCTTTCTCTTCCTGCTCCGGACCGGCGGCGGCTCCGCCCATGCCAATTCCATCTCCCATCAACACTCCGAGAGACCCGCCTTACTGAATTGCCGGCGAATGGCCGGAGGGTTTCTTTGGGTGGCCATTTTGTTGCTGGTTCTGGGTTCAATTTGCGCCACGGTTCGCGCCCGGCAGTTGTCCGGGATTCAGGCCTCGGGCCGTGATTGTTTGCTCGACGTGGCCGCTCACCCCGCGTCGAAGGCCGACTATCGCGGCTTGCTCGCCATTTATCCCCGGCCGGAAATTGTCATGGAACGTTATCCCATCCTCGTCGAACATCGCCTGTCCCTGTTCAAAAACGCAGTAGGCGCCGACGTGAGGAGGCGTTGAATCCAGTAGGGCACGACGTCAGGAGTGCAATCAGTCTCGTGACCTCGCCTCCTACTATCGAAAATCCAGTAGGCGCCGACGTCAGGAGGCGTTGAATCCAGTAGGGCACGGCGTCAGGAGTGCAATCAGTCTCGCAACCTCGCCTCCTACTATCGAAAATCCAGTAGGCGCCGAGGTAACGAGGCGGTAAGCCCAGGAGGCGTATTTCTCCGGCTTAAATTTCGTGTCATTCGTGTCATTCGTGGTTAAAATATTCCCGTGCCCGACATTCCCAAAACCATGCGCGCCGTCGTCTATCACGGCGCCAACGACCTGCGCGTCGAAACCGTGCCCGTCCCGCGCCTCGGCCCCGGCGAACTCCTCGTCCGCGTCGCCGTCTGCGGCGTCTGTCCCACCGACATCAAAAAAATCCAGTACGGTACCGTCCCGCCGCCGCGTATCTTTGGCCACGAAACCGCCGGCACCATCGTTCGCGTCGGTGGTGGGGCGAGCGTACCCGCGAGCCGTTTCAAGGTCGGCGACCGCGTCGCCCTGCACCATCACGTGCCGTGTCTGGACTGCCATTTTTGCCGGCACCACGCCTTCGCCCAGTGCGAAACCTACAAACGCACCGGCGTCACCGCCGGCTTTGAGCCCGCCGGCGGCGGCTACGCCGAATTCGTCCGCGTCATGCCCTTCGTCCTGCCCGGCGTCGTGAAAATTCCCGACCGCAACACGTTCGCCGAAGGCGCCCTGCTCGAACCCGTCAACACCGTCCTCAAGGCCGTCAAGCGCCTGAATCTGCTCCGCAACGACGTCGTGATCGTGGCCGGGCAGGGACCGATCGGCCTTCTGTTCACCCGCCTTCTCCGGCTTGCCGGCGCCCGCGTCATCGCCACCGACCTCCTCGCGCCGCGACTTAAACTCGCCAAAAAATTCGGCGCCCGCTGGACCTGCCTTCCTCAAATTGGTAGGGCGGAGCACCGCCGCCCTGCCTTGCCCCTCTCCGCGCCCAAGCGGGGAGAGGGTGGCCGAAGGCCGGGTGAGGTGCTCTCAACCCTCGTTCGTCGTGCCACGCTTGGCCGCGGCCTGGACGCCGCCATCATCGCCGTTCCCTCGGACGCCGCTGTGCAACAGGCCTTGCAACTTGTCCGCGGCGCCGGACAGGTATTGCTCTTCGCCCACACCAAACGCAACCAGCCGATTGCTTCCGGTAGGGCGGAGCTGCCGCTCCGCCAGGCGCCGGAGCACCGGCGCCCTTTTTCTTTGGACCTGTCCTCGATTTGTCTCGACGAGAAGGACCTCATCGGCAGCTACTCATCCGATTTTACGTTGCAGGCCGAGGTGGCGCGGCTGGTTTTTTCCCGCCGGCTCGACGTGCGTCCGCTCATCACCCATCGGTTCCCGCTGGAACAGACCGCCGCCGCCATCCGGCTGGCAGCCAATCCCACCGAACACTCCCTCAAAATCGTTGTGGAAGGGACGCCATATCGCCGTCCCTGATCTTCCCAAAATATGCCCTTGTCAGAGGGGCGAGTATCGGAGGGGCGAGTTACACGAGCCCCAAATATTATATTATTCCGGAAAACTCGTTGATTGGAGGCTCGTATAACTCGCCTCTCCGATACTTTTGTAGGGCACGACGTAAGGAGTGCTGGCTCAAACGGCTCGTCACCTCGTCGCCTGCAATTCAGGCCCCTACCCGCCGCCCACCACAATTTTTGCCGGCTGACTGTCTGCATATGGTGGTGTCCCTCAAAAAACCCATTTTCGCATGTTTTTAACCAAAATTTTCTTTTCCTCCTGTGTCCCGTTCCTGCGGTTTTACATGGAAAACCCCTGAAAATAAGGCGTTTCTGTGTCCTGAAAACGTTCAAAAATATTTAAAAAATTTGTTGACTTACCCTTGCTTGTTTGTGATATTTAAGGCACACACGGTAACAACAGAATAAAAATACAGAACACTATGAGAACTAAAACACTACTTCTCGCCGCTGCGGCTATCGCAGTAGGCACGGCCATTTCGATGGCTCAGACCTATTCACAGAACATCGTCGGTTATGTGAATATGAACTGCAACGCTGGTTTCACCACCCTGGCCAATCCGCTCGACGGAATGAATTCGGATGGTACAACCAATAACTCCGTTACCAACATCCTGGTCAATGTGCTGAATAACACCATTGGCAACGGCCCTCTGGACAACAGCCAGCTTTATGTGTGGAGTGGGACCTCTTACCATGTTTATTTGTTTGACGCCAATCCGGCCGATGCTGCGGCTCAGAGCCAAGCGTTTACCGGTATCACTGATTCGTTTGGTAACTTTGTTCCGGCTCCCACAATCGGCAACGGAATAGGTTTTTATCTTCGGTACAGCCAGATTACCGGTTTCCCGACGAACTACACGACGACCGTCGTTGGAACAGTTCGTGGCGTTGGCACGGCTGGTATTACGAACACCGTGACTATTGCTGCTAGCCCGGTCACTACTCTGGTTGCTTCCGGCAGTCCAGTTGCCGGCGGGTTGCTGACGGATTTGCAATTGACCAACGCCTTGGCTCAAGGCCTGTTGGATGGCGATCAAATTCAAATTCCTAACGTTAACGCCTCAGGCAACATTCAGGGCTACAAAATTTATTTGTTTGACAGCAGCCCGGCTGACGCCGCTGCGGAAAACCAAGTATTTACCGGCATCACGGATTCGAACGGGAACTTCGTGCCGCAACCGACCATTCTTTCTGGCGGAAGTTTCTTGTTCCAGAATTTCAATAACGCGGCGGTTCCGTGGACTCAAACCATACCTTTGCAATAAAAACTAAAACAAACACCTAAACAGACCATTAAAAATAACAGACACAACTCAATATGAAAAAACTAATAATCGGAACATTGGCACTTATCGGCGTGGCCAGTTATTCATTTGGCCAAGGTCAGATACAATTTTATAATTCAAGTTCTGCTGCTACTAAAATGTGGGTGACCACAACTATTAATGCGCAGTCAACAGCTCAAGTAACCACGGGCAACGCGCTGATGGCTGGTTCAGCCACCACCAGCTACACGTTCCTGTTGTTCGTCAATTCGACGACCAACAGCGGCGTCGCAAGCCCTAACGTGAGTGGCACAGCTACGCCATGGAGCACGGCTGGTTGGGCTGCTACCGGTGACTACGGTCTGAACGGTGCGTTGGGTGGTCGCTTTACCGGCGTGGACAATGGCGGCAGCTATGAGGTTATACCTTCCGGTCTGTTTGCGAACATAAACCTGGTGGCTGGCATTTATGGCAACTTTGAAATCATCGCTTGGAATACAGCGGTGGGTGGTGCCAACTTGGGGACCTTCGAAACGGCCTATAATACCTCCCAAACTTCGAACATCGGTCTGGTTTTTGGTTATTCCGGCGTGGCCAACGTAGAGTTGGGTGATAACGGTGCCACTATACCAAATAGTAACCCGTTCGGTGCGGCTACAGGACAAATTACGGGATTCACATTGGCGCCAGTTGCTCCGATTCCGGAACCCTCCACGATGCTGTTGGCGGGTTTGGGCGGCCTCTCGCTGCTCCTCATCCGTCGTCGTAAATAACTTAAGTTAGCTTTCACAAGCCCCGGAGCAATCCGGGGCTTTTTTATTTGTAGGCGCCGACGTGAGGAGGCGGAGTAGGCCCCGGCGTCAGGAGTGCAATCAGTCTCGTGACCTCGCCTCCTACTAAATCCAGTAGGGCACGACGTCAGGAGTGCGATCAGTCTCGTAACCTCGACTCCTACTAAACCCAGTAGGGCACGACGTCAGGAGTGCAATCAGTCTCGTAACCTCGACCCCTACTATTTTGCCGGTAGGCGCCGACGTAAGGAGGCGGTAAGCCCAGTTAGGCGCCACATCAGGAGGCTTCCCTTGAACCTTCGACACTGGTATTCATTCCCCATGAACGGCAGAAAGCGTCCCGCCCATCTCCCGCGTCTTCAACCCGAATTTTATCAGGGAGATGCCGCTGTTCATTGGACTTTGACCCTGTTCGATCATGGCACCGGTTGGTTGAATGATTCATTCCACGGCCGGTTTCGCGAGTTGCTGCTTCATGTGGCCGCCCGCGAGGGCCTGGTCTGTCCGGCCTATTGCCTGATGCCCGATCACATGCATTTGCTCTGGCTGGGGCTGCGGCGCGACAGCGATCAAAGAAATGGAATGTCCTTTTTGCGCACACACCTGAAACCGCAACTGATTCCCCATCGGCTCCAGCCTCAAGCCTATGATCACGTTCTGCGCGAGGAAGAGCGGAAGCGCGACGCCTTTGCGAAAATCTGTTTTTACATTTTGGACAATCCTGTCCGAGCTGGTTTGGTGGACGAGCCCCGGGCCTGGCTTTACAGTGGAGCCGTCGTGCCGGGCTATCCCCTTTTTCATCCGCTGGACGAGGCCTTTTGGCCGAGATTTTGGAAAGTGATTAACGAACGCAGAGAGCCGGAAGCAAGCCAACGCAAATTACCGTGGCGAAGTTCGCGGCCATTGCCGATTCAGTAGCCGCCGCCAATTCAGTAGGCGCCGACGTGAGGAGGCGGAGTAGGTGCCGACGTGAGGAAGCGGTTCAGTAGGGCACGACGTAAGAAGTGTGGAAAGTCAGTAGTCTCGTAACCTCGCCTCCTACTAAATCCAGTGGGTCTCGTTACCTCGTTCCCTACTTTCACCTTGGTTTCCTTGTTGTTCCCGGCACGTCAGTGTGGTTAAATCATCACGGCTGGCGTGTTCGTCTATCGGTTAGGACGCTGGATTCTCAATCCGGAAAGACGGGTTCGATTCCCGTACGCGCTACCACTGAAAACAGCATGACCAATATTTTACCCCGCTGGCCGATTTGACCGGATTCTCATGCGCGACCCAGAAACCAAACCCGACTCTGCCCCGGCCAATCCCGCTTCGGTCATGGTTCCTGCGCGTCTTCCAGTGTGGTTGCTGGCTGTTTTGCTGGCCCTGGTGACGATTGTCCTTTTTTGGCCGGCAACGCACTGTGACTTCGTCAACTACGATGATCCGGATTTTGTCAGTGAAAATCCACATATTCAGGGCGGATTGACCTGGGAAGGAATAAAATGGGCATTCAGCAACACGAAACAAGCGGTGTATTGGGCGCCGATGATGTGGCTGTCGCACATGCTGGCCTGCCAGTTGTTTGGCCTGAATCCCTGGGGCCATCATCTCATCAACGTGCTGCTGCATGCCGCCAACACGGCGCTGGTGTTTATGTTGATGCGCAATTTAACCGGGGCGACGTGGCGAAGTTTTCTTGTGGCGGCGTTGTTCGGATGGCATCCGTTGCGGGTGGAATCGGTGGCCTGGGTGACGGAACGCAAGGACGTGTTAAGCACGTTTTTCGGTTTGTTGTCACTCCTGTTCTACGTTCGTTATGCGCAAAACAAGAAAACACTCAACTCTCAACCTTCAACTCTCAACTACGTACTGACTCTATTGTTTTATGCCTTGGGCCTGATGAGCAAGCCGATGCTGGTGACGTGGCCGTTCGTGATGTTGTTGCTGGATTGGTGGCCGCTCGGCAGAGTGACGGGTGACGGGTGGCGGGTGACGAGAGTTCGACATTTGGTTTTGGAAAAGCTCCCGTTCTTTGTCCTGGCGGCGGCGGCGAGCATCGTGACCTTCATGGTTCAGAAGCATGGCGGGGCGATGGCGCCGATAGAAAATATTCCGTTCGGGGCGCGTTGCGGGAATGCGCTGGTTTCGTATTGCCGTTATCTGGAGATGCTGTTCTGGCCGGTGGACCTGGCGGTGTTTTATCCGCATCCGGGGCAATGGCCGGCCGGAGAGGTCTTGCTGGCGGGCGGGTTGCTTTTGGGCCTGACGCTGCTGTTTATTCTGGGGCGGAGGCGTTGTCCGTATTTGTTGATGGGGTGGTTATGGTATCTGGGGACGCTGGTGCCGGTAATCGGGTTGGTGCAGGCGGGGTCGGTGGCGCTGGCGGACCGGTTCAGTTATGTGCCGTCGTTGGGAATATTGCTCATGGTTATCTGGGGTGCGGACGAACTGAGCCGGGGCTGGCAAAGGCGGGAATTGGTGCTGTCGGTGGCGGGTGGGGCGGCAATGATTCTGTGTTCAGGGCTGACACGGCAGCAGCTTAGTTATTGGCGGGACAGCGAAACGTTGTTTCGGCATGCACTCGCTGTAACGGAAAACAATTACTTCTCGCTCAACAATCTCGGTTCCGTCCTCGGCCAGCAGGGCAAGACCGACGAAGCCATCAGCCAGTTTCAGCAAGCCATCGAGTTGAACCCTAATCTGGCCCTCATCCGCAACAATCTCGGCAACGCGCTTCTCCAGCAGGGCCGGATTGACGAAGCGATCAGCCAGTTCGAGAAAACCATTCGCTTGAATCCCGGTTACGTCAAGGCCTATTACAATCTCGGCAATGCCCTGGACAAGAAAGGTCAAATTGCTGAGGCAATTACCCAATACCAGGAAGCCATCCGGCTGAAACCGGATTACGCCCAGGCCCGCAATAATCTCGGCGTTGCCCTGGGTATGACCGGCCAGACCGACGAGGCGATCAGCCAGTACCAGGAAGCCATCCGGTTGCAGCCCGATAATGAGGATGCCCATTACAATCTCGGCAATGCCCTGCGCAAGAAAGGACAAGCCGACGCGGCGATCAGCCAATACCGGGAAGCCCTCCGGCTGAACCCGGATGACGCGGCGGCGCATAACGATCTGGGCATTGTGTTCGGCATGCAAGGCCGGCTTGACGAGGCCATTGGCCAGTTTCAGGAAGCGCTGCGGCTGAAACCGGATTTTGCGGAGGCGCAGGCCAATCTCGCTCACGCGCAGGAGCTGAAAAACGCTCCGGCAGGCCGCTGATTCAGCAGCTCGATTTTCAACCCTTATTTACCGACCGGCCGGTATGGTCCTGGTTTGGTTGTAGGGCACGACGTAAGGAGTGCTGGCCTACACGACTCGTCACCTCGTCGCCTACAAATCAGGACACTACCGACAGGCCGGCAAACCATAGCAGATCACAATAACTTGGCACATTGGTGTGGCAGGGCGGCGCTGTCCGTCTTCGCCTTACCGACGAAGACGGGTTTATTGGTAGGGCGGCGGTGCGCCGCCGCCGGGTTGTAAGTGAAATGGCGAAGGAGCATCCGCCTTCGCTCTGCTTCGGCGCGACGAGCCGGGCCGCCTGGCGAAGGAGCACCTTCGCCCTACCAGATCAGGAAAATAAAAAAGCCCCGGATTGCTCCGGGGCTTTGAATCACGAACCAATCCAGTTATTTACGGCGACGGAACAGGAGTACCGAGACACCGCCCAAACCCGCCAACAAACCGATAAGGCATGGGGCATTATGAGCCGGGCTGGGGTCAGGAAACACGAGACGTTTGTCATTGGTTATGATTTAATCCGGGTGTGAACCGGCTAACAAAATTCGCCTCTGCCTGTTGGATGAGAAACGGGTTGTTTTGCCTCCTGTTAATTGCCGCCACGTTTGGGGCCTACTGGCCGGCAATGAGGGGTGGGTTCATCTGGGACGATGATTCGTGGACCACAAATATCGTGGGGTTGTTGCGGGATTTTTCGGGTTTATGCGCCCTCTGGAGTCACCCTACGGCGTTGCAACAGTATTATCCGTTGGCGGGTACAACGTTTTGGATTGATTACCATTTGTGGGGATTCTGGACCCTGCCTTACCACGTTGAAAATGTTTTGCTGCACACGGCCGCCGCGTTGTTGTTCTGGCAATTGTTGCGTCGGCTGGGCGTCCCGGGCGCGTGGCTGGCGGCGGGTATCTTTGCCCTGCACCCGGTGATGGTCGAATCGGTGGCGTGGATCACCGAACGTAAGAATGTGCTCTCGCTGGTATTATTCCTGGGTTCGCTGCTGGCTTACGGGAGATATGTGGCGTTTTGGGAGGGAAAGGATGAAGTCGAGGCTCCGCGCCGCCGGAGCATTTATGTCTTGGCCTTGGTGCTGTTTCTGGGTTCGCTGCTGGCGAAGACGACGACGGTTTCGCTACCGGCGGTGATTCTGCTGCTGGGGTGGTGGAAGCGCGGGAGCATTCGGTGGGGGCGGGACGTGGTGCCGACCCTGCCTTTCTTCGCGCTGGCCCTGGGGCTGAGTATGACGACGTTATGGCTGGAGCAGAATCATGTTGGCGCCAAGGGGGCGGATTTTGCCATGACGTTCCCGGAACGCTGTTTGATTGCGGGGCGGGTGCCCTGGTTTTACATCGGGAAACTGCTCTGGCCGGTGAATCTATGTTTTGTCTATCCGCGCTGGGGGCTGGAGGTGGCATCCTGGTGGCAATGGATTTATCCGGCGACCGCTCTGGCCGTGCTGCTGGCGCTTTGGTTGGGGCGGAAGCGTATTGGAGGTGGACCGGCGGCGGGGATTTTCTTTTTTGCCGGGACGCTCTTTCCGGTGCTGGGGTTTGTGAACGCGTATGGGATGCGGTATGCGTTTGTGTGGGACCACTGGGTCTATTTGCCGGGCTTGGGAATGATAGCGCTGGCTGCCGCCCTAGTGGTGCGGGGAGCGGAATATTTTCGTCAACCGGCGGTGCTCCGGGGGTTTGCGCTGGTGGTTTTGCCGGTGCTGGCGGTGCTGACGTGGCGCCAGTGTGGGATGTATGCTGATATGGAAACGCTCTGGCGGACGACGATTGCCAGAAATCCTGATTGTTGGATGGCCTGTTATAATTTTGGCAGCTATCTGTTCAAGAAAAACCGGATTGACGAGGCCATCGGCCAGTACCAGGAAACCATCCGCCTGAAACCCGATTTTGCCGAGTCCTACTACAACCTCGGCATTGCCTTCAACAAAGAAGGCCGAATCGACGAGGCCATCAGCGAATACCAGGAAACCATCCGCCGGGAACCTGATTTCGCCGAGGCCCACAACAACCTCGGCAACGTCCTGTTCAAAAAAGGCCGGATTGATGAGGCCATCAGTCAATTTCAGGAAGCCATCCGATTGAAACCGGATTATGCCGAAGCCCGTTGCAACCTGGGCACCATTCTGGGCCTGACCGGCCAGACCGACGCAGCCATCGACCAATTTCAGGAAGCCCTTCGGCTGAAGCCTGATTTTGCCGCGGCCCGCAGTAATCTCGCGCACGCCTTGGAACTGAAGAACGCTCCGGCAGGCCGCTGATTCAGCAGCTCGATTTTCAACCCTTATTTACAAACAGGCCGGTATTGTCCTGGTTTGGTTGTAGGGCACGACGTAAGGAGTGCTGCCCCAAACGACTCGTCACCTCGTCGCCTACAAATCAGGACACTACCAACAGGCCGGCAACCTTATAGCAGATCACAATAACTTGGCACATTGGTGTGGCAGGGCGGCGCTGTCCGTTTTTGCCTTGCTACGACGCGACCGGCCGGGCCGCCTGGTGAAGTTCGACGCCCTGCCAATGCCGATCAGGAAATCGGCGCTCCCATTCATAATGGAATGTCAGGCGGCAACCGCCGGCTTGACTTTCGGCCTTCGACTTTCGACCCTTGTCTCTCGGCCAATTATGAACGCGTTTCAAATCATCTTTACTCCCACCAGCGCCGCCGAACTGGCGCGCATGCCCAAGGAACTGCAGTTGCAAATCCTCGGCGAATTCCGCGGCCTTCCCCAGCAGGCGCTCGGCACCGAACTGGACGCGTTCGGCAAACTGGAAATGGAGGGGCGGACGTTGCACCGCTTCCGGGTGGGCGATTACCGGGTCTATTTTGAACGGCACGAATTGGGCGTGTTGGTCCACCGCATTCTCAGCCGCCACACGCTCAAGGACTTTTTCTTCCGCTCCGGCCTGAAAACCGGCGAGGACGCCGCGCTCCAGGAAAATCCCAAGTTTTGGGAACTCATCGAATCGGCCAAAACATCCGCCAAAGGGTGATGCCAAGTCCCGGTAGGGCGAAGGTGCCTTGTCGCGCCGAAGCAGAGCGAAGGCGGATGCCCCTTCGCCAGGCGACGCGGCTCGTCGCGTCGTAGCAAGGCGAAGACGGACAACGCCGCCCTACCAATGCGGCCAACCATCTTGTTGTGATTTACCATCATTGTCAGGATGACGGTGTGCTTGCAGGCTGCGTTTCGGAAATGAGATTTCCGCTATTGTCCCGGCGTGACAATCAGGGGGTTCCCGCCGTGGGCGGTGGCGTCCGGTGGTGTCAGGGAGGTTACCGGCAGCGGTGGGAAAGTGCCTTCATCAACCTGTTTCTGGGTCAACAGCCGGTTTGCCTCAATCAAAACCGCCTCTTCGGTTGCCGTCATGGGAGCAGCTTGTGACGAAGCCGACGTTGTCGAAGAGGAACTTTCCGGCGTGGGTGCTGCCGCTGCCGCTGAACCGTTGGCCAGGGCGCGATTTCGCGCCGCGCCGGGCCCACCGAAGCGGCCGCCAAAACGGGTGGGAATCTGGCCCGGAACCATCCTGCCCGGCGGCGCAATAATCGTATTTGGCGGAGGCACGGCGGCCTTGTTCAGCGGAAGCTCCTGCACCGTGCCGTGGTTGTTGAAAGTTACGATGCAGTCTTTTTCATTGATTTGAACGACTTCGATGTCGTCCTGCCGCTGGCCTTCACTGAGAATGTAGGATTCTTCCTTGGCCGGTTGTCCTCCTTTGGCAGGAATCGAAACCTTGAACAGTGCCTGCAATTGGCCGAAGATGGACATGATGCCGTTGGGCGTGATTTTGGGCGGCGGATCGGCCTGCTCGGGGGGAGCTTCCGGCTGGGGCGGATTCAGACTGAATACATTCCGCGCGACAATGGACGCGTAGGGATTGTTCGCCAATCCCCCGTCGTCCGCGCGCGTCGCGGTGTTCAACACCAGCCCGCACACCAGACAAACCGCAATTTTTCCCATCTGTTTCATGCTGAATAATTATATCGCACGTTCTGAAAGATTCAAACACCGGCTGGACCGATTAGTTGCGCCTTCCGTCGGTGAAAAAATGGGCTTTGCAAGCCGTTCCGTGCCCATAAAATAGCCTCTAAAATGTTGTATTCCGGCTGTGTCCCACAATCATTCTTGCCTTTAAATCCAGTTCGGCCGGTTGACCGGTCAACCGGCCAGCGGCCGGGACAATTTTTATGAGCGAATGTCCGCAGGCACAAAAGCCGGCCATGCCTTCGGGCGTTCCGGCTCCGTCCGCCGGTGAATCGCCGGCAACCCCGGGCACCTGCCTTTTCCCATCACGTGGCCCGGTGACGGCAAAGAATGACCGATGGCAGGTTCCCGGCGTTTGCGTTTTTCTGGTGGTTATTGTCTGGCTGGTTTTTGGCCAGACGCTGGGGTACGAGTTTGTCAATTCCGATGACAACTTGTATGTGTATGAAAATCCCGCGGTCACCCAGGGGCTGAGCCTGAAAGGGGTCGAGTGGGCCTTTACCCATGTCGTTGTGTACAACTGGCATCCGCTGACGATGATGTCCCACATGCTGGACTGCGGGCTGTATGGAATGCATGCGGGCGGACATCATTTGACAAACGTCCTGCTGCATACCACGTCGGTGCTCCTCCTGTTTTTCGGGTTGCGGAATATGACCGGTGCGTTGTGGCGGAGCGCCTTTGTGGCCGCAGTGTTTGCCATCCATCCGTTGCGGGTGGAATCGGTGGCCTGGATTTCGGAGCGCAAGGATGTGTTGAGCGGTTTTTTCTTCATGCTGACGCTGTTGCTTTACACCGGCTACGTGGAGAAGTCCAAAGTCCAAAGTCCAAAGTCCAAGGTGTTTTATGGACTCACGCTGATTTGTTTTGCGCTGGGCCTGATGAGCAAACCGATGCTGGTCACGCTGCCGTTCGTGTTGCTGCTGCTGGACTACTGGCCGCTGGAGCGTTTCGCAAAATTCGCGGACGGCCCGAAATGGTTTTTTGTGCCGCAACAACTCCTGGTTGAAAAAATTCCCTTGTTGGTGCTCACCGTTGCTGTTTGCGTGATAACATTGCTGACGCAGCGGGGAGTCATGCCAACCGTTGAGCAACTGCCATTTTCGGCGCGGGCCGGCAACGCCTTGATGTCTTACACCGTTTATTTGTGGCAAATGTTCTATCCGGCAAAGCTGGCGCCTTTGTACCCCTATCCGAAAAGCAGCGTGCCGGTCCGGGAAAGCCTGCTCGCGTTCGTTTTTCTGGCCGCCGTTTCCGTCGGAGTTTTCGCCCGGCGCCGCAAACATCCCGGCCTGATGGTCGGCTGGTTCTGGTATCTGGGGATGCTGGTGCCGGTGATCGGACTGGTGCAAGTTTGCGAGCTGGCCCATGCCGATCGTTACACTTATCTGCCCCAGATTGGATTGTATGTGATGGTGACGTGGTGGGTGGCAGATTCAGGCGCGGGCTGGCGATATCGCCGCCGGATATGGGGCGGCCTCATGGCCGTGGTGATTGCGGTTTTGACGGTGTGTTCCCGCCGTCAAACCACCTGTTGGCGCGACAGTGAATCGTTGTGGACACATATGCTCGCTTGCGCGCCAGAAAGTTCTGTAGCTGATAGTTATTTAGGCGACGCGTTGGCTGCCCGGGGAAAGCTGGCTGAAGCCATTGCCCATTATGAGCGGGCCCTCCAACTTAGACCGGATTACGTTTACGCCCGCGTTCACCTGGCCAATGCACTGGTCCGGCAGGGGAAACCGGCTGAAGCCATTGCCCATTACGAGCGGGCGCTCCAGCTTAAACCGGATTTTGCCGAAGCTCACAATAATCTAGGCGTCGCGCTGGCCAATCAGGGGAAATTGACTGAAGCCATTGCCCGGTACGCGCAGGCGATTCAACTCAACCCGGATTTTACCCAGGCTCATATTAATTTGGGTGATGCGCTGGCCAGGCAAGGGAAATCCGCTGAAGCCATTAAACCTTATCAGCGGGCGCTTCAACTCGACCCCGACAACGCCGAAGTTCACAAAAATCTGGGTAACGCGCTGCTCCAAAACGGTCAAGCGGATGAAGCCATCGCGCAATATCGGAGCGCCGTGGAAATCAAACCCGACTATGCCGAGGCGCGTTACAACCTGGCGGTGGCGCTGGGATTGGAAGGAAAACTGGACGAAGCCATCGAGCAATACCGGAAGACCGTTGAGATTAAACCTGATTACGCCGACGCCCATGGCAACCTCGCCAGAATGCTCGCCGCCCAGGGCAAGCTCGATGAAGCAGTTCAGGAGTATCAGCGGACGCTGGCGTTGGCACCCGACTCGGCCCAGGCCCACTTTCGGTATGGTCAGACGCTACAGGCGCAACATCATTTTGCCGCAGCGAAAGCGGAATATCAGAAGGCGCTTGAACTGGAATCCAAGCATCTGCCGGCCCGGTTGAGCCTGGCCTGGCTGCTGGCAACCTGTCCGGACCAGTCCTTGCGCGATGGGGCCGGGGCGGTGGAGTTGATGAAACAGGTCAGGACACTTGCGGGAAATGAATTGCCGCAATTTCTGGACACGTTGGCGGCGGCGTATGCCGAGACGGGACGTTTTGACCGGGCGGTGGAAACGGCTAAACAGGCATTAAATCTGCCTGCCACCCAGGACGACAAACCCTTGGCCGAAGCCATCCAGTCCCGGCTCAAACTGTATGAAGCCCATCTCCCCTACCGCGAGACACCGTAACGTTCTTCACCCGGCTCCCGGGGCGGTCGGAGGAAGGTGCAGCGCCGGGTTTGATCGGAAACCCAAACCGGCTCAACTTTCAATTCGCAAGCGGCATCCCTCAACTGAATTATTCCACGTCCTCGCCCAGTTCGACGTTCCAATAGGCCAGGTCGATGAAATGCTTCCAACTGTCGTGCCGGTGCAGGCTGAAGTTGATCTGCACGAACGGACGCCACTTCGGACGCTTCGGCTTGCGGACAAGATGCATGCCGGCTTCCTGCGGCGTGCGGTTGGCCTTCTGCGTGTTGCATTCCACACAGGAACAAACAATATTCTCCCAGCTCGTCGGCCCGCCCCGGTCGCGCGGAAGTACGTGGTCCAGGTTCAGGTCTTTCCGGTCGAAAACCCGCCCGCAATACTGGCAGGTGTTCTTGTCGCGCTCAAAAATGTTGTGCCGCGTGAATTTTACTTCCTTCTTCGGCAGCCGGTCATAGACAAACAGCAGAATAATGCGCGGCACGCGGATGCGAAAGGAAACCGCGCGAACGGATTCCTCCTGCGGCGCGTTTTGGGAGATGTTGCGCCATTCCTGAAAATTGAAGGTGTGGAACGAGCCGTCCTCGGAGTTCAGAACCACCTGGGCCTGGCCTTGAAACAACAGCGTGAGCGCGCGGCGGGCGGTGCAGACGTTGACCGCCTGCCATAACCGGTTCAACACAAGCACATGCTGGTTTAGCGCAGTATTCATGGCGCTGATGTGGAAAAGTTAACAAAACCACCGGAGCAGGTCAATGCCCTCCGGCGGCGTGAGAGCCGCGAGGCCGTGCGGTCTCACGGTAGGGCGGAGGTGCTCCTCCGCCACCATCCCACGAACAACTGGCAGCGGACAGCGCCGCCCTGCCAACCGCCTTGCCAAACTACGGTCGGTGTGCCGTTTAGACCGAATGCAGTTGGCCTTCAGGGAGTTGACGATGGAAGCTCGCGATAAGGCTTGCCGGCCCGGTAGAGCTCAACCAACTGCCGGTTCTTTTCAGCCACCGCCTTCAAGCCGGCCCGGGTTGCCAGTTGTTCCGCCTTTTCCGCCGTGGCCACCGCTTCCGGAAAACGCCCGGCTTCGGCGTAAGCGGCCGCCAGCGTCCCCAGCGACAACGGTTCCCGATAATGGTTCAAGTCACACGCGCGTTCGGCCAGACGAACCGCTTCCACGCCGTTGCGCAGCCCGTCATCGGGACTGGTGGCCAACAGCCACGCCAGATTGTTCAGCGCCCACATGAGATTGGGGTTTAATCTCAGCGCTTCCCGGTATTGGTCCGCCGCTTCCCCGTTGCGCCCCGCCTGGCCAAGCGCCATGCCCAGGTGAAAGAAGATTTCGGGCCGGTGGGAATTGATCTGGATGGCCTGGCGATAACTTTTGATTGCTTCATCGAGCTGTCCCCCGGCGGTAAGCGCGGAACCCAGATTGTCCAGCGCCTCGAAATAATTCGGATTGCTCCGGACGGCCCGGCGATAGTTCTCGATCGCTTCGTCCAACCGGCCTTGCGCGGCCAGGGCCAGCCCCAGATTGTTCAGCGCTTTGAAATTGTCCGGATTAATCCGGACGGCTTGACGGAAACTCTCCATCCCGTCCTCGAGCCGGCCTTGATCGGCGAGGGCGATGCCCAGATTATTCAACGCTTCGGAATAGTTCGGATTGACCTGGAGGGCCCGGCGGTAGTTCTCAATTGCTTCGTCCAGCCGGCCTTTGGCCACGAGGGCCAGCCCCAGGTTGTTCAGGGCTTTAAAATCATTCGGATTGGCCTGAATGGCTTTGCGATAGTTCTCAATCGCTTCGTCCAACCGGCCTCTGCCGGCGAGAACATTGCCCAGGTTGTTCAACGCTTCGGCATAATCTGGATTGCTCCGGATGGCCTCGCGATAGCTTTCCATCGCCTCATCCGGCCGTCCCCTGGCCACGAGGGCCAGCCCCAGATTGTTCAACGCTTCGAAATAGTGCGGGTTGATCTGAATGGCCTGGCGATAGTTCTCAATCGCTTCATCGAATCGGCCCTTGCCGGCGAGGGCGATGCCCAGATTGTTCAGCGCTTCGGAATAGTTCGGATTGATCTGGATGGCCTGGTGATAATCTTTGATCGCTTCCTCAAATTGGCCTTTGTTGGCGAGGGCGATGCCCAGATTGTTCAGCGCTTCGGCGAAGTCCGGTTTGATCTGGAGGGCCTGGTAAAAATGCCTGATCGCTTCCTCCGGGCGGCCCTTCTCGACCAGCGCGATGCCCAGATTGTTCAGCGCCTCGGGATAATTCGGATTGCTCCGGATGGCCTCGCGATAGCTTTCGACCGCTTCGTCCAGCCGGCCTTTGGCCACGAGGGCCAGCCCCAGATTGTTGAACGCTTTGAAATTTTTCGGGTTAATCTGAATACCCTGGCGATAGTTCTCAATCGCTTCATCAAGTCGGCCTTTGTCGGCCAGCACAATCCCCAGATTGTTGCGGGCCATCCAACAATCCGGGTTCCGGGCCAGCGTCGTTCGCCAGAGGGTTTCCACGTTGCGGTACATCCCGGCCTGCCGCCAGGTCAGGACACCCAGTACCGCCAACCCCACGGCCATAAGCCCATAAACCGCGGCCGGCTGTTTCCTGGCCGCCTGCATCACCAGCGCCGCGGCCAGGGCAATGATTCCCGGTGCGGACAGGTAAACCCAGTGATCCCACACAAATGAATAAAGCATCCCAAACGCATTCAGGAACCCCAGTACCGGAAACAGGGTTCCCACAAAAAACAACAGCGCCGTCACCGGTCCCCGCCCGATTCGCCGCCGGGCCAGCCAGAGCGTCAACAGGGCGCCCAGAGCAGTCACCGGGTAAAGCCATTGCCACCACACGCCGGGATTGGGTTGCCACCGCGGGTAAATGAAGCAAAGCTTCGTTGGCCAGAACAAGTGGCCCAGGTAAAACCAGAACGCCCGACCGGCAATCAAACAACGTTGCGGGAAGGTCAGGGCAAAGTCCGGGCCTTGCGCCCCGACGTGGTATTTCTCCAACCAGGCGGTTACCGCGCAAAAACCCAGGGCCAGGGCGAAGAAGGGCAGGGTCGGCAATACCTCTGTCCGCCACCGGAGTTGGCCGCGTTTCCACCAGCCAATCAGCAAAATGACCGCCGGCAATGAAAAGGTCGTGGTCTTGGCGAGTAAGGCACCCAGAAACAGGATAAAAGCCAGGCCGTAAAAAAGTGCCACGTGCCAGGTGACAGGTGACCGGGTGAAATCTGGTCGTGTTACCTGGCCCTTGCCCGCCGTGCCGAAGCTTGGCGAAGGCTGGTCACCTGTCGCCCGTTCCGCGTAGCGCAAGTAGGCCAGCAGAGCGCCCAGGTAAAAGACCAGCGAAAGCACATTTTTGCGTTCGGTGATCCAGGCGACCGATTCGACCATGACCGGATGCAGTGCGAAAAGGGCGCCGGCCAGCCAGGCACCGGGGACTTGCAGCCGAACTAACAACCGCCAGAACAGCAACGCCGCCAGGGCGTGCAGCAGGACGTTTTCCACGTGATAAGGCGTCGTCCAGAATCCCCAGCATTGGTAATCCAGCCAGAAGGTCGTGCCCGTGAGCGGGTAATACTGTTGCAAGGCAGTGGGTTGAAACCAGATCAAGCGCAGACCGGCGCCGTCGCGCAACAAATGGGTTATGCCCGTGGTCCACGAATCATCGTCCCAAACGAACCCGCCATGCAATGCCGGCAGATAAACCAGCAAGGCAAGGAGAATGATTCCGACACCTTGCCAGACCGGCAACCTTCGACCGCGAAGGGATGCTTGCTTGAGGACGGCCTTTTGTGACACGCGGCTTTTTACCCGTAAAAGACCGCGGGAAGCAAGTGGTATGTAGAGGACGAGGTAACGAGTCCACGCTTCCTGACGTCGGCGCCCACTGGATTTTCGATAGTAGGGAACGAGGTCACGAGTCCACGCCTCCTGACGTTGTGCCCTACAGGCAAATGAGAACATTGCCTGTAATCATTTGCCGGTCGGCTTTCCCTGGATTAGCATGCTGGCATGAAATTTCCGGTTGTCATGCTCGTGCTGCTGGCCGCGCTGTTGCCGCCGGCACATGCCCAGTTGGGCGGGGCCGACGACCAATACATCATCATTTACAGCCTGATGCAACAGGCGGATGCGTTGGACCGCTCCGGCCAATCGCGCCAGGCGTTGACCCAATACCTCCAGGTGCAGGACGAATTGCAAAAATTCCAGACTCTTTATCCGGACTGGAGCCCGCGAATCGTCAATTTCCGCCTGAAATATGTCGCTGAGAGAATCGCCGAAGTGACGGCAAAACTGCCCGCGCCCGCGCCCGGCGCCCCCCCGCCGGCGCCGCCGGCTCCCGGCGCCGCCGCGTTAACCTCCGCCGCCGATCTGGAGGCGCAGTTCGGTGCGTTGCATGAGCAGGTGCAAAAATTGCAAACGGACAACGCCGCCCTGCAAGCCAAGCTTCAGGAGGCGCTGGCGGCGCAACCGGCGGCCGTTGACCCGCGTGAGCTGGCCCGGGCGCAGGAAAAAATCCGGGCGCTCATGAAGGAAAACGATCTGCTCAAAGTCAGTCTGGCGCAGGGTAAAACCGGGCCGGCACCCGGAACGGCGTTGGCATCGGACGCCTTGAAACTGGCGCAACTGGCCCTGGCTGAGGCGAATCAAAAGCTGGCTGCCCAAACGGCCCGCGCCGACCAGTTGGCCCGGGACAATCAGGCGTTGCAATCGCGGGTCCAGGCTTTGCTGGCCAGTCCCGACACGATTCAGGCGTTGCGCGAGGAAAACGCCCTGCTCAAAAAACAAATCGCCGATTTCAAAGCGGCGGCGCCGGATTCGGCGGAAGCCGCCCGGCTCAACGCCGAGCTGGCCGCCATGCGCAACCAAATCACCGCCCTGCAGGCGGCGGCCACCGTGAGTTCCCTGGAAAAGTCGGCTCTGGAAAATCGCGTGCGGCAATTGCAAATCGCGGCGGTCAATGCCGCGCCCGTCCCGCCGCCCAACCAGGCCGAACTCGAGGGGCGCATCCGGACGCTGACCCAGGAGCGCAACGATTTGCTGGCCAAACTGGGCGAGGCAAACAAGGAACTCTACGGCCGCCGCAAACCGGACGCCGCGGCGCGCATCGACCAGTTGACTGACGAGGTGGGCGCCTTGCGCGCGCGGCTGGCGGTGGACGAGGCGCGGGTCATCCCGTACACGCCGGAGGAACTGGCCTTGTTCAAACAACCCGCCCCCCAACTGGCCGATCGCAACGCGGAGAAAAAATCCATCCGGGAACTGCCCAACGGCGCGGCCCAACTCGTTGCCGAGGCGCAGCATTATTTTTCCGCCGGCCAGTTCGACAAGGCGGAGGATGATTATCAGAAAATTTTGCAGCACGACGAAAACAACGGGTTGGTGCTGGCCAACCTGGCGACGATTGAAATGGAGCAGGGCAAGCTCGACGATGCGGAAAAGCACATCCAGGCCGCCGTTGCCCAAAGTCCGGGCGATTCCTATAACCTGGCCACGCTGGGCCGCCTTGAGTTTCTCCGCCAGAAATACGACGCGGCGCTCGACGCGCTGAGCCGGGCGGCGAAGCTGGATCCGCAAAATCCTGAAATTCAGAATTATCTCGGTGTCACGCTCAGCCACAAGGGCCTCCGGACGCAGGCCGAGACCGCGCTGCGCAAGGCGGTGCAACTCGATCCCAATTATGGCCCGGCGCACAACAACCTGGCCGTGGTTTATATCAGCCAGCAGCCGCCCCTGGTGGAACTGGCGCGCTGGCATTACCAAAAAGCACTCGACGCCGGCCAGCCGCACAATCCCGAACTGGAGAAAATACTGGGCCCAAAAGGCGAGCCCGCCAGCCCGCAATAGATTGATGATTTGCCGTTGGGACGATACGGCTGGTTTCAAATCATAAATCGAATATCGCAAATCATAAATGATTCAGGCTTTCCACGAATTGACGATCCCCACTCGCGGTCACGGGCTGTATGAATTCACCGGCGAGGTTGAACAGTGGGTGGCGCACCACCGTTTCCGCGACGGTCTGCTGACGGTGCATTTGCAACATACCTCCGCCTCGCTGCTCATCCAGGAAAACGCCGACCCGGACGTGCGGCGCGATTTGGAGGCGTTTTTTAAACGGCTGGTTCCCGACGGCGATCCGCTGTTTGTGCATACGCTCGAAGGTGAGGACGACATGCCCGCGCACATTCGCACGGCGTTGACGGCGGTCAACTTGTCCCTTCCCGTGCGCGGGGGGCGGCTGGCCCTGGGTACCTGGCAGGGGATCTATGTGTGGGAACACCGCCTCCGCAGTCACGTCCGCCATGTCACCCTGCATTTTATCGGTGAATGAGTTGACGAAGCGCTGTGGCGGCCGGCAAGGACGCCGGACACGGCGTTCGGATTAGATGTCAGGATGGGTATTGTCCTGATTTGATTGTAGGGCACGACGTAAGGAGTGCTGGCCCAAACGACTCGTCACCTCGTCGCCTCCAAATCAGGACACTACCGCAGGATGCGTCCATTCATTAAACCGGGTATTATCGAATAAACTGGCCAGACCCGTTGTCAAATGGCAGCTTGCAGATGATTATGCAAACCATGAAATTATCCTGCTTCGGCGTTTTGACGGCGCTGGTTTTTGTTTTTGCTTCCGCCGGCCGCGGTGAAAATGTCACGAACAGCTTCGGTTTCACCGGCCCGGAAATTTTCCCGATCGACCCGCAAATCAGTCTGGTGCACGCGGCGGATTTGGAAGGCAACGGCCTGAATGACCTCATCGTCGCCAATAACCTGCGCTCCAAAATCGATTTGCTTTACAACCTGACGGGCAAAACCAATCAACCCGCCGCCAACCCGCCGCGCAAACTCGAAATCAATGAACTGCCGCCCGGTGCGCGCTTCCGCATTGATTCCATTCCCACCGACGAGCGCCTGGGCGCGATGGTGGTGACCGACCTCAACGGCGACGGCCGTCCTGATATTGCCTTCTACGGCGATGCGAGAGACCTCGAAGTAATTTACAATCAGGGCACCAATGGCTGGAGCGAGCCGAAACACTGGCACATCCCGGATGGGCAAATGAATGCAAACGCGCTGACCGAAGGTGATTTGAACGGCGACGGCCGCCCGGACCTTGTTTTGCTCGGCGACAACGGCTCGCTGTATTTTCTGCCGCAACTGGCGGACCACACCCTCGGCGAACCCCGGAAAATTCCCTATTCCGGCGCGCCCAAATCGGTGCAAATCGTGGACGTGGACGGCGATGGCCGGAACGATCTGCTGCTGGTGGATTGGGACAGTCCCACGCCGATACGTTTCCGGCTGCAAAACGCGGCCGGCCAGCTTGGACCGGAGATTTATTTCAAGCTGCCGCCCATCCGCTCCTTTTGCATGGATAACCTCGAAGGGGACCGTAAAAATTACCTCGTCACCATCGCGCGGGACTCCGGACGGGCAACCGTTTCTCAATTCACGCGCCAGCCCGCCGAAGTTTTGTCCGGCAACTTCCGCCGCGGACAATTCCAGGTCCTGCCGCTGAACAAGACGGACGTGGCGCAGCGCGGCCTGCTTTGGGCCGATGTCAATGGCGACGGTCGCCCCGACTTGCTCGTGGCCGAGCCGGCCAGCGGCCAGCTCTCGGTTTATTTCCAGCAGCCGGACGGCTCCCTCGCCCCGCCCGAAACCTTTCCCACCCTGGCCGGTGTAAGCCAGCTCGCCGCCGCGGATTGGAGCGGCGACGGCCATACGGACATTTTTCTCCTGAGCCGTGACGAAAACGCGGTCGGCGTGACCCGGTTTGATAAAAACGGCCGGCTGCCGTTTCCCACGCTTATTCCGCTCGACGGCAAACCGCTCGTGATGGCCGTCGGCGCACTGAAACCCGGCGCCAAACCGTCGCTGTGCGTGATCGTGGACAAGGATGGCCGCCGCTCACTGGTCACCTGCCAGGCGGATGGCAGGACGCGAACGCAAAAACTCAGCGAGGATTTCAAGTCAAACCCCACCGCGCTCGCCATTCAGGACGTCAACCAGGATGGCCGGGCGGATCTGGTGGCGCTGATTCCCTACGAGAAAATCAAGGTGCTGCTGCAAAAATCCCGCGGCGATTTTGAGGAAGTGGACGTGGACCCGCCAGGCGGCGCGATTGAGCAGCCGTGGATGGTGTCGGCGGACGTGGACGGCGACGGCAAGCCGGAGTTGTTGCTGCCGCAGAAAAATTTTGTGCGCGCCGTCGTGCTCGAACAGGAAGCCAAAACCTCCGGTTCGACCAATCAGCCGGAATGGGTTTTTCGCGTGAAGGACCAAATCAACGGCGCGGCGGACGATTCGCGCATTGTGGGCGCCACGGCCGTGCGGAACGGCACGAACAATGTGCCGGCCATTTTCCTGCTCGATGCGGAACACCGGCAGTTGACGTTGTGCGAGCGCGATGCGGCGGGCGTGTGGCGGGTGTCTCATAACGTCGAGCTGCCGGTGTCGGATTTCGCCGGCCTGCAATCGGTGGTGCTCGGCGGTACGAATATCCAGAGCGTGGCGTTCCTCGGCCAGAACGCCGTCGCCTGGCTGCCGCTGGCGGGCGACGTGTGGGAATTGACCGCCCTCGATGGCTATGACACTCCCATCAAGGACGGATATTTGAATGACGTGGTGGCGGGCGACCTGGACAACAGCGGCCGCAAAGACCTCGTGTTCCTGGAAACGGCAAAAAATTATCTCGACATCGTCAGCTTCGATTCCCATCACAAGCTCGTGCCGGCCAACCGCTGGCAGGTGTTTGAACAGCACACCTTCCGCGGTCGTACCGACGCCCTGCCGGAACCGCGCGAAGCGCTCGTGGCCGATGTCACCGGCGACAAGAAGAACGACCTGATCGTGGTGGTGCACGACCGCATCCTGGTTTACCCCCAGGAATGAAAATGCGGCGAAAGCTTAAATCGCCGCGGTCGAATCGGGACAACGATTTGAAATTTTGCTGCCTATCCTCGTATTAGAGCAATTCAACTGATTCCGTAGCCGCGAACGTCAGTTCGCGCCATTTTATTCTTTCTAAATTCGTTTTGCGCCGACTGACGTCGGCGGCTACAAATTTTTTGAAAGAGCTCTAATTCAACCCCGGCGGGCGCGGGACAAAAACTTTGAAGGAAAAACCGTCCGCCGTGACGCTGCCGCTGGTGACGGAAATGTAAAAGTATTTGGCCACCTTGTCATAGTCCGGCAGGAGCGAGAAATCCAGCCAGTCGCCCAGGATTTTTTCCGGCGAGGCAAACGGCAGGGCGCCGAGGGCGCTGGCGCCGCCGGCAGACGGGCCTTCCGCAGCACTGTTTTTCAGGGCGGTGAAGGTCGCGCGCATGGTTTCGCGCTGGTTTTCGTAGGTAAACAGCCCGTTACCCGTTCCGCCCACATGTTGGACGGCGTCGGCAAACCCGGCGGTTTCCCGCAAAGACTTGGCCTTGCTTTCCGTGCTGCGCAGAAAAGTCTCCATCAGGGAAACATCCTTCGTCAGGGCGACATAACCGTTGCCGGTTGCGCAATACAGCGAGCGCGGCGCACCGCGCGAGGGCAGGGCGATGGTGTAAATGGTCCGGCCCGAAAACTGGCGCGGGGCGGGCGCGTTTTCCTGGGAAGCGGAAAGCGAGGCGATGTTTTTGATCGCCAGCACGGCCTGGTCGGGATTCACCGCGGCAAACAGGAAGAGCGAAGGGGCGGAATTCAAATCCGCCAGCGTCTTGCCCGCCGGCGCTTTTTGATAACTGATCCAGTCGTCGCCCAGGTTGCCGAGGAGATTTTTGCGGACGTCGAAGTCCGGGTCCTTTTGCTGGGCGGTCGCGTTGGCGATGCTGATGGCGGCATTCAGGCTGTTGAGCCAGGCGGGCGAAATATCCGAAAGCATTTTTTCCAGTGCCGCCCAGGATTTCTGACCGTCCACGCGCCAGCGCAGGAATTTCACGGTGTCGGCGGGCACGAAAGGCGGCGGGCCGGCGTCCTTCGGTGCGGCGGCGATGATTTTGAAAATGCCCTCCCGGCCGGCTTCCGGCGCAGAGAGGTAAAAATCGACCCGCGCGCCGGCGTGCGATTCGCGGTAGTTGAAACAGGCGGATTTCAAACCGGTCAAACCCGAGGCGCCAAGAATTTTATCCCACGGAATCTGCGGCATGGGGCTGGGCGCATCCGGGTTCGGTTCCGGTGGCGGGATGTGGACCAGCACGTCGGAAACGGTTTTGGCGTTAAACCAGCCGTAATACAGCGGCGCATCGCGGAATTGGGCGAGCCGGTCGGCAGCGAAAAGCGCATTGTCCGCCAGCGCCGGCAGTGCGCCGCCGGTCAGCCGCGTGGCGACGGGTTCCACGGCTTTCAATGAATTGCCGACGATCAACAGCGAATCAAACTGGCCAAAGACAATTTCACCGGGCGGCGGCGGCTTGTTTTCCTTGCCTAGTTCCTGGACGGGCAGGCGTCGGGGAAGAATGCCGGCGAGGGTGGCCGGAATGTCGTTGCTGGACAGCGGCACGACGGAAAAAGTAATGCCCCGGATGGTTTCGTTGTGCATCGGTTTGCCCGCCTCCACCCATTTTTTGCGCAAGGCGGCCAGATTGGTCTTGAGCAAACTGCTTTTACCTTTGGTATCAAGCAGCAGCAGCAGGGCGGGTGTCGGGCTGTCGCCACCCGCCCAGCCGTTTTGCGTGACCGCCAGAGTCAACTGGCCCTGGGGCAAATCGCCATAGTCGCTGAAATTGACACCAAGGTCGCGTTCCAGCGGCGCGACCAGTTTTTCGTTCCAATTGGCCATGAACTTGTCGTGAAACGGTTTCATGGCGGGGTCGTTCCAGAGCAGACACTGCGGCGAGTGCTTGTTGGCGGCACGCAAGGCGGCAAAATCGGGGACGGAAATGAGCAGCAGCGTGTCCACCGGCAGCAGGTTTTCCGCCGGTGGAATCGCGGCAGGGACAGGCGTCGTGCAGGTCAACACCGCTGCTAGGGTCGCCGGAAAAAATCCAATGGTGCGGTGGGAGAGGAAACGAAAAATGCTTGTTTTCATAATGAATTAAAGTCCAGCCCGGCTGGAAAGTCGCGCCCTACCCCGGATTTCCCGATGTTTTCATTGTGCCGCCGGCTTGTTTTTGGTGCGTCCGGGCGGTTCGAGATAGTGGTACGGATTGTTCGGATTGTCGGTGGAATAGGCGAAGGCATCGCGGTGTTCCAGAAAGTTTTTTACCAGTTCAACGGGAATGGCAAAACCCAGGCCTTCCCCGAAAGTGATTTTCATGTTCGTTACGCCGACGACTTCGCCGCCGAGATTGAACAGCGGACCGCCGCTGTTGCCGGGATTGATTTGGGCGGTGGTTTGCAGATAAAGCTCGCCCTCGAGCTGGCGGGTTTTGGTGCTGATAATTCCCGACGTCACCGTGCGCTCCAATCCCATCGGGCTGCCGATGGCAAACACCGGGTCTCCCACGCTCAGGGCGTCCGAACTGCCGAGGGTGATGTACTTGAACTTGGGCGCATTCTTGTCCTCGATTTTCAGCAGCGCCAGATCGTGAAATTTGTTGATGGCGATGATTTTCACCTGTTTGTAGGTCTCGCGGTCAAGCTGGCCGTCGTGCTGGCGATATACTTCCACAGAAATCTCCGTCTCGCCTTCGATGACGTGGAAATTCGTGATCAAATAACCGTCCGTATTGATGAAAAATCCCGAACCGAGGCCGCCGGGGGTGCGGACCTGTACGACCGCCTCGCCGATTTGCCGGACGAGGTCCTGTACGTCGCGGGTGGCGGCGGGACGGTTGTCCGAGTAAAAAAATTGCGGGATGGCATTGATGCCGGCAACCAGATTGGAAGCGGCCGGGGCCGGCGCCGGGGCACTGCTACCGGACCTGGAAATGTTGGCGATGACGCTGCGCGGTACGACGAGCACGGTGTAGCCCACGTCCACGATGACGGAATCCGGCTTTTCCGCGAGGACCTTGCCGGTGATGGCGGCCTGGTCCTTCAATTGGATCACGTCAGCCTGGGCGAGGCACAGCCCGCCGCAAAGCAGAACTCCCAATGCAAAATGTTTCTTCAACGACATTGTCAGACATTAATGCAGCCGGGCGTTTTTGACAAGCCGGACGGTGTAAAAAACGGCGCGCGTTAGGTGCTGCACCCGATGTTTCCTGTATAACGCCAGATGGCCCAGACGTGCGATGGGGTTTTGTCGCGGTTCGGATAACGCTGGTGCAAAACATCACGAATCCGGAAGGCCCGCTGCCGCGACTTGATCAGGCCTGATTCGGGTGAAAGCTCCGAGACGTCGAATGCTCCGGGAAAATTGCAGCCATTGAGCAGCGCGCTGGCATTAAACTGGGCGTCCACAATGTCAAATCCGGCCAGCTCGAAATTGGGACGTGCAAAATCGGAAATTTCGGCATCCGATGGATTGCGGGCGACGGCAATCACCACCGAAGGACGATGACCGGAAACCCGCCGCAGGACGAAGTCAAGGTCCGTGAAAAAATCGAGCATGAATTCCTCTTGCGACACAAATTGCCAGTCGTCACTGGATTCCACGTGAACGACCGGGGGACAGAGGACGCTGTCCAGCGTCACGACGCGCTCCAGGTCGGTGCGCCCGAGCCAGCGGGTGTAACCCAACCACCGTTCGCCGTTATTACAGTCAAATCGCTCAATGGCCGTATAGTAGTACATCGTTGAACCCGCTTCGGTGCGAGCAAAAGTTGAGCCACGCCTGGCCGTTGGCGCAAGCACAAACCCGTGATTCTCCTGCAAATCGAACGTGGCCGCCCTCTTGATTTTGCTAAACCCCGGCTTATTCAGGTTTCCGATCCGGACATTGCCGCCGGGGACAGCAGCTTGATGGTCATTTCCAGACCCGAGGGTTGCCGGTTGCAACAACTTACCGTCCCGCGACAGGATTCGACGCAGGTTTTAACAATAGCCAGACCCAAACCAACCCCACCGGTCGTCGCGTCACGAGAAACGTCCAGCCGGTAAAACGGGTCAAAAATGCGCGCCAGTTCCGCTTCGGGGACGCCCGGACCGCAGTCGGCTACGGTCAGCCATATCTCATTGTTTTCCCGTCTTGCCGACAGGGTGATGGGGCCGGCGGAGCCGGCGTAGCGGATGGCGTTGCGAAGAAGATTCGCCAGCGCCCGCACGAGCAATTCCGGCTCGGCCAGAGCTAGGGAATCATCGGGAATTTCCAATTGAACCTGAACGTCGGCGGTGCTTTCACGCCGGATCGCTTCCGCCGCAACGTCGCGGAGCCGGACCGCGGTAAGTTTCGTCGTCGCGGCGCCCAGCGAAGCTTTGGAAAAGGAAAGCAATTCATTCACCAGACTCGACATATGCTGGACTTCCTCGCGCAGATCTTCGACATATGCCTTGTTCTTGTCATCGGCCCGCTGTTCGAGAATGCCGAGCGCCATTTGAATACGGGCGATGGGCGCGCAGAGTTCATGGGCGATGTCGCCCAGAAACCGCTTCTGCCCGACGACGAAACCGGAGAGGCGCGCCGCCAGGCGGTTGATGGATTGGCCCAGCGAGCCCAGTTCATCCCGGCGTTGTTCGTTCACCCGTCCGTCGAAACGGCCTTCGGCAATCTGGCGCGTGGCCTGGGTCATTTGCCCGATCGAACGCGTGAGCGAGCGGACCAGCGGCAGCCACAGCAGCGCCGATAGCACCATCACGCCAAACCCGACGGCCAGCCACGGCCTGAAATCGAAGAACAGACCGCCGGCGCTCAAGGTGCTGGATAATACCACCAGCGTCGCCGGCATCGGCCGGGGCATGCCGGGGTCCTGGACAGCCAAACGCATCAGCACCCAGTACCGGGTTGGTTGCAGCGTACGCACGACGAACTTGGGATTCTCGCCCGGTGGCCCCGTGACTGCTGGCGGCGGTCGGTCCGGACGGTCTTCCAACGTCGGGTTGTTCACCGTGTTATCCGGCGGCCTGGGCCGCATCACCGGTCCGCGCTGTGCCGGAAGGCGGGCTTGCACGGGCGGCGGCAGTTGAATGGTTTCGCCGGCGATTTGCGTTCCATCGTTGTTGAAAAGAAAAAATTGAAGCTGGTAAGCGTCGTTGAAGCGTTTCAGGACGTCGGTCCATTCTGTGCGCCGCCGGTCTCCCAATTCAGACGTGATCACGTCACCCACCGCCTGGATGCGCTGGCCGGCACCCGCCGCCAGCAACCAATCGAAGCCGGAATGAAACTGGGCGCGCAGCAGTGCCAGAAACACTGCCGCCAGCAGAATGAGGTTCAGGAAGAACCAGAGCAGGATCTTGGCGTAAAGTGGAAAGCGTAATTTCATGGATTCAACATTTCTCCGTCTCCGGGTTCATCAGCATGTAGCCCGCCGCCCGCAGTGTTTTAATGAAACGCGGCTCTTTCGGATCGTCTCCGAGCTTTTTGCGCAGACCGGAGATGTGAACATCAATCGAACGGTCGAACACCTCATAATCGCGTTCGCGGATTTCTTCCAGAAGCTGTTCGCGCGTTTTCACCCGGCCCCGGGCGCGGGCCAACGAAGCCAGCAGGTCGAATTCCACCGGAGTGAGCGCCAACGGCCGGTCATCCAGCAACGCCACCCGCGTGGCCGGATTGACGCGCAGCCGGCCGACGACGATTTCCGCTGTCGCCTCGTCTGCCTGGGCCGACGATTTCCGCGTGCCGCGACGGGTCACCGCCCGCAGGCGCGCCAGCAGCTCGCGGGTTGAAAAGGTCTTCGGCAGGTAGTCATCGGCTCCGATTTCCAGCCCGACGATGCGGTCCGCTTCCTCACCGCGCGCGGTGAGCATCAGCACGGGCACATCGGAACAGCGGCGGATTTGTTTCAACACCTCGAAACCGTCAAAGCCCGGCAGCATGACATCGAGAATGACCGCCTGCCACGATTCCTTCGTGGCTTTCTCCACGCCGTCGGGGCCGGTGTGTGCCGCCGAAACAGCATAGCCCATCGGTTCGAGGTAATCCCGTATCAGCCGGCAAAGCTTGCGGTCGTCGTCAATCACCAGCACGCGGCTGGGACCACCCGGGACGTTGGATTCTTGACCTGTCATGCGCGATTCCCTGCTGCAATTATAGGCAAGAGTCCGGGACAAATCCGCAACTTTTACACTTCCTTAACAATTTTCCCGCCCTTTCCACACAAAAGCTTAACAGTGCCGCCGTCTATTACTATTGAACGGAAACAAAGCAAAACTTAACGAAAGGAAAATATGAAAAAATCAGCACTCATTCTGGCGCTGGCACTCGCTGTGTCGGCATTGTCCGCAACGGCTCAAGATCAGGGAGGTTCGCCTCCAGCCGGTGATCGTCCTGCTGCCCGCGAAGGCGGCTCCGGTGGTCCGGTCGGCCAGGGCGGATTCCATTTGCTGCCTCCGCGCGCTATGGAGCAACTCAACCTGACCGCCGACCAGCAAAAACAGGTGACGGCCCTGGAGACCGAGACGAAGGCGAAGCTCGAGAAAATTCTGACCGCCGACCAGTTGGAACAATTGAAGCAAATGCGGCCACCGCAGCGCCCGGGCGGCAAAGGTGGTGATGGCCATCACGGTGGCGGTTCCGGTGGTCCTGATGCGGAAGACCATCCGCAACCACCGCCCCAGGAATAACACTACCATACAAGCAAGAGCGGCGACAAAGATATCGCCGCTCTTCACCAAACCCATGTAAAATATTTTTATGAAACCGGACGCATTCCCCCAAAAATCAACCTGCGCGCTGACTCTCCTGGCCGTGACAGCGTTGACATTGACAGCGGCCGCCCAAGACCGGCCGCCATCGCCGTCGCAGCCGCGGCCGCCGCGCCACGGGTCCGGTCCCGGTCAATACACCATCGCGCAGGCCACCTCCGACCGCGCCCAGCTCAACACCATCGCATTTGACGGGCTGGCGTTTCTTACGGGCGACTTTTGCTGCGACACGTTCCTGCCGCCGGGCAAGGTGTCGGATTTCTTCGGTTTCCAAAACATGCGCGACGTTGACGGCGCGCTCATGGGCCACAACACGGATTTCCTGACGCGCATCGCCAACAACACCCTGCGCATTTTGAATGATGACCAGAAGGCGAAGCTGGTGGCGCTGGGCCAGGCGCAGGCGCCGCAAATTCGCGAGCTGGCGCTCAAACGGTTCCCGCTCATCCAGGCCTTCTGCCGCAATCTCACCGGCAACCGGCCGGCCGGCAGCCAGGGACTGGATCGCGCCGCCGTCATGAAATACACGTCGGGCGTCTTCGAGTCGAGCGGCGCGCTGGCGTATCAACGCGCGGAAACGTACGGACAAATCGTCCGGTCGCTGACGGACCAGCAGAAGGCGGAGTTTGCCAGGCTCAAGTTCGGCGATTCGCGCACCTGGCCGGATGTTCCCGAAGCCTTTGACCGGCGCAGCGTGGGACATGACGTCCACGTGGCGGTGATGACCTATGCCAGTGAATTTTTCAGTTGGTATGCCGGGTCGGTGGAGTCGGACACGTATTTCTGCCCGGAAGGCCACGGCACTTACTTCGGGTCATTCTACATGAAGGACGCGCCGGCGGTGCACCAGAAAAACTATTCGATCAGCACCAGCCTGACCGGCGACAGTGGCGAGGCGTTTCTGGCCGCGCTCAACCCGGCCCAATGCGAGCAGATCACCGGCCTGGTGGAACTGCAGCGCAAGGATTTGCAGGACATCGTGACCTCCCGCCGCGCCATTGCCACCGAACTGCGCAAGTTTGAAACCGGCGATACAGCCAGCAAGGACAAGGTGCTGGAACTCAGCCGGCATTACGGCGAACTCGACGGTGAATTGTCCTATTACTACGCGACCCAATTCGCGGAAGTGAACAAGACTTTAACGGCGGAACAGCGCACGACCCTGAAAAAGCTCCGCGGAATCGAGGGCTTTACTGCTCCCAAACCGTTCGTTTATGCCGACCCAATCGCATCGCCGGATATTCCGAACACGGATTTCCTGTTCGGGTCGGGCAAATGAAACCGATAAATGGAGAGCGCGATTATGAAACCGAGGCCTCTGCAAAACAAGCGTAGCGGCTTTCGGCAGAAAGCTGCGCTTTTCAATTTCCTTGGGTTTGCGGCGCTCTGCCGAGACGCCGCTACGTTCAACAAAATCTTCCCTGCCGCGCTGGTGTTGGCCGCGGCAACCATGGACCTGAATGCCGCGCTGCCTTATCCCATCGTTGGCACCGGCCAGACGAAGTGCTACGACAATCACAACGAAATCACCCCGCCCAAGCCGGGCCAGCCTTTCTACGGCCAGGACGCGCAGTTTCAGGATGCGCAGCCGGGTTATCGGGACAACGGCGACGGCACGGTCAGCGACCTCAACACCGGCCTGATGTGGTTGAAGGCGCGCGGCCAAAAGATGTCATGGGATGACGCGATGGCCGGCGCGAAAACCTGCCGGGTGGGCGGGCATGACGACTGGCGCATGCCGACGATCAAGGAGCTTTACTCGCTCATCCAGTTCACCGGCCAATGCATGGCCACCACCGGTTCGAGGCCGTTTCTCGATACGAACTATTTTGGTTTCATCTATGGCGATACGTCCCATGGCGAACGGATGATTGATTGCCAGGACTGGAGCGCCACGAAATACATCGGCACCACGATGAACGGCAACACCACGGCGTTCGGCGTGAATTTCGCCGACGGGCGCATCAAGGGTTATCCAGTGTTCGACCCGCGATCGCATGGTCCGCACAAGTTGTTCGTCCGCTACGTTCGCGGCAATCCGGCTTACGGCAAAAATGATTTTCAGGACAACGGCGATGGCACGATCACCGACCGCGCGATGGGTTTGACGTGGTCCAAAACCGACAGTGGCACGGGCATGAACTGGCCGCAGGCGCTGGCTTGGGTGCAACAAAAGAACGCGAAGAAATTTCTTGGCCACAACGACTGGCGTCTGCCCAACGCAAAGGAATTGCAAAGCCTTCTGGATTACTCGCGCATCCCGGCCATTGCGCCGGTTTTTCAAATCAGCAAACTCGCCGATGGCGAATATCCGTGGTTTTGGACGAGCACGACGCATCTGGACGGCCCGCCCGACCGGGCCGGCGGCGCGGCGGTCTATGTCGCTTTTGGCCGCGCGCTGGGGTGGATGCAGTTCCTGCCGGGACGGGGCGAATATCGGTTGCTGGATGTCCACGGCGCCGGCGCCCAGCGCAGCGATCCCAAGGAAGGGAATCCGGCGATGTTTCCACACGGTCGCAGCCCGCAGGGCGACGTCATCCGCATCTATAATTTTGTCCGCCTGGTGCGCGGCGGGCTGGACTGAAAATTGAGAACGTATGAAACTGGAAACAAATCGTTGTCAATTTCTAGTTCTGTTCTCATCCACCCTCGTCTGGTTCTTCGTCCCGGGGATGGTGTCGGCGTGGATTCCCGCGCAGACGGGCACGGAAGCAAGGGGCGCCGAAAGTTCTCCGGGGTTTGCTCCGAAACGCAGCGGCTCATTTGTTCTCCGCAGTTCAGCGGTGGCCGACGGCGGAGCGCTGCCGGTGGACTACACGGGCGACGGCGCCGGTTCCACGCTCCCGCTCGAATGGAGCGGCGCGCCGGCGGGAACGAAGAGCTACGCGCTCATCATGCACCACATTGATCCCCAGGGAAAAACCAAATGGTATTGGATGCTTTACAACATTCCCGCGAGCGTCAACCGCCTGCCGAAGAATGCAAAAGGTTTTGGCACAACGGGGAATAACAGCATCAACCGCCAGGTGGGTTATGCGCCGCCGCATTCCAAGGGACCGGGCCCCAAAACCTATGTCCTGACCGTCTATGCGCTTTCGGCGCCCGTGCAAATTTCCTTGCCTCCTGCCGAGGTGACTCGCGATGTTTTACTCGCCGCGATGAAAAACCTTATTCTCGATAGTGCGGAGCTGAAGGTAGTTTACGACCGGACCGGGAGAATCGGGAACGCCGGCAAAGATAAACAAAAACCATGAAAGGGAAGGTGTAACTTATGAAATTCCAGACGAATCGGAGAAAATTTCTCTTTCTTCTGTCTTCAACGCTCGCCTGGTTTTTCACCCCGGCGCTGGCGCAAAACGATGAACCCAACCGGCCGGGGCGTCATGGCCCGGGCGGAGGCCGCCGACGCAGCGCGGAAGATTATGCTCTGCCGCCGGAACTGGCAGCGTTCAGCTTGCTTTCGTTGGTGCTCGGACGCATCAGCGACCGTTCGGTCACCGTGAGCGCGCTGGCGAAAGAACCGGTGGAAGGATTTTTTGAATACGGCACCGCATCGGGCAATTACAACCACAAGACCGCCAAGTTCACCCTCGCCGCCGGCCAGCCGGCGGAGTTGGCCTTCGCTAATCTCCAACCCGACACCGAATATTTTTATCGGCTGCAATTTCGCAAGCCGGGCGAAACGGCTTTCCAGGCCAGACCGGAGAACCGGTTTCACACGCAGCGGACCGCCGGCAGCACGTTTATGTTTGCGATCCAGGGCGATTCGCATCCGGAACGTCCGCAGATGAGCGATCCGGATTTGTATGCCCGCACCCTGCTCAACGCGGCTTCCGCCAAACCCGATTTCTACATCTGCATGGGCGACGATTTCAGCGTGGACACGCTCCAAACACTCAACGCGGACACGGTGGCGGAACGCTACACGCTGCAACGTCCGTTTCTCGGCCTGGTGGCGCAATCCGCCCCGCTGTTTCTGGTCAACGGCAATCACGAGCAGGCGTCGCTGTTCAATTTCAACCAGTCTGACGTCCGCCATGAGGTCGCGGTTCTGGCCCAAAATGCCCGCAACCGGTTTTATCCCACGCCCGCGCCGGATAATTTTTATTCCGGCGACACCGAGCCGTTGAAGGGAATCGGCTTGCGCAAGGACTACTGCGCCTGGACATGGGGCGACGCGCTGTTTGTGATTCTGGACAATTACTGGCATTCGCCGGCGCAGGTGGACAACAGCTTTCAGGGAGAAGCCCGGGGCGGCGGCCGGAACAACCAGGAGGGCGGCAAAGCACGCGACTGGTGGGGCATCACGCTCGGCGACGCGCAATACCAGTGGTTCAAACGGACGCTCGAACAGAGCAAGGCGAAATATAAATTTGTGTTTGCCCACCACGTGCTCGGCACCGGACGCGGTGGCGTGGATGAATGCGATTTGTTTGAGTGGGGCGGCCGCGACCGGCGCGGGGAATCGGCGTTCAACCAGCATCGGCCCGGCTGGGAATTGCCGGTGCATCAGCTCATGGTCAAGCACGGCGTCACGATTTTCTTTCAAGGCCACGACCATCTGTTCTGCCGGCAGGAACGCGACGGCATCGTTTATCAGGAAGTGCCCATGCCCGCCGACCAGGGTTACATGACCTACAACGAGGACCGGTATCAATCCGGCGTGAAGCTGCCGAATTCCGGGCACTTGCGCGTGACCGTGTCGCCCGATCAGGTGCGGGTGGATTATGTGCGGTGCTATCTGCCGAAAGATGAAACCGCGCAAAACAAAACCGGCGAAGTCGCGTACAGTTACGTGCTCAAACCGAAAGGCGGCCATGCTTGAACACCATTTAAACAGTAGGAGCCGACGTGAGGAGGCTCTAAATGAACGGCTGTTACCGGGGAAATTTGAGCCTCGTCACCTCGGCTCCTACAAAAACAGAAAATTTATGGTCTCCGCCAAATCGCTGATGATCTGCCTCCCATTTGTTTGTTCAATTGTATTGTCAGCACCGGGTTTACCGGAGCATGAGGCAAAGCTGGCGATTAACCACGGCCATCGCCCGCAAACCGAAACCAATTCCTTCAATCTTGCCGTTCCCGCCCACGCTTATGATTTGATTCTGACCCGACCGGAGAAGAATTCGGTCACGCTTAGCGTGCTGACGTATCGGGACCTGGAAGGGTTTCTAATTTATGGGACGCAACCTAGCGCCTGCACCAATCAAACGCAGATGCGACAATTCAAAGCCGGTGTGCCGGTCGAACTGGTGCTCAGTCCGCTACAGCCTGACACGAAGTATTTTTATCAATTCCATTCGCGACCAGTCGGTGCGGCGGCGTTTGCCAATAGACCGGAATTTTCCTTTCACACCGCGCGCCCGCCGGGTGGCAGTTTCACTTTTACCCTGACGGCGGATGCGCATCTGGATGAGCATACCAGTCCCCAGGTTTATCTGCAGACGCTGGCCAACATCTGTGCCGACCAACCCGATTTTCACATTGACCTCGGCAATCTCTTTATGACCGACAAACACGCCAGTCGTGACGAAGCGGCCAGACAATATCTGGCGCAACGTTATTACCTCGGGCAAATCGGGAGTTCCGTGCCGGTCTTTCTCGCACTGGGTACGCATGATGGCGAGACGGGCAAATACGACGACGGTTCACCCGGCTGTCTGGCCGTCTGGTCGAACCTGATGCGCCAGCGGTACTTCCCCAATCCCGTGCCTGACAATTTTTACACCGGCGACACCGCGTCCAAGCCCAACCGCGGTTTGCTGCAAAATTATTATGCCTGGGAATGGGACGATGCGCTGTTCGTCGTGCTCGATCCGTTCAGTTATACGTCCCGGCAGCACGGTGGCGGCGACGGTTGGGACTGGTCGCTGGGGCGCGCGCAATATGACTGGCTGGCGCGGACGCTGGAACAGAGCCGGGCGAAATACAAATTCATTTTCATCCATAACCTGCTTTGCGGCGACCAGGCGGCGCGCGGCGGAGTGGAAGTGGCTTCCTTCAACGAATGGGGTGGCAAAAATTCTAACGGAAGCGATGGTTTCGAAGAACATCGTCCGGGCTGGGACATGCCAGTCCATCAACTCCTCGTGCGTCATCATGTCACGGCGGTCTTCAAGGCGCATGACAATTTCTATGCCCGGCAGCAACTCGACGGGATTCTTTATCTCATGGTGCCCCAGCCGAGCTTTGCCGGCAACGACCGCATCCGCGACCTGGAAAATTACGGTTACAAGCAGGGTACATTTCTCGGCAATTCCGGCCATGTGCGCGTGACAGTATCGCCGGAGAAAGTCACTGTGAATTACGTGAAATCCTCGCCCGGAGGGCCGGTTGCCGACAGTTGCGTCATTACCGCACCTTGAAGCAAAGATTGCTGATTTTCCGTGCCATCGCGCGCAAAATTGCTGTTGCCACTGCGCATTTTTCTGTTATTTTCATTGTCCCTTTGCCGGTTTCGGCAAAGGAAACATAACGGCTCTGATTTAGTATTCGAGTGAATACGGCTTGCCGCGCCGACTCGTCGCGTCGAAGCGATGCGAAGACGGAAGCACAGCAAAGCGGGCCATAACAACATCAAACTCAATCCCGTGTTCCGCGGGATGCTCCGGAAAATTTCCGGGGTCTCAACCAAAGGAAAATTGTGTTAAGCATTGGCATTAAAGAATTGTTGGATTCGGGCGTCCACTTTGGACACCAGACGAGGCGCTGGAACCCCAAGATGAAGCCGTTCATCTTCGACGCGCGCAACGGCATTCACATCATCGACCTCAGCAAGACCCTCGCGCAACTCGAAGCCGCGTGCGACTTTTTGTCCCAGACCGTCCGCAAAGGTGGCAAGGTGGTTTTTGTCGGCACCAAGAAACAGGCGCAGCAATGCGTCAAGGATACCGCGAAGGAATGCGGCCAGTTTTTTGTGACCGAACGCTGGCTCGGCGGCACGCTGACGAATTACAACACCATCAAATCGTCCATCAAGCGGCTGAAGGAAATCGAGAAGATGGACGCGGACGGCACGCTGGCCAATTACGGCAAGCAGGAGCAGGCGGTCATCCGCCGCGAAGCCGGCCGGCTCCAGAAGTATTTCGACGGCATCCGCGCCATGGACAAGATTCCCGCCGCGATGTTCGTCGTGGACATCAAACGCGAGCACAATGCCGTGGCCGAGGCCCGCAAGCTCAAGGTGCCCATCATCGCCATCGTGGACACGAACTGCGATCCCGATTTGGTGGATTATCCGGTTGCGGCGAACGACGACGCCATCCGCTCCATCCGCATGATCCTGGCCACCATCGGCCAGACCATCACGCTGGCGCAGGCGGAGTTTGAATCCAAACGTTCGCGTCGGCCGGTGGCGGAAGAGGCTGCACCGGCGGAAACGCAACCCGTGGCCGCCGCGCCGGCTGAGGCCGCGCCGCAGGCGACGGCATGATTTGTCGCGGGCCGGACTCATTTCCGCCTGCGCTCAATTTTTAACTCTCAACCAATGATCAATTGATATGGCTCAAATTACTGCTGCTGACGTTGCCAAACTTCGTGAAATGACGAACGTAGGCATGATGGATTGCAAAAAGGCGCTCGCCGAGGCGAACGGCGACCTCAAGGCTGCCGTGGATATTTTGCGCAAAAAAGGACAGGCCACCGCCGCGGTGAAATCCGCGCGCACCGCCAAGGATGGCGCCATTACCCAGTATATCGCGCCCAGCGGGAAGCTCGGCGTGCTGGTGGAAGTAAACAGCGAGACGGATTTTGTGGCGCGCAACGACCTGTTCCGCGCGTTTTGCGAGGACGTGGCCAAACGCTACGCCACCGAGGCCAACCCGAATTTTGACGCCGAACGCGAAGCGCTCGTTGCCAAGATCCGCGAGAACATCGTTATCGCCCGCCACGCCAAAATGGAAGTCGCCGGCAATGGATTGGTCGCCGGTTATATCCACACCGGCGCCAAAGTCGGCGTGCTCGTCGAAGTCGGCGCGGGCAAGGCCGAGACCGAGGGCAAGGAGGAATTCAAGCAACTGGTCAAGGACATCACCCTCCAGATTGCGGCGGGTCATCCGCACGTGGTTTCGCGCGAGCAGGTGCCGGCCGAAGTCGTGGCCAAGGAACGCGAAATCGCCGCGCAATCCGACCGCCTCAAAGGCAAGCCGGCGCAGGCCATGGAAAAAATCCTGTCGGGCATTCTGGAAAAGTTTTACCAGACCTACTGCCTGGTGGATCAGGGCTTCGTGAAGCGCAATTCCGAAATCAGCGTCAAGGAACACGTGGCGCAGGTGGCCAAGCAACTCGGCGACGACATTACCATCCGCCGCTTCGTGCGGTTCCAGGTGGGCGAAAGCGCCTGATGTTCAAACGCAGGAGCCGACGCCTGCCGGGCCGTAGCGCTTGGGCGAAGGCTGGTGAGGAGGCTCTGAAAAACTGGAGTCTCGTTACCTCGACTCCTACAAATTTACGAGGCGTCCTTCCGGACGCCTTTTTTATTGTCATTCTCTTGATATTATGGCCGCTTGCCGAACAGACAAGTTTCACAACCTCGACACAGGCTGAATGCGGAGCAGGCGACGTTAGATCACTTGATGTCAAAAATGTCCATTTAACCGGGCATCCCGGCCGGCCGGTGATAATGGCGAATTTTTTAAAACCGATCCCTGGTCGTTTAGCGTCAATTAGCGAGTGTTATAACTTGCCAATTTTCTGCACCGGTCACTTGACCGTTGATAACGGTCCAGGTGCCGTCCAAGTCACCGTCTCCGTTTACGTCGGCACCATCTAATACTGAACCGCTCGTGATACTCCCGTAATCAAGTACATTGGATATTGCCTTGTCCAGTCCTTGAAAACTCAAGTTAATGTTGTCAAGCGGGTTGGAAACGTCATAACGGAAAAGGTGGAAGGAGATAATCTGGTATTCGGTGTCTTTCCAGCTTATCGGGTTCCTGAGCACTATCAATGGCTGTGTTAACGGTGTGTTTTTGCCGGCCGTAATGGGACTGGAGCCATGATGAACGTCGGTAACGGCGTTATCATACTCGAAAGCGAAATAAGCGATGTTGGTTCCGCCAAGATTGATACCGGTACTGGCGTTGAAAACAGGGTTCGTTCCCGTTTTGTCCACCACGTAAATGTCCGTGTTTGGTTCGAGTATTATAGAGGTGTTGTTGAAAAGTGCCAGTTGGGCGCCAGCCGGCCAGTTGGTGTGGAAGGCTTCCGCTAAAAAATTCAGCAAATCCTTGTTGGTGAGCTTCATTAACTTGGCGGCCGGAAGAGAATTCGAAGCTGTTCCTTGTTGTATGGCAATAAGATCGAAATTCAGTTTTTCGAATTGCAAGAAGCCCGGCAACGCTTTGGCATTTAAAGCCCCGAAGGCAAGCGCGCCGCCGATGGCTAGGGAAGCGAATTTGGTGAGTTTCATATATTTTCTGATATTTGATTGTTAACCGACCCCTGTTTTATTGTTCCAACTCGATTTGAAGTCGAACCTGGTTTTAAGTCTGAATTTTTTCATAAGATGCAGTCAAGAATAATCAAACAAAAATTGAACTTACTTTTAGTGACCAGACAGCAAACCTTGCCGCCAGGTGGGCGAAAATGATTTGGGCGAAAACACCCGATGCTGCTGTCGTCATTCACCGCCGGGGATGTCGGGATTCTGCTGGTTCTGTGTCAGTATCGTGCTTGATGATGATAAGAAAATGCGTCCATTGACAAGCGTCGCTTTGATTTGACGAGCCGGCTGCCGGCTGTTAAAAATCCGTGCAATGCGGAGCGCACTTTCAATCCCGATTTTATGACAGCCACCAAGAAACCCAAATTTTCCCGGATTCTGCTCAAGCTCAGCGGCGAGGCGCTCGGCGGTGAAAACGGCGTCGGCATCTGTCCCCAGGCGGTGCGCCACATGGCCGAACAAATCCGCGAAGTGCGCGAACTGGGCGTGCAGGTGGTCGTGGTCGTGGGCGGCGGGAACATTTTCCGCGGACTGCCCGGCAGCGAACAGGGCATTGAGCGCGCGACCGGCGATTACATGGGTATGCTGGCCACCATCATCAACGCGCTGGCCTTGCAGGACGCGCTGGAAAAGCTCGGTTCGCCCACCCGCGTGCAAAGCGCCATCACCATGGCGCAGGTGGCCGAACCGTTCATCCGTCGGCGCGCGGTGCGGCACCTGGAAAAGGGCCGCGTGGTCATCTTCGCCGGCGGCACCGGCAACCCGTTCTTTTCCACCGACACCGCGGCGGCTTTGCGCGCCAACGAAATCGGCGTCGAAGTGATTTTAAAGGCGACGAAGGTGGACGGCGTTTACGATTCGGACCCCAAAAAGAACAATCAGGCCCGGCGTTTTGAGCAAATCACGTATATCGAGGCGTTGCAGCGGCAGCTCAAGGTGATGGATTCCACAGCGTTTTCACTGTGCATGGACAACAAAATGCCCATCATCGTTTTTGATTTCTTCAAACCGCACAACCTTCGCCGCGTCGTCCTGGGTGAAAAAGTGGGTACGCTGGTGACGGGGTGACGTGAAAGCCGAAAGAAGGGATTCAGGTCTTTCGATGTGCCAGCAGGCTTATTACCGGGGCCAACATTAATGACTAATGATTAAATCTGAATGACGAAAGAATTCCCAATGACCCAATTCCAAAACCGATCATGGGCCTGCATGCCCACGGCCCATTCGGGCTTCGTCATTCTTTAGTCATTATGGTTTAGGAATTAGTCATTCCCTCACACATGCCTGAACTCCCGGAAGTTGAAGTGCTTGCCCGCCATCTGCGTCCGCTGATTCTCGGCAGAACCATCCGGGACGTGAACGTGCGGCGGGCAAAAGTATTGCGGCCGACATCGCCCCGGAAATTCCGCCAAACATTGCGGGGCGCAAAATTCACCGGCTTGTCCCGGCGTGGCAAATATTTGCTCTTTCAACTTCGCGCAAAAGCCGCCAATGAACCAGTGACGTTGCTCGGGCATCTGGGCATGACCGGCCGATTTTTCCTGACGCGAAAGGACACGGATTTGCCCAAACATGCGGCAGTGGTGCTCGATTTGGGGCGGGAGAATTTGATTTACGAAGACACGCGCTATTTTGGCCGTTTGACGCTGGACACTTCCGCCGTGAACCGGTTGGGCCCGGAACCACTCGCTGACGATTTTGACAAGGCAGCATTTGCAAAATTGCTGAAGCGCTCGCGGCAAGCCGTCAAAATCAAGTTGCTGGATCAATCACTCGTGGCCGGTGTCGGTAACATATACGCCAGTGAAGTCTTGTTTCGCGCCCGCATTTCGCCGCGATTGCCGGCACGCAAGCTGTCGGCCGCGCAGATTGCGCGGCTCTGGCGGGCGATTCGTGCCGTGTTGAGCGAAGCCATTGCCTGCGGCAGCACCGTGCCGTTGAATTTTGGCGGTAGCCGGTCGGACGGGCTGTTTTATTTTGGCCGGGCGCCGGGCGCACCGGATTATTACGAGGAACGATTGCGGGTTTACGACCGGGCGGGGCGGCCCTGCACGAATTGCGGCAGCTCAATCAAATGTATTCGCCAGGCCGGTCGGAGCACCTTTTATTGCCCGCGCTGCCAGAGTGCGTGACGAATCGGTTTGACGTGGCGTTTGCCGGTTTGTTAAAATCCATTTCCTTTAGGTTCCAGAGTAGCTCAATGGTAGAGCGCGCGGCTGTTAACCGTGATGTTGTAGGTTCGAGCCCTACCTCTGGAGCCATTTTTTCAAACCAATAGGGTTATGTTTTGGGTTTATATTCTTCAAAATCCCGAGGATCGTTTTTATATCGGCCAGACCGATGACTTGCCGTCGCGCCTGATTTCACACAATCGCACAGATAAAGTATGCGGAAAATATACGCGCAAAAATGGTCCCTGGGAATTGGTTTGGAGCGAGCAGCACGAAACGAGAGCATCGGCGATGAGATGAGAGCGACAAATCAAGGGGATGAAGTCGGCCAGATGGATCCGTGAAGAGTTGCTCAATGGTGGAGTCCCGATAAATCGGGATTGACCGTGATGTTGCAGGTTCTCCCGACACGTCGGGATGGAGCCATTTTTTTCTGTGAAGATTCCCGATAAGTCGAGGTTAACACAATCGGCGTGTCAAAATTCCACTTTTCCTGATAACTTCCCGGAGCTTTATGCCTCAGCCGGAGACGATATCCAATCCCGTTCTGCGGGGATCCACCACGCCGTCACGTTTTCCGGTGCGGCTGATGGCGGCCATGCTGGCGGTGGTGACGGTTGGGCTTTACTGGCCGGCGACCAGTTGTGGGTTCGTTAACTACGATGACAATCTCTATGTCACGGAAAATCCTCACGTTCGAGCCGGTTTGAGTTGGGAAGGGATCAAATGGGTTTTTTGCCACCGGATGGCGGGTAACTGGCATCCGGTAACGGGGTTATCGCATATGCTGGATTGCCAGTTGTTCGGGTTGAATCCCTGGGGTCATCATCTCATCAACGTGCTGCTGCACACGCTTAACACGGCACTGGTGTTTGTATTGTTCTGGCGACTGACCGGCCTTCGCAGCAACGGCGCGCCCTACTCCTCATCTTTGTCGCCATCGCTTGATACTGGCGGCAAGATGACTACAGTGGTTGCTTCGGCCCGGCAAGCGGGGGCGAGCTGGCGGAGCTTTTTCGTGGCGGCATTGTTCGGCTGGCATCCATTACGGGTGGAATCGGTGGCGTGGGTGGCGGAACGCAAAGACGTGTTGAGCACCTGCTTCGGGCTGTTGTCGCTGCTGTTTTATGTTCGCTACGCACAACGGCAAGGATCAAGGAGCAAGGAGCAGGGAGCCCCTGTTTCCTTAATCCTATCTCCTTACTGCTGGTCACTGTGTTTCTTTGCGTTGGGCTTGATGAGCAAACCCATGCTCGTGACGTGGCCGTTTGTCATGCTGTTATTGGATTACTGGCCGCTCGGCAGAGTGACGGGTGACGGGTGGCGGGTGACGAGGATCCGACCGTTGGTGTTGGAAAAGATTCCGTTTTTTGTCCTGGCGGCGGTGGCAAGTGTTGTGACGTATGTGGTGCAGAAACAGGCGGACACTTTGGCCGCAGTTGAAAATCTGTCACTGGTTGTGCGCGGCGACAACGCGCTGATTTCATATTGCCGTTATCTGGGGAAACTGTTCTGGCCGGTGGATTTGGCGGTGTTTTATCCGCACCCGGGGAGTTGGCCGGTGGGGGAGGTGTTAGTGGCGGGCGGGTTGCTTATGGGCATCACCGGATTGTGCGTGGTGATGCGGCAGCGGTATCCGTATTTGTTGATGGGGTGGCTGTGGTATATGGGGACATTGGTGCCGGTGATCGGGCTGGTGCAGGTGGGAGAGCAGGCGATGGCGGATCGGTACACTTATATTCCTTCGCTGGGGATACTGATTTTGACCGTCTGGGGAATAGGTGAGCTGGTCCGGCGCTGGCGGTCTCGTACGATGATGTTGGGGGTGACGGGTTTGACGGCATTGATTTTGTGCTGTGGGCTGACGCGGCAACAGTTGGGGTATTGGCGGAACGATGAAGTACTTTTCCGGCACACGCTTGCCGTCACGGAGGACAATTATCTCGCCCACAACAATCTCGGTTTCGCCCTCAACGAGCAGGGGCGGACCGACGAAGCAATCAATCAATTCGAGGAAGCCATCCGTCTCAAACCCGATTACGCCAAGGCCCGCCTCAATCTCGGCACCGCTCTCCTCAAGCAAGGCCAGATAACCGGCGCGATCAGCCAATTCCAGGAAATTCTCCGCTCAAATCCCGATTACGCGTATGCCCATAATCATCTTGGCACCGCCCTGGATCGTGATGGCCGGACCGACGAGGCGATCGGCGAATTTCAAGAAGCCATCCGTCTGGCGCCGGATTACGCCGAAGCCCGCTACAACCTCGGTACCGTCTTCCTCAATCAGGGCCGGTTCGCCGAAGCAATCAACCAATTTGAAGAAGCCATCCGTCTGGCGCCGGATTATGCCGAAGCCTGCAATAATCTCGGGATTGCCCTGGGCATGAACGGCCAACTCGACGAGGCCGTCCGCAGGTTTCAGCAGGCCATCCATTTGAAACCCGATTACGCTGCGGCGCAAAGCAACCTCGTTCACGCGCTGGAAATGAAAGCCGCTTCAACGGGCCGCTGATTGACGGAAGAGTGCGGATTTGTTCAGTCGCCGGGCAGAATTTCCACTTCTTTTTGCGGCAACCAGCCGATCCGGCCGGAACCGTCGGTCACTTCCCACCAGTCGTTTTTCTGATCCAACACCGCCAGTTCGGCGCCGTCATGTCCGGTGAAAGCGTTCTGGGCTTCATCAAACGGGCCGCTGCGGGCAATGGCATTGGGCGCGACAACTACGGCGATGGGTTTTGAAAAATGGACGGCGGCCTTCACGCCGAGGCAGGCGCAGCATAAAATGGTCGCCGCTACTACCACCCGGGTTAAACCGCCCAATGCCGCCTTAAGCGCCGGCCGGATTTGTCTCGCCGCCAGCAGGCTAAACATGAGCCACAAAGTGACCGCCGTGAACCCGGTCCACTCGTTTAAAGTAAGCACGTCCAGCCGTCTTGCCAGACGGGGCCAAAGGGTTTCGCGAAGCACCGGACCTTGCACCTGGTTGCGCGCGAAATCCAGATTGGCCTGCACTTCCGCGTCGCGCGGCGCCAATTGGGCTGCCCGGCGATATGCGGCAATCGCCCGGCCAAGATTGCCGGATTTGAATTCCGCATTGCCGTAATTGAAATAAAGCGCCGGGGAAACCTCGCCGGATTGAAGGATTTTTTCGTAGGCGCCGGCGGCTTCGGGGAACTTGCCTTCGGCGTACAATTTGTTCGCGGTGTTGAATTCGGCCGAAGCATCGGCCGCCCTCACGCTGCCGGTGAAAATTCCAACGGCGGCTATTGCCAGCAGGATAGGCAGGTAAATTTTCATGCCTTCACCTCCTGCAACGCGCGCACGGCCTTTTCAAATTTCGGAATGACCGCGGCCAGTTCGCCGCTCGTGCGCAGGGGCGCGTAGCGCGCCTGGTTGCAAAGCTGGAACAATTCGCGCAGACCGGCCAGCGTCGTTTCCGGCATGCTCAGCCGGACCAGCCGCTCGTCAATTACCGCCTCGGTAATGGACGATGCGGAGCAATCCAGCCGTTCGCCCAGTTGCTCCTGCAACAGCCGGAACAGCGTGGCGAAAAATTCGTCCGAGTTGTTTTCCGCCGTGAACCGCCGCAAATCGTCCAACCCGCTTTCGATCAATCCGGCCACGCGCCGTTGCCGGCGCAAACGGGGATTGTTGGCCAGATTATCCGCGCGCTTGCGCCAGACGAAAGCCGCGAGCCACGCCAGCACGGGCAAACCTTGCACTGCCAGGAACACCGGTCGTGTCAACAGCGGCGGACCGGCTTGCGCCAGCGTGCCCAGCCGGTCTTTGATCGGCAAAATATCCTGGGGCGGCGGTGGATTCTGGGAATTGGCGGTTTTTGCGGCAGCCATCACCGGCGCGGGCGTCGTGCCACCGGAATGCACAGCCAGTTGCACCGGTGGCTCGGCGAGGGTGCGATAGGCTCCGGTTTCCGGGTTGAAATAGCTGAACGAAAACGCCGGCAATTCGTGAACATCCGTATTCTGCGGCGTGACGATCTGCTCAAAAGTTTTGACGCCTTCCAGCCCGAGCGAATCCGTGAATTTCAGGTTTTGCGTAGGCGGATAGGTCTTGAAGTCACGCCAGGCGGGCTGGTCGGGCAGCGTGAGTGTGTCCAGCGCGCCGCGCCCGGAAATCTGGACGCGCACGGTGATGGGGTCGCCGACGGCGACATTGGTCGGACCGGTCGTGACGGTCATGGTGAAATCGCCAATGGCACCGTTAAAATTTGCGGGGGCTCCGACGGGCAACGGCAGCGATTCCACGTTCAACGTGTCGGTGGCAAAGGTAACCGGTTTCTGTTCGCCGCCGCCGAACATGCCGAACGGGTCGCCAAAGCGTCCGAAGAACGGGTCGCGCTGACGGTTGGGAGAAGGAAGAACGACTACGGCACTGGCGGTGAATGGTCCGATGCTGACCGGCCCGGATTTTGCGGCGGTCAGTGCCACTGAAAGAATGATGTCCGTGTAAATGTGATCACCGATCTGTACCTGTTGCTTGCTGACTTCAGCGGTTTTGCCAATGATGAATCCGTCAGCGGGCTGAGCGGTGAACTGAAAATTGCCGAAATTCTGCACGTCATCACGGAGGTAAATATCCAGGCGAGCCGCCAGCATTTCGCCGACATAAACCTTATCCTTGGGCAGCGTCAGTTTCATGAACGCAACCTCCGAACCGGAGTTGACGGCCTGGGCCGGCGGGGCGTTGGGTTGGGTGACGGTCAATTTCAACGGCTGGCTTTGCAGTTGTTGTCCACCGATGTTGGCCGCGAGCGCCGGAATGACAAATTCACCGGTTTTGCGCGGGGTGACGTTGTAAGTAATCGTGACCGTCGAGCTCATCTGGCCGTTGATGATGCTGAAATTCTGGGAATTTCCGGCGCTGACAATTTGCAGGCCCGGGACATCCGGCGTGGGCGCATTTTGAGGCTGGCCGCCCTCGAACGTCAACGACAGCGTGGCGCTTTCGCCCAGCGCGACGGTGTCACGATCGAGCGACGCCGTGAACGTGGCGGCGTTCAGCCGCGCGCCACTCAGACCCAGCGCAGCTAAAACCAGGCCGGACCAGAATCTGTTCCTTAAAAAACGCGTCATTTCTCCAAAATCATTGAGAAAATTCACCAAATAGACAGCCCGAAGCGCCAAAATGTTCATGTTTCAAACCGCCTTCAAAAGCTTGGAAATCAGGCCTTCCGTCGTGTGTTCCTTTGCTTCCAACGTGGGTTCGAGGTCCAGCGCGCGAATGGCTTTGCTGGTTTCCGGACCGATGGAAGCCAGCTTCATTTGTTGGAATTTTTTCAGCAGGTTCGGCAGGTCAAAGCGCGCGTGGAAATGTTCCACGGTCGAGCCGCTGGTGAAGGTAATCCAGTCCGCCCCGCTTTCGAGCAGCGTCGCGCCCGCGCCCGCCGGGTCTTCGGTTTCGGCCACGGTTTTATAGACGGCGATGTCGTCCACGATGGCGCCGAGTTCTTCCAGCGCTTTTGGCAAATCCGGGTTCGCCGTTTCGGCGCGCAACAGGCAGATTTTCAAGTTCTCGATGCTTTCAAATTTGGCGAGCGCCTCGGCGATTTTGCGCCCGATAAATTCGTCCGGCATCACGTCCACCTGCAAATGCAGTTCGCGCAATTTCGCCGCCGTGGCCGGGCCGACCGCCGCGAGGCGCACGCCGCCGATGTCGCGCAAGTCCTGGAAGCGTTTGAAGAACAGGTCGAAAAACGCCGTCACACCATTCGCGCTCGTGAACACCAGCCAGTCATAGCTGTTCAAACCCAGCAGCGCGTCCACGATGTCCTGTCGGTTTCCCGACGGGACAATTTTGATGGCCGGAATTTCCAGCACATCCGCGCCGAGTTCGGCCAGCTTCTGCGAAAAATCCCCGGCCTGGCCGCGATGGCGGGTGACGACAACGCGCTGGCCAAACAACGGCCGCCGCTCGAACCAGTTCAGTTTCCCGCGCAATTTCACGACGTTGCCGATGACGGTCAGGAGCGGCGGCGACAGTTTCTTTTCAGCGGCCAGCCCGGCGATGGTGGCCAGCGTGCCGGTGACGGCCTGTTGCCGGCCGGTGGTGCCCCAGCGGACCAAGGCCACCGGCGTTTCCGGCGGCATCCCGTGCTTGATGAGCGATTTCGTCCAGTCGTCCAGCCGGTCGGTGCCCATGAGCACGACCTTGGTGCCGGGAATTTTGGCAATCTGGTCGTAGCGTAAGTTCGTTTTGGCGTCGGCAGGGTCTTCGTGGCCAGTGAAAACGGTGAAGCTGGAGCAATGCTCGCGGTGGGTGAGGGGAATGCCGGCGTAATTCGGCGCGGCCACGACTGATGAGACGCCGGGCACGACTTCAAAATGGATTTTCGCCGCCGCGAGCGCCTCGGCTTCCTCGCCGCCGCGCCCGAAAATATAGGGATCGCCGCCTTTGAGCCGGACGACGCATTTGCCTTCGCGGGCGCGGGCGATGAGCAGCGCGATGATTTCCTCCTGCGGCATTTTCATGTTTTTGCCGCGGGCGATGAATTCGGCGGATGGCGGCGCCAGCCGGAGCAGGCCGGGGTTTACCAGGGCATCGTAGAGCACCACGTCGGCGCGCCGGAGCAATTCCGCGCCGCGCAACGTGAGCAGGCCCGCGTCACCGGGTCCGGCCCCGACGAGATACACTGTGCCTTTGGATTTCACCCGCACAGTTTATCCAGCCCGTCGCATTGGGCAATGAAAGAGGGGAAAAAGAGCAGCCTTATCTACTAATTGGGCCGTAGTCATCTTTGATAAAAAAATACTCCCGGCTGCCAAGCGTGTTCGGTTCCACCACTCCGGACGAAATTTGTCGAGCCGATATAAAATCCTGCAGCCCCAAGAAAACCACTACCCCAATATACATTAACGTAAGACGGGTAGTTTGTATCGTCGTACACATAAACAAAAACATGGGGACCAAGCTGTGGAGCAAGCCCACGCAACTGTTGTGGGAAATTGGTGTCCAACTCTGAAATACTCAAATCCAAATTCGTCTCCATCGGATACCTAGCCAGTAAATTGATAGCCCATGTCTGAAGCTCCGTGCCGGTAATCACTTTTCGTGCGTTTCGCTCCAAGCGATCAAACTGCCACACTGGCTTGCATGATGTGTAGATACATCCCCCTAAACAGATCAACACAATCAGTACGACGATTGATGTAGTCTTCATTCGCGTGAAGCAGCCCAACAATTAATGGGTGGCCTGTCCTGTAGCCCGTCTGATTTCATGAAACCGACCTTATGCCGGTCCTGGTGGATTGTCCATCGCGATTCGTCGGCACTCGTAGGACAGGCTTCCAGCCTGTCTCTAACTTGATTTTCCGCTTTGGCGGATCGGGTCATTCCAAGGTGCACACACAACCAACAAACCATCCCAAGGGTTAAAGATGGAGACAGGCGGGACGCCTGTCCTACGCATTTGTAGCCAGACGATCTCCGGACTTTGCGCTTTAAACCGTTGCTAAAGCCGCGTATAAATTGCGCGTGTCTCAACCGAATCAATCCGCCATCAATGCCACCACGCGCTGCTGCGGCGTCTATGGCTTTCCCATCCGCCATTCCGCATCGCCGGCCATGCACAACGCCGCGTTCGCCCGGCTCGGTTTGAACTGGCGTTACCTCGCGTTTGAAGTGCATCCGGACAACCTGCGCGCCGCCATCGCCGGCGCCAAAGTGATGCAATTCGCCGGCTTGAACCTCACCGTGCCGCACAAGGTGCTGGCCATGGATATCGTGGATGCGCTGGATGAATCAGCCAGGACGTGGGGCGCGGTCAACACCGTCCGGTTCGAGGGCCGTGCCGCCAAAGGCGACTGGCGGCCGTTGCGCGAATTTGAAAAGGAGTCGCCCAAAGAAATCCGGTCGCACGGATTCAACACGGACGCCGACGGCATCAGCCGTGCCTTGCACGACGATTTGGGGTTGTCGTTGCCCGGCGCGAAGGTGCAGTTGATTGGCACCGGCGGAGCCGGACAGGTGGCCGCGCTGCGGCTGGCCTCGGAAAACGTGGCGGAATTGTTCCTGTCCGATTTCGTGAAAGCCAAGGCCGAGGCGGTGGCGCAGGAAATCCACAAGCGGCACCCCAAAGTGAAAGTGACAGTCGGTTTTCCGAAGGGGCAGGTGGATTTGTTGTTGAACGCGACACCGCTCGGGTTGAAGCCCGGTGACGCCTCGCCGCTGGACGGGACGCCGTTTGCGCTGTCGCAGGCGCGGTCGGTTTACGACATGGTTTACAATCCGCCGGAGACGCCGCTGCTCAAGGCGGCGAAAGCCGCCGGGTGCAAAACCGCGAACGGCCTGGGGATGCTGCTGCATCAGGGCGCAAAGGCGTTTGAAATCTGGACGGGCGAATCCGCGCCGATTGACGTGATGCGCAAAGCGTTGGAAGCGGAAGTTTATAAGAAATGACGAATGACTAAATCCGAATGACGAAAGAATTCCCAATGACCAATTCCAAAACAGCCGTGCAAGCAGGTGAATTTGTTTGGTTGTGGGGGGGGTGTGATTATTTAGTCATTAGGTCTTCGTCATTAGTCATTCGTCCGGAAATTTCGCTGCAAATGTCGAAGGACCACTCCCATGGGCATTAACGCGATTTTCAACCCGCATAATTGGGCGGTGGTTCCGTTTCATTTCTGGTCGCTGTGCTTCTTTGTGCTGGGCTGCATCGTTGGCAGTTTTTTGAACGTGTGCATTTATCGGCTGCCGACGGGCATGAGCATCGTTACGCCGCGGTCGCATTGTCCGCACTGCAAGTATTCCATTCCGTGGTACCTCAACGTTCCGCTGGTGACCTGGCTGGCGTTGCGGGGCCGCTGCAAAAATTGCGGCGTGCCGATTTCGTTCCGCTATTTCGTGGTTGAACTGTTGACCGGGGTGGTATTTCTGAGTTGTTGGCTTGTGTTTGGCGCGAAATCGCCGTGGTTGGCCATCGTTTATGCCATTTTCCTTTCCGGCCTGATTGTGGCCACGTTCATCGACTTCGAGCATTTTATCATTCCCGACGAGATTACGCTGGGCGGCATGGCCGTGGGGCTGGTTGCGTCATTTGCGCTTCCGCTGTTGCAAGGAGCCAACACGTTGACGGTCGGGATAGCGCGGAGTTTTGTCGGTGCGCTGGTGGGGGTGGCGGTCGTTTATGCCATTCTCAGGTTGGGGAAATGGCTGTTTGGACGGCAACGGTTGAAATGGCCGAAGGCCTCGAAAATTGTATTTGGCGAAAGCTCATTGCATCTGCCGGACAAGGAAATTCCCTACGATGACTTGTTTTACCGGAAGTCGGACACGATTGTGCTGCACGCGCGGACGGTTGAGCTGGTGGACCGCGGTTACGAGAACGTCATCTTGCGGCTCGCGCTACGAGCCGGGGTGCTGGAGATTCACCAGGAGGATCGTGAAGCCGAAAAGTTGGATCCGGAAGGCATCCAACACCTGGAGGCGGTGGGCACGGAGATTGTGCTGCCACGCGAGGCAATGGGCCTGGGCGACGTGAAATTCATGGGTGCCATCGGCGCGTTCATCGGCTGGCCGGGCGTGATTTTTTCGTTGATGCTCAGTTCGATGATCGGCGCGGCGGTCGGGGTGACGCTCATTGCCCTGCGGCGCCGCGAATGGTCATCGCGCATGCCGTACGGGCCTTACATCGCGCTGGCGGCGGCCATTTGGATTTTTGGCGGCAAGAAACTGGTGCCGTGGCTATTGGGGATGTAAGGCTGACCTCTGTGCTGGTAGGGCCGAGCTGCTGCTCGGCCAGGCGCCGCAGTTCACCCCGAAAGCTTTCCGGGCAGGGTGCCCGCCCTACCCGCAAAAGGATTCAGAAGGGTGCCGGGCCGGAGGCCGGCGTTCCTCATTTTTTACCGGAATTGCAAATAAGCGCGGCTGCCTTCGGATTTCACCCCGCCGGTTTGATTTTCCGCGAGGAAAAGGCGGTTCGCTTCCACTTTGCCGGTCGAAAGCAGGTAGGCGCGAACGGCTTTGGCGCGTTCGTCGGCCAGCGTCTGTAAATCGTCGTCCGTTACCGGCAAAGTAGCCAGCAGCAGGGTTTCCATGGGATCGCTGGGCACGGAAGTTTTGGCCGGTGTTGCCGCTCCAGTCGCACCCTTGGATGATTTGGCCGCCGTAGCCGATGAACGCTCCATCAACAGGGTTGCCGCTTTTGCAAATTCAAGCGAACGGGATTTGCTGATTTGAGCGGCGAGGGCGGCAAGGTTGGTGTTGGCGGCAAGGAAAGCGGCGTTGATGGCACCTTTGCTTACCGCTTCGCCGTAAAGTTTCTTCACCCAGGTGGCGTGCTCTTCCGGAGTCAACGTCAACTGATCGGGCGTGGTGGTTGCGCGCTCCGACTTGCTGAGGGACAGCCATTGCCGGGTGCGGATTTGTTTGTCCAGGCTGGCGCGGCGCAAACCGTCGCGGTCGGCGTCCGGATCGATGCTGCCGGCGATTTCCAATTGCAGGCCGGGCCGTTCGTAGAGCGCTTTCACCAGCGAATCCAGCTTCTTTTCGTTGGCCGGCGTCAGAATTGCGCTGCCGGGCATGAAGTCCTGATAACTGAGTTCCTCGCCGTTGCCGCCCACCAACGCGCCCAGCAGCGAGAACGGCGACGTGGCGGCCTTTTCAAGGATGTTCAACAAGGTGTGCATGACAACCTTGCCGACGCGGAACTTGGGATCGTCCAGGCTGCCTTCCACTGGCACATCGAGCAGAATCTGGCCGTTGCGGTCCTTCAACAGGGCGATGGCCAGGCGCACGGGCAGGTGCGTTGCGTCCGGACTGTCCACCTTGTCGCCAAAAGTAAAGCGATCGAGGGTTATGACATTTTCCGATTTCAGCTTCCGGCCGACGATGTCGTAGGCCAGGTCCAGGTTCAACTTGCCCTCGGCGATGCGATACCCGGCGAACTTGCCGGAATACGGGCTGGCCGGCGTCAAATCCATGTCCTTCAGCGTGATTTTCATGTCATTCGTCTCGGTGCCGCTGAACGGATTGAGGGTGCCGACGATGGCCACCGGGCCGACGCCGTCCACTTTGGCGTTCAAATTGATATCGGCATGTTGCAACTGGCTGGACGAGATGCCGGCGATGGTGCCGCTGAAATCCCGGACGGCCATGTTTACGGCCGGGTTGAGCGAACGATCGGTGTAACTGGCCGAATTATTGGAGATGACGATGGTGCCGATGGAGAATGGCGGCAACGCAGCCGGTACGGCGGTGTTGGTGGCCGGCGCGGCGGCGACGGTTGTGACTGCGGCATTGGTATCCGTTGGAGCATTGGTGGCGCCGGCCGGCTTCAAGGCGGCGAGCAGATTGATGGTGTGGTTGGTTTCGATGACCAGGTGCGCCGCCACGTTATCGAGGGCAATTTCCTTGATGGCTACGCTTAACGGATTCACATTCGCTTCAATGCCCGAAACACGGACGGAATCCCAATCCAGCAAATCCTCGCCGATGACACCGTCCACAACGCGCAATCCGTCAATCCACGTATCGCCATGAAAGGTGATTTCCGGCAGTTGACCTTCCGGGGTGCGAACTTGGATCTGGCCGTGGAGGCCGAACTGGCTGTCGGGAATAAACAGGTTGAATTTGGATTCGAGATACGGGTCGAGCGTGCCGAAGTCGAGCCGGTCCAGCGCGAATTGAACATCCGCCGTAAGCGGCACGAAGGAAACGACCGTTTCGGATTTGATGGTCCCGTTGGTGTTCCACCGGAGTGAAAGGGCGGTGGTAAGGTTGGTTTTCGGGTCGTTGGAAATATTTTTGACGCTCACGGCGATATCATCGAGATCCAGCCGGGCCGGGCGGGGAGTGGTCTCGTCTTCGAGATGGAAGGCGCAATTGGTGAATTCCACGTCGCGGACGGTGGCGGTGCAAAGGTTCGTGGTGTGCAAGAGCAGGGCGACGTAATTGGTTGCCATACCCAGCAACGCGGGGATGCCGCCCGGCGCGTTGGTGGCGGTTTCCGCCGATTCGGTCGGGGGAGTGGCACTGTTCGTGACGGCGGTACCGGGAATGGCGATACCGGCAATGCTGTTGGAGGTGCGCAGCACGTAGAGCCGGGTATCTTCGACCAGGACCGAGCCGATATCCGCCTTGGCCTTGACCGACCTGATATCCGCCTGCCGGGCCACGGCATCGGCGCTCACGTCGGTCACGGCCAGATGGTCCAGTTCGATCAGATTCTTTTCGGCGCCCGGCGCGGCCAGTTTGAAATTGCGGAGGGCGAACGCCGTGTTGGTTACGCCGGCGACGAGATTGGTGCCGTCCAGCACCACCTGGTATTCCACATGCATGCCCACGACACCGTCGCGGATTTCAAAGGGCAGCTTGTCCTCGTAAAGCGGCGCGTATTTGGTCAACGCCAGGTTGTCCAGCGTCAACTCGCCCCAGGACCGGACCGGGTTGAGGAAGAAATAGCCGCTCCAGGTGATTTTTTCGCCGGCATCCGTCGTGCCGGTGAACTCGTGGGGATTTTTATTTTCCGGATCGGTTTCAAAATTTTCCAATGAGAAGGTGATCGGACCGATGAGCCGCTTGAATGGCGTGCGGTGCATCAGGTCGGTGACCGAGGCGGTGGCGTTGGTGATGAGCAGCCGGCCAATCCAGAGGCCGATCGGTTTGGCCGGAGTTTTGGGCGGCGGCGGGGCGGGCGCATTCGCCGGCGCAAATTTGGTAATCAAATCGGAAAAATTGAACGTGCCATCCCTGTTCATTTGCGCCCGGGCAAAGGGACTCACCACGCGGATTTCCTTGAACACCCAGGGATGGCCGAGGAACGATGAGAGCTGGAAGTTCACATAAACTTCATCCCAGGAAACAAACGGCTCACCGTCTTTGTCCTTGATGAGCAGGCCGCGGATGGCGGTTGAAAGCACGAACGGATTAAGCTTCACCTGCTGGATGGACACTTCGCGGTCAAGTTGTTGGGACAATTGCTTGACGGCCACGGATCGGATGATGGGCGGCAGGATGAAAAATCCCGTGACGGTGTAAAACAGCAACAACCCCAAAGCCCAATACAAAAGTTTACGCCGGCGCGGCGGGAGGGAATTCCATATGCGAAAATTGAACTTGTTTCCCATACGGGAAAAACTTTGCGCCGGAAGCCGTGCGGCGTCAACTCCTTCGTGTGGCCTGGGCGCATTCAGTACAAAGCGCCTCGCTGAAATCCGCATTGTCTCGGGCCATCGCCTGGAGTTCAGCCGGGTCACTTTGTCCGGGCGGGGGATGAACTTTACCGCAGGCGGGACAGGCGGGCAAAGCCCGGGCGGCGGCGCGCAAGGCCTGGTGGGCTGCCTCAAGCCTGGCGGCGAGAATATCACGCTGTCGTAATTCCAGTCTGATTTGGGCGATGGTCACTGCATTGATGACAAACGCCGCGAAATGAACGGTACTGTTCCACCAGAACGAGAATTGGGAGGAATATTTTGCGCCGGCAAAAGCATCCGCCAGCCACCAGGCGATTGTCGCGCCCAGAGCCAGTCCGATACCCGGCCAGCGGCCGAGATACCAGGCCGCCAGCCCGATTGGCACGGTGTAAAAGACGAAAAACCCGAGTTCGTAACCCGTAATGTAATCCAGCCAACCCACCAGCAACAGCAGCAGGAAGCATCCGGCGAAGATAAGAACGACGCGGCTTCCTTTCTGTGAAACCGCGCTGTGGGTGGCAACATTTTCAGGGACGGACGGGCTCATCTTGGAGAAAAGGTGTCATTCTTCAACTTGAGCGGTCAATAATTAAAAAATTTCTCATGACCAATTCCTTCCATAATTTCTAAAATAAAGTGCTGGACAAAGAATCGAATCTGCTAAAAGCTTCGCGCCGTAGAGTGGAATTGACCGGGTAAATGGGGTATCAGCATGCACGGCTTGAGGGTTAATAACGGATCTTTGGGGCGGGTTGCAGCCAGTCCTTGCGAGGTTGAAGGGTCTTCTGTGTTGGCCGGGATTCCGGGCATGTTTTGGGTTTCAGTCTTCCGTGCAAACCGGCTTCTATGAGAATTCTCCTGGTTATATATTGGGTGACAACATTTGTGGCCCGGCGGCTGAAGTCGTTTGTTAAACGCCGTTCATCAGATGCTCTTCCCGCCGCCGTTTCCCGTCTGGAATAGACTTGATCAATTTGACCGAAAGTTTGCCGCTTGCAGCCGTGTGCGGTGTCGAGGCACGCGCCAAATCCGCGCCCTCTTTTTTACGGCAACAAAATCAAATCGCGAAGTCGGTGTATTCGGGCTTCACGGTTTCGGTGGGCGGCAACAGCATGCCTGCAGCGACGGTGGCGTTGGTTCCCGATTCAATCAAAACGAATGAGCCGGTAAGCCGGTTGGTGTTGTAACCGTCATAAACAATCGGCTTGGCGGTTTTCAGGCGAACGATGCCGACATCGTTCATCGCCAGAGCACCCGGCGCAGACTCCGGCTCGAACGTTGCCATGTCGATGCGACTTTCAATCTGCGTCACCACCGCCTGCACCGTCTGGGTGGCGTGCTTGAGAAAATATTTCTTGCCCGGTTGCAACTTATTTTGCTGCAGCCAGCAAATATGGGCGTGTAAATCGGAGTTCAACCCCGGCAGATTTTCCAGGCCCACAATCATGTCGCCCCGGCTGACGTCGATGTCGTGTTCGAGGCAAAGCGTGACGGATTGCGGGCAAAACGCTTCATCAAGCGGACCGTCATAAGTCCAGATGTCCTTCACGGCTGTCTTGATACCGGCGGGGAAAACAACCACCGGCTGGCCCCGGCGCACGATGCCGCTGGCGATCTGTCCGCTCAGGCCGCGAAAATCATGCAGCTTTGTGTCGGTGGGATTGTTCGGGCGATTCACCCATTGCACGGGAAATCGCAACGCACTCAGGTTCCAGTCGCTGGCGATGTGGACGGTTTCCAGATGCGCCAGCAGGGTCGGGCCTTCGTACCACGGTGTGTGTTGGGACGGTTCGACGACGTTGTCGCCGTTTAAAGCGCTGATGGGAATGAATTTTACGTCGCGAAACACGTCGAGTTTGGGAATAAAATCCTCAAATTCATCGCGAATTTCCCGGAACCGTTCCTGGTCCCAATTCACCAGGTCCATTTTGTTGACGGCGATGACCAGGTGTGGAATGCCGAGCAGCGCGGCGATGTAGGTATGACGGCGGCTTTGCTCAATCACGCCCTGTCGCGCGTCCACGAGCACGATGGATAGATTGGCGGTGGAAGCGCCGGTGACCATGTTGCGGGTGTATTGCACGTGGCCGGGCGTGTCGGCGACGATGAACTTGCGCCGGGGCGTGGCAAAGTAACGGTACGCCACGTCAATCGTGATGCCCTGTTCGCGTTCGGCACGGAGGCCGTCGGTGAGATTGGCCAGGTTGATCTGGCCGCCGCCGGTGATGTCGGCGCTGCGTTCGAGCGCTTCCAACTGGTCCTCCATGAGATTTTTGGAGTCGTACAGCAACCGGCCGATGAGCGTGGACTTGCCGTCGTCCACCGAGCCGCAGGTGTTGAACCGCAAAATTTCAATGGGATGTTGGGTATGGGGCATGGAATCAAAGGGCATACTTCGCCAGCGATTTTGCCAGATTGGCGCTCGTGGTGAAAATGGCGGCGGGAACTTTCGCCTTCACCTTGGCAATTTCCTCATCCGTTCCATCTACAAAAATGAACGGTATTTCGCGGAAACTTTTGGCGTTGCGCAAGGCGCGTCCGCACTCGCGGCTGTGCACCGCTTTTTGGGCAATGTCGAAAACAACCACGTCCGGCCCGAACGCCTTCAGATTTTTGCACCCCCGCAACCCTTCCTCAAATTCCATCTCCACCTGCCAGCCGACGGCCTTCAATTCGGTCGCACGTGCCGTGGCGCCTTCTTTTTCCCAATGGAACAAAAATAATTTGCCTTTGGATTTGTGCATAAATCAGAAATATCCTGCCTTCTTCCGGTCTTCCATCGCCGCTTCGCCGGCCTTGTCATCAGCGCGGCTGCCGCGTTCGGTCACGCGCGCGGCGGCAATTTCGGCGATGATGTCGTCCACGGAATCCGCCGGTGACTCAACCATGCCGGTGCTGATGATGTCGCCGATGGTGCGGACGCGGACGACGAGTTCCTTGACCAGCTCCCTGTCCCGGGGCGGCAACAAATCCGTGACGGCCAGCCACTGGTTGTGGCGGCGGACGCATTTGCGTTTGTGGCTGAAATAAATGGCCGGCACCTCCAGCTTTTCGCGCTTGATGTATTCCCACACGTCCATCTCCGTCCAATTGCTCAGCGGAAAGACGCGCATGTGTTCGCCGGGATTCACGCGGGCGTTGTAAAGATTCCAGATTTCCGGTCGCTGATTTTTCGGGTCCCACTGGCCGAAACTGTCGCGGAAACTGAAGAACCGTTCCTTGGCGCGGGCCTTTTCCTCGTCACGCCGCGCGCCGCCGATGGCACAGTCGAACCGGAATTCCTCGATGGCGCCCAGCAACGCCGGAATCTGGAGTTTGTTGCGGCTGATTTCGCCCGGCGCCGGTGTAGCCAGCCCCTTGGCGATGGCGTCTTCAACGGTGCGGACAATCAATTTCGCGCCAAGTTCCCTGGCGCGGTGATTGCGGAATTCAATCAATTCCGGAAATTCGTGGCCGGTCTCGATGTTAAGAAACGACATCGGAATATCGGAGGGGCGGAACGCTTTCTCGGCGAGACGCAGCAGGCAGATGGAATCTTTGCCGCCGGAGAAGAGCAGGGTGGGGCGTTCGAATTCCGCCGTGACTTCGCGCATGACGTAAATCGCCTCCGTCTCCAGGTGTTGCAGGTGATCCAAATGGTAACTTTTCATGAATCAGAAGCCACGGATTTAAAATGGGTTAAGCGCGGAAGAAAATTTTTATCGGTGTTCAATTGGTATTTCATCTGTGGCTAAAATCAGGTTTTGCCTATGGCCCGGCCGCCCCATGCCGCATGCAATCCGCACTCGCGTTTGTCGTCGGCCTTGGCCGGGTCGAAATAATCCCACTCGTTCGGCAACTGATGCTGCTTCAGATAATTTTCCATGTCGGTATCGGTCCAATAAAAGACCGGGCTGACCTTCAGCGTGACGAAATTTTTGTCCTCGGAAACGATGTCCAGGCTGGCGCGGTTCGGGTTTTGCACCCGGCGCAAGGCGGTGAGCCAGACGGTCGGTGCCAGTTCCTTCATGCCGCGCTGAAACGGCTCCAGCTTCATCAGCGCGCTGAATTGTTTCAGACCTTCCTCATCGTCTGTGCTCGGAATCCCGCCATAAACGGCGTCGCGGTGCGCGGCGGAAATTTTCGGCAGATACGGCTTCAGATTCAGTTTGAGCAATTTTTTCAATTCCTCGGCGTGCCGGTAGGTCGCGGGACGATTGTACCCGTGGTCCACCCAAAGCACCGGAATGTCCGGTTGTACCTGCGTGCAGAGATGCAAAATGACGGCTTCGTAAGGCCGGAAATTCGTGGACACAACGGCGCGGCCATTCGCCCGGGCAATGGCCCACTTTGCGATTTCGAGCGGCGATTGATTTCGCAGTTCGACGTTGGCACTGGTAATTTGTTCCGGAGTCATTTTAAAGACGGCATGGAAACGAAGTGTCGTGACGGCTTGGTTTCCTGGTTGCCTGGCAGTCAGTTTGCCATCGGCTGTTCCTTCAGGAAAATCCGCTGGCACCAGTCGCCGAACCGTTCACCGGTGCTGCGTTCCTTCGCAAAACGGGCGAGCACCGGCCGCAGTTCGGTTTCGATGTCTGCGTCCTTGACCATATCCTTCCAGACGCGATTGAGGCGCGTGCCGGCGGTGTTGCCGCCCAGCCAGACTTGATAACGTCCCGGCGCCTTGCCGACGAACGCAAGTTCCGCCGTGTAAGGCCGCGAGCAGCCGTTCGGACAGCCGGTGGAACGAATGATGATTTCCTCGCCGGCCAGTCCGACTTCGGCGCAAAGGGCTTCGATGCGGTCCAGCAACCCCGGCAGCATCCGTTCGGATTCGGCGAGCGCGAGTCCGCACGTGGGCAAAGCGGGGCAGGCCATCGAAGCGGCGTGCAGGACGGTCGTCTGGTTGTCCGTCTTTACGCCGTGCCCGGTGAGCAACGCATTGATGCCTGCCTTGTCGGCTTCGGTGATGTTCGCCAGGATGACGTTTTGATTGGCGGATAAACGAAATTCGATTCCGGGGAATTTTTCCGCGACCTGCCGCAACGCGGTTTTCAAGCGGCGTTCACCTGTATCCTTGACCCGGCCGGTTTCGACGAACAGCGTGAGAAACCATTTTCCGTCCACGGCCTGGTGCCAACCGTAAAGGTCGCCGGTGCTGGTGAACTTGAACGGCCGGGCCGGTTCCAGTTTGATACCGGCACGTTTTTCAATTTCAGCGCGCATCCAGTCGGCGCCGCGTTCCTGCACCACGTATTTCAACCGGGCATGCTTGCGGTCGGTGCGGTCGCCGAAATCGCGGTGAATGGTAAGCACGACTTTCACAATTTCCACCAGCCGCTCCGGTTTGAAAAAGCCGATGACATCCGCCAGCCGCGGATACGTCTGTTCATTGCCGTGACTCCGGCCCATGCCGCCGCCGACGGCGATAGTGTAGCCGGCAAGTTGATCGTTTTCGACGATGGCGATAAGACCGACGTCATTGGTGAACACGTCGAGGTCATTCACCGGCGGGATGGCAAAGGCCACCTTGAATTTGCGCGGCAGGTATGTTTTGCCGTAAAGCGGATCGGTAAAATTTTTATTTTCCGGCCCTTCGAGGTCGAGTTGTATGCCGTCAATCCAGATGGCGTGGTACGCCGGGGTTTTCGGCGCGAGTTCCACCGCGATTTTCCGGCAATCGGCATAAACCCGCTCGCGCGCGCGGGTGTAGGCCGGGATCGGCGGGGCGAGTACATTGCGGCTTACGTCGCCGCACGCCGCGAGGGTGGAAAGCAGCGATTCGTTGATGCCGCGGATGACCGCGCGCAGATTGTTTTTCAAAATGCCATGAAACTGAACGGTCTGGCGCGTGGTAATGCGCAAGGTGTTGTTGCCGTAACGGGCGGATAAATCATCGAATAGGCGCCATTGATTGGCGGTCATCACACCGCCGGGAATACGGCTGCGGACCATCATGATATATTTCTTGCCGGTCTTGCGCAGGTCGCGGTCGTCCTGCTGGTAACAGCCGTGAAACTTTAGAAATTCATAGTCGTCCGGAGTGAAATGATCGGCCCCCGCGTCAGTCAGCGTCGCGGCAATGGTGCCCGCAACGGTCGGGATCGCATCCTTGATTTCCTCGTTGTGCGTCACTTTAACCGGCGTTTCAATGCTCATAAGTTAAACTACACATTAGCGGGAAATGCACTTTTGTTCAAGCAAAGCTTGTAAAGGGTAAGAAGTGCCGTGGCTTTGCCGGTGACAAAGGAGGGGCAGAACCTTTTAAAGCGTCGGGAGGAACCGCTGCAACGCCAGCGTCGCGCCGAATAAAATCATAAATACAAAACTCAACCGGTGCGGGCACAACGGCGCAACCGCCAGCCAATCCACCAAAACGATTCCGGCCAGCAGGCCCGACACGATGTGGGCGACGTTGACTTCGCCTGCCTGGAAAATAGTTCGCGCCCGAAGCGCAATCCACAGGGCCAGCACGAGCGACAGCCAGATGGCCGGGAGGCGATATTCGGCTGCGTTGAACAGCATGGCAAAAACTATCGGCGCTGCCAGCATGGCCAGCGGCCAGTACCGAACCCGTCCCCGGGAACTTTCGTGCTGTGCCAGGTAGCCTCGGCCGGCCACATAAAACGCCAGCGCGACGCCGCACCAGACCGGTTCGCCGTTGATGCCCGCCACGCCCACCGAAGCGGCGATGACGTACACCCAGAACCGGCACAAGCCCATCAACCACGGCGACGCCGTGACGACCTTGTGCGTCGCGTCGTAAATAAAGATGCACAAAAGCAGCGCCAGCGTGAGCAGACCGGTCGTCCGGCTTATAGCGATCAAACACAGCGTGCCGAGGCCAAGCCACGCCAGTCCCCAGCGCCAGACGGCGGCCAACGAAATGGCGCCGGACGGTATTGGCCGTCCTGCGCGCCGTTGGCGGTCGAAATCCACGTCAAAAGCGTCATTCAAAAACATTCCCCCGGTGTAAAGCGCGCTGACGCCCAGGAACAGCAGCGGCAATTTTGCCGGATTTCCGCCGCCGCCTAGCCACCAGCCGGCCAGGCAGTTTGACCAGACCGTTGGCAGATGCGCCACGCGGCTTAAAGCCAGCAAAGCCCGCAGTAACCGCGGTTTGGCGCCCGCCGGCTCTAAATGCCCGATGGGTTCTGCATCCATGCGGCCAAAGATGAAGCGAATTCGAAGTTTGGCAAGGCCCAAACTGGCGTTGACACTGCGGGCGCAAACGTATAATTTGGCAATGAAACTGTAAAACAAGCCATGATTATTCGAATCAGTCTGATTTTGGCCATCGTTCTGGCGCTGGGCGCCGGTGCCTTCAACATTATCAAGGTGAGGGAGCAAATCTCTACACTGGCTACTCAACGGGACACGGAACGCACCCAGAAACAACAAGCCCAGGCCGATCTTTCCAAGACCAAGACCGAGTTGACGAAGACGCAGGGCACACTCAAGCAGACCACTCAGGAATTGGCGGATACGAAATCCGAACGCGACAAGGCGGTGGCCTCCGAAACCGCGCAACGAAAGCGCGCTGACGATTTGTCTGACAAACTGGCCAAGACCGTCCAGGATCGTGATGACGCGCAAAACCAGCTGGCTGCTTACAAGGCCACCGGCATCACGCCGGAACAGGTCGGCAAGCTCAGCCGGGCATTGAAGGATTCCCAGGAGGAAGTGGCCATTGTTAATGAGGAAAAAATGGTTTTGCAGCGCACCGTGGACAGGTTAAAAACAGAACTAGCCAAATTCATAGGTCCGAACACGACTGTCACAATGCGCGCCAGCCTCAAGGGCAGAATTCTGGTGGTGGATCCGAAATGGGATTTCGTGGTGTTGAACATCGGCCAGGACCAGGGAGTTAAAGACGAAGGCGAGCTTCTGGTAAGCCGCGATGGACGGCTGGTCGCCAAGGTCATTGTCCGCAGCCTTGAGAAAGACCGCTGCATCGCCAATGTCATGCCGGGTTGGAAACTCGGTGAAGTGATTGAAGGCGACGAGGTCACCCCGGCGCATCCTGACCCGGCCTCGTGAACATGAAATGCCGCGCCGCAAAATGGTTCCTGCTGTTTTTGCTGGGCGGTGTTCTGGTCAGTGTCAGCGGTTGCGCATCCAATGAACCCGAGAATGATTCGGTGCGTCCATGGAACACGCCGCAAAGTTGGGAAGGCACCATGCCGATGCTGGACCAGCAGCACGAATAATCATCCCGCCTCTCAAGCCGCAATTTTCACGCTGCGCGTTGGTGTTACAATAAAATCCAACCGCACGTCCGCCGCCCCGGCTGGAACTTCATTCAACACCTGTTCGTCAATAGCAATTCCGCATTTCACGCCCTTTACGCCGGCCAGCAAACGGTCGTAAAATCCCCGGCCCCGGCCCAGCCGGTGTCCCTGCCGATCAAAAGCCACGCCGGGCACGAGAACCAGATCGAAGCGGCTCAGGGAAATTTCCGGGCACCGGGCCGCCGGTTCGCGGATACCGAATTTGCCGGACACAATTTCGCTTTCCGGGTTTTGTACGCGGGCGGCAATATAATTCCTGCCGGTTGCAGGGTAGCGGGGCAGGGCGGCAATTTTTTCCGAAGCCAGGACTTCCGCCAGCAACGGCCAGATATCCGGCTCCGTTGGTGTGGGCGCGAACAGCAGGATCGATTTGGCGTCTTTCCAGGCAGCCAATTCCCGCAGCCGCACGCAAATTCTGGCGGAGCCTGCTGCGCGTTGTTCCGCAGACATGGCGTCCAGCGCGGCATTGATTTGCCGACGCAACGCGGCCTTGGCTGTTTGAAGATCAGTTGGCATCGATTTTCAGGATGAACCGGCTCTGAATTTTGGATTTTGACCTTTGGACTCGGCAAGCGCCGCCCTCCATTTTTCAACCCGTTCCTTGATTTTCTTTTCTACGCCCTGTTCAGTCGGTTCGTAGTACCGCTTGTTGGCGCCCAGATAATCCTGCGCCACAAAATGGCCCGGATGGTCGTGGGCGTATTCGTAGTCTTTGCCATGGCCGAGCCGTTCCGCACCTTGGTAATGCGTGTCGCGCAAATGTTCCGGCACCGGTAGCGTCCGGCCTGATTTTACGTCTTCCAGCGCGGCGTCAATTGCCAGATACGCGCTGTTGCTCTTGTTGGCGGTGGCGATGTAAACCGTCGCTTCGGCCAGCGGAATCCGCGCCTCCGGCCAGCCGACAAATTCCGACGCCGACAATGCCGCGTTCGCCAGCACCAGCGCCATCGGGTCCGCCAGGCCCACGTCTTCCGCCGCGCAAATCACAATCCGCCGCGCGATGAAGCGGGGGTCTTCGCCAGCGTGAATCATTTTCGCCAGCCAGTACAACGCCGCGTCCGGGTCACTGCCGCGCATGGATTTGATGAACGCGGAAATCGTGTCATAGTGAGCATCCTCGTCGTCATAGACCACGGCTTTTTTCTGGATGCTTTGTTCGGCGGCAGCCAGGTCAATGTGGACGACGCCCTTTTTGTCCGGCGCGGTGGTGAGCGCGGCAATTTCCAGCGCGTTCAAGGCTTTGCGGGCATCGCCGTCCGAAATTTTAGCCAGGTGGCGCAAGGCGGCCTCGTCCGCTTGAATTTTCATGTAACCGAGTCCGCGTTCGGTGTCGGTCAGGGCGCGTTGCAATAGTGAAAGCAGTTCGCCCTCGGTCAGCGGGCGCAATTCAAAAATCTGCGAGCGCGAGACCAGCGGCGAATTGACGAAAAAGAATGGATTGTGCGTGGTGGCGCCGATGAGCCGTACGACGCCGCTTTCCACGTCGGGTAACAGCACGTCCTGCTGCGCCTTGTTGAAGCGATGGATTTCGTCGATGAAGAGGATGGTGGGCTGGCCGGTGTTTTCGAGACGGTTGGCGGCGGTGGCGAGCACGCGGCGCATGTCGGCCACGTTGGATTCCACGCCGCTGAGCCGCTCGAATTTGCTTTTGGTCCGGGCGGCGATGATTTGGGCCAGCGACGTTTTGCCGGTGCCGGGCGGGCCGAAGAAGATGAGCGATTGGATACGGTCGGCTTCAATGGCGCGCCGCAATAACTGGCCGGGGCCGAGGATGTGCGTCTGGCCGGCGAATTCATCGAGGGTGCGCGGTCGCAGGCGCGCGGCGAGCGGCTGGTGACGGGAGGATTCCGGCGCGGATACGGCTTCCGGTTTGACCTCCGCCGGTTTTTGGAACAGATCGTCGCGCGCCATGACGGGAGATTAACACCGGACGAAAAATTTGCCCAAAACAAAATCCGCATTCTCCAATCCGCAGTCCGCAATAAAAAAACACCCCACTCTTGCCGTGTGCGACATGATCCTTTGAACATGTTTTACAACATGCGGAACCCGCCGGGCTGCTTTCGACGTCCAGTCAAGGCGTGTCGGCCACAGTCACAGATTGGCTCCATTGATCGTTTTACTACGGTTCAAGGATTGCAGCGAATCACGTACAGAGCAGGGTAAATCGCATCAATTCTTCCAAAGAACTGCGTGGGGCTTTTCCCTCACGCTTTCTACCTGTTAAATCCGCCCGCCACGGTTTTTTCTCAAGAAAAATATTTCAGGAAATTTTCCAGGTTGCCCTTGACAAACGAAAAGGCGGTCAACCGGAAAACCGGCGGTGCCAACCCTAAACTTCCAACTCGCCTTGACCGGCGGTTTGGGGCTAATCTTTCGCCTGAATTTCACTGTAGCGGCGGTCTGTGACCGTCGCCTCGGTAGGGCGGGCTGCCTGCTCGCGATTTATCGGAGTCCCGGCCCGCCGCGGCGCGATAAGGACCTCGCGCCCTGCCAGAATCTGATTTTACATGAGGACCAGTTCACGGTCCGGCGAAGCCAGTTCGACTCTTCAAGTTGTGGAACGGGCTGAAATTTTAATTGGGTTTGGCTCCCTGTGACTGTGCGCCTTTTTCGTAAAGGGCGAGAAATTGCTGAAGTTCCGGACGATCCTCCGGATCATCACACAGGTCGAGCGCTTTCTTTTGTGTCGTCACCGCTTCCTGCTTTTTGCCGTTTGCAAACAGAGCACGGGCGTGCATGGCCAACGCCTGATAACTTCGCTGTTGTGTCAATTCGTTTGCCTTGGTGGTTGCGCGCAGTGCCAGATCAAGATCACGTGAACGCACTGCTTGGTCGGTCAAAATAGCCTTGGCCAGGTAATATGGAATCAACCAAGTCCGAGAGTAGTCGGAAAGGATTTTGTTGCCCAACGGCGCTGCCTAGGCGGCAGCATTCGGTTTCGTGACCAGCGCGGTGTATTGCAAAACGAGCCGCCCGCCGGTTTCGCGGTTACGTTCATATTCCAAATCGAACGTGCCGGAAGTAAGCCGTTTAAGCGCATGATCCAAATTATTTGGGTGATCATGCCAGACGACCATGCTGTTCGTGTCCACAATGAATGCAGTTGGGATGCCACTCTCCCCATAAGCGGTCATCCACGCCCGATAGGTGCGCTTGGACGAATCCACGCCGACCCGGTAGGCCATGTTGTCACCCTGACTCGCCACAAACGGAACCACGTCGGTCAACGGTTCGTCGCTGACTCCGATGAAGATGACGCCTTTGTCGGCATATTCCTTCTGCAATTCGGTCAAATGCGGAATGCTTTTCCGGCAGGGCGGACACCAAGTCGCCCAAAATTCCACGACATAAATATTGGTACCGGGAGCAAGCTTGCAGGGGGAACCTTTGACCCAGCGTTCCACGGTCAAAGGTGGTGCCGGATCGCCGATGCTCCCGGCTTGGACTGTCAACGTGGTGATGGCGGGGACAAGAAACGCAATGCCGGCAAGTAACGATTTCATGGCTGGGAGGATTTAAAGTCTTGAATCTTCTTTTTGCAAGCATGTATCCATCGTCAAAATTTGCGCAACCGCACCGCGCAATTCACCGGGCGCAGCAACATAAACTTCCAACTCGCCTTGGCCGGCGGTTTGGGGCTAATCTTTCGCTGAGTTTCATGACGACTAGCACGCACATCCGTCCGAGCAGCCAGGTCCGCAAGGATTTCCTCGATTTTTTCAAATCGAGGCAGCACACCATCGTGCCGTCTTCGAGCCTCCTGCCCGATTCGCCGAACCTGCTGTTCACCAACGCCGGCATGAACCAGTTCGTGCCCATCTTCCTCGGCCAGACCAAATGCCCCTATAAACCGGGCCGCGCCGCCGACACCCAGAAATGCATCCGCGCCGGCGGCAAACACAACGACCTCGAAGACGTCGGTCTCGACACCTATCACCACACGTTTTTCGAGATGCTCGGCAACTGGAGCTTCGGCGATTACTTCAAAAAGGAAGCCATCGAATGGGCGTGGGAACTCGTTGTGGACAAGTGGAAATTTCCCGTCAACCGGCTTTACGCCACCGTCTATAAACCCGGCCCCGGTGAACCATCCGAATTCGACCAGGAAGCCTATGACCACTGGGCTAAACTGTTCAAGGCTGCCGGCCTTGATCCCAAAATTCACGTTTGCACCGGCGGCAAAAAGGACAATTTCTGGATGATGGGTGACACCGGTCCGTGCGGGCCCTGCTCGGAAATTCACGTGGACCTCACGCCCGCCGGCGACACCAACGGCTCGCTCGTCAACCAAGGCGACGCCCGGTGCATCGAGATCTGGAACCTCGTCTTCATCCAGTTCAACGCCAATGCAGATGGTACATTCAGTCCGTTGCCCGCCCTGCACGTGGACACCGGCATGGGCTTCGAACGCGTGACGTCAATCATCCAGGGCACGAAGAATTTCACCGACTTCGCCCACGCAAAGATTTCAAATTATGAAACCGACATTTTCCATCCCATTTTCGATGCGCTGGAGAAACTGAGCGGCAAGAAATACGGCTCGACCTTGCCATCTGACCAATCCGCAATCGGCAATCCGCAATCCGCAATTGATGTTGCTTTCCGCGTCATTGCCGACCACATCCGCACGTTGAGCTTTGCGATTGCCGACGGCATCCAGCCCGGCAACAACGACCGCAATTACGTGCTGCGCCGCATCCTGCGCCGCGCCGTGCGCTACGGCCGCACGCTCGGCTTCCACGAACCCTTCTTCTACAAACTCGTGGACGTGCTCGCCGACACCATGGGCGACGTCTTCCCCGAAATCTGCGCCAAAAAGAAACACGTGCAGGAAGTCATCCGCACCGAGGAAGAGGCGTTTAATAAGACGTTGGATAGGGGGATCGAGTTACTTGAAAATGCGTTTGCAAAAGGAGAATCCACCCAAAAAAACTTGTATGCAGCAGTGCCTCCGACTGCAGCTTCACTTCTGCAGATGGGGTCTGTAATAAGTCGCGATTCAAAAGGCAATATTATTGAAAAAGTTGTAATCAAGGATTTTGAAAAAACCATTACAGGTAGTTTTGCCTTTGATCTTTACGACACCTACGGTTTCCCGCTCGATCTCACCGAGTTGATGGCACGTGAACGTGGCTTCGCGGTTGACACTGCGGGCTTCACGAAGTTGATGGACGAGCAGCGCGCCCGTGCCCGCGCGGCGCAGAAGAAGGAAGTTGTAGAGCTTTCGCAAATCGAGACCACCACACCCACAAAATTCGTCGGCTACGACAAGTTGGAAACCCCGGCGAAGGTGCTTGAAGTCGTTTCGCTCAAAGATAAAACCGCTGTCATTCTCGACACTTCGTCCTGCTACGCGGAGATGGGCGGCCAGGTAGGCGATACCGGCGAACTGGAACAAGGCAGCCAGCTCTGGCGGGTGACCAACACGCAGAAATCCGGTAACACTTGGCTTCACATTCTTGACGCAACACGTAACATGCAAAACGACATTCCCCCGGCCATCGGCTCAACCGTTACTCTTTCTGTGGACAAATCGCGTCGCGAATCCATCCAGCGCCACCACACCGTGACGCACCTCCTGCACTGGGCGTTGCACGAAGTCGTGAGCCGGGACGCTTCGCAGAAAGGTTCGTTCGTCGGCCCCGATAAGCTGACCTTCGACTTCAATTCGCAGCCGTTGACGCCGCAGCAGGTGGCCGACGTCGAGAAGCTCGTCAACGAACGCATTCTCGAAAACGCCGGCGTGAGCTGGACGGAAGTGCCCTACGCCGACGTGAAATCGCGCAAGGATGTAATGCAGTTTTTTGGCGAAAAGTACGGAGAGATGGTGCGTGTGGTTCAGGTGGGTGGCACCTCCGGTGCCCTGGACGGTTATTCGATGGAACTTTGCGGCGGTACGCACACGCGCGCGACGGGCGAGATTGGCTTGTTCCGCATCGTGGGCGAGAACGCCATCGCCGCCGGTGTGCGCCGCATTGAAGCCGTGGCCGGTCTCGAAGCCTATCGCAAAGCCACCGACGAAGTTGCGCTCATTAAATCCATTTCCGGCAAGGTGAACTCGCCGGTGCACGAGTTGGGGAAAAAAATCGAGTCGCTGCTGGAACATCAAAAAGCGATGGAGAAACAGATCAAGGCATCGCAGCAGCGCGAAGCTTCCAACGCCGCCAGCAATCTGCTCGAAGAAATCAAAACCATCAACGGCGTGCCGGCCATCATTCACAATCTCGGTTTCGCCGACGGCGATTTCCTGCAAGCCATTGCCGATTCATTGAAAGGCCGGTTCAAAGGCGTGATGGTTCTGGGAGGCGTGGCGAACGGTGCGGTGACGCTGGTTGCCGCCGTTTCGCCGGAATTCACAGCCAAAATTCAGGCGGGCAAAATCATTCAGCAGATTGCGCCGATGGTGGGTGGCAGGGGCGGCGGCAAACCGGACAACGCCCGCGGCGGCGGCAAAGACGCCAGCAAGCTGGACGAAGCGCTGTCCAAAGCCCGTCAATTGTTTTAATCACTCGAAAGGCATTTGATGGCAGTGATACGATAAATGTAATAGCTATTACATTTATTGTACTACTTGAGCAAGACTCTGCTTAAGGTGGAGAAGGTGATTTGCCGTTCGTGAAAAGCTCTCCGTCCGAGATAACCTTCTGGCAACAACGCTTCCGGCAATAACGGGTCACCGACAATGGCTTCCAGCCAGGCTGCGCGTTCATCGGTCAGCCACTTCCGCATTTCGACCGGCTTGCCCCCACGTACGAATTTGCGCCCGGCAACGGTAAGTTCAATGGCCGTCTTGTAATTGCGGTTAATTAGAGGGAAATCCCAAGCACTTTGAACAATGTCGTCATTCGTATCCGGTGGCGCTGGCTTCCCTTCGATAACTGTCAATGACGCTGGTGTGAGTTTTAGTTGGCGCAAAGGGATACTGGTCTCGTTTATCTTATCCGGAATAATCCACACGCTTTGCTGCAAATAGCCGAATCGCTGCCGACGTAGCCAGCGCCAAAGGTTCACTCGTAGCCGCTGCTGCCGCTCGGGAAGATCGAACATTAATAATCGCCAACGGCCATCCCACCTGCGCGACCATCGGGATTCGGGATCAACACCGCCAAGAGCCGCAAGGCGACCCTGCTCTGCAAGCCGCCAGTTTGGCTGGCCTTGTGTATTGCGACGTTCGACCATTCCACTGCGTCGAAGCTGATTAAAATCGAAGCGCAGGCGATTCCTGTAATTCCAGGATTCAAACGATTCCAGAAGCGTTTGAGTGTTTGGATTCATGAGGACGTCGAGTCCCCACAGGAGCAATCCAAGCCAGTCGTTGGATTTTGTGGAAGGTTTCATGTCGATACGATTATTGTAATAGCTGTTACAATAATTGTAAAAGCACTTTGAACTCAGGTTTCGGTTTTGGATCGGCTTAATGGCCCATGGGCGGCATGCCCATGCCGCCGCCCATGCGTTTCATCATTTCCTGCTGCATCAACTGCTGGACACTGTCGTATTTCCTAAAGCCGGCGGGTGGATCGAACAGGGTGGCGGCGGGTTTGGCGAGCGCGACGTCTTTGAACAGCAGGGTCACTTCATCGCCCTGCTCGGTGGTTTGGATTTTGACGGGGAATTTTTTCAAATCGGTCGCGTTCCAGACGGTGGATTCATGTTTGACACCTTCATTGTCGGTGACGACGTATTTGTTTTTCACACACGGATGGCCATCAACGGTTTCCTTGCCGAGTTCGGTGGTTTCCACCTTGTAATCGCCGTTGGTTGGCGCGCTGTCGGCGCTGGACAATTGGATGGTGGTGTAACTCTGCATTCCCGGATAAACAAGGTAAGCGGCCTTTTGGTCCGGACGCGCGATGGTTATCATCTGGTCCATGCCCATGGCTTTCATCTGGGCGGCGGCGTTCGGGGGCAGATTGCCGCCTTTCATGTCAATCAAGTTGACCTCAAAACGCTGTTTGCCTGCGTCAAAGAAAATTTTGCCGGGCATGGTGATGGGGTTCCCGGATTTGTCGGCGATGTGCATTTCCAGTCCGGCGGAGAAAGCCTGATTGTCGCCGAACAGTTTGCTCATGGTGCCGCCCAGATGCGGTCCGTTGGGAGCGCCGGCCGCGCCGGGTTGCGAATGGGCGGAAAGGAGTCCCAGGCAAACAACGATAACAACGAGGATTGAGGAATGATTTTTCATGGCCGGTAATTCATTTTACCGACTAAATGGACGAATCTTCCGGCAAAGACAAGCGGAATAGTCGATTCAGTTGCCGGTCACGCCATCGAGGCATTCGCGGACCCGTTGCAGAAGCTTGTGAGAGATAAACGGTTTTTCCAGAAAGTTCGGATTGTTGCGGAGCGGTGAATTTTCGCCCAGCATGTCGTCGGTGTAACCGCTGGTGTAAATGACCTTGAGGCCGGGTTTTTCCGCCATCAGCCGCGCCGCCAGTTCGCGGCCGGATATGCCGTCGGGCATGACCATGTCGGTGAACAGCAGATCAATCGTCTCGCGCCGTTCCTTCCAGATTTCCAGGGCGCTCAGGCCGGATTTGGCCTCCAGAACCTGATAACCTTTGCGTTCCAGCAGGGTCCGCGCCAGTGAACGCACGGGCTCTTCGTCCTCGACCAACAGAATAGTTTCATTGCCACCGCGGACTTCCGGGGCGTTGGAAAATTCGGTCTGGGATTTTTCACTTTCCGGCAGGCGGGGCAGGTAGATGTAAAACGTGGCGCCGGCGTTGACCTGGCTTTCGACCTCGATCCAGCCGTGGTGTTGCGTCACAATGCCAAAAATGGTGGCCAGACCCAGGCCGGTGCCTTTGCCGACCTCCTTGGTGGTAAAGAACGGTTCGAAAATGCGCGCCATTTCCTTTGGTCCGATGCCACAACCGGTGTCGGTAACCTTCAATCGGATGAACGCGCCGGGCCGGGCCTTGGGATTGGTTTGCGCTTCGGCTTCACTGATGACGACGGCGGCGGTCTGGATGACAAGGCGGCCGCCTTTGGGCATGGCGTCGCGGGAATTGACGGCGAGATTAATGAGAATTTGTTCCATCATGATCCGGTCGGCCAGGACCGGCGCGCCGCCGGGGGCAAAATGGGTTTCCAGGCCGATATGTTCGCCGATGAGCCGCTGCAGCATTTTGCTGGTATTGGCGACCACTTCGTTGAGGTCGAGCGGTTTGGGTTGAAAGAGCTGGCGCCGGCTGAAAGTAAGCAATTGGCGGGTGAGATTGGCGGCGCGTTCGGCGGCCCTGGCGATTTCGACGAGGCCGGCCGCCTGTTCGGAATTCTGGGGTTCCTGCAGTTGGAGGAGGGCGACGTGGCCCAGAATGACGGTGAGGAGATTGTTGAAATCATGCGCCACCCCGCCGGCCAACTGGCCGAACGCTTCCATTTTCTGGGATTGGCGGAGTTGTTCCTCCAGTTGCTTGCGTTCCGTGATATCCCGGCCGGTTCCCACCAGACCACAAATCTGTCCCTGACTGTTGCGGAACGGCACCTTGGTGGTCAGCACCGTGCGTTTCTGGCCGTCGGGGAAAACGACTATTTCCTCCTTCTCATTGACGGTTTCGCCGGCAAAAACCTTTTCCTCCTCGGTCCGGAAGGCGGCCGCCAGTTCCGCCGGGAAAAAGTCCTTGTCCGACAGGCCGAGAATTTCGGACGGGTTTTTCCGGCCAAAACGTTTGGCCAGGGTTTCGTTGGCCATCAGAAAACGGCTGTCCAGGTCTTTGATATAAACGCCATCCGGCAGCAAATCCAGCAAGGTCCGGAGCAGTTGGCGTTCATAGACAATGGTTTCAGCCGCGCGCTTGCGCTCGGTGATATCGCGCACGAAAACGAGCGCACCACGCACGTCGTGGAAGACTGCCGGGACGGCGGTGACTTCCACCTCCACCCGACTTTTATCCAGGCGCAGATATTCTTCTTCCAATATGGGCAGCGGGCCGTCTTTGACTTTCAACTGCTGCATCCTTTCCTTGACGGGCTGCCGCCATTCCGGAGCCACCAGGTCCAGCACGGGTTGTCCGAGCAGTTGTTCCGCGCGTTCCGCCCGCATAAGCTGCAGCATGGCCCGGTTCGCATAGACGATGCGTTCCTGGGTCTGCACGTAAATCGCATCCGGAGCATTGTCCAGCAACGAGCGAAACCGCCGTTCGCTTTCCCGTAGCACCGCTTCGGCCTGCTTGAGTTCGGTCACGTCCTCGTAGGTCCCCAGCACGCCGAACACCCGGCCGTCTTTGTCGTGCAACGGCACCTTGTTTGTCCTCAGCCAGCCTGTGTTCCCGTCTTTTTTTGTTTGCGGTTCTTCATAATTCAGCCTGGCCCGGTTCGTTTCCATTACCTCGCGGTCATCGGCGCGATAGCGTTCCGCCAAGGCGGCGGCGACGGTGTCGAAATCGGTTTTGCCGATCAGTTCGGCGGGGCTGGCGTAACCACAGTCTTCCGCCAGCGGTTTGTTGCAGCCGAGGAAAATCGAATTGCGGTCTTTCCAGAAGACGCGCTGGGGGATGGTGTCCAGCACGGTCTGGAGCATCTGCCGGGAGTTAAACAATTCCGTTTCCGTCTGCTGCATGCGCCGGCGTTGCAGCAGCAAGGCAACGATCAAGGCGGCTTGCACCACCAAAGCCGCCATGACGAGAATAATGATCTGGCGGTAGGTTTCCCAGAGGGAGGGCGACCGGTAACGCAAAATACTGCCCGGCGGCAGGCGGTCTTCCTTCAACCCGAAGCGATGCAATTGCCGCCAGTCGAAAATGTACTCGTTGCAGGCGCTTTGCCAGGAAGGAACCAAACTCGCATTGCCAGCCCGGACCGCCGCGACGACCTGATTGGCTGCTTCCCGGCCCAGGATGGAATAGACGTGGCAGGATCCGCCTACGGTTCCGTGTCCGATGTATGTTTCCGATACGCTGAAGATGGGCGCATGCGAGACGGAGCTCAATTGCTCCAATGCGTCGCGCGTCGTAAAAATCTGTCCGGCCCCATCGATCCAAATTCCATTGTAGAAAATAATCGTTTGCGGCGGCAGTTCGGCCAGGCGCCGCTTGGTTTCGGCCATCGTCAGGCCGACCAGTTTAATCACCTCTAACCGGTTTGTGGCGAAGCTTTCCACCCGTTCGAGATCGCGCCGGTAGAACTCGACATAGCCATTGTCGCCGGACGAGACGAAAGCAATCCTCCGGGTGTCCGGACACAACCGCGAAGCCGCGGTCAAAGTACCTTGCACATCCGGGCTGACCACAATGGTGGTCATGTTTGTTTGTAACGCCGACTCGGGCACGTCCATCCGGTCAAAATTCACAAACAGGAGGGGTGTTTGTGGTGACAATGCCGGCCGGATGATAAAGGCAATATCCGCAGTCTGTTCATTCTCAGCGATAATGGCGTCCAGCTTGCGGCCCCGGTATTTGATCCGGAGCCATTCAGCTATTTCCCGGCGATAATTCGGGCCATTGAAGTGCTGGAGGTCCAGGTTTTCAATATAAACCGCCACCGTGCTGCCGGAAAAATTCGTTGCCAAAGTCTGTTGGAAACCGGATGTAAATTCGATGATGCTCGGCTGCCGGCCGTTTCCCTGGGACAAAATCAAGAACGATTTCTTATCCTCCGCGCGAGCCAGGGAAGTGAGAAGGACCGTCGTGATGATGATCCATCCGAGAGCCAGCCCGAAATTCCGCTTCCCCGCCGGCTTGTGGAAATGCCGTGAAAAGCGTCGGGATTTTATGGCGTGCAAATTCATTGTGCCACTCACGCAGGTGCCATCAACCCATTCAATATCGCCAGGTTCATGACTCCCAGGTTCTTAGTTTGAAGTTAACACCTAAACTGAGGATGGAAACTGGAAAAGGCAGTCAGATTTTGTCCAAACAATGGCTAAAATTGAACACCCTCACCCTTGGGGGGAAAGGTGAGTACCGGTCATTGCTGCAATGGCGTGCGGTTCAGCCGAGCCGTTTCCGCAAGCTGTCCAACTGGTCGTTCAGGGCTTTGGGCAGATGGCTGCCGAACCTGACGTAACTCGCCGCCACGTCCTCGACTTCCTTCTTCCAGCCCGCCAAGTCCACCTCGAGCAATTGTCTGAGGTTGTCGGCCGGCAGATCCAAGCCGGACAGATCGAGCGCTCCGGGAACGGGCAAATTGCCGATGGGCGTTTTCTGCGCCTGGCCCGCGCCGTCGGCGCGTTCACAAATCCATTTAAGTACCCGGCTGTTTTCGCCGAAACCGGGCCAGAGAAACCGGCCGTCCCCGTTCTTCCGGAACCAGTTGACGAAATAGACCTTCGGCAGTTTGGCGCGGTCGGTGCGTTGCGCGAAGGAAAGCCAGTGCGCGAAATAATCGCCCATGTTATAACCGCAGAACGGCAACATGGCGAACGGGTCGCGGCGCAACACGCCCGCCTGCCCGAGCGCGGCGGCGGTGGTTTCCGAACCGCAGGCCGACCCCATGAACACGCCGTGTTCCCAGTCAAACGCCTCGTTCACCAGCGGGATGGTGCCGGGCCGGCGTCCGCCGAACAGGATTGCCGAGAGCGGCACGCCTTCGGGATTTTGCCAGTCGGGATCAATGACCGGACATTGCGCTGCGGGCGCGGTGAAGCGCGAATTGGGGTGCGCGGCCTTGCGGCCGGATGCCGGTGTCCATTCCTGGCCCTCCCAATCGATCGCCTTCGCGGGTGCGGGCACGCCCATGTCTTCCCACCATACGTCCCCGTCCGGCGTCAGCGCGACGTTGGTAAAAATCGTGTTCGTGGCGGCGGTAATCATCGCGTTCGGGTTCGATTTCATCGAAGTCCCGGGCGCCACGCCGAAGAATCCGCTTTCCGGATTCATCGCGTAAAGCCGGCCGTCCTTGCCGATGCGAATCCAGGCGATGTCATCGCCGAGCGTCGTGACTTTCCAGCCCGACACCGTGGGTTGCATCATGGCCAGGTTGGTTTTGCCGCAGGCGCTGGGGAAGGCGGCGGCGATGTAATACTTTTTGCCCTGCGGCGACGTGAGGCAAAGGATGAGCATGTGTTCCGCCATCCAGCCTTCTTTTTTGGCGACGGTGGAGGCGATGCGAAGCGCGAGGCACTTTTTGCCGAGCAACGCGTTGCCACCGTAACCGGAACCGTAGGACCAGATCAACGGCTCGTCGGGGAAATGGACGATGTATTTGTTTTTCGGGTCCGGTTCGCATGGCCACGGAACATCGGCCTGGCCCGGCTTGAGCGGCGCGCCCACGGAGTGCAGGCAGGGAATGAACGAACCGTTCGCGCCCAGCTTGTCGAGCGCGGCCCGGCCCATGCGCGTCATGATGCGCATGTTGACCACCACGTAAGGCGAATCGGAGATTTCAATGCCGATTTTACAAATGGGCGAGTCGAAAGGACCCATGGCGAACGGGATGACGTACAGGGTTCGTCCTTTCATGCAGCCGTTGAACAGGCCGAGCAGTTTCTGCTTCATCTCGGCGGGATCCGCCCAATTATTGGTGGGGCCGGCTTCGTCCCGGGTCTTCGTGCAGATGTAGGTCCGGTCTTCCACGCGCGCCACGTCGCTGGGATGCGAACGGGCCAGATAACAGCCCGGACGTTTTTTGACGTCGAGTTTGATGAAAGTGCCGCTCTTTACCATCAGGTCGCAGAGCGCCTGGTTTTCCGCCTCCGAACCATCGCACCAGTGAATGCGTTCGGGCTGGCAAAGTTCGGCCATTTGCCTGACCCAGGTGAGAACCTTCGGGTTGGAGGTCGGTGCGTTTTGTATCATGCCTGTCATATGGTACGTCTTTTGTGCCAAATTAATGGCCGGGGAAATTGCCAGAAGCCCGGCGGTTTGAACAGACCTAATTTACATTTCAATCATGTCTTTTGCGTCGCGCCGTATCCGGCGGTATGCTAACAGTGATGTGAACATGAATTCGTCGTCGGAAAAATCTCCCGGACACGGTGCCGAACCCGGCCATTGCCTCGCGCGTTCCGTCGTGGACACGCTGGCCCGGGAGCCGGCGCTCGAAGCGGTGACCATTGATCGTGCCCGGCAGAAAATTTCCGTGGCCACGCTCGGCCGGGTGGATATCGAGCCGATTACCGAACAGCTCGCGCATCAGTTTGAGACCGCCCGCAACGCCGTCGGCGAAACGTGCGGGCTTTTGACCGGCCGGGGCGATTGTGGGAGCTGCGCCAACCCGTTGTCCGAAACCGAGCGCGAAAAAATCACCATCCGCAACGACGGCCCGACCACCACCGTCGCTCGCGTCACCTGCCCGACCGCGCCGACCTTCTGGCGCTGGCGCGATATCCCCTTTCCCAAGGTCGTCCAGCGCGACGTTGAATTCCTGGAACACGCGCAGGAGATCGACGAATGGAAACCGCAACTGGCCGTTGCCGCGCTTTGCGGTCTTCTGGGACTGACCGCGCATTTTTTGTTGACCGGCGCCGGGTCGGTGGTGACCTACGTTCTGGCCTGCCTCGCGGGCGGCTATTACCCGGCGGTGGAAGTCTGGAAACGACTCCAGAAACGCACCATCGACGTGCATTTTCTCATGATTTTCGTCGCCGGTGGCGCTGCGTACATTGGTGCCTGGGCTGAAGCCGCCACGCTGCTGTTTCTGTTTTCCTTTTCCGGCGCGCTCGAACATTACGCGCTCGGCCGGACTCAAAAGGAAATCCGCTCGCTCTTCCGCGACGCGCCCAGGGTCGCTACCGTGCTGGATGACCGGGGCAACGAACACGAGGTCAACGTCGGCCAAATCACGCGCGGCATGCGTTTGCTGATCAAACCCGGCGCGCAATTTCCCGTGGACGCCGAGATCGCCAAAGGCAGCACCGCCGCGGATGAATCGAACCTCACCGGCGAAGCCACGCCCGTCGGGAAAAATATCGGCGACGTTGCGCTCGCCGGCACCATCAATCTTTGGGGCGCCGTTGAAGTTGTCGCGGTGCGGCCCGTGGCGGAGAGTGCGCTGCAAAAAATCGTCACCCTCATCAAAGAAGCCCAGCAACGCAAGGCGCCGGCGCAACAATTCACCGATAAATTCAGCACCGGTTACACTTACGTCGCCCTGGGACTGTCCTTCACCATGTTTTTTGTCTGGTGGCTGGGCTTCCGGCTCGCGCCGTTTGCGTCCGCTGTCGAATCGCAAAGCGCGTTTTACCGCACCATGACCCTGCTCGTGGTCGCGTCGCCGTGCGCGCTGGTCCTGTCCATTCCCTCGGCCGTCCTTGCGGCCATCGCCTGGGGCGCCCGCCACGGCATTCTTTTCCGCGGCGGCGCGGCAGTGGAGAAGCTCGCCGGAATCAATGTCGTCGCGCTCGACAAGACTGGCACGCTCACGACTGGTGAATTGCGCGTTGAGAAAATCGAAAGTTTTCCCCCCGGCCAGGAAAAGGAAATCGCCCGGCTGGCCTATTCACTCGGAAAATTGTCCACCCACCCCCTGGCTCACGCCATCACGCGCCATGGCAAACAACAGCGATTAGAGCCGGTCGCCTTTGAGCAATTTGAATCCGTCGCCGGCCAGGGTTTGCGCGCCCGGCGCGACGGGATTGAATTCCGGCTGGGCCGGCGCGATTGGTTCGCCCAGGGCCGGCATGTGGATGTTCTCGCGCAGATGCCTGCGACCGATGCCGGATTTTCCGAGGTCTGGCTTGATGCCGGTGATTTGCTGGGCCGGGTGCTGTTGCGCGACGACATTCGTCCGCAATCCGCGCCGGTGGTGGAAGCTTTGCGCCAGGCGGGTCTGCACACTGTCGTTTTGACCGGGGACCGCCAGATGACTGCCGAATATTTGCGCGATCAGTTAAGGTTGGATGACGTGCGCGCCGAACTGAAGCCGGACCAGAAAGTCGAGGCAGTTCGTGAGTTGAGCGGGCAGGGGAGAAAAGTCGCCATGATCGGCGACGGCGTGAACGACGCGCCGAGCCTAGCCGCCGCGTACATCGGCGTGGCGATGGGCGCGCGCGGGGCAGATGCAGCCCTGGAGCAGGCGGACGTGGTGCTGATGCACGACCGGCTGGAAAATTTCCTGGCGGCATTCCGCCTGAGCCAGCGGGCGCGGCTTATCATCCGCCAGAATCTCGTCGTTTCGCTCGGCACGGTGGTGGTGCTGGTTTCATTTGCGCTGGCCGGGAAGATTCCGCTGACCCTGGGCGTGGTCGGTCACGAAGGCAGCACGGTGGTGGTGATGATGAACAGTTTGCGATTGCTTTTTGGCGGCCACCAGCGCGATGCTTAAGTCTCAGATGAATCGCCGGACCAATCCTTATCAGAAATTTATTTCGGAATGCGCGCAGCTCCTCGAAAGCGGTAAACAACTGCCGCCGGGTAATCCACAAAAAATCCCGCGGCGCCGGAAGATTCCCGCCGACGCGCCGAAAGTATTGCTGTTTTCGCCGCACCCGGACGATGAATGCATCGTCGGCGGTTTGGCGTTGCGGCTGTTGCGCGAAACAAACTGGAACGTCATCAATGTCGCGGTGACGCTCGGCAGCAAAGTCGAGCGCCGCGCGGAACGACTGGCCGAATTGCGGGGTGCCTGCGATTTTCTCGGCTTCGGCCTGGCGGTGGCGGGTTGGGAGGATATCAATCCCGATGCGCACCGGGAAAATCGCCCGGCGTGGCGGGCGGCGGTGGAAATTGTCGCCGAAATCCTGACGGAACAGCAGCCGCGCGCAATTTTTGTCCCGCACGAAAGCGACCAGCACCCAACGCACATTGGCACCCATCTTTTGGTTCTGGATGCGCTGGCAGCACTGCCTGTTGATTTTGAATGCAATATCGTTGAAACGGAATTTTGGGGGCAAATGACCGATCCCAATTTGCTTGTCGAATCAAGCAGCGAGGACGTTGGCGACCTTGTGGCAGCGCTCGCGTTTCACATCGGTGAGGTCCGGCGCAATCCCTATCATGCGCTGTTGCCCGGGCGGATGATGGACAACGTGTTACGCGGTGCGGAACTGGTCGGCGGACTGGGTGGGGCGGTGCCCGATTTTACGTTCGCCACGATTTACCGCCTCCGCCAATGGTCGCGCGGCCGGCTGACCGACGTGTTGCCCCACGGAGCCCTTCTATCGCATTCGCAAAATCCCGCCGGGCTTTTTAAATGAAGACCAAATTCATGCGCGAGGCCATCCGTCTCTCGCTCCGGAAAATGCGCAGCAATCATGGCGGACCGTTCGGTGCCGTCGTGGTGCGCCGCGGCAAAATCATCGGCCGCGGTTGGAACCGGGTCACTTCGGCCAACGATCCCACGGCGCACGCCGAAGTCATGGCCATCCGGGAAGCGTGCCGCCGCCTCAAAACCTTCCGGCTGGACGATTGCGAATTATACGCCAGTTGCGAGCCGTGTCCGATGTGTCTGGCGGCGGGTTATTGGGCGCGTTTGCGGAAAATTTATTATGCCAACACGCGGCGCGACGCAGCGGCCCTCGGATTCGACGACGATTTTCTTTACCGCGAGATGACGCGGTTGCCGGCCCGCCGCAAAATTCCCATGCAACGACTGTTGCGCGGCGAGGCGCTGAAAGTTTTTGCGGCGTGGAAAACCAAGCCGGACAAAATCCGGTATTGAGGCTGCAATAGCCGCCTACCGGTAATTCTTGTCGTCCACGCCTTTGAGATCCAGACTGTCCTTGAAGACGCCGATTGTCACCACCGCAAAGGTGAACACGCTGGTCCCGTGCTCGAGGTGCCCGCCGAACGCCTTGTCCGGATCGGCAAAGGTGATGTGGGCGTGGACGCGGCCATCGATCACGTAGCCGTTCATCCCCGCGATGTCCGCCGGGCCGGTCGGGTTCTCCACAAAGATGTCCTGCGAGGGAAAATTGCGATTACTGACGGCGTGATAATGATAGCCGCGCACCGACCCGATGCCGGACAGAATCACGGCGTTCTTGATCTTGTTTTCCTTGACCATGCGTTCCAAACCGGTCAGCAGGTCGGCTTGATATTTGAAGCGCAACACCAGGATCCGATCGAATTGTCCGGTGAGCGCGTACACCTCCGGCACCTTGTCGCTGTTGGGTTTGCTGTCCACGGCGGCGGAAGTGACATTGGTCACCTCGACGCGGGTCGTTTGGGCCGCTGCCAGGTTGAGAATTGCCAGGAAACCGAGAACAAAAATCAATTTGCGCATGAGTAATCTCCTTTTGGAATGGTTAAATTGTCGTCGAGGTTAAACCCGGGGCTGAACGAATCACAAGTCCAAAGGCCGATGTGCTTTACGGCTGGCCGCGCATAGGGTCCGACGGTTCAGTAAACAATGATGGAGCGCACCGGATAACCCTTCAATTTTTCCCGGCCGTTCAGGAACTTCAGTTCGATGAGAAAGCCGATTTCCAGGATGTTTGCGCCGAGTTTTTTCACGAGCGCGGCGGCGGCGGCGGACGTGCCCCCGGTCGCCAGCAGGTCGTCAATCAACATCACGCGCGCGCCGGGTTTGAGGGCGTCCACGTGCATGGCCACGGTCGCCGAGCCGTATTCCAGCGCATAATCCTCTTCGATGGTTTTGTGGGGCAGCTTGCCTTTCTTGCGCACCGGCACGAAACCGGCGCGCAATTTCATGGCAGCGGCGGCGGCAAAAATAAATCCGCGCGCGTCAATGCCCACCACGGCGTCCACCGCACCGGGTTTGAATTTTTCCGTGAGCAAATCAATGGCGCCGGCAAACAACCGGGCGTCGGCCAGCACCGGCGTGATGTCCTTGAATTGAATGCCCAGCTTGGGAAAGTCCGGAATATTGCGGATGGCCGATTCGATTTCCCGGGCCGAGGCGATGATTGGCGGCATGCGTCAGTGATCCTTGTTTTTGGCGGCTTCGAGTTTTTCGATCATTTTGCGGAGTTTTCTCAACGCGAGATTCTGGATCTGGCGGACACGTTCGCGCGTGACGCCGAATTTTTCACCGACTTCTTCCAGGGTTTTTTCCTGACCGCCGTCGAGGCCAAAACGGTAGCGCAGGATGGTCGCTTCACGCGGGTCCAGGTGTTTCACCATGTCCTGCAACATGCCGGTAACGGTCTTGTCCTTCAGATTTTCGTAGGGCGACACGGCGTTTTCATCCTCGACCACGTCGGAAAAATAATTCGACTCGTCGTCGCCGATGGGCGCGTCGAGCGACGCGGGGCGGATGGCGGCCAGCCGCATTTGCCGCACGCGGGCGGGAGTCATGCCGAGCTCGTCGGCCAGCTCCTCGTCGGTCGGCTCGCGGCCCAGTTCCTCCTGCAATCGCATGGCCAGGCGGCGCATCTTGGAAATCTTGTCCACCAGATGCACCGGCAGCCGGATGGTCTTGGACTGGTTGGCGAGCGCGCGTTTGATGGATTGCTTGATCCACCACGAACCGTAGGTGGAAAGTTTGCCGCCTTTTTTGGGATCAAAGCGCTCGACGGCTTTCATCAACCCGATGTTGCCTTCGCTGATCAAATCCAGCAGCGGCAACCCGATGCCGTCGTAGTCGCGCGCGATTTTCACGACCAGCCGGAGATTGGCCTTGATCATCTGCTCGCGCGCTTTTTTGTCGCCCTTTTTGATTCGGGCGGCCAGTTGGATTTCCTCCTGCGGCGTGAGCAATTTCACCTGCCCGATTTCGCGCAGGTAAAGTTTGATGGCCGTGTCGCCGTCGTAACCTGTACTTTCCCGCCGGATGAATTGCGTGGTGTCGCCTTCCTCGACCGGTTTCTCGGGGGCGGGTGCCGGAACGGTGGGCGGAACGGGTGCGGGCGCGGAAACCCTGGTGCGGCGCGCGGTTGCCGTGGGGCGGGATGCACGCCGTCGGGACTTTGCTGGTTTGTGTTTTTGCCTCTTTGCCACCATACAACGGACGAAACGTTACGACCTTAATGCCAGCCTGCAAGGAAATTAAATGTTGGAGTTCACGCTTTAGCGTGCCCGGACAGTCTGAAGGCTGGACTCCAACGGTTATCGCCGGCTGCCGCGCGCGAGGGTGAGGTAGTAAAGCAACGTCAAAATGCTGCTGACCAGCGCGGCCACATAGGTCAATGCCGCGGCGTCCAAAACCTTGCTCACTCCGGCGCGTTCCTGCTCATGGACGAGACCCAACCGGAACAATTGCTCCTTGGCCCGGCGGCTGGCGTCATATTCCACCGGCAAGGTGACCAGTTGGAACAGGGTGATGATGGCGAAAGTCACGATAATGATGGGCAGCGCAATCTTCAGGAAGCCCATGAACCAGCCAAGGAAAAGGAGCCCTGCATAAATGGTGCTGGCAAACTGGGTGACCGGCACCAGCGCCATGCGCGCCTGGAATAATCCGTAGGCCGCCTGATGCTGGAGCGCGTGGCCGGATTCGTGGGCGGCAACCCCGACGGCGGCAACCGTCTGGCCGTGAAAGTTATCGGATGACAAAAACAGCGCGCGTTTGGTCGGGTCGTAATGGTCCGTTAAATGTCCGGGTATTTCCTCCACCGGCACGTTGGTAAGACCGGCTTGGTCAAGGATTTCGCGTGCAGCCTGGGCGCCGCTCATGCCGGATTCCACCGGCACCTGGCTGTATTTGCCGTAGGCATGGGACAACTTGATTTGCGCCCAGATGCCGAGAATCAAACACGGCAGAAAAACATACAAAAGATAATGTAGATCGAAAAAAAACATATTTAATCACTCAGTTGACAGTACGCTGCTTGTTTCCATTCAACCAGCCAGCGGCGTGCCAAATCAATTTCTCTGAATTTACAAGACTTTGCGCCGGTGGAAAGAATTTTTTAGCGCCAACCTGACCCGGTTGTGACACGCAAGTTGGCGCAGTCAGATTTCCAACATCTTTTCAAACCGCGTCAGGTTGCGCGCACCGTTGCCGGTGACCAGCGCGACGTCCTCCAATCGCACGCCGCCGATTTCCGGATAATAAAGTCCGGGCTCGACGGTCACGACGTGCCCGGGCCGGAGCTTGCCGGTGGAATTCGCGCCCATACGCGGGGATTCGTGGATTTCCAGACCAAGCCCATGACCTGTGCCGTGGAAGAATCCCTCCATGCGCCCGTTGCGGCGGCGGGTTTTGTAACCCTGTTGCGCAAAAAATTCCTGCACGGCGTGGTGGACGTCACCGGTCGGCGTGCCGGCGCGGATTTTCCGGAACGCGATGGTTTGCCCGCGCAGCACCGTGTCGTAAAGTTTGGCCACCGCCTCGCTGGCGCGCCCGCGTACGACGGTGCGCGTGATGTCGCCGAAGTAACCGGTTTTTTGCGAGCGCGGAAAAATATCGATGATGATCGGTTCATGCGCGCGGAGCGGGCCGTAGCCGCGTTCATGCGGATCGCACGCTTGCCGGCCGCCGGCGACGATGGTATTGGCGGGCAGACCGCTGGCCTGAAGAATTGCGCAATCAATCACCGACCGCAGTTTTTCCGAGGTCAACGGCACGTTGTGGTAAAGCAATTTGCGGTCGCGCCCGATTTTGGAGCGGCGCAGGACCTCCATGCCTTCGGCCATGCCCACCTCGGCCATCACCAGCGCGGCGGAAATTTTCCGGACCTCGTCGGCGGACTTGATTTCACGTTCGGAAAAGAAATTGCCCGGACGGGTCTTGACCGTGATGCCCAGCTTTTTCAATTCCTCGGCCAGCCCGAGCGGAAAATTGTCCGGCACGATCACGCGACGGATTCCCCTTTCCCGCAGAATCTGCCGGATGAGGCAGGCGGGGCCGGGTCGCGGGATGCCTTGGTCGCGGAGTTTTTGCTGATACCGGGCGAGGGACGCCACCCGGCAATGCGACGCCTGGGCGCGGGCGCGGTCGATTTCCAGGTCGCTCATCACGAGAAGCGGGCGGCCGCCGGTGTGCAGGTAAATGAATGGGTCGGGCACGAACAGGCCCGTGGCGTAAAGCATGTTCGCGTCGCGTTCGCTGTCCGCGACCATGAGTAAAGTGTCGCTCATCTTGATTTCTTTATCGTCCTCGTCGTCGTCCTCGTAATCGTAATCGAAAAGCCGAGAACGAGAACGAGGAGGAGGACGATGGCTAAGTTCCAAACAACCGGTCGCCCGCGTCGCCGAGACCGGGCAAAATATAACCTTTGTGATTCAGCCGCCGGTCAATGGCGGCGGTGAAAATCGGCAATTGCGGATAACTTTTCCGCACGCGGCGGATGCCTTCGGGCGCGGCAACCAGGCTCACGAGCCGTATCCGTTTCGCGCCCTGTTCGGCGAGCAAATCCAGCGCGGCCACGGCGCTGCCGCCGGTCGCCAGCATGGGATCAATCAGGATGACTTCAAACCGGCTCAGGTTTTTCGGCAGGCTTTTGTGATAAAATTGCGCGCGCAACGTGGTCTCCTCGCGCTTGAGGCCGATGAACCCGACACGGGCGTGGGGGATCAACTCCAGAATGGCGTCGAGCATGCCCAGCCCGGCCCGCAGGACCGGCACGAGCACGACATCGCGCCGGATGCGGTAGCCGCGCGCGGGTGCGAGCGGTGTTTGCACGGAAACGGAGCGGGTTTCGAACGACCGCGTGGCTTCGTAGAGCATGAGCGCGGCCACTTCACTCAGTAACCGCCGGAATTCCTGGGACTGCGTCTGCTGGTCACGCAACCGGGTGAGGTTGTGCTGCACCAGCGGATGCGTGATGACAGTGACCCCTTTCACGTCAGTTCACAAAGGTAGGCGACAGGAAGTAAAGATGTCCGGCCTGCAGTTTAGGCACGTCGAGACCGAGATCGAGCTTGATGTTATGGGCGGAATCGCTCTGCCCGAACATGCGCAGAAACTCGGAAATATCGTAACGCTCGCGGTATTCAATCAGATTGGCGTCGCTGACGTGGGCGATGTTTTTGGCGCGTTCCACCGCCTTGTCGAAATCGCCGAGTTCGTCCACGAACCCAAACTTCAGGGCCTGGGTTCCCGAGAGCACCCGGCCATCGGCGTAATTGGTCCAATTGTTGACCAGCGCGTGGCCTTCGGTCTTGTTTATTTCGTGGGCGGCGTCGCGGCCCGAGGCGACGACGTCCTTGAATTTTTGATACGTCTCGTCAATCAAACCCTGCACCATCGCGTGTTCTTCCGGCGGAATTTCATTCGTGCTGCGGTCGCCGCTGAGCATGTCCTTGAACCGGCCGCTCTTGTACACGTTCGGCTGCACGCCGATTTTGTCCATCAACGAGCGATAATTCCAGGCATGCATAATGACGCCGATGCTGCCGGTGATGGTCAGTTCGTTCGCCACAATCCAGCGGCTGGGTGCGGAAATGTAATAACCGCCTGATGCCGCCAGGCTGCCCATGGAACAAATCACCGGTTTGCCCCCCAGGATCGGTTTGCCACCTTCCGCCGGTTTGTCCGATTGAAAATCCACGATCGCCTTGTTGATTTCGTCCGAGGCCATCACTTCTCCGCCGGGTGAATCCACTTTGAGAATCACTGCCTTGACGCGCTTGTCCTCCTTCGCGCGGTTAAGCTGCGCCTTGATGACGTCCACCATGCTGTTGCCGGCCTGGTCCTGGGCGCTGTCGGTGATGATGCCGTCCACGGTAATCACGGCGATTTTATAACGCGCGTCGTTGTCCTTGATCAGGCATTCCTCAAGTTTCGGGCCGACTTCGCGCGACAGGCCGGTGCGGAAGCCGCCCCGGTTGAATCCGGGGGTAAATGCCCGGGAAATGAGCTGTGCGAAATTCCCAAATACGCTGATGAACAGCAATATGAGCAGAATGATGGCAAAAATCATCCAACCGCGGCTCCGGCGCGGTTTGGCCGGCGGCGGTCCGATGATTGGCGGCGGCGTCAACGGCGGCGGTGGCGGTGGCGGCGGCACGCTGTTTGGCGGCAAAGGTGGTGTATCCATGTCCATAAGGCTTGCAAGCTAGCCTAAAAGGAGCAGGGGAGCAAGACGGACTTGGCTTCACTCGTCCTCGCCCTCATTCTTGCAATCGTAATCATAATCTTAATCAGGGCGCGAAGGCGCGAAGACTGGTGGGGCGAGCGTACCCGCGAGCCGGAAGGTTGGGCGCGCTGCCTGCCGGGCCATAGCTATTGAGCGAAGGCCGGTCCCTATCGCGCCGGGTTCCTGCGGTGATTCATTCGTGTCTATTCGTGTTCATTCGTGGTTGATATTTCCCGTCTTTGCGTTCTCGCGCCTTTGCGCTAAATTCGCGCCATGCAACCGGAGAAATTCACCCTCAAATCCCAGGAGGCGTTGTCGGAGGCCCAGCGCCTGGCCCGCGAATATTCCCACCAGGAAATCGACGGCGAACATCTTATGTTCGCCCTCATCGGCCAGACCGAAAGTCTCATCCCCGATTTGCTCGAACGCATCGGCGTACCCGTCGCCCGCCTCAAACCGGACCTCGAAGCCGAACTCGCCCGCCGCCACAAGGTCCAGGGCGCCGGCGACGCCTATGCCGGTGCCGACTTGCGTAATGCCCTCGACGCTGCGCAGTCCGCAGCCACCAAGCTCAAGGACGATTACGTCAGTACCGAACATCTGTTGCTCGGCCTGATTGACGCTGCCGGGACGTCGCTGAAAAAGATTTTTGCCAAAAACGGCCTCAAGCGCGACGCCGTGCTCAAGGCGCTCGCCGAGTTGCGCGGCAATCAGCGCGTGACTGACGAAAATCCCGAAGCCAAGTTCCAGGCGCTCGACAAATACGGCCGCGACCTCACGGCGCTGGCGCGGCAGGGCAAGATTGACCCGGTCATCGGCCGCGACGAGGAAATCCGCCGCGTCATGCAGGTGCTTACGCGCCGCACGAAAAACAATCCGGTGCTCATCGGCGAACCCGGCGTGGGCAAGACGGCCATCGCCGAAGGCCTGGCCCGGCGCATCGTGAGCGGCGACGTTCCGGAATCGCTCAAGAACAAGCGGCTGGTGGCGATGGATTTGAGCGCCATGATTGCCGGCGCGAAATATCGCGGCGAATTCGAGGATCGGCTCAAGGCGTTTCTCAAGGAAATCGCCGCCAGCGAAGGCAAAATCATTTTGTTCATTGACGAATTGCACACCATCGTTGGCGCGGGCGCGGCGGAAGGCGCGACCGACGCGGCGAACATCATGAAACCGCAGCTCGCCCGCGGTGAACTCCGTTGCGTGGGCGCGACCACGCTCGACGAATATCGCAAGCACATCGAAAAAGACCCGGCGCTCGAACGGCGATTCCAACCCGTCATGGTCGAGGAACCGAGCGTCGAGGCGACCATCGCCATTTTGCGCGGGTTGAAGGAGCGGTACGAAGTCCATCACGGCGTGCGCATCCAGGATTCGGCGCTCGTTGCGGCGGCCACGCTGTCGCATCGCTACATCACCGACCGGTTTCTGCCCGACAAGGCGATTGACCTGGTGGACGAGGCGGCGTCGCGCATCAAGATGGAGCTGGATTCCAAGCCGACGGAACTGGACCAGCTCGACCGGCAGATTTTGCAGCTCGAAATCGAACGCACGTCGCTGGCCAAGGAAAAAGACCCGGCGAGCAAGGAACGGCTCAAGCGGCTCGACAAGGAACTGGCCGATCTCAAGGAAAAATCCCGGGCGCTCACCGCCCAATGGCAGAACGAAAAGACCGCCGTCACCGCCGTCAGCGTGATTGCTTCCCAACTCGAACAAGCGAAACTGGAGCTCGAAAAAGCCCAGCGCAAAGGTGATCTGAACCTCGCCGCCCAAATCCAATACGGGAAAATACCGGAACTTGAGAAGAAACTGGCCACCATTGAAAAGCAATCCACGCAACACGTAACACGCAACACGCTGCTCCGTCAGGAAGTGACCGATGAAGACATTGCCAAGGTCGTGGCGTCGTGGACGCATATTCCCGTTTCACGGATGCTCGAAGGCGAACGGCAGAAGCTGGTGAATATGGAGGAACGCCTTGCGCAACGCGTGGTCGGGCAGAAGGAAGCCCTCAAGGCAGTGTCGGACGCGGTGCGGCGGGCGCGGAGCGGATTGCAGGACCCGAACCGGCCCATCGGCTCGTTCATTTTTCTGGGCCCCACCGGTGTCGGCAAGACCGAGACGGCCCGGGCGCTGGCGGAATTTTTGTTCGACGACGAAAACGCGATGATCCGGATTGACATGAGCGAGTACATGGAAAAATTTTCCGTGCAACGGCTCATCGGCGCGCCGCCGGGTTACGTCGGCTACGAGGAAGGCGGACAATTGAGCGAAGCGGTACGCCGCCGGCCCTATTCGGTGGTGTTGTTCGACGAGATTGAGAAGGCGCATCATGACGTGTTCAACGTGCTGTTGCAGGTGCTCGACGACGGCCGGCTCACGGACGGGCAGGGGAGGACGGTGGATTTCAAGAACACCATCGTCATTATGACGAGCAACATCGGGTCGCCCATCATCCAGGAATATTTCAGTAGGGGCCGACGTGAGGAGGCCAAGTCTCGTGACCTCGACTCCTACAAGGATTTGGAGCAAGAAATCTTGGCCGAATTGAAGCGTCATTTCCGGCCGGAATTTCTGAATCGCGTGGACGATGTGATTATTTTCCAAAGCCTCGACGAGAGCGAATTGGAGCGCATCGTGGACATCCAGTTGGAGCGGCTGAAGCAGCGGCTGGCGCAGCAGAATCTGACGTTGGAAGTGGACGCCGCCGCGAAGAAGTTGCTGGCGAAGGAAGGCTACGACCCACAATTCGGCGCCCGCCCGCTCAAACGCGCCGTGCAGGAACGCATTCTCAATCCGCTCTCCCTGCGCCTGCTCGAAGGGGAGTTTAAGCCGGGTGATAAAATCAAGGTCACGGCCAAAGGCGATGAACTGGTGTTTGAGAAGAAATAAATGTCCAAACAAATAAAAATTAAATGGTTGAGCAAACCGGAGGAACACGACTATCCGGCGGCCCTATCGTATTTGACTCTAATCTATGACGAAAAGACGGCTGCCAGCCTGGTGAGCAAATTGAAAAAGGCGCCGATCTTGGAGTTCAAGGCGAAGGATATTTTCAGGGCCTCCCGATTATCATTGCTTGGGGTCAGCAATTCTCATGTCAAAACGGACCGGGCGAAAATAAAGTCCGGTTGCAAAGTGTCGCCCCTCCTGCTGGTCAGAGATCCGGCCAATGGCAAGGTTATCATTGCCGACGGATACCATCGGATGTGCGCGGTTTACACCTTCGATGAAGACGCAGTGATTCCCTGCAAGATCGTGTAGCGCCCAGCCGCCGAGAAAAATATCAATGTTTGGGACTGAACCGTTTAAGGCAACGGTGAAGTCGGCTCGTGAAGACGAAACCACCGTCTAATCCTTGAACTTCGATGATTTTGGATTGATAATCGAACAATGGCCAACTGTAGCGTGGGGCCGGTGGGTGCGGCCAGCAGCCGTCCGGTCGTGAAGGAAAATAACACCAGCGCCGTCAGCAGGCGGGCAATGGTTTTGACCGGGCGCAAAATCATTGGTGACATTTTCCGCGGTTGGCATATTACGGCAAGTGTCATTCCGGTTACATTTTTTCAGGGCCGGATCAAACCGTTCTTCGCGCATTCATTGACGGTGCCACGGGCTTTAATTCCGGCGTGGCGAATTTGCGCGGCACGCACGGAGTGACGCACCCTACCTTTTAATCTGTGTAATCTGCGTAATCTGCGGTTAAGTCTTTGGCGTTGACGGTGCGGGGACGGGCGGGTCAGGCTTCCGCCTTCACTACGTTTCGGCGCGACGGGAAAATTCTCTGCGTCTCTATGTCTCTGTGGCTAACTCTTTCGCGTTGACGACGTGACGGTGCACGGTTCAGTTTGGCAGACATGAACTGGATTTTCCTGAGCATCGCCATCGTGTCGGAAGTGATTGCCACCTCGGCCTTGAAGGCCGCCAACGGTTTCACCCGGCCCGGGCCGTCGCTCGCCGTGGTGCTGGGTTACGCCTCGGCGTTTTATTTCCTGTCGCTGACGCTGCGGACCATCCCGGTGGGTGTGGCCTACGCCGTGTGGTGCGGCGCGGGCATCGTGCTGGTGACCATCATCGGCTGGCTGGTTTACGGGCAGAAACTGAACGTGCCCGGCATGGCCGGCATGGCGCTTATCATCGCCGGCATCGTGGTGTTGAACCTGTGTTCAAAGGCGGTTTAGGTGATTATTCTTTTACTTCCGGCAGTTTGCCGTCACGATAGCTGGCGAGGGACTTTTCCAAATCACTTTTCGCCTTTGCCTGATTTTCCACCGAGACGGCTTTATCTTCGGTGGCAATTGCTTCCGCCTTTTTGCCCAGCATGAACTGGATGCGTGCCAGGGTATCCAGTGCAGCGGAATTGGTGCCTTGCGTTAACCGCGCAGCGCTTTCCGCCATCGTCTGGGCAAGGCCAAGGAGACGTGCCTCCGAGCCATCACTAATCGCTATCGTCCAGGCCAGTTCATTTTGCCAGTAATCATCCGTTGCGTGCCGTTTGCTGGCGACATCGGCAAACTGATAAGCTTCATCGAACTTCTTCTGGCCCAATAAGACATTCAGTCGCGAGCTGGTAAAGCCGTTGGTCATGTGGGGAATCAAGGTGTCGATATTGTTCAACGCCACCTGGGCTTCATCCCACTTCTTCTGCTTGATGGCGGAGAACAGTTTCCCCTGTAAATCCTGGAATTGCTGGTTCAACTGGAAGTCCTTCTGATAATCCGTCGCGGCCCTGGCCAGGTCGTAATGGCCCGAGACAATGTCCTCCAGAACCGTTTCCTGCAAACTCATCGGATGCCCGATCCAGGCGATGTTGCCGTCCCGGTTGATGATAAAAGCGGTCGGGATGCCGTGATGATTGACTTTTCGCGGCCACCAGTTTGCACTCATGAAACCTTCGGGATCCCGGCTCTTGTCGTCGAGCGCGACCCGGTAGGTCATGTTGCTGCCCTTTTTCTTCACGAACGGCGCTACCGCGTCGTCGGAATCCCAAACGTCCACGCCGATGACAATCACACCCCGGTCCTTGAATTTTTGCCACAACTGATTCAGATGCGGAATGGACTGGACGCAAGGCCCGCACCAGGTCGCCCAAAATTCCACGATGTAAACGTGGTTGCTGTCAAAGGCCGGCACCGGTTCGCCTTGAATCCATTTGCCGGTCTGAAGTCCGGGCGCCTTGTTGCCGACCATCAATTCCGCGCGCGCCATGCTTGCGGCAACGATCAGGCTGGCAACAACGATGAAGGTCCGTATCGGGAATGTATTTTTCATAGTTGATGACATATTTGACCTGACTGGGCCGAATTACGCACGGAAAAATGCAAACCTTGATCAAGGTGAAGAAGCATTTGGTGTTGAAGGTGCGGGGACGGGCGGGTCAGGCTGTTTAAGCCGGCTCGCGGGTACGATCGCCCCACCGATCAAGGCAGAAGGCAAAATGTAGAATGAAGAAAATCTGCGCAATCTGCGGTCAAAACCTCGGCGTCTTTGCGGTTAACCGGGGCCTACCATTCAGCTTGAATTCAACGCGCGGCCCATGATACTCCCGGCATGAACCGCCGAAAATTTATCCAGCTTGGAGTCGTCGGCGCGGGCGCAACGCTCGCAGGAATCAAACCGCTGCCCGGTCAGGTTACACCGACCGGTCTTTCGCCAAAATCATCCACCACCGTCGCCATCCCCATCGGCGTCGCCGCGCTCGCCCAGCGCGAACTGGATCTGATGTTTGATGACATGCGGACGCGGGCCGGCGTGAACGTGTTGTTCACCTTCATTTATACCCACGAACCGCATCGCGCCGGGATAGTATTTGAAGGTTCCCGCCCGGATAATTTTCACGGTGGCAATTACGCCCGGCCGCACATGCAGTTTTACAAGGACACGCCGCTGACGTTGGCGGACATGACAGCGCCGGAATTCGGCGGGGTGGACGTGCTGGAACGCGTCATTCCGGTGGCGAAGAAGCACGGCATTCGCGTATTTCCCTTCATTCTCGAAGACAATCAAATTCCCGCCGCTGTGAAAGTCGATTGGGAGAAACTTTACGAGGTGGATCATTATGGCCGGCGCATCACCGGGCATCCGGGCGGTCCGTGCTCCAATAATCCCGGTTACCGGAATTTCACGCTGGGCCTCGTCGAGGATTACGCGCGTTCGTACGACATTGGCGGCATGATGTGGGGTTCGGAACGCCAGAGCGGATTGCTCAACACGCTGGGCATTTCCCAGAGCAAGGGGCAGGACCCCGGCAAAACGACCTGCTTCTGCGAGTTCTGCCAGAAGAAAGGCCGCGACCGCGGTATTGATGTCGAACGCGCGCGACAGGGTTACGATGCGGTGGAAAATTTTGTCCGCGACAGCCGGAACGGGAAGAGTCCGCGCGACGGATATTTTACGACGTTTTGGCGGTTGCTGCTGCAATATCCGGAAGTGCTCGCCTGGGAAAATTTGTGGGTGACCAGCCGTCACGAGTTGCAGGCGGCGATTTATGCCAAAGCCAAATCCGTCAATCCCAAGCTCCAGGTCGGCTGGCACGTCTGGCAGAACGTAACGTTCAGTCCGTTCCAGCGCGCCGAGGAAAATTATGCGGACCTGGTCGGCTATTCCGATTTCCTCCGGCCGGCGGTTTACAACAATGTCGCCGGCGGCCGGTTCGTGACCTTTGTCAACGACGCGCGCCAATCCGTCTTCGGTGACCTGCCGCCCGAGCTGACGCTCGACGTGTTGTACCGGCAGCTCAATTACCACGAGGCGCCGTTCGACAAACTCGCGGCGACCGGATTCTCGGCGGATTACGTGGAACGCGAAACCCGCCGCGCGGTCGAGGCCGTGGCCGGTCATCCCGTGCAAATCTGGCCGGGGGTGGACATTGACGTGCCGGTCAGCGCGGGTGAATCGCATTGCACGCCGGAGAGCGTGGCGCAGGCGGTGAAGGCGGCCTTCAAAGGCGGCGCGCAAGGCATCATCCTGTCGCGCAACTACACCGAGATGAAGCCGGAAAATCTGTCCGGCGCCGGAAACGCGTTGCGCGAACTCGGGCTGATTTGACCTTGCGAAGAAACCAACGCAGAGACGCGGAGAAAACGCGATGAGACCCGAAGCTGGCAGGAATTGAGAGGCAGAATTGCCGTTTTGGGGCTGTCTGGACACAAAGATTGCTAAATTCCTGAAACTTTCGCACTTTACCGCTGTTTAAGTTCGGAAACACGTTGATTTGCCATTATACATGAAGGGTTGCTCTAAATTTTGGCCGGCCGCTTTATTGGGGCTGGGGTTGATGCTGGCTGGCACACAGGCAGAGGCACAAATGAATGGCTATTCGGTCACGAGCTCGACCAATGTCATCGGCGTCAGCAATTCCCTGACTTACACCATCGACTTGACCAATTATGTGGCGTCATTTGTTTATGTGACGAACACGTTTCCGTCCACAGCTCAACTTCTGGGGGCTACGATTACTTCCGGTCTAGGCACCGCGTCCACCAACGCAAATGGTTTTTCGTTTGTCGTCCCGCTCAATACCAGTGTTCCGGTATCAATAATGACCGAGACGGTCGCACCGACGCAGGCCGGTTTGTTCACCAATGCGATTACGGTGGTTTTTTTTGGCATAACCAATTACGTCACCAACCTGGTCGCTCAAGTTACGACCAATACCGTGGTCTTGCCGCAGGCGGATTTGGCGGTGGCGATGACCGGACCGACCTCGCAGGTGTTTTCCAACGATTGGATGATTTATAGCGTCAGCGTCACGAACGGTGGACCGAACGATGCACCTGGTATTTTTCTGACCAACACGCTGCCTCCGGGTGTGGGATACAAAAGTGTTTCGCCTTCGAACAAAACTTTCACGGTCAGCATTCAGAGCAGCAACGTCATTTTCAACCTCGGCACATTGACGAACGGCGCTTTCGAAAATTTTCTGTTGACCGTCCAACCTACCAACGCGGGTACGCTGACTTTTGTGTCGACGGTCAGCACCAACGGGATATTCAATCCTAATCCGGCCAACAACTCGGCCAGCATCAACGTGGCCGTGTCCAATTTCCTGTCCAATCCCGGCCAACTCACCGCCACCATCGTCTCTACCCAGAAGTTCAATCAATTGAGCGGGCGATTGGAGCAGAGCGTGGTGGTATCAAATGCCGGGCCAACATCAGTAGACTCGGCGCGGCTCATGGTGACCGGCCTGACGAATCTGTTATCCAACGCCACGGGCACCAATAACAATCATCCTTTTTTAACTTATGCCTCCTCGCTGAGCGCGAATCAAAGCGTGTATTTATTGCTGCAATTTTATCCGAATCAACTTCCGTTTTCGTTTTCGAACTCACAATTGCAGGCAGTAGGAGTTACGCTGCCTGATTTGACACCGGCGGCGGGTCTTACCCCTACCAACGTCGCGTTTATCGGCAGGCTGCCTTCGGGAGGAATAATTCTTACCTTTAACTCTCTGACGAACCGGACCTACACGGTGGAGTACAACACCAATCTGCTTTCGACAAACTGGTTGGCGGCACAACCACTCACGTTGACGCCGGCAACTTACACCTATTGGATTGATTATGGGCCACCAGAGACGGTGAGTCATCCGACCAACACGTCCATGAGGTTTTATCGTGTGCTCCTGAACCCTTGAAGCCATGTCACCTAACTCCATGAGAAATGTTTGCCTTGGCGATTTTTTTGCACGGTGTCTGACCTTTTGTTTTGCGGGTTTGGCTGTGGCAGCTTCGGCCCAAACGCAACCATCCGGCCAGAGCTCCAATACCAACGGGCCTGTTGCTGTGCCCCCCGACAGCCAAGTGCGGCCGCAACCGCAGTCCGTGGCTTTGCCTCAGCCATCACCCGATCTCTGGGATCGTTGGGGAATTCAAAGGGTTTCTGATAATGACGAATGGACACGCCATTTCCGCATCGGGGCCATGGTTGGAATGAATATCAGCGCCAGTTTTAACGTGAAGAATACCATTGCCTTTTCAGGTAACAATGCCGCGCAGGGAAATTACGACGATGGTTATGTGCATCCTTCGCCAAACGGACCCTACACATCCGATTGGGGGTACGACAACTCGAGCCAATATCTTCCTGCCTCGCATCAGTTGTTAATGCATCAGGCAACGTCGTTTTCCTCCACCTCCGGCCTCGGCACCAGTTCGGATAGTGGATTTAAGGCTTTTGCAGGATTTGACATGACTTATGGTGGCAATATCTGGGATTGGGGACAGGCGCGAATTGGATGGGAGTTTGGATTCGGTCTGCTGCCCATCAGTATCTCGGAAAATTTGTCCACGACCGGCGATGTCAACCAGAACGTATATGCCTTCGACACCAGCGGCATTGATAATTACGCACCATTCCCGGGCCCGGGTCCTCATGGTGCCGGCGGCACTGGATTCCTTCCCAGTACACCAACCCAACTTCCCTCGACTCAAGTTCCAGATGTAACTCTCACCTGTTCATATAAACTGGAATTGATGCTCTATACTTTCCGGTTGGGGCCGTCGGTATATTGGGATTTAAGCGACGATTGGGGTTTGTCGGTTGGAGCTGGTCCCGCCTTAGGCCTTGTGTCGGGGAGCTTAAAATACAGCGAAATCGTCGGTTCTTCCACCACCCCGAATACCGGACAGATTGACGCGACCGACCTGGTGTACGGCGGCTATGCGAACGCGACGTTGATGTATCACATCGAAGAGCACGGCGACCTTTATCTGGGAGCGCAATACATGTCACTCGGCAATGCCACCATCAGCGGCGGCGGCCAGGAAGGGCGGCTGAACCTGGGCGGACAGGTTTACATCATGGCCGGCATCAACTGGCCGTTCTGAAGATCATGGTCGGACAGGCGTCCCGCCTGTCTCCATCTTTTCTTTTCTGATAATTGAGACAGGCTGGAAGCCTGTCCTACGTTGAATTCATCGCAGCTTTTCCACCCGGATTTTGGCAGGGTCGTTTACGCCGAGCTGGAGCAGGGTGGCGTTGGCGTACAGCGCCAGACTGGGTTTGAACTCCGGCGCGTCGAACTCGCGCCGTTCGCGGTCAAGCTCCTTCAGGGCCAGCGTGTCCAGCGCCACCGGATCGCGGCTGAGCCATAATTGGTTCAGCACCGAGGAATAATGCAAGAGACCGTGTGCACCGCCTTCGTATTGGCCGATGAGCGCGTCGGTGATGTTCAGCGCCACACGGTCGCTCAACGCCGGCAGGGCATAAATTTCCGGCACGGCAATGGCCAGCCGCTCAGGGTCGCCCGCAAATCGCAACGTGTTGTCCACGCTGCCCATCGCCAGACCGTAAAGATGTCCGCAAACCCCGGCATATTCCTGGTTCAACAACGGCGCAACGCTGATGATCCGGGTGATCTGCCGGCTCACGAGCAGGGAGACGAAGGATTTTCGTCCGATGCCTTCGCCTTTTTTGCCGAATTCCAGATCGCCATAGATCAGGTTGCCAATGATGGCGGTGTCCGGCTGGTAAAAGTTCGTGGGGTCATAGCCCGTTTCCATGCAACCGGCCACGCGCACGCCCAGTTGGGCCCCCAGCTTAAAAAACCCGGCGGCGCGCAAGTCGCCCTCGTGTTTGTCCCAGATGACAATATGCTGCGGCGGCACACCGGCGCCAAGCAGGCCGCGAACCACGGCCGCGACGACGGCGGGACGCGTGCCGCTGAGCATGCCGGCTTCGGAAAACACTTTGATACCGATGATGTCCTGGGTGGAAATCAGACTGCGCCAGGCGGCGGTAACTGTGGCCTGATGGGTGAAATTCGTGAGACCGCGATCCAGCATCGCTTTTACCCGATCGGCGTTCGGCTGGAAGTCGGAAAGGGCATTGGCATCTTCAACGCTGACAACGCGGGCGATGGCGTTGGTGGTATGGCTGGCAAATGAATCGGCGGCCCGGCCCGGCAAACAGGCCAATCCGACGGCCACCGCCAGGGTCAGCCGCCGGACCACTGCCAGGAATTGAGTTTGTACCTTTCTTGACACTTTTGGGCGTGGATGCTACCACCAGCGCTGATGCTGGCCACTAAAAATGAGAATGAGCATGGAGTGTGGACGGTGGAAGATGGATTTTTTTGTTGGCGAGCCTTTTTCCATCATCTGTTGTTCTTCGTCCGTCACCGTTTTTTAATCTTCCTGGTGCTCGTCCTGTCCGTTGCGGGTTGTTCGCCGTCCGGCCCGCGTGCCTTGCTCAAGGGCAGAAAACTCCTGGAACGCGGCAATTACCCCGGAGCAGTAACGCAATTCAAGACCGCCACGTCGCTCCTCGCCACGAACGCGCAAGCGTGGAATTATCTCGGCGTGGCCTGCCAGTACGCCGGCCAGCCGACCAATGCCGCGCTGGCTTACCAGCGCGCCCTGACGCTCGACCGCGATTTGATGGAGGCACACTACAATCTCGGCTGTTTGTGGCTGGAGCAAAACAAACCCGACGCGGCCGAAAGCGAGTTTACCGCCTATACCCTGCGCCGACCCAAACTGCCGGAAGGCTGGCTCAAACTCGGCCTCGCCCAACTCGAGGCGCATGATGTCGCCGCGGCGGAAAAAAGCTTCAGCACCGCGCTTTATCTGAGTCCGACCAATGCCGAAGCGCTAAACGGTCTGGGGTTGGCACGGGTCGAACGCGGCCGCCCACAGGACGCCGCGCAGTTTTTTGCGGAGGCGACGAAGAAGAATCCGGACTACGCGCCGGCTTGGCTGAACCTGGCGACAGTGGCGCAACAATATTTGCACGACAACGCACTGGCGCTGCAAAATTATCGTGCCTATCTGGCGCTGACGCCGAAGCCGGCGAATTGGGACGCCGTCAACGACATCGTCAACGCCCTGGAACCGCCGCCGGCGGCTCCGCCAAGTCAGGCGCAATCAGTCGTCAACCCGGCCCGTTCCGCCGGCTCGGCGCGCATTCCTACCGTCGCTCATGCCGGTCTGAATCCCCCGCGTGGGGCAAGTACGTCGTCGCAGGTGGTGAAGGTGCAGCCGTCACCGGCAATCGTGGGAACGCCCGTGGCTGAAGCGCCGCCCGTAGCGTCAACGGGTCGGACCGGCACCTTGAGCAAGCTGAATCCGTTGAACTGGTTTCGCTCCACTGCGCCGGCAAAAAACGAAACAGCCGTGGTAACACCTCCGCCGTCCCCGCCGCCGGCGGCGAACAACAGTCGGGTGGGAGTAACCCCCTTGCCGCCGGTGAACACGGCTCCCCCTCCGCCGGCGCCGGTTGCCGCGCCGAAGCCCGTCAAGACTGTCCAGCCCCCGTCGCCATTGTTTCCGCGTTACCAGTATCTTTCCCCGCGCAAGCCGAGAGCCGGAGATCGGCGGGCGGCGTCGGGTTCGTTCACCCAGGCGCGGGAGTTTGAGCAAAATTCGGACTGGACTGATGCATTGCAATCGTATCGTCAGGCAACGGAACTGGACCCCGCCTGGTTCGAAGCGCAATACAACTACGGCGTGATTGCCTTCCGGCTGCGGAACTACAGTCAATCGCTTGCCGCTTACGAAACGGCGCTGGCGATCCAGCCGGATTCGGTGGACGCGCGTTATAATTTTGCGCTGGCGCTCAAGGCGGCAGGGTACGTGACCGACGCGGTGATTGAATTGAAAAAGATTCTGGCGGTGAATCCGGACGAAGTCCGCGCCCACCTGGCACTGGGAAATATCTGCGTGCAGCAATTGGACGACCTGCCGCAGGCGCGGCAGCATTATTTGAAAGTTCTGGCGCTGGACCCCAGCAGCCCCCAGGCGGCGGGCATTCAGTTCTGGCTTTCCTCAAATCCGCCTTGAGAAGATTTTGCAGTGGAATCGCTGCGGTATAAACCGGCGCTGTAAGGGGCGGTGTCCCGTTTTGGACATTATCCAAAACGGAAACCCCCGCGTCGGCGTTGCAGTTTTCAAGGCGCATGGCGAGTGTGGAGCTGGCATGGAATCGGCTATAATATGATTTGCATGAAAAATTGGAGAAATTAATCTTATGATTATAATTGGTGCAGAAATGCCAAATCTGGCCATGGATAATCTGCCGGTCAACTGGTTCGATTTTACGCTGGTGGGAATGTTGATCTTCGGATTTTTCCGTGGACGGAAACAGGGCATGTCCAAGGAGTTCCTGCCGGTATTGAAATGGATATCGATCGTCGTGGGATGCGGGTTTGGCTATCCCATGGCTGCGGACCTGTTGACCAACGTTTTCCAGTTGACCAAAACGAGCAGTTACATTTTGGGCTACTTGCTTCTGGCGGTGATAATCTGGTTCGTGTTCAAGTTTTTCCGGTGGCTCCTGACCAGCCGCATGGGCGAGAGGACCTTTTTTGGCGGTAGCGAGTACTATTTGGGCATGTTGGCCGGCATGATTCGCTTTATCTGCATGGTGCTGGCGGTGCTGGCGGTGCTGAACGCGCCCGTTTACACGGCAGCAGAGATAAAACAACACGACGCTTATGTGAAACGTTGGTTCGGCGGCGGAATGTACAGTGGTGACTTTTTCCCCAGTGTGTATACCGTGCAGGGGCAGGTCTTTAACAAATCCTTCCTTGGTCCTTACATCAAAGATTACCTGGGCCCGATTTTGATCGAAACCGGACCGCCAACGGCCGCCGAGCCCAAGTCGGACAAAAAACCGGCGGCGGCTAAAAGCAAGAAGTAAGCGTCGCGTCGCCTAACCCGCATGGCCGGCACGCTCTCCCCCGCAACCCGCGAACGCATCCGCGCCGCCAGCGACATCGTGGATGTCATCGGCTCCTACCTGCCGCTCAAAAAGGCCGGTGCCAACTTCGTCGCCCTTTGCCCGTTTCACAAGGAGAAGACTCCCAGCTTCAACGTCAATCCGCAGCGCCAGATTTTTCACTGCTTCGGCTGCCACAAGGGCGGCGACGTGTTCACCTTCGTCAAGGAATACGAAAACATCGGATTCATGGACGCCGTCCGCCGGCTGGCCGAACGCGCGAAGATTCCCATTGAATTCGACCAGACGCCCGGCGAACAGCAATCGCGTCATATCAAAGACCAATTGCTACAGATTCACGAGCAGATCACCCAGCGCTGGCAGAATTGCCTGCTCAACGAAGCCGCCGGCCAGGTCGCCCGCGATTACCTTGCCAAACGTGGTGTGTCGCCGGAAGCCGTGAAACTCTTCCGCCTCGGCGCCGCGCCGGACGCCTGGGACGACACTGTCAATTGGGCCAAAAGCAAAAGCTACGACCTTGATCTGGTTGAAAAAGCCGGACTCGTCATCCATAAACCCGAGACCCCGGATGCCAGACCCGAGACGCGAAATTATTACGATAGATTTCGCGGGCGCTTGATGTTTCCCATCTGCGACGAGCAGGGCAGGGTAATTGGCTTTAGCGGACGCATCCTGTCCGGCGATGAAAAAACCGCCAAGTACGTCAACTCGCCCGAAACACCCATCTTCACCAAAAGCCGCGTGTTTTTCGGCCTCGACAAATCCAAGCGCGCCATCCTCGACGCCGGGTTCGCTATCGTTTGTGAAGGCCAGCTCGATTTGATCGCCTGCTTCATGGCCGGCGTGCAAAACGTTGTTGCCCCGCAGGGAACCGCCTTCACCGCCGACCACGCGCGTATTCTCAAACGCTACGTAAACGAGGTGGTGCTGTGCTTCGATTCCGATGAAGCCGGACAAAATGCCGCTGTGCGCTCGCTCGACCATCTGCTGGCCTCCGGCTTGGCCGTGCGCGTGGCCGTGGTCCCTGCACCGCACGACCCGGACAGTTTTATCAAAGCCAATGGCGGCGAAGCGTTCCGCAAGCTGGTCGAAAACGCCGACGGATTTTTTGATTACTACCTGAACCGGCTGTGTAAGCTGGATGATCCAAATACCGACCGGGGCCGGAACGCAATTTTGCGCGGCATGGCCGAGGCTGTCCACAAGACCGACAATAACGTCCTCGTTGACACCTACGCCCAAAAAACCGCCTTGCGCCTGGGCGTCTCGCCCGAGGCTGTCCGGGCCGAATTTGCAAAAGTTCCCGCCGCTAGGACTACCATGCCCGGCGAGAACGAAGCTGAACCCGAAATGGAATCCGAATCACCGCGTCCGTCGGCCCAGGAATTCTGGCTGCTGAAACTTTTGTTATTGCACGACGATTTGGTGGCCTGGGCCGCGTTGCATCTGGAGACGGGTTGGATTTCGCACCCGCTCGCCCGGCAGATTGTCGAAAAGCGGCTGGCCGCGCAGACAAATGAAACCTGGAAAAACCTCGCTGCCTTTCTGGATGAATGTGAATCGGCGGAAATGCGGGCGTTCGTCACCGAAGCCGTGGCCGAGGACCGCAAAATTCCGAATCCCGACCAGCAAATGACCGATGTGACGCTGAAATTGAGGAATCAATTTCTCGACCGCCAGATTGCCGCGCTCACGCAAAAAGCCAGCCAGCCGGATACTGCCGAAGCCGAAAAGGTTGAATTGCTTCGCCAGCAGCAGAACTTGCGTCAGCAAAAACGCTCCCCTCTAAAGTGAGGGAAAACCTGATAACCGGCGGGTGGTAAGGAAGTCGGAATGTCATTAATACCTTTTAGCAAGGTACTTAAGTCAATACGATTAATGTAATAGCTATTACAAGAATTGTAATATTCGCATGGCAGCAGTGCATCGTTATTCAAGGCCGTTTGCAGTTAAAATATCAGCTTTCCGACAGTTGGTTCACTTCGCTCCCTGGTCAATCCAGGCGCGGATGAGGCCGATTTGGTCGGCGGTAAGCGGCCCGATATTCGCCTTGTTGTGCGGCGGCGGCATCCAGGAATCGTGGTCGGATGTCGTATGCGCGACACATTTGACCATGAGACTGTTCGCGCTGTCGCCGGGCGTGATGACCTTGCCGTCCTTGCTGCCTTTGAGCGCGTTTGCCAGCGTGTCGAGCCTGAGATGAGCCTTCGGCTTTTCGCCGCTGTGACATTTGATGCACGACGCGTCGAAAATGGGTTTGATGTCAGTGGCATAAGTCAGGCCGGTTTTCGTTGAAGCCGGCGGCAATTGGGCGGGATCGGCGGCCAATGCCGGCGTCAGCCCGGACACGGCAACCAGTGCGAAGGTCAACTTGATCAAGGTCGTTATTTTCATAGGCTCAGTTAATTTACAGACAATTTGAGCTTAAGACGCCCGAAGTGTCAAAAGGTTTCCAGCAAACATCGTTTCAAGTTGCCGAAGGCCGGCTTGCGAACGGTTTGTACCTGCGCCAACCTTGCCGGGTGAACGGAGACAATTTTTCTGACGCGGTGCTGCTGGTCCTGGGCCACGGCACGACGCAGAATGAAAATTCTGCTGCACCGGTCTTTCAGCACGCGGCGGAATTGCGTCGCCGGAAAATTTTCGGCGCCGTCCACGAGGCGTTCTGGAAGCAGGAACCGCACATCAAAACAGTCCTGGCCGAACTTACCGCGCCAAGAGTGTTCATCGTACCGCTGTTCATCAGCGAAGGCTACTTCAGCACCGACGTCATCCCGCGCGAACTTGGCTTTACTGGCCGCTCGTCACTCGTCACTCGTCACTCGTCACTCCATTACTGCCTTCCCGTCGGCACCCACGACAGCATGACCCGGGTGCTGCTGGCGCGGGCCCGGCAGATGGTCGAACAGTTTCCCTTCCCGCGCGCACCCAGGCCGCAGGACATCACGCTGTTCATCGCCGGACACGGCACGGAGAAAAATGCGAACTCGCGCAAGGCCATCGAGCGCCAGGCGGAATTGATCCGGGTGATGAATCTTTACGCCGATGTCCAGGTTATTTTCATGGAGGAATCGCCACGCATCGCCGATTGCTACCAACTGGCCCGGACGAAAAATCTGGTGGTGGTGCCGTTTTTCATCAGCGACGGCTTGCACACACAACAGGACATTCCGGTGATGCTGGGCGAATCGAAAAAAATCGTCGAACAACGCCTGGCCGCCGGGCAGCTGCCCTGGCGCAATCCCACCGAAAAAAACGGCCGGCTCGTCTGGTATGCTCCTGCTATTGGCAGTGAACCGCAGATTGCGGACGTGATTCTGGAACGGGTGCGGGAGGTGGCACAACTTGCCGCTTGAAACTTGATACTTGAAACTTGAAACTCAGGGCGTGCGATTCAGGAAAATTACCATCATCGGCGTCGGGCTGCTCGGCGGGTCCATCGGACTGGCCGTCCGGCGCCGGAAACTCGCGCGCCTGACCGCGGGCTTCGTCCGTCGCGCCGCGAGCCTGAAGGATTGTGAACGGGCGGGCGCGATGGATTTTGCCACCACCGACTTACCGGCGGCGGTCTGGGACGCCGACCTGGTGATTCTTTGCACACCGCTGGCGCAGATGCGTTCGCTGGTCGAACGCATGCTGCCGGCGCTGAAGCCGGGTGCCATTGTCACCGACGTCGGCAGCGTCAAGACCGGCGTGGTGCGGGAATTGGAACCACTCATTGCCCATGCCAGCGCGCATTTCGTGGGTAGTCATCCGATGGCCGGGGCGGAAAAAACCGGTGTGCTTGCCGCGCGCGCCGATTTGTTCGTCAACACCGTTTGCGTGGTGACGCCGACGCGCAACACGAACCGGCCCGCGTTGCGAAAAGTCGAACAATTCTGGAAATCGCTCGGTTCGCGGGTGCTGGAACTGGCAACGGAAACCCACGACGCTCTGGTGAGCCGGTCGAGCCATTTGCCGCACGTGATTGCCGCCACGCTCGCCAGTCATGTCATGAATCCCGCCCGGCCGAAACATCAGGCGGCGTTGTGCGCGAACGGATTTCGCGACACGACGCGCATCGCCTCCGGCTCGCCCGAGATGTGGCGAGACATCGCGCTGGCCAACCGGAAAAATCTCGACCGGTCGCTGGACGCTTTCATCGCCGATTTGAAGAAATTTCAGCGCGTGCTGAAGAACGGCGACACAGCCGCCATCACCAGATTTTTTGAGACGGCCAAGCAGCGCCGGGACAAGTGGTGCGCTGGCTGCGCCTCACGTTCTCCCGAATGAAAGAAGTGTTGCGTATAACGTGGTGCGTCAAGCAAAGGGCTGCGTCTCCGATGACTACTTGACGCAACACGGAACATGCACAAAAACGGAAAATGGCTCTGCCCGATTTGATCGAAATTGTGCCGCTGAACAAACCGGTGCGCGCGGAAATCACCGTGCCCGGCTCGAAGAGTATCACAAACCGCGCGCTCATCCTCGCGGCGCTGGCGGATGGCGAGGTGACCCTCCAGGGCGCGCTCTGGAGCGAGGACACGCAAATCATGGTCGAATGCTTACAGGCTCTCGGCTTCATGGTGAACGTCGCGCCCGACCCCGACGAAATCTGCAATCGCACCATCACGGTGTACGGGCAGGGCGGAAAAGTCCCCGGTGGCGGGACGAAGGAGAATCCGCTGGAACTGTTCGTGGGCAATGCAGGAACGGCGGCGCGGTTTCTGGCGGCGTTGGTGTGTCTGGGCAAAGGCGTTTACCGGTTGCACGGCGTGCCGCGCATGCATGAACGCCCGCAAAAGGCGCTGTTCGACGCACTGAGGCAGCTTGGTTATCGCGTGGATTCATCGAACGACAAATTGCCGGCGGTGATTTTCGGGAATCCAGAATCCAGAATCCAGAATCCAGTCCACTCCTGCACTGTCAGCATCGAGGAAAGCTCGCAGTTCGCATCGGCGCTGCTGCTTTGCGCCAAACAAGGCGGGTGGGAAATTCAAATTACCGGAAAAAATGACGAGGAATCTCCATATATTGAAATGACCAAACAGATGTGCGCCGACCGCCTAGCATCTAACACTGAATTTGCAGCGGTGCAACTTGATGCTTCTAGCGCGAGTTATATTTGGGCAGCTAGGTGGGTGTCGGATAGTTTGTTGAGACAGATGTCCGACTGGATTAAAGTCAAAAATTGGAGCCATTTTCGAATTAGGCAGGTCGATGCCAATTTCCCGATGTTTTTTTCGCAAATGTTTGATCCAATAAATCGGAGAATGACAGTGTCGCGAAAATCTGAGTTAGGTGACAGCATTATGACAGCCATTGTCATGGCGCCTTTTGCCAGTCATTTGATGCAATTTATCGATCTTCATCCATTACGCGGCCAGGAATGCGAACGCGTGGTGGCGCTGCGGACGGAATTGACCAGGTGCGGCGCGAAGGTGGTCGAGGAAGACGATACGCTGACGGTTTATCCATCCGAACTTCACGGGGCGGAGATTGAGACGTACAATGATCATCGCATGGCGATGTGTTTTGCGATTCTGGGATTGAAAATGCCGGGCATAAAAATCAAGAATCCGGCCTGCGTGAAAAAGACGTTCCCGAATTTTTTCCAGAAACTCGCTGCGCCGCCGCCGAAAGGTCTGGGCGCGGAAATTTGGGAAATTAAAGACGGTCAGCGGACGCGAAAGTTGTCCGGCAACGACCTTTTTGCCGATTAGGATTAAGATTAAGATTTTCCGAAACTTGAAACTGAAAACTTGAAACATCCCATTGTCATAGCAATTGACGGGACGAGCGCGAGCGGCAAGAGCACCAACGCCAGGCTTGTGGCGAAAGCGCTCGGCTACGTTTATGTGGATACCGGCGCCATGTACCGCACGCTGGCGTGGCATTGCCTGCAAAAGCAGATTGATGTGCATGACGCCAAAGCCGTCGCCGCCGCCTGCCGCAAATGGAAAACGTCACTGGTATGCGTTGAAAACCGGGTGCGATTGCTCGTGGACGGTTATTATCCCGAGAGAGAAATCCGCACCGCCGAAACCAGCGCCGCCGTGCCGCACGTGGCCGCCGTGCCTCAGGTGCGCAAATGGATGGTGAAACGCCAGCGCGAGTGCATCCAGTTCGGCAATCTGGTCATGGAAGGGCGCGACATTGGGACGAATGTTTTTCCCGAAACCGATTTCAAATTTTATCTCGATGCGAAATTGGAAGAGCGCTCGCGTCGCCGCGCTGCCGACGGCGTCCAGGAAAATCTCGCGGCGCGCGACCAGTGGGACAGCCAGCGCGCAACGGCGCCGCTGATGATTGCGCTGGGCGCCAAAGTCATCAACAATTCCAACCTGACTGCGGAACAGACAAGCGCTGTTATCCTTGAAGAAATCCGCAAAAAGCTGGCCTTGGGGAAATGACTAATTCCTAAACCATAATGACGAAAGAAGCCCGAAGCCCGAATTGGCAGCCCGACCACTACGTTGGTCATTTGGTCATTTGGAAATTCTTTAGTCATTCGGATTTAGGATTTAGTCATTCCGCCCGGCGGTATGGTTTAGAAATCAGTCATTTCGCATGAACCTCAGCTACCGCCTCGGCTGGCTTGGATTCCGGGTGATGTACCGGTTCTATTTCCGTTGGCACGTCTTCAACGCGGAGCGGGTGCCGCTGACCGGTCCGGTCATTCTGGCGTGCAATCACGCGAGCTTTCTGGACCCGCCGCTGGTCGGATCCGGTTTGCGCCGGGGCATCAATTATCTGGCGCGCGAAAGTTTGTTCCGCTTTCCCGGCATGGGCGCGTTGTTGCGTTCGTGGCAGGTGGTGCCGGTGGACCGCGACGGCGGCGGCGCGGCGGGGTTGAAAGCCATTCTTGACCGGTTGCTCGCCGGTGGCGCGATTATTTTGTTTCCCGAAGGCACGCGGACATTTGACGGGCAGTTGCAGCCGGCGCGTTCGGGCATCGGGCTGACAGTCATCAAATCCACCGCGCCGGTCGTGCCGGTGCGGACGTTTGGCACCTTCGAGGCTTATGGCCGGCACGTCAAAATTCCCAAGCCGATTTCCGTGGCAGTGAAATACGGCCAGCCGATGCGGTTCGAAAAATTGCGGGCCGAGGCCAAAACGTGTTCCAAGGCGCGGCTCAAGGAAATCTACCAGGAAGTCGCTAACGAAATCATGGCGGCGATTGCGAAGCTGGAGCCGAAGGAAGATTGATTTCCGGAGGGTGGAGTTATACGACGCTCTGAATCGCCAAAAAGTTTTGGGGCTCGTGGAACTCGCCCCTCCGAATTAAGTCAAATTCCGAGGTTTGACAGGGTATTGCTGATGGCGTTGACGATTTGGACGAGTTTGGGATGCGATTTTTCGAAGCCATCCACGGACGAGCGCAATCCCTGAAGAGAATAGTCCAGCGATTGGGGATTTTGCCGGCTGCGCGTGGCTTCGTGGGCGGAAATCCGGGCGAAGCCGGCGATGCTTTCGGCCTGTTCATCATTCGTTTTGGCCAGCGCGCCGACCTCGGACTTGAGCTGCCCGAGCAACTGCAACAGTTCGCGTTTCCGGTCTTCGTTCACGGCGTCCGCCCCGCGAATCTTTGCCTCAATCTCGCCAATCGTTTTTTTGATCATGATTTCCGTTTCAAGATTATCCGTTGCCGCAAATTCGGCAAGGACACAGAATAACTGGCCGTGCTCCAACCTGGCTGTTGTAGTGTCGGCGCTCCGCGCCGATTTCGAGCCGGAGGCTCGACCGTACACTAAAGAGCGGCTCGCGAGTACGCTCACCCCACCAGCCTTTCAGTAAAACCGGTGGAAACCATAAGGTCTAACCTTGGTTTTTACCAGCGTCCGACGCGCGGCAGGGCCGGGCGGACCAGTTCCCAGATATTTTCGCAGACAACATCCACCGCACCCACGCCGTTCACCACGCGCACGCGGTTCGGTTCCGCGGCGGCAATGGCTTCATAACCCCGGGCCACACGCTCAAAAAAGTATCGGTCGCCTTCCTCAAGCCGGTCGCGGACAAACGGCAGGGTGGCCTGGCGCGAGGCGAGGCGTTCGGCGCTGACTTCCGGCGGCACGTGCAGCAGCAGGGTTAGATTGGGCCGCGTGTCGCCGACGGCAAAATCAATCACACTCTTGACCAGTGCCAGATCCAATCCGCGTCCGTAGCCCTGATACGCCGTCGTCGAATCGTAGAAACGGTCGCACAGGACAATTTCGCCGACGGCCAGGGCAGGGCGGATGGTTTCGCGGACGAGTTGTGCCCGGCTGGCGTTCATCAGCAGCAATTCGGTTTCGAAGGTCATCGTCACATTCGCCTTGCTGTGCTTGAGCGTATGGCGGATTTCCTCGCCGATGGGCGTACCGCCGGGCTCGCGCAACACGCGCACGCGATGTCCGAGCGCGCGCAACCGTTCGGCCAGCAGTTCGATCTGCGTGGATTTGCCGCAGCCTTCCGTGCCTTCAAAGGTGATGAACAAGCTTTTCATTCCGGTTTTGGGAACATTGAACACCGAACGCTGAACGCCGAACATCGAAGTTGGAAAAAATTCGATGTTCGGAGTTCGATGTTGAATGTTCGATGTTTTTTCAAGTTTTGACTTAAACTTTCTTCAGCTTCGGTCCTTTCGCCGTATCTTCAATGGCCCAGCCTTTGGCCTTCAATTCGTTGCGGATCGCATCGGCGCGCTTGAAATCCTTCGCTTTCTTGGCAGCGGTCCGCGCCTCGGCCAGCGCCAGAATGTCTGCCGGAATTTCCGCCTCGGATTTTGTGCCAATACCGAGCACGGAATCAACCTTTTCCCAGGCAGCCAGTGCTGAAGCTGCGTCGTTTGCGCTCAATGAATGTTCGGCGAGGCGTTTGTTGGTTTCGCGCACCCAGTCAAACACGGCGGCCCAGGCGGCGGAAATGTTCAGGTCATCGTCGAGCGCGGCGGAGAAACGCGCGATCAAGTCAATTGGAGCGCTGAGCACTGTCTCGGCATGTTGTTGTCCGGTGTTAACCTTGGAACGAGCCGGGGCGGTGCCCGGCGTTCCGGCCGCTTCGCGCAACTTGCCAAGGCATTCGTCAATCCGGGCCAGCGCGGTGCGCGCGCCGTGCAGGCCGTCGAGCGTGAAGTTGAACGTCTCGCGGTAATGCGCGGTGAGCAGGCCGTAACGGATTTCCCGGCCGGTGAAACCTTTGGCCAGCAAATCGCGCAGCGTGAAAAAATTGCCGAGCGACTTGCTCATTTTTTTGCCTTCGACCAGCAGATGCGCGCCGTGCAGCCAGTGTTTGACGAACGGTCTGCCGGTGGCGCCCTCGCTTTGAGCAATTTCGTCCTCGTGATGCGGGAAAATCAGGTCCTCGCCGCCGAGGTGCAAATCGAAGCTCGGGCCGAGAATTTTCGTGCTCATCGCGCTGCACTCGATATGCCAGCCGGGCCGGCCATCGCCGAACGGGCCGGGCCAGAAAACATCGCCATCCTCCGGCACGCGCGCCTTCCAGAGTGCGAAGTCGGCGACGGATTCCTTGGCGTATTCGTCGCTCTTGACGCGTTCACCCGCCTTCATTTCGTCGAAGTTGAGCTTGAGCAACTGGCCATAGGTACAGCCGCAGCCGCGGTATTTTTCGATGCTGAAATAAACCGAGCCGTCCGCCGCCTGGTAGGCAATGCCGCGCGCAACGAGTCTTTCGATGAGCGAAATGATATCGGCGATGTGTTCGGTGGCGTGCGGCGTGTGGTGGGGCAGGCGGCAGTTAAGCGTTTTCAAGTCCTCGAGGAACGCCGCTTCATACCGGCCGGTGAAATCGCGCAGGGAGGTTTTGGTTTCCCGGACGCGTTTGATGATTTTGTCCTCGACGTCCGTGATGTTCATCACGTGGTTGACGGCGTAACCCTTGAATTCGAGCGTGCGCCGGACAAGATCGCCGAAGACGAACGTGCGCCAGTTGCCGATGTGGGCAAAGTCATAGACCGTCGGCCCGCAGCAATACATGCCGACTTTTTTGCCCGCGGGATCCAGCGGCACGAACTCTTGGATTGAGCGCGACAGGGTATTGAACAATTTCAGGGACATTTGTGTCTGCGCAAATTAAGCCGGAGCGCGCGAAAGGAAAGCGGAAATTATTTTAGAAATCTTTTTTAGCCGCTTGCCAAATCATCATTCCGGCGCCAAACTTGGCAAAACAGGTATTAAAAACTGAAATCAATAAAAGAAGCACATGAGCAACGAGGCGAAACTGGAAATGGACGGGAAGGCATACACCCTGGCGACCGTCGAAGGCAGCGAAGGCGAAAAGGCGGTGGATATTTCGTCACTGCGGGCGAACACGGGCTATATCACGCTGGACGACGGTTACGGCAATACCGGCTCGTGCGTCAGCAAAATCACCTTTATTGACGGCGACAAGGGCATTCTGCGCTATCGCGGCATTCCCATCGAGGAACTGGCGGAGAAGTCCAATTTCGTCGAAACGGCCTATCTCATCATTTACGGCGACCTGCCGAACCGCGCGCAGATGAAGCGGTTTTCGGATTTGCTCACCGAGAACCAGTTCCTGCACGAGGACATGAAGTTCCATTTCGAGGGATTTCCGACGGGCGCGCATCCGATGGCGATTTTGTCGGCGATGATCAACGCGTCGAGCTGTTTCGACGAGGAACTCATGCACTGGCAATGGGGCAAAGCAAAACAATTCGATTTGTACGTGGCCCGGCTGATTTCGCAGGTGCGGACGATTGCGGCGTATTCCTACCGTAAATCGCGCGGGTTGCCGTTGATTTATCCGAAGAAGGCCTACAAATACACGGCGAATTTCCTGCACATGCTGTTCTCAATGCCGTACGAGGATTTTGAGTTAAAACCGGAGGTGGTCAAAGCGCTGGACCTGATCTTCCTGTTGCACGCGGACCACGAGCAAAACTGCTCCACGTCCACGGTGCGCATGGTGGCGTCGAGCCAGGCGAACCTGTTTGCCAGCTGCGCGGCGGGCGTGTGCGCATTGTGGGGACCGTTGCACGGCGGGGCGAACCAGCAGGTAATTGAGATGCTGGAGGAAATCCACCGCACCGGCGACGACGGCTCGAAATTCATCGCGTCGGCCAAGGACAAGAACAGCGGCAAGAAGCTCATGGGTTTCGGCCACCGGGTGTATAAAAATTACGATCCGCGCGCGAAAATCATCAAGCGGGCATGCGACGACGTCTTGTCCAAGTTGAGCATTGCTGACCCGTTGTTGGACATCGCCAAGAATTTGGAAGAGGCGGCACTCAAGGATTCGTATTTCATCGAGCGCAAGCTCTATCCGAACGTGGATTTTTACAGCGGCATCATCATGCGCGCCCTCGGTATCCCCGTGGAGATGTTCACCGTGATTTTTGCGATTGGCCGGATGCCCGGCTGGATTGCGAATTACAAGGAAATCATGGAGGAGCCAAAGAGCCGCATTTACCGGCCGCGCCAGATTTACACCGGGCGCACGTTGAACCATTACGTGCCCCTGGCGGAACGCAAGTAAATACAAGGCAAATTCGCGGTTTTTTTGCGGCTTTGTCTGTAAATTTGACGGCAAAAACGCCGCGAAAAGGCATGCATCCTGCTGATTTCAGCATGCAATAACCATGAAGAAGATTCTGGTCATAGACGACGAGGAATGGTTGCGCGAGATGATTTATCTCGCGCTCAAGCAAAAGGGCTTTGAAGTCATTGAAGCGGTCAACGGCGCGGACGGCATTGAAAAGGCCCGCAAAGAATTGCCCGACCTCATCCTCTGCGACGTGAACATGGAAAAGGTGGACGGCTACCTGACGCTCTCCTCGTTACGCACGGAAGCGCCCACGGCCTCCATTCCGTTCATCCTGATGACCGGTCTCGCCGACAACGCGGGCATGCGGCACGGCATGGAACTGGGCGCCGACGATTATCTGCCCAAGCCGTTTACCACCGACGCGCTTTATGCCGCCGTCGATGCGCGCCTGAAAAAGGCCCAGACCGTCCGCGACGAAGCCGAGCGCAAGCTCGCCCATTTGCGCGACAACATCAGCCTGATGTTGCCGCACGAATTGCGCACGCCGCTCAACGGCATTCTCGCCTACGGCGAAATCCTCGCGGCCGACGCCACCAAGCTCAAACCCGCCGAGATCGCCGAAATGGGCCACGTCGTTCACCAGTCCGGCAAACGGCTGGAACGGCTCATCGAGAACTTTTTGATTTACGCGCAACTGGAATTGATTGCGGCCGATCCGAAGAACGTCAACGCGTTGCGATTGGGCCGGACGGAGCATCCCACCGCACTGATTGAGAAGCAAGCCACCGCCCAAGCCGCGTTCGCGAATCGTTCGGGGGACCTGTCCTTCGAACTGGCGGACATTCCGCTGCCGATGGCCGAAGAATATCTCAGCAAGGTGGTGGATGAACTTGTGCAAAACGCCTTCAAATTTTCCGAGCCCGGCACGGCTGTCCGCCTGTCGTTGAGCGAAGCGTTCAACACCATCACGCTGGCCATCAGTGACCAGGGCCGCGGGTTCACCACCGAGCAAATCACGCGGGTGGGTGCTTACATGCAATTTGACCGCACGATGCAGGAGCAGCAGGGGTTGGGGCTCGGTCTGACCATCGCCAAGCGGCTGGTTTCCCTGCACGGCGGAACGCTTTCCATCGTAAGCGAACCGAGCATGGGTGCGGTCATCTCCGCCAAGTTCCCCAAGACGAAGGTCGAAGTGCCGGCGGGAACGCCCGCGTGACGGAGCGATAAAGCTTCAGAACGGCAATTTCCCGTAGAGCGAACGCAATCCGCGTTCCGCGAATTCGCTTGCCAGAAACACCAATACCATTGCCACCAGCGGCGCGAAATCCACCTTGCCGGCCCGCAGGGGGATTCCCCGCAGGAGCGACAGCAGGGTTCGCGCTTCGGCATTTACGTAAGGCCAAATTGGATGCTTGCCGAAATAAATGTAGCTGTTCAAGAGATGCAGAACGAGCAGGGCGCCGATGAGATATTTCCAGGTCAGGTAACTGCCCAGCCCGATGACCAATGATTCTTCGATACGATGTGCCGGTGAGACGAGGGGAGGGATGATGTTCAACCACGCCAGCAGCCAACTGGCCAGCCACCAAAGGACTGCTGTGACCAACAGCGGCAGGAGCAGTTTCATTCCTTGCGGCCAACGATCGATTGCTCCGAGAGGCATTCGCACCAGCCGGTGAAAGGGCAGGGGTTCCGGCCCGGCCAGGATGGAAAGCAGCAACAGCCAGAGATAAAACACGCCCAACGTCAGCCCGAAGCTGAAAAAGGAAAACAACAGGATGCGTCCGAAGGAGTCGCTGCGGAACGAGGGTTCGGTGACGACCAGATTAAGCGTTCCCGCCGCCCAGCCCACGCCCGCGCCGATTTGCCAGTAAAGCACCGCCCGCAGCAGCAGCAACCCGCCCAGCGCCGCCAGCAAATGCCATCGCCGCAGCCGCCGCGGCTCGGCCCGCCGTAACGTGCCAATCAGCGTCGCCGGCGTCCGGTGGCCGAGGGGATCGAAGCGGACCGACCGCCAGTTCAACCACAGCAACAGACCCGCCAGGTTCAGAATGAAGTCAATCAGGGCCATGAAAACTTGATGCGTATTACGTAGTGCGGGTTACGTCAAGCAAGGATCGTGCGTCGATGCTTGATGTACCACGCAACACGCACCACGACTCACATCATCTTCAGCAACGTGTCCGCCATCTCGGACGGCGTGGCAGCCACGCCAATACCGGCGGCCTTGAACGCCGCGATTTTTGCCGCCGCCGTCCCTTTGCCGCCGCTGATGATGGCGCCGGCATGGCCCATGCGGCGGCCCGGCGGCGCGGTCGCTCCGGCGATAAATCCCGCCACCGGCTTTTTGCAATTCTTTCTAATCCACGCGGCCGCTTCTTCCTCGGCGCTGCCGCCAATTTCGCCGATGACCAGAATGCCGTGCGTATCCGGGTCATCGTTGAACAATTTGATTACCTCCAGGTGCGAAAGCCCGGGGACCGGGTCGCCGCCGATGCCAATGCAGGTGCTTTGGCCTACGCCGCGGGTGGTGAGTTGCCAAACGGCCTCGTACGTCAACGTGCCGCTGCGTGAAACGACGCCAATATGGCCTTTTTTATGAATGTAACCGGGCGAAATACCGATGCGGCAACCGCCGCAAGAGTCTTTCCCATCACCGGGCGTGACGATACCCGGACAATTCGGGCCGATAAGGCGCGTCCTGCCATTGCCGGCCATCGCGCGCTTCACCCGGATCATATCGCGCACGGGAATGCCTTCGGTGATGGCCACCACCAGTTCCAGGCCGGCGTCCGCGCCTTCCAGAATCGCGTCGGCGGCAAAAGCGGCCGGAACAAAAACGGCGGAAGCCGTGGCGCCGGTTTGTTTCACCGCCTCGGCCACCGTGTCGAAAATGGGGACTTTCTTTCTGCCGTGCTCGAACCTCTGGCCGCCCTTGCCGGGGGTGACGCCGGCGACGACCTGCGTGCCGTAATCAATCGAGAGTTGCGCATGCCGCGCGCCGAAGCTGCCGGTAATGCCCTGGATGAGGACCTTGGTGTCGGGTTTGACGAGAATGGACATGAGGAATTTTTGATTTCAGATTTGCGATTTACGATTTGTTCCGTTTGTGAATGCAAATCGTGTTGCTGTCGGGATCGGAAATGGATGCCATGCGGCAAACGGGCGTGGCAAACGGTTCCATTCGGAACTTTACGCCGTTGGCGCGCAAATGCGCAATGGCCGCATCGAAATCCTCCACTTCCAGTGCCACGGAACAGCCGTCCGGCCGCGGTTTCCAATCCGGCGCACCGGCGCCAAGGGAAAGCGTACCGGTGGCGATATCGTACTCGGTCCATTGCATCCCGCCGGGTTCGCCGACGGTGAAGGCGGGTTTCAAGCCAAGCACACTTTCGTAAAATTTCCGCGCCCCGGCCATGTCGGTCACCGGATAACAACTGAACGCGATTTCGATGACTTTCAGCATAAGGATGATGGTTTATTGATTGGCTTACTTCGTTTCGTACCTGCGTTATTTAACCGGCCAGCTCAGGCTGGACAGGAATGAGTTGATTTCGTTCGTGGCCCGGTCCTGGGCCGCCGCCGGGTAGGTGATCCGGTATTCGACATATTGCCGGTCATTCGCCAGAAACATGACGCCGGGTTCAATCAAAAACAAATAAAGCTCGGACAAGCAATCCTGGTTGGACACCCCGAACCGGTACGCCAGCGAATAAACCGCTTTTTTGCCCTGGAAATAGTTCTTTCCCTGCACGATTTCACACGGTCCCTCCGAGACCAGGCGGGCATCCGAATGTGCTCGTGTAATTGCCAGCTTGTGCAGTTGAAATTCGCGGTCGAGCAGAGCATTGCTGACGTTCTGCAATCGTGGTGCAGGCAACAGCGAAACATTTTCAGGCGCCGGATAGACATACACCGTTGCGGCCACGGGCGTGGGACTGTTGTAGCCGACGGAAATATCCTTGCCGGCAGGGTCGAATTCATGGGCCCCGATATAGTGGAATTTCCCAATTTGTCTGGGAAACGAAAATTTTGAATAGCGGTGGACATAGGCGATACCACCCCTCGTCGCGTCTCCCTTATCATGCGCCGGATCGGTCGTTTCGCATCCCCAAAGGCAAACGCACAACGGCAATACCACGATGCGCAGGAGATTTCCCATCTTATTTTGCAACTGCCTTGACCACTTTCTGCGCCGCGTCGGCCATCGAATCACCGGTGATAATGGCCACGCCGGATTCGGCCAGGGATTTCTTGCCGGCGGCGACGTTGTTGCCTTCCAGCCGGACGACCAGCGGCAGTTTCAGCCCGGTTTCCTTTACCGCCGCGACGATGCCGGTGGCGATGACGTTGCAATCCATGATGCCGCCGAAAATGTTCACCAGAATTCCCTTCACATTCGGGTCGCTCAGGATGATTTTGAATGCCGCCGTGACCTGTTCCTTGCTCGCGCCGCCGCCCACATCCAGAAAATTCGCCGGCATCCCGCCGAAATGCTGGATGATGTCCATCGTGGCCATCGCCAGCCCGGCGCCGTTGACGAGGCAGGCGATCTTGCCGTCGAGTTTGATGTAATTGAGGCTGAACTTGCTGGCCTCGATTTCCAACGGCGCTTCCTCGTTCAAATCGCGCATTTCCTGGATGTCCTTGTGGCGGTAAAGCGCATTGTCATCCAGCGAAATCTTGGCGTCCAGCGCCACCACCGTCTCCCTGCCGTCCGGCAATTCCACGACGCACATCGGATTGATTTCCACCAGCGACGCGTCGCAATCCCACCACGTGTTAAAAACGCCGGTGACGAATTTGGCGGCGGCATTGAACAAATCGCCCTTCAACCCGAAAGCAGCGGCGATTTTGCGCGCCTGATACGGCATGATGCCCACCGCGGGGTCAATCCACTCCTTGAAAATCTTCTCCGGTGTTTTGGCGGCGACCTCTTCAATATCCATGCCGCCTTCGGTGCTGGCCATGACGAGTGGCCGGCCTACGGCACGGTCAAGCAGCACGGCGAGATAAAATTCCCGTTTGATTTTCGCGCCGCTGGCAATGAGCAACGTCTGCACCCGGCGGCCGTCGGGCCCGGTTTGTTTGGTGACGAGCACCTGGCCCAGCATTTTTTCGGCGAAACCAACCGCTTCGTTCACCGATGCCGCCACTTTCACGCCGCCTTGAAAACCGGTCTGGAAAGTGCCTTTGCCGCGGCCGCCGGCGTGGATCTGGGATTTGACGACCACCTTCGCGCTGCCGCTGGCGACGATTTTTTCCGCCGCGGCACGGACTTCGTCGGGCGAACGGGCAGGGATTTCCAGCGGGACGGCGACACCGCATTGGGCGAGCAATTGTTTGGCCTGATATTCGTGAATGTTCATTTCAAAAATTTACCCGACGCATTAAAAACGATTGTGACCGGAAATCAAACTTTTATCGCTGGCGAAACAGGAAGGCGGGCAGCCGGTTATCTGGCTTTTACGTAAACGTCGTAAAGCAGCCTGGCCGTAATGGCCAGGACCATCAAAATAAAAATGGGCCGGATGAATTTTGCGCCTTTGGCCACCACCATGCGCGACCCGAGGCGCGCCCCCAGAAGCTGGCCCACGCCCATCGTCAGTCCCTCGGCGAATAAAACATGTCCGCCCAACAGGAAAAACAGCAGCGAACTGAGGTTGCTGGAGAAATTCATGACCTTCGTGTAGCCGGTGGCTTTCACAAGATTGAAGCCCAGACCCAGCACGAACGCCATGGCCCAGAACGTACCTGTGCCCGGCCCGAAAAAGCCGTCGTAAAAACCGAGCAACAGTCCAAAGCCCACGTTGAACCATGTTCGCGTCAGGCGCGGACGTGCGGCGGCGGCGCCGAGGTCCGGCTTCAGGAGAAAATAAATGGCCACGGCGATCAGCAAGACCGGGATGGCGCGCATCAGAAAATCCTGAGACAGCCGTTGCACGAACCATGTGCCCAGCGCCGCACCGAGGAAAGTAACGGCAAATCCCAGCTTGCATTCGGACGGCGACACCGTTCCAGCGCGGGCATAATGCCACGCGGCGCTGCCGGAGCCGAACGTGGCCTGGAGCTTGTTCGTGCCGAGGGCGAGCTTGGGGTCAATTCCCAGGTTCATCAGCACCGGCAAGGTGATCAAACCGCCGCCGCCGGCGACCGAATCCACGAATCCGGCCACGAGTCCCGTCCCGAAAAGCAGCGACAGATGCCAAAGCTCAACCATATGGCGAAGGTAACGCCGCCGCGCGTCAGGCTAAAGCAGAAAGCCGGTGGAAATTGGAGGTTGAAGGTGGCAGATGGTAGATGCACGGTGGCCGAAATAGGAAATGCATTTAAAGACCGCCGATCAATGGATGCTTGCGTGGGTGGCCGTCACCAGCGCCTCGGCTTTTCTCCTGTTCGGATTCGATAAGTGGCGCGCCGGACGCACCGGCCGTCGCCGCGTCGCGGAATCCTCCCTGTGGCTGGTCAGCGCGCTGGGCGGCTGGCCGGGCGGATTGCTCGGCATCATCGTCTTTCGGCACAAGTCCAGCAAGCCGTCCTTCCGGTTCAAGTTCAGCCTCGCCCTCATCGTCTGGGTCGCGCTCGTCGCCGGAGCGTGGAAGCTGGCCAAAGTCTGAAGCAGCTGGAAAACATCGAACCGCGAACATCCAACGCCGAACATCGAATCAAAACCGGACGCCCGGGATTTTTGTCACAGGTTCAGCCTTTTTTGGCACTTGTACGGTGATATGATTAATACCGGAATGGTGCCGACCATGGAATATAACGACGCGGAGCTGGTGGCGCAGAGTTTGCGCGGCAGCCGCGATGCCTTTGGCCAGATTGTGGCGCGCTATCAGACGCTGATCTGCTCGCTCGCTTACAGCGCCACCGGCAGCCTGACCCAAAGCGAGGATTTGTCGCAGGAGACGTTTGTCACCGCCTGGAAGCAACTGGCCGATTTGCGCGAGCCGGGCAAGCTGCGCGCCTGGCTGTGCGGCATCGTCAGAAATCTCACCCGCCGGTCCCTGCGCGGACAGGAACGCGAACCGGTGCATGCGGCAGAGCCGTTGGACGTCGCGCAGAAATCGCCCGCGCCCGAACCGCACCCATTGGACCAGACCATCAGCCGGGAGGAGGAGGCCATCCTGTGGCGTTCGCTGGAACGCATTCCGGAGACCTACCGCGAACCGCTCATCCTGTTTTACCGCGAACACGAGTCCGTGGAAAAGGTGGCGCAGGTGTTGGATTTGTCCGAGGACGCCGTCCGGCAGCGGCTCGCGCGCGGGCGCAAATTATTGCATGAAAAAGTTGTGGCGTTCGTGGAAGGCGCGTTGCGCCAGACCGCGCCGGGACAGTCATTTGCGGGAACGGTACTCGCGGCGTTGCCACTCAGCGCCGGTGGGGTGGCGACGGCGGGTGTTGGGGCGGCAAAAGGAACTGCGGCAGCCAAGGGCAGCGGCTTGTTATTTTTGCTGAGTCTGCCGTTTATCGCAGTGTTTATCGGCATGCTGGGGGCGGTGGTGACCGTGCAAACCGTCGAGTCGCCGGCTGCACGCCGCCGCGGGTATTGGGTGTTGATCAAATTGTTGCTGCTCGTCGTCGCGTTGGTGATGGTGGAAAATCTGGCGTTCGTTCTAAGGCATCGTTGGCAGTGGAGTGCCGAAACCTTCGCTCTGGTGCGGGTTGGCTACTGGTGGTTCTTTGCCATGATCCTCGCCACGATGCACGCCACCGGCATCCGGCGGCAGCGGAAGTCCAGCCAGGGAACGAACAGCCAGACAATGTCTCCGGCCCGCAAACGGGTCAACGTGCTGGCGTTCTGTGGGATGGCGGTTGGGAGCATGTTGTGGCTGCTTGGCCTGACCTGGCGGATGGGAGACCGGATGTCGGCCGGGATTGTCGCCGCGACTGTCGTGCTGATGTTGGCGTGGGGCCTTGGGTCGGGGGATTTGCCGGGGGAGGATCGGGTGTCAAGATTGCGGATGAGCCGGGTGTTTTTAGGTTTGTGGTGGGGAGTGACTCTCCTGCTGCTGAACTGGCGGTTGGATGTATGGATGGCCACCGTCCGCGGCACGGACCTGGCCGATGCCCATCGCGTCCTGCCGATGTGGATCGTTCACGTGGGCACGGTGCTGCTGCTGCTCTGGGCCGGGTGGTTGATGGCAAAACCGCGGGGCAGTTTGGGAGATGGGGAACGGGAAACATCGAACATTTAACATTCAACATCCAACTCCGATCCGTGATCGGACTTTGAACATACAACATCGAATGGGGAGGCGGCGCGCTACGGAGCGCGCGCCCTACCTGTAAAAAACGGACGCCCCGGCGGTGCGTCCCTACCAGGAATAATTTGCGGCAAAAGTTTTACCCATTTCCGCGCTTGACTTGAACCGTTTTTCCACGAGATATGAAGCCATGTTTACACGAAAAATTCTCTTAACGACTGCCACGTCAATTCTCACCATCGCTGCTGCCGTGGCGCTGGCCCAATCCGTCACCAAACCGATCATGCATTCGTGCGTTTTCAATTTCAGCGATCTCCAGGTTGAAATGAAACCGTCGGGCGAACGCCGGCAAGTGTTCGATTCGTCCACGGCCACGCTCGGCCGGTTGGAATGTCATGTCACCACACTCAATCCGGGCGAAGCGCCGCACGCCGCGCATCATCATCCGGAGGAGGAACTGGTCTTCCTGAAGGAGGGGACGCTCGACGTGATGCAGAACGGCCACACGAACCGGGTGGAAGCCGGCGGGGTGATTTTCTGCGCGGCGAATGAAATGCACGGCTGGCGGAATGTCGGCACCAACCGCGCGGTTTATTATATCGTGAAGTTTGGTGCCTCCACCCCGGCAAAAGCAAAACCCCAGGGTTGAGGTAAGGCGCAAGACCCAGAGTTCGGATTCAGCATTTGCCTTGAACCAATGGCGCGAGGCGGGCAAGTTGACCGGTCAATGAACAAACTGTTTGTCCGGCTCAGGAAATTTGCGCTGCTGCCGGCATTATTTCTGTGCTTCGTCCTGCCGCAGTCGCGCGCCGCCGGCTTCAACGGCCAGAATTATGTGCCGATTGCGGATTGGGCGCGGGCGAACGGCCTGCGTTGCTTCTGGCTCAAACGCGGAGATGAAATCGTGGTCACCAATCGCGCGACCCGCCTGGTTTTTGACAAATACGCGCGCATGGCGGAGATCAACGGAGTTGATGTGGCGCTGTCTTTCCCGGTGGCTTTGGATCACGGCGCCTTGCTCATCGCCCAGATGGACCTCAACACAGCCATCCGGCCGCTGATAAACCCGTCCCGGTTCACTGATTCCAAACGGATCACAACCATCTGCCTCGACCCCGGTCACGGCGGCAAGGATGCCGGCAACCACACCTTCTGGCACAGCGAGAAAACCTACACGCTGGCGCTGGCGCTGGAATTGCGCGACCAGCTCCAACAAGCCGGATTCAACGTCATTCTGACGCGTACCCGGGATACGTATGTGGAATTGCCCGACCGTCCGGCGCTGGCAAACCGGCGCGGGGCGGATTTGTTCGTGAGCCTGCATTTCAACGCCACGCCCACCGGCAAAGACGAGGTCGAAGGCCCGCAGACGTATTGCATCACGCCCGTCGGCGCCAGTTCCACCGATGCGCAGGGCGAAGGCGCCAATTACGGCCCGACCGTGGCCAATCGCGTCGAGCAAAAGAGTTTGCTGCTGGCGTATCAGATGCAGAAATCGCTGGTGCAAAATCTGCATGCCACGGACCGCGGCGTGCGCCGGGCGCGTTACGCGGTTTTGCGGGACGCCACCATGCCGGCCATTTTGATTGAAGGCGGCTACATGACGCATCCGGCTGAAAGCAAAAAGATTTATAATGCGGCGTATCGCCGCCAGATGGCGCAGGCGATAGTGAGGGGCATTCTGGTCTATCAAAGACTGGTTTCGCCGCCGCCGCCAGCCGTACGGTCAACTGTGCCGGCAAAAGCCAGCCACCAACACCAAAGGCTAGATGCTAAAGACTGAAACAAAACGAAATGCGACCGAAATTCGAAGCCATTTTAGCCTTTAGCCTTCAGCCCTCAGCCTTTAGCCTTTGTTTGAGGTGAGCATTACGACCAAGAACGGGGATGATGGCACGACGCAGTTGATGTATGGCCGGCGGGTGCCGAAAACCCATCCACGGATTGAGGCGTGCGGGGCGGTGGACGAATTAAACGCCGCGCTTGGCGTGGCGCACGCCTCGGTGCGTCACGATTTCGTGCGCAACAACCTGCTGCTTATTCAGAAAGACTTGATTATGTTGATGGGCGAGTTGTCCGTCCAGCCGGAGGATCTGGCCCGGTACGTTAAGGACGGCTATAAACTGGTAACGCCGACAATGACCGGAATGCTTGACGCGCTGGTGGGCGAAATCGAGGGGCAAAAAGTGGTTCCCCAAGGCTGGGCAACGCCAGGGGCGACCTCGCCGGGAGCAACCTTGGACCTGGCGCGAACGGTTTGCCGACGGGCAGAACGGCGTGTTTGTATGCTCAAAGACTCGGACGAGTTAAAAAACGCCGAAATTCTGATTTATTTGAACCGCCTGAGTGATTTGCTATGGTTGTTCGCCCGTTGGCTCGAAGCGAAAGCTGAAACCAGGTAGGTGACGAGGTAACGAGTCGTTGGAACCGCACTCCTGACGTCGTGCCCTACAATTGTGTAACTTTATCGTTCAACCGGCATTTTGAACGATAAACCAGATGATTTCGGGACTAGAACAGCCCTGTTGCACCTCTTGAAACAGCCTTGTGAATAAGTCGGGTGTTACTCACCGTCGCCGAACCCGTTTGAATACGACAAAAACCTCGTCTCCAATTCGCTTAAATGACTTCATTTGAAGAGGTAGAGAGTCTGCCAATCGGCAAAAACCTTTGCCATCGGCGATGGTTGGAGCGTTGCGACCACCGAAAATTTTCGGACAAATCGTCAGATACAGTTCATCCACCAAACCCGCCCGGAACAACGCGTCATTCAATCCGCCGCCGCCTTCGCAAAGCAGCCGTTTGACGTTCCGTTTCCGGCGCAGCCAGCAAAATGCCTCGCGAAAATCGATTTCGCGTTTGCCGCAGACCTTCACTTCATCCGCCAAAGGCTGTAACTGGCACAGTTTTGCCTTTGGCGCCAGTTCCGTGGTCAGGATGATGATGGACGAAAATCGGTGTTTGAAGATTTCTGCGGCGGGATTGATCGAGCCGTTGCCGCTGACAATTACACGCAAATTGTACTCTTGCAGTCCATTATCCAGCCGCCGTCGCCTGAATCCGGCCGGGCCGGGTCCCAGGTTGATGGCGGCCGAATCCACCGTGCGCGCCCCGGCCATCACCGCGTCTGCCGTCGCCCGCAATTCCAGCAAGTGCTTGTGGTCGTGCAGGCTGCCGAACGACGACACCGCCCGATTCGCCGTTGCAATTTTTCCGTCCGCCGTCATCGCCATGTTCGCAAGAACAAATGGCAACTTCGGACTTTGAACTTTGAACTTTGAACTCATAATATCAGCATCGCGTCGCCATAGCTGAAGAAGCGGTAACGTTTGCGGATGGCTTCGGCGTAGGCGGCTAAAATCATTTCGCGCCCGCGCGTTTCGCCCGGCGCGGCGAAAGCGCTGACAAGCATCAGCAGAGTGGAGCAGGGGAGATGGAAATTGGTCAACAGCGCGTCCACGATTTGAAATTGAAACGGCGGATAAATGAAAATACGCGTTTTCCCCTTGTAAACATTGAGTTTTCCGTTATTGGTGGCGGCTATGCTTTCCAGTACCCGCACGGTTGTTGTGCCAATGGCAAAGACGCGGTGGCCAGCGCGTTTGGCCTCGTTTACAAGGCGTACAGTCTCTTCGCCAAGCTCAAACCGCTCCTCGTGCATCTTGTGCGCAGCCAGCATTTCGGTTTTCACCGGTGCAAACGTTCCAGGACCGATGTGCAGTGTCACGAAACAGATTTTCACACCGCGCGCACGAATTTCATCCAGTAATTTCCCCGTAAAATGCAGGCCGGCGGTCGGGGCCGCAACCGAACCATCAGTCCGCGCATAAACGGTCTGATAGCGCTCCTTGTCTTCGCCCATTTCCTTCGGATGGGTGCGGGTGATGTACGGCGGCAGGGGAACTTCACCCAACCGATCCAATTCGCGGCGGATGTCAGGTGTGCCGGAAAAGTGCAATCGTCGGTGCCCTTCGGCGTTGATTTCCACGACGGTGGCGCGAATCGGAGCGCTTTGCCGGTTGTCCGGAAATACGATTTGCGTTCCGATTCGGGCGCTTTTGCCGGGGCGTAGCATGACCCACCAGTCGTTGGGCGCCGTTTCTTCGAGCAACAAAACTTCAAATTTGCCGCCGGTCCGGACATTCGTACCGCGAAGCCGGGCGGGAATCACCCGCGAATTGTTGAGAACCAGCACATCGCCGGCGCGAAAATAACCCGGGAAATCCCGAAAGTGGCGATGTTCGACAAGACCGTCGGCGCGACGCAGAATCAGGAGCCGTGATTCATCTCGCCGGGGCGCGGGATGTTGAGCAATCAACACCGGCGGCAGATCGAAATTGAAGTTGGCAGTTCGCACGCAGCGAGTTTCAAGCCTTGGGTTTCAAGTTTCAAGCCGTCATGCCATAAGATTTCAATTTAAACCGTTTAACCCCTGCTTTTTGGGTTGTGAATAACTTCGGAATAAATCGAAAAAAAAGTATTGACATCTGGTGGGGCAAAGTGGATATAAATGGGGCGTTGTGGGGAGAAAAGCAGTCTTGGGTCGGGATTGTGGATATATGAGTACCGCGGTGAATAAAGAGCCGACTTATTACAATTCGCTCTATCGGCATGGAGTGGATGAGAAGCGGCGCGTCCAAATCCCGGCCAAGTGGCGTCCAGACAAACCTGGTACGGAACTGACCTTGATGCTTTGGCCGAAGTCAAAGGAAGGTCCCTGCTTGCGAGTCCTGCCGCCCGTGGAAATGGCCAAAATGGTGAAAGCCATCGACGCGATGTCCAACAGCGACCCCAACAAAGTGGTTTTGAAACGGTTTATCGGCAGTGAGTCGGTGCAGGTGAGCGTGGACAAAGCGGGGCGGATTTGCCTGCCGGAAGGCATGGCCCGCGCGGCGGGCATCAAAGATGAAGCCATCCTGGTCGGGTTGTTGGATCGCTTCGAGATTTGGAATCCGCAGAGCTATGAAAAAGTCAAGGCTTCCGACGCCGTGCTGGCGCAAGAGGCCTTCAAATTGATGGAGTAACATATGAACCTCGGAAAATTATTGGTGGCGGGAAAGAGCATCATCAATGGATGTGCGGAAATTTCGTATCGCACCAACCGGCGCGTCTATCTGCCCAAATTCGGCCCCACGCAAAATGTATTCAAGTTGCCGGAGGAAGCGAAACCGGCGGGATCGGCAGCGGAAACCATCCCCGTCCCGGCTTCCCAAACCGCCGCGCCCGTGGCCGCCAAGACCCAGAAAATACCGCCCTGGCCAAAAGCGTCGAGCGCGACCGCCTGGGCGCGCAAATTGAATCCCATTTCGCTCTGGCGCGGTTTGCCCCCCGCTGCTGCCGTGACCGCCCCGCAGCCGGTTCAATCCGAACTTTTGCTGGACGCCGTGAAAGTCGTGCACAACGACCTCAGCGATGCCGACGTGGAAGTGGTGCCGATCAAGTCCCGCACGGTGGATAAGCCGACCGTGCCGGATTTGCCGCCGCCGGAGAAGTCCTGGGAATTTCTGGCGGAGCGGATGTTTCACGCAACGGTCGATTAACCAACAGGGAACCGATGCGCAGTGCCGGATTTCGTTCACAAAACAGTGATGGCGGCGGAGGTGCTGAACGCCCTAAAGCCGAAACCGGGCGGTCGTTACGCCGACGGGACGCTCGGTGGAGCTGGGCACGCGGCGGCTATCCTGGCCGCGAGCTCGCCGACCGGATGGCTGTTTGGGTGCGATCGCGATGGCATCGCGGTTGAAGCCGCAAAAAAGCGGCTGGCGGAAAAATTTGCCGGACGTTTTGAGGTTCGGCAGGGGAATTTTGCGGAGATGGCCGGATGGATTCCAGCGGGGGAATGCGACGGCGTGGTGCTGGACCTGGGTGTGAGTTCGCCGCAACTGGATTCACCCGAACGTGGATTCAGTTTTCAGCAGGACGGCCCGCTGGATATGCGGATGGACACGCGGCAGGCGCTGACGGCGGCGGATTTGGTGAACGGCCTGGACGCGGAAGAGCTGGCGAAGATTTTCTGGGAATTCGGCGATGAGCGCGAGTCGCGGCGGTTTGCCAGGGCGATTGCGCAGGACCGGGAACGCCGGAAGTTTGAGGCGACGCGGCAACTGGCGGAATTGATCGAACGGCTGAGTCCGCGCCGCGGAAAAAAGGCGCATCCGGCAACGAAGATTTTTCAGGCATTGCGGATTGCGGTGAACGACGAGATGGGTTCTTTGAAACGCGGGTTGGCAGCGGCGGTGACCATTTTGAAGCCGGGCGGCCGGCTGGCCGTTATCACGTTTCATTCGCTGGAAGATCGGGTGGTGAAGGAATTCGGCCGGGAACGGACGCTGGCTTACACGTTTGACGGCGGAGTGGATGTGCCGGAGTTGCGCCGGCCGCGCGCGCCGGAGCTGAAATGGGTGACGCGCAAGGCCATCAAACCCGGTGGGGACGAGTTGAAAGACAATCCGCGCAGCCGCAGCGCGCAATTGCGAGTGCTGGAGAAAATTTAAATGGCTAAAAATCGAAGAAATCAATCGGCGGCAATCCGGTTCGGGCCGGCGCTGAAGGCGCTGTTTTTGTGCCTGTTGATTGCGGGGGCGGCCGTGGGTTATGTCTGGCAGAAAAGCCAGATTTACCAGCTCGGCCAGCAGATCCGGCAGCGCGAAATCCGTCTGGCCCGTTTGCAGAACGACGACCGCAAACTCGGCGACCAGCTTTCCATTTTACGGTCGCCGACGATGCTGAACCGCCGCGTCCATGAATTGAATCTCGGTCTGTTGCCGGCGCAACCGATGCAGGTTTTGCGGCTGGCGGAACCGCCATCCGCATCGCCGGAGAACAAGAATTTGACGCGCCAGTTCGCGGCCACCCGCGGGGGCGCAACGACACAATAACATGAAAATTTTGGCCGCCGCTCGTGACGCCGTCGGGTGAGGAACCGATCGCCGCGGGCGGCTGGCCGTTTTTGCCATGACCAAGCGGCTGCAATTGAAACGGGTGCTGGTTCTGCTGGGACTGCTGTGCCTGGCCTTTGCCGGTCTGGGCGCCCGGCTCGTGGAGTTGCAGGTGTGGCGCCACGATGAACTGGCCGCCAAGGCGCAGCAAAACACCCAGCGCGAGTTCTGGCAGGCCCCGCGCCGGGGCGACATCCTCGACGCGCACGGCAATCTGCTCGCCACGAGTATTTTTGTGAAAACAGTCTGCGCCGATCCGGTCCTGATCGGCAATCAGCAGGCCGCTGTCGCCCATCAACTCGCCCCGCTGCTCCAAATGAGTGAAAGCGATTTGTATCAGCGCCTGCTTCCCCGCCTGATCAAAAATCAAAAAGGGGAAACTGCCACGAACCGTTACGTCGTCCTCCAACACAAGGTTCTGGATGAAACCTGGCAGAAAATCCAACTGACGATGAGCCAGATGTCGTTCGGTGTGGATGAAAGCAAACTGCCGAAAAGTCAACGCGCGTTCTTTTGCGATTTGCGGCAGCACGCGATTTTCACCGACCCGGTGGACGATCAACTGCGCCTGTATCCGAACGGCCCGCTCGCGGCGCACGTGCTCGGCTTCGTGGGAACGGAGAACGGCAACGACCATCTCTCGCAAACGGTTGGCCGCGACGGCGTGGAACTGATGATGAATTCGGCGTTGAGCGGCGTGGCGGGCTGGCGCTTGACGCAAACCGACCGCCAGAAACGCGAACTGGTCGCGTTGCGCGATGAAGATGTCCATGCGCGCGACGGTTTGAACGTCGTGCTCACCATCGACGCGGCAATTCAGAACATTGTCGAAACCGCGCTGGCCGACGCCATGCAAAAACACGCTCCGGTCAGCGCCACGGCCATCGTCACGCGCCCGCGCACGGGCGAGATTCTGGCCATGGCGACGCTGCCGAACTTTGATCCGAATAATCCGGGCGCCGCGACCGCCGATGCGCGCCGCGACCGCGTCATCAGCGATTTGATGGAACCCGGCTCGACGTTCAAAATTGTCGTCGTCTCCGGCGCGTTGAACGAGGGTGTGGTGCGCCTTTCGGACATGTTTGATTGCGAACAGGGGCATTTCGCCTTTGCGGGCCGGGTTTTGCACGACCACGAACCCTACGGCGTGTTGACCACTGAGAGTATCATTACCAAATCGTCAAACATCGGCGCGGCCAAAATCGGTATCCGTCTGGGTGAGGACCGGCTTTACGATTACATGCTGAATTTCGGCTTTGGCCAGCGGACGGGCATTTCTCTGCCGGGCGAAGCCAAGGGTCTGGTGTATCCGGTCAAAGACTGGAGCAAAGTGTCCATCGCGCAGATTCCGATGGGACAGGGCGTGGCGGTGACGCGATTGCAAATGGCCATGGCCATGAGCGCACTGGCAAATGACGGCTGGCTCATGCGGCCGATGCTGGTTGGCCGGCTCGAAGACCGCAACGGGAACGTGGTGCAGCAATACGAACCGCAGCGCGTACGGCAGATCGTCAGCGATTCCACGGATAAATTAATGGTGGAAGCGCTCAAAACCGTCGTATCGCCGGAAGGCACGGCCGCCGGCGCAGCAATGAAAAATTACACCGTGGCTGGCAAAACCGGCACGGCGCAAAAAGTCGAGAACGGCACCTACGCCGAACATAAATTTTATTCCTCGTTTGTCGGATTTTTCCCCGCCGACAATCCGGAGCTTTGCATCTCGGTTGTGCTGGACGATCCGAAGGAAGGTTATTACGGCGGCCAGGTCTGCGGTCCGGTCTTCAAGGAAATTGCCGACCGTTGCGCCAGCTATTTGAACATTGCGCCAGACAAGGATTTGGACCCCAACGCCTCGCCATCGCTGGTGGCGGCGGGTGCTCCTCATCCTTCAGCCGGCCACGGGGTCCGTGAATAACCGGGAGCCATAGGCAGTGGAAACACGTTCTTTGAAATTTGTCGCTGAGGCCTGCGCCGCCGAACTCCGGCGCGGGTCGGCCGAGACCGCCGTGCAGCGGGCCGGTATTGATTCGCGGCAGGTGCAATCAGGCGACTTGTTCTTCGCCATTAAAGGCGAACGCTTCGACGGCCACGATTTTCTGAAAGAAGTCGCGGCCAAAGGCGCCGCCGCCGTGGTGGTGGAACGGGGAAAAATTCCCGCGTCGCTGCCCGATTGCGCGTTGCTGGCGGTGAATGACACCCGGGTGGCACTCGGAATGTTCGCTGCGACCTACCGCCGGGCTTTTGACCTGCCGGTGATTGCTGTCGGCGGTTCCAATGGCAAAACGACGACGAAGGAATTGATCGCGTCGGCTTTGCGGCAAAAGCTGGCCACCGTCTGGAGCGAAGCGAGTTTCAACAACGACATCGGCGTGCCGCTGACGCTGTTGCGCCTGGAAAAATCGCACCAAGCCGCCGTGATCGAGGCCGGTACGAACCATCCGGGCGAACTCGCGCCGCTGGTGAAAATGATCCGGCCGAAATACGGCGTGCTGACGAACGTCGGCCGCGAACATCTGGAATTTTTCGGCGACTTGGCGGGCGTGGCGCAGGAAGAAGGCTGGCTCGCCGAATTGCTGCCGGCGGACGGCAGGCTCTTTGTCAACGGCGACAATGAATGGACCGGGACAATCGTCCGGCGCACGCGCGCAGCGGTCGTGCGCGTCGGACTCGGCGAGAAGAACGACTGGCGGGCGCGGTCAATCCGCCTGGACAAGAACGGCGTGACCTTCCGGGTGGACGCGCCGAAAGCCGAATTTAGCGGCGAGTACCGGATCAATTTGCTGGGGCGCCACCAGGTGGCCAATGCTTTGTTTGCGGTTGCGGTCAGTGAGGAACTAGGCCTAGGCCGTCCCGCGGTGCGGGACGGCCTGGCCGAATGCCAGCCGGCGAAAATGCGCATGCAGTTCTGGGAAGCCGGTGGCGTGCGCGTGCTCGATGACACTTATAATGCGAATGCGGACTCGACGCTCGCGGCGTTGGAAACGCTTTGCGACCTGCCGTTGCAGGGTCGGCGGGTGGCGGTGCTCGGCGACATGAACGAGTTGGGCGCGCACAGCGAGGCAGCGCACGCCGAGGTCGGCCGCCGCGCCGCGGAACTCGGTATCGGACAGATATTTGTCGTCGGCAAAATGGCGTCGGTCACGGCGCGGGCGGCGCGGGACGCGGGATTGACGCGGGTGATCGAATTGGTGGACGTGGAAGCGGCGGTGAAAGCGGTGAAAGATTTTTTGAAGGCCGGCGATGTGGTTTTGTTGAAGGCGTCGCGCGCGGCGCGTTTGGAACGCCTCGCGGCGGCGCTGAAGTCGGAAAAGTCGTGAATCGGAACCATGATTTATTATTTAAGCCAGCAGTTGCTCGAGTGGACCAGAGGAACGCCGTGGGCGGGCCATCTCTCGGCCTTGCGGCTGTTTCGCTATATCACCGTGCGGAGCGCGGGCGCGGCCATCACAGCGTTGCTGTTGAGCTGGTGGCTCGGCCCGAAAATCATCCGCTGGCTGAAACAATTGAAGTTTGGCCAGGATTACGCGGACAAGGCCGAAGAAGCCGGCGGTCTGGCGGCGCGGGTGTTGAGCAAAAAAGGCACGCCGACGATGGGTGGCATTTTGATTGTGGCGGTGCTGTTTTTTTCGACCGTGCTGTGGACGCAGTTGGACAACAAACTGGTGCTGCTGACGCTGCTCTCGGTGCTGGTGCTGTCGGGGCTGGGGTTTTACGACGATTACGCCAAAATCATCCAGCAAACCGGCGGCGGCACCCCGCCCCGCGTCAAGTTGGTGGCGCAATTCGCGTTGGCCAGCTTTATCGCCGGTTATCTGTTGCTGACGCCTTCAACGACCAAACTGGTCTCGGAAATCATGGTGCCGTTTTGCAAACATCCGGTGGCCACCGGCGCCGGCTTTATCGGTTTGCTCATTGTGGTGCTGGCCATTGTTGGCAGTTCGAACGCGGTGAATTTAACCGACGGCCTCGATGGCCTGGCGATCGGCTGTACGCTGATTGTGGGCTTTGTGTTTCTGGTGTTCACCTACGTGACCGGCAATATCCGGACGGCGGCTTATTTGCAGATTCCCTACGTGCCCGGCGCCGGCGAATTGACGGTATTTTGCGCGGCGCTGATCGGCGCGGGTCTCGGCTTTTTGTGGTTCAACTGCCATCCGGCGCAGGTGTTCATGGGCGACACCGGGTCACTCGCGCTCGGCGGCGCGTTTGGCATCATCGCGGTGCTGATTCATCAGCCGTTTGTGCTCGTGATTGCCGGCGGTGTGTTCGTGATGGAAGCTGCGTCGGTGATTCTGCAAACCAGTTGGTTTCGTTTCACCCGGAAATATTACGGCACCGGCCGACGGATTTTTTTGATGGCGCCGCTGCACCATCATTTCGAGAAAAAAGGCTGGTACGAGTCGCAGGTGGTGATGCGCTTTTACATTCTGTGCGTCCTGTTTGCCGTCGTCGCCCTGGCCACCTTGAAACTGAGATGAAAGCTTCGCCGACATTGAATCATCTGCGCTTTGTGCCTTGCGTAAAAGGCTTCCGGCTGTTAATAACCTTGCCGGAGACGGCCGGACGCGAAGTCGCCGCCGGCGGCAGGTCCGTTTCACCGCCGGATTTGAAACGTTGCGATGATTTTCGTCTGACGCCCATGAACAAAATGAATTTTAGACGCCGCGAAATTTGCCGAGGGAAAATTTCGCTGCAAAAAAAGTCAACCCACCTCGAAGAAAGGACGCCATCAGCGCCAAATTAATGAATAATCCGAATCCATTCGTACCCCAGGGCTCCCTGTTGGAGCAACAAAGCAAACGCCGTTCACGGCTGAAACTCGGCGTGCTGTGCGTGCTCGCCATCGGCATCGCCGGCCTCACCGCCATGCTCATCCAGGGCTGCAAACGCGAACAGGTCAGCGAAGAAAACCAGAACCCGCCGCCCGTGGAAACCAACGCCGTGGCCATGGACACCAATCAACCGCCCGCCGTGGCCACCAATCCGCCGGTGGCTCCGCCGCCGGTTGCCGTGCAGCCGCCGGCACCGCCCGCCGGAACCGAATACGTGGTTGTTCGCGGCGACACGCTTGCCAAAATCGCCAAGAAAAATGGCGTGACGCTCAGCGCGCTCAAGGAAGCCAACCCTGGGGTTGAGCCGACCAAGCTCAAAGTCGGCCAGAAATTGACCATTCCCGCCGGTGGCACAGTCCCGGCAGCCGCTGCCGGTTCAGCTGAAACGGGCATGGGCGGTGGCGAAGTTTACGTCGTCAAATCCGGCGATACCCTCACCAGGATTGCGAAGACGCATGGCACCACCATCAAGGCGATCGAAGCCGAGAACAATCTGTCCACGACAAAGATTCACGTCGGCCAGAAGCTGAAGATTCCGGCCAAAGCCGAAGCTGCGGCCCCGGCGCCGGTTGCTGCGCCTGCTCCGGTCGCGCCGCCGGCACCGGCACCCGCCGGCGCACCTGCCGGTCAATAAGGCTTGAAATGATAGCGGCTGGTCCCGCGATAGGCGGGACTCTGAGACGTTGATATGAAAGTCGCCGTCACAACTTTGGCGTTTTGTGCTGCCGCCCTGCTGGCGCTGGGGCTGGTAATGCTCTACAGCTCGAGTGTGACGCAAGTCGGAGCGCACTACCTGATGATGCAACTCGTCTGGTGTGCCTTCGGCTTTATCCTCTGCGTGGCGGCGACTGCCCTCGACTATCAATGGCTCAGAAAGTTCGCGTGGCCGATATTCGTCCTCGCGCTGTTTCTCCTCGTGCTGGTGCTCGTCCCGCACCTCGGCCGGAAAATCAACGGCGCGCGCCGGTGGTTCGACTTCCACGGTGTGCGCTTTCAACCGTCCGAACTCGGAAAAATCGCGCTCATCATCATGCTCGCCTGGTATGGCGACCGTTACCAGCGGCAGATGCAAACCTGGAAACGCGGCGTCATTTTGCCGGGCATCCTCATCGCCCTCGTGCTCGGCCTGGTCTTCATTGAACCGGACCGCGGCACCACCGTCCTGCTCGCGGCTGTCAGCGGCACGATGTTGCTCGTCGCCGGCGTCCGTTGGAAATACATCTTCCCGCCGGTTTTGCTCGGCGCCGCCGGTCTGGCGGTTTCCATTCTGCACGATCCGATGCGCCTGCGGCGGATTTTCAGTTGGTGGGATTTGGAACAGCACAAGGAAGGCGTCGGCTACCAGGCATATCAGGCCATGATTGCCCTGGGCTCCGGCGGCTGGGGGGGGCTGGGGTTGGGCAACGGCCGGCAAAAACTCGGGTTTGTTCCCGAAGACCACACCGATTTTATTTTTTCCATCATCGGCGAGGAACTTGGTTTGATTGCGACGCTGCTGGTCGTGCTGGCCTTTGTCGTCATCGCCATTTGCGGCATTTACATTGCCCTGCGGGCGCGCGATCCATTTGGCAGTTTGCTGGCGGTCGGGGTCACTTTTTTGATTTGTCTTCAGGCGGCCATCAACATCGGCGTGGTAACCAGCGCGTTGCCGAACAAGGGCCTGCCCTTGCCGTTCATCAGCTACGGCGGCTCGAACCTGCTGGCCATGCTCACGTGTGTCGGCCTGTTGTTCAGCGTCGCCCGCCAGGCGCCGGCGCCGGAAAAAGTCCGCCGGACGGTTCCCGTCGTTGATGAGAATCCTTTTGCCGCCAAAGCCGTACCATGAGTTCCGCCGGAGCCAACGCGCCCTTCGTCGCCATCGCCTGCGGCGGCACGGGCGGGCATCTGTTTCCGGGGCTGGCGGTGGCGGAACAACTTCAGCAACGCGGTTGCGCCGTGACCCTGCTGATTTCACCCAAGGACGTGGACCAGGTGGCCGTGAAAGCCGTGAGCGGCATGGAAATCGTCACGCTCCCCGCCGTCGGCCTGCAGAACCATAATTACCTTTCTTTTGTGCGCAGCTTCTGGCAATCGTGGCGCGCTTCGCGAAAATTGTTCAAATCGCGCCCGCCGCAGGCCGTGCTTGCCATGGGCGGATTTACCAGCGCGCCGCCCGTGCTCGCGGCCCGGAAGTTCGGCGCCCGGACTTATCTGCACGAATCCAACACCATCCCCGGACGTGCCAACCGCTTTCTGGCGCGGTTCGTGAATGAAGCCTTCGTCGGCTTTCCCGACGCCGCCGCGCGATTGAAGGCGCGCAAGGTCACGACCACCGGCACGCCCGTCCGTTCGCAATTTCAGCCGGGTTACGCGGCGCCGTGCCGCGCGGCGTTCGGACTTGAACCGGACCGTCCGACCGTTCTGGTGATGGGCGGCAGCCAGGGCGCCAGCGGTATCAATGAAATGATCATCTCCGCGCTGCCCCTGCTCGAGGGGCGCGAATGGCAATGGCTGCACCTTTCCGGCGTGAGAGATTTTTCCACCGTGCAGGCCGCCTATGGCCAGCGCAGCCTTGATGCCGTGGTAAAACCCTTTTATGCGAAAATGGACCTGGCCCTGGGCGCGGCGACCATGGCCGTGAGCCGGGCCGGCGCGTCGTCGTTGGCGGAAATCGCCGCCATGCGCCTGCCAACGTTGCTCGTGCCGCTGCCCACCGCCGCGGACAATCATCAATTGCACAATGCCCGCGCGTTTGCCGCCACCGGCGCAGCGCGGTTGCTGGAGCAGAAGTACGCGACGCCGGAAAAGGTGGTGGCCCTGCTGTGCGAGCTGATGGAGGGCCAGGCCGTGCGCGCCAAAATCCAGACGGCGCTGGCGCAATGGCACACGCCCCGGGCAGCGGAACAAATCGCGGAAGTCGTTCTGGGAACCGTGACCCCGGCTGCAAACAAGACCGCCGTCCAGCCGCCGCCGCCCGCCGAACCGATTGAGCCGCCCCATTTATGAGTTTGATCGAATCCAATATCCAGCCACCGATGAAGACCGGGGCGCAAATTGCCGGCGAACTGGCCGGGCGCGTTTCGCTGGCCACGGACATCTGCCGGGACGAACCGCTGGCGAAGCACACCACCTTGCGCGTGGGCGGGCCGGCGGACGTGTACGTCGAGCCGGCGTCGGAGACGGACCTGGCCGCCATCGTAAAATTTTGTCGGGAACGCCGGCTGCCGTTTTTCGTGATGGGCCGCGGCTCAAACCTGCTCGTGCGCGACGGCGGTTTCCGTGGCGTGGTGATTTGCCTGGTCCAACCGAATTTCAGCCGCATCACGGTGGTTGGTGAACGTCTCCGCTGTGGCGCGGGGGCGAAATTGAAAAATGTCGCCGTCGAGGCCAAACGTAACGGCCTGAGCGGCGTCGAGTTTCTCGAAGGCATTCCCGGCAGCGTCGGCGGCGCCCTGCGCATGAACGCGGGCGCGATGGGCGGCGCCACGTTTGATGTCGTCGAGTCGGTGCGCTTCATGGATTACGCCGGGAAAATCCAGGAAGGGGGCCGGGACGCATTGCCGGCGGAATATCGCTGCTGTTCGCTGCTGAAAGAACACATTGCGCTGGAAGCGGTGTTCAAGTGCTGGCCGGCGCCGCGCGAAAAGATCGAGCAGCGCATGAAGGAGTTCAGCGAGAAGCGCTGGGCCACGCAGCCTGCCGCGCCCAGCGCCGGCTGCCTGTTCAAAAATCCGGACGCGATTCCGGCGGGCAAGCTGATTGACGAGCTGGGATTGAAGGGCACGCGCGTCGGCGGGGCGGTGGTGTCCGCCGAGCACGGCAATTTCGTGGTGAACGACGGCCAGGCGACGGCGCGCGACGTTTTGGAGTTGATTGCGCTTTTACAGGCAAAGGCAAAGTCCGCGCGCGGTATCGAATTGCAGCCGGAAGTGGAAATCGTCGGCGAGGATTGAGCGCGGCATTTTTATTGACAACCAAAATGGTTGCGTTATGGTTGCGCCATGATCACGATCACGATCAAGGGCTTGTCGAAAGAAGCGCACCGCGAATTGAAACGACGCGCGGCGACGCATGGCCGCAGCCTGAACACGGAGGCCATCGCGGTGCTGGAATCCAGCGTGCGCAGCCAGCCGGTGGATCCGCAGGCGTTGATTGCGCGGGCGCGGGCGTTGCGGGCAACGATGAAGTTCAAGGCGACGGCGGCGCAGATTAACCGGTGGAAGCGCGAGGGCCGGGAATGATCGTCGCCGACACCAGCCTCATCGCGTATTTTTCGATACACACCGAACATTCGGCTCTGGCTGAAGCGGTGTGCGCGGTGGATTCAGTTTGGGTCGCGCCGTTGTTGTGGCGTTCGGAATATTGCGCGACGTTGCTGAAATATATCCGGCACGCCGGGATGAATTTTGAGGCGGCAATCAGTTCGCTGCGGTTGGCGGAAGATACGGTCGCCGGACGCGAGTATGCCGTGGACGCGCGGAAAGTTTTGGAACTCGCTTATCGGACCAAATGTTCGGCCTACGACTGCGAATATGTGGCGCTGGCCCGGGATTTGGACGTGCCGCTGGTGACGACGGACAAACAGGTTTTGAAGGCGTTTCCGAAAACCGCCGTGTCGTTGGAACATTTTGCGAGAAAAAAGAAGTGAGCCGAAAATTGAAGATTACCGTAATGCTGGGCGGCCCGAGCGCCGAGCGCGAGGTGTCGCTCCGCTCCGGCGCGGCGGTGGCCAAAGCCTTGCGGTCGCTGGGCCACGAGGTTTCCGAAGTGGATCCCAAGGACGGCAAGTTCACCCTGCCTGACAAAACGGATGTGGTCTTTCTCGCCTTGCACGGGACTTACGGCGAGGACGGCACGGTGCAGCGGCGCCTGGACGAACTCGGCGCGGTTTACACCGGTTGCGACGCCGAGTCGAGCCGCATCGCCTTTGACAAGGTGCTGACGAAGAATCGCTGCCTTAAAGCCGGAGTTCCGACGGCAAAATATCTGGTCGTGAATTCCAAACCCGTTCCGTGGCCGAAAGACTGGCGGCCGCCGCTGGTGGTGAAGCCGGTGCGGCAGGGGTCCAGCGTCGGGTTGCAGTTCGTCGAGCAGAAGACCGACTGGCTGAAAGCGCTGGCGGTAGCGTTGCAGTTTGATTCCGAGGTCTTGGTTGAGGAAAAAATTGCCGGCCGCGAAACGACCGTCGGCATTCTCGGTGACGGACCGCTGCCGGTGGTGGAAGTCCGGCCTAAAACCGGCAGCTACGATTACCGGAACAAATATACCAAGGGCTGCACGGAATATTTTTGTCCGGCGGACTTTGACGCCGCAACGACCCGACGGATTCAGGACGCGGGGTTGCGCGCGTTCCGGGCCGTGGGCGGGCGCGATTATGCGCGGGTGGACGTGATGGTGCGGGCCAACGGCGATCCGGTGGTGCTGGAGGTGAACACGCTGCCGGGGATGACGGAGACGAGCCTGCTGCCCAAAGCGGCGGCGGCGGCGGGATTGGATTATGCGCAACTCTGCCAGCGGATGGTGGATTTGGCGCTAAAACGGAAATGAAGAATGAAGAACGTCGAATGCAGAATTAAACTGGTCCGGAGCCATCACCGGGAGTTTGTTTTTATTCCGCATTCCGGATTCCGCATTCCGAATTAAATTATGTGGTTTAAACGAAAACCAAAGAACCGGCGTTTGCACCGGATGCACGTGCTGGATGTCAAGCTGCGTTCCGATCAGGTGCGCGCGACGCGCACACGGCTGGCGGCGCTGACGGCGGGCATCCTGTTTGGCACGGTTTTCGGCCTTTATCTGCTCTGGCGCACCGGCGAATGGGCGCTGGACAAGTTCGTCTATGAAAACTCCGAGTTCGCCATCCAGCACGTTGAGGTGAAAACCGACGGCGTGATTGCGCCGGACCAGTTGCGCCGCTGGTCAGGTGTGAAGCTGGGCGACAATCTGATTGCCCTGGACTTGCCGGCGGTGAAGCGGAATCTCGAGCTGGTTTCAACCATCGGCTCCGTTTCCATCGAGCGCGTTTTGCCGCGCACGTTGAAAATCAGCGTGACGGAACGCGACCCGGTGGCGCAAGTAATCGTTCCGCGCGCCGGCGCAAGCGGCGGCATCGCCGTGGCGGTGTTTCAGCTTGATGCCGACGGTTATGTCATGCTGCCGCTGGATCCGCGGTTGTGCGTGGTTCCGCTGGCCCAGGTGGACGATCAGTTGCCGGTGATTGCGGGGCTGAATGTGTATCAATTGCAGCCGGGCCATCGCGTCGAATTGCCGCAGGTGCAGGCGGCGATGGAATTGATCGGCGCTTTCAGCCATTCCCCGATGGCCGGGCTGGTGGACCTGCGGCGCATCGACGTGTCCTTGCCGGGAGTGGTGGTGGTGACGACGGGCCAGGGCGGCGAAATCACTTTCGGTTTGGACAATTTGGAGCAACAATTGCGCCGGTGGCGCGAAATTTACGATTTGGGACAACGCATGAACAAGGCGGTGGCGTCGCTTAATCTGGCGGTTTCCAACAACGTGCCCGTTCGTTGGATGGAAGCGGTCGCGGCCCCGTCCGCCTCGCTCGGAATGGTCAACCCTGCAACCACCCGGAGGTAAAATGTTTGACGACTCATCCATCATCGTCGGTCTGGAAATCGGCACGTCCAAGGTCTGCGCCGTCGTCGGCGAACGGACCGCCGACGATTCCCTGAATATCATCGGCCTCGGCCAGGCGCGCTCGCGCGGCGTGCGCAAGGGCGAAATTGTGGACCCGGCCCAGGCTGAGGAGGACGTGCGCAATGCCATCGTCGAGGCCGAACAGATGGCTGACGTGGAAATCCGCAACGTCTATCTCGGCGTCACCGGCGCGCACATCCGCGGCTTCAACAATCGCGGCGTGCATCCGGTGGTTTCCGCCGACCGGGAAATTACCGAGGACGACGTGCAGGACGTGGTCAAAAACGCGAAGGCCATCAATTTGCCGACCGAAAACAACGTCGTCCACGCCATCCGCCAGCATTTTTTTGTGGACGGCCAGGCCGGCATCACCAATCCCGTGGGCATGCTCGGCTCGCGGCTGGAAGTGGATGTCCACGTCGTTCACGGCATTACCAACCGCCTCCAAAATGCCATCCGCCTCGTCAAGGGGTTGCAACTGGAAGTGGACGATATTGTTTTCTCCGGCCTCGCCTCGTCGCTGGCACTGCTGTCCAGCGAACAAAAGGAACTGGGCGCGCTGGTCATTGACGTCGGCGGCGGCACGACCGACTACGTCGTTTACACCGACGGCGTCATCCGGCACACGGGAGTGCTGGCGATCGGCGGCGACCATGTATCCAACGACCTCGCCTATGGCCTGAAGGTGCCGTTGAGCCGCGCCGAAAAGCTCAAACTCGAACACGGCTCGGCCTTGGTGGACAAGGAATGCAAAGGGCAGACTATCACCATTACCAACGAACTCGGCCTGCCGCTGAAGACGATCAACGTCGAACATCTGCGCCGCATCATGTCGCTGCGGCTCGAGGAAATCTTCCAACTGGTCGCGCAGGACCTGGAGCAGGCCGGACTTTATGATTATCTGCGTGCAGGGGTGTTTCTGTCCGGCGGTTGCGCCCGCGTTCCGCAGATTGCGCCGCTGGCCGAACAGGTGATGCAAATGCCGGTGTCGCTCGGCCGGACCAATTCCATCAGCGGCCTTAAATCCGCGCTCGACCAGCCCGAGTTCATCAGTGCCATCGGTCTTGTCAAATTCGGTTCATTCAAGTCCCGCAAACGCGAGGGCAAACCTTCGCTGGCGCAGGGAATCAAAGGTGTGCTCGGACGGTTTTTGCAACGGTCGTAACCCCAATGGCTCAAATATGAAAACCAAATCCCAGACTTCAGCGGCCGGCCTTGAGCCGGCGGCAGTTCCGGCGGTGAAAATATTCGGCGTGGGCAGCACCGGCGTCGCCATGCTTGATGCATTGAACGACGGCGATTTTGCCGGCGCGGCTTTGGTGGCGGTCAACACGGACGCATCGTCGCTGGCGTCGTCGTCCGCCGCGGTTAAAATTCAGCTCGAAACGAAGCTGCTGCGCGGCCTGGGTACCGGCGGCGATCCCGAACGCGGCCGCGCCATCGCCGAGGAGCAATTTGCCACGCTCAAGACCGCGTGCGAAGGGACGGACGTCGTTTTTGTGATTACCGGCCTCGGTGGCGGTGCGGGCAGCGGTATCAGCCCCGTGCTCGCGCGCGCGGCCAGGGAATCCGGCGCGCTGGTGCTGGCATTTGTGACCCTGCCGTTCGTGTGCGAGGGCAACCGCCGCCAGCAGCAGGCCCAGCAGGGACTCGACCAGCTCAAGGCCGTGGCCGACGGCGTTGTTTGCCTGCCGTGCCAGAAAACCTTCAAATTGATTGACGAAAATACCAGCGTGCTGGACACGTTCCGCATCACCGACGGCTTGCTGGTGGAAAGTGTACGAGGCGTCTGGCGGTTGCTCACCCGGAAAGGATTGATCCGGATTCATTTCGACGATTTGTGCGCGTTGCTGCGCGACCGCCATGCCGAGAGCGTGTTCGCCTGTGTGGAAGCCACCGGCCCGGCGCGCGCGCGTGAGGTTGTCGAAAAACTGGTGGCGCATCCGCTGCTCGACGAGGGCCGGGCGCTGGCCGAATCCGGCGCGGTGCTCGTGAGCCTGATGGGCGGCAAGGAACTGGCCATGGCCGAGGTGAACCGCGTGATGGAACAAATCGGGCGTCACTGCGAACACGCGCAAATCATCATGGGTGCTGCCGTGGACGAATCGCTGAAAAACCGTTTGTCCGTAACGGTAATTGCGGCCAGGCCCGGTCCGGTGCCCATGGAATTGCCACCGCTGGCGACAACCGGCGATTCAGCCGAACAGGTGACCGGCCGGGGCATCGTGGCGCGGCCGGGTTCGCGTTGCGCCCCGCCCACACCGGGATTGACGCCGGAACAACGCGACCAAATCCTGACCCGGAACGTTGGTTCACGGGCGCGGAAGACCGGTTCGCGGATGCGCCAGACGCAGTTGGCGCTGGCGATTGTTTCCAAAGGACGTTTCGACAAAAGTGAGCCGACGATTCACAAGGGGGAGGACCTCGACATCCCGACTTACATCCGCCGCGGCGTGGCGCTGAATTGAATTCCGGTCAGTAGTTATTCCTCGACCAGGCAATCAAGGTGCCGTTGGTATCGAAGGTCAATTGCAGCATCTGGCTGTTGAAATTGGAGCCAACGGTTTGGCTTGCGCCAAAACCGGTGCTGCCATAATACGACATGCCGCTGTTAAAACGGGCACCACCCGGAGGTTGAACAAACCATTTGTAAACGGCCTTGCCGTCGCTGAGCCGGGCTTGCCGGTCCGGCGGGCCGAGTTCGGTCACGGCCTGGCTATAGGTGTAGTGCCCCACCCGGCTGTCCCAGTCAATGGGTGGTTTTGTCGCACAACCGCTGAGAAATATGACGGTCAACGCCAGAATGACCGGCAATGGAAATTTCTCACCGAGGCTCATTTTCATGGGTGTAATTTAGCAGAACACATGCCACCTGCAACGACATTGGCATGATCGTACGGCGGTGCGACGGCGGACCTGCAAATCGTTCCTACCGTTCATCCTTCCGCGGGAACAGCGGCGCGGGTTCGCCGATTTTGTGACCAGCCTGGAGCTTGCCCCAGGTCGCCTCGGAGAATTTGTCCGGGGTGCCGGTCAAACCGAGTTGTGCGTAGATTTTAACCGCCGTACCGGGCAGGAACGGCCAGAGCAATACCGCCAGCACCCGGCAGGTCTCCGTCAGATTATAAAGCACTTCGTCGAGCCGTTTGGCTCGCGCCGGGTCTTTGGCCAGCTTGAAGGGCACTGTCTGGTCCACGTATTGATTGGCACGGGTGACCAGACCCCAGATGCTTTGCAACGCGGCCTGGAGCCGGTTTTGTTTCAGCAAGGCGCGCGTTTCGTCCGCCGCTCTGGCAGCGTCGGCAGCCAATTCGTCGTGTTTCGCTGGAAGGACTCCGCCGCGATAACGCTTCAGCATCGAGAGCGAGCGATTGACCAGATTGCCCAGGCCGTTCGCCAGCTCGGCTTGATAGCGCGCCTTGAACCCTGCATCCGTCCAATTGCCGTCCGGGCCGATGTCGAGCTCGCGCAGGACATAAAACCGGAACGCGTCCAGGCCCCACTCGTCAATGACCGCAACGGGATCAACGATGTTGCCGGTGCTCTTGCTGATTTTGGCGCCGTCCTTCTGCCACCAGCCGTGCACGAGAATTTGTTTCGGCAACGGCAGGCCCATCGCCTTGAGCATGATCGGCCAGTAAACCGCGTGAAACTTCACGATGTCCTTGCCGATGACGTGGATGTCGGCGGGCCACAGGGCAATTGCGGATTGCGGATTGTGGGTTGCGGATTGGAGTGGTCCCGTGACGGCGGTATCGCCGAGGGCGGCGGGGATACTGATGTAATTCACCAGGGCGTCGAACCAGACGTAGGTGACGTAATCCTTGTCGAAGGGCAGGGGAATGCCCCAGTTCAAGCGCGCCGCCGGCCGGGAGATGCACAAATCTTCCAGCGTGTTGTTTTTCAGGAAGCCGAGCACCTCATTGCGCCGGTAATCGGGCTGGACGAACGACGGGTTCTTTTCAATGTAATCAATCAGCCATTGCTGTTGCTCGCCGAGCTTGAAGAAATAATTTTCCTCCTTCAGCTTGATGACCTCGCCGTAGCTCGAGTCGAAGGAACCGTCCGGCAGCCGGTCCTTGTCGGTCAGGAACGTTTCTTCCTTGGTTGAATAAAAGCCTTCGTAGGTGCGCTTGTAAATCTGCCCGGCCTGAAAAACTTTCGCGAGGCCAGCCTGGACGATTTCCTTGTGGCGCGGCTGGGTAGTGCGGACGAAATCGTCGTTGGTCAATTCCAGTTTTTTGGCAAACGACTGCCAGTCCGCCGCCAGCTTGTCGCAATAAACTTGCGGCGATTTGCCCTCTGCTTGCGCGGCCTGCTGGACCTTCTGGCCGTGTTCGTCGAGGCCCGTCAGGAAGAAAACCTCCTCGCCCAAGCTGCGCCGCGACCGCGCGATGACGTCGGTGACGACCTTTTCGTAGGCGTGGCCGAGGTGCGGCTGGCCGTTGACGTAATCAATGGCGGTGGTGATGTAAAACCGTTTGTTCATCGGAACAACCAGTGTGGCGGACAAAGCGAGTGTTGGCAATCTTCCCATTCATCCTCGTAATCATAATCGTAATCGAACAATCAAAATCAGAACGAGAAGTGAAGATTTTCAATTGCTGCTGCGCCGCCTTGTGCTATCCTGCCTTTCGGCTGTGGCGGAAAACCAGCCGACAAACAAAAACCGCATGAACAAAGAACTTTTAGATTTTGCCGCGCGCCTGCGCGAGCGTTTTTTTGTAGGAGACGACGTAAGGAGTCTCATTCTTCAAAATCAGCAATCGGCAATCGGCAATCGGCAATTGTTAGAGCCTCGTCACCTCGGCTCCTACGAAAACGATTTCAATTCCTTTGCCCTCGAACTCTTCGCGCTCCAGTTGAAGTTCAATCCCGCCTACCGGAAAATCTGCGCGGGTCGGAAACTGATGCCGGGGGCCGTCGAGTATTGGACGGAAATCCCCGTTGTGCCCACCGCGATATTCAAGGAACTGGAGCTGACGAGCATCCCGCCGACGGAACGCACTGCCGTCTTCCATTCCAGCGGCACCACGGAACAGAAACCCAGCTGGCATTTTCACTGCGCCGAATCACTGGCGTTTTACGAAGCATCGCTGTGGCCCTGGTTTGTGCGGCACGTTGTGCCGGAGTTCGGAGTTCGGAGTTCGGAGTTCGGAGTTTTGATTCTCTCGCCCCCTCCGGCGCAGGCTTCCCATTCATCGCTGGTTCACATGTTCGAAACCATCCGGCAGAAATTGGGAGCGCCGGAATCGACATTCGTCGGCCAAATTGACGCGATGAGCGGTTGGACGTTGGACTTTGACGCAACGCTGATGGCGCTGAACTCGACACTCGACACTCGACACTCGACACTCCTTCTTGGCACCGCCTTTTCCTTCGTCCACCTGCTGGATTATCTGGCGGAGAAAAATCTGTCATTCCGGCTCCCGCCCGGCTCCCGTGTCATGGAAACCGGCGGGTACAAGGGCCGGTCGCGCTCGATGCCGAAGGCGGAACTGCACGCGCTCATCACCGAACGACTCGGTGTTCCACCTGAAAATATAATCTGCGAATACGGCATGAGCGAACTCAGTTCGCAAGCGTATGACACCTCGTGCCTCGCGCCCCACACCCCGCGCCTTTTCCGGTTCCCTCCCTGGGCCCGCGTCCAAGTCATCTCGCCGGAAACCGGTTGTGAGGTGGCCGATGGTGAAACTGGCCTGATTCGCATATTCGACCTGGCGAACGTCTTTTCCGTCATGGCCATCCAGACGGAAGATGTGGGGATTCGCCGGGAGAATGGTTTTGAATTGATTGGCCGCGCCCAATCCGCCGAGCCGCGCGGTTGTTCATTGATGACTGTTTGAAGAATATTCGAACCACGAAAAACGCGAAATGACACAAAAAGGAAAACCGCTTGCATTATGGCGTAGAACAGCTGTCCCGGCTGTCTCTGACTTTGAAATTACGGAGACAGGCAGGATGCCTGTCCTACGGAAAATCGTGTGTTGGTTTGGTGTGTTTCGCGTATTTCGTGGTCAAAAAAGTTCATGAATCTGCCCAATTATTTCCTCGCCGACCTGCCGCCGGAAGCGACGCTGTCGCCGCTGATGATTACCGAGGCATGCCAGACGTTGAAGCGCAACCGGGCGCAATATCTGGCGCAGCGTTCCACGAATAGCCTCGTTCACCTGCTGTGCGACGTGGCGGGAGCCTGGCTGAAGCCGGATAATACCTTCCGCAAGCTGGCGCTCGAACTCGGGCAGGAGAAAACCGGCTTTTCTAGGGCGACATTGCAAAACGGTCTCGACCAGTTTTTCCGCCGGTTCACCCCGGAAAATTTTCGCGAATTGCTGGCGCAGGAATTGGGCGAAGCAGATTCCTCGCGTCACTCGCCAGCCGTTACTCGTCACTCATGGTGCGGACCGGAGTTGCTGGTACACATTGCGGCGGGCAGTATTCCCAATCCCACGCTGATGAGCATCACGCTCGGGCTGCTGACGCGGTCGGCGCAATTCGTGAAATGCGCGAGCGGCTCGGCCTTTTTGCCCCGGCTGTTTGCGCATTCCATTTACGAGGCCGATGCCAAACTCGGCGCCTGCCTGGAAATTGCTGAATGGCGTGGCGGCCAGGCGGAACTGGAATCGGCTTTGTTCGCCGACGCCGATTGTGTCACTGCCACCGGCAGCGACGAGACTCTGACGGCCATTCGGGTGCGGTTGCCGGTTAAAACGCGTTTTATCGGTTACGGTCATCGTGTGAGCTTTGGCTTCGTGGCGCACGAGATTTTGTCCGGTTCTTATGCCCAGCGGATTATTGCGCGTGCCGCGGATGATGTGGTGGCGTGGAACCAGTTGGGCTGTCTGTCGCCGCACGTGATTTATGTCCAGACCGGCGGCGAAGTGTCGCCGGAAAAGTTCGCGGAACGGCTTGCGGACGAGCTGGAACGGCGCGAACAAACCGAGCCGCGCGGTGAATTGCCCGGCGAACACGCGGCAACCATCGCATCGCGCCGGGGCATTTATGAAGTGCGTGCCGCGCACGCGCCGGAGACGACACAGCATTGGTGCAGCAAAAATTCGACGGCGTGGACGGTGGTTTACGAGACAGACGCAAGGTTTCAACTGTCGTGCCTGAACCGGTTTATTTACGTGAAACCGGTACGGGATTTGGCCGAGGCATTGCAGCAGGCGGAAGTGGTGCGCGGACAGGTTTCGACTGTCGGACTCGGCGTGCCGGAACACAAGCTGGAGGAACTGGCCGGGCAACTGGCGCAATGGGGCGTGACCCGGGTGTGTCCGCTCGGCCGGATGCAAAACCCGCCGCTGACGTGGCGCCACGACGGCCGTCCGGCGCTGGGCGATTTGGTGACGTGGACGGATTTGGAACAAAGCTGACATATTGCGTGCTGCGTATTGCGTCAAGCAGGAACGTCCGTAGTCACTTGACGCAATACGGAACACGCGACACGCGTCAATAAACCAACGAATAAACATGAACATCGAACTTCGCAAAACATTTCAGTTCGAGGCGGCGCATCTGCTGCCGCGACTGCCGAAATCGCACAAATGCCGGCGCTTGCATGGCCACAGCTTCAAGGTGGACATCGTCGTGGCCGGCAAATGCGACCCCAAGCTCGGCTGGCTGATGGATTACGCGGACATCACCGCGGCGTTCCAGCCGTTCTGGCAACAGCTTGACCACAATTACCTGAACGAAGTGCCCGGCCTGGAAAATCCAACCAGCGAGGCCGTCGCCGTCTGGATCTGGAAAAAGCTGAAGCCGAAGCTGCCGTTGCTCACGGAAGTGGTCGTGGCGGAAACCTGCACGGCGCGTGCGGTGTATCGCGGTGAATAATTTTTTTCGGAGGGGCGAGCTCTGTGAGTCCCTGACATCAAATTCCCGGCTCCCATGCGAAAATCCAAATGGGTGCGCGTGCAATTTGCTCCCCGGCATTTCAGGGCAGATCAACGAGATCCGTGAGGATAGCAACGCCGCGTTGCGCCCGGCTATGACGTCAATAATTCAATGTTGACGAAATGCCTTGGATTCCATTAACGAATGGTTGGCAACGGCCATAAAGTTGAGGTGACCCATGAATAAAACCGGCAGCGCAGGAACCACAGCACCCTGGCAGGACAAACTTATCGAATACGTCATCGGCCACAGCGGCGCGCTCATCTCGGCATTCATTGTGGTGGCGATCGGCTTTCTCGCCGCAGGTTGGATCGGCAGATTGATCAACCGCTGGCTGGAGAAGAGGGCGTTGGAACCGCCCACGCGCAAACTGGTGGTGCGCATTTTGCGGCTGCTGATTTTCGCCCTGGCCCTCGTCGTGGCCCTGGGCACGGCGGGCATGGACGTGACGGCGTTGATTGCCGGCATGGTCGTGGCGGGCGTGGTTATTGGTCTGGCCATGCATGGCGTGCTCGGCAACCTCGTGGCCGGGCTCACGATCATTTTCACCAAGCCGTTCCGGTTCGGCGAATATATTGAAATCGCCGGTGTTCAGGGACAGGTGACGAACATCGAATTGTTCACCACCACGCTGTTGCACGCCGACCATTCGGCGGTGGTCATTCCCAACCGGAAAATTGTCGGTGAAATCCTGCACAACTACGGCCATATCCGGCAGCTTGATTTGACAGTGGGCGTCGCCTACGGCACCAACCTGACCAATGCGTTGACCGTCGTGCGGAGCGTGCTGGACCGGAACAACCGCGTGCTCAAGGAACCCGTGCCGGTGGTGGGCGTAACGATGCTGGCCGATTCCTCGGTCATCATCGCCATCAAACCGTGGACGGCGGTGGCGGATTACGGCCCGGCGCAGGCGGAAATCTACCAGGCCATTGTCGAAAACTTCCGCGCCAACAATATCGCGATTCCCTTCCCGCAACGCGAAGTGCGGACAGTTACCGCGTGAGCGGAAGGGATTTCCCCTGCGTTGAATTCACGCTGCGGCTGCCGTCGCGAACGAAGTTGCAGATCACAAAAAACCGGCGACCCGAACTTTCGGACTGCCGGTCAAACTATTTCTGCGCCTGTCACTCGCCCCGCCCCGCACTTTTCACACAGCCTCGCGCGCTGTTAGACAGCATATATCTGCTACTCACTGGCACCGCTCAGGAAAAAAATTTGAGCAGGTGTTGCCGACCACTCTCTTATAAATAACGGCTTCAATGGGCTTAACTCTTTCAGACTCTTCAATGGACATAGCTGCTTCAACCCTTTGAGGGGTACCAACTGGACAGGTGATAAAAAAGCTGATGCGACACCCGCGACGGCGTAACCGTCGTGGTCATATACGATGCCAGAATGAAACCAGCCCAGATGCTTGCCGTTGAACCCGTAGATATTCTCACCATCTAAATAGGCGCACGGCTTACCAGACCAAAGGTAAATCGTCAGGTCTTGGCTGGTGTCAATGTAGGCGACAGCCGTGCCAGTGGAATCATAAAAATTAACATCGTCGTCTTGCGCAACAGCGGCAGGTGCTCCGGCGACAGCGTAGCTCTGCGCGTAATAGGTCGGTGCTGGCGTCTGCGCTGCTGCCGCAGCGCCAATGTCTCCCAACGTTTGTGTCCGTATTACTGATGTCGGTGCCGTCGGCTGGATAGGCACGCCGTTTTGCGCCGTCGGTGGCTCATGTGTTGGGTTCTTTGTTGTGCTACACCCAACGAGAGCAACGAATACCGTCAGTAAAACGCTGGCTAAAATTTGAGATGTTGGATGTTTCATGGCGCGCGATGCTTCAATCATCCTCCTCGTAGTCGTCGTCAGTCCATAGCACTTCAAAGTATGACCACTTGTGTCGCAAGGCGTCTTGCAAATGACAGCTCAAGCACGGAAAATTGAGAAGGTGTTTTGTCAAATCCTGTGCAGAGACTTTGTGCATTGATTCATCGTAGGCGATTTCATAATCCTCATAGTCGCCTCGCACTACCAATACCATCCCCAAAATCGCATATTTTTCTGGCGTCGGAAGTTCATCAAGAAACTTCTCCGTGGAAGCGTCATATCCTTCCAGAAGTGCGATTAACTTCTCAACTGAACTTCGATTGGCTTTTACCTTCATACGCGAATACCGCCTAACAGGTATTAGGCCAAACCGCGGTTTGGCCTAAGTCGGGAAGCAAGAAGTTTGCTTTCCATTTCATGAAGTTAGAAATAGCCAGCTTATCAAAAATGGTCAAGCTGTGGGTTTGACCTAATTCATGTAGTCTGCGTCAATCGGCGAAATCTGCGGATTAAGTCCGGACGATTAGCTCGACAACGCGCCTTCGGCGGCGGCGGTCTGGTTGAAGACGAGCTTTTGCTTGTCCGAGGTGACCACGATCGGTTCGCCGGCGTGCAAATTGCCCTTGAGAATTTCCTCGGCCAACGGGTCTTCGAGAAAACGTTCCACCGACCGGCGCATGGGCCGCGCGCCGTATTGCGGGTCGTACCCCTTCTCGACGAGAAAATCCTTCGCCTTTTCATCGAGCTCGAGCTTGATGTTCTTGTGGCGCAACCGTTCCAGCACCTTGCCGACTTCCAGGTCGAGAATCTGGATGAGGTCGGGCCTGGTGAACGAGCGGAACACAATCAAATCGTCCAGCCGGTTCAGGAATTCGGGCCGGAACATCTTCTTGGCCTCGTCCATGATGCGTTCGCGCATTTTTTCGTAGCTGGCTTCGTCGCTGATGGGCGAGAAGCCGAGCGTGGACTGGCGTTTGATGGTGTCGGAGCCGACGTTGGACGTCATCAATATGATGGTGTTGCGGAAATTGACGACGCGCCCGATGTTGTCGGTCAATTTGCCCTCTTCCAGAATCTGCAACAGGATGTTCCACACGTCCGGGTGCGCCTTGTCAATTTCGTCAAAGAGCACGACGGAGTAGGGGTTACGCCGCACCTTTTCGGTGAGCTGGCCGCCTTCCTCGTAGCCGACATAGCCCGGCGGCGAACCGATGAGGCGCGAGACGTTGAATTTCTCCATGTACTCGCTCATATCGAGGGAGACGAGCGCTTTCGTGTCGCCAAACATCTGTTCGGCCATGGTCTTGGCGAGCAGCGTCTTGCCGACACCGGTGGGGCCGAGCAGCAAAAACGTGCCGATGGGCCGGCGCGGGTCTTTCAAATCCGCCCGCGAACGGCGCAACGCCTTGCAAATAGCCGAAACGGCTTCGCGCTGGCCGATGACCACCTTTTCCATCTCGGCTTCGATGGTGAGCAACCGCTGCGTTTCGTCCTGGCCCATGCGTTTGATGGGAATGCCGGTCCATTTGGCGACGACGTGGAAAATATCGTCCTCGTCCACCACCACGCGCTTTTCCTCGCGGCTGACGCGCCAGGCGGCGAGCATGGATTCCAGCCGGTCCTTGGCCTGTTTTTCCTTGTCGCGCATGGAGGCCGCGCCTTCAAAATCCTGGTTCTTGATGGCGCGTTCCTTCTGGCCTTTGATTTCCTCGATTTCGGCCTCAAGCGTCTTGGTCTCCGGCGGACGCGTCATGGTGCCGATGCGCGCGCGCGACCCGGATTCGTCCATCACGTCAATCGCCTTGTCCGGCAAATACCGGTCGGTGATGTAGCGGTCGGACAGTTTGACGGCGGTTTCGATGGCCTTGTCGGTGAATTCCACCTTGTGATGGTCTTCGTATTTGCGGCGCAGGCCTTTCAAAATCAAAATGGCCTCGTCGATGGACGGCGCTTCGACCTTGACGGACTGGAAGCGGCGTTCGAGCGCGGCGTCTTTCTCGATGTATTTGCGATATTCGTTCAGCGTGGTGGCTCCGACGCATTGCAACTCGCCGCGGCTGAGCGCGGGTTTGATGATGTTCGACGCGTCCATCGTGCCTTCCGCCGAACCGGCGCCGACGATGGTGTGCAATTCGTCAATGAACAAAATGATGTTCTTCGCGCGGCGGATTTCGTCCATAACCGCCTTGATGCGTTCCTCGAACTGGCCGCGGTATTTGGTGCCGGCGACCATGAGCGCGAGGTCGAGGGTAACGACGCGTTTGTCGCGCAGAATTTCCGGCACATTGCCGCTGGCAATTTCCTGCGCCAGACCTTCAACGATGGCGGTCTTGCCCACGCCCGCTTCGCCGAGCAGCACGGGATTGTTCTTGGTGCGGCGACCGAGAATCTGAATGACGCGCTCGATTTCGCTTTTGCGGCCGATGACCGGGTCCAGGTCGCCTTTGCGCGCGATTTCCGTGAGGTCGCGGCCGAACGCCTTGAGCGCCGGGGTTTTGACTTCGCCTTTTTTCTCCGCGCCGGCACCCGGGGCTGGGGCTTTCTCGCCGGATTCGGGAATGGACGATTCCTCGCCGGTGAAATTGGGGTCCAGCTCCTTCAAAATTTCCTGTCGCGTCTGCTCGATGTCCACGTCGAGATTCTTGAGCACCTTGGCGGCGACGCCGTCGCCTTCGCGGAGCAGGCCGAGCAGGATGTGTTCGGTGCCCACGTAAGTGTGGTTGAGCGCCTTGGCTTCCTTGGCGGCAAGCGCGAGCACTTTTTTCACGCGCGGCGTGTAAGGGATGTTCCCGATCATTTTCTGGTCGGGGCCGGTACCGACCTGTTTCTCGACCTCCATCCGGACGGTTTCGAGGTCGAGCCCCATTTTCTGGAGCACGTTGACGGCGACGCCCTGTCCCAATTTGATCAGGCCGAGCAACAGGTGCTCGGTGCCGAGGAAATTGTGATTGAAGCGATCGGCTTCCTTGCGCGCGAGCGCCAGCACTTGCTGGGCGCGCGGCGTGAAATTGCTCATGGCTTCGTCGCTCATATTCGCTCTATTCTGATGCTAATTGGCCGATTTGTCCAATCCTGGAGCGCCGAAATTTTTGGTCACCGGCCGGCTCGTGTTTTTCAAGCGTTCGCGCAACATGTCGGCGCGGATCAAATCGCGTTCCTCGGCGGACAACTTGTCGGACAATTGTTTCTGCAAATGCGCCGGCTGCGTCAGGATGAACAACTCATCCACCAATGCACGTTCCGTGCCAGGAAAGAGGTCCATGTCCACGCCCAACCGCATGAGCGACAACAGGTTCATGGTTTCCTTGGACGAAATGCTGTGGGCATTGGCGAGGATGCCGTAGGCGCGGCCGATGTGGTTGTAAACGACCTTGGGTTTCTTTTCCAAGAGTGTCTGCCGCGAGTTCTCCTCGTGCTCGATGATCTGGGACAAAACCTTGTCCAGCCGCTCGACAATGGTGGTTTCGCTCTCGCCGAGGGTCATCTGGTTCGAAACCTGAAAAATGTTGCCGAGCGCCTCCGTGCCTTCGCCGTAAAGTCCGCGCACCGCCAGGCCGAGCTTGTTGACGGATTGGATGATGGGATTGATCTGCTCGGCCAGAACAAGTCCCGGCAGATGGAGCATGGCGCTCACGCGAATGCCCGTGCCCAGGTTGGTCGGGCAGGCGGTCATATAGCCCAGATCGTTGCTGAAGGCGTAATCGAGCTTTTTCTCCAGCTCGGAATCCAAGTGATCAATCGCGGTCCACGCCTGCCGCAATTGCAGGCCGGGACGCAGCGCCTGCATCCGCAGGTGGTCTTCCTCGTTGATCATCACGCAAAACGTTTCGTCGCGATTCAGCACCAGGCCGCTGCCGGCGCTTTTCGCGGCGTGTTCGCGGCTGATGAGGTGCCGTTCGACCAGAATTTGTTTGTCGAGCGCGCTGAGATTGTCCATCGCCTCGGAAAAGGCGTCTTTCATCTCGGGCAGACTTTCCACCGCCGGGCGGATCAAATCGAACACGCGGACGCGCTCCGGCTTTTTCGCCCAGCCGGGGAAAATGGCGTCCTTCAGATTGCGCGCGAGGCGGACGCGGCTGGACATAACAATCCGATCGTGCGGGCCGTGGCGTTGCGCAATTTCGGCGGGACGAACAAGAAAATCGTGGATGTCCATGGCTTACGTCACTGTCAAGCCGGACCCGCGCGGAGAGATTTGTTTGATCTCATCGCGCAATTGGGCGGCTTGTTCGAAATCTTCTTCTTTGATGGCCTTGTCCAGTTTCTTTTGCAGCAACTTGAGGCGGTCGGCCTGGTCGCGCGAAGCGCGCAACGCTTCCGGCACCTTGCCCGTGTGCCGCGTGCCCTTGTGCATCGTTTTGAGCAAACCTTCCAGTCCCTCGGCAAAAGTCTTGTAACATTCCGGACAGCCGAGCCGGCCCGATTTTTTGAAATCCGCCTGGGTGAACCCGCAACGCGGACACCGGGTCTCGGAGCCGCCGGTGGATTGTTCCAGTTCCTGCGACGCGCCGAGACCGAGCATCAAATCCGCCAGCGCGAACCCGCCCGGATCATTCACGCCCTTGGCCTTGGCGCAATCTTCGCATAAATCCAGCTTCTGCATCTTGTCGCCCACGATCTGGGTCAGATGCACGGTCGCCGGTTTTTCTTTGCAATTGGAGCACAACATGGTGCTATTTGTATATCGGCTCGCCGGACACTTTCGTCAAGGCGTGGTATTCATCCTCCAACCGGCGCGTAATCCGGCCGGGTTTGCCCGTGCCGATGACCCGCCCGTCAATCTTCACGACCGGCACGATTTCCGCGCCGGTACCCGTCAAAAAACATTCGTCCGCGTTGAACAAATCGTAACGCGTCAGGTTCGGCTCGGACACCTTCAAACCGTTGGTTTCGGCAATTTCCATCACCGTCTGCCGGGTGATGCCGTAAAGCGCGCCGGCGGACAACGGCGGCGTGAACAGCGCGCCGTTCTTGACGATGAACAAATTGTCGCCCGTGCACTCGGCCACGAACCCTTCCGCGTTCAACATCACCGCCTCTTCGACACCGGCGTTGTTGGCCTCGATTTTGGCGAGAATGTTGTTGAGATAATTCAACGACTTGATGGCCGGGTTGAGCGAATTGTGCAAATTGCGCGTCGTCGGCACCGTGACGATGTCCAGTCCGCGCTGATAATAGGCCGGCGGGTAAAGCTGGATTTTGTCCGCGATAATAATGACCGACGGACTCTGGCAACGATTCGGATTCAAGCCGAGCGTGCCCACACCGCGTGTCACCACGAGGCGAATGTAGCCGTCGCGGATTTTATTTTGCCGGCAGGCTTCGACGACCGCGCGCGTGATCTGCGCGGGCGACATCGGCATTTCCAGCAAGATGGCCTTGGCCGAGTAAAACAACCGGTCGATGTGTTCCTTGAGCTTGAACACACGGCCGTGATAGGCGCGAATGCCTTCAAAAATCCCATCACCGTAAAGCAGACCGTGATCGAAGACCGATATCTTCGCGTCGCGCTCACTGTAATATTTGCCGTCAATGAAAATTTTCATTTCAGAATCTAGGCAGATTATCGGAAAAAGGGCATGGAAGCAAACGATTTTGGGGTGTCCGAATTTGTAGGCGACGAGGTAACGAGTCGTTTGGATCGCACTTTTTACGTCGTGCCCCACAATTAAACGGGATATTGCTTGGGCTTGTCGCAGCGGTCCCAGCTTCAGAGTGAGGTGGCGTGAATTGTTTAACCGTTGAATTTGCGTGACAGGAGGCGGGCGATGATTATATTGGCGCGCTCTGGTGACCCTATGGTCTAGCGGTTAGGACACCACCCTTTCACGGTGGTAGCCCGGGTTCGATTCCCGGTAGGGTCGCCAATCTCAATTTTATCCAATGTTAACAATGGTTTTGTGAGTTCCTAAATTTTTCACTGAGAGCCGAGTAAGAATGAAATTCAGAATAGTAACGCCAATAACGGTACCTCATACTCTTTTGCCGTTGATTTTTCCCGCGAGCGAACGGGTTCGGGTGGCCTTCGAGTAGCTACCATCGCACTGCGACTTTTGCACGGCAGGCTCGCCGTGTCAGTTTACTGCCCCCGTGCTACTTTTTAAGGGACCTACTTTTCCGACGACTGCTCATGCAGACCAACGAAACAGCACGCTCCTCCTTTATGGATGAATCGTCAGGACAACAAACACATCACCAGATCACCGGCGAGCCAATGAAATTCCTCACGCTGGCCGAATTGATGGGCTTGGTGGAGACGGAACTATTCTCGCAGACCTACAAGAGCTACGGGCTGGCGACTGTGTGCTACCCGGTGCTGGAAGTCGCAGCGACCGTCGAGCCGTTCGAGAACGGGCGGGGCTTTTCGTTGCGAGTGTTGCGCGCGAGCAGACCACGATCGGAAATCTGACAGCAACAACTGAAGGCTGCAATGTGAATGATGTGGATGAGGTGAAGCTGGGAGCGAGGCTGTTGCGGGTATGTCGGTTTAGGAAGCTGGAGGATTTCGCGATACACCTGAATGGCCTCGGCATACTTTCCATCCATTTCCAACTGCGAGGCGAATTCCATTCTTGTTTGCAGCTCGGAATATTCGGGTGAATTGGCTTCAGAATTATTTGAGAGGTTTGCCGTTGTTGTATTTTGCGCTGGTTGTTCAGGCGCAGCCCGTTCGGCTTCCGGCAGGGCAAATACTCCCAAAAGCACAATCAAAAGCGCACCAACACCGAGCCATTGACCACCCTTTAATGTCGGAAGATTCCAACTTGCAATGCCGGCAAGTGCCGATGAATTTGTGCCGTTGATGGGTCTGGCTGATTGCAAGTCGGCAAAGAGCAGTGTCAGGATGGTGGCAAACCAGGCGAATAGCATAGGGAAGAGATATCGGGAACCGCCGAATTCGTTGGCATAGTCATGAATAACCGTGTCCAGACTGGTAAAGTTGACGAAACAGGCAAAGACGCCGGTC
>Ga0326727_10000293_pt1 | contig 212204 bp, 171 predicted proteins | sample MB2enrmetagenome_FD_207643 | JGI IMG/M metagenome (GOLD analysis project Ga0326727, IMG submission 207643) | Lab enriched peat soil microbial communities from McLean, Ithaca, NY, United States - MB29MY | ecosystem: Environmental > Terrestrial > Soil > Wetlands > Peat | place: USA: New York... | reverse complement strand
ATTGACGGTCTCACTTCATCCAGAGTGTAAACAGACCTGCGCCGTCCACGCTCCATCAGCGTACAGCACGAAATCAACCACATTTTCATGTCAATGGGTGGGCCACAGGCCCATGCAAACTCATTGAGGGTTAATGTTGCTATGGTCTTGATTTCGCAAAGCTCGGGCACCAGGCACTCACTCTATCGCTTCTACCCTGCGAAGAAATTCCGCGCGGTTCGATTGCGGTCCGCGCCTCCAGTATTTTCTGGTCGCTTTTTCTGGATTTGAGCTCCCTCGCTACGCTCGGGATCTCGCCTTCGGACTCCCGTCGCTTCGCTCCTCACGCCCGCAAAGCGGCTCAAGTTCGGTTTCCGCCCACACCGTCAAGGGTTTTCAACCATCTCAGCAGCCTCATTCGGTGTGGAAAATTGGCAAGGATTGGCCGCCCACATTCCGGCACTGCTGGTGGCCACAATCGTGCTCGGGGCTAAGTGCTGGTCGCTAATTGCTGTTACAATGAATCCTCCGCAGACAAATTTTCTGTAGCGGCGCACCGTCTGAAACGGACCCCAATTCTTGGCTCAGCAGACAGAACCTCGCACCATCACCTACGCCGACTCGGGCGTCGATATCGAGCGCGCCAATCGCACCAAGCAGCGCATCAAGTACCTTGCACACAAGACCTTCAACCGCGGTGTGCTGAGCGAGATTGGCGGCTTCGGCGGACTATTTTCCCTGGACAAGCGCAAGTATGCTGATCCGGTGCTGGTCTCTAGCGTGGACGGTGTCGGCACAAAGCTGAAGATCGCTTTCGAGATGAACCTGCACCACACCGTCGGCGGCGACCTGGTGAATCACTGCGTCAACGACGTCGCCGTGCAGGGCGCCGCCCCCATGTTCTTTATGGACTATTTTGCCACCGGCAAGCTTCGCCCGGAAGTCGCCGAGAAGGTGATCGCCGGTATTGCCGATGCCTGCAAGCACAACGGCTGCGCGCTCATCGGCGGTGAAACTGCCGAGATGCCCGGTTTCTACGCCGATGGCGAGTATGACCTCGCCGGCTTCATCGTGGGCGTGGTGAATCGCGAGAAGATCATCACCGGCAAAGAAGTCGAGGCGGGCGACGTGCTAGTCGGCCTCGCATCCACCGGCTTGCACACCAACGGCTACTCGCTGGCCCGCAAGCTACTGTTCGAGATCGCCGGTTACACACCCGACACCTACGTCAACGAAATCAAAGGCAAGGTCGGCACCGAGTTGATGCGCCCGCATCGCAGCTACTGGCCGATTGTGCGGCGCATGATCGAGGCCGAGGCGGTCTCGGCTATGGCCCACATCACCGGCGGCGGCATCACGGAAAATCTGCCGCGGGTTTTGCCCAAGGGCTGCGGCGCCATCGTCGAAATCAACTCCTGGCCCGCCCTGCCCATCTTCGAGCACCTGCAAAAGATCGGCAATGTTCCGCAAGACGAGATGCTGCGCACCTTCAACATGGGTATCGGCATGATCCTGGTTGTGCCCGCGAAGAAGTTCAAGAAGGTGCAAACCATCCTCGATCGCTGCGGCGAAAAAGGCTACACCATAGGCCGCATCGTCAAAGGTGAGAAGCGAGTGACGTACTCGTAAGCTCGCAACTTTCAGCCGTCAGTTATAGCTAGCCCTCGATAACCAGTCCAGCCGCTCAGGAACGTCCTTTTGTCTGCGATGCTACTCTTGCATTGACATGTTCCCGGAGATACTCACCGAGCGGCTCGCGATTCGTGATCTCGATCCGAGTGACGGTCCGCGCGTCTTCTCCTACCATAGGCACCCCGACATTTCGCGATTTCAATCCTGGGCGACGGACTCCGTCGATTCCGTTCAGTCTTACATTCGAAGCCTGCCGGCGATTGAGCCGGGCGCGCCAGGAGGATGGTACCAAGCCGGCATCTTTCTTCCGCCCAGCGGCAAGTTGATCGGCGATTGCGGCTTTCGTGTGCCCGCCTCCGATCCGGAACAGGCTGAGGTGGGAATCACCCTGGCTCCGGAGTTCCAGGGCAACGGCTATGCCACGGAGGCGTTGCGTGCGCTGCTGGATTATCTTCTAGTGACCATGGGAAAACATCGCGTCTTCGGTTCGGTCGATCCGCGGAACGTCGCATCGATTAAGTTGCAGGAGCGGATCGGCATGCGAAAAGAAGCTCACTTTGTAAAGAGCTTGTGGTTCAAAGGTGAGTGGGTTGACGATGTGATCTTCGCCATCCTGGCGAGCGAGTGGAATCCCGGCAGGCAACAATCACCCTAACGTCGCCTTCACCAGGCACTGCGAATGATGCTGACATGAACAAAGGATGAGACATGGAGATCCGCGACCTCGGCATATTTCTCGACTATTTCGGCAAGATCCACGAGCGCACGATGCGGGTTGTCCGCTGCATTCCTCCCGACAAAGTCGACTGGTCCTATCGTCCGGGAAAGTTCACCCTCGGCGACCTGGCTCGACACATCGCTGCCATCAATCGCTACATGTACGCCGAAACTCTTCAGGGTAAGCCGAGCCGCTACGCCGGCTGCGGCAAGGAACTGGCACCCACCTACGATGACGTCATTTCTCTTACGGAGGCGCGGCACGGAGAATCGGCCGAGATCATCTCCCGGCTGACGAACTTGAATGACAAATGCACGACTCCCGAAGGCACTCCCATCACCGTGTGGAAGTGGCTGCGTGCCATGATCGAACACGAGATTCACCATCGCGGCCAGATCTACACCTATCTCGCTATTCTGGAAGTGCCGACCCCGCCGCTTTACGGCCTCACCTCCGAGCAGGTTGCTGCGCGCAGCGTCAAGAGCTGATTCTTTACGGCCTGCGCGGCTGGAATAACTTTCATCCCCACCGTAACTTTTTCTGCTTCTCCCCGGTTTACCTGAATGAAAGGCGCAATTGGTTTGAAAGCTGTCGAAGCCGAAACCGATGAGCGATCGCTGATCGAAGCTGCGCAGCGCGATCCGCGCCGCTTTGCCGGCTTGTACGAGGCTAACTTTGATCGCGTCTACGCGTTCGTGGTTTCGCGAGTCTTCGATCGCACCGAAGCGGAGGACATTACCGCTGAAGTCTTTCATCAGGCTCTCGCCAACATCGGGCAATTCGAATGGCGAGGCACGCCGTTCATCGCCTGGCTGTTGCGCATCGCTTCCAATGCGATCGCCGATCGCTGGCAGCGGCTCTCGCGACGTCGTGAGGTTCAAGGCGAGGACCTGGACGAAGCCGGCGCGGAGGACGGAACCGAACGCCGGGTGATGCTGGCGCAGTTGATGGAGGAGTTGCCGGCCGATCAGAAGCTGGTGGTCGAGCGACGCTTCATCGATCAGCGCTCCATCCGCGACATCGCGGTTGAACTGGGACGAAGCGAAGGCGCGGTGAAGCAATTGCAGTTTCGAGCGCTGCAAACCCTTCGCGTCCGCATGGGAGGAAACGTATGAGCAGCCAGGCACTCTATGAAGAATTCGATCTCGCCGTGGACGCGATGTTGCGTAGCCACGCAAGTAACGTCGAGCCCCTTGACCCGACGGTCGATGAACTTCTGGCCGTTGCCAACTTCTTGCGTGACCTGCCCAAAGCTGATTTCCGCGAGAGCCTGCGGATGGAATTGGAGCAGGAGGCGACGGCGCTCGCATCGTCGAGCCATGCGAACAAGACCCGACTGGTCGCAATCCCAGGCGGAACGGCGAAGCACGAAGAAGAACAGATTCTGCCGACTCTCTTCGGCGAAGGATATGGCAGCTATCCGGTTCACCAGTCCAGCTTCCTGGCTTCGGCGCTGCTGCACGCTGCCATGATCGCGATCATCTTGAGTTCCAGTCTATGGATCGCCCGGCACCATGACGAACTGAAGCAAGAGGTCATCTCGCTGGTTGGCATCAGCGAGTATCCGCTTCCCATCTCCACGAAGAAAGCCGGTGGTGGAGGCGGAGGTGGTGAACGCGATCTTCTGCCTGCGTCCAAAGGAAGTGCGCCACGATTCGCGCGTGATCAGATCACGCCTCCCGCAATCGTGATTCGCAACGAGCATCCCAAACTCGCCGTCGAGCCAACTGTCGTTGGTCCGCCCGACCTTAAGCTGCCGCAGTCAGCCACGCTCGGCGATCCGTTGGCCGCACTACTGCAGCCGTCAAACGGCCCTGGTTCTGGCGGCGGAATCGGCAGCGGGACAGGCGGTGGTGTGGGATCGGGAATCGGTCCTGGCGTAGGGCGGGGCAATGGCGGAGGATACGGCGGAGGGATTTATCGCGTGGGCGGCGGTGTCAGCGCTCCGCGAGTGCTCTATGATCCCGACCCCGACTACTCCGAAGAGGCGCGCCAGGCGAAGTATCAAGGAACGGTGGTGCTGTGGGTCGTCATCGGGCCAGATGGCCGAGCGCGCGATGTTCGGGTGCAGCGCGCCTTGGGAATGGGACTCGACGAGAAAGCGGTAGAAGCCGTTCGCAAGTGGCGCTTCCAGCCGGCGATGAAAGACGGCCAGCCGGTTGCCGTTCAGGTCAACGTCGAGGTGAACTTCCGGCTCTATTGATCACATGCGGGAAATCCGTGATCCACCGAAAATCTCGCATGGGACTCCGAATAAACCAATCCCAGCGCGTAGCTCTCGACGTTTCAAGGAAGAGAGTCACGCTGCGGGGACAGAATCTTTGACCGAACTCATCCGCGGGCGGCTTAGCGAGGCGCGCTACTTTCCTGCGTTGCAGGTATCGGCCACGTGCGTTACCGTCTTCACCTTGAACACGGGCTGCTCCTTTACCGTCGATTCGCCGGCGCCCTGTTGCGTGGTGTCGACAGTTCGTACACCAGGCATGCCGGTGACTTTGATCTCGTGGCCGACATGGTGGGTCAGCTTGTTGGCTTCGTTGGAAAGCTGATACACCTTTCCACTGCTGTCGGTGAGTCGATAGTGGCCGTCGGTGTAGGATAGGCAGCCCTGGATGGTGGTCGGTCCAGACGACGACTTGCTCATCTGATCCTGAGCTGCTAACCACATGGTGGAACCGAGTATTACCAGCACAACTACCATAGTCTTGCGCACGAAGAACCTCCTTGGCTTCCTTTGATGAGGATTTGCCGCTTGTTTCCTTAACCGGCAATTATGAATCTTTGCCGCCGGCAAAAACAACCGGATTGTTCCCGGCCCTGAAAAGGCCGCCCCGACAATGACACCGTCCGTCCTGACGCTCTCCAGTAACCGCAGGTCGACTGGTGATCATGAAAACGGGCGGTTCGCTTGCGCGCCGCCCGTTCCCATCAGGTACTGCAGGGGTTATTAGAAGGTGAAGATTGGCCCGAACTCAGTACGCCAATCGGATGCACTGCAGGTTGGCTTATTGCCAACTTTGGTGACGTTACAGACGCCCGCATCAGCACCGCTGATTGCCGACACAGCATAACTGCTGTACTGGCTCTCTTCGAAGCCGAACTGGACCCAGGGATTCATCTTGTAGAACACGGTTGCCGCTTTGAGGGTGCTCTTTATGGGTCCGCCGCCGTCAGCTCCAATGTTCTTGTCAAGATAGAAATCATTGGCGTTGACTGCATCGATACCGTACTCGAAGTAAGCCTGCCATCCGGCGTTTCTGCCTTTTGGATTAGCGTCGAACCAGCGCGACAGCGGGAGTCCCACCTGCACGAATCCGCCGTAGCCGCGTACCGGCAGTTGCGGCGCGACCGTGGCTGCGCCAGCAGCGTTGGTGCCAAAAACCGCCGCGTTGTAATCCGTGGAGAATCCGTCTGCGAGAGCGGAGAGCCCCGCGGTGCGGTTGTAGTAGGACAAGGTCTGGCCACCGAAGAAGAAGCGCAGATCAGCTCCCATGTAGCCACTGGCCACAACTGTTGCCCAGCGGGTGGGGAGTGAAACTGCGACCTGGTTGCCATAGCCATTGCTGTTGAGCGATACGCCGTTGGGGAAAGCCGAGGAATATGCCTCCGGGACGCCCGAGGAAAGTACATTCAACTCACGCTTGGTGTAGAACCCGCTCCACAGGATCTGAGCGGGAACTACGCCCGGAGCCTTGTCGAGCTGGAACTGCAATACCACTCTGGATTCCAGCTCTGGCCGTGCGGCGTCTGCCCCTTCACGCTCGCCGTAGCCAAGCTGGCTGGCGAGTCCCAAATTGGCGAGGGAGCAAACGTTGGTTGACGGAACAGCATCGACCGCACAGGTGATTCTGGTCCCCGGAAGATCGCCCTCAGATGGCATCATGATGGCGAACTCAGGGGAGAGCTTCCAGTCACGCTGGCCGCCCAGCTTCTGTACGAGTCCCAGACGGAACTGAGGCGAGCGCTCGTAAACGTTGCCCCAATAGGCACCGTAGAAGGTCGTCTCCAACAAGTTCATGAGCGCGCTGGAACCGAAGATACTCCAGTCCTGTCCGCCCTCGAAGAAGATGTCGGTGTTGGGAGCCGTGGTCCAGTCGATTCGTCCGTAGGCCAGTCGCAGGGAGAACGCACTGCTGCGAATACTGGAGACGTTGCGGTTATCGGATTCGCTGAAATTGCCTTCGAAGTCGCCTTCGAGTTGTCCGGTGATCGTGATGTTCTTGGAGACGTCCGGCCACTCGAACTTAGATCCGATACGACTGGATCGCGCCTTGATGTGAAACGCGGAATTGCCGCCGGGAGCGGAATTAGTGCCGCCCGCCAGGAACAGCGGCTTAATGAAGTCATCACCATACGGGTTGTAGGAGTCATAGGCGGTCGTGGCCTTGATGAAGCCGTAGGGCGATATGTATGCACCCGAACCCAGCTTCCAGGCATGAGCCAAGCTGTCTTTCGTGGGTGGGTCAAGCGAAAGCACTCGAACCGGCGCAATCGCGGGAATCACGGTTGGTCCGGTCTCGGCAGGTTTGGTCTGAGTCGCCTGCGGGCTGTTTAAGCTCGCGTTCTGCATGCCGCCCGACTCCGTGTCGACCAGCGAATGCATCGTGTAGGCATCGGGACCCGCACTTTTCAGCTCCGCCGCTTCCGTGTCCGTAACCACGCCTTTGGCCTTAAGCAAGCGCAGCAACTGTTCCATTCCTGCGGAGCCGGAAGCGCTACGCAGGCTGGAAGCCTCTGCACTGGTGAGAACCCCCTTCTTCACCAATAAGTCGATGAGCGTGGGGCTTATGGGAGAGCCGGGTCCCGCAGTTGCAGACGCAGCCGTGGTCGCAGCAGTTGCGGATTCTGTGGCTGCACTGCTGCTCGTGTCCGCTGCCACCGCTGTTGCTGCGCACGCAAGACAGAGAACGAGAACCCAGAATCCCGTAGTTGACCGGAAGGAGCTTCGCATCTTTTCGCCTCCAGAGATTGAGCCATTTCTCTTGAGGTGGTCGCGCATGTGTTACTGGGATCCACGGCGCAAATCTCCACCTAGTGAATGGCCTGAACCGAACTCTAAAGAAAGGCGAGCACGGCTAAATGTGACGTTCGACACAGGTCGAGTGTGATGCAAGTTGCAATCGGAGCAGCCGAGTGCGGGCAAAGGCATTGCAAACAATACGGATACTCCCATGTGCAGGCGTATCCGTGGTTTCCTACCACTTTAAGGTTATGGACTATGGATTTAAGAAGGTTAGAGTCGAATGTTGGCCCTATCGAGAACCATGTAGTCTAGCCGGCACAACTATCGCAAGGAGAAGGTCTGATGCGCAATTTGACGATGCTTACTCTAGTTTTGTTGATCTCGAGTATTTGTCTAGCAGCACGCGATCAGGACCAGAGCTCAGGTGTTTCATCAGACATGAAGACCGTCCAAGGCTGCCTGAAGACTTCCATGGGTCGCTACACCCTTACTGAGGAAGACGGCACGTTGCATTACCTGGTCGGCGCTGCCGGCAAGCTCGGGCACCAGGTCGATCGTCAGGTCGAGATCGCCGGCAAGCCTGGAATGAGGACTTTCGACAGCACCCTGGTCGGTGGCGCGTCGAGCGCGGTTGAGCAGCCGGTGATTGAAGTAAAGACAGTAAAGCGCATAGCTGACACTTGTAAATAATGTCCCCCAGTCGGTAGCTAGCGGAATTCATGTTGGAGGCTTTTTATGAATGCCTTCCCCGTCAACGCCTTCCCCGTCCTTTTAGGTACCTTGTGTGTCTTCGCTCTCGGCTATCGTTACTACAGTGCCTTCATCGCAGCTAGAGTTCTCGCGTTAGACGACACTCGGATCACGCCTGCACACGTGTATGAAGACGGCCACAACTACGTGCCGTCGCCCAAGTGGGTACTGTTTGGTCATCACTTCGCCGCCATCGCCGGCGCCGGTCCACTCGTCGGGCCGACCTTAGCCGCGCAATTCGGCTTTGCTCCCGGATTTCTTTGGATTCTGTTCGGCGCCGTGCTCTGCGGCTGCGTGCATGACTTCACGGTGCTGGTGGCTTCGGTGCGTCACAAGGGACGTTCGCTCGCTGACGTTGCCCGCACCGAGGTCGGACCTTACGCCGGCCTGGTCACGATGATTGCGTTGCTATTCATCCTGCTGGTGACACTCGCCGGTCTGGGCATCGTCGTGGTCAACGCTCTGGCCGCCAGCCCCTGGGGCGTTTTCACCATTGGGATGACCATCCCCATCGCAGTGTGCATGGGCCTGTACATGTTCAAGAGCGCTCCCGGCCAAATCAAAATCGCCGTGCCCAGCACGCTTGGAGTGTTTTTGCTGCTCGGCGCGGTCATTGGCGGACGCTGGTTTGCTGCCTCTCACTACGCAAGCGCGCTGACCTTCACTGGGCACCAGATCACGATTCTGATGGGGGTGTACGGTTTCATTGCGTCCGTATTGCCGGTGTGGCTTGTTCTGGAGCCACGCGATTACCTGTCCACCTACATGAAGCTCGGCACCATCGCGCTTCTGATCATTGGCGTGTTCATCGTTCATCCCGATATTCGGTTCCCCGCGGTTACACAGTTCATTCATGGCGGCGGACCTATCATCGCCGGCAAGCTGTATCCGTTCCTGTTCGTGACCATCGCGTGCGGAGCAATCTCCGGCTTCCACGCGCTGATTTCTTCTGGAACCACACCGAAGATGTTGTGGAAAGAAAGCGACGCACGCTTCATTGGCTACGGCGCGATGACGTGCGAAGGCATCGTTGCTGTCCTGGCGCTCATCGCCGCCTGCTCCATGTATCCCGGCGACTACTTCGCCATCAACTCGACTCCCGCCGTCTTCGCCAAGCTGGGCCTGCACACCGTTAACCTCGATGCATTCTCAGCCGCAGTTGGCGAGAAGCTTGCCGGACGCACCGGCGGCGCTGTCTCCCTTGCCACCGGCATGGCGCAGATCTTCAGCGGTATTCCGGGAATGAAGACGCTTGCCGGCTACTGGTATCACTACTGCATTATGTTCGAGGCGCTGTTCATCCTGACCACGGTCGATACCGGCACACGCGTAGCCCGCTACGTTATGCATGAACTGCTTGGCAGAGTGCACAAGCCTTTCAGCAACACCGCATGGCTGCCGGGTAATCTGATTACTTCGGCCCTGGTGGTTCTAAGTTGGGGCTACCTGATCTATACGGGATCGATCTCGACTATCTGGCCACTGTTCGGTACCGGCAATCAACTGTTGGCGACCATTGCTCTCGCGGTCGTCACCACGTTCCTGATCAACATGGGCAAGGTGAAGTATGCGTTCATCACTGCTGTCCCCATGTGTTTTGTCGGGGTGACAACCTTGACTGCGGGCTTCCTGTCAATCAAGAACATTTACCTGCCGCTGGCGCTGAAGCCTGGGAAAGCATTTCAAGGCTACCTGGATTCCACGCTGATGGTGATCTTCATGGTCGGGGTAATTCTGGCGCTGATCGAGTGTGCACGCCGTTGCTGGAAGACGCTGCATGGAGTGCCGATTCCCGAAGAGGCTTTCGGCGCGCCAGAAACTGCCGGCGCCGGCAAAATGGCTTGTTGCTGAAGCAGCTGGGTAGAGCAGGCCTTCAGGCCTGCGTTAAGCATGCAGGTTAAGAGATGGTTCCGCAACCAGGTATCGGGACGCTAGACGCGGGCCTGAAGGCCCGCTCTACCTTCGCTGCCTAAGAGTCTCCCCGCGATTTCTGCAGCAAAAGAAAACGCGCTGCACTCCATCACATCATGAGCGCAGCGCCATTACTACAGGGGCAACTCAAAGACTCCCCAACAAGTCCTGGGTTAGGACCTGTTGGGGTGGAAGAAACTAGGCTCCGCTGGTGGAGTGCAGAACGCGGAAGGTATTTCCGCCGTTCGCCCAGATCAGCACCAAAGCATCCTGACCCTTCGGAATGCTGGTCAGCGCCTTCTGGACATCAGCTGCACTCTTGGTCTCATGACGGTTTACGCCGACGATAACCTGCCCAGGCTGCAAACCTGCGTCGTCCGACGGGCTGCCCGGCTGTACGCGCTCGATGAGCGCTCCGTGCAAATCATCAGGAGCGTTCAATTGCTCGCGTACGTCCGGCGTCAGATCGGCGATCCCCACACCCCAGCGCGGCTTCTCGTTGGCATTGTCCGCAACTTTAGTTTCGCCGTTGCTGCCGTCCATGCCAACCAGCGTTATCGGAATGGAAGTGGTCTTGCCATCGCGAACCACCGTCAGCGCAATCTCCGTTCCCGGAGTCATCTCGCCAACTTCCATCTGCAGCTGTCCGGCATCGGTGATCTTCTTACCGTTGATCTCAGTGATCACATCGCCGACTTTCAACCCAGCCTTCGCGCCCGGTGAGCTCGGTTCGACCTGCGTGATGACTGCGCCGTTGTTGTCGTGAACATCAAAGAACTTCGCATTCTCCGGCGTCACATCGGTGATGCCAACTCCCATGCGACCGTGGCTGACCTTGCCGTAACGAACCAGTGACTGCACAACGGGATTGACGATCTGCGTTGGGATGGCAAAGCCCATTCCCGAGAACGTGCCCGAAGGCGAGATCAGGAAGGTGTTGATGCCGACCACTTCGCCCCGAGCATTCACCAGCGGACCACCCGAGTTGCCGGGATTGATCGCCGCATCGGTTTGGATGAACTGGCCCGGCTTGTGCGCATCGTCGCTGTAAGGATTCGGCCGGTTCAACGCGCTCACGATACCTCGCGTGACGGTAAAGCGGAATCCATAGGGATTGCCGAAAGCCAATACAGTCTGTCCCGGCTTCAACGCGGCCGAATCGCCAATCGGAACATTGGGCAGATTGGTGCTGTCAACTTTGATCACCGCCAGATCGGTCAGCGGATCGGTGCCGACCACCTTCGCCGTCAGAATGCGGCGATCGCTGAGCGTGACCTTGATCTCGGTTGCGCCTTCGACGACGTGATTGTTGGTGACGATGTAGCCGTCGGGCGAAATGATCACACCGCTGCCGATACCATGCTCGATCCGCGGCTGTGCCTGCATTCCCTGGCCGCCGAATTGTTGACCGAAGAAGCGCTGCATCTCGTCCGGCATCCCCTCAGCCGCCGGCTGAGCCTTTGCCCGCGAGGTCACGGAAACGTTGACGATTGCCGGTGTCACCCGCGCGGCAACCGCTTCCATCGCCTGATCCAGCGAGAGCAATGCGCCCACCTGATTGTTGTCGAGCGGTGCAGTATTGGACGAAACGGCAGCTCCCGCTCCCGCCGTGTGGAACGAGGTGTAAGCCACTAGACAAGCAGCCAAAGCCAACGTCATCACAACCGCTGCGCGTTGCTTACGGCACACTTGCCATCCACGCGTTATCCAAGCTTTCATTGTTGTTCCTTCTCCTCCCAGAATCAAAAGATTGCGTCAGCCGACACTTCAGCGCCCTGCGGCTCTTACAAAATCGCCGAACCTTGGGCCCTATTTGTTATGAATCGGCTCGGCCAGTAAGACGTATTTCGATCAATTCCCGGCCGCGGTCCGATGTAACTGGGGAGGTTACGATCACCAATTTGGACGAGGGGTTGAGTGAAAGGTGAGCAAGATGCCATCAACTCGCTTCTAGTGCGGATCACCCCGGAGCAGGCCAAAAAGCTCGAAGCCTCTTCTATACTGCCCGGAGGCCGTCCGCGTGGCCGGGAGGAGCAGTGATCCGTAACCTGGGCATATTCTTCGTTGTTGGTGTATTCGGCATCATGGCAATGGCACAAGCCAAACCTGTTCAGCAAACCTCAGCAGCGAATGGCTCAGCTCAGAACTGGATTGCCGTCAGCAACGGCTACGCCAAGCTGTTGACCGACGTAGCGTTTCAGTACCATCCCGAGGCCGGATCGCAGCAAGGGTTGAGCCGGTACGACAACAAGGTCGCGCAGCCGACTCTGGCCGACGAGGATCGCGAACGCGCGGAAACCGAAGCGGTGCTCGTAAAACTAGAAGCGGCTACAAAGCAAAAGCAGCAGCCACAAGTTGCCGAGGACCTGCAGATCATGATCAGCAGAGTCCAGCTGAACTTCAAGATGCAGGACTACCAGCGCGCGCACGAGGTGCCGTTCCTCAATGCCAGCCAGGTTGTCTTTGTCGGACTGCACAGCCTGCTCGATGTCCAGACGCCGAATGAACGCCGGCCGGCCGCGGTCGTGCGCATTCGCGAGTACGCCGGAATCGACCCGGGTTATACGCCCATCGCGGAGATTCTGAAGCAGCGTGTCAAAGAACAAATGGCCAAGCCGGGCGTGATCTATCCGGCCCGAGTGCAGATCGAAACCGAGATGGCGCGCAACTCGAACTATCTCGACGGCATCGCCACGTTGATGGAGAAGTACAAACTGACAGGTTGGCAGGAGCCATATGCCACGTTGAAGAAGCAGCTCGTTGATTACGACGATTGGGTGCGGGAGACGGTTCTACCGAAGGCGCGGACGGATTTCCGCATGCCTCGCGAGAAGTATGAACTCGCCCTGGAGAATTACGGCATCGATATTCCACCGGAGCAGATTGCCGCGATGGCGCATCAGGCCTTCACCGAGATTCAGGGAGAGATGAAAACCGTCGCCGCGCAGATCGCGAAGGAGCGCAATCTTCCCTCGAGCGATTATCGCGATGTGATGCACGAGCTGAAGAAGCAACAACTCGTGGGAGATGCGATTCTGCCGTTCTATGAGAATCGGCTCAAGCAGATTGAGAAGATAATTGCTGAGCAACAGATCGTGTCGCTTCCCGATCGTCCGGCGCAAATCCGCATTGCTACCGCAGCGGAGACTGCCGAGCAGCCCGCTCCGCATATGCAACCTCCGCCGTTTCTGCATAACACCGGCGAGCGCGGTGCGTTTATTCTGCCGCTCAATATTCCTGCTGGTCCGGGGCAGCCGGCGTCAGAAAAGTATGACGACTTTACCTTCGATGCGGCAGCGTGGACCATCACCGCGCACGAAGCACGCCCCGGACACGAACTACAGTTCGATGCGATGCTGGAGCACGGTGTCTCGCTGGCGCGCGTTCGTTACGCATTCAACAGTACGAATGTCGAAGGCTGGGGATTGTATTCGGAATACCTTATCAAGCCCTACATGCCGCTGGAGGGGCAGCTGGTTTCGCTGGATTATCGTCTGTTGCGGGCGGCGCGGGCTTTTCTCGATCCCGAGCTGCAGTCGGGCAAGATCACCACCGCCGATGCCTATCGCGTGCTGGAGGACGGTGTTGTCTCCTCGCACGCTTTCGCTCAAGAAGAAGTCGAGCGCTATACCTATCGCATGCCTGGTCAGGCAAACAGCTACTTCTACGGTTACACCAAGCTGATCGCGTTACGTGAAGACACCGAGAAGTCGCTGGCGGCGAAAGGAGCGAAGTTCGATCAGAAGAAATTCCACGACTTCATTCTGGCGCAAGGCCTGCTGCCTCCCGATCTTATGAGGCAAGCTGTAATGGAAGAATTTGTGCCAGCGCAGAAGTAAGAGCGCAACGCCGGCTCGCACACCTAATGATCACGGATGCGGATAGATTCCGTATTTCTCGCTGAGGAATCTCTGCAAGGATTTCGGTAACACGCTCGCGAGTTCCTGCCAGGTTAGAAGGGCCAGTATCGATCTCAGCTCGCAGCTGCGCACCGCCCGCAGAATGACGAACCATGCTTCGATCAGATCAGTACGCCGGGCGTCAGAAAGTACGAGGAACGACTTGCCACAGTGATGTGCAGCCAAGACACCCCGGATCAATTGATAGCAGCGATATCCGGCTCTCGACGTCGGAAGATGGTCTGTGTCGAAGACGTCAGCAACGTCTCTGTAGCGAAAGAGCAGTTCCCGGCGTGTCGTCTGAAATCCACTTTCCGTTAATTTCGCTTCGACGAAGAGCCGCCCCAGGCTCATGTCGATCTCGGTTCGATCAACATCTCGGCCGATAATAGGCAGGCCCGGGCGCACTCCGAACTGCGGACGCAATCCAGGTTCGAGGTTGAGGAGAGCACACATTGACTTGCGGCTGGTTACGCCCGGATAGCAGAACACATTCATCAGCAGCGCGTCGGAACTATTGGCGCAGTCGAGTTCCCGGCGAATCCGCTCGTGTGGCCACGCTAGTCGGCTGCTGCCGCTATAGTGTTTCTTCAACCGGCGGCTCCATTCCGGAGAAGCGCAGATCCGCCGGTACGAGGCGGGAATGAAGTTGGAATGCTGTCCGTTGCTTCCTTTGTACAGGACGCTGGGGATGTCGCCACAGGTCGACTCGTAGACGGCACCGTCACACAGGCTGAGACTACGAGCGCTTACCTCCCAACGAAGCTGAAGCGAGGACAACGGCACTATCTCCGCCGAGTCTACTGAGTTTTTCGCGCGCCTTGAAGATGGCATGCCGCAATTGTACCGCGGTATTCGCTATTTGTTCGCTGCTACATTGCTGAATTTAGAAAGCGTATTTCACGGCAAGCGTGGTGTTGTTGGCGTGGAAGTAGCGAGGAGCGCTTGGCCCGACGAATGAGCCTTCCCCGTATTGGTAATAGTTCCACGCGGCTTTGAAGGTAACGTTTTTGTAGACGTTGATGTCAAATCCGGCAAGAGGTGACTGGTAGGTCGATGACAGCGGACCCAGAGGCAGTAGGGGATTAAACATGGTGGTATTGCCCTGATTGTCGACAATGCTGTATCCAATTCGCATTGTGACGCGTTCAATGGGAGTCGCCGTCAGGGCAAAATACCCGTACTGCGTGTGGGTCTGATAGACACCATAAGTTTCCATCAGCGTGGGATCGCCGTTGCACGTGTAAGAGCCAGGTGGTACCAGAGAGCCGGCGAAGCAGACATTTGTATTCTGCTGAATAGCGTCGATGTTGTAGGCAAGATCGAGTCCCCAATGTGCGTTGGGCGTGAGAGTTGCGTTAAACGTAGCTGTGTAGTTGTGCTGGTTATAAGCCAGGTCGCTATCGTTATTTTCCGCGCGCTGAAAGATCAGATTGGCTCCCAGGCTCACCCATTGGCGCGGAGCGTAAGAAACATTGCCACGTATATTAAAGAAGTGAGTGGGATCGATGCGGTAGATCCAGTTGTCTGACCCGCCAAACTGTGCATCGGCGTTGGCATGGAAACTACTTCCTCTGCGAAACCACACTCCCAGGACGCCATAGTAGCGATTGATCTCGGTAGTTGGATTGCCAAAAGGCGCGATCACTCCAACGAAGGTGCAACTGCCATCAGGGTTCAACGGAAGGCCTACACAGTTCCCGCGGTTGGCGTTATTGGGATAGTAAATATCCCCTAATGCGGCCTGATAGGAACTGCCGGGTTGGACGGTCTCATTCGACCAGACAAAGCCGGCTCGCACGCCAAATGACTTAGTGATGTCGTATTGCACTTGAAAATCGTTCTGCTTGCTGTTCTGCGCGATGAGGTTAGCGTTAATCTCGTTGATAATATCCGCCGGCGAACCCGACGCATGCGATAGAGGCGGTGGAAAGGTGGCGACCGGCGTAAGGAGCGATCCGGGACCTAAGGTGGCCGACGTGAAGTAGTTATTTTGGAGATTCAGAAAGGCGCCGGCGTCGCTGAAGTTCCGCAGCCGAAAGCTATCCACGAAGCGCAGCTTACTGGTCACATGAAAGACCGCAGACAAATCCGTTGAAGTCGAACTCCAATTTGAACTGGAGCTGCTTCCCGTCGTATTAGAGCCAAGCTGACCGGCCCTGCTAATCAACCCGCTGAAAACCTCGTCAAATGGCGTACTGGATTGGGCATTGCTGTACTGGAACTGTCCATTGAAGTCCAGCCACTTCAGCGAAGAGGACTTTATATTGATCTGCTCTGTGGGAATAGTCGTATTCACATGCTGGAAGAGGCTGTAATCGAAGAATCCGTTACACGTTGGATTGGCGATCCCATTCATGAGCGGTGCGCTGCATGGGCTGCCGTTGTTGAGCCAGGAAATACCTAATGAAACCGGCATGCCATTGGGTAACGGATAGGAATTAAACGGATTCAAACCATAGAGCGTTCCACCATTGTAGTACTGAAACAACTGCGTGTAGCTGATCGTCGTTTTCTTTGCGACGCGGTAATCAACGCCGAAGCGAAATCCATTCAGGGTGTTGTTATAGTTCTGGTCGGTAAGCGCCTCGGTGCCTTCATGGACCGTGCTGTATGAGGGGCCTATGAAACGGTTGCGGTTGTAATCGATGCGGAACGAAACGCGGTGCATCGGAAACATGACGAGGTCAAAGTTATATAGATCCTGCGTGTTGTAGTAAGTGTGTGGCGAATTCAGGATAGGGATGAATGGCATCCCCGTAGGCGGATTCAAAGGATTTGCGAAAAGATCATAGTCGAAGTAGTTCTGCATGTGCTGGTAGCTGGCGCTGAAGGTGTACCAGCTATACTTGGCGACGCGCAGGCGGGCAGCCTGTTCCGGATCGCCGCCCCATCCAAAGCTGTTGAGCGTTAAAGTATCGAAGACATCCTGGTGACTCAGCGACTGCATGGTGAGCGACTGCTCCAGAATGCGAGCGCCAGATTGATCGTTTACCAAGGTGTCATACATTGGCTGGCTGCCGGTGACGTCTGAAATTCGGCCGCCCAACTCAATCGATTGTGTGACTTTAAAATCGCCGATCTTCTTACCTTCATCTGAGCCGGAGGACGAATCGACCGAGGCCGTAGACGGCGTTGGTCCAGGCGCTTGCGCGAGTCCTCTACCCGTCAAGCCAAGACAGACCGCGAGCAAGACCAGTCCGAGGAAATGGCTGTCGAGACTCCTTTGCGAACCCATCCGCGCCTCCCTGACTACCGGAAGAAGAAGGAATCGAAATTGGAACCGTGAATCTGCGTGTGGCACATGGTGCAAGCCTGGTACTTGCTGGCCTGGTTATGGAATGACGGAATGCCGGGCGCGGCGCCGTTCATGTTGGGCGTATGACAGCGCAGGCAGAGAAAGTTGACGTTGTTCACCTGCAGCAGACGCGGATTGGTCGAGCCATGCGGCGTGTGGCAGGACAGGCAGCCTTCATCGGTCTTCACCGGGGCATGTTCGAAGACGAACGGGCCCATGGTGTCGGTGTGGCACTTGGTGCAGATGGCGAACTGCCCCGCCGCAGCCCGCACCTGATGACCGGTCTCAGTTCCGTGAGGGTTGTGGCAGTCGCTGCACTGGATGAGCCCAACATCCACGCGATGGCGGTAAGGCCGCGCGAATTCAGCCTTCTGCACCGCATGGCAGCTGTAGCAAAGCGCAGTCTGCGGCTTTACCAGCATGAAGTTCACGTCCGTGGAATCGTGAGGACTATGGCAACTGGTGCAGCTGACGCCGTTGGCCAGATGCGCCGACTGCGAGAAGTTTTGCGTCTCAGTGCTGGATTGGTGGCACTTGGTGCAGATGGCCGCGGTTTGCGCGGGACTCAGCGTTTCGAAGCGAACGATCTTGGTGACATCGCCGCCGCCATCGACATGGGCCTGGCCAGGGCCATGACAAGCCTGGCAACCATGTTGGTCGCCCTTCAACAGCGCGGCGTGGGGGGTACCGGCGAAGTGCTTTTCCCAAACGTCCTGGTGGCAGGTCTTACAAATGTCGGTTTCCGCATATTGGCCGGCAGAGGCGCCAGGCAGTGCATTCGAGGCCGGTGGAGATTGCGCAGTTGACTGTGCTGCGGCTGTCATTGCAAGCGCGCAGCTAACCGCAATCGAAAGTACATACCAACAGACGAGTCTTACCCCGATTCGACTCATACCCACTCCAGGCGGAAGTGGCAAGGCAATCACCGCGTGCAGCGACAGTTCTGGGCGCAATGCGATGGACATCCACGACAGTGCAGCAGCCGAGAGTGTCGTGAGCTGTGGGCGCTTCGCGCGACACTAACAAAAGACCAAAGGCTAGTCAATGGCTCGGAGATGGATTTGTTCGCCGCTTAGTTGGGTCGCTAGAAGGTGCACTTGGCGGAGTGGAGCGGTGGGGTCGGTTAAGCAAAATCGGTCGCGAATCCCACAGTCTCTCGTCCTGCTGGACCAAAACAGGAACACAAACGAACGCCGCTCTGTCGTTTCCATTGACAACGTAGAGCGTGGTGCTAAAGTGAAATTACTCAGCCGACCCTCAGAAGTGACTAGTTCTTTGTGGCGACTGACCCGCTCCCAATCGCGAGCTCTTGTGATGGAAGCGATGAAAGAGCGCGGTAGGTTCCGCCTGACCAGTGTCCTGCAGGCCTGATCCCCGCCACACTACCGACGCGACACTACCAACGTCGTTAAAGTGCGTTTTTTGTTGATCATAGAGAGCCGAGTCACTGGAATAGGTTCGGCGAGCTAACGCACTGACGACTCTGCATCAGCGCGAAAATCCGGAGCGGGCTGTACCCCACAATCCAAGAGAGGTCACGCTTATGAAACGGATTGTGCTCCTTATCAGTTTTATCGCTGCGATAGGGTTGTGTGCCAGCGCCCAGACATACATTGATTTTCACCAAATGCCGATAGCCAGAACGCCTGCGCCGATGCCGGACAACTTTCCGGAGGGCATGTACCTGGCCTGGGACAACTTCTTCTATGTAACGCCAGGAATATGGAACGGAGAAGGTCCGGGTTTCTGGGTTGATCCTACGACGCAGCACAATATCGTCGCGTTTGTCGGCGGACCCCTGTGTGACCTTGCCGCGACCTGCCATGGCTCGATCAAATTAATGGTTGGTCCCAATGTCACCGCTTTCACCCCGGTCCAGATTCAGGTAACGGCAGGCTGGCTACCGAACCGAGTGATCGTAACCGCCTACAGCAACGGGAGGTTCGTGGGCCGCACAACCTGGAACCTTACAACCGATCCGCAGACGTTTACTTTCCCGAATGCGTGGAGCGATCTCACCCAGCTCATCTTTACCCCAGAGTTCGTTCACACGAACTCGATCTATCCGCCAGCTGGGTCAATGTTGATTTACAAGCTCGTCTTGATGATGCACTGAGGCGCTTGTTCTGGCAGAAGAGGAGGGCGGCGTATGTCGCCCTCTTTCTTTTTCCGGAAAACAAACTTGGCGGTATCACGCGGACCTTGCAGACCGTGGTGATTTCGGTAGCGAGCAGAAATCGAGCCGGCGTATTAGCAGCTAACGGGGCAGCTGTTCCGAAATTCGCAACTGACGAGTTAAGATGTTCCACGCTGCCACCCGCAGGTATCGGCAGTGGTTTCTCCGCTCGAGCGGCAACGGGTACGAGGAGGAAGAAAGTTGACGCCATGCCCGGTTATATCCGTAGAGGATAAGTGCCAGACGGCTCAGCTCCCGCGGGGCACGGTCGCGCGGGTGACGCGCATGGTGTTTGTCGCTCTCATCATCCGGCTGGCTGTGTCGGCAGCTTTGGTGTCCGAGTTTCTTGATGGCTTTCGCAATCATTGGCACTTTGGCTGGGAGATGGGACAAATCGCCGGTGCGATTTGCCAGGGCCGGGGATTCGCTTCGCCATTCTTCGATGTCAGTGGTCCCACGGCCATGCTCATGCCGGCGTATCCGTATCTGCTTGCGGGCTGCATGAAGCTGTTCGGGGGCTACACCACCGGCAGCGCGATGGCCATCCTTACGCTCAACAGCATTTTTGCTTCCCTCAACGTGCTGCCCATCTATTTTCTGGCCAGGCGCGTCTTCGAGGAACGCGTGGCCGTGATTGCGGGATGGATCTGGGTGTTCTTTCCCTTCTCCATTTATCTCTCCGGCGGAAGAATTTATTCCGACACATTGACCTGCCTGATTGCGAGCCTGCTTTGGTGGCAGACCGTCAGGTTGAGAGACAGTCATGCACTCAAAGACTGGCTGCTATGGGGAGCGCTGTGGGGATTGGCTGGACTGGTAAGTCCGACGCTGCTCGCACCTTTGCCTATTCTTGCCGCGTGGCTTTGCTGGCAGCGTCGCAAGACCAACCTGGCATGGTTATGGCCAGGGCTGCTGGCAGGGTGCGTCTTCGTGGCGATGATCACCCCGTGGACGGTGCGCAATTATCGAACCTTCCACCGCGTCATTCCCTTGCGCGACGGCTTCTGGATGGAAGTGCATGTAGGGTACAACGGCGACACGTCGGATGTGACGCCGGACTCGGCACATCCCACCACCAGCCCCGCGGAATATGCGCAATGGCAAAGGCTGGGGGAGATCGGCTACATGGATGCGAAGAAGGCGGAGGCGGTGGCGTTCATCACCCAGCATCCCAAGTTCGTTGCCTGGATGACGGTCCGCCACTTCATTAATATGTGGACGGGCTTCTGGTCGCTGGATCCTAACTTTCTCGCTCGCGAGCCGTTCCACCTACCCAATCTTTTCCTGACTACCGCCATAACCCTCCTGCTGATGGGAGGGCTGCGGTTTGCATGGCTGGAAGGCAAGGGCCAGGACATCCTTCCGCTGGCTCTGATTCTGGCCAGCTATCCGCTGGTTTACTACCTTACGCATACCAGCATGGATTATCGTCATCCCGTCGACCCCATCATCGTCATCATGAGCTCTTATTGCGTCCTGGAATGGCGGAGACGGTGGGCGACGAAAGAGGCCGGAGGCAAAGCCCTCGCTCTGGGCGTGACTCGTACTGCGCGGTAGAGACTTCGCCGCGATCCACTCCCGCCGCATTACCATATTGGCAAGACGCATGGGGGAGTAGATGGCCTGGTCTAAGCGCAGGGGCGATGATCTGCGACGGGCGCGGGGCAGGACTCGGCGACAACGACGCTGGGCGGCGCGCCAGTTATGGGTGCCGCTCAATTGACTTCAGCCAAGGCGCCGTTAAAGACGAAAGCTGCTGACTTCCGATGGCCCGGAAGCGGTCCGTTTAACGAAACGCAGCGACGGCGTCGGCTTCGTCGTCGCGCACGTCGAAGACGGTATACAGCTTGGTGATCTGGAGCAGGTCGTGCACTTTCTTGGTGAGGTGCAGCAGCTTCATTTCGCCGCCCTGGTTGCGCACCGAGGTAAAGGCGGCGACCAACTCGCCGATGCCCGAGCTGTCAATGTAGCTGATGTTAGCGAGATTCAAGAGTATGCTCTTCTGACCTTTGCTCAGCAAATCCTTGACGGTGTCGCGGACAATGGAGCTGCCTTCGCCCAGTTTGATTTGTCCACTCAGGTCTACCACCACGACACCTTCCACCTGCCGAACGGTTGCTTTCATACTCACCTGGAAGCCTCCTGGCGGCCCGGTTCGTTCCGGATCCGCATCCTTAGAGTAATTCACCGCCCCAAGTCCGGTGTAGAGCGAAAGTGACCGGAGTGGCAGTCACGGAAATCTGACATCATCAGTCCCGGTTTGTCTGTGACCTCTGAACATTGAGACTTGTCAGCCCCCAACCGTGAAAGTCGGGGGGTTGGCCGCTTCCGCGCGAGGAAGGCGGAAAACGACGACGGACTTATGGCGAGTATTGCCAGATCATGCCGTTTGTTCGCGAGGGACTTCCGAAGCCGCACGTGTTGGTGGTGCCGTAAAGATTGCCGTTGGCATCTGAGGCAATGTTTCCAAAAACGTCGGCCCAACCGCCAACGAGAGGGTAGCTGCCCCCATTCACCTTATCGATTGCGCCGCAATAGGAGTAACACTGTGCAGGCCCCGAATCGCAGAGAAAAACCACACCACCCTCGGTAGCGTAGAGGTTCCCTGCTGAATCTTTGGTCAAAGCGTGGTAGGTGGAGCTTCCGGGCGTTTCCCAACAGCCCGAGGAAACCGTCACCTGGGTGAACGTCCATCCACCAGCGGAGTGCGCCAGCTCGAAAACCACGCCTGATGTCCAACTGCTTTGATCGGCACAACCACCGTTATAGTTGTTGTAACAAGTACTGAGGCCGTACAGGGAAATCGTCCCGTCCTGAATCAAACTGGTTGGCCCCCAGCCGTCCGTCGGGCCACCGGTGAAGGCGTGGATAACGTTTTCTGTCCAGGTGCCGCCCGCGGGGACTAACTGAAAAACCACCCCGCTTCCGTACAGACCACCGCCCGCTGTGCCATACAAATTTCCGTCAGTTCCCACTAGCAGGCTGTTAGGTTCGGAGCCGTCGTTTCCTCCGGTGAAGCTGTAGAGGATCTTCTCGGTCCAGCCTCCCGATGACGGGGAAAGCTCGAAGACAGCACCTGCTCCGTAGGCTCCGCCACCGCCGATGCCATACAGGTTGCCAGCCGAGTCGAAGGCGGTGACGCTGCCGTTGGCCGCATCCGAGTTGCCGGTGAATTGATAAATCGTCGCCTCGTTCCAACTACACAGCGCGGTAGGACAGGCATTGGCACGCGGCCGCGCCTCATAGATCAGGCCGCAATAATCGGAGCCGTTGCCGCAGTTTTGCATGCCTCCGCTGGCCGCGCCGTAAAGGATTCCCTGCGGGCCAATGATGACGCCATTGGGACTGCTTCCCTGGCTGCCTCCCAGAAAGCTGTACAGGCCGCTGAGGAACCAATTGCCGGCTCTTTGGGTCAGGTCATAAAGCAAACCCTGGGGGTAACTGCCTGCGGTCGCGAAGGTTCCATAGACGCCTCCGGCAGCATTAGCCACCACGCCTGAGGGACCGTTGCTGGGGGGGAAATCATTGAGATCATGGAAGCCGTTCTGTTGCTCCGGACATTGATAATAAGTGCCGGTCGTGGTGGTGACGCTGCCCAGAATGGTGAACGATTCCGACGGAATCGAACCAATGGAATTTGCCGAAGCCAGGGATGGGCAGCCTTGGGACGGACATCCCGTGCCGCTGTTCTCATCCCAATAAGCCGGATCACCGCTGGGTACGCTGGCATTCTGCAGATTCACCCAGTAGGTTCCGGCATTCAAGGTAGGCCCACTGAAGGAACCCGTTTCGGTGCACACACGGAATCCGTCTTTGCCGTTGCTGCAGCTTCCCTGGGTCAAGTTCACCGTCTGATCGAAGTAGCTGGTACCGCCATTTTCCTGAGAGGTGATCGAGACTTCGACGGAGGTCAGAGTGTCGCCGGGAAACAGCCACGCTCCGAAGCTCATGCCACTGATCGGTGTCTGATTACCGGCGACATAGAAGCTGTCGCTGATGATGTAGCCGAAGTTGATGTACCAGGCATCGGTGCGGCCGTTGATGGGCCCGTTGTCGTAGACCACATCGCTGTCGAGAGGACCGCGATGCGCCTTGGCGTGCTGAAGCGCGGTTGACTGCGGCGACAACGGTTGGTTCGCAGAATGGGCCAGTCGCGACGCGTACTGCGGCATCTTCGCCGCCTGCACCGCAGTGGGAGGAACGGAATTCTGCGCGAAAACCGGCGTCGCGGAAGCGATTGTGAACAGCGCGGTCGCCACAACAGAGATTGTCCGGAACAGCGGAGTTTGCCTTTGGCTGGGCATCGGGTTGTCCTCGTCACCAGGCGGGTTGCGGGTTGGAGAAAGTGGGCGCACTCAAAGCAAACGAATTGGAAGTCCGGGAGAGTTGTCGGGGTCTCAGTCTTGCCGTGCAGAAAGCTATCGACAAGGAAAGGCTGGTGGACCCTCCCAAAACACCCAGCAGAATTGCACAATCTCGCGCGACATCTGTCAGTGATCTGTGCTCCTGCGGTGGGTGATAAGGAGCATTTTGGAGGCAGATCGGTGGTTGGCGACAACAGGTAGAAAGACAGTTCCAGTTCAGGAATTCTTCGCCAGCAAAAACTTCATCTTCATTGACGTGCTTATCGGAGGAACTTACGATGCGAGCCAAGGCGACAAGTTAAATCGCGCTTTCGTCATCGAAGAGGCTTATCTTCGAAAGGCAGGTTATGTCCAAACACATCGCGCTTCTCTGCTCCTGCGCGCTTCTGCTATCTCTCAGCTCTGCTGCACAGAACTCCAACTCGAAAGAAAAGACGGCATCCGGCGCGGTCGCTCCGATTATTCTTTCCGGACTCCAAGCCTACTACGACGGAGGAGCTGACGCGGCCGTTCGAGCGTGGATCAAAAATGGTGGCCTCGACGGCAGTAAAGACGCTCTCAGTCAGGCAAACAATCTGCGCAAGATTGAGGATTATTACGGCAAATACCGCAATTTTGAAGTCGTGAAAGTGCGTAACCTTTCGCCGAAAACCCAAATTGCCTGTCTGGTGCTGGAGTACGAAAAGGGACCTGTCTTCGCAAAGTTCATTGCCTACCGGACAGAGCAGGGCTGGGTGGTGGACTACTTCGATTTCAATACGAAAGAACAGCCCTTCTTTTCCAACTGCGATTGAACTGCAGAAACCGTACGCCGGCGGTTCTCCACAATCTGGTATTACAACTCGGAGGGCGTGGTGTACCTGATCCGCACCGGGGCGCAATTGTCTTTGCGTGGAAGCAGCGCCCAGGCGCGAATCAAGCTGCGGTCAATAAGTGATCCTCCGCGAGCGGGGTGGTCTCGCTCTCGCGGGGCGAAGCGGAGGCCTGGTCCGCGAGGCGATGCAGTTGGGACTCGCTGGTCCAGACTGCCTTCAGCGGCACTCTGGGATCGCTGGTCTTGATCCACACACGCGAGAGCTGGGGATAGATTGCGGACTGGTGGTTGATTCTGGTGGTGAGCAGCATGGCTCCTCCTTTGGTTGGTGCGGGAGGGCGCTGGGAAAGCGCACATCGCGCGGCTGGGGAGGGTGATCCTGCTGCAGGGCTGTCAGGATTCACTCACCCGGTTCACGTCACATTCCGTGACCGGGCAAGCAATGCAGGCGCTCAGGCGAGCATGGCGGGACGGTACACGGAAGCGGATAGTTGCGTCGTTCGAAGACTTGCAGGTTCGATTCGTTTATCGCATTTCATATATCGGCCAAGTTGATTGGCTACATCAATATAGACGCTGCCAAGGAGGATTAGTTCCAAAAGAAACGGGGAAAACGAAGAGGGTTTGGTGAGGATGCACGGGAGGGTGACGGCACGTTCCAAAACGAATCGGCTGTGACGCGCGTCACAGTGCTGCGGTGATAGATACCTTTGAGGCGTAAGCTGAGGAGCATAGACTAGCTCTTACACCACCCTTAGTGAGGACTCATGCCAACTATCGTTGATAAGCCTGCGGTCGGCAGCGCCATGAAAGCCGACCCTTCATCCGACGTCTATCGTTCTGAAAATCACCCGCTCGATACACTCTTCATGCCCAAGAGCGTGGCCGTGGTGGGCGCTTCCGAGCGCCTGGGGAGCGTGGGACGTTCCGTGCTGTGGAACCTGTTAAGCAGTCCGTTCGGGGGCACGGTGTTCCCGGTCAATCCCAAGCGGCCGAGCGTGCTGGGCATCAAGGCCTACCCGAGCGTTAAGGAACTGCCGGAGAAAGTTGATCTGGTGGTAGCGACCACACCCGCCGATTCCGTGCCGGATCTGATTGGCGAGGCGGTAGAGATCGGCATTCCCTCGGCCATCGTGATCTCAGCCGGCTTCAAGGAGTTCGGCGAGCATGGCAAGGAGTTGGAGCGGCAGATCTCGGAGATGATTCGCGGCAAGATGCGTCTGATCGGACCCAACTGCCTGGGGGTGATGAACCCGATTCGCGGGCTGAATGCAACCTTCGCGCGGACCGTGGCGCGGCCGGGCAATGTGGCGTTCATCAGCCAGAGCGGCGCGCTGTGTACGGCGGTGCTGGACTGGAGCTTGCGGGAGAATGTCGGCTTCAGCGCGTTCGTGTCGGTGGGATCGATGCTGGATGTTAACTGGGGCGACCTGATCGACTACTTCGGCAGCGACCCGCGGACGCAGAGCGTGGTCATTTATATGGAGTCGATCGGCGACGCGCGCTCGTTCTTGTCGGCGGCACGCGAGGTCTCGCTGACCAAGCCGGTGATTGTGATCAAAGCCGGGCGCACGGCGGCGGCGGCGAAAGCTGCGGCTTCGCATACCGGAGCCTTGACCGGCAGCGATGAGGTGCTGGATGCGGCCTTCCGGCGGACGGGCGTGTTGCGCGTGAACAGCATCGCCGACATCTTCTTTATGTCGGATGTGCTGGCCAAGCAGCCGCGGCCCAAGGGCAAACATTTGTGCATTGTGACCAATGCCGGCGGACCCGGCGTGCTGGCGACGGATGCACTGGTAGCCGGGGGCGGCGAATTGGCCGACCTGTCGGAGGAGACGATGAAAGCCTTCGACGAGATCCTGCCGGCGCAATGGAGCCACAATAACCCGGTCGACATCCTGGGCGACGCCGAGCCGGAGCGCTACGCCAAGTCGCTGGAGATCGCGGCGAAGGATCCCAGCATCGACGGCATGCTGGTGGTCTTGACCCCGCAGGACATGACCAATCCCACGCAGATCGCGGAGAAGCTGAAGCCGTATGCGAAGGGGCTGGGCAAACCGGTGCTGGCGAGTTGGATGGGCGGCGCCGAGGTTGCGGCGGGCGAGCAGATTCTGAACCAATCCGGCATCCCGACCTTCCAGTTCCCCGATAGCGCGGTGCGGGCCTTCAATTACATGTGGCGCTACGCTTACAACCTGAAAGGCATTTATGAGACGCCGGCGCTGCCGCAGCATGCTGATGCAGCGGTGCAACGCGGTAAAGCGGAAGCCATCATCAGAGAGGTTCGCAAGTCGGGCCGTACGATCCTGACCGAGTATGAGTCGAAGCAGATGCTGAAGGCGTATGACATTCCCACGGTCGAAACGCGGGTTGCGGTGACCGAGCGGGAAGCGCTGGAGGCGGCGGAAGATATTGGCTACCCCATCGTGCTGAAGCTGTACTCGCTGACCATCACGCACAAGACGGATGTCGGCGGGGTGCAGCTGAACCTGCGCGATGCGAATGCGGTGAAGGCGGCATTCCAGACTATCAAGCAGGCGGTGACGGAGAAAGCCGGCGCCGAGCACTTCCAGGGCGTGACAGTACAGCCGATGGCTAAGCTCGACGGCTATGAGCTGATTATCGGCAGCAGCCTGGATTCGCAATTCGGGCCGGTGATTCTGTTTGGCACCGGCGGACAGCTGGTGGAGGTGTTCAAAGACAGTGCGCTGGCACTGCCGCCGTTGAACTCCACGCTGGCGCTGCGCATGATGGAACAGACCAAGATTCTGAAGGCGCTGAAGGGTGTCCGCGGGCGCAAGCCGGTGGATCTGGCGGCGCTGGAAGAGCTGCTGGTGCGCTTCAGCCAGCTGGTGGTGGAGCAGCCGTGGATCAAGGAGATCGACATCAATCCGCTGCTGGTGTCATCGGAGCGCCTGCTGGCGCTGGATGCGCGGGTGGTGATCCATGGTCCGGAGATGACCGAGGACAAGCTGCCGCGGCCGGCAATTCGGCCTTATCCGATTCATCTGGTGAAGGAGTGGACGATGAAGGATGGACAGCAGGTCACGATCCGTCCAATTCGTCCGGAAGATGAACCGGCGATGATCACCTTCCATCAAAAGCTCTCGGAGCGGAGCGTGTACCTGCGGTGGTTCCAGCCGCTGAAGCTGACGCAGCGCACGGCGCATGAGCGGCTGACGCGGTCGTGCTTCATCGACTACGATCGCGAAATGGCGCTGGTGGCGGAGCGGCCGAATGCGGCGGGCGAGCAGGAGATTCTGGCGGTTGGCCGCATGAGCGTGCTGCATGGCAAGAACGAAGCGGAACTGGCGGCGGTGGCGATCGACGAGGCGCAACACAAGGGGCTGGGAACGGAGCTGTATCGTCGCCTGGTGGAGTTGGCTCGCGATGAGAAGCTGAGTAAGGTGCTCTCGAACATGCTGCCGGAAAATCGCGAGATGCGGGCAATGTGTGTCAGGCTTGGATTCAAGATGTTCTCCAATCTGGAGGACAACATGATCCGGGCGGAGTTGGAATTGTAGGGAAGACAGACCCCACGCAAGCAGAACCGGTTTGAGTGGGGCACCCGTTTGTTTCTGATTCGAACGGACAGCAGGCCCAGCGCTAAAGCGCTGGGCTTTCTTATGCCGCGCCTACGGCGCTTGCATTTGTCGCCATTGGCGCGCGATGCCATCTCCCACACATCTGACCGGATTCACTATTCAGTTCGGACGAGCACGACAGCCACATCATCTTTATAGGCGACGCGGAAGCCGGGCAGGGTGCTGAGCGCCTGCGCCATGGGGGAATTGGCTTCGAGAAGGATGGTCTGTGCCTGGGTGAAGCCGGGATAAGACTGCAGCGGGAACTCGGCCATGGCCACCTGGAAGTAAGGCAGGTTGATGGCGTCGCCGTAGAGATCGGTGCGGCCATCGATGAGGACGGGATACTCGGGTAGAGCGAAGGTCAGAAATCCGCCCCAGGCGTAGGAGTTGAAGAGCGGCTGTGGGAGGTGGTTCTGACGAATGTACTCCGCAGCGGCCCACGGAAAGGTTTGCTTGTCGCTGTGCTTCCACTCAGACATCTCATGGGCGTCGACCCGCAGGAAAACTGCGATGAGGACAAAGACAGCTAGCGCGGCTGTGGTGAGGCTGTGTATGCGCGATTTGCGCGCGAATTCAGAAACAGGGCTTTTGTTGATCGTGATGGCGTTGCCGATGATGGCGACGGCGACGACCAGAACCAGCCAGTTGTCGCGTTGAAAGCGGAACGAGATCACGGCTGAAAAAACGAGCAGAGAAATCAGAAAAGGATCGCGCGAGCGGCGGCGGCCGAGAGCGAAGAATGCGGTCATCGCGAGCAGCATGAAGAGATAGTCCTGCGGCCGGCGGAAGCGCAGGGAATGAAACTCGGGCAAGAAGCGGTCGGCTGCCGAGTTGGTTGCGCTCAGCCAGACTGGGAGGTAGGAGCGATAGCCGTAGGGCGAGATGATGGTCGCGAGCAGAGAGGCGCCGACGGCTGCTGACATGGTTGCAATAGGGAGGTCGGGCAGTCCGGTGTCGAACCAGGCGATTCGCTGACGACGAGAGAGCTGCTCGACGACTACAGCAATCCAGAAGAGAGCGAGCGCGACGAGACCGTAAGAAAATTGACGATCGACGTTGACCCAGATCACAAACACCAGCGGCAGCCAGAAGAGTGAATGTGGGTTGCCGGTGTGCCTGGCGTGGAGCAGCAGTGTCAATTCGCAGGCGAGAAGCACGAGCGAACACATTGCGGGGCGCGGACTGACGGGCGCGATGCTGTATTGGGCGAGCGCGCTCAGGATCACAGCCGGCCAGAAATTCCGGCGACCGCCGGCAAGGGAGAAAATCGCGATGGCGATTGCGACCTGCAAGAGCATCAGGAGAACCGGAAGTCCTGCGAGGCCCCAGAGCTTCAGGCAGAATGCGGCAAGAACGTCGAAGGCCCAGCTGGAGTCGACCCAGGGGAGGGTTGCGAATTGCGAGAAGAGAGCGGTGCGCGGGATGGCATGATTCTGCAGGATCCATGAACCTGTGCTGAGGTGCCACCAGAGGTCGTTGTCGGCGAGGGCGCTGAGATGGAGAAGTTCGCAGGCAGCGGCGGTGGTGAAGGTCAGCGCGAGCGCGACGATGCGGACGGGAGCGGAGTTGTACCAGCGCGGGGTCATGAGTTGCTTCGTTCAAGAATAATAGCGGCGAACAGCAGTTACGGTCTGTTGTGTCGCCGGCTGAAGCCGGCTCAAAGTCTAATAAGCCGCGTATCGGCACGACTGAAGTCGTGCCCTGTTACAAAGCCGGCACGGAACGAGTTTTTCAGCAGCCTGTTAAGGCGTGCCCTGACACATGTCCTCCGAGTTCGGAGTTTTTCACCTGTCAAGGCATGCTCTAGCCGGTGCAGCCTGCGTGAATGTCACCTGCAAAAAGCAGATCCCTCGTCGGCCTGAAGGCCTCCTCGTGATGACAAAACAAGAAACTTGCAACGGCGCAGCTAAAGCTGCGCCCCTTCAAAACGCTCCACCCTGTGAAGGCAGCTCAAAATAAAAAATTCCGACTCCGGACGTTGGCCTAAAGGCCAGCGCTTCCAGCCTTCGGCAAGCGCGCTCCAACTGATGTTATCGCCTGATTCCCATTGGTGTTTGTTGCAGGCCGTTCAGCTTGCGGACGCCGCCGGTGGGATCGTGAGCGGTGTTGTGGCACATCAGCACGCAGGTGTTCGAGCCGGCATTGTACTGGATGGGCAGCCCGCCATTGCGGCCGACCACATTGAGATCGAAGTCGACCATGCGCGCCCCGGTGGGATTCGCGCTGGTGGCGCTCATGCCGTGCGGGCTATGGCAGGTGGAGCAGGAGAAACCGTCGGAGGCGACGTGGTTGCTGTGATATTTCCACGACGTGCTCTGCATGACCACGTTGAGATTGTGGCACTTGGCGCACATGCCGTAGGGGCCATTGATGCTGAGATCAGGCTGCTGGTGCAGATTGACGGTGACCGGCGAGCCCGGACCGGCGGGCGCCTGACTGTATTCGTAATCGTGCTCCAGCAGGTGCCAGTATTGGGAACCGTGCGGGCCGTTGGGGCCGCTGCCGCCGAACTCGCGATTGTCGTCGCTGTTGTGGCAGTCGGTGCAGAAGATCTGGGTGTTCATGGAGCGGCCGTGGGTGGTGCTGCCTGCGACATCGAGCATGGTGGGCAACAGGCTGGGCTGCGGCTGCGAGCTGGTGCGCGCGTGCATTACGGGATGGCTGGATTTTGCGCTGGTGTTCATCTGCGGGATGATGTTCAGCGGATCGCTGGCGGCGCGCGCCGGCATGTAGCCGAAGGTCTGGTTGATCATCTTGCCGGCGCTGTAACCATGGCAGCGCAGACAGTTTTCATATTGATTGACGGCGGGGCTGACGGTGGTCATGCCGTCGGGAGCGACGCCCGGGGTGCCGGCTTGCGAGATACGGATGAGCGGCGGCAGGTTGAATGTGTTCACTTGCTGAGAGCCGTGTCCATTGTGGCAATCGACGCAGGTGGCGTGACGGTTATTGTTGAGCACGGTGCTCTCGGCAGTGTCGTGCTGATTGCTGCCGTTGGGCAGGGGATGGGCAATCTTGTTGTACTCGGCGCCGATGTTGGGCGCGGGCGGAGAAATGTTGGAGCCGCCGCTGTGGCAGGAGAAGCAGGCGGCTTCGTTGGAGCCGCGCATCAGGCGCTGCGGTCCGGCGGCGTTATGCGGAGCGTGGCAGGAAAGGCAAGCGTTGGAGGCGACGGTAGCGTAGCTGCCAAGCTTGGCCGTGCCGGAAACTTTGTTCTGGGCAAGGGCGTGAACGCTGGTGGCCCATCCGGAAAGAGGATTGATCTCGTTCTTGCCGCCCATCCTGGTGCGCGTGGGATCGTGACAGGCGAGACACATCTCGCCGTTGGTGCTGTTGCGCACGAGGAAGCTCATGGAGAGCTTGTCGATGGCCTGCACGTGCGGGTTGTGGCAAGAGGTGCACTCCACGGTCCCGTTGACCAGATGCACCGCACCGGTCTTGTCGCTGGTTTGGCCGGCGGTCGAGAGCGAAGCGGTGAGATCGATATTGTCATGCAGCGGCTTAATCAAACTGAAGGGATGCGAGCTCTGCAGGCGGGTGCCGAAATCGTCGCCCTGGAGCCAGGTTCCCTTGGTCGGCATCTGGCCGAAGAGCACGGTGTCGCCGACGGCGACGGTGCCGTCGTGGCAGCTGAGGCACAACTTGCTGTCGCTGCCGAGGGGAAGCTGCTGGTTCGGTTTGTTGACGCCGGTGGAGCTGGTGTAGGTCTCGTAAGTCGCTTTGGAGAGCTGCTGGTTCCACAGCGGCGCCCGGTTGCCGTTGCCGGAGTGCGGCACGTGGCAATAGGAGCAGGAACCGTTGCGCGTGCCTTGAATCGGCGATGGACCGCCGGGCGAGAGATCGTGCATGCCGATGACGTCACCCTTGATCTGGGCGTGCTGCTGCAGTTGAGCGAAGCCGGGGACGGCGAGAGCGACAAACAACAACACAAATAAGCCGGGGCTAAAGCCCGGAGAAATAAATTGCGGCGCGGACGCAGGCCTGAAGGCCTGCTCTACCCAACAGCTGAAGCGATTCGAGAGGACATGCCGCTTCATTGCACGCCTCCCTTGCCGGCTTTCAGTCCGCGATACTGGAACATCTCGACGCGATGGTTGTAGGAGTCGACGACGAAAACGCGATCGTCGCGGTCGATGAACAAGCCACTGGGCAGACGGAAGTCGCCGAGGCCGGAGCCCTCCTGACCAAAGTAGTAAAGCAGGCGGCCTTCGCTGTCGAAGACCTCGACCATACCGAGCGAGCCTTCGACGACGTAGACGTGACCTTCGGAATCGATGCCGACGCCCTTGGGGCGGAACATCGCGCCGGGATCGTCGCCGATGCTGCCGATCTTGTACTGGAACTGCCCGGAGCGGTCGAGCACCTGCACGCGGAAGTTCATAGCGTCGACGACGAGCAGGTTGTTGCCGGCGAGATGCAGCTCGGTGGGATAGTGGAACTCGCCGTCTTTGTCGCCGCTCTGGCCGATGGTCTGCAGCACACTGCCGCTCATGTCGAGGACGTAGATCTTGTCACGCAGCGTGTCGGTAACGTAGATTCGCTGCCCGGCAGAGTCGACGGCGATGCCGGTGGGGCGCTTGAAGAAACCTTCGCCGCCCTTCAGGCTGCCGAGTGCGTGCTGATACTTGCCGTCGGAGTTGAAGACGAAGATTTTGCCGGCCTCGGAGTCGGTGACGTAGATGTTGTCCTTGTCGTCGACGGCGACACATTGCGGCGCGAGCATGGGATCTTTGCTTTTGTCGCTGCGCTCGATGAACTTGTACTTCTGCTGCGCGATGTCGAAGATGTGAACGCCCTGCGCGCCGGGATCGGTGACGATGACGCGGCCGCGCGAGTCCTCGACCACGCTGTAGGGACGGACCAGGAAGTGGAAGTCAGGCGCACCGACGACGAAGTCGAAGACCTTGGTGAACAAGCCGGGCTTGCCGCGGACGTCGCGATCAGAGCCGAGGCTGCGCTGATAGGTGAGGGTGCGGCCACCTTCGAGCAGGAGCTGCGGGACTTCGACGGTAGTGGTCTTGGGCTTGCCGTGAGCGAAGACAGGGAGCGGTGCGAGCAGCAGGGCGGAAATCAACAGTGTGCCGCAGAAGGCGGAAAAGCAGATCCCTCGCGGGCCAAGGCCCGCTCGTGATGACAGCAATAAAAGGTGCTGTACGGCGCACCTGAAGGTGCGGCCCTTCAAAGCTTGACTTGTGTCTCGTTCTCTTAGAAGAAATTGAACCATCGGTAAACACCAATATAGAACGAAGAGAACGAAGCGGGGGGAGTTCCGGAGGCGCTGAAGCCCTGGACGAAGCGCGTCCATCCGCCGTTAACGCCGAGCTGGCGGAATCGATACTGGACGTAGGCATTCTGCTGCTCGTAGTTGTTCCAGGAGGTCGAGCCAAGGTTGTTGAGAGTGTTCTGGGATTTCACATAGGTAAACGACGAGGTGAGGTTACGCCACGGCGAGGCAGAGGCGCCAAATGAATAGCCTGTGCCGCCGTACATCACGATCAGACTGGAGGGAAGGACAGGCGTAATGGGAGTGGGGATCAGGCCACCTCCACTGGCGAGCGAGTTGCCATCGGACTTGGCGTAGCTGGCGTTGAGGCCGAACTTCGACCTGCCCACGCTGGCAGTGAAACTCTCGGTGCTGTTGCTGCTGCCGGCAACCTGGGTCAGGCCACTGTGGCCGCCGCCGGCGGCAGCAGTAATGTACCAGCGTCCCAGGCGCCGGGCTACGTTGCCGGAGAAGTTATAAAAGGAGGTGTTGTACGAGATCAGGAAGGTCTGTACGTTCTGCGCGTAGTTGAAATATCCGCCAAACTGCCAATTCCCGATGCGGCGATTGTAATTCGCGTTGGCGGTAAACCCTAATTGATTCTGGCTGCTGGTATCGACGGTGCTATCGATGATGTCTACCGACGACCCCAGGTAGCCGCCGGCGATTTGCCGGGTATAAAAGACGCCGGCGCTGTACAAATTGGAGCCGTAACCTTGTCCCAGATAGTCCTGCTCGCGGCGCTCGAACTGACCCTGAGCCTGGAGATTGGTGGCAAAGGAGTAGGTGGCGTTGAGGAGGAAGTCCAACCCATGGGATGAGCCCTCAGTGCTTTGCAGCAGGCCACCGGTGCTGGAAGTAGTCGATGTCGACGAAGAACTGGATTGATTCTGCAGGACGCCTGTGCCGGCTGCGAGGGTGCTGGGGGCTGCGCCGGGAATCAGCGCCTGATAGAGCGAACCGCTGAGGTTGTCGGTATAGTCGGCAGTTAAGGAAAAGGCCAGCTTCGGTGTGGGGTGCATTCCAATGTTGGCATTGAGCAAATCAATATCGCCGTTGAAGCTGTACCCCAGATAATCGGAGTTCAGATTGGTGCGATCGAAGTTCAGGGAAAAGTTGCCATTCCAGGGAAACGCGTGAGTGAGGCCGAAGACGTAGCTGGTGCTGTCTGCATTGGAGGTGGCACTTTGCCCGCCCAACACGACTCCCGGGATCAGCGAATCCGAGTTGCCGTGGACGAACGCCGCCGACAGGCCAAAGCCCGCGATGTAATATTTCGAATCGAGATGGAAGGAGTCGAACCTGGAATTGCCATTCTCGTCGGTACCATAAAGCGAGTAGTTGCTGCTGCCTTGCTGGTAGCCGGCCGAGAGCGTTGGCAGGCCGGGAACAAAGGCTCCCCAAGAGACCCCGAAGCTCTGATTGTTGCCGTTGGTGTTCAGGCTGGTAATGCCCGGTATTCCGTAATTTCCGGTGGTGTTGAAGTTGGTGGCATAGTTGACGGAACCGGGAAAGTGGCTACCGCCAAAGATGGTGCTGGAAAGCGAAACGCCGGAGGCATTGCTAATCGAGGCAAAGTCAGAGTTGCTGCGCGACTGGTTGTAGTACGGATCGACGCTGAAGGAAAGAAAGTTGGGATTGTAGAAGAAGCCGTTGAAGGCGGCTGCGCCACCCACGCCTAGCCCGTGGTTGGAATCCTCCTGGTTGCCGTAGCTGCCGGTGTAGCCGGCGGAGATGGTACCGGAGGAGGTCAGGCTGAGGTTATCGCCGATGGAGATCTGCGCAGCCGAGGGAAGTGACAGCAGCAATGCTCCAGCTACAATAATCCACGCAGATTGAAATCGATTTGCCAACCCCCACCAACCTGGGGCTTACGCCCCCGAGCGCTTAGCAATTGGCAATTAGCATTTAGCATTTAGCATTTGTTGTCCTGCCAGTTGCTGCGCTTCTTTTGGCTTGCCGTCCATTGCGCCCGGGGCTAAAGCCCCTTCATCTTTTTCGCCTGGCTGACGCAGCGCTGAAGCGCCGCGCTACCACCCGGGGCTAAAGCCCCTATTTCTTTATCCCTGCTTCGGCACGACTAAAGTCGTGCCCTGATACGAACCGGTCGCCGGCAATTGGCCACTGGCTACTGACAACTGCCAACCTGAACCTCGAAACTCGAAACTGCTTTCATAACGTTTCCACCGTGGCGGTCGCGCGCAGTTTCTTGTCGAGGCTGGCGCGCACCTGGTTGGTCTTCACCTGCTCGAGTTCCTTGCGCAACTTGTCTTTCACCTGGTCGAAGGGAACCTTGCCGGCGGGAACGTGTTTGTTCATGCGGAAGATGACGTAAAACTGACCCACCTGGATCAGGCTGCTCATCTCGCCGTCTTTCATCTTGAGCGCGGGCGCCAGCATCTGCGGGGGCATGTTCTCGCGCTTGATCCACTTGTGATCGCCCATCATCACGCGGTAATCGTCATCGGAGACCTTCTCGGCCAGGATCCCGAACTGTTCGGCGGTCTTGGTGGCCTTGGCCTGCTTGTAGGCATCGTCGGCGCGCTTCCTGGCTTCCTCCAACTGCTTCGGAGTCGCCTTAGCGGGCGGCATGATGGAGATGGTCTGGATGGCGAAGGATTCCGGGTAGTCAAAGCGGGCAGGGTTCTTGTCGTAGAAAGCCCGCAGCTCGGCGACGGAGACGGTGGACCTGGCCTCAACGTCGGTCCTCAGAAGCTGCTCGATGAGCAGCGAGCGCTTGATCTTCTCGCGCAGGGCCTGCTCGTTGCCCTGAAACTCGGCTTGCAGATATTGCTGAAAATCTGCCGGGCTGGAAAATTGCTGACGGAGTTGAGCCTCGGCCTTGGCGATGCGCTGTTGGGAAATCGTAATGCCGCGCTTCTGTGCGTCCTGGTAGACCAGCTCTTCAAAGATGATCATCTGCAGCGCGCCCTTGCGGATGCCGGGCTCCATGTCAGCGGGAAGCTTGCCGCCGTGCTGCTTGGCGTAGGGAAAGATGGCGTACTCTTCACGCACCAGGTCGACATCGGTGAGCACCACGCCGTTGACCCGAGCCACCGGCTTGCCGACTGGCTTAAGTTGCGTGGTGGCTACGTCGAAGCTGGGCTTGGCTTGCGGCTGCGCTGACTGATGGGAGGCTACCTGGCCGTGAGCTATCGCGAAGGCAAAAACTACCGCGGCGCAGATTGAAAGTATGTACTTCATGTTCCTCACCCTTTTTTGTCAACCTGAAGATTGGGGAGAGAGTTTTGCTCTCTCCCCCAAGGCATTGCAGGTTAGAAGGTGGTCGGAATGCTGTAGGAGCCATTCGACTCGTTGCCTTCTCCACCGTGGCACTGACGGCAGAATTGCGCCGTCTGGTTGGAGCCGGTGGTGCCGCTGGCCGGGTTATAAGGCGCACGAACGAAGAACATCGTGGCGTAGTTGCCGGCGGGTAGACCGCTGCAACCTTGCGAGCCGCTGTTGCCGAGGGTGCAGGAGCCACCGTCGTTCTTCACGTTCACCACGTTCATGAGGTGCTGATTGTGGCAGGTGGTGCACTGTACGGTTGGCAGGTTGTTGACAGGCTGCGTGGCTACGAAGAAGCCGTAGTTCTGGACGAAGGCCGAGGAGTTCGCACCGGTCATCTGGATGTAGCCAGTTGCACTGATGGTGCAATCCCAGTTGTACTGGCCGCCGCAACCGACGGTGGCGTTGTCACCCACCGGGTGATCGGCGAGGTAGCTGGGGTTGCCAGCGCCGTTGCCGCTGTTGCCGATGAGGGTGGGAATCTGATTGCTGGTATAGGTGCTGGGCACGGCCTCATAGATCTTGTTCTTCATCATGGCGCCGGTGGCCAGGTTGCCGTCATGGCAGCTCAAACAGGTCGCTGTCTGCTCGACGACCGGATCGCTGGTCCAGGACGAGGGGATGGTCAGGGTGTAGGTGCCATGGCCACTACCGCCGGTGGAGAAGGACTGACCGTATAGGGCGTAGATGTTCTGGCCCCACAGAGCGACTTGGCCGGAGGTGGTGTCTCCGTTGTTGATACCGTTGCCGCGCTCGCCGCTATGGGGTGCGTGACAGCCGGCGCAACCGCGGCCGTAATTGAGGTGAGCGCCCAACACGTCAGATGTCGGGGCTTGGATCTGCGCGGCGGCGAAAGCGCCGACGGCCAGAACCATCAACATAACTAACATTACTTTCTTCATGAGATCGATCTCCTGATATGAATCTGCAGTTTTCATAACGTCGTACTGCTTTAGAGACCCGGCCCCAAGTCGGCCTCTGGCCTTGATAAGCGCACGCCGGGGGCCGAAGTCGCGGGATCGCCTTGGCTTCGGCAATTAGTTGAAATGATGGAAGTTACCGGTCGAGTGATTGGCGGGGAGTTTGGTTACGGGTGGGTGAAAAGAACCAACTGGAAAAGCATGATGGTGAAATGGCGCAGCTGGGTGGGAGTGCGTTGGGGGAGAGAGTGGCGCTGCCGGGAGGTAAATTGCCGAGCTGAGGCGGGCGGGGCGGGCGGTTTGAATTCACGTCGACAGGGGAGGCGCGCCGGGGATGACACGTAGGTCTTAGCCGGGTCGACGATTGAATGCAGACTGCACTACTACTGTCTTTTGCGGGCCAGGTATTGAGTGCGGCCTGGTGGATAAGTCACGTGGTGAGAGTCGGTTGGCGGCGGTCTGGGGTGAAATCTGAAAGAGAATTCGCGTTCGTGTTCCACGAGGAACACTTTTCGAGGATCAGAAATAGAGGATGGCGGGGATGGGATGGCGCGATCGGCGTTGACGTTTTCTAATCTTCGAAGCGGTTTTGCGGTCCAGCTCCTGCCTTAAGAAAAGCGGCAGCTCTCCGATGAAATAGGCAGGGGCCCGATTGTGCCCGGGCCAAAGCCAGAGGACCGGATGACCACCGCGCCGCCGCTGACCAAGATCGACAGCCGGGCTGACGGCATGGACGAAGCCGTCCGCGAGTTCCTGATCGAAAGCAACGAAGGCCTGGATCGCTTCGACGACGAACTGGTACAGCTGGAAAAACAGGGGCGCTCGCCGGAGCTGCTGGACAGCGTCTTTCGCGTGGTCCATACCATCAAGGGCAGCGGCGGCACCCTGGGCTTTCGCCATCTGCTGCGGGTTTCGCATGTCGGGGAGAACCTGCTCAGCCGCCTGCGCGATGGCAGCCTGCTGCTGTCGCCGGCGGTGACCTCCGCCCTGCTGGCGATGGCCGACTGCCTGCGCCGGCTGCTGCGCGAGATCGAAGCCTGCGGGTGCGAGAGCGATGGCGACTATAGCGGCGTGGTGGAGCGGCTGACGGAGCTGCTGACCGCCGCGCCCACCGGCACCGCCCCGCCCGACAAGGTCGAGCCGCAAGCTGACCGCGCTCCCCAGCCGGAGCCTTCGGTGGGAGAGATTCTGGTGGGCGGCAACGTCTGCCGTCCGGAAGATCTGCGTGCCGCCTTGGAGCTGCAGCAGACCGGCGATCCCCGGCGGGTGGGGGAGATCCTGCTGGCCCGGGGCGCAGTCTCACCTACCGCCCTGGCCGACGCGCTCAAGACCCAGGCGGAACATCACGATCTGGCCAGCGCCACCATTCGCGTCGAGGTCGCGCGGCTGGACGCGATGATGAACCTGGTGGGCGAATTGGTGCTGGCCCGCAACCAGATTCTGCGCTTCGCCGAGAGCCAGCCCGACCCCGCCTTCGCCGCCAGCACGCAACACCTCGATGCCATCACCGCCGAATTGCAGGAAGCGGTGATGAAGACCCGCATGCAGCCCATCGGCCGGCTGTGGGAGAAGCTGCCGCGCATGCTGCGCGATCTGGCGATGAGCTGTGGCAAGCAGGTGGAGCTGGACTGCGAGGGTGCCGACACCGATCTCGACAAGACCCTGCTGGAAGCCATCAAGGATCCGCTGACCCACCTGGTGCGCAATGCCATCGATCACGGTATCGAATCGCCCGAACTGCGCCGCGCCCAAGGCAAATCGCCCTCCGGTCATCTCCGGCTGCGTGCCTTTCATGAAGGCGGGCTGGTGCACATCGAGATCGCCGACGACGGCGCCGGCATTCGGGTTGAGCGGCTGCGCGACAAAGCTATTGCCCTTGGTCTGCTGGATGCCGAACGCGCCGCCGCCCTGTCGCCGGCGGAGCTGCTGCATCTCGCCTTCGTCCCCGGACTCTCCACCGCCGAGCGGGTCAGCGATGTTTCCGGCCGCGGCGTCGGCATGGATGTGGTCAAGACCAACATGGAGAAGATCGGCGGCACGGTGCAGCTGGAAAGCGCGCTGGGGCAGGGGACGCTGGTGAAGATCACCATCCCGCTGACCCTGACCATCATTCCGGCGCTGCTGGTCTCCAGCCAAAACCAGCGCTTTGCCATTCCCCAGGCCAACGTGGTCGAGCTGGTGCAGCGGGCGGCGGAAAGCCGGGCCATCGAAGAGGTGCGCGGCGCTGCCATCTATCGCCTGCGCGGCCACCTGTTGCCGCTGGTCTATCTCGATCGCCTGCTGCAGCTGCCGCCGCATCCGCCGCTGCCCGCTATCAACATCGTGGTCTTGCGCGCCGGCCAGCAGCAGTTCGGTCTGGTGGTGGAGGAGATCAGCGATAGCCAGGAGATCGTGGTCAAGCCGCTGGCCTGCGGCCTGGAAGCCATTGCCGGTTTTGCCGGCGCCACCATTCTGGGCGACGGACGGGTGGCGCTCATCCTCGACGTTGCCGGCATGGTGCGGCGCGCCGGACTCTTCGCCAGCGCGCCGGCTGTAGCCATCGCCGGCCCACAGGAGAAAGCTGCTGCACGCCATCCCCTCGCCGCCTGGCTGGTGTTTCGCCTGCCTGCCGACCGCCGCGGCGCGCTGCCGCTATCCGCGGTGGCCCGGCTGGAAGAGATTCCCGCCGCCCGGGTCGAGCGCGCCGGCGAGCGCGAGCTGGTGCAGTATCGCGGCCAGCTGATGCCGCTGCTGCGTCTCTCCACCCCGCCGGCGGCGGACCATCAGCTGCTCCAGGTCATCGTGCATGCCGCCGGCAACCGCTGCATCGGCCTGGTAGTCGACGAGATTCTCGATATCGTCGAGCAGCCGGTCTTGGGCGACGCGTCGCTGCCGGGGGCGGCGCAGCCGGTCACGGTTCTCCAGCAGCGGGTCACCGAACTGCTCGATCTGCCGGCGCTGGTGCGCCAGTCCTTCTCAGCCGCCCCGGGAGCGGCGTCATGAGCCCGGCGCAGCAGTTCTGCACCTTTCTGCTCGACGGTCTGCTGTTCGGCCTCGACGTCGAGCGGGTGCAGGAGGTCATTCGCTATCAGCCGCTGACCCCGGTGCCGCTGGCCGCGCCCCGGATTGCCGGGCTGATCAACCTGCGCGGCCAGATCGTTCCTGCCATCGATCTTCGCCTGCAGCTGGGCATGACGCCGCGCCCCGCCGGCCTGCTGCCCACCAATGTTGTGGTGCGCGCGCCTGACGGCCCTCTCAGCCTGCTGGTAGACGAAGTGGGCGATGTGCTGACGGTGGCCGGCGGCCGGCTCGAGCCCCCGCCCGACAGCCTCGACCCCGCCGCCCGCCGCCTGTTGCGCGGCGTCTGCCAGCTGCCCCACGGCCTGCTGCTGGTGCTCGACGACCAGGCGGCAATAACCGGTAAAGAAAGTAATGATGGTTAGAGGAAGCAGCCCATGAAATTCTTGCGGGACATGAAAATCGCTACCCGGCTGGCTCTGGCTCTGCTGCTGATGGCGCTGGTGGCGGCCGCCATCGGCGCCATCGGATGGCTCTACGTCGCCCGCCTGGGCAGCACCGTGGAAGGCAACTATCAAAGCAACGTGGTGCCTATCCTGCTGCTCAGCGAAGCCGACGATGCCTTCCTCAGCGCCCGCGTGGGCTGGCGCGACCTGCTGCTGGAGGCCGCTTCGCCCCGCCGCGATCAGGATATTGCCGCGCTGGAGGCCGAAACCGCCCAGATGCAGCGCGCCCTGGACGATTACGTCCGCAGCGGATTGCCGCCGGAAGAAGCCGTCATCTATCACCCCCTGGCGGGGAACCTGCAGCAGTATCTGAACCATCGCCAACACGCGCTGGCGCTGGTGCTGCAGAACCAGTTGCCAGCGGCGATGGCCGACCTGGCGCAAAACCGCCAGCTGGGAGACGACACCCGCCGCCAGCTCAGCCAGCTGATCGCCCTCAACATCGCCCAGGCCCGCGCCGCCGCCGATCAGGTGCGCGCCGAAGCCCAGGGCGCCGAGCGCCGCATCGTCTGGTTTGCTCTGCTGGCCTTGACCGCCGCGCTGCTCATTGCTTTCCTTACCGCGGGTTCGATCACCCGTCCGCTGGCTGCCCTCACCGCCGCGGCTGACGGACTGGCGCGCGGCGAACTGGATCACGATATTGACTATCCCTGGGGAGATGAGATCGGCCATCTGGCCGCATCCTTCCGCCGCTCGGCGGCGGCGGTGCGGCGCCTGGTGGAGGACACCACCCGGCTGGCCCAGGCCGCCGTCCAGGGCGATCTCCGGGTTTCGGCCGATTCCGGCCAGCATCAGGGCGAATACCGCAAGGTCATCGAGAGCGTCAACGCCGCCCGCGACGCCGTCATCGCTCCCCTCAACGTTGCCGCCGAAGCGGTAGCCAGCATCAGCCGCGGCGAAGTGCCGCAGAAGATTACCGCCGGCTATGCCGGCGACTTTCGCGCGCTCATGGACAACCTGAATGCCTGTATCGGCTCCCTCGAGGGCCTGGTCGAACTCAATCAGGTGCTCAAGCGCATGGCGGTCAACGATTACACCGCTTCCCTGGACGGCGATTATCCCGGCGTCTTTGCCGAGCTCCGCCGCTCCATGGAGGAGATGAAGGCCCGAGCGGCCAATGCCATGCTGGCCATGCAGGTAGTAGCTTCAGGAGACTTTCAGCAGGTGTTCGAAGAACTGTCGAAAGTCGGCCGGCGCTCGCAGCAGGACGAATTCCTGCCCGCCATGCTCAGCATGATGGGCTCGATTGCCGCCCTGGTCGCCGACACCCAGATGCTGTCGGAGGCAGCCGTGCGCGGGCAGCTTTCCATCCGCGCCGACGCCTCCCGCCACAAAGGCCAGTTCCGCAAAGTCGTGGAAGGCGTCAATGCCACCCTGGATGCGGTCATTGCTCCGGTGCAGGAAGTTGCCCTGGTTCTGGATCGCATGGCTTCCGGCGACTATACCTCGGAGATCACCAAGGAATATGCCGGCGACTTCAACCGGTTGAAGAATGCGGTCAATGCCCAGGCGTTGCAGGCCCGCACCGCCATTCAGCAGATCAGTTCCAACGTCACCGCCCTGCATGACGCTTCCGAGGAGCTGAACCAGCTCAGCCAGCGCATGAGCGTCAGCGCCGACGAAACCGCCACCCAGGCCAACGTCGTCTCTTCCACCTCCGAGCAAGTCGCCCGCAGCGTGCAGACCGTGGCCACCGGCGCCGATGAGATGGGCGCCAGCGTCAATGAGATCGCGCGCAACGCCGCCGAAGCCACGCGGGTGGCGACGGCCGCAGTCAAGTCGGCCGAATCCACCAACCAGACCATCGCCAAGCTGGGGCAGAGCAGCGCCGAGATCGGCCAGGTCATCAAGGTCATCACTTCCATCGCCCAGCAGACCAACCTGCTGGCGCTGAATGCCGCCATTGAAGCGGCCCGCGCCGGCGAGGCGGGCAAAGGCTTCGCCGTGGTGGCCAATGAAGTCAAGGAGCTGGCTAAGCAGACCGCGAAAGCTACCGAAGAGATCAGCCACCGCATTGAAGCCATCCAGGCCGATACCCGGGGCGCGGTGGAGGCGATCGGCGATATTGGGCGGGTGATCGCGCAGATCAACGAAATTCAGTACACCATCGCCAGCGCGGTGGAAGAGCAGAGCGCCACCACCAACGAGATCAGCCGCAATCTGGCCGAGGCCGCTCTGGGCAGCTCGGGCATCACCAAAACCATCAGCGGCGTGGCCGCGGCGGCGGGCAACACCACCGCCGGAGCGGTCGAGACTCAGAAGTCGGCCCAGTCGCTGGAGCAGATGGCCGCCGAGCTCCAGGATCTGGTCTCGCAGTTCAAGTTTTAGGCCCCAGCCTCCGATGATCTTCGGGGAGGGCCTGGTAGAGCTGGCCTCCAGGTCAGCGTCCCAGCCGTTGTTTTCCTGAGCCGAGTCGGCCTCAGCCGACGGCAGCAGGGTCGGGTTAAGAGCTTTTCACAGCGGGAAAACTCTTGCTCGCGCACCGAAAGGAGTCTGCATGCGTGCACTGGTAGTCGATGATTCCGCCTCCATGCGAGCCATTCTGAAACGGACGCTGGCCGAGCGCGGCTTTGAGGTGGCTGCCGCCCCCAGCGGCCTCGATGCGCTGCGCATGATGGCGCAGCAAAATCCCGATCTCGTGCTGATCGATTGGAACATGCCGGGGATGAATGGATTCGATCTGCTGCGCGAGATTCGCCGCCAGCCGTCGTATGCCCAGGTCAAGCTGGTCATGGTGACCACCGAAACCAACAAGGCGGAGATGACCCACGCCCTGGCAGCCGGGGCCGACGAGTACATCATGAAGCCGTTTACCCCCGACGTGGTCTACGACAAACTGCGCGTGGCCGGCTTGCCCGTGCCCTACGCCGAGAGCATTGCCTGCGCTTAGCGCCGCCGCCCTCCGGCGCCGTGACCGCCCGCTCCGGCGCACGCTGCCGGAGCCTCTGCTCCCGTGATGGAGAAACTGTGACGCTTGCGCCTGTCGATTTCGATTATCTGCGCCGCCTGGTCAAGACCCACTCGGCCATCGTCATCGATCCCGCGAAAGCGTATCTGGTAGAGAATCGTCTGGGGCCGCTGGTGCGGCAGCATGGCTGCGTTTCCTTGCCCGATTTCCTTCGCCTGCTGCAGAGCCAGCCCCTGGGCCCACTGCATCACGAGGCTGTGGCTGCCATGGCCAATAAAGAGACCTGGTTCTTTCGCGACTCCGCGCCCTTCACCGCTCTATCGCAATATGTTCTGCCCGAGCTGCTGAAGAACCGCCCGCGCGAGCGCGGCCTCTCCATCTGGAGTGCGGCCTGCTCCACCGGGCAGGAACCCTACAGCATTGCTATGCTGCTACGCGAATCCTGTCCCGCAGCCGCGCCCCAGGCTTCCATCCTGGCTACCGACTTCTGCCCGGCGGCTCTGGAACGTGCCTCGCGAGCGATCTACGGCCAGATGGACGTCAATCGCGGGCTGCCGGCGGCGCTGCTCACCCGCTACTTCATCCAGCGCGGGCTGTCCTGGCAGCTTAAGCCGGAGATCGCCGCCATGGTCAACTTCCGGCGGCTGAATCTGGCGGTCGCCTGGCCGGCAGCGCCGCCCATGGACATCATCTTCTTACGCAACGTGCTTATCTACTTCGACAGCGAGACGCGCCGCCAGGTGCTGACCCGCATCCATCGCGCCTTGCGTCCCGATGGTTTTCTTTTTCTGGGATCGGCGGAGACGCCGCGCGATCTTGACCGTGCATTCGAGCCGCTCGAGGCGGGAACCTACTTATGCTACCAACCCAGCAAACAGGCACCACGATGACTTGCACCATCGGCAAGGACGAACTTATCCACGTCGTCGACGAGATCTTCAGCTCCATGGCGGGCATGACGCTTGCTCCTGATCCCTCCCCGGTTCACTTCGACCGGCAGAAAGGCTATGTCGTCTCCGCCGTGCAGATTGTGGGCGACTGGCAAGGCGCGGTGCGGCTCGACACCGATATCGAACTCTGCCGCCTGGCCTGCTCGCGCTTCCTCGGTGTCGAGCCCGGCGATCTCTCTGCCGACGACCTGCGCGATGCCGCGGGCGAGCTGGCCAACATCACCGGCGGCAGCGTCAAAGCTTTGCTCGCTCCCAACTGCAGCCTCTCGCTGCCCTCCGTCGTCATGGGCCAGAACTACGAGTTCTCCGTTCTCCAGGGCAAAGTGATTCAGGAATTGTCCTTCCTGCACGATTCCGGGCATCTGCTGGTCAGCGTGTTGGAAAAGCAAGGTGTGCGATAGCGGCGCAGTCCTCGGGCCGCTGCGACTCCTAAGAATCGCTCCCGACTTCCTTCCTCAACTGTTTGTGTAGTTACCCCGGCTAGCGGCGCAGCATGATGATGGGCGCCGGCAAGCGCGCTGCTGTCGTTGCCAAGGCCAGCGGTTCCTCTCGCGGCAGATCGCAATTGGTTACCCGGCTCGCCCACATTGCCGCCTCGCGCCGCATCGCCCGCAATTCGATTTCCGGTATCTGAAAGCGCCGCCGCAGCGACTCGCACTTCTGCCAATCCCCGCGCTCACAGGCCGCCACCAGTTCCTGACACTGGCCCAGCGGCGTGGCCTCGCCCAGCAAGCCTTCGCGAACCTCCTCGGGCAGCACCACCTCGTCCACAATGGTCGCCAGCGGGCGATTGACGATGCCCTCCATCCGCGCAAACAGGCTGGTCAGAAATAATGACGACGCGGGCAGCGCCACAAACGGCGCCAGCAACTCGGCAAAGCGCGCCCGCGCCAGGGCTCGGGCAATCGGCTCCGGATTGGGCTCGCCACCCGCGGCCACTACCGACGCCATCAGCATCAGCCACTTGCGCAACTCGCTCTCGCCCAGCAGCGCCAGCACATGCAGCACCGACATGATCTCGGTCTGCAGATAAAACGCCGGCGATTGCAGATAGCGCAGCAGGCGATAACACAAGGCCGGCTCCGACTTGATCAGCTGCTCAATCGCAATCAGATCCAGCTCCGGTGACGACAGCGCGCGTTGAATGCGCAGGTGGGTATCGGCCAGCACCGGCACCTTCTCGGTGGTCAGCACCTCCGGCTTGCCGAAGAGGTATCCCTGAAACAGAGCGAAGCCCAGCTCCGCCGCCTCCGCCAACTCCTCTTCCGTCTCGACCTTCTCCGCCAGCAGCTGCCGCCGTCCGTGGTTGTAGCGCTGCACCAGCTCGCCGCGGGCTCGCGCCGGCGTCGCCCGAAAATCAATCTTGATGATGTCGGCCAGCTCCACCAGCGGCGCGAATCGCCGGTCGTCGACGTAATCGTCCAGCGCAATGCGATAGCCGGCGTCCTTCATCTCGCCCAGCGCCGCCAGCACCGGCTCATCCGGCTCAACCGTCTCCAGCACCTCAATCACCGTGAAGTCAGGAGGAAACAGCGTGGGATAGCGCTCCACCAGAAAATCGTGCGGACAATTCAGAAACAGGCTGTAGCCTTCGGAGAGAACATCCAGCCCCAGCAGCACCGCCGTGTCGAACGCTTCCTCTGAAGCCAGGTCGGGATCGGGGCCGGCAAAGCGGTTTTCCTTCGAGTCGCGGAACAGCAGTTCGTAGGCCTGCACTCGGCGCTCGACATCGAAGATGGGCTGGCGCGCGATGAACTGCATCTGCCAGTATTCATCGGCAGCCGTCGCCTTCGCCTTAAATCCATCTCGGTACGCAAGACAAAAAAGCGCCCCTAAACGGGAGGTAGAGCTGGCCTTCAGGCCAGCGTCCCAATGCTTTCATTTATTGATTGTCATCCCGAGCGAAGTGAATGCGATCGCAGCACGTAGTCGAGGGACCTGCTGTTCGTCGTGTGAGCCCACCCCGCCCGCACCACGCCGAACCAAGTCCCGCCTTCGCGGGACGGAGGCAAGATAGCCCAGCACGCAGCGCCGTCCTTTGGCGCGGAGTGCTGGGTGCGCCGCCATTATGAAACGAGCCCCTTCAGGGGCGGCACAACACAACGAGGGCGTGAGCCCGAGTTCTCCCACAGCAAGAAAAAAGCGCGCTCCTCCTCAGGAACGCGCTCCGCTATCGCGAATCAGCCGCTTACTTGTTGGCCACGATATTGCCGCCGAAGCGGAAGGTCGGTCCCACCGAGAAGCGCACGCTGTTGCGCCCGCCGTTCAGCAGATTGGAAAACACGTTGTAGTGCACGAAATCGGCTGCCGTCCGCACCCCGAAATGGGTGCTCAGGTTGAAGTCCATGCCGCCGCCGAATCCGTAGAACACCACATTGTCGGAGGTCGTCAGCTGCGGGCCGATCAGTCCGCTGACCAGCGCCTTGGCCACCAGATCGGTCGGCTTCAACGTCGCACCTTCGTGCAGCACGCCCAGCGCGGGCCGCGCAAACAGCGTCACCGCCTTGAAGTGCCGGTAGTTGAACTGCGGTCCGGCGCTGAAGGTCAGCACGGTGGAACTTGTCGGCACGACCAGCTGATACGTCGGAGGAATGATCCCCGCCTCGATCAGCTGCAGGATCTGCCCGCCGAGTTCCTGCTTCACCGCTGTGTTCAGCTGTCCGGTGGCCAGATTGTTGGTGCCGGTGAACACGCTGAAGTCGGCGCCTAATGCCACCCACGTCTTGGCATTCCAGCCGACTTCGGTGTTGAAGCCGTTCTGCAATCCGTTCAGGCTGGGCGTGTCGAGGAAAGAATAACCGGCGAACAGGTCGTATCGGTTGACGTACGTCTGCTGCGCAAAAGAGGTGAGAGAGGCGAGAACAATAAAGAGCAATACCAGGATCGAGAGAGTCTTAGGCCGCATCAATAATTCTCCTTGCCACTGGCCCCAGGTGCGGGGAAGTCGGCCAGTCAATATTTGGTTCGTCGACCCGGAGCTTGCACAGGGATATCGCGCCCAGAATCAACGGAGTCTGGAATCAGTTTCCTCTTCTTGTGGAATGGAATCAGCAACAAAGTGCGAGTGCTTTCACGCGGATTCCCAAAGTGAAACCGCGCCTTCCCAAAGTGAAGCCCAAGATTGGAGGAGTGAATCCCTCCCAGATTACCCCAGGCATTAATCTTGTTGCAACATGGAATCGCGATCGCTTCTTCCTTCGCCCTCACGATCGCATTGCGGTGATCGTTGTTGCAACAAACATTGCTGATTGGGGCGTCACGATGATCCTTGTTGCAACAACCAACCCCGCCACCATCACCCCGCGCGCGCCAACGCCAGCCGTTTGGCAATGATGGCATAGGCCGACGCATTGAAGGCCAAACCGATGTGCGTCCCCGGCACTTCGAAATCGTTTTTCGTATCGCCGGTCATGCAGTAACGCCAGTCGGCAATGCCATCGGTGCAGGTGTAGATGGCGGTCTCCATCACCGGCTCCGGCATCTTGCGCCGCAGCGAAGAGAGGAAGTCGCAAGTGCATCGTCCGGTGTAGCACGTCGGCAGAACCTTCGGACCATGCTCTTCCAGAATGCGCTTGCGCACCGCATCCGCCGCGGCCAGCACCGTGGGATGCACCACCGTTCCGCGAAACGGCGACGCCAGCGTGATCACCGACGCCACATCGTCCGGCCGCTGGCCGGCTACCGCGCGCGCAATGATGCCGCCCAGGCTGTGACCGATGAGGTGGATTTTTCGTTCGGTATCGAACAGCGCTCTCTCGATATTGTCGCGCAGCCGTTGCTGGATCAGCAGATTGGGGCACTCCGCGTTGATTCCGATTCCCGAGAAGTACGGCCGGTACCCGATGCGCCCCAGCCACGAGTGCAACTGCGAGAGGTAGGCATCAGTTCCCATGAATCCCGGAACCAGCACCACCGCTGAGCCATCACCGCGCGGGATGCCGAGTCCGTAATACACCGGAGACGCGTGCAGCAGGAGAAGGTCAGCGGCAAACAGCGCTTCCTTCCAGATCCTGACATCGGCTTCAACGTTCTCTTGCTGAAAGGTGCCGACGGGCGGCGGTGTCATAGGCGGGTGCTTGATTCCTTATTCATTGGCTTGCAATGCCCGCCCCTTCAGCTCTGGCAAACCCGTCAGCTCGGAGGGAGCGTTCGGGAAGTTAGTGTATTGATACGAGCCATAGGTTGCCAACAGGAATTTTTCGCTTATGGAAACCCGCTGTTTTCTACTTTGATTTCCAGCCCGGACACTTCTCCAGGCGGGACGTCTTCTTCACCTCAAGGTCCGATGCCAGGCCTTCAATCGCGCGCTCGACGCCCCACAGTTCCAACCGCCCAGAATCGGCATAATCGCTGACCGCATTTACTGAGGTGTCCCAGAGCCCGCCCAGGGCTTGCCCGGGTCTCGCGCTGTTGGGCACCTGAGGTTCTTTCCCCGTCACGCGGTGCCTCTCCCAATCGTGACTCACCGGACGCGGTGCAGAACCAACCCCGTGATCGCCGCAATTCTGGAAAAGTCACGGTCCAGAGTGAAAACGCTGGCGCGATGTTCGAGCGCAAGGGACGCGATAAGCGTGTCGATGGTTGTTAGGGCGATGCCTTTGCCGCGCGCGCTGCGGAAGATCGCAGCCGCTGTCCGATAGGTCTGAAAACCTGTTGGCTCCAGCAGTTCCCATTGGGCAAGAAACTGCTCGATTTCAGCGACGTTCCTGGTGAGGCCTTGCAAGATCTCGCTGACCACCACTCCGGTTAGCGCAAACGGTTCGCTCTCCTCGATCATCCGGCGCAATTCGCCTCCCGCTTTTCCAGGAGAGGAGCTGAAGAAGTCGATCCAGACCGAGCTGTCGACCAGAATCACACCCGGTTTCTCCGCGCCGCCTTCAGGTCGCCCTTCCAGATGCCGCTGCCGTAATAGCGCAGGATTCCTTTGCGGCTTTCCGAACGCACGAGCAGTTCCAGAGCCTTGTCCACAATCTGCCGCTTGGTCTTGAGGCGGGTGAGTTTACGCGCCTTGCGGATCAACGTCTCGTCGATGTCGATGTTGGTACGGGCCATAAGATAGTTTGAGCATACACCATTTTGAAAGAAGCTTGTGTATGGACTAGATCGGGCTGACGGCTGACGGCTGAAAAAAGGACGTGCCGCCTGGGAGGACGGCACGTCAAGCGGTGCTCGAATTAACTCCTGGTTTGGAGCCGATGCACCTGACTAATCCGGACTACTCTGCTCACACTGCGTGCGCTGTTTCTACCTTGATGGTCCGGGTCGGACGGCGGCGATGCGCTACCGCCTTGGCCGCTTTCTTATGGTCCGGACGATGCATCACGGTATCGATCAGCGCCTTTTCGGCGGTGACGAAGTTCTTCACCCCTTCCCGGGTCAGGTCGGGAATCGGAATGAAGGGGAATGGCGCGATCATGTTGACGGCGCGGCCGGCTGCGCGCATGTTGGCATTGACCTGCTTCCCGGCCACGTCAATCAGCTTCTTCTGCGCGTCGATGAACGCGTCCGTGGCTTCCTTGGCCAGCTCGGACAGCTCGGTCTTCTTCGCCTTGCGCGCCGACTCCTTGCCGCTGGTCGCCTTGGCGGTTTCTTCCGCAATCACATCCAGGAACTTCTTCTGGGTATGGACGAAGGTCTCCATGGCGTCGCGCGCCAGCTCCACCAGGCCCTCCGGATCGAAAGCCTTCCCCGACTTGATCGCACTCAGCCAGGTGTTGGTTTGCTTGCTGGCCATCTTCAGAAATTCCTGTTGCATATCGACAAAGGTATCGAAGCCGCGCTGCATCAACTCAGTCATCGCCACCGCGGCGGAGCTGCCCGCGACCCGCTCCTTCATGCCGTTGGTGACAATCTCATGTTCCTTCTGCGCCAGATTCAGCAGTAGCTTCTGGCCTTCGATGAAGTTTGACATTCCTTCGCCGGCCAGTTCGGTCAGGATCCCGGCCGGGCTAAACTCAGGACTCGCAAAGCGCTTGCGGATCAGGTTCATCGCATTCGTGTTCTGGGTCATTGCCAGGTCAACCAAAATCCGTTGCGTGGCAAAAAAGTTCTCTACCCCCTGCTGCACCCATCCTGACAGCAGAGAGGCAAACGACGAATCACCCGCGTGTGCCGCTGGCTCGGGTTTTCCATTTCTAGGCATGATTCCCTCCGATTTTGCTGCAGTGCAGCATCGACTTGACTGTAGTATTCTCAAGGTAGGCTGTCAAGGGCTTTGCTGAAAATTTTGCACTGCAACACAGGAGTCATCTCCATGGCCGCCGATACCATCCGCATCAAGAAGTACGCAAATCGCAGACTCTACGACACTTCCAACAGCCGCTACATCAATCTGGAGGACATCGCCGGCCTAGTCCGAAATGGGAAAAACGTGCAGGTCGTCGACGCCGGCACCGGCGAAGATCTCACCCGCGTCACTCTGACCCAGATCATTGTCGAAGCCGCCAAGGGACAACCCGCCGGCCTGCCGCTGGAACTACTGCGGCAACTCATCGTCACTACCGATCACGTCGGCCAGGAATTCATCCTCTGGTACCTGAAGTCGGCCTTCGATACCTATCAGAAGGTGCAAAGCTCGGTGCAGGATCGTTTCAGCCAGATGCAGTCGGCCGCGCTGTCGCCGTTACAGATGATGAAGAACTTCATTCAAAGCTCGACCGCACCCGAGAACCCAGCCGAACCCAGCGCGGAACTGCTCGAGCTGCGTCGCCGCATCGCCGAGTTGGAGTCGCAAAAAAAGACGCCAAAGCCGCGCAAGAGGTCTCGCTCCGCCAAGAAAGCCTCTACTCGAAAGCGCGCCTGATGCCGCCATTTCGTAGCGTGGCCCACTAATAATTTTGCTAGCGACCCACGCGCGGACCTTGTGTTATCGTTCAAAACGCATTTCAAAGAAAATCAGCGCCGGAATTTCAAAGGGGAACCGTTCCTTTATGAGGAGCTCTCTGCTCAAACTATTCGGCTTGGTTGTGCTGCTGTTTTTCGCGGCTATCTGCGTGCCGACTTCCGCCCGTGCGGCCGATAATAAGCCCAACATCGTCTACATCGTCGCCGACGATCTGGGCTGGAAGGACGTCGGCTATCACGGCTCCGACATCAAGACCCCTAACATCGACAAGCTGGCTGAGGATGGCGCGCGCCTCGAGCAGTTTTACGCGCAGCCCATGTGTACTCCCACGCGCGCGGCGCTGCTGACCGGCCGCTATCCCTTCCGCTATGGCTTGCAGACGCTGGTCATTCCGTCTGGTCACACCTGGGGTCTTCCCACCGACGAGTATCTGCTCCCGCAAGCGCTGAAGGATGCCGGCTACGAGACTGCCATGGTGGGCAAGTGGCATCTCGGCCACGCCGATCCCAAGTACTGGCCGCGCCAGCGCGGTTTCGACTACCATTACGGGCCGCTTATCGGCGAGATCGATTACTTCACCCACGAGCAGCACGGCGTCACCGACTGGTACCTGAACAATAAGGTAGTCAAGGAGCCGGGTTACTCCACCACCCTGCTCGGCAATGCAGCGGTTAAACTCATCGACAATCACAACACCGCGATCCCGCTGTATCTCTATCTCGCGTTCAACGCGCCGCACGCGCCCTACCAGGCGCCGCAGGAATATCTCGACCAGTACAAGAACATTGCTGACCCCAGCCGCCGCGCCTATGCCGCCAGCATCACCGCGATGGACGACGAGATCGGCCGCGTCGTCGCCGCGCTCAAGCAAAAAGGCATGCGCGACAACACCATCATCATCTTCCAGAGCGATAACGGTGGTACCCGCAACGCGATGTTTAGCGGCGAACAGGATATGTCGAAAGTCACCATCCCCTGCGACAATGGACCATATCGCGACGGCAAGGGCACGCTCTACGAAGGCGGAACGCGCGTGCCGGCTTTGGTGAACTGGCCCGGCCACATCAAGCCCGGCACGGTTGTCGACGGCATCATGCATGTGGTCGACACCTATCCCACGCTGATCAACCTCGCCGGCGCCTCGATGGCCAAGAGCAAACAACCGATGGACGGCATCGACATGTGGGGAACGATCGCCGATGGCAAGCCGTCGCCGCGCACCGAGGTCATCTATAACATCGAGCCCTTCCGCGCCGGCGTTCGCGAAGGCGATTGGAAGCTCGTCTGGCGCACCCCGCTGCCGCAGGTGGTTGAGTTGTACAACCTCGCGCAGGATCCTTCCGAGAAAAACAATCTCGCAGCGCAGTATCCGGAGAAAGTAGCCGAGTTGCAGAAGCGGGCGAACGAGCTGGCGAAGATACAAACCAAGCCCTTCCTGTTGCAGGTTGAGTTCGGCGAGATCCAGAAGCGGATGAAGACGCCGCCCGCTCTGCCGGGCGAGGACTATCAATTCGACAACGACAATTAGAGCGGTGGAAGGACGCGGCTTCAGCTGCCCGACGAAGCATTGCCGTGGTCGCGTCTAGCCCTGGCTGCCCCGACCTAATCTGAGTCGGCTTCACGGGCTGCTTAAAAAGTCGGATTTCAAGCGGTTTGTGTCAGGGCACGACTTCAGTCGTGCCGATGAGGCACTTATTTCTTACCTTCCGAGCGGGCTTCAGCCCGCGACGGGTCCGCCTGTCGACTTTCCGCAGCCCGCTCAGCCGACGACACGTGAATTCCGCAGCTCGCAAGAGCCGTCACTCAGGATGGGTGACGCCTCGCCTTGACAATCTTTCCTGCGCGGTTCACGATGCGCATAGAGTCCGGCATTAATGGGATGGCAAGCGGAAACGGGGCCTCCGCTGCGCTCAGGTTTGCAGATCGCCATCACATCGCTGGACAGCGCCGTTGGATAACGATCTTTCCATGACCTGGGGATCGACGGCGAAACCAAGGGGAAGCATGGGAAAAGTGCTCGGTCTGGCCATGACCGGTGGCGGAGCTCGCGGGGCTTATCAGGCGGGCGTTCTTAAGCGAATAGGGGAGATCAGCCGGGTTCGAAGTCAGGGCAATCCTTTTCTTATCATCGGCGGCGCCTCCGCCGGAGCCATCAACGGTTCTGCGCTGGCCGCCGGTAGCGACGACTTCGTCCTGGTGACCAAAGTTCTTTCCGAGCTGTGGGCTAATCTCAAACCTTCCGACGTCTTCCGCTGCGATCTGGTCTCGCAGGCGCACAACTCCCTCATCTGGATCATGGATCTCTCCTTCGGAGGAGCTTTCGGCGGCGGCAACGCGCGCTCCCTGTTGGACGCAACTCCATTGCGCTACTTCCTCAAAAAGCATCTCGATTGCAACCGCATTCAGGACAACATCAAGCGCGGCCATCTTTACGCGCTGGCGATTTCGGCCACCAATTACAGCTCCGGCAAGAGCTATCTCTTTATTCAGGGCGCCAAAGGCCACCCCATGTGGAACCGCAGCCGGCGCGTCACCCTGGCCACTAAGATCACCGTGGAACATGTGTGCGCTTCGGCCGCCATCCCGCTGGTCTTTCAACCCGTGCGTCTGGAAACCGCCAAGGGCACGGCGTTCTTCGGCGACGGCTGCTTACGCCTGCAGCAGCCGCTCAGCCCTATCATTCGCCTCGGCGCGGAGAAGATCATGGCGATTGGTGTGCGCTGCGAAAATCTCGAGCATCAGGAGGAGTCATCCGACCAGAAAGATCCTTCGCTGGCGCAAGTCATGGGCGTTCTCTTCAACGTGATGTTCCTGGATCACCTGGCCACCGACGTCGAGCACCTCGAGCGCTTGAATCAGTTGCTCCAGGCCGGTCAGATCAGCCAGTCGGGAATGGAACTCTGCGAGAAGATGCGCCCGCTGACGGTATTGCAGATCACCCCCTCCGTGGATCTGACCGCCATAGCCTGGCACCATCAGCGCGACATGCCTTACCTCATCCAATATTTCGTGAACAGCCTGGGACGCGATGCCGCCTCCTGTTCTGACTTGATGAGCTATTTGCTCTTCACTTCGAAGTACACCCGCGACCTGATCAACCTTGGCTATCACGACGCTGACGCGCGCATCGACGAGATCGAGGACTATCTGTTCTCGCCCGACAATGGCAATGGCAAACGCGCCACGCCGTCACGCAACGGCAAAGCCCGCGCAGCGGAATCACCGTCCAGAAGGACGAGCAACGTAAGCGCTTCGCGGGGATGATGGTGGAAGTTTGCGGCTGCAGCGGTTTTCGCTGGAAGGGCACGGCTGCAGCCGTGCCAAACCGTCGCATCAAACAAATGCGGCTTTAGCCCCGGTCACCGCGGCTGAAGCTGCCTTCTTGATATCATCCAATCACCGGGCTAATGCCCGGCGCTTCCACCCGCTCTCAACACATCAGCCTGTCCACTCCGGTGCTTCATGGTGCAGACCGCCAATGTAGTGCAGTTGAAGCCGCGAACCCTGGAGGCGTTCGAGAGCTATATCCGCGATGCGGAAGCCGCCATGCAGCCGGGGCTCAAGGGCCATAGCGCCTTCCTCTGGTCAGACACCGATCATCAACGATCTCAGCAAGTGCGCCACGGAAAAATCGTCGCCCAGCTTTGGGCGGGTGACGGCCCGGTCAAAGTCTCGAACGGCCTGATTCACGACTGGACCGGCGCAGCCTTTGTTCCCGGCGCGACCACCGAGCAGACCCTCGCCCTCGTCCAGAACTACGACAACCACAAGAACATCTACCAGCCTGAGGTCATCGACTCGAAGCTCATCAGCCACGACGGCCACCACTTCAAGATTTTCCTGCGCCTGCTGAAGAAGAAGATCATCACCGTCGTGCTCGACACCGATCACGACGTGCACTATTCCGAGATCGCTCCCGGCCGCTGGTTCTGCCGCTCCTACACCACGCGCATCGTCGAGGTGGAAGATATCGGCACCGAAAAGGAGCACACGCTCGAGCCCGATACCGGTTACGGTTTTCTGTGGCGCTTGTATTCGTATTGGAAGTTCGATGAGAAGAGCGACGAGCGTCGCACATCCGCTGCAGCAGCCCACGGCGTTTACATCGAATGCCGCGCCATCTCGCTCACCCGCGACATACCTTACGGCCTGGGATGGATCATCGAGCCCATCATCCGCAAGCTGCCGCAAGAATCGCTGATCCATACCCTGGAATGCACGCGCAAGGCGCTAGTCGCTGTTTAGCGTCATCCAACAACTACGGTGTCATCCCGACCGAGGGCTTCAGCCCGAGTGGAGGGACCTGCTGTTTGTCTTCAAGCTGAAGCTAAGCCCACGGCAAGCTCACTCACAACCTGGTGGTATGTGACGACGCGAGCTAGATGGTCCCTAGTCTCCCGCCACAGCGAGCGGCTTTTCATTCTGCGCTTGAGGAACGACTTTCGCCGGGGGCTCCGTGGGCACCGCAGTTTCTGCCGGCTCTTCTTTGCCGCCCGGTTTCGCCGTCACCGGTATCGCCGCATTCGGCCGCTGGCGCTGCGGGCGCTGGCGCTCGGCTGGCGTCGTCACAGGATGCGAATCCGCTGGCTCCCGCGTGATACTCTTGCCCGCTTTTCGCAGCTCTTCACAACTCATGGTGACAAACTTCTCCAGGTGCTCGGGATCGGGTACCGCTCCCACGTCGCACGTGAATCCGAAATAGGCCGTGCCGTTGTAGCTGAGGATGGCGCAGTTCAAGCCCATCTCGCCGCCGATCGGCACATACGGATACCACGACAGCATCTTGTGTCCCAGCAGATACAGCGGCACCTGCGGCCCCGGTACGTTGGTGCAGATGATGTTGCACAGGCTGAGCGGCAGTTGGCTCGCGACCGGGCCGATCGCCGCCCAGATCGCCGTGGGAATGGTCGCGAACAAGCCGCCGGCAAAGCCGACGAACTCCGCCGCCCGCGCCCGCTTCAGCACTTCCATACGCTCGCGCACAAACGCGAACAGCTTCTGCGGACTGCGAATGTCCAGCGGAATGGTCACCGGCAGAAACGAGATGCGATTGCCCAGTTCGCGCACATCGCCATCGCCGCGCACGTTCACCGGAATCATGATGCGTACCGAGCGGCCTTTTACATGCACGCCGCGCAGCTCGGCATAGCGCCGCAGAGCCGCCGCCATGATCGCCAGGATTACATCGTTCACCGTGCCGCCCTGGCGCTGACGAATCGCCTGGATGTCGGCCATCGCAATCTCCGTCCAGCCGAACTTCTGCGGCCCGTGGCAGACCACGTTGAACGGCAGCCGCTCGGCGGGACTGGCGATCTCCGGCACCACGTTCATCAGATCGTTGATCGGCCCGTTGGGACTGGCCAGCAACTCCTGCGCAATCTTCAGCGCTTCACTATGCAGGGTGAGCGCACCCTTGACGGCGGAGAAGTACGATTTCATCAAACTGTCCAGCAGCTGCGCGCCCGAGTCGCGTTCCTGCGCTGCCGGGGCTGCCGGCTTCTTGCGCGCAAGCGGCGGCACCTCGGGACTTGTGCCCATCAGCACATTCATGATGCCCACTCCCGCTAAGCCATCGGCCAGGCAGTGATGAATGCGCGCGATCATGCCGGTGCGATTTCCCTCCAGCCCGCGCACCAGCGTCAGGTCCCACAGCGGTCTTTGCCGATCGAGATGAGTGCTGATGATCTTCGAGGTGAGCGCCTTGAGGTTGCGCTCCGTGCCACGCCGCAGTGTCACCTGCCGGATGTGATTGCGAATGTCGAAGTCTGCATCAGCCTGCCAGCTCGGCAGCCCGATATTGAAGGGCGGGAACACCACCCGCTGACGATAGCGCGGAATCTCCGGAAGTTTCGACTCCACAAAATCGCGGCAAGCCTTCAGCGGCACTCGCCCCTCGAACGTACTGACACACGCGATGCTGAGCGGCTGGCCCGGCCGCTCGATATACAAGAAAAGCGCATCTCCCCAGGAGAAGGAATTATTAGGCTGCGTCCCCGACATGTCGCCCCCTACCATGACGCCAGGCAATAGCGAATCTCGGCTTCATGATGAAGGGAAGATGAACAGGGCTGCAGTGACAAATGACCATTTCGGGAGTGATTCCCAATTCGGCACCGCGCCCCGCTGCCGTCATTTCCATCACCCTCGCTGCGTCAGTTTTGTGAGATGGTGATGGTGATACTCGCAGGAGTGCGCAGCCGCATTCCAGAGCGTATGGGTGGAGCACCGCTTAAGCGGTGCATTAACAGAGCTGGAAGATCAGACGGCTTTAGCCGCTGAGGTCAAAAAACATTACCCCAGGCGCTAACGCGCGCTGGAAAAACTGCTCTGATCTTGCACGCCTGAAGGCGTGCTCCACCCCACACGGGCTACATCGATGTCATCAGGTCTCAAAACCTCCGTGCCCGAAAACACTCCCCAATACGATTTCGACTTCATCATCATCGGCTCCGGATTCGGCGGCAGTGTCAGCGCCCTTCGTCTCACCGAAAAAGGCTACAAGGTCGCGGTGATGGAGATGGGCCGCCGCTGGACGCCGCAGAATCTGCCGCCCAGCAGCTGGTATGTGCATCGCTGGTTCTGGCGGCCGAGCCTTGCCCTGCGCGGCTTCTTCAGCATGCGCTACTTCCGGCACGTCACCATTCTGCACGGCTGCGCGGTCGGCGGCGGTTCCATCACCTACGCCTGCACCATGCTGCGGCCGCCGGACAAAGTCTGGGACAGCGGATCGTGGCGCGGATTGGCCAATTGGAAGGCCGAGATGCCGCAGCACTACGACACCGCGTCGCGCATGCTCGGCGTCATCGAGAACCGCATACTCGGGCCCGGCGACAAGCTGTTGCGGCGCGTTGCGGAACAGGTCGGCGTCGGCAGCACGTTTTATCGCACCCACGTTGCGATTCTGCAGGCGAAAGAAGGAGAGCGCAGCGGCGTGAAGGTGCCCGATCCCTACTTCGGCGGCGAGGGCCCCGAGCGCACCACCTGCACCGGTTGCGGTGGATGCATGATGGGTTGCCGCGAGGACGCCAAGAATACGTTGGACAGGAATTACCTGTACCTTGCGGAGAAGCGCGGCGCGCGGGTTTTCGCCGAGACCAGAGTGGTCGATGTCCGCCCGCTCGACGGCGTCGCTGACGGCAGTCACGGCTATGAAGTTCGCACCGTCAACTCGATGTCACGATTCCATGGCAACGCTCGCCGCTTCACCTGCCGCGGCGTCGTCGTCTCCGCGTCGTCGCTGGGAACGATGGAGTTGCTCTTCCACCTGAAAGACAAAAATTCGCTGCCGGCGATCAGCGATCAGCTCGGCCGCTACGTGCGCACCAACTCCGAGTCGCTCATTGGCGTCCGCGTGCCGAATTCATCCGACGATCTCTCGAAGGGCGTCGCCATCGGTTCCGGCGTTTACATCGACGAGCACACGCACATCGAGGCGGTGCGCTATCCCGAAGGCTCCAACACCATGGGCCTGCTGGCGACCATCCTGACCGGCGGCCATCCCGGCTCGGGACGCGTCGCGCTCTGGCTCAAGAACCTCTGCGTCTCAATGCTGCGTCATCCCTTCAAGACATTGCGCACCTGGCTGCCGCCGCGCTGGGCACGCGAATGCGTCATTCTGCTTTGCATGCAGGCGCTGGAAGGCCACATCGATATGAAATGGCGGCGCCACGTTTATTGGCCGTTCCGCAAATTCCTCGTCAGCCGCGGCCAGCGCGTGCCGACCTTCATCCCCGCAGCCAACGAGTTTGCCCAGAAGTTCGCGCAGATCGCCGGCGGCACTGCCATGAGCATGCTGCCGGAAATCCTGTTTGATGTTCCGGGCACGGCGCATTGTCTCGGGGGAGCTGTCATCGCCGATTCGCCCGAGCGTGGCGTCGTCGATCACCGCAGCCGCATGTTCGGCTACAAGAACATGTATATCTGCGACGGTTCAGTCGTCGCCGCGAACCTCGGCGTGAATCCCAGCCTCACCATCACCGCACTAAGCGAGCGGGCAATGAGCTTCATTCCGCCTGCGGCAGAGACGACGTGGGACGATGCGGCAGACGTCGTCGTCCCGCGAAGCATTCAGCCCCTGGCCGCGTCGTAGCGCCGATCTCCAGATCGGCTGTAGAGCGGGTCTCCTGACCCGCTTGTGAAAATTGGCAAACTGCGCTAACTGGGCGCTGTGGGCGGCGGCGGACGCCACCGCGACAGCCGGTCTGGAGACCGGCGCTACAACTGATTCGTCTGCGCCTTCGCGTGACGCCTCCCACCCAGCCGTATTACCCTGTCTGGACGCAGGGAGGGGTAATGAACAAGAGCTACGACGCGATCGTTATCGGCACCGGGCAGTCCGGGCCGTTCCTGGCAATTCGCATGGCCAAGGCCGGACACAAAGTCGCCATCATTGAGCGGCATCTGTTTGGCGGGACCTGCGTCAACACCGGATGCATTCCCACGAAGACATTAGTCGCCAGCGCCCGCACAGCTTACGTGACGCGCCGTGCCGCGGAATTCGGCGTCAACGTTGGACCTGTAACTGTCGACATGAAACGCGTCAAGGCGCGCAAAGACGAAATCCAGCGGCCGTCGCAGGAAGGCGCGGAGAGGCGTCTGCGCGAGCAGCCGAACATCGATGTCTACAAAGGTCAGGCGAGTTTCGAGGACTCCCACATTGTGGTAGTTGGCGACAACCGTCTCACCTCCGACAAGATCTTCATTAATGTCGGCGGCCGCGCCATCATTCCACCCATAAAGGGTTTGGACCAAGTCCCTTATTTCGACAACTCCTCGATGATGGGCGTCGACTTCCTGCCCGAGCATCTCATCGTCGTCGGCGGCAGCTACATCGGGCTCGAGTTTGCGCAGATGTATCGCCGCTTCGGCAGCAAAGTCACCGTCCTGCAGCGGGAAAACCGCCTCATCCCGCGCGAAGACGAGGAGATTTGCGCCGAGATCAAGAACATCATGGAGCGCGAGGGAATCACGATTCGCCTCAATGCCACGTGCATCACGATGGAGAAGCGCGGCAGCCAGATCGTGGCCGGAGTGGATTGCACGCACGACCCGGCGCCGACTATCGGATCGCACCTGCTGCTCGCGACCGGACGCCGTCCCAACACCGACGACCTCGGTCTCGACCAAGCCGGCATCGAGCATGACACGCACGGCTACATCAAGGCCGACGATCAGCTGCGAACGAACGTCCCAGGGATTTGGGCGCTGGGCGATTGCAATGGCCGTGGCGGATTCACGCATACCTCTTATAACGATTACGAAATCGTCGCTGCGAATCTCCTGGACAACGATCCTCGCCGTCTCAGCGATCGCATCCTTGCCTACGCGCTTTATATCGATCCGCCGCTGGGCCGCTGTGGCATGACCGAGGCCGAGGTACGCAAGTCGGGCAGGAAGGCGCTGATTGGACGATATGAGATGGCAAACGTAGGCCGCGCCCACGAGCGCAGCGAAACTCAGGGCTTCATGAAGATAATCGTTGACGCTGAGAGGAAGCAGATCCTGGGCGCCGCAATTCTGGGAATCGAGGGCGACGAAGTCATTCACACGATCCTCGACGTGATGTACGCCAAGGCTCCGTACACCGTGATTTCGCGCGCCATGCACATCCATCCCACAGTGTCAGAGTTGCTGCCGACGATGCTGCAGGATCTGAAGCCGCTGGAATGAATTAACCACAGAGACACAGAGACACAGAGTTTGGTTTTCAGGACCAGCCCTATGATCTTGTGGCGTTTGGCATAGGATTGCGGATTCGCTACAAGAGGAAGGAAACAGTGTTCTTTTCTCTCACGTTTTCTCCCTGCCTCCGTGTCTCTGTGGTGAACAGTTGCTTTCATCGCCAGAGGCGCAAGGCTGTAACCAAACAATCCTGAATCGAAAGACCATTTGGTCTTTTCTTACATCTTTTCTTCTCTGTGCCTCTGTGTCTCTGTGGTGAACAAAAATCCTCTATCATCTAGGGATGGCCGTTGCCATCCAATGTCGCGGACTGCGCAAGACTTATGACGGCAAGGTCGAGGCCGTGCGCGGACTCGACCTCACCATCAATATGGGCGAGTGTTTTGGCTTGCTCGGGCCCAATGGCGCGGGCAAAACCACGACCATTGAGATCCTTGAAGGCCTGCTGGAGCCGACCTCCGGCCAGGTGGAAGTCCTCGGCAAGACGTGGCAATCCGATGAGCGCGAGCTCCGCGAGCAACTGGGTATCTCGCTGCAGGAGACGCGGCTCTCGGAGAAGCTGACCATTCGCGAAACTCTGCTGCTGTTCTCCAGCTTCTATCGCCATCCGACGTCGGTGGAGAGTGTGCTGGACGAACTTTCGCTGCAAGAGAAAAAAGATGCGCTGGTTGGCAAGCTCTCCGGCGGGCAGAAGCAGCGTCTCGCGGTGGCGACGGCGCTGGTCGCGAACCCGAAAATCCTCTTCCTCGACGAGCCCACCACCGGGCTCGATCCGCAAAGCCGCCGGCAGTTGTGGGACATCATCCGCCAGTTCCAGCGGCGCAACGGCACCGTGCTGTTGACCACGCATTACATGGACGAAGCGGAGCGGCTGTGCGACCGCATCGCTATCATCGATCACGGCCAGATCATCGCCGAGGGCACGCCGGCGGAGCTGATCGAGCGCCTCACCGGACATCATGTGGTCGAGTTCGCGATTGCCAACAGCAACGGCGCGGACGGACAGCAGTGGGACAAGCTTCCCGGCGTGCAGTCGGTCCGCTCCGATGACGGAATTTTTTCCCTGCGCGTGCATGAACCACACGAGACCATTCCGGCGTTGTTGGCCGAGTTGCAGCGGCAGCGCGCGCAATTGGTTCATCTCACCACGCGACAGGCGAGCCTGGAAGATGTCTTTGTGCAACTCACTGGGCGGCATTTGAGGGAGGAGTGATGGCGACGATTGAGCAACCTCCCGTGGTGTCCGAGCCGGAGCAAGTCGTCAAGACCAACGGCCGCTGGATCGGCTACGCGCGCCTGTTGCAGATGCGCATGCTGGAACTGTGGCGCGAGCCAGAAGTCATCTTCTGGGTCTTCGTCTTCCCCCTGCTGCTGGCGCTGGGATTGGGCATTGCCTTTCGCAGCAAGCCTGCCGACACTACTCCCGTCGCCATCATCGACGGACCGAAAGCGCAGGAAGTCCTCAGCCTGTTGCAACGTTCGCCGGACCACGCCAGCTTTCAGCCGGAGATCCTGAGTGCGCCGGCGGCGCTGGACGGCTTTCGTCTGGGCAAGTACGCGATCGTCGCCAGCATGGACGATTCAGGTGGTCTGCAATTCCGCTACGATCCTGCGCGTCCGGAGAGTGTGCTGGCCCGCGCCCAGGTTGACGACGCAATCGAAGCGGCAGCCGGCCGCAAGAATCCCATCAGCACGCAAAGCAAGGCCTTAAGCGAGCCCGGCGCGCGCTACATTGATTTCCTCATTCCCGGCCTGCTCGGCATGAACCTGATGAACTCCGGCATGTGGGGCATCGGCTTCGCGCTGGTGGAAATGCGGCAGCGAAAGCTGCTGAAGCGATTTGTGGCAACGCCGATGCGACGCTCGGACTTTCTGCTTGCCCTCGCCAGCAGTCGCCTGGTGCTGATGATCGTAGAGGTCGGGCTGCTGCTGCTGTTCGGCGTGATCGTGTTCCATGTGCGCGTCGAAGGCAATATTCTCTCGATCCTGCTGATTGGCGCGCTGGGCGCGGTGTCGTTCGGAGGAATCGGATTGCTGACCGCCAGCCGCGCGCAAAAAATCGAGAGTGTCAGCGGGCTGATCAACCTGGTGATGATGCCGATGTGGATCTTCTCCGGCGTCTTCTTCTCCTACGAGCGCTTTCCGAAGATATTCCTTCCTGCGATTCGCGCGCTGCCACTGACCGCGCTCAATGACGCGATGCGTGCCGTGATCCTGCAAGGAGCTCCGCTCAGCGCACAGTTCGGCAGGATCGCCGTCCTCGTGATCTGGGGCGGCGTGTCATTCGTGTTGGCGCTGAGGTGGTTCCGCTGGAGCTGAAGTCTCGCGCCGCGCGAATCAGAAGCTCTTGTGGTACCGCCCGTCTAATCCAAAGCCGCCATTCTCGTCGCGCACGCCGCTCACCGCCCAGTTGTTGTTGAGCTGATACTGCAGCTGTACGGCGGAAAACTGCGTCGTCGTCACGTCGCTCGAGAAAGTCACATAGAGCTTGCTGGTGACCCGCTGCCGCACGGTCAGGCGCGCGCCTTGCTGCTGATTCGCGGTTGTAGCGCCCAGTTGCGGATCGAGCGAAATCTGCGAAATACCAAGCGCCTTCTCCAACTTGCCGGTAACCTGGCCGCTGACCTGCGATGCGACCAGCGCCTCGGCGCTCTGCGTGGTCGACTGCGAGGGCGAAGCGTTGGCGGCTTCCTCGGTGTTGCCGAAAGCGATCAGGTGAATGATGTCGGCTTGCGCGAGCGCGGGATCGGAGGAGTAGTTGGTCTGCAGGCGGTCGATGGGGCCGCGGAAACGCATGGAGATTTTGTATTGCTGAATGTCGGTCTGAACTTCAAGGTTCACCACCGGCTCGGTCTGGCTGCTGTTCACGAAGGCGATCGTGCCGCCCTGAACGACATAGCGATTGCCGAGGAAGATCACATCGCCGCCGGTCAGGCTCGCGCGGCCAATGATGACCGGATCGGTGGCCGTGCCCACGACTCGCAGATTCGCTAAGCCTTGAAGGCTGACCGTCGGACTCGCGGCGTTCAATTCAGAAGCGGTGCGAATGGCGACCGCCAGCCTCAGATTGTCGGCGAAGCCTTCGGTCGGCGGCGGAGTGGCTACTCCGTTGAACTGATTCATGAAGTTGTTGAGATCGAAATCCGGCGTGAACGAGAGGCCGTCGACCGTGACCTGCCCCTGCAGCACAGCCGCGTCGAGCGTTCCCGTCATCGCCAGATTCATGCCGAGATCGGTGCGCACGCTCTGCGGATAGATCATGCGAACGTCGTTGCCCTTGATGCCGATGTTGAACTGAACCGCGGGCCGGTAGGTGACACCGCCGGAAGCTGTAACCGTTCCGCCGCCGACGTTGCCCGTGAAGCTGGTGATGTCGAGACGATCGCGGCGAAGCGTGAGCACGCCGTTCGCGTTCGACAGACCGGCTGGCGTGTCGGGCGTAGCGAAGCTCGCGTTCACGATGCGAATCACGCCTGCCACATTTTCGGCCGGATTATGTCCGGCGGCGTTGATATCGAATTGCAGCTGACCGCGGCTGGTGAGCGTGGGATCGAACGCCTCGGCGAGCGCGAGATCGATGCCGCCTTGCACGCTCAGCGTTGCCGAGGCGTTGGCAGCGGCGAGCGGCAACTGTCCCTGGAAGCGGATGTCGGTGCCGGTGCCTTTGATCTCGCCGGGCTGCAGCGAGAGCACCTGATTCACGTAGTCGGCGCGAATCGGTTTGACTGAGGCGATCTGCAGTGTGACCGTGTGACCGGCATCTGCGCCGGGCGCCTGATAGCTGACAGCCAGCGTCGGCACGTTGACATGCGCTTCCAGCAATTGCTTGTTCTTCAGCGGGCCGCGAATGGTGGCGTGGATCTCCGTCTGGCCGGTCGTGCGCGCGGCCTGGGCCGGTGAATACACTGCCAGCAGGGGTTGCAACTGGATCACAGGTGTGTCGAAGCTGGCGTCAGCGTAGTAATCGCCGGTGAGAGCGACTTTGCCTTGCGCTTTCAGCGGCGTGTTGAGCACCTGTGAGCCCAGCGCGAAAGTCGCCTGATGATTGACGACTTCGGCTTGCAGACTCACGTTGCGAATCTGCTGCTTCTGGATGTTGAGTTCAGGAATTGTGAGCGAGGCCTTGCCTTGCGGATCCTTCAGCGTTCCGCGTCCGCTGGCGGTGAGATTCAGCGTGCCGCTGGCGTCGATGTTGCGCTGGCGCAGCGATTGCAGTTTCTGCAGCTGAATGTTGATGGCCTGTAACTGCGCGTCATAGCCTTCCCGCTTGGGGTAGTAAGTTATCTGGCCCTGCGTTGTTCCGGCCGCCAGCTTGATCACCAGACTGGTGTGCACCTCATCGCCGGTTCCCTGGAAGCGGACGTTCGCAAGTTGAATCGGCTCGCCTTCGACATTCGCGTTGCGAAGATTGATCTCGCCCTGGCCGACGGGATTCAGCTGCGTGCCATGCGCCGAGATGTTGGCGCTCAGCGTTCCCGTGACCGGCGTGGACACGTTCGCCGCGTGCGCAAGATCGGCAATCGACAGCTGCGAAGCGTTCGCGGTGATGGTGAATGGGCTCGAAGGAAGATGCGACCAATCGTGCAGACCGGATTGCACGTTGAAAGTCAGCTTGCCCTTGGCTAGTTCAAGATCGCCATTCTGCAAGCTGACTTGAGATGGACTGGCTTGGATGCTGGTACGCAGGACGCGAAACATTGTGCCGCGAACGCTCACGTTGCTGGCGTTCAACTGACCGGCGATTTGCGGAGCCTTGGTCGAGCCGCGCGCGGTACCGTCGAACGACGCCGCGCCGTGGAGATCGAGCGGCTGCGCCGGCCTCGCGCCGAACACGCCCGCAATGGTCTCGAACTCGTGCAGATCGTTCGAATGCACGCGAACGTCGAGCGCAGAGCGATTGCTGACGGTGCCGTTCACGTCGATGGAGGTCTGCGGGGTGTGAACGCAGCTCTGACTGAGCGCGATCTCCTGCGTCGCGCCGTTATAGCGCGCGTGAACGACCGCGTTGAGCGGCATGTTGCCGGGCGCGCCGTTCGGCTTCGCCGAAGCGATGTTGGCATTCGCGGTCGCGTCGGTGCGGAGCATGAGATTGCTGATCGTGCCCGTCCAACTGCCTTCTGCGTTGGCATTGATGTGGCCAGAAACCGCGACCGGCTTCAGCGTTGCCGAGTTGGCAATCGTCTTGACTTCGGCCATCGAGATGTTATGCAGCGCAAGATTCACCTGCCCCTCCTGCCTGCCGGTGAGATCTTTCACGATGGCATAGCCCTTCAGATCGCCGCCTAAAAGGCGCGCGCTGATGTCGCGCAGTTCGGCGTTACCATTCGCCAGGTGATAGCTGGCAGCGAGATCGCGGACATCGGTACGAACGCTGGGAGTGTTCACTCGCAGGACGCTGCTGCGGACGGTGCCTTCGAGCGAAGCGGCATCGAGCGGCGCGCGTCCCGGCACGCTGGCGTAGTCGGCGATGCCATTTACCAGCACCATGCCGATCGGCAGCGAGGGATTGTTCAGCACGCGGCGGAAATCGCCGGTCGCCAGCATCATCACGTACTTGGCATGAAGCCGCGGATTGGAATAATTGTCGAGCGAGGCGTTGAGCATCAGCTGCGAGTCGCCGCTCTTCAAAGTGACATTGTTCAGCGTCATGCCGGAGCGGCGCGCGTCGAAGTCGGCGGACAGGTCGTGCGGCATCGGCGCGTAGCTTCCGTATTGCAGCTGGCCGTTCTTGTAGGACAACGTGCCGTAATACCGGCCGCCGGCCGCGGCATCGTAATTAGATTGAAAGGCCAAGTCCTGGAGGTCGGCGTTGAGAACGGTCTTCTGATCGTTGTAATACACCGCGCCGTGATCGAGCAGGATGTGGCGAATCGCAAAATCGAAGATGTTGGTGTTGGAGTTGCTGGTCGATTGCAACGCCGGCAGATTGGTCCGGCCGCTCGAATCGACGATCAGGTTGACCACCGGGTGATCGACGGCTACGTTCTGCAGATTCCATTGGCGATGCAAAACGGAAATCACGCGCACACCCAGGCCGATGTGGTCGACCTGGAGCAGCGGCTGATTCGCGCCGGGACCGACACCATAAACTGTCAGACCGTACAAATCGAGTCCCAGGGTCGACAGGTGCAGCGCGTAGTTCTGCAGCTCGACGCGGGTATTTAACGACTCGCTTGCCTTCTGCTGCGCGGTCTTCAGCACGTAATTGTGCACGGCGGCCGAGTGCAGCGAGATGTAAATGCCGACCGCAAGCAACAGCAACAGCAGATCCAGAACGCCCGCGATCCACATAATGATTTTCTTCGCGCGGCTCGGCTTGCGCGGTGGAACCAGATACGGTTTCTGCGGCTCGTCTGGTGGAAGTCCAAGATCCCGAATCGCCATTAGAATGCCTGCCCCAAAGTTATGAAGTACTGTGTAGGACTGATTCCTGGAACCGGATTCAAGTTGCGCCCGATGTCGATTCTGAGTGGGCCAACCGGGGTCGCGTAGCGGAATCCGATACCAACGTTGTTGCTGTAGAGCGACGTGAAGTCGTGAAAACCGATCTTAGGAAAGACGTTGCCGCCGTCGTAGAAGGTCACGATACCCAGGCCTTGCTTGATTCGATCGAGCGGCCAGCGCAGCTCGGTGTTGATGATCAGCAGCTCATTGCCGCCATTCGGAACAGTGATCTTCGAGCAGGTCGCCAAGTCGCCGGGGATGCCGCAGACCTGGATCTCGCGTTGCGGACCGGCGCCATCCAGCGGAAAGCCGCGCAACGTGCTGCCGCCGCCGGCAAAGAAGGATGAGCTGACGGGAACCTCGCTGCCATCGAAGGGCTGCTGCAGGCCGATGCGCAGGCTGTTGGCCCAGATGATCCCTTTGCCGATGTTCTGGTAATGCGCGGTTTGGCTGACCAGCTGCGCAAAGCTGAAGTTCGAGCCCATCCAGTACGGACTGACATCGAACTCGTAGTTCTGATACCAGCCGCGATGCGCGTCCAGCACGTTGTCGCGCGTGTCGTGGACCCAGCTGGCGGTGAGCGTGGAGAGCCGCACGCGCAACTGGTTGCTGGGGATGAGTTCGGGTATGAGCAGGCGATTGACGTCGGTGTATTGCAGGTTGTAGCGAAAGAAAAGATTGGTGGTCTTCTTCTGGTTGAGCGGGCGTTTGATCTGGTAGCCTGCGCTGGCGATGAGCGCGGAGAAAATGGGATTCTGCTCGTTGTTTTCGCCGGAGACAAGCGCGCTGCCGCTCCACTTGGTTCCGAAGAACGACGGTTGCGTGTAGTTAAGGCTGACGCGCTGATCGAGCCGGCCGGCATAGGAGCTGAAGGTGAAGGTCTCCGCTTTGCCGCGCATGTTCAGTCGCGTGTACTCGAAGGTTCCTTCCGGTCCCCAGAAAGTTTTCTCGCTGGTGACAAAGTTGCCGGGCAACCCGACCGGAGGAAGTCCGGGGACGGCTACCGTGCCGCTGGGAATCGCGCCGCCGCGCTTCAGGATCTGAAAGCCGAATCCATACGTGATGATGTTGCGCTTGGCCTCGTGAACTTTGACGACCACGTCTTCGTGCGTCTGATCGGTGATGGTGCTGCGGGGATCGACTTCAGCCCAATCGAAGATGCCGAGGTTGTAGAGATGGCTTTCCGAGCTGAGCATGTTGTTCTCGCTCAGCGGCTCGCCGGTTCTGACCTTCAGCTGCTGATCGATCAGCGACTGCTGCGTGTGCTGGCGGCCATCGGTGATGATGGTCGCGGTTTCGACGCGCGGACCTTCGCTGATTTGGTAGATAACGTCGACCTGGTGCGGTTCTCCCGGCACGGGCTTGGAGGTCGCGTGGAACGCGGCGTTGAGATAGCCGAGAGTGAGATAGCGAGCGACGATTGAGGACCGATCCTTCAACACCAGATCCTGCGAGTACGGTTTGCCGGGGCCGAGATTGAGACCGTGCGGCGCAAATTGCGACTCCGACAGCGTGTTGTTGCCCTGAATGGTGAGCTGGTGAACCGTGTTGAGCGGGCCTTCGGTGACCTGGAATGTGATCTCGACATTGCCGGCGTTGCGCACGACGTTGGGAACGACACTGGCTTCGCTGTAGCCCGCAGCTCTGTAGGTGTCGGTCAGATTCTTTACGCTGGCGCGGACCAGTTGGTCGCTGTACTTGCCATGCCCGAGGATGTGCGCCTGCTCCACGCTGACGTGAGTTTCGAGCTCCTTGCTGGTGAAGCGCCGATTGCCCTTGAACGCGACTTGCTTCACTTTGAAGCGGCCATCTTTATTAATGGCGTAGGTGATGGTGGTTCCCGCGGGCGTGCTGTCGACCTTCACGTCGACCTTGGTATCGAAGTAGCCCTTCGCCTGGAAGTAGGAGCGAATGTTGTTCTGGCCTTCTTTGATCAGCTCATCGTTGACGGCGTTCACCTGATACATGGGAACGAGGTTGCGGACGGTGCGGCCGCCAACGTGTTCGCCGGTGGTAACGACCTTCACCAACTGGCCGGTAGTCACTTCGAAGGTGATGTCGGCGCGATTGGTCTTGGCGTCGTATTCGGCCGAGATCAGCTTGACCTGGCCGGCGATGTAGTTCTGCTTGACGAGCTGTGACTGCAGATACTTGGTAGCACCTTGCAGGCGATCGTAGGAGTAGCGCATTCCGGGCTTGAGCGAGTCGGTACGCAGCTTCGCCATCGTGGAGCGAAGCTTCGCATGCAGATAGACCGTCTCCTGCGGAGTGGCCCCGGTCATGTTGATCTTGCCGAAGCGCGCGCGAATGCCGAGATCGGTGCGGAAGAGGACGTTGATCAGGCGATGCTCGGCCTGTGGCGCAAGCTCGGGATGGACTTCGACCTGGAAATAGCCGTGCTGGCGGAAGTACTGCACCAGCGCGTCTTCGGCTTGGCTGATGTCGCTGGCCGAATACGGCATCTGTGAGTTGTAGTTCGCGATTTGCAACAGTGTGGTGTAGGTGAACTCTTTCAGCGCGCCGGGAAAGTCGTACATGCCAATGTAGACGGCGGGCGTGAGGATGAATCGCACCTGCACGCCGTCGGCGGAGGGCTGCAGATCAAGCTTCACATCCTGAAAGCCACGTTGTTTCAGCGCGGCGATGCTGGCATTTACATCCGGTTCACTTAATGGTTTGCCCTGCTTGACGGCGATGGCGTCCTGGACGCTGCTCAAGGTCACATCGGGCTGGCCGGCCACGTCGACCGAGGAAACATTTTGTCCGACATAGGCAGAAAGGCCGAGACTGGGGAGCTGTTGTCCGAGGCAGGCCGCCGGCAAAAGAGGAATCGCAAGAAGCGCCAGTAGCTGGCCCGCAAGTCTCAGCCAGCTACACCGCCCCCTTGTGAAGATACCCACCCTCCACCACATGCTCGGCCACGCTCCGCCACTCAGACGCGCTACTGCGATTCAGATGCAAATTCGCGCCGTGGCGCGGCCTGCGTTTGCGCGCTTTCGCTTCCCTGCTTTATCGTGGATGGTCTGCTTCCAACCAGTATGGCCAACCATCGCACTCCTCTCGACACGTCGTTTGAAAGCAAGGTAAAGCCCGACTCTGCGCGCTTTGCGCACAATCAGAAGCTGCTGGCCGAGCTGGTCGCGCAGGTGCGCAATGAAGAAGAGATCATTCAGCAGGGCGGCGGCGAGAAGGCGATCGAGTCGCAGCACAAGAAAGGCCGGCTGACGGCGCGCGAGCGCATCGCGTTGCTGATCGATTCGGGCAGCGAATTCTTCGAGCTGGGATCGTTCGTCGCATGGAAGATGTACGAGGAGTGGGGCGGCGCGCCATCGGGCGGCGTGGTCACCGGACTGGCGCGCGTGCACGGGCGGCTGGTGATGCTGATCGTCAACGACGCGACGGTGAAGGCGGGCGCGTTCTTCCCGATGACGTCGAAGAAGGTCATCCGCGCGCAGAACATCGCCGTCGAAAATCATATTCCGACGATCTATCTGGTCGACTCTGCGGGCGTGTTCTTGCCGCTGCAGGAAGATGTCTTCCCCGACACCGACGACTTTGGCCGCGTCTTCCGCAACAACGCGGTGATGTCGGCGATGGGCATTCCGCAGATAGCCGCCATCATGGGCATGTGCGTGGCCGGTGGCGCGTATCTGCCGCTGATGTGCGACACCATCCTGATGACCGAAGGCAGTGGGCTGTTTCTCGCCGGACCGGCGCTGGTGCAGGCGGCGATTGGCGCGAAGTATACCGCCGAGGAACTGGGCGGCGCGAAGATGCATTCCGAGATCAGCGGCACGGTGGATTTTCGCGAGCCGGATGACGAGCACTGCATCCATCGCATTCGCCTGCTCGTAGAGAAGATGGGCAACCGACAGCTCGGGGTCTTCGATCGCAAGCCGGCCGAGGATCCGCTGTATCCAGCGGAGGAGATGTACGGCATCTTCGATGGCGATGGGGCGCGGCAGTATGACATGAAGGAGATCATCGCGCGCATCGTCGACCACAGCCAGTTCAGCGAATACAAGGCCGAGTACGGCGAGACAGTGCTGTGCGGCTACGCGCGCATCGGCGGATTCGCGGTGGGCATTGTCGCCAATCAGAAGACGCACGTGCAGCAGGTCGACCACGCCGGCAACAAGCGCATGGAGTTCGGCGGCGTGATTTATACCGAGTCGGCGGAGAAGGCGGCGCGCTTCATTATGGATTGCAATCAGAATCTGGTGCCGCTGGTGTTTCTGCACGACGTCAACGGCTTCATGGTGGGGCGCGATGCGGAGTGGAGCGGCATCATTCGCGCGGGCGCGAAGATGGTGAATGCCGTGTCGAATTCAGTGGTACCGAAGATCGCGGTGATCATCGGCGGCTCGTTCGGCGCGGGACATTATGCGATGTGCGGCAAGGCGTACGATCCGCGATTCGTCTTCGCATGGCCGACGGCGAAGTACGCGGTGATGGGCGGCGCGGCGGCAGCGAACACGCTGGTGGAGATCAAGATCAAGCAACTAGAGCGCGGCGGTACGAAGCTGAGCGAGGAAGACCGGAAGAAGCTGTATGACGAAGTGAAGGCGACGTACGACGAGCAGATGGATCCGCGGTATGGAGCGGCAAGATTATGGATCGACAAGATCATCGATCCGGTAGAGACGCGCGAGGCGATTGTTACGGCGCTGGAAGCGGCGGCGTTGAATCCGGATGTGCCGAAGTTCAGCGTCGGGGTGTTGCAGACGTAGGCGCGCGAAGCGCGGCGCTGTCGGCTATCGGTGTCAGCCCTCGGCTGTCGGCGGATTGCCCCGCCCTAGCCAAAAGACGGCTAGAACGGGGCACCCATGGTTTAGGTGACGGCTCGCTCACAATGCCAGACCGGGCAACCGATTGTCAGTTTTCGGTTGTCGGTTGTCGGTGCTTCGCTCCAGATTTGTCATCCCGAGCGGAGCGAAGCGGAGTCGAGGGATCTGCGGTTAGCCCGCAGGGCGGCATTTGTTTTAGCCGTGGGCTTAAGCCCGCGGCAGGCGGGGATACGAGACCAAAAGCCGCAGAGCGGCGGCACCGACGATGAGCCGGTGGAAAATCGAGTAACCCAGCTCACTGGAGTGGGGTGTGCTCGACGAGCACAGGGTCTAATTTCGACGATTGCCAGAGGCCCCGACCTAGACCCCTTGGTTTTGTACCAGCGGTGTTCTAAGGCCGATCTCTTGGGTGCACAGGTCTGGCGAAGTTCCAGACCTAGGCACTGTTGACGCGGTGCCCGTCTCCTAGGTGTCGAACGTCGCGAGACCTGGGGCACCCGGCACCCGGCCATTCATCTGGACTCCTCAATATCCAGTACAAGCAAAAACCGACTGCCTTGTGCAGTCTGTGATCAAACCTGTAATCAGGTCGATACTGACGGATTCCCCCCACGCTGATTTGTGGAGGAGTGAGTGATTGTCTTTTCCCCACTGGAAGGTCCCTCCCGAAAACCATAGAGGGGTACCGTTGGTGATCGGCTCGTTCGGGAATTTGTGTCCCGGCCAGAGGTCCCTAAGCGTCAGCTCCTTGACGAGAACACCATGATGCCAATCAGTGACAGGCCCCGTTATGCTCGGCTCTTTGTAAATTCGCATGACGACATTCCCGGGATAAAAGTCCCGCCGCTCGTCGAGCAAAACGAGGTACTGGGAACCTAAGATAAGCGGGATTGGGCAGAACACGGCCTTGTCGTGACCGAGCACGACTGTCCACAACGCCGGCGAATCCGCCCAGAAAGTCATTGGCGAAGTGAGTTTGTCTACTCCGGGATAGATAAACTCCTGTTGGGGAAAAATGCCGTACGTTATCTGCGTCACCGTGTTCGTGCCAGGGAACTGCTTGCTTGGCTCCAATTGCGTATCAGAGACGACGAGGAACCGTCCATCGTCTGATCGCGCGGCCTTTACACATTCCGTGTGCGATAAATCATACGCAGGCAGGGAGAGCGAAAGAGCGACCATCATCAAAGCCACTAAGGGGCAGTTGCTGGGCATCGCCGTGTCACCTCACTTAACGTGCCGACCGAAGGCATGTCGATAGTACTCCGTCATCAGGGACAAACGGGTCCGCGGGAGCGGACCTGCAGCTATGGTTGGCGTAAAATCCCTTATCGTAAAGGTCACTGGCTGGAGCTAGTTGTTAATTGCTAATGGCTTCTTCCATCAAACTCATCGAGTGTCCGCGCGATGCCTGGCAAGGGCTGCCGGGGCAGATTCCGACTGCCATCAAGGTCGAGTATCTGAAGGCGTTGATTGCGGCGGGATTCAAGAATATCGACGCGGTGTCGTTTGTGTCGCCGAAGGCGATACCGCAGATGGCCGACTCGGAGACGGTGCTGAGCGAGCTCGATCCGCCGGATGATGTCGAGATCATCGGGATCGTCGTCAACGAGCGCGGAGCCGAGCGCGCCATCGCGACCGACAGTGTGCGGACGCTGGGATTTCCGTATTCGCTGTCGCCGACCTTCCTCAAGAACAATCAGAATCAGACGCTGGAAGAGAACCTCGACATCCTGGAGAAGATCAAGCTGAAGGCGGATGAGGCGGGGCTGGACACTGTGGTTTATATCTCGATGGCGTTCGGCAATCCGTATGGCGATTTGTGGAATGCGGAGGAGTTGATCGAGGGAATCGGATTGCTGGTCGATATGGAGCCGCAGGCGATTTCGCTGGCGGACACGGTGGGCGTCGCGTCACCGCAGCTGATCGCCGACTTGCTTGGGCCGGTGTTGCAGAAGTTTAACCACGTTGAGATCGGGGTGCATCTGCACAGCCGTCCTGATGACGCGGCAGCCAAAGTTCTGGCGGCCTATGATGCGGGATGCCGGCGTTTTGATGCGGCCCTCGGCGGGCTGGGCGGATGTCCGTTCGCGCAGGATGTGCTGGTGGGAAATATTCCAACCGAGAAGCTGCTGGAGGCGTTGAGGAGCCGCGGAGTGGAGTTGCCGGTTAAGAAGCCGATCAGCGAGGCGCTGCGGCTGGCGACTGAGATTGGCAGCAGGTTCAGCGGGCCGAAGATGTGAAGGCAGTGGCCAGTGGCCAGTGGTGGTCAGAGCTCGTTGGGCAGGTTTGTATCAGGACACGACTTCACAGGCTGCGGAAAAAGTCTTTTTCTTGGCATTTCGAGCGAAAATTCGGCCGCAAGTGATTGAGTCTTCGTTCGTCGAAATGCTCGAAATTACTAGCTTGGTTCCTTTTTCCGCAGCCTGTTCAGTCGTGCCGTCACAACGATTGTTGAGGGTGGGCCTTAGCCCCTGCATGTTCATCAGTGGTCCGCGCGTTTTGTGTCGCCGGCTGAAGCCGGCTCGGTACGGAAAATAAGCGTCTTTTCGGCACAACTAAAGTCGTGCCCTGTTACGGGGCGCGGTTCCGAAATGACCTTTTTTCGACAGCTGTAAAGTCGTGCCCTGTTACGAAACGGTCGAAAACGAGTTTCTTGACGGCTTTTGAGCGTCTTGCCCTGGTACAAAGGAAATTCTTGAGATAGGCGATAGGCTCTAGCTCCCAATCACAGCAGGTTTCTTTATGTCGAAACAACATCATCCTTATTCCACGCTTACTGTGAACTACGATGGGGCGATGGCGACGGTCACGCTGAATCGGCCGGAGAAGCGCAACGCCATCACCTACACACTCATGGACGACCTGCTGCGGGCGCTCGATGAAATCGAGCAGTCGCCGGCGCAAGTCCTTATCCTGACGGGCAACGGCAAGGCGTTCTGCGCCGGCATGGATATCGAGGATCTGCACAAGGTTGCCACTCTTACACCGGAAGCGAACCAAGCTGATTCGCTGCGCACGACGCGGCTGCTGCGGACACTGTTCGTCAGCCTGTACAAATTCCCCAAAGTCTCGATCGCGGCGGTCAATGGTCCGGCGATTGCCGGCGGCTGCGGACTGGCGACATTGTGCGACTTCACCATCGCGTCGACCGAGGCGAAGTTCGGATATACCGAAGCGCGGATCGGTTTCATACCCGCATTGGTCTCCACATTTCTGTTGCGGCAGGTGGGCGAGAAGCAGGCGCGCGACCTGCTGTTGACCGGCAGAATCATCAGCGCCGACGAGGCCTTCCGGCTGGGCTTGGCGACGGAAGTGGTTGCCGCGGACAAGTTGATGGAGCGGGTCCACGAGCTGGCCGACACACTGCTGAAGAACTGTCCCACATCGCTGCAGGCGACGAAGCGGCTGCTGCGAACGTTCTCCGGTGAAGAGCTGGATCGGGAGCTGGTGGCTGCGGTGGAAGAGAATGTCCGCATCCGCACGACGAAGGACTTCCATGAAGGTGTAACGTCGTTCCTGGAAAAACGAGACCCGAAATGGACCGGGCATTAGGATTTTGTTGGCGCCCCAGGGATACTTCTGCGCCAGACTCTGCGAAAATAGATGAAATTGGGCCAGCGCCGATTTTGGCGGACGCTTCCGTCAGCAGGATTCCCCTTACTCTTGTTACAATGCCTCTCTTCGAGATTATTGTGCCCAATTTGCTCGGTAGAGAACGGCTGACGGCAAGCTGTGGCTGTCCGGGGGGGAAATGCCCGGCTCGGGGAAGGGATATTCGCGACGGCGGAAGCACTGGTCCAAGAGTGAGCCGCAACGAACACAGGGAGAACATGATGAGATTTCGTCTGCATTCCATGATTGCGGCGTTAGCTGCAGTTTTGCTGTTACCCATGCTGGGCCGCACGCAGCAGCCAGCCACCACGCCGGCACAGCAGGCGCCGTCCGCGTCACAGAAGGCGCCGGCGGCGCAGCCCGACCAGTCGATGCAGGAGAAGGCCTCGGAAGCGCCAATTAAGCCGGTATTGTCCGGGCCGTATCCGGTAATGAGCAAAGCCGCTCTAGAGCGTGGGCGTCAGCTTTTTGAGATGTTTAGTAAGGTGCAGACAAGCGAGATGTGGGCGGCTCTTTCCGAGAACCTGAGGACCCTTTCCGACAAACAGGCGGCTCGTGCCAAGAAAGGATCTACCGGCAAAGAGGCATTTATAGAGATCAACAAAAAGCTGCGCGACGCCATGGGGCCGGAGACGCAGGTGCTGGAAGAGAACATGGTTCCGTACCTGTACGCTCCGGATACGATCTACTCCCGGCTGTCGATGTTCGGCAAGACTCGGCTTCCGGTAGTCACCACGATCATTTTCAACCAGCGAGGGGAAATCGATGACTTCCCGCCGCCGCGGCCGATGCCGACTATCGCCGAGGGCCGCTACGCCGGCTACGAGGATACGGCCAAGCTGAAGCTGCCCTTCGAGGGTGAGTGGCTGGTGTATCACGGTGGACGCAACATCTTCCAGAATCCCTACGCGGGAGGGGATGACACACGCTTTGCCATGGACTTTGTCTACCTGAAAGACGGGCACTTGTTCGCCGGCGCCGGCGGCATCGGCAGCAAGGCCGAGGATTACTACTGCTTTGGTCAGCCGATCCTGGCTCCCGCCGACGGTACCATCGTGCGCGCCATTGGGGGTTATGACGATGTTCCGCCGGGCAAGCCCAACGGTGATGCCGCGGATGGAAACATGGTCATCATCTCGCATAGCAATGGCGAGTCGTCGATGTTCAATCACCTGAAGCAGAACAGCCTGAAGGTGAAGGCCGACGACAAGGTGAAGCAGGGGGACGTGATTGCCGAGTGCGGTAATAGCGGACAGGGTGGAATCCCGCACATTCACTACCAATTCGGCAGAGGCATGGGAGTTGGACTACCGGCGCAGTTCACGGATTACATCACCAATGGAAAGCTGGTGGCTAAAGGCGAGCCCATGCGCGGGCAGTTGGTGAAGAACGCGCCCCCGGGAACGGATACCTCGGCTGCGGCGGGAAGTTCAGGGACGGCCACCACCCCGGCGAGTGGAAAGCCGACGTCGGGTACGGCTGCTTCAGCTAAACAGAGTACGCCGAGCAACAAGTAGCTAAGATCGTGTGGGGCATTGGCGGGCGCGGAGGACGTGCCCGCATTTTGTTGGACAGCAATCAGCATCAGCAGTCAGCGATCCGATGGAAGAAGGTCAGGCAGAGGGCACCGGCGCGGCGACTCGCGTGTACGAAACCTCGCTTCGCGTGCGTTACGCCGAGACTGACCAGATGGGCGTGGTCTACCACTCCAACTACCTTGTGTGGTTTGAGGTGGGACGGGTCGAGATGCTGCGGGAACTGGGCTTTCCCTACCGTGAGATGGAGAAGTTGGATAGCACCCACATCGCGGTAGTTGAAGTACGCTGCCGATTCAAATCGCCGGCGCTTTACGATGATTTGATCACCATTCGCACCCGGCTGCTGAATGTTCGCGAATCCCTGCTGCACTTTGGTTACGAAGTTGTCCGCAGCGGCGACGGTACGTTGTTGGCCGAAGGCGAGACGGTGCACTTGGTAGTCGACGAAGAATTCAAGCGAATCCGGTTGCCGGACAAATACCTGATACCGTTCTTACAAGCAGCAGGCAAAAGCTTACCTGAGTCAGGCGCGGCAGATGTTCGCAACGCTGTGGCAGATTGAAAAGATATGCAAGCGCTCCATATCAACGGCAACGGCTTAACCCTCGAAGATCTGCGGCAGGTTGTCTATGAGCGCCGGCCCATCCTGCTACAACCGGAAGCGCGTATGGCCGTGGAACGAGCTCGCGCGGTTGTCGACGACCTGGTGGCCAGCGATCGCGTCGCTTATGCGGTCAATACCGGCGTAGGACATCTGGCCGACCTGCACATCCCTCAGGCGGACATTCGCCAGCTGCAAGTCAATCTGGTGCGCTCACACGCTGCCGGAGTGGGCGAGCCTCTGGGCGAGGACATTACGCGGGCCATGATGTTGCTGCGCGCCAACTCACTGTCCAAGGGCTGCTCCGGCGTTCGGCCGGCCGTGATTGACACGCTGTGCGACATGGTGAATCGCGGTGTGCATCCGGTGATTCCATCGCAGGGCAGCGTTGGCGCGAGCGGCGATCTGGCGCCCCTGGCTCACCTTGCGCTGACCCTGATCGGCGAAGGCGAGGTTGTGTATGAGGGCAAGAAGGTTGCCGCTTCCGACGCTCTGAAGCGCGCGGGGATTAAGCCGCTGTTGTTGGAAGCCAAGGAAGCAATTTCGCTGATCAATGGCACCCAGGGAATGCTGGCGGTGGGACTGCTGAGCATACTGCAGGCGGAGATCCTGGTCGACAGTGCCGACGTGATCGGCGCACTTACCCTGGACGCACTCAAAGGCACGGATGTCGCCTTCGACGAGCGCATTCAAAAAGCGCGGCCGCACTCGGGACAGATCCTGGTAGCGCAGAACCTGCGCCGCATGCTGGAGGGCAGCATCATTCGCGAGTCGCATCTGGAATGCCAGAAGGTGCAGGATGCCTATTCGCTGCGCTGCATGCCGCAGGTACACGGCGCGGTGCGCGACACGCTGGCCCACTGCCGCAATGTATTCGAAATCGAGATGAATTCGGCGGTGGACAATCCACTGGTGTTCCCCGAAGAAAAGAAAGTCGGCGCGCCGAAGCGGGCGGTGGGATCGATCGTGCCCGGCGTTATTATCTCGGGCGGAAACTTTCATGGTGAGCCGCTGGCCTTTGCCCTGGATTTCCTGGCGATTGCGCTGAGCGCGCTGGCCGGCATTTCCGAACGGCGTCTGGAACGGCTGGTGAATCCCGCGCTCAATGAGGGATTGCCTGCATTCCTGGCGCCCGGAGCGGGATTGCACTCGGGCTTCATGCTGCCGCAGGTAACGGCCGCGGCGCTGGTCAGTGAGAACAAGGTCCTGTCGCATCCCGCGTCGGTCGATTCCATCACCACCTCCGGGAACAAGGAAGATTTCGTTTCCATGGGGATGACCTCGGCGAACAAGCTGCTCCGCGTGGTGACCAATACCCGCAATGTGCTGGCGATCGAGGCGCTGGCGGCAGCGCAGGCACTGGATTTCCGCGCCCCACTGGAAGCCGGCAAGCGCGCGCAGGTTGCGGTTGCGGCGATCCGGGCCGTTTCCCCGCCGGTCAAAGAAGATCGCGTGTTCACGCCCGATTTCGTGAAGGTCGCGACGATTATCGCCGAAGGCAAGATCGCGGCCGCGCTGCGATAGACCATACACCAGCAATCGTGCAGTCGAGATCCAGGCTTGAGCAGCGGATCAACCTTCCCTTCTTACTTTGCGCTGTCGCAGAAACCCTCGCCTGTGAACGCCGGGGAATGCTGGTCTCCTACCCCGACTCGCGCCAGAAGCAGTGCGAATTGGGGGGACTCCGGTGAAGGCCGGCATTACCTTAGAGAACTAGTTCAGCGGCACGGTACTGAATTCCCGGGGAATTTGGGCGGAGACGAAGCTGTCGATGCGGGCGATGATATCGGCCGCCGGCGGAATCGCCGCCAGAACCAGCGACGCCGCAGAAGTGGTAATGAAGGCGTTCTGCGAACCGCTGACCAGCGACTTCGATAAGGGAGCCTCCACCACCCGGCCGATCTCGGTACTGATGGCGTGCATCGGTTCCGAGCGCTGCAGAATCCCGATGATCGTCGGTCCACTCCAGCGATAGAAAGCAGCGCGACTGCACAGGCGGCCGGCGACACGAGCGGCAAATTCGCAGAGCAGTTCATCGCCCACCGCGTAACCGAAGCGCGCGTTAATCGACTCCATCTTGCCCAGAACCGCAATCACAATGTAGCGCGGCTCGGGAGCGTGCGTGGCTTCGTGGATAGCCACCTCGGCGGCGGTGCGGCCGGCGAAGCCAGTCACGCGGTCGACATCGGTCTCGATGCCGTGGTGCGACAGCCGCTGCTGGGACGAAGCCAGCTCGTGCTTCATGAGTTGTAAGGTACTCAGGCTCTCCGTCCGTTGTCGCGCGGCCTCGTCACGAACATTCTTCAGGCATTCGGTCAGCCGAACCCGCAGCTGATAAATGTCCTCCAAGGCCGACGCCCGCTTTAGCTGGGTCGCGATGGTCTCCAGATTCTTACCGGAAATCTCGCTGGCGGATCCCAGTGCCTTGATGGTCTGGGTCAGCATGGAAACCATGTTCTGCAGCTCGCTGCCCTGGCGATGAACCAGATTGCTGACGGATCGGTTATGCCTCTCCAGGGCCTGACTGATGGCGCCCACGGCAAGGGAAAACTGCTCCCCGGTCGCCTCGGCGCCAAATCGCTCCTGAATTTTCGCGACCTCGCTCTTGAAGCGATCACACTCGCCCCGGTCGATGTCGATGGAATGTTCCGTAACTGTCTCCACCAGCAGTTCGAGCATGCGCTGGTAAGCGTCGCCGGCAGACAGATCCAAGTATCGCTTTATCGATATCAGAGCCATGGTGCGAGCATTCTGCTGAACCTATCGGCTGTCGCGGGTAAGGACGTTAGAAGGCGATTGAAACCGGGCGCGGCTTTGGCGCTGCAGTGATGGGAGCAGGGAGCAACCCAGGTCGTCCTGTTTGGGAAGACGTGATTGCTTTAGCTTGTTGTATAAACAACGGAAACAAGAACTTGAAGGATCAGCCTTCAGCCCGTTTCCGCAGGAACGCAGGGATCTCCAGATCGTCGGCGTTGTATTGAATGTCGACGCCGCCGGTGACCGTCTCCATTGGCTCGGGCGCGGCAGCCTGGCGCTGGAGAGTCTCTTCCAGCGGCTCAGCGTGACGCACGATCTCGGAGTCGACGTCGTCGAAGTTGTCCGGGATGTAATTCACCTTGGGACGCTCCGCGGGCGGCGGCTCAGGAGTAGCAACTCGAGGCGGTTCCGGATTGAGCGGCTTGGGATCGCGAATGACGGGAACCTCATAAGTGGCATGAGCAGTTGCCGCCGCGGCCCGCGCGTTATGAATCGTGGTTGCCGAGTCGGAGTGCTCGCGCCGGCGGCGAACTTCCTTGAAGCCGGTCGCGATCACCGTGATCTTGACGTCGTCTTTCATCTTCTCGTCGAGCACGGCGCCGAAGATGATGTTCGCGTCTTCGTGCGCGGCACTTTGGATGATGGTCGAGGCTTCGTTGACCTCAGCCAGGCGCAGCGAACTGGAGCCGGTGATGTTGATGAGGATGCCGCGTGCGCCGTCGATAGCGCCGGCCTCTAGCAGCGGAGATGCGATCGCAGCCTGAGCGGCGAGCGTTGCACGGCCTTCGCCCTTGGCCGTCGCAGTGCCCATGACGGCGTAGCCCATCTGCGCCATGATGGTCTTCACATCGGCGAAGTCGCGGTTGATGATGCCGGGAATGGTGATGATGTCGGAGATGCCCTGCACCGCCTGGCGCAGGATGTCGTCAGCAACGCGGAACGACTCGAAGAAGCCCGCGTCCTTGGCCACAGCGAGCAGCTTCTCGTTGGGGATGACGACGGTGGTGTCGACCGAGTCGATCAGATCCTGAAGGCCGCGCTCAGCCTGATTCTGGCGGCGCTTGCCTTCGAAGTTGAAGGGCTTGGTCACGACCGCGACCGTCAGCGCGCCCATCTCGCTGGCGAGCGATGCAATGATCGGCGCCGCGCCGGTTCCAGTTCCACCGCCCAGACCGGTGGTGACGAAGACCATGTCGGCGCCTTCGAGCGCTTCAATGATCTTGTCGGCGTCTTCCAGCGCAGCTTTGCGGCCGACTTCGGGATTGGCGCCCGCACCCAGGCCATTGGTGAGCTTTACGCCGAGCTGGATCTTCACCGGCGCCTTCGAACCCTTGAGCGCCTGCAGGTCGGTGTTGGCAACAACGAACTCCACGCCTTCCAGGTGCGACTCGATCATGCGATTGACCGCGTTGCCGCCGCCGCCGCCCACGCCGATGACCTTGATCTTGGCGCTGTTCAGCAGCTCTTCGTTGAAGTGAATGCGAATGTCGCCTTCCGGCTGGGTCTTGTCGTTGAAATCTTCGATCATCGGGTGCTCCAAATCAGATGCGAGTGATTAGCCCAGCGCCGAAGCGCAGGGTCAATCGCGCCAAAATGCTTCTGTAGCCCTTTCAAGGGCGACACCGCAATGTGCGGCTCCTAAAAGGGCTCGGATTCTTAATTCTCAACTCACCCAGCGCTATCGCCTTGTATCAGGGCACGACTTCAGTCGTGCCGCACGAGTTAAATTACCGCTTGGCCTTTAGGCCCTGTCGTCAGGGGCTAAAGCCCACGTCAGAGATCCGCTTCTTCCGGCACGACTGAAGTCGTGCCCTGATACGAATCCTCTCCGCTCGACGAAGAGCGAAAAGCGAATAGCGTCTTCACTACACTCCCTGGCGCGCAAACAATGCCTTGATCTTCGCGCCCAGTCCACGATCGAGATTCAGCCGCGCTTGTCGCGAGCGATGTCCGTAAAGCACCATGCCGATCGCGGTTCCGAACTCCGGCTCCAGCAACTCCGACGGCAGCTTGGCAATCGGAACCGGATATCCCTGGCGAATCTGGCGGCGCAAGATGTCTTCGGCGACCTCCAGCAGACCGACCAGCCGCGAACCTCCGCCCGTGATGACGAATCCAGCACCGAGCAGATCGAAGATGCCAGCCTGCCGCAGATGATCGCGCAGCAACTCCATCAGCTCGCGTGCGCGCGGCTCGAGAATTTCGCCGAGCTCGCGCTGCTGCATCAGCCGCGAAGGACGATCACCAACCGATGGAACCTCGATCTCGTTGCCTTCGGGAATACGCGTTACGATGGCGCAGCCAAACATCTTCTTGATGCTCTCGGCGTCGGGCAGCGGAGTGCGGAAGCCGACGCCAACGTCGTTGGTGAAGTGGTCGCCGCCAATCGGAATGGCGCCGGTATGAATCACGACGCCTTCGTAGTAAACGATCAGGTCGGTCGAGCCCGCGCCGATATCGACCAGGCAAACACCAAGCTCGCGCTCGTCGGTCTGCAGCACCGAGTCGGCACAAGCCAGCGCCTCGAAGACCGTGTCGTCGACGTGAATTCCCGCGCGGTTCACAGCGGAGACGACGTTCTGCGTCGCAGTCGCGCCTCCGGTAACGATATGAACTCGCACCTCGAGCTTGCGCCCCATCAGCCCTGCAGGATCGCGTACGCCTCCTTGGCCATCGAGGATGAACTCCTGCGGCAGCAGATGCAGGACCTCGCGATCTTCGGGCATCGAGATACTGCGCGCCTTCTCGACCGCCAGCCGAACGTCGTCGCGGCTGATCTCGCGCGAGCGCGAGCCCAGCGTAATTCCACCGTGGCTGTTGACGCCGCGAACATGCGACCCGGCGACGCCGACGACCGCGTGCTCTACCGGCGCTTGCGCCATGTTCTCGGCTTCTTCGACGGCTTTCTTGATCGAGTCGACAGCTTTGTCGAGATCGGTGATGACACTCTTGCGCAGGCCGCGCGAATCGGAGATTCCGTGCCCGCGATAGCGCAACGCGTAATCATTCACTTCGGCGACGATCACGCAGGTCTTCGCGCTACCGACGTCAATCACCGTGAGCAGGTTCTCTGTTTGGCTTCCCATGTTTTAGTTGTGCTTCTTCGTCTTGCCCGGTGTTTTCTTCGGCTCAGTCGTCGTCGTTGCTGCCGCGCTGCCCGTGCTCGGCTTCACATTCGCCGCCGTCTGCCTGGCCTCTGCCGCGGCGGAATCCGGATTCACGATCACCTGATGGTCATAGCGCAAGTTGACCGATTCCAGGTGGTGAAACTGGGTTCGCCATTCCTGCACATGCGCCACGTAAACCTTGAAGTGCTCCAGGAAATTCGACGACCCCAGATGCACCAGCACTGCACCGCGCGGGTCCGTCACCGTCGCCTTCACGTCATCAGGATCCGAGAGATCGACATCGCTGAGATCGGCCGAGTAATGCGCTCCGCTGGAATCCAGCTCTTTCACCAACCGCTGGTAAAGTTTCATGCGCGCCACACGCGTGGAAAGCGGATCGTTCTCCGACATTCCCACGATGACCGGAAACGAATAGCGCGTCGCCTGGTTGGCCGGCAACTCCATAATGACGCCGTGCGCGTCGATGAGCTGGATGTGCGAGTTGATCTCGACAAACGCGACCGGCGTGCGCTCGGAAATCATGATCTTCAACCGGTTCGGCAGCAGGCGCATGATGGACGCCGATTGCACCCAAGGAATTTGCTCCAGCTGCTTCTTGCGCTGCTCCAGCGGCACAAAGAAGAGGTTGCGATCGATGTCGCTAGCCATCACTTCAAGCACCTGCGAACGGCTGACGTTGTTCGTGCCGGCGATGGTAATGTTGTCGCTGGAATCGAGACGGAATCGCCAGGATTGCGCTGCGTAATGGGCGAGCGCCGTCCACACCAACGCAATAACCGTAACCGCGGCGACCAGTTGCAGGACGAGCTTGACCCGGCCCGCCGTTTTGCGCGGCAACGCTGCCCGGCGCACCGGAACGCGCTTCTGGCCGCGCAGAAATGGCGATTCGGCCTCGTCGTCGAGGTCGAACATGCGTGCATCGAGCGGCGAGTCGTCATCGCTTCTAGACCGGCGCGACGCCTCGCCCCCGGATTGTTCCAGCTCCTCATCCGACAGTAGCGATGGATTTTTGCGCGCCATGAAAAGCAGGTGCAACGCCCACAATTGCGGCCATTCGCCCCACTATAACTTTTTTCCGCTGGCTTGCGGAGACGCTTTTCACGCTACTCGCGCGCGCAGGTGCGAAGGAACCACAAAGGTAAACCGGCGAAGCCCCACAGCGGATGGTGGCGAGTCGTAAGACGGTTTGGCGCGGCGGTCAACCAGACACCGTGTCTGGGACGGGAACCTGCGGCCCGGAGGGCGTCGAGTTTCAAGTTTCAAGTTTCGAGCGCCAACACCTCCACATGTGCGCCAAGCGCGAAGATCCAGCCCGCTTTTCCTCACAATCCACACAAATCCACATAGCTGCACTATGAATAGGCGTTGAATGCGGCGAGATGCGGGGCTAGAGTCGAGAACGATGTGGTGAACGAACACAGTTTTCCGCGGGCTGAGGAAAAAGAGTCCCACCCATTCGCAAGACGCGAATGAGCGGGACTCTGGGGGCGGCCGGCTGTGATTCGCAAGCCAAAGCCTTTCTTCGGGATAGAAAGGACATTTACCTTCTGGTTAGTAATCTGGGTGGTAAAATAACAATATGTTGTGTTCCCCTCTTGACATCCACAAGATATCGGGAGTACTGTTCGTCGAAGCTGAGGCGGAGAGAAGAGTCTTAGCCCTCCTCCAGTAAAGGCCGGAACGGCAGAGGTGACCGTTGCGGCCGGCAGTCGAGGCGTTCCTCCTGCGCTTCGACCGGTAGCAAGCCAGGGCCGAACCAGGGTAGCTCCTCTGAGTTTTGCGAGGGAGTCATTGGGCCCCAGTCTCATCCCCAACGCGGGGTGGGACACAACCGACGAAGTCATCGCCTAGACGATGGCATCTGCGGGTGTTCCTTTCCAAGTCCGATTGCACCGCTGCGGCCTGCGCCGACGGCGGACATTTGCGGTGACATACTCGGGGGCTTCTTCTCTGCTGCGATGCGCAAGCGAGAGAAGGGGCCCCCGCAAGCTTGTAGGACGATCAGGCAGCGCGCGGCGTTGAAACTCGCTCTACCTAGGTAGCGACAACTTAATTATTGCGGCATCCATATTTATTAACCGATCAGGAGCAGCGAAATGGCCGAAACAACCACGAGCACGACCACAACGAGCGCCCTCTCAACGAAGACCGCGCCCGGCCAGAAATCACGCACCCACACCGCGCCCGGCCTCACCTTCAAGCGCTTCTTCACCAAGGCCGGTGTCTCGCCCTACGACGAGCTCGAGTGGGAGCTGCGCACCGCGCAGATCACTGACTCGCAGGGCGGCGTAATCTTCGAGCAGAAAGATGTCGAGGTGCCGAAGGACTGGTCGATGACGGCGACCAACATCGTGGCCAGCAAATACCTGCACGGCCCGCTGGGCACGCCCGAGCGCGAGAGCGGTGTGCGCGCGCTCGTCACCCGCGTGGCTGAGACCATTCGCGATTGGGGAATCGCCGGCGGCTACTTCAAGACCGCGGAAGACGCGGCCATCTTCCACGATGAGCTCGCGCACCTGCTCCTGCAGCAGAAGGCGGCGTTCAACTCGCCGGTGTGGTTCAACGTGGGCTGCGACCGCATCGAGCCCAACTCCGACGCGCAGAACTGGCACTGGAATCCCGAGGCGCAGCGCGTGGAATACAGCGCCGTCGGCTACAGGAAGCCGCAGTGCTCGGCCTGCTTCATCAACTCGGTGAAGGATTCGCTCGACTCCATCCTCACCCTGGCCAAGACCGAAGGCATGCTGTTCAAGTGGGGATCGGGCACGGGGACGAACCTGTCGCCGCTGCGCTCGTCGACGGAATCGCTCTCTGGTGGCGGAACGGCGAGCGGTCCGCTCAGCTTCATGAAAGGTTTCGACGCCTTCGCCGGCGTCATCAAGTCGGGCGGCAAGACGCGACGCGCCGCCAAGATGGTCATCCTCAACATCGACCATCCCGACATCGTCGAGTTCGTCGAGTGCAAGCAGAAGGAAGAAGCCAAGGCGTGGGCGCTGGTCGAGCACGGTTACGACGGCAGCGGTCCCGACAGCGACGCCTATTCGTCCATCTTCTTCCAGAACGCCAACAACTCGGTGCGCGTGACCGACGACTTCATGTACGCGGTGCTGCGCGACAGCGACTTCCAGACGCACTCGGTGAAGGACGGCCATCCCATCAAGACCTTCAAGGCTCGCGATCTGCTGCACAAGATCTCCGACGCCACCTGGCACTGCGGCGATCCCGGAATGCAGTACGACACCACGGTCAATCGCTGGCACACCTCGAAGAGCACGGCGCGCATCAACGCGTCGAATCCGTGCAGCGAGTACATGTTCCTTGACGACTCAGCCTGCAACCTGGCCAGCCTGAACCTGATGAAGTTCGCACCCAACGGCACGTTCGATGTCGCCGCCTATCGCCACGCCTGCGCTGTTGTCATCACCGCGCAGGAGATCCTGGTCGACAACAGCGGCTATCCCACCGAGGCGATCGGACGCAACTCGCACGACTATCGTCCGCTGGGACTGGGCTACGCCAACCTGGGCGCGCTGCTGATGGCCGCGGGCTTGCCTTACGACTCCGATGCCGGTCGCGACTACGCTGCCTGCGTCACCGCGATCATGTGCGGCGAGGCGTATCTGCAGTCGTCGAAGATTGCCGAACTGTGCCAACCGCTCGATCCCGCGACCGATCTGACCGCGACAGCTGAAATCACCGGGGCGGCTTGTCCCGGCTGGTACATCAACCGCGAACCGTTCCTCGACGTGATCCGCATGCACCGCGCGTCGGTGAACAACATCGACCGCACCAACGTTCCCGCCGCACTCTACGAAGGCAGCAAGGCTTGCTGGGACGAGGCGCTGAAGCACGGCGAGAAGTTCGGTTATCGCAACTCGCAGGTAACGGTGCTGGCGCCGACGGGCACCATCGGCTTCATGATGGACTGCGACACCACCGGCATTGAGCCCGACCTGGCGCTGGTGAAGTACAAGAAGCTGGTCGGCGGCGGCATGATCAAGATCGTGAACAACACGGTGCCGACCGCGCTCTTCAAGCTGGGCTACACCGCCGACCAGACCAACGCCATCGTCAGCTACATCGACGCGACCGGCACCATCGAAGGCGCGCCCGCGATCAAAGACGAGCACCTGGCGGTCTTCGACTGCTCCTTCAAGCCGTCGAAGGGCACGCGCTCGATTCACTATCTGGGACACCTGCGCATGATGTCAGCAGCGCAGCCGTTCATCTCCGGCGCCATCTCCAAGACCATCAACATGCCGGAGAACGCGACGGTGGACGAGATCGCCGAAGCCTACATCCAGGCGTGGAAGCTGGGGCTGAAGGCGGTCGCCATCTACCGCGACGGATCGAAGAAGGCGCAGCCGCTGAGCTCGATGGGATCGGCGACCGCGAAGTCAGGTGCGGGAGCGGTTGCGGCTGCGGTAGAAGTTGTCGACGAGCAGGCTGCGCCGCCGCGCGCCGTGCGTCATCGTCTGCCCGACGAGCGCCTGTCGATCACCCACAAGTTCAACGTGGGCGGACACGAAGGCTATCTCACCGTCGGCTTGTACAAGGATGGCATGCCGGGCGAGATCTTCATCACCATGGCGAAGGAAGGCTCGACCGTCAGCGGCCTGATGGACAGCTTCGCCTGCGCCGTCTCCATCGGATTGCAGCACGGCGTGCCGCTGCGGCTGCTGTGCGAGAAGTTCGCGCACACGCGCTTCGAGCCCTCGGGCTGGAGCGGCAATCCCGACATCGGCTTCGCCAAGTCGATCATGGATTACATCTTCCGCTGGCTGCAGCTGCGCTTCCTCACGGGCCAGCAGCAGGCGCTGTTTGACGGCCTGCGCCCCAAGTACGTCAACGCCCCGCCGCCGGGCACGCCGGATGAGAACGGCTACGGCCAGAAGTCCTTCGGCGATTTCACGCCGCCGGAAAGCGCCGGTGGTAGAGCTGGCCTTCAGGCCAGCGTCCCAGGCGCTCCTTTTAGCTTGTCATCCCGAGCGGAGCGCAGCGGAGCCGAGGGATCTGCGGTCCCCGGTGGTGGCGGCAATGTTGGCCACATCCACGCGTCCAACGCCCTGAAAGAGCTGATCGACATGGGCGACGCGCCCGTCTGCACCGTCTGCGGCGCCATCATGACGAGGAACGGGAGTTGCTATCGGTGCAATGAGTGCGGTAGCACGAGCGGATGCAGCTAGAGGTCGAGTTGGCGGGTGGCCCGGGTAAGAACTCGGGCGCCCCGTTCGAGCGAAGCTTGAGCGGGTGTTTTGTCTGAACGGTAGAGACCTGGTGGTACGGACGGAAATCCCCACTCAAGGCCAAAAGACGGCCTTGAATGGGGCACCCGTCAGCCAGCAAATCGTTACGAGCCCGAAGGGCGGCACAATCGTAGCCCAGCACGTGAGTGCTGGGGAAGGTTGCGTTAGATGTTCCGGAGTCCCTTTAGGGACGGCACCAAACCGCTGCGTCGAAAAACTTCCGCCCACGTCGCCTGGCCACGATTTGTGCCGTCCTGACGGACTCCGCGAATGAATTACACGTTGCCCCACGACTCACGTCGTGGGCTACGATTGTGTCACCCTTACGGGCTGCGAGCGACGCCAATCCCGCCGACTGCGTAAACCCGACATCACGCAATTCTGTGATGTCGGATACCGCCGGACATCGGGCCGGGAATCACAATTGCGAGATGGGCCACACCTATACCTCTACGTTATTTCACATTGTCTTCTCCACGAAAGAACGACGGAGCGCGATCAAAGAACCCGCCAAGCTATGGGCGTATGTGGCCGGAACCGCTCGCAAACTTGGCTACGAGCCATTGGCGGTCGGCGGAACGGAGAACCACCTGCACATGCTGCTGCGATTGCCGGCCCATGTGGCGGCCGCCGAGGCTGCACAGAAGCTCAAAGCCAACTCGTCGCGCTGGTTGGGCGAGAGCGGATTGTGGTTGGGATGGCAGCAGGGATACGGGGCATTCTCGGTCAGTCCATCCAATGTGGACGCCGTCAGACGATACATCCAGAATCAGCCGGAACATCATCGGCGGCATAGTTTCGAGGAAGAGTTTGTCGCCCTGTTGGCGAGGTCGGGAGTGACCTTCGACAAAGCTGAATTATTTGAATAGCTGCAAGCCGCCGATCGCAGACTCATCCGCTCGGGATAACAGATCAAACCTGACTTGTGAGAATGCCAAGCCATCACGGAACGATGGGCGCGGGCGCGGCGTGGTTTTCGTGCAGGCCGGCTCCGCGATAGGCACGCATGACGTCGTCGAGCGAGACGACGCCGAGCAACTGCTGCACATTGGCGCGATGCACGACCGGCAGCAGCGGCCATTTGCCCATCAGTCGCAGCGCGGTATCGAGCGGATGATCCGGGTGCAGATAAGGAATGCGAGTGGTGAGGACGCTGGACAGGGGCACATCCAGCTCGGAGTCGGCGGGCATCTCGAGCAGGCTGGCGCGGCTGAGGCCGGACCATTCGTCGCCGCCCATGCCGACGACGAAGAAATCCTGCGCCGAGCCTTGCACTTTCTGCTGCGCGTCCAGCAGAGTCATATTGCCGGTCAGCGTCTGGCCCACGGCGGGACGCATCGCATCTTCCACGCGCAGCAATGGCACTTCGCGCTCCTCTTCGAGTGATGGCAGGTCCAGTCCATCCTGCCGCGACAGCAGATCGAAGATCGGTGTCGGCTGGAAAGTTCGCGAGATGAAATACGCGATGGCGTTGGAGAGGATCACGGGAACGATCATGCTGTAGTTGCCGCTGACCTCGAGGATCATGAAGACCGACGTCATGGGCGCGCGCAGAATGCCGGCGAAGAGTGTGCCCATGCCGACCAGCGCGTAAGCGCCGACCGGGATCGCGAGGTAAGGAACGATCTGGCGCTCCGCCATGCCGACCGCGCCGCCGATCATCGCGCCCATGAACAGTGTGGGCGCGAACAAGCCGCCGGGCGCACCGCTGCCGAACGACAGGCCCGTGGTCAGAATCTTGAGCGCGCCGAGCACCGCGAGAATCTGCCAGGTGTACTGCTCGTGCATGGCCTGATCCATGTAGCTGTAGCCCGCGCCCATCACCTGCGGAAACTTGATGCCGATGAAGCCAATCAGCAGGCCCGCGGCTGCCGGCTGGAAATACCGCGTCCAACTTGGATATTGGCGAAGCTTGGGCCGCAGGTACGCGATGTACTTGACGAAGATGAGCGACGCGAAGCCGCCGATGACGCCGAGGCTCGCGTACGCGCCGAGCTCGCCCCAGTGCACCAGGTGGTACGCCGGCACGCGGAAGAGTGGCTCGTCGCCGAGAAACCAGCGTTCGACCACCGCGCTGGAGATTGCCGAGAGCACGACCGCGCCGAGAATGCCTGCGGTCCAGCGTCCGATGACTTCTTCGATGACAAACAGCACCGCGGTGATGGGAGCGTTGAACGCCGCCGCCAATCCGGCCGCTGCACCGACGGGCGCGATGAGCCGCAGCTTCTCGCGCGAAAGTTTCAGGCGGCGGCCGAGCGCCGACGCCAATCCCGCACCGATCTGCAGCGCAGGATCTTCGGGGCCCAGCGATTGTCCGCTGCCGATGGCCAGCGCGCTGGTGAGGAATTTGCCGACGACGGTCGACATCGGAATGTAACCGTCGTAGATGTACAACGCGGCTTTCGTCTGATTGACGCCGCTGCCGCGAGCGCGCGGGAAAAATCGAATCACGAGAAACGCGATGACCAGTCCCGTGAGCATGGGCGCGAGAAAGACGCGCGGCACCGACGGCTGCAATCCGCTGCCGAGCAGTTTGAGATGGAGAAAGTCGATCGACAGGCGGAAGCAGACGACAGCCAGTCCGGACAAGATGCCGATGAGCACCGCCAGCAGCAGGAAGAATTGTTCCTCGCGCAGACTGAAACGCTGCGGCGAGAGCATGGTGCGCAACGTCGTCCAATACTGCCGCCGAGTCGGAGTCGAGGCCGCGTGCCGCGCTCCGCTAGCATCTTTCGATCTGGCAATGACCGGCTCTTGCGGGCTCATTTCACCGCCTCGCCCTCATGCTGCGCCAGAAGCAGCAGCGCGCGATCGCTCTTGTCGGTGGCGGGACAGATGGCAGCCGTGGCGCGTTCCGCGTCGAAAACGAATTGCATCGTGGGCTCAATCGCGTCGGGATCCTTGCGCAACGCCTTCTCGGTTGCCGCTGACTGCTTCTGCATGCCAACCGTGTAGAGACGTTGCAGCTCATCCTGCGCCGGCGAGTTCGTGGAGGCAGCAGAGTCGCTCGATCCCGAGGGAGCCGGAGAATTCTGGCTGGTGAGTGTAATTCCCTGCTGGCTTGCGCAGCTGTTGATCCGCTTCATTGCAAGCTCGAATGCCTCAGCCGCGCGTTTACTGCGATCGGCCAGCGACAATCCGCGCAGCGCGGGATCGAGGCGCAACAACTCGCGCACGACTTCGAGTTGCTGGCGCGCGTCATCCAGCTTGGGATCGCGATCCACCGCATTGGCAATGGCATGTTCCGCTTCCTTGTAATCGGCCAGCACCAGCGAGGCCTGCGCTTTGCCTAGCCACGCCGGAGCGCTGTTGGGATCGCTCTGCAAGACTGCGTCAAATACCTGGCCCGCACGCTGCGGCTCACTCACCTGCAGCAGCAGATTTCCCAGCAGCAACTGGTCGGCAGGATTGGCCGGGCCATCAGCCTGGATTGCCACCAGCTCAGCCTGAGCTTGCGGCAGCTTGTGCTGCTGCAGCAGGAAATTCGCCAGCTCGAATCGCGTGGCAATGCGATGCGCACGCGAATCGTCATTCCACACTCCGTTAATCGCATTGCTGTAGGAGCGGACCGCCTGCGAGTAGTCGCCGCGCCGCACGTGCAACCGCGCCAGCGTGAGATTGACCTCGCCGTCGGCCGGCTGCTCTTCCCAGAGACTGCTGAGATGCGCGCGAGCTTCCGGCAGACGATTGTCGGCCAGCAGTGCCTGTGCAAGATGCAGCCGGTACTGCCAGTTCTCCGGATCATACGAGAGCGCCGTGCGATAGCAGTCGGCTGCCGTCGCCGGCAGATGCGCCTGCATGGCCTGCTCGCCGCGAGTGAACCAGCGCGCGGCAAGCGAGGACTCAGTGTCGCGATGAAGATTGACGAGATATTGCGTCAGGCCAAAGCCGGCAAAGATGAGGAGCAGCGTCACCGCGAGCACGATTCGCGACGAGGGCGTGCTCACTAACTGGCCGCATCCTGGACAACGACCCAAGTTCTGGGGAAATTCAGTTCCGCAGTTTGTACAGCGAATTGTAGCCGGCGAGCTGTCGAGGACAGGAGGCATGAAGAGCGGCGTTCTCTACTCTATCAAGAGATGCGCAAAAGCGGCAGCGCGACGGCCGAGACGGAGCAAGTCTCTCTCACCACCGAGGCGCAGAGATCACGGCGCGCTCGCCCGGATTGTCGTGGCTGCTGGTTGAATTTCGCGGGCGGGCGGTTCCAGACTCCAACGAAAGCTCACAAGACTCGGTGCTCGCTATCACCGACGAGCACACCTGGACCATGAATAGCATTAGTTCAGAACTCTGGGAGTGATCGCCGATGAGGGCATGCTTGTCTCTGCTAACAACTGCACTTTCGCTCCGACCTCAACTTGGTTCTTACAAAACAGCTCTTCCGCTGAGAGTGTCGCAAACGCGGGCTTGCGATGCGGCTCCTCGATTTATATGGAGCCGATGGATATGATAAATAACCATTTTCCAGCCTGCCAAAATGGAAATCATAGCTGACACACAAATCGATTAACCATTGGAAAGGCACGAATGAAAACCGCATGGGTACTGCTCTTCCTATTGACGACGGCGTTGTCGTGCGTGGCCGCAAGTGACGACATTGTGGGGTTGTGGTACGACCAGGTTAAAGATGCGAAGATCGATATCTTCAAGTGCGGCGACAAGTATTGCGGCAAGATCGTATGGCTGCAGGAGCCGAATTATCCGCCAGGTTCTAAAGAAGGCACGCCGGGCACGCCAAAGCTCGACAACAACAATCCGGACCCCGCCTTGAGGAAAGCCCCAAGATTGGGACTCCAGATCGTACGGGATTTCCAGTTCGCCGGTGACAACCTGTGGAAGAACGGCACGGTCTATGACCCCAAGAACGGCAAGGCCTATAGTGGAAAAATCACATTGGTCTCTCCGAAGGAACTGCATCTGCGGGGATTCGTTGGCGTGTCGATGTTCGGTCGTACGGAAACGTGGACGAAGGCGGAGTAGGGTGTCTTAGGGGATTGTTGCAATATCAGTCCTAGGCAAACCGGAAGTGCGCGCATGAATCCTCCACAGAGTCCATTGTTGGGCTGCTCCCATGTTGCTCATAAGTAAATTGCGGAATTCGGCTGGGCGGCCTCGTTTCCCGGATTGGGAAATAGCGCCAAATGACACAGCAGTCTGAGGTTCCAATTCATCCCCAATCGCCTTACGATGGAAGTTAACCAAAACGGAACTGCAAGACATGCGCCGCTTCGCAGTTTCTGGCCTTACTGAAATCATAAATTCTCATCCGTGAGGTTCTGTGATGAAAAAGATTTCTGCCGTCGAGGAAGCCCGAGCCATTATGACCGAAGGCATCGAGTGGGGCGTATGGAAATGGCTCATGGAAAAGAAAAAGGTGCGCGGCATTGCCGATGAAGCCAGAGCTGCGCTGGATGATTGCGAGATGAAGGTCAAGCTGACCTGGAGCGACGATTACAAGATTGCTTATAACCAGTTTGTCAGTGAAAACGGTAACGGCAATGGCAAGCGTCAGCGCAAGCAGTCGAAGAGCAATGGCCACGCGGCCGGCAAGGTTACCGATGCGAAGATTCTGGCTGCGGTGAAACGCATTGCCGAAGCCGACGACGACGCTTACAACGCGCACGAGGACGCGGAAGAGGTCTTCGCCGAGGCTGAGCGCAAGATGAGCACGGCCATGGCGCGTGAAGGTGCGCGCAAAGCTCTCGAAGCCTACGATCTGCACGAAGCCGCCATCCGCAAGGCAGAGTCGCTGGCCCGGGAAAAAGCCCAGGCCTGAGGCACAAGCGCGAGGGTGAGCATACTTCAGGCGGGGATAGTCCCATCGACCTTGTGAGCGCTTCAGCATCCCCTTCCCCTTTGAGCGCTGAAGCAGGATCGATTCTCCCGCGCTGAAGCACTGCTCGCCCTCCGATTTTCCCTGCGAATAATTCCGGAACTTCCCCCACGATCGCTGCGTACCCTCCCATGTCAAGAGTTGCAAGCGGCAGTGCGCTGCTAGCGCGGCCGAAAGGAGAAGACAATGGACAGCAATTTTGTGGGGTTTGCGGCAGTTGTGATGGTCTTCGCCATACCGCTGGCGGCGATCTATGCGTTTTATCGGGTGCGGCGCTTGCGCACCGAAGAGCGGTTGGCCGCGATCGCCCGCGGCGTCAACGTACCCATGCAGCCGGAGCTGACCGAATCCGCTCGCTCGCGCCGCGCCGGCATCCTCTTAACCAGCGGAGCGATTGGTTACACGCTCGCGTTCGCACTCATCGCGCGCGCCGAGCCCGATGCCTGGGTGGCAGCCGCGTTCGGCGTGATTCCGCTGGCAGTCGGAATTGGCTTCTTCCTCGATTCAACGCTCATCCGCCGCGACGCCAAAGCATAAAGAAATCCCCACTCAGGCGAAGGAAGCTGAGTGGGATACCCGGCTCAGCGGAGGTCTGCGTGACTACAATTGGCACACGGAGCAACATTCGTCACTTCAAACACAACTCCACATCCGAAGGGCGGGCAATTGTAGGTGCCGCCATATGCAGTGGTGCCATAGATATTGCCGGCGGAATCCAAGATCACGTCGGCTGAGGGTCCACTTCCGTCAGTGCCATTGCCAAAGCTGTGTAGAACCTGCTCCGTCCAGCCCCCGCCTGCCACCGGCGACAACTCGAACACTGTCCCACCGCCGTAAATGCCGCCGTAGTAGGTCGTGCCGTAGAGATTGCCAGCGGAATCAAAGGTCAGGCAAGCATAGGGAGTAGAACCGTCAGGGATGTTGGCAAAGCTGTACAGAATTTGTTCCGTCCAGCCTCCGCCCGCGGCAGGGGACAATTCGAACACGGTGCCGCCGGTGTAAGCGCCGCCGCCTGCGGTGGTACCGTACAGATTGCCGGCGGCATCCATGATCACCCCAGCTGAGGGACTATTTCCGTCGGCGTCATTGCCGAAGTCGTGCAGTACTTGCCATGTCCAGTGTCCGCCGGCGCCGGGCGACAACTCGAACACACTTCCACCGCCATATTCGCCGCCCGCTCCGGTGCTGCCGTAGAGATTGCCCGCGGCGTCGAAAATCAGGCTGCCTTTAGCCGCCAGAACACCGTCGGCGAAATTGTAAAGCGTGTGCTCCGTCCAACTGCCGCCCGATGTCAGCGTTAACTCGAAAACCGTTGAGTTCAAGTAAAAGGCGGTGGTGCCGTAGAGATTGCCGGCGCCGTCGAAGACCAGAGCGGATTCGGGATCAGCCCCGTCGGCGCTATTGCTGAAGTTGTAGAGGACCTGTTCCGTCCAGCCCTCACCACCGGTGGATACCAACTCGAACACTGTCCCGAGGCCGTAAGCGCCTCCACCTGAGGTCGTGCTGTAGAGATTTCCGGCGGCATCGAAGATCAGGGCTGCGAAGGGGCTGTTTCCGTCCGTGTCGTTGCCGAAGGCGTGCAGCACCTGCCATGTCCAGGTTCCGCCTGCGCTGGGCGACAACTCGAACGCGGTTCCACCTTCGTTTACGCCGCCGGCTAAGGCGGTGCCGTAGAGGTTGCCGGCGCCATCGAAGATTAGCTTAGCTTCGGGGAAAGCCCCGTCCTGTTGCTCGTTGAAGTTGTGCAGGATCCTCTCTCCTCGGACCCTGTTCACCGCGGGGCTCTGACCTTGCGTTAACGGGCTCAAAACGACCGTCAGCGTAAATAAAATTGCTATGGCCAATGCGGCCGTCGCCACGCGCGAGATGATGTTCAAGAATAGATTGGGGAACTGATTCCTGCCTTGCATGGGTCTACCTCCTCGCCATAGTGGCGCTGCCGAGGTTGATGAAAAGGGCGCACGCGGATGACGGTAGAAGAAAGGTCAGAAGTTCTTACTTCTGGGTGCGCGACTTGAGGTGCGGAAAATGGCCGGAGAAACTTCTCCCGATACACCCACTAGAATTTCACGCTGCTGGTGCCTGGTTTGTCAGTGACCGCTGTCGCTTGGGGGAGTGAGCCGGAAAAAACCACTCCTCCGATTCTCGGCAATTCGCCCTGCCGAAAGAGCGTTCCGATATAATCCTCTCGCAAATCGGCTTCCTCACGGACTCGTGGTCGTCGACTGCATGATTGTGCCGGTCGCCGGAGTGTGCAACGTCCCGCGCAGCCAAATTTTCCATGTGGTGAAACAAGCTTCGCCGCAAGATCGCTGAAGCTGAAAGATGCAAAGATGCAAGGAGAGAGTATGCCGAAGAAGAGACTAGTCATTTTACTGATTGTCGTCGGAGCGATGGCGCTCGCCACGGCACCCCTGTTTGCCCAGGCTTCGCAAAGCGCTACGGGCGATGCGAACGCGCAAAACCAGATCGCCAGCGACCAGGACATTCAGTTGCTGCGCCAAAACCTTCGCGAGCAGCGCAAACAGATCATGGCGGCGAACATGGTCCTGACCCCGGACGAGGCCACCAAGTTCTGGCCCATCTTTGACCAGTACCGGCAAGAAGCTATCAAGCCCAATGACGAGCGCTGGGCACTGATCAAGGACTATGCCGCCAACTACAACACCATGACCGACGCGCAGGCGCAGGATTACATCAAGCGATCGACCGCCGTTGAGCAACAACTGCTCGCCTTGCGCATGAAGTACGTTCCCATCTTCGAAAAAGTCATCTCGCCGAAGAAGACCGCGCTGTGGTATCAGATCGACCACCGCGTCGACCTGATGATCAATCTCCAGCTGGCGTCGATCATTCCTATGGTGAACGCCAACAAATAGAAGATCGGCTACCAGAAGCGGCACACCGCGATGATGTGCTGCTTCTGAAGCCGTGCTCCACCCCATCGTTCCAGCCAGGCCAGTTCACTCGATCTGCGGATACTACGCCAACTGAGGGGTAGTTTCCGGGTTGCCAACAAAACCTCCGCAAACTGTATTAATTGCTAGTTGTCCAGAAGGTCTTGGTCGCATAAGATTGGCGCCCTCAGGACAACTTCATATCGAATTGGTTGGCCATACCCAAGGGCCTGATCAGACTGAGAGGGACTGTGCTTTCTTGGAAGTCTGCGGTGAAACGGGCGCGTGTGTTCTCCTTTGGTGCGGTTGCTTTGATGGGAGCAACCGCCGTTGCCCAGCAGGTCACGGGCACCTTGGGATCGGCCGATGCTACCACCACGATTAACGGCAAGCAGCTTCCGCCACCGCCGCCGAAATTCGGTGGTGTGATCAAGGAACTCGCGACGGATTCTACTCCCTGGTGGCCGCCGCGCGTGGTACCACCGAAGGGCGCACCGAACGTGCTGCTCATCATGACCGACGACCAGGGCTATGGCGTGCCCAGCACATTTGGCGGAGTCATTCCAACTCCGAACCTGGACCGCATTGCCAAGGCCGGGCTGCGCTACATTCAGTTTCACTCCACGGCGCTTTGCTCGCCGACCCGCGCTGCGCTGATCACTGGCCGCAACCACCACTCGGTCGGCTTTGGCGTCATTGGCGAATTATCGACCGGCTACCCGGGATATGACTCGGTCATCGGTCCGGATAGCGCCACGGTCGGCGAGATCCTGAAGGAGAACGGCTACGCGACTTCGTGGTTTGGTAAAGACCACAACACACCAGCATTTACCTACAGCACCACTGCCGGGCCCTTCGACCAATGGCCTGTCGGCATGGGTTTCCAATATTTCTACGGCTTCCTCGGCGGCGAGACCGACCAGTGGAAGCCGTACCTCTTCCGCAACACCGAGATGGTCACTCCGTGGGTCGGTCACCCCGACTATAACCTCATCACCGACATGGCAGACGATGCCATCCGCTACTTGAGGAACCTGAACGCATCTGCTCCCGACAAGCCGTTCTTTCTCTATTACGTGCCCGGCGGCTCGCACTCGCCCCACCAGCCAACCCAGGAATGGATCGACAAGTTCAAGGGCAAGTTCGACATGGGCTGGGAAAAACTGCGCGAGCAGATTTTCGAGAACCAGAAGAAGCTGGGCGTGATTCCGGCGAATACGCAACTCACTCCGTGGCCGGACGGACAGGCGGAGTACGCGGGAGCCAAGCTGCCCAAATGGGATTCGCTTAGCGATACCGAAAAGAAGATGTATGCCCGCCAGGCCGAGGTGTTTGCTGCCTACACCGCCTACACCGACTACGAGATCGGCCGCGTAATTGACGAAGTCCAGAAGCAGGGCAAGCTCGACAACACGCTGATTATCTACATCGACGGCGACAACGGCACCAGTGCGGAGGGCAGCCTATACGGCACATTCAATACCTTGACGGCTTACAACGGCCTTCTGAACGAACCGGAGGTCAAGCCCGTCAAGGTCATGAATCTGTTGCATTACAACGACTGGGGCTCAGACAAGACCTATCCGCATATGGCTGTGCAGTGGGCATGGGCATTTGATACTCCGTTCAAGTGGACCAAGCAGGTGGCCTCGCACTTTGGCGGGACTCGCCAAGGCCTGGCGATTTCCTGGCCTGGCCATATCAAAGATCCGGGTGGCATTCGCACCCAGTTCCACCACGTCATCGACATTGTTCCGACCATCCTCGAGGCCGCCGGCATTCAGGCGCCCGACGAAGTTAACGGGATCAAGCAGAAGCCAATCGAAGGCGTGAGCATGCTCTACACCTTCGACTCGGCCAACGCCAATGCGCCCTCAAAGCGCGATACGCAGTACTTCGAGATGGCCAGCAACCGCGCCATCTATCACGACGGTTGGATAGCCGCCACCACACCGCCCGCCCCGGTCTGGGAACTTGGAACGGGCACTATGCCTCCACCAGACCAATACAAGTGGGAGCTTTATCACATCGCCGATGACTACTCGGAGTTCAACGACCTGGCGGCGAAAATGCCTGACAAGCTGAAAGAAATGCAGGCTCTCTTCCAGCAAGAGGCGGGGAAATACCAGGTCTTTCCCTTGGACAACCGAGCCTTCGTGCGCCTGCTGACACCCCGTCCCAGCGCAATCGCCGGAAAAACCGATTTCACCTATACCGGCGTGAATCCCGGGATTCCGGTAGGCAACGCTCCCAGCATTTTGAACAAGGACTACACCATCACTGCCGAGGTGACGATCCCCAGCGGTGGCGCGGAGGGAGTGATCGCCACGCTCGGTGGCCGCTTCGGCGGCTACGCGCTCATGTTGAGTCCCAGCGCAAGCTGGTTGCTTAGCAGCAGACTGTTCAAGCACATCGAATTGGGTTTGTTGATTTTCGGATTGCTTCTGATCTTCATTGGCACAGCCGGTAGATGGAGAAAACGCCTCGGCTGTGCATTCGTGCTGGTCGCCGTCGTCGGACTGATTCTGTCTTTCGCCGTCGAAGTGTTCCACATCGGTCGAGGCAGGCCGGTGTTTGTTTACAACTTGCTGGACCTGGAGCGCTTCCGGTGGGAGGGGCTTTCTTCGCTGGACGAGGGCAAGCACACCATCGTCTTCGACTTCAAATACAACGGCCCCGGTCCAGGCAAGGGCGGCACCGGTGTGCTGAGCGTGGATGGTAAAGAGGTCGCCCGCAAGACGATCGAACACACTATTCCGCTGCTGATGTCGATCGACGAGACCTTTGACATCGGGCTCGATACTCGTTCGCCGGTGGACTTCAACTATGAGGTTCCGTTCGCATTCACCGGAACCATCGACAAGCTAAACTACAAGCTCGGCCCGTCGCAGTTATCGGCCGAAGACCAAAGGAAGGTGGACGACGCCATCGCGAGAGTCAACAACTAGGCAGCGGACGTGGACCGGATCACGGCGGATCCGGTTCATGGCACGGAGTCAGCGATGAACACAAAAATGGTGTTGACGGCGTCCGCTGCGATTGAGGGTGCGACAGGCGCCGCCCTCATCCTTGTTCCTGAGATTGTTTCCCGCGTGCTTCTGGGTGCTGAGCTTAACAGTGCGGGCGTCGCACTCGCGCGGGTTGCGGGACTTGGATTTCTCTCTTTGGCGATCGCCTGTTGGACGCGCGGGAATGAAGCGAGCCCGCAGGCCATCCGCGCCTTGTTCGTCTACAACCTGCTCGTCGGCCTCTACCTTGGATACCTCAGAGTTGGCGGCGGTTTCACCGGATACCTGCTATGGCCCGCGTGCGTTCTTCACGTAGTGCTGGCGCTGCTGTTGGCGCGTCCAGCGATGAGATGACGGGCAAGCTGGAAGCCAAACATCTAGTGTCCGATGGTAGGACTCAGGCTCTAATCCCTAATCCCTAGCCCCTCCCCTAGTCGTAATACTCCAGCCCCAGGTGGGTGATCATCTCCTCGCCCTTGAGGTGGCGCAGCGTGTTCTTCAGCTTCATCGACTGGATGAACAGGTCGTGCTCGGGATAGAGGCCCTCGGCGGTCATTGGCGACTTGAAGTAGAAGCTCAGCCATTCCTGGATGCCGATACCGCGCAGCGCCGGCGAGCGCTTCGCCAGATCGAGGAACAAGACGAGGTCGAGCACGATGGGCGCGGCCAAGATCGAGTCGCGGCAGAGGAAGTCGACTTTGATCTGCATGGGATAGCCGAGCCAGCCGAAGATGTCGATGTTGTCCCAGCCTTCTTTGTTATCGCCGCGCGGCGGATAGTAGTTGATCCGCACTTTGTGGCAGATGTTTCCGTAAAGCTCGGGATAAAGTTCGGGCTGCAGAATGTGTTCCAGCACCGAGAGCTTCGATTCTTCTTTCGTCTTGAACGACCCGGGATCGTCAAGCACTTCTCCGTCGCGATTGCCGAGGATGTTGGTGGAAAACCAGCCGGCCAGTCCGATCATGCGCGCTTTGAACCCGGGCGCGAGGATGGTCTTGATCAGCGTCTGGCCGGTCTTATAGTCCTTGCCGCAGATGGGCGCGTGCATTTGCTTCGAAAGGTCGTGCATGGCGCGGATGTCGACGGTGAGATTCGGCGCGCCGTTGGCGAAGGGCACGCCTTCCTTCAGCGCCGCGTAAGCGTAGACCATCGAGGGCGCGATGTTCTCGTCGTTCGCGTGCATCGCCTTCTCGAGCGCCTCGACCGACTTGTGCGCCGGACCCGCCTCGATAAACGTCTCGGTCGAGCCGCACCAGATCATCACCAGCCGGTCGGCGCCGCTGGACTGCTTGAAGTCGCGGATGTCGTCGCGCAATTGCTCGGCCAGCTCCATCTTGTTCTTGCCCTTTTTGACGTTGGGGCCGTCGAGGTTCTTGACGTAGTTGTGGTCGAAGACCGCCTTGCGCGGCTTGATCGACGACAGGAACGGCTTCACCTGCTCCAGCAGCGAGCGCTCCAGCACGCCCGCTTTGCCCGCGGCGGCGTACATGTCGTCTTCGAAGATGTCCCAGCCGGTGAAGACCAGGTCGTTGAGTCCGGCGAGTGGAACAAAGTCTTTGATCTTGGGCGAGCGGCCTTCGGTGCGTTTGCCGAGGCGGATGGTTCCCATCTGCGTGAGCGACCCGATGGGAGCGGAGATTCCTTTGCGCACCGCTTCAACGCCGGCGACGAATGTGGTGGCGACCGCGCCCATGCCGGGGATCATGATTCCCAGTTTTCCTGTGGCGGGCGCGATTTCGCTCGGGCCCGGCTTAGCTTTATCAGTTGGCATGTGTATTAATCCGTTTCATGAAGAATATATTGGATCAAGTAGAACCTTCTCAGAACTGATGAGCCTTGTATCAGGGCACGACTTCAGTCGTGCCGAACGAGGACATATAAAAGGCGGGGCTTTAGCCCCTGCAAGGTGGGCGGCAGGGGCTAAAGCCCACACCCACAATGCGGCGTTTACGGCACGGCTGAAGCCATGCCCTGATACGAAACGATGAGGCTGAGACAACCTTCTATCATCTCGTATTGACGTAAGCTCTGCAATCGCTTGCCTTCGAAACGCTAGGTTTACGCGCTGTGCGGCGATTTGCGGGATTTGGCGGAAAAATGGGAAACGACGGAAAAATCGCGGTTGTGACCGGAAGCTCCAGCGGAATTGGGCTGGTGACCTGCGTTGAGTTGGCGCGGAATGGCTATCGCGTAGTGGCAACCATGCGCGACCTGGGACGCAGCGGCCGCTTGGAAGAAGCTGCGCAGAAGGCCGGAGTGCGCGATCGGCTGGATCTGCGGCGACTCGACATCACCGAGACCGATTCGCTTGCCGGCGCGGTTGAGGAAATCGTTCGCGATCACGGCCGCATTGACGTGCTGGTGAACAACGCCGGATTCAGCAGCGGCGGCTTCGCCGAAGACATGACCCTTGCCGAACTGCGGATGCAGATGGAAACCAACTTCTTCGGGAACGTCGCCATGACGAAAGCGGTGCTGCCGCTCATGCGCCGGCAGCGCTCCGGCCACATCATTCAGGTGAGTTCGGTCAGTGGGCGCGCTTCGGTGCCGATGCTCAGCAGCTACAACGCGTCGAAGTTTGCGCTGGAGGGTTGGAGCGAGGCCGTGCGCATCGAGGTGCATTCGCTCGGCATTCGTGTGGTGCTGATCGAGCCCGGCGATTATGAGACCGACATCTGGACTCGCAACGTGGTGATCGGCAAGCAGGCACAGCATCCCAGTTCGCCGAACCGGGAGCGCAGCCAGCGCTTCGTCGCGTTCATCAAGTCACGCGCGCCCAAGCGCCGCGATCCGCGCGAGGTCGCGCAGCTGATCGTGCGCGTCGCCAACGATCGCAATCCGAAGCTGCGCTACGTGATCGGGCCGGACGCCAAGTTGCACCTGCGCGCCCGCGCGCTCATACCATGGCGAAGATACGAGCGCATTGTGGCCAAGACGACGAAGATTGATTAGTAGTGGCTAGTGGTAGCTGACTTGCTACGGGTGGAGCGCTGCTTCAGCCGAGCTGCGTAGCTACCGATCGCTGGGTGGAGCACCGCTTTAGCGGTGCATTGCAGATGGATTTATGTTCTCCGGCTTTAGCCGCTGCGGGTCAGCGATAGTGGCCAGCTACGAACAAGCTTTCATGCCCCAATCTAAACCCACCCTCGCCCGCGACCTCGGCATCTCGCACGCCAGCGCCATCGTCGTCGGCACCATCATCGGCAGCGGCATCTTTCTTGTTCCCGCAGAGATGATGCAGGCGGTCGGCTCAGCGTGGCTCGTCTATTTCGCGTGGATCGTCGGTGGAGCGCTGTCTCTGGCGGGTGCGATCACCTACGCCGAGCTCGGGGCGATGAAACCTCAGGCCGGCGGTGAGTACGTCTACATCCGCGACGCCTACGGACCGCTGCCGGGATTCCTTTACGCGTGGACGTGGTTCGCAGTCGCCAAGCCCGCATCGATTGCGACGCTGACCGTCGGCTTAGTCCGCATCCTCGGAACGTTCCCGGCACTGGCGTTCTTTAATCACGCCGCGATCAGCACGCCGTTCGTCATCACCTATGGACAGCTGGTGGCCATCGTCGCAGCCGCTCTCATCACCGGCTTGAATTACATAGGCATCAAGCGCGCGGGGGACTTTCAGCTGGTCTTCACGTTGCTGAAGATCGTGATCATCGTCGCCGTTTCGGTGCTGGCCTTCACTGCATCGAGCGGAACATGGCACAACTTCGCAACCTCGTTTGCCGGCGCGACCGGCGGCTTTGCAGGATTCATGGCGGCTCTGGTTGCGGCGCTGTGGGCGTATGACGGATGGAACGACCTCAACATGGTGAGCGGCGAAATTCGCGATCCCGGCCGCGCCATTCCGATTGCGCTGATCGTCGGCGTAAGCGTGGTCGCCGCACTTTATATGGTGACCAACGCAGCCGTGCAGTACGTGCTGCCGGCGGCGAGCATTGCCGCTTCTCCGCGGCCGATGTCGGAAGCAACCGCCGTCGCCATTGGAGCCTGGGGCGCGGCGATTGTCTCGGCCGGCATGGCCGTGTCCATCATGGTCACACTGAACGGCACCATCATGAGCGGCGCGCGCGTACCCTTCGCCATGTCGCGCGACGGATACTTCTTCAGGTCGATGGCCGAGGTGCATCCCCGCTTTCACACGCCGTCGGTTGCGCTGATCGTGCAGCTAGCACTGGCTGTCCTGCTGTTGCTGTTTGCCGGAAGCTTTCGTCAGCTGTTTTCGTTGGCGATTTTTGCCGAGTGGCTCTTCTACATGACCGCAGCCAGCACCGTCTTCGTGCTGCGCAAGAAAGAGCCTGACACGCCGCGGCCGTATCGGACGTGGGGCTATCCCGTAGTCCCGGCGATTTTCATCATCGCAGCGGCGGTGCTGTTGTATTACACGTTTACGGAGAACATCCGAAACTCCGCGTGGGGAGTCCTTGTGATTGTTGCGGGAGTGCCGATCTACGAGTACTTCGCGAGGAAGAAGCGATTAGCAATTAGCGATTAGCCATCAGCGGTTGGCTTCTAACCGCTCGTGGCTAATTGCTAATTGCTAATTGCTCGTTACGGCATGATCGCCCCGCACGCGATGCGATCGCCGGAGTTGCCCGACGGATCGGTCTTATAGTCGTCGGCCTTGGCGTGAATCATGATCGACGTGCCGCCGTTGGCGAACAGCGAGTTGGGCTCGCTGCCGGTGCCGAGCACCACATCGTCATCCCTCACCGTAGCTTTCGCCGTGCCGTTATCCTTGACGGTAAAGTTCCGCATGTCGCCGGAATGGTGGCCCTGCGGATTGTCGAAGCCGTGCTGCTTGCTGGTGGGATTGAAGTGCGGCCCGGCAGACTTGAAGTCGGGCGGATCGCACTTGGCCATCTGATGGAAGTGCACGGCGTGCTCGCCCGCAGGCAGGTTCTTGAGATCGAGCTTCACCTCGACCCCGGCGCCCTTGGCATAAATGGTCGCAGTGCCGACGTCGGCGCCTTTTGCGTCTTGCAACGCCACGATCTTCGTCTTGGCTGCTTTGGATCGCGCGGAGGCGGGCATCAGGCAAACGGTCAGGGCGGCAACGACCAACAGAGTGCGAATCAGCTGTGAGCACTTCATAGCTTGGGAGTTTTATCACGAATCGATGCGCCCCGCATAATTTCCGGATCGCCTGTAACAAAGTGTTCACAATTGGTGTCCGGCAATTGCGTTGTTTCGAAATGGGCGGGTCGGCGGCAATATTCTGTTGCGGCACGCGTCGGCAAGTTGTCAAAGTTTGATAATTCTGGCATGAGTGCGGAGCGATTTTCGCGGATCTTGCTGGTAGCAGGCTTTGGGATATGGGTGGTTTATGGATTTCTTGCCGGCATGCGCCACTGGCCGGCCGCGGTCGCGTTTGGTCTGGCAGCCGGCATCGGCCTGGTGCTGCTGGAAGCGGGCCGGCACATCGCCATCAAGCTGTTGGACTGGACGATCGTGGCGTACTTCGGCATCGCCGCGATCGCAACTTTCCTGCTTCGCTCGGCTGCGTTTCCCCTTTACAGCTCCGTCGTTATCTGGACGCTGTATGCCGTCGTGACCTGGGTGTCGATCTTCTCGGGCGCGCCATTCAGCCTGCAATATGCGCGCGAATCGGCGCCGCGTGAACACTGGCAGAGTCCGGCGTTTCTGCGCACCAACTACATCATCAGCACCGTATGGGGCGTAGGATTTCTGATCAACCTAGGGCTGGTGACCATGGCGCTGTTGCCGCGCTGCAACTCGATCTGGCTGGCCGTCGCGGCTCCGCTTCTTGTCATGGGTTCTGCGTCCGTTTTCACAGCGCGATACACCAAGATCTCCAAACAGCAGGCTGAGCAAGCCGCGCTGCAGATGTCCGCGAAATGCGCCCACTAGAACGCAGGTCTGAAGCGCCGCACTACCCCGAGGCCGGCTACGAGTTTCCCAGGATTTGCGCTACCGTGCTGCTCCCGGCCATTACTGCGACATCGGCCTTCGCACGATTGCCTACCTGCTTAAACCAGGCTGACTGCTGCATCTGTTGCGATGCCGTCTGCCAGTCTTGCGCGTTGATCGCCTTGATGGTCTGAAGAAACTTAGAGAAGCCGGCCAGGCCGAGGTTGAAGACCATGTCGACAATTACGATCTGCTTGTCGTCGGGAACGGAATTGAATGTGGTAACTGCAGTTTGTGCGGCGCTCGCAGCCTGGTTTACGGTCTGCTGCAGCAGGGTGTCGACCTGAGCGTCGGTCAGGAGTTGTGTGCCCGCGCGTACCTGATTGTAGTCGAGCCCCAGCGCTGCGATGGCAGCCTGTGCGCCGTTGGCATCGAGATTGAAGCCTACGCCGACGGTGGGATGTCCCATGGTGTCGATGTAAGTTTTGTTGCGGCGTCCTTCCCAGTGTTCAATCCATGCGCTAGCTGTGACCAGATCCATAAAGCTCCTTGTGGCGGAAATCTCGGGGTTCCAACCTTTTGTAAGTTAACAGACAAGGCCGACAACACAAGAGTCGGTTAGTCTGTCACAAGTGAAAACGCAATCAGCACCAGCACGATGTAATGGCGATAAGGCCGTCCTGCCTTGGACCATCTGACTGCAACGAAACGTGCGGCGAACCGCTCGGCAGGCGCTTATCCGCCTAAGTTCGTCAATGTCTGCGCGAGGGCTACCTGGTCCTTGGGGGGAAGGTTGCCGCTTAGGTAATCCGACAAGTTGAAGCTGTGTCCTTTGGTAAGAACAATCAGGCTCAGCATTGCCGTTGGAGCCGCCGTCTGTCCGGATATAGCGTTTGAGGCTTCCGCCAGGAGCATGGAGTTCAAGGTCCGCACCGTTTCAGCTGTACTGTACTTCGAGAGCTGGGCGTTGAACGTGGACGCCAGATCGGCGCCGAACTTGGAGAGCAGCTTGATTGCCTTACTCGGAGCGGTTGCCAACTGTGGCAAGGCTTTTTGGATGTCATCCAGGGCGGAGGCAGCGCCGCTCACCATTTGCGACTCGGTGAACAGCAGGGAGGACAGGTTACCATCGCCCTCGTTAACACCGGTCTTGATCGCAGCCTGCTGGAAGATCGTAGCCTGGTCGGGGGTGAAGCGATTCGCCATGGTGGCGTTTCCCGCGTCCAGCCAGCGGTTTTGTGCCGCCTGCAACATGGGAAGTAGGGCGTTCGTAGTGTGGAAGTCAAGGGCTAGCGCGCGCCTTGTGGCGACGTCAGGCCAATTCCAAAAGACACCCGTACCACCGAGACTAGCCTGTCCGTTAGCATCAACGTTCACCTCCGTAGCCGGTGGCATTGCCGACCAAACCAGTAACGCCAGTGCCGCAGGGCTGTCCGGGTTCAGGTTGTTCAGATCCTGAAAGTAATAGAACGGGATGAGCGCCTTGAGCTGCACCTGCAGTGCGAGCGACATCATCCTGGTAAGGTGCGCGGCGAGGGCAGCGTTCATCGGCTGGAACCATGCCGCCAGCACCGATCCGGGCAGACTGACCTGGAGGTTAAGGGCAACGTCTCCGAAGTCATTGTTGCCGTTTCCCGTGGCGGCACTCACCGCCTGGTCCAGCGCCATGAAGAAACGGTCCTGCGCCGGACCTTGAGGCAAGAGATTCGCCAGCATGCTATTGATAAACGGAGTAGTGCGCGCCTCCAACTCTCCTAGCATCATGTCCGACTTCACCTGAAGCGACTGATAGGCGATGGAATTTTCTTCCAGGGCGGCGGGCTGGAGCACGCCGTTGACGACATCCAGCTTGCCCATGATCGAGAGCTGGCTCTGGTAGCGGCTTTCTGATGTCACGGTGTCGGTCCCCGTTATCTGGAAGCCCAGCAACACCCGTCCGGAGTCATGTTCCGCCTTGAGACTCGCCACGCTGTCCGTAATGTGCTGAACCTTCGAGTCGAAGAACGGCAGGCTGAACTGAACGTCGGTGTTGCGCTTGATCTCGTGGCTAAGCGTTGCCTGATTCAGGGTGACGCCCGCGACATTGGTGATCAGCAGCTTATCCATGCCGCCATTCGCTAATACGTCGTGTAGAAGGTCACTGGCTGCCTGAACACTCATGTCGAAGTTCACGTCGAGCAGAGCGGTGTCGGTGGTGGTGCGCTGATAAGTGGCGGCGAAGCTCAAGCTGTATTTGTTGTTGAGCGCCTGCACCGCCTTGGCGTAAATGTCCGGCGCCTTCTGCAGAATGGCATTGATGGCAGTTTGAATCTGCTTGAGCGTTGGGATATCGGCGATCTCCTGGTCCAGGAAATCAGACAAGCGCTTGATCAGCCACTCATCTACCGCCGCAAAGTTGTTTTGCTGAATGGCTGTCTGGATCTGGTTGAGATCGAGGTGCTGGTTAATGAAGTCCTGAATGTTTTTGATGATGCCACCGTTCAGGATATTCAGGGTCTGAGAGGCCAGAGCCTGCACTTGCCCCAGATTATTGGACAGGGCGAGCAGACCCTGATCAGCGATTGATTCCAGCCACTGACCTTCCGCCGAGTCGCCGAACGCCACTTGCGAAATGGCCTGCGCCAGCGCCTGAGCGCGTGCCTGCGGATCGGAATTGGCGAGTGCGGTGAGGAAGTTCTTGAAGTCGGCTGTCTCAGCGGGAGCTGCGTTGCCCAGTATCTTCCATAAGGCCGCCGAGGCCTGGTCGGGCAGCGCATCCCACTGCTGGAGCGCGTTCAGTACAATCTGGCGAGCCTTGTCGAATTCCGTGGCGGCGTCGATGCCGGTAGCCTTGGTAAGAAGACCGAGGCCGGTTTGGTTGATCAATCGAGCGGCCGTATCTCCCAAGTCTTTGGTTGGATCGGTCCACTGCTCAATCAGGTGCAGGTCGTTCAGGACCTGGAGCCCGTGCACCCCACACACCGCCTGAACAAGCTGATCGAACGAAGGCAGGTTGGACTGACCGGTGACGCCAACGTTGAGATTCAAAGCGAAATTGAAACCCGTGTCGGATTGCTTGAAGAGACGCAGACGAAACACCGGAGCATCGCTCTCGCGTCCCAGAACCACGAGGTACTGTCCGCTCGCACTAAACCCGAACGAAGCCTTGAGCCCGGCATCGATCTTTGCACCCAACGAGCGCGAGACCCCCAGAAGATTGAACTGGCGGACGAAGTTGAAGTCGTGGCCAAGCTGGGCGGCAATCTGAACTGCGATCGAACCATCTGCCTGGAAGACGATCCAGGTGCCCGGCTTGAGGTCATCAACCTGAGTGACCAGACGCGGCAGTCGCCAACTGCTGAAGGTGTCCGCCAGCGCCGTGTCAGCGCCGGTGTTTCCCGGGAAGCGATGAATTATGCCGAAGACGCTGTCTGCGCTCGCTTGCGCGCCGAAGGTCACGCTTCCCAGGGCGCCGATAGGCTGGGTGCCAGAAACCGAGCCCGAAGCCTGATATCCCACCGTGAATGTCAAGTAGCGGCTGGTGTTATCGCTCGGAAGCGTGAGGTCGAGTTTAGGAGTTGATTGCAGTCCGAGAGAGGCTATGGCATCGGCTGGTTTATCGAAGACTCCGGCGCCAGTGTTGGCGGAGAAGTTGAAACTAACACTCGCCGAAGGGCCTGCCGGAATGGTGACTTTGTTGCCGGTAGTTTGCAAGGCGATGCTACCCAGAGGCAGTTGTCCATTAGCACGCTCGGGAAACGCCGTATTATTCGTAATCGCTTCTAGGACATCAGCGTCACTCGCGCCAGTTACCGTGACGGTCTCAGGAGTGCCGGGAATTGGGAATTGCTTTTCTGCCATGGACTTATCCTCTCTTTCATTGACAGGCAAGAAAATCGCACCCATCACGGAACTCAGCGACGGGAAATGGACCGATCGAGGAGATATGAGCTAAGTCCCGATCAAGTCAAATATCCGGCGGACATAACGATGTCCATTTGGCGCAGCTGATCAAGCCGATAGACAACTTCAATCGGCTGAATTGGAACCATGCTGGCAAGTGAAAAGTAGCGTTACTCTAAGGCTGGGTAGGAACACTGTCAATAGCCTTCAAGTGGTACCAGATGGAGTTCTAGGGAGAGGGGCAGAGCTTTCTGCGACTCCAACCTATAATGGCGTTGAGGTACTTCTCCCTATAGGTCCATGTACTCCGGATGGTAGTCCTTCCAGATTCCGCCGGCGGCGGCGATCTGACGGACCGGCATATCTTCGGCGTGGCGCGCGGTGCGCACCCACTCCCAGGCGCGCAGCATTTCGGATTTATCGTAGTAGCGCGTCTCGGCTTCCAGAATCGCGACGCCCGCAGTCAGGATGGCCATGATCTCCTCCCACTTGTCGGCGCCCACCACGGCCATGCGTGCAATGTGGTCGGAGTGTTTCTGCAGGAAGCGCATCTCATCCCAGCGCGCCTTCCAGTCGGCGCCGCGCATCTGTGAAAGGTCGGCGAGGATGCCGATGGGCTTATGCTTGCGCTCACCAATCAGGAACTCGATCTGCGGTTCGAAGGCCTTGATGTCCTCGTCGGTCATTTTGCCAATGACCTGGAATCCCAGTACTCCGCCTGAACTCTCCTTGAGTCGGTCGATCATTCCGTAAAGCTCCTTTGGGTAGTTGCAGTATAACGTGCGGCCTACTGCTTCAATGTCCGCTCCAGGATGTCTTGGACATTCTTCGACAGCCCCGCGCTCGACAGCCTTTGCAGTACATCGCGCGCTTTGGATTGGCGGTCGCTATCGAATCGCCGCCACGGCTCGAAGAGCTTGGCCAGCCGAGCCGCCACCATGGGATTAATGAGATCGATCTTCTTGATGCCGTCGCCGAGGAACTCGTAACCCGAGCCGTCGGCCGCGTGAAAGGCTCGGACATTACGTGCGCCGAAAGCGTCGTAAATGGAACGCGCACGATTAGGGTTCTTCAGCTCGAAGAGCTTGTGTTCCGTCAGCCGGCGAACACGTGCGGCAGCGTCCTCTCGCGGCGCTACGGCCTGCACCGCGAACCATTTGTCTACGGCGATGGGAATCTGCTCCCACTGCTTGATGAAAGCATCCAGCGCCTGATCGAACAGATCGCCTTCCAGCTGGGCGAGCGCCACCAGCGCACCCATCCGCTCGGTCAGGTTGCGAGCGCCTTCGAAGGCCTTCATGATCAGAGCTCCTTGTTCCGATCCCAGCGACGCGAGCAGGTCGAGAGCGGTGTTCCGCAGCGCACGCTTGCCCACATGCTCCTGCTCGGGGGAGTTGGGATCCGCATCCGAGGCCGCTGCCAGTTCCTCAAGACGCTGCTTGCTGGTCTGCGCAATTTTGCGACGAAGAGCGCTTCGCGCGTGAAAGAGCTTCTCCGGATCAGGCTTGTCGCCAAACTGAATGAGCCGGACAAGGGTTGGAGTACGCAACGCGACCGCGGTGAAGGCTCGGTCCTTATCGGACTGCTCCAACTCGCGAGCCAAAGCAGAAGCGATTTGATCAGCCGACGGACCTGCGTCGGGTGTACCTGCAGCTTCGGCGAGGATCGCAGCCGTCATCAGACTCTGACCGGCATCCCAGCGCGTGAAGGGATCGGGATCATGGGCCATCTGCGCCAGCCGCTCGCGAACGCCGAGTCCATCCTCGAGTGCCACGGGTGCGCAAAATCCGCGCAGGATCGCGGGGATCGGCTCGCTGGCAACGTTCTCGAAGACAAAAGTCGTCGAATCGTTGTCCAGCACCAGATCGAATTCCGATTGCGGCGCCGGCGTGTCGTGCAGTTGAGCGGTGAGCGGGGCGCCGTCCTGCGCGATGAAGCCGACCTTCAGCGGTATGGGCAGCGCTTGTTTCGTCGGCTGATTTGGCGTGGGCGGCGTGGACTGCGAAACTTTCAGCCGATACGCATGCGCGACCGCATCGTACTCGCCGCGAGCAATCACATGCGGCGTTCCCGCCTGCGTGTACCAGCGGAAGAAATCGGTGAGCTTGCGCTTACTGACTTCGGCGAAGCACTCCACGAACTGTTCGACGGTCACCGCCTGGCCATCCCAGATCCTGAAGTACAGTCCCATTCCGCGGAAGAAATTATCTTCGCCGATCAGCGCGCGCAACGTGCGCACCAGCTCTGCACCCTTGTTGTAGACCGTCGCGGTGTAGAAGTTCGTGATCTCGGTGTAGGTGTCGGGACGAACGGCGTGAGCCAGCGGACCGGCATCTTCCGCGAACTGGCGCTCGCGCAGTGCCTGCACATCTTTAATTCGTTTGACCGGGCGCGATCGCTGATCGGCAGAGAACTCCGAATCGCGATAAACGGTGAGCCCTTCCTTCAGACACAGCTGGAACCAGTTGCGCAGCGTGATGCGATTGCCGGTCCAGTTGTGAAAGTACTCGTGTCCCACGACGCGCTCGATGTCCTCATAATCGTCATCCGTCGCGGTGTCGGGATCGGCCAGCAGGCGCGAAGAATTAAAGATGTTGAGACCCTTGTTCTCCATCGCGCCGAAATTAAAGTCACGCACCGCAACGATGTGGAACTCGCCAAGATCGTATTCGCGGCCGAAGACGCGCTCGTCCCACACCATGGCGCGCTTGAGCGACTCCATCGCATAGCGTGCACGCCTTGCGTCGCCTTGATCAGTGTGGATGTGCAGCTTGACGCGGCGGCCCGAGGGCGTGGTGTGTTCGTCGTTGATGGTGTCGAACGAACCGGCCACCAGCGCGAACAGATAGGACGGCTTGAGATGCGGATCCTTCCAGGTCGCATAATGGCGCCCGCCGGCGGCATCCCCCGCGTCAAGCAGATCGCCATTGGAGAGCAAGGTGGGATAACGCGCCTTGTCTGCCTCCATGTGGACCTCAAACCGCGAAAGCACGTCGGGACGATCGAGCGAAAACGCGATGTGACGGAAGCCTTCCGACTCGCATTGGGTGCAGAAGCGGCCGCCGGAAATGTAGAGCCCTTCGAGCGCGGTGTTGTCTTCCGGACAGATGACGGTGTCGATCTCGAGCTTGAAGGTGGACGCAAAAGGCGTCTCGAGGATGAGGCGCTCCGGCTCCTGCTGATAGTGGTCTGCCGAGAGGGGCTCACCGTCGAGGGCGATGCGCTCGATCTTCAGGCCGATGCCGTCCAATACCAGCGGCTGGCCGTCATCGATCAACCGGCGCACGTTGTGGCGAGTGCGGACGCGGGTTTCGCGCGGGTCGAGCTGGAAGGAAAGTTCGAGATCAGTGGCAAAACTGCAGGGACGATAATCGGCGAGCCGCTTTACGGCGGTGTCTTGATCGGGCACAGGGTTTTCTCCGAGAACTAACAGAATACCAGCTTGAAACAGCGTCGGACTGCCGTGGCGCGCGAAGGTCTTTACAGTTGAGTTTACAAGAACTCGAGCTCGGTGCTCAGTGCGCCGGGCCAGCAATTCCTAATCTTCTTGTCATCCCGATTGAATGCCGCCTGTTCGCAGAACGGGCGGAGCGAGCGGAGGGACCTGCTTTCCGCACGCAGCGCTACCATGTCATACAAGAAGCAGGTCCCTCGATTACGCGTCCGCCCGTTCCGCAACAGATACGGAACGGCAACGGACGCTCCGCTCGGGATGACAAGAATAGAGGGCCAACGGCGGCACGATCACATCACACGAGAATTTCGATTCCGTGAAAGTTCTCGTAGAAGTCGAGCGAGAGCTTTTGGCCTGGCTGCGGACGAAAGTCCTGGCGCTTGAGCCACAGACGAATGCGCTCCGCTTGCGCTTCGTCGCCATTCCACGTCAGCGACGCAATTCGCGTGCGGCTACCCGGCGTGATCTCAAACGACAAGGTGCGGTGCCCGCGCTGGACTTCGATTCGGATGGACTGGTTCTGCTTTACTGCCCACTTCAACCCGGCGACGCTGTATGGATATCCGTTCACGGTGTTGATGATATCGCCCGGCGCGATGCCCGATGCGCCAGCGGGACTATCGTCGGGAACATCGGCGATGGTTTGACTGATGGATTCGCGGAAGAGTAATCCAAGATAGGGAATAGTTTCCATCTCGACGCGAAATCCCAGGCGCGTCAGCTGGTCCTTGATACTGAGATCGGAAATCGTGGCAATTTCGCGGCGGACAAATTCTCCCAGGCCGGGCTTGCGTGCGTCGAGAAATGTAACGATGTCATCGGTTGTGTAGCCGGCTACAACATCAATATAGCGGTCATAAAACGCCGCGAAGGCACGATCCAACGAATCGTCGTGCAGGCGCAGCTCGGCATCGATGTCAAAGGCGATGACCATGCCTTTGTCGTAATAGTCGATGGAGTTATTGCAGCGGCCGGCATAACGGCGATGGTTGACAAAGGTAGCCAGCGAAGAATCGATCGCTGTCACGCGAGAGAACGCGGGAACGGCTGAAGCCTGGCGATAGAAATTGACCATCGAGCTGAAGAACTGCTCAGCGGTGTAAACGCCAGTGCGAGTCAGGCTAAGAAATTCGTAGTATCGCGTGACGCCCTCGCCAACCCACAATCCTTCGGTATAACTTCCGTCGCGCAGATCGGGCTTGCCGAGCGGCGCCGGCTTGAGGCCGCAAACATTCCAGGCGTGGAAGAGTTCGTGGGCGCAGAGGCGCAGGGCGAAGCTGGTCTTGGCGGGATCGACGAAGACATCCGGCCCCAGACCGCAGACGCTGCTGGTCGCGTGCTCCAGTCCCCAGCGCGCGTTGGGACTGCAGGACAGGATGAAGGTGTAGTCCTCGAAGGGAAATTTGCCGAAGACCTCGGCGAATTCTTCCGCGATCTTCGCTACTTCATCGGCGAAACGATCGACCTCCGATTCATAGCCCAGCGCGCGATCGATGAACACAAGATAAAAAGGAGTGCCTCTGACTTTGCGGACAATTCGGTCAAAGCGCCCGATGACTACCGGCGAATCCAGCAGAGTGAGATAGCTGCGATAGTTCCAGGTCGTCGTGCCTTCTGCGCGCGTTGCGCCGGAAGGGTGATGAATCGCCCAGCCTTCGGGAAGCTTGTAGGTGACGGAGCAGGCGCAATTCCAGTCCGGAGGACCAAGGTAGCGCGTGCCCATCAAGATTCCGTAGTCGGATTCGAGCAGCCCGCAAAGCTCCGCGTACTCCAGAGCGTAGGCGTAGACGGTGTAGGTCAGGACGATGTTTCCCGTCCCGCCGGAGATTTGGAAGCCCTGCCAGCCTTTGCGGGTGACGGCTAGCTCCGCGCCGGATGCGGCGTCGATTGCTGTCAGATTGAAGATATCGCGGGCGAACGGCAGAAAGGCGTAGGCACCCGGCGCCCACGTCGGCAATTCGACGTGAACATTTCCCTGCGCCTGCGGACCGGTGAGACGAAGGTCAATCGTCAGCTCATGCTGTGCGGGATGGATAGAAACCGTGTATGACAGCGTCGAGGTTGATGCTTCCCTGTTCACCGACTCGTTTTCAAGGCTGGCGGCGCTCCTCTTCATGCGAGGAACAGTATAGAGGCTGCAGTGCCGTCGGCTGAAGCCGACTCGGATCGCAATAAGCAACCTATCGGCACGACTGAAGTCGTGCCCTGTTACAAAGCGCGCACAGAACGAGCTTTTTAGCGACTTGTGAAGCCCACTCGGAGCGAAATCAATCGCTTTGGACGCTGGCCTAAAGTCCAGCTCTACCCGAAAACCGCACGTCCTTGTATAGCCGACAGTCGCCGCCCGTTCACGCAGCGCTCTCGCCTTCGTCGGCGTGGTACTGGAACACTTCCTCCAGCGGCACGCCGAAGACGTGGGCGATGCGGAAGGCCACCTCCAGCGACGGCGAGTACTTGTCGCCCTCGATGGCAATCACCGTCTGCCGGGTGACGCCGACCTTCTCGGCCAGCGCCTGCTGGGTCATCTCCGCGCGGTCAAAGCGCAAGCGGCGAATGTTGTTTTGGATCCGTCCGCGCGCCATTACACACCCCGCCGGTAATAAAAGAGTTGCGTGAGCGACTTGGTCAGCTCGGCGATGACCATGAACAGCAGCATCGCGTTGACGGCCAGAAACGGCGTGAGCGGGATGCGCGTGGCCCCGGCGAGACCGGCGACGATGAAATAGGTGATCACCAGCCCGGCGCCCGTCGCCAGCATCAGGTAGGCGTTGCGGTAGGCCTTGCACTCGATGAGGATGTCGCGCTCGTCCTTGCGCTCGACGCCGCCCTCGATGGCGAGCACAATGTGATACACGATCTCGATCACTACGATGGCGACGACGGTGAAGATCAGCCGGCCGAGACTGCTGGCACCGAAGTCCCCGCGGCCGATGTCGCGCAGCGTACCGGCGAAATAGACGCTGTAAACGACCACCATGGCCAGCAACGATCCCAGAATACTTTTTTCTTGATAAGACATATCCATGACCCACCTCCAGTTTGCTGCGGAGTAATGTGCAACGAACAAAATGTAAGACATTTATTACTTTATGTCAAGTATATTTAACATAAAGAATGTTGATTATTACTCCCGTGCGCCGGTTGTACTGTCCCGCCCTTGGCCAAAAGAGTGGAGAAAAGCAGGTCCGTCGACTCCGCTTCGCTCCGCCCGGGATGACAGAACCGGGCCCCCTCTGAAGTGGGCGTAAGATAAGCCTTTGATTCCAGAGAGGATGACTTTGGCTGAACGCACGATCACGATCAACCATCGCGGTGCGGCTCGGCTGCGCGGCGGACACCTGTGGGTCTACCGCTCCGACCTGGTTGGGGCGGCAGATGCGGCTCCCGGTGCGCTGGTGTCGGTTTGCGACGAACGCGGCCGACGGCTGGGATCGGCGCTGTACAGCGGCGCCTCTCAGATTGCGATTCGTCTGCTCAGCTCCGAGCAAATTTCCGAAGAAGCGCTGCCGGATCTCCTGCGCGCGCGGATTGCAAGAGCGGTTCAATTTCGCCAGCAGATGGGCCACGACGGCGCGCTCCCGGGTCCCGAACCCCGCGAGACCCGGGGCACCCTCCAACCGATCTCCGGCGAAAGCGACTCTTACCGCGTGATCTTCAGCGAAGCCGATCTGCTGCCCGGCCTCATCGTCGACAAGTACAACGATGTGATTTCGCTGCAGCCGCTGACCCAGGCCTTCGATCGCGACGATCTGCGGGCGCTGGTGGTGGATTCGCTGGCCCAGCACTTCCCTGCTGCCAGTCTGGTGGAGCGCGTCGATTCGCACATTCGCGAACTTGAGCAATTGGTGCCGCGAGAATCGCAGCTGGTGCGGGTGGCCCGTTCTAGCCCTTCTTCTGGGCTAGGGCAGGATAGCGATGATCGATCAAAGACCATCTTCACGCTCAACGACGTTCGCTTCCACTACGACGCGCTCAGCGGGCAGAAGACAGGCGCGTTTCTCGATCAGCGCGAGAACTATGCAGCGGCAGCGCGATATGCGCACGGCGAGGCGCTCGACGTCTTCACCTATCAGGGAGGATTTGCGCTGCACCTGGCGCGCGTGTGCGACAGTGTCGCCGCGGTCGATGCCTCGCGGCCGGCGCTGGAGGTTGCGGAGCAGAACGAGCAGCTCAATCGCGACCAGCATCGCGCGGGCGAGATCGAGTGGGTCGAGGCCAACGCCTTCGATTTGCTAAAGGACTACGCCACCGCCGGCCGGCAATACGACACCATCGTTCTTGACCCTCCGGCGTTTGCCAAGACCAAGCGCGCCGTGGTGACGGCCCTGCGCGGCTATAAAGAGCTCAACCTGCGCGCGCTGAAGATGCTTCGTCCAGGAGGCACGCTGGTCACGTGCTCTTGCTCGTTCCATGTGAGCGAAGCGGAGTTTCTGGAGATGCTGGGCTCGGCCGCGGCTGACGCCGGACGAGTAGCGCGCGTTCTGGAAAAGCGAGGCGCCGCGCGTGACCATCCCGTCCTGCTGAATGTACCGGAGACGGCGTATCTCAAGTGCGTGATCGGTGAAGTGGAGGATGTTTGACCATCGTCCACCGCATGCCACCAAGGGCGATGCGGCGGTGGATCCGCCGGGCGGCTTCGACTTGGTCGCCCGCGCCAAGTTTGACGCCTGGAGCGCGATGAAAGGGACGCCGGCGAACGATGCGATGCAGCAGTACATTGACCTGGTCGAGAGCCTTCGACGCTAGACAGAAAAGCCGGGAGCGCGACCAGTGGCGCGGCTTCCGGCTCAGAAACATCCTTCAGCAAATTTCAGCGCGAGCAGTTCTCTGCCGCGGCAGAGAATCATCTCGCCGGCAGCTTCTTGAGCAGCTGCGACAGCGGTAGTTTTGGGTGATGGCTCGGAATTCCCGGCGGAAGCAACGACGCATCCACCAGATATCCGGAGACGTCGCACTCGAAGACGCCGTTGGAAGCCGTCTGTAGGGTCGGCAAGCATTGCAGCGCCCCATCTGGATTCACAACCCAATACAGGCGTGTCTCCTGGTGCGTCGCAAGATCATCGATTCCGCTGTAGTTACCCATGAAAGTGTAGGCGAAGTAGTGGTCCGCAGCGATTATGCTCTGCGGCCGGTTGCCGGTCTCCACTAGTCCAATGGCGTCAAACTCCTGGATGACCAACAGCTTTCCCGTAGGGACGGCGGGAAGGAAATCACAGCTGCCCATGTTGTTACCGTTGAAGGAAACGATGCAGGAAGCGTCGTAGGGCTGAAAGGCGTCGAAAACGGCCACGGGGGCGGGATTGCCCGAGCCATCGAGCGGGCTGGTAACAGCGACGGTGGCTCCGGTTGCGAGGTTGACGCTCGGCGTGTTGGCGATGTTCACGCTCGGCGTGTTGCTGACGGTGACGCTGGGGGTGTTGGCGACGCTTACATTCGGCGTGTTGGTTACGCTAACGCTAGGCGTGTTGGCGACGTTGACGTTGGGTGTGTTTTCTACGTTGACCGGTATCGGCTGAGGCACGGGTGATTTTTGGGCCACGGCTGGGATCGCGACGAGCGCGCCGACGGCAACGAGACACACGGCGAATGAGGATTTCCTCACGTTCTGGGGCACGGCTTTCTCCTTGCGTAAGTGAAATGGAACTTGTGGAGGAGGGCTTGCGCTACCACACGAGACGATCGGCGGTGGCGGTCAGACTAACCAGGCCACAAGCAGGGGCCCGACTGCGTTGCGGTAGTGTGTGGCCAGTTTGTCGGAAATGCAAGCCAAAAACTACAACGTGCCGCGGCCTGTCACCTCCAAGCGTTACAACAATCACCGACTGGCATGAGCGAATGCGCTGAAATGGTGGGTGAACAAAATCCCGTGAGGGGAAAGCCATGCCTGATCTGGAGAAGCAATTTGCTCAAGCGCAGCACGACGTCAACGGCCTGGCCGCGCGTCCCGACAACGACACGATGTTGAAGCTCTATGCGCTGTATAAGCAGGCGACCAAAGGCGACGCGACGGGCGATCCGCCGGGCGGCTTCGACTTCGTCGCCCGCGCCAAGCTTGACGCCTGGAGCGCGATGAAAGGGACGTCGACCGACGACGCCATGCAGCAGTACATCGATCTGGTTGAAAGCCTTCGGCGGTAGGAGGGAAAAGCCGGGAGCGCGTCGAGTGGCGCAGCTCCCGTGTCGAACATCCTTTAGCAGATTTCACCGGCGGCAGTTCGCTGCCTCGGCAAACGCCTATCGGCCGGGCAGCTTTCTGATCAGCTGCGACAGCGGTGGTTTTGGATGCTGGACCGTGGTTCCTGGCAGAAGTCCCGATACATCCACCAAGAATCCGGAGATGTCGCACTCATAAGAGCCTTCAGAGTTCCCGGCGAGTTCCACGGCACAATACGGCGTATTGCCTTGGGCCACATACACGCGCGTCTCCTGGTGCGTCGCCAGATAGTCCAAGCCACCAGAGTTGACCATAAACGTGTAGGTGAAGTAGTTGGCGCCCGTGGTCGTGTTGAAGAGCAGCACTCCCGCTGGCCTGTTGCCGGTTTCCACCCCCCCCGCGGCGTCAAATTCCTGAACGACCAGTTGCTTTCCCTGGGGGACGGCCGTGAAGTCACAGAATCCGGTATATGAACCGTTGAAGTAAAACATGCAGTGAGAGCCGTAGACCTGAACGGCCTCCAACGTGGCCAGGGGCATAGGATTGCCCGAAGGATCGAGCGGACTGGTTACGGCCATGGTCGCCCCGGAGGCGAAGTTAACGGTCGGTGTGTTGGCGATGTCCACGCTCGGCGTATTAGTGACGCTCACATTCGGAGCGTTGGCTACGGTGACGCTGGGAGTGTTGGTGACGTTGACGTTGGGCGTGTTCGCAACAGTCACGCTGGGAGTATTGGCGACGTTGACGTTGGGCGTGTTTACTACCTGAACCGGCGTGGTCACGCCGCCTCCGGTCTGAGGCTTGGCTCCGCTTTGAGCTGCCGCGGAAACTGCAAAGAGTGCAACGGTGACGAGCAGCGATGCTGCAAACATCGATTTCCGAACCATGGGATTTTTCTCTCCTTTTCTTAAGTCATGGGCACGACATTCCTCCTCCCCACAGTGCGATTGGTCCGCAGGCTCGATTGTGGTCGAGCGCAGCATAGTCCCGATCAAGCGAGACGGCGCAACTCTTTTTGCGATACTGACGCATGGATTACCCAAACGGGAATCCGCGGCGAGACGCAGATCACCGGAGCAAAAGAAGTTAGGCTTCTTTCCCCTCCTGGAATTGGCCGACGCGGAAGGAAACTGATTGCTGTACTGAGCCGACCCGCAGCCGATATCTAATCAAGATATTTAAAATAAACAACTTAATACGGAATTGCAGGCGACTATCATATGATTCCTGCCGTCTTGAAAAATATTGACATCGATACACTCATATTTTATGATTCTTTTGCGCTAACAAATGCATCTATTCTGTTAGCGAGGATCGGTACAGACCCAAGTTACTGATCGCACATCAAGTTATCGATTAAACGTTGGAGGATTTGGACCATGACAATCTTGACTCGTTGGGATCCTTACCGTGAGTTGAGTGCACTGCAGAACCGCATGAGCCGGCTCTTCGAAGAGCAGTACGGCGGTGGCCGCGAAGAGTCGCTGACCGCAGGAGCGTTTGTGCCGGCGGTCGACATTTACGAAGACGAGCACAGCATCCAGCTCAAGTTGGAAGTGCCCGGAGTCGCCGAAAAGGACCTCGACATCAAGGTCGAAAACAACACCCTCACCGTGAGTGGTGAGCGCAAGTTCGAGAAGGAAGAAAAAGAAGAGAACTTCCATCGGGTGGAGCGCCGCTACGGCAGCTTCAGCCGCTCGTTCACGCTGCCCAACACGGTCTCCACCGATGACGTTCAGGCCGACTACGATCACGGCGTGCTGAAGATCCGCCTGGCAAAGCGGGCCGAAGCCAAGCCGAAGCAGATCAAGGTCAACATCGGCCAGAAGACGATCGACGGGAAAAAGGAACCTCAGGTAACGGGCAAGTCAAGCGCAGCTTGACGGCTTGCCCAGTTCGCGGTTGGCGAGCTGGGGTGGCTTGAGACAGGTTTCGCCCCTCCGGAGATTCCTGGAGGCGGACGAACTGGGGAGTTCGAGGGGAGGTGGGTCACAGACTTGCCTCCCTTTTGTTTGCTAAAGGAATTCTCCGAGGGGCGAGAGCTAGAAAGCAGTGACCATTTGTCGGTTGTCCGTTGTGAGCTGTCGGGTGTTAGTTGTGACTTGGCGACGCTCGAGCGCCGGCAGGCGCGGCGTCAGCTTAGCCCACGACACAGTCCTGGGTAGCCGGGATAAATGATGCCGAGTCCCGTATGGGACGGCATAGGGTGGCCCAGCACTTCAGCGCTGGGTGAGCGACAACATTGAACCTGAAGCCCCTTCAGGGGCGGCAGAAGCACTAGCAGTCAATCGTGGCCAGTGGGATCTGCCTGGCCGAAGAGAGAGGCACAGGTACCAGCCTCGATTCGCGGTAGCAGCGAAAACTCGCAACAGCAATCGCTCCCGCGAATCTAAACCACTGGCCACGATTGTCTGCGGCGCTTGATGAGGGACGTTCCGCCCCTTGTGTGAACGGTCGTAAACTTGCTCAATGAAATGCCATTCGCCGTGCGGCGAGCGAGGTGTTAAGCAACTGGAGCGCCCGAAATGATCGATACAAGCTGGACATCAAATCTGACCACGTTGTGCGCCGTTGCCTTTGGTTCAGGTCTCACTTGGTTCTTTCAGCGCAACGAGTGGGGTAAGCAGAGGCGGTGGGAATTAAGGCGAGACGCAACGCTAGACGCCATTCGTGGCCTTGCCGACCTTGAAGACTCGGTAGCCAATCTGAAGAAAGTCTTTACGGAAATTGAAGGGGTGCTAACCGAGGAAGCGCAAATTGAACAGAGGGGTATGCGGCTCGACGCGATGCAGCAATTCAGTAAGTGTTGCTCGGCATACAAGCGCGCACATATTGTCGCGGATTTGGCGGTGGGTGGAGACGTCTCGAAAAAGCTCTCGGAGTATTTTCAGTTTGCACTACCGCTCGTTCGCGAAGGGCTTCGCAATCGAAAGAGCTTTCTCGAAGCTGCCGAGAAAAGGAAAGAGTTGGCGTTGAGGGGAAATGCGGTTGTCATCTCCGCGAGGGAGGCTCTCGGAATTAAGGACGCTGGTGACCTACCCTCGTTAACTGACTCGAACTAATTGCTAATCGCTAATTGCTGGAGTTCAAAAACATGGCCATACGTTGGGACAAATTAACTGTGAAGGCCCAGGAGGCGATGCAGCGGGCGAACGATCTCGCCAGCGAGCACGGCAATCCTGAGCTGCAGCCGGTGCACATTCTGGCGGCGCTGGTTGAGGATCACGAGGGCATCGTCGCTCCGCTGTTGGAGCGGGTGGGGCTGCATGCCTCTGCTGTTCAGGCGCAGGCGATGAGCGAGATTGAGAAGCTGCCGAAAGTTTCCGGCAGCGGCGCCACGCAGGCACATCTCTCCGACGCCGCTTCGCAGCTGCTGGAAAATGCCTTCAAAGAGGCGGCGAATTTCAAGGACGAGTACGTCTCCACCGAGCACATCTTGCTCGCGATGGCGAAGCTGAAGCGCGACGCGGCGCAGCAGATCCTGGCGCACGGCGGCGCAACCTACGACAACATTCTGCGCGCCCTGACTGCGGTGCGCGGCAATCAGAAGGTCACCGACCAGAATCCCGAAGCCAAATATCAGGCGCTCGAAAGGTATGCCAAAGACCTGACTGAGCTGGCGCGCAAAGGCAAGCTCGATCCCGTGATCGGCCGCGACGAAGAAGTGCGCCGCCTGGTGCAGGTGCTGTCGCGCCGTACGAAAAATAATCCTGTTTTGATCGGCGAGCCCGGCGTCGGCAAGACGGCCATCGTTGAAGGACTGGCACAGCGCATCATCTCCGGCGACGTTCCGGAGCAGCTGAAAAACAAAAAGCTGGTCTCGCTCGATCTGGGAGCGATGCTGGCCGGCGCGAAGTATCGCGGCGAGTTTGAAGATCGACTGAAGGCTGTCCTGAAGGAGATTGAGCAGTCGCAGGGACAGATCGTTCTCTTCATCGACGAGCTGCACACGCTGGTCGGAGCGGGCGCGGCCGAGGGCGCGATCGACGCGTCGAACATGCTGAAACCGGCGCTGGCTCGTGGCGACCTGCGCGCTATCGGCGCAACCACGCTCAACGAATATCGCAAGTACATCGAGAAGGATGCCGCGCTGGAGCGCCGCTTCCAGCCGGTGCTCGTCGGCGAGCCGACGGTGGAAGACACGATCGCCATCCTGCGCGGCCTGCGTGAGAAGTACGAAGTGCATCACGGCGTTCGCATCAAGGATTCGGCGATTGTCGCGGCGGCAACGCTGTCGCATCGCTACATCACGGATCGATTTCTTCCCGATAAAGCCATCGACTTGATTGACGAGGCTGCGGCATCGCTGCGAATTCAAATCGACTCGATGCCAACGGAGATCGATCAGCTTGAGCGGCGGGCGACGCAGCTAGAGATCGAGCGGCAGGCTCTGAAGCGCGAAGACGATGCCAACTCGCGCGAGCGCCTGGCGACTGTTGAGAAAGAACTGGCGCACATCAAGGAAGATGCGAACGCGCTGAAGGCTCGGTGGAAGCAGGAGAAAGAAGCTATCGCCAAGGTGCGCGAGCTGAAGGAGCGCATCGAGCGGCTGAAGACGGAAGAGGTGGAAGTCACGCGCAAGGGCGATTTCGAGCGCGCGGGAAGAATCAAGTACGGCGAGATTCTGCAGCTTGAGGCCGAAGTGGCGAAACTGAGCGCGGCCATGGACGGCAAGCAGTCGCGCATGTTGAAAGAAGAGGTTGACGAGGAAGACGTCGCCAAGATCGTCAGCAAGTGGACCGGCATTCCGGTGTCGAAGATGCTGGAAGGCGAAGTGAAAAAGCTGGTTACGATGGAAGATCGGCTGAAGGCGCGCGTGATCGGGCAGGACGAAGCAATTGAGAGCGTGTCGAATGCGATTCGACGCTCGCGCGCGGGGCTCAGCGATCCGCGGCGGCCGATTGGCTCGTTCATTTTCCTTGGCCCGACCGGCGTCGGAAAGACTGAGCTGGCGCGGGCTTTGGCGGAGTTCCTGTTCGACGACGAGCACGCGATGATTCGCATCGACATGTCGGAGTACATGGAGAAGCACGCGGTGTCGCGGTTGATCGGCGCGCCTCCGGGATACGTGGGATACGAAGAGGGTGGGCAGCTGACGGAAGCGGTGCGCCGGCGGCCGTATTCGGTGGTGCTCTTCGACGAAATCGAGAAGGCGCATCCCGATGTTTTCAACGTCTTCCTGCAGATCATGGACGATGGCCGGCTGACCGACGGCAAGGGCCGCGTGGTCGACTTCAAGAACACGATCATCATCATGACCTCGAACATCGGCTCGGCGTACTTGCAGGACCTGGGTGTGCATCACGATCCCGAGCAGATAGCCGAGGCGCACAAGCAGGTGATGGAAGCGCTGCGCGCGCACTTCAAGCCCGAGTTCCTCAACCGCGTGGATGACATCATCATCTTCAATCCGCTGGGCAAGGAGCAGCTGGCGAAGATTGTCGACCTGCGGCTGGAGGATTTGCGCCGGCTGCTGGCCGACCGCAAGATCTCGCTGGAGCTGACGCCGGCGGCGAAGGAGATGGTCTTTACCGAAGGCTACGATCCGAACTACGGCGCGCGTCCGCTGAAGCGTGCGATCCAGCGCGTAGTGCAGGATCCGCTGGCGATGAAGATTCTCGACGGCGAGGTGCTGCACGGCGATCACGTGGTGGTCGACGTCGACAAGAAGAAGCACCAGCTGACCTTCAAGGTCGCCCAGCGAGTGGGCGAGCCGGCAGGGGCGGCGAAGTAAGTTACGTTTGAATGCCCCGCCCTAGCCAAAGGAAGGCTAGAACGGGGCACCCGGCGTTCGTCCCCGAGTGCATGCGAGAAGGACGCGAACCTAGGGCACCGCGCTACTCGGAAGTAATTAGCAACTTTGCACAGCAAAGTACTTGACACGAGTTCAAGCCTCGAAGTAGTCTCTTCACCATGTCCGATCCCCGTCCATGCCGGCGCAGGCCCGTGCGATCGAGAATGCCATCCGATCCGTCTAATCTAGACGATCCGGGGGCGCTGGAGCATCTGCAGATCATCCGCGAGACCATGGAGCGCAGCTCGGCGTTCACCGCCGTGCCGGGCTGGGGCTTCGTTGCTACTGGAGTGACCGCGCTCATCGCCGCGCCTATCGCGCTGCGGCAGACTACTGCGGATGGATGGCTCGCGGCCTGGCTGATCGAGGCTCTTGTCGCCGTGACTGTCGTGTTGGTCACGATGCATCAAAAAGCCGCGCGACTGGGCACGCATCTGCTTTCGATTTCCGGACGCAGGCTGTTCATCGGCGCGCTTCCGGCGCTGGCGGCCGGCGGCCTGCTGACCATCGCCCTGATGTGGAGCGGGACGGTGCACTTGATTCCCGGCGTGTGGCTGGTGCTCTATGGAGTTGCAGTGATGCAGGCGGGCGCGTTCTCGGTGCGCACGGTTCCGGCGATGGGGGCGGCGTTCGTGGCGTGCGGCGCCATCGCGCTGCCGCTGCCGTGGTTCTGGGCGAATATCACGCTGGCAGCGGGATTCGGGCTGGTGCACATCGTTTTCGGAATTCTGATCGCGAGGAGACATGGTGGCTAGACAGGCAGTCCGCGCAGAAACGAAAGTTGCCAGCGAAGGTAGACGCAGCGCGGTGCATCACCCATCAACTGCCGCCGATGCGGTTCGGCTGGACGCGGTGATTCACGAACGGGTGCGGCTGGCTATCATCAGCGCGCTGGCGGTGAATGAGTCGCTCAGCTTCAACGATCTGAAGAAGCTGCTGCAGGTGAGCGACGGCAATCTCAGCGTGCACGCGCGCAAGCTGGAAGATGCGGGATATGTGCGCTGCACCAAGTCGTTCGTCGGGCGGCAGCCGCGCACGGAATACAAGCTGTCAGCAAGCGGGCGGCGCGCGTTGGAGAGCTATCTGCAGCAGATGGAGTCGGTGATTCGCTCGACGCGCTCGCGTTGACGCAACTTCTCCGGCGCAGTTGTGCTCGCGCGTTCGCAGCGCTGTTCTACCTGGAGCACTTCTTCTACCTGCGCCGATAACCGGCCATCACCGTTTTATTGATCAGCGTGCGATACACTAGCTGCCACCGTCCGCACTCATGACTTAACTCAGCCATGTTCTGGATCGCCATCTTCTTCTTCCTCTCCGGACTTTGCAGCCTGGTTTACGAGCTGGTGTGGTTGCGCCTGGCGATGGCCAAATTCGGCGTGACGACGGCGCTGGTGTCGATCGTGCTGTCGGTGTTCATGGCCGGACTGGGCGCGGGCTCGTGGATCGCGGGCTGGGCAACACGGCGCTACGGCGATCGCATAAAGTCTTCTGCGCTGCGGCTGTATGGCGTGATCGAGCTGCTGATCGGCATCTCCGCGCTGGTGGTGCCGCTTGAACTGACGTGGGGGAGCCGGCTGCTGGAGAGCTCGGCGCTGCAGGTTTCGATTTCCTCCATCTCCTACTACTTCCTGTCGGGCTGCTGGCTGGCGCTGACGCTGGTTCCCTGGTGTGCGTGCATGGGCGCGACGATACCGGTGGCGATGTTTGCCATGCGCCGCTGCATGGGCCGCGATTCGCAAAGATCCTTTAGCTTCCTTTATCTCGCCAATGTGATTGGTGCGGTCGCCGGCGCCAGCGTTGCGCCTGCGCTCATCGAGATCTTCGGGTTCCACGGCACGCTGCATGTTGCGGCGCTATTGAATGTCGTGATCTTCGTGTCGGCTACGGCGTTGAGCTTGGTGTTAACCGAGAATTACGCAGTGACGACGGAGCCTGTAGCAACAAAGGATCCGCCAGTCCAGATTGACGGCAGCAAGACCGCGTTGCTGCTGCTGTTCACTACCGGCCTTACGACCATGGGCATGGAGGTCATCTGGATCCGGCTGTACACGTACTTTGTCGGGCCTCTGGTGTATTCGTTTGCCAAGATTCTGGCGGTTTATCTGGCGGCAACGTTTGCGGGATCGACTTTCTATCGTCTGTGGAGCCGGCGCAGGCGCGAACGTGAGTCGTTGCTGATGTGGGTGTCGCTGGTGTTTCTAGGGTTGTTGCCGCTACACACTGCCGACCCGCGATTTCACATGATCGCCGAGCTGCGCATCCTGCTGGGCATTGCGCCGTTTGCGGGCGTCGTGGGATTTCTCAGTCCGATGCTGGTGGACCGCTGGTCGGGCGGCGATCCCGATCGCGCCGGCCGCGCCTATGCGGTGAATGTGCTGGGCTGTATCGCCGGGCCGCTGCTGGCGGGATTCTTCCTGCTGCCGCTGTTCGGTGAGCAGGTATCAATGCTGATCCTGGTGCTGCCGTGGTTGGCGATGGCGATGGCCGCGGTGCGGCAATGGAAGTTCGCATGGCAGACGGCGGCGACCGCATGTTTCCTGATCGGTGCGATGCTGGTGTTCTGCTTCAGCAAGGATTACGAAACCCTGTACCCCAAGGCGGTGATTCGTCGCGACAGCACGGCCACGGTAATCGCCAGCGGCGAAGGCATGCAGCGCCGGCTGCTGGTGAACGGCATAGGCATGACGGTGCTGACGCCAATCACCAAGATGATGGCGCACTTCACACTGGCGCACCTCGCGACTCCGCCGCGCAACGCGCTCATCATCTGCTTCGGCATGGGTACGACGTTTCGCTCGGCGCTGTCGTGGGGAATTCCGGTGACGGTGGTGGAGCTGGTGCCCAGCGTGCCGGCGCTATTTACCTACTACCATTCGGACGGCGCGGAGTTGCTGGCGTCGCCGCGCGCGCATGTGGTGATTGACGATGGGCGGCGCTTTCTCGACCGCTCGTCAGAGAAGTTCGACGCTATCATCATCGATCCGCCGCCGCCGCTGAACGCTGCCGGATCGAGTTTGCTGTACTCGCGCGACTTTTACCGGTTGGCGAAGCAACACCTGGCGCCCGGTGGAATCCTGCAGCAGTGGCTCATTTACGGCGACAAGGCGGATTGGGCAGCCGCCACTCGCGCGCTGACGGATGTGTTCCCGTACGTCCGAGCGTATCAGTCGATGTCGGGCGATCCCAGCTTTCATCTTCTGGCCAGCCAGAGTCCCATCGCCGAGCTCAGTGCTCCGGAGATGGTAGCGCAAATGCCGCCAGTGGCCATCACCGACATGATGGAATGGGGCCCGGCAACCACGCCCGTGGAGCAGTTCGATATGCTGCTGCACCATGAAATCGATCCGCAGCGGCTGATCGCACCGGCGCCTGAGACCCCGGTTCTCGACGATGACCGGCCGATTAACGAGTACGACTGGCTGCGCACCACGCATCCGCGGTTGCTGCGGAAGATTCAGTAGCGACTTCCTGGTTGAGGGGAGATGTGATGGTTGCACGGAATCTGCGATCGAAGCCGGCGGGTTGGGACGGATCACGAGCTCACCAGTCTTCTCAGCGCGGTACAAATGGATCTCCAGAGGAACCGCGCCGAGAAGATGCTCCCAACGTGACGACTTGCCGGCGCCACGCGGTGGCTCGCTTTGTTGCCCATCAGGAGAGCAAGCGCCGGGCCAAAGTCGGCCGGGTTGCCCGGATTCTCACGGGCATCGCAATGCGTTATTTACTTGAAGGTTGCGGTGGAAGGGCGGTTGAATTCGGCGCGGAAACTATCTTGCCGCGACGGGATTCGTCTATCTGAGAGGAGAGAGCGGCTATCCGCAAGGCTAGTGGAGTTTAGTTTTTCTGTGATCGGTAGAGCCGCCATCAGGCCCGCGTCACCGCCATTCTTACGACCCGAGAGGCTTTAGCGCCGCATGCCTGGCTTGGCACGGCGGTGGATTCGCGGGATCATTTAACGGAAACGAGGGAAGGGTATGATTCATCACCCAAGATTTATCGCTGTGCTTGTCTTTGCAATGGGAATGGGAATACTGCCGCTATCGCTCAGCGCGCAGTCGGATGGAACACAGAGCGGGCAGACGCCGGCCAATCCTCCCCGCATGGCGACGCCGCCGATACAAATCCTGGTAAGCGGCTGCCTGCGGCGCGGCAACGATGGCGGATACTACATCGCCGATCGCAACGGCGTGACGTGGAAGCTCTCGTCGACGACGGTCGACCTGTCGGCGCACGTGATGCACGCGGTGACGGTCACCGGCAAGCCGGCCGGGCTTACGCAGCCTCCGCCGACAGCCAACCAGCAAGACGGCAATGCCGAGAGCAATGGCAGCTCGCCGCACGGGCTGCAGGTGCTCACGCTAAAGATGCTGAGCAACAGTTGCACGCGATGACTTTCGTTGCCGGCGACTCAAAGGAGCTTGCGACGCACTAGACTCGCTGGCAGAACAAATAGCGCACGCGCGCGCGGTTTTGTTAGTGAATTGCTGGACTCTTGCTTTCGATCAGCCCCTTTACCCGCTCCACGAACGCGTCGACCTTCACTGATCCTTCGGCTTTCTCCTGGCCGCGGACGCGGACGTTGACTTCGCCGGCTTCGGCTTCTTTGTCGCCGACGACTAGCTGGAACGGGACCTTCTGCATGGCGTGCTCGCGGATTTTGGCGTTCATCTTTTCGTTGCGCAGATCGACGTGGACGCGCACTCCGGCGGCCTTGAGCTTGTCTCCTACTTCGTTGGCGTAAGCGTGATGCTTCTCGCCAATCGGGATGACGACCACCTGCACCGGCGACAGCCAGACCGGGAACGCTCCGGCGTAATGCTCGATGAGCACGCCGAAGAAGCGCTCGATGGAGCCGTAGAGCGCGCGATGGACCATGAGCGGCTGATGGCGCTTGCCGTCCTCGCCGACGTATTCAAGGTTGAAGCGCTCGGGCAGGGTGAAGTCGAACTGCACGGTGGAGAGCTGCCACAGACGGCCGATGGCGTCCACCAGCTTGATGTCGATCTTCGGGCCGTAGAACGCGGCTTCGCCGGGGATGGTTTTGTAGTCGATGTTGCGGCGCTTAAGGGCGTTCTCCAGCGAGCGCTGCGCCAGCTCCCACTGATCGTCCTGCCCGGCGTAGGTCTTGCGATCATTCGGATCCCAAATCGACAGCTCGACCTGGAACTGCTCGAAGCCGTAGGTCTTCAAGGTTGCGAGCGCGAAGTCGATGCAGCCGACCACTTCGTCTTCGATCTGCTCCGGAGTGCAGAAGATGTGCGCGTCGTCCTGGGTAAAGCCGCGCACGCGCAGCAGGCCGTGCATCACGCCGGAACGCTCGTAGCGATAGACGGTGCCGAGCTCGCCCAGGCGCACCGGCAGGTCGCGATACGACTTGAGCGAGTCGCGATAGATGAGAATGTGGAACGGACAGTTCATCGGCTTCATGCGGTATTCCGCATCGTCCAGTTCCATGGGCACGAACATGTTTTGTGCGTAGTAGCCTTCGTGGCCGCTGGTCTTCCACAGATCGGTGCGCGCCACGTGCGGGGTGTAGACCAGCGAGTAGCCGCGCTTCAGGTACTCGTTGCGCATCCAGTCTTCCATCTCTTTGCGGATGAGGCCGCCCTTGGGATGCCAGAAGATCAGGCCGGGGCCGGCGAGCTCCTGAATGGAGAACAGGTCGAGCTGCTGGCCGAGGACGCGATGGTCGCGCTTCTTGGCTTCTTCGAGCTTGTTCAGGTAGTCGTCGAGGTCCTTCTTGCTGAAAAACGAGGTGCCGTAGATGCGCTGCAGCTGCGGATTCTTCTCGTCGCCCAGCCAGTAGGCGCCGGCGATGCTGAGCACCTTGAACGCCTTGATGCGCCCGGTGGAGGGGATGTGCGGACCGCGGCAGAAGTCGGTGAACTTGCCGGTCTTGTAGATGGAGATCTTTTCGTCGGGCTGGGTGAACTGCTCGATGAAGTGGCACTTCATGAAGTCGCCTTCCGACTTGAAGCGCTCGAGGCCTTCGGTGCGCGGCAGAAATTCGCGCGCGTAAGGCAGGTCTTGCTTCACCAGCTCCTGCATCTTCTTCTCGATGGCTGCGAGGTCCTCGGGGCTGAACGGCTTCTCGCGATAGAAATCGTAGAAGAAGCCGGACTCGGTCGCGGGGCCGTGGCCTAGCTTGGTCTCGGGGAAGAGCTCGAGGACGGCGGCTGCCATCAGGTGCGCGGACGAGTGACGATAGACTTCCAGCGCCTCGGGATCGCGATCGGTGAGGATGCGGAGCTCGGCATCTTCTTCCAGCGGACGTGCCAGATCGATCAGGCGCGGGCCGTCGGCGGAAGGCGCGTGGGCCGATGCAGGCGCAGTCGTGGTGCCGGTGGCTTCGCTCTTCTCTGAAGATGCCGGAGGATGGCCGTTGCCGCCACTGCCGTTTGACGACATTGGCTTGATCTGCGCGGCCAGCGCGGCGTCGGCGAGGCGCGGGCTGATGCTCTTGGCGATGTCGAGGGCGGAGGTCCCGCGCGGCACGTCTCTGACGCTGCCGTCAGGCAATTTCACATGAATGATTTCAGGCATGATGTAGTCCAATCCCGCGCCGACTTGGCGGCGGTCCCTGCAATATTAGTAATGGTAGCGGGCTTGATGGAATCGGATCTGCGTTTCCGATACCTCGTAAACGAGTCGATGTTCTTGGGTAATCCGCCGCGACCAGAACCCAGCCAAACCGAATCGAAGCAGTTCGGGTTTGCCTATTCCGACAAATGGATCTTGTAAAACGGCGTGCACCAATTCCAATACGCGCACCGCAGTTTTACGGTCAGTCTTTGTCCAGTACAAGAGGTCTTCGAGGAAGCGCGATTGGAAAATGGCTTCGCGCTCAGTCCTCCGCATCGAGACCAACCTCCCGGCGCAATTGGTCCAGAGTCATTCGTCTGCCTTTACCTTGACGAGCCTCGTGAATCGACGCCATTAGCCGCTCCGCATTCCGAGGTGACCGCAGTAGGTGCGCAGTTTCCAGCAGTCCAGCCAATTCGTCCGCTGGAATCAGTGCCACATCCTTAGCGCCGCGACGGCGGACGATGACGACCTCATGATCATTGGCTACCTGGTCTAGCACCGACGCCAAGCGTTCCCGCAGGCTTGTATAAGTTGTCTCGACTGGCATGACTTGATCTCCTCCTCTAAGCGTACAGGTTTCCTGTACCTGTTGTCCATCTATTGAATCTTGCTTTTTCGCGAAGCGGAGAATAAGGAAGACTGGTTACAGGGATGTTCGTGTTCGGCGGGAGCGGACTTCCAGCACCGCCGATCCAATGAGCGCAACGCAGCCGACGAGGATGGCGACCGGGATGGCAACGTGTTTGTAGGCGTTGGTCATGTCGACCTTGCTACCACTTATGATGCCATAAACCACGGTTCCGAGGATACCCAGGAACAAGCCCGCGCCCATACCTCCTGCGACGAACAGCAGGGTGGTGAAGAGCACGCGAATGGTTGAGGTGAAAGCGATGGAGAGCTTGGTGCGACGGGCCGGCATGGCAGCTGAGTACGACATCTCAACATTCTAGCCTGATACGGCTGCGGCCGGCCCCTTGCGTTGATCCCCGCCGGCTAAGGCGAAAGCTGCCAGACCGTGCCGGAGCTATTGGTTCCACAGTCGTACGTGGTTCCGTACAAATTGCCGCTAGGGTCGAGGGCTAAACTACCACTCGAGTCGAGATATTCATCGCTGAGATATTCGAGATCTTGGTAATTCCAGCTACCGTTGGCGTACGAAGCTTTGAAGATGTAACTGTCGTGCGAGTTATCTTGTGGAGGTTTGAAACGACCGCCGCGGAACATCGAACCGTCATATCCCGTGCCGTATAGGTTGCCGGCGGTATCGATCGTGAGATTGTTCAGTACGTCGAACTCATTGTGCTTAACCAGATATTGATTGAAGCCCCAGCCCGAACCTGTCTTTAGCACCGCGAAAATCACACCGGAGAGCTGCGATATATTTTCAGCGATGCCATAGAGATTGCCTGCGCCGTCCTGGACCAGATATGCAGGGCTGCTGTCGCCTTCCGATCCAAAGGCGTGGATGACGCTTTGTGTCCATTGGCCGTTCGAAGACGTCAACTGGAAAACAACTCCACCGTCGAAGACACCGCCGCCGGCAATTCCGTAGAGGTTGCCGTCATTGCCTACCAGGATCTGGGTTGGATTGGTGCCGTCGTTAGCGCCGGTAAAGCTGTAGAGGATGGTTTTCGTCCAGCTTCCACCGGATGGCGTGAGTTCGAATACAGTGCCGAAATCGTCAGCTCCGCCGGTGGATGTCGTGCCGTACAGGTTGCCTTGCGAGTCGTACGTTGAGAGATTGATCACGCCTGAGCCGTCACTATCGCTGGAGAAGCGATAGGGCACGTTTTCGTTCCAACTACACAATGAGGTGCGACAGGCCGTCGCCTGCGGTGTCAGGTTGTAGACCAGTCCACAGTATTGGCTACCACCGCTGCCGCAGTTCTGGATCCCACCCTGCGCTCCGCCGTAGAGACTCCCGTTGGGGCCAATGATCGCGCCCGTCGGTTCACCACCGGTGTTACCTCCGAGGAAGCTGAACAGAGGATCCAGCAGCCAGCTGAGATGGTGAGCCAGCTTGTAAGCGAAACCGGCGCTGTTGTTGCCGCCGTTCGGCGTTGTTCCGTAAAGATTCCCCGCGCGGTCAATGGCTACGCCGTTGCCGGCCCCCTGCTGCGCTGTGAAGTCAAAGAGGGTCTGCAGGTTTCCCTGTGGCCCATAACACGTGGGCCCGCCGTTCGACCCCAGCATGGTGAAGGATTCCGAAGGGATGGTGCCCACGCCTTGTTGTTCGGCCTGCGACGGACAGCCAGGGGATTGGCAGCCGACTCCGCTGTTCTCGTCCCAGTACACCGGGTCGCCGCTAGGAACGCTGGCATTTTGCAGATTCACCCAGTAGGTGCCGGCATTGAGGTTCGGGCCGGTGAAGGTGGTGTTTTCGGTGCAGACGTCGAAGCCACGCAGATTGGCGGCACAGTTGTCCTGAGTGAGGTTGACGGTCTGGTTGAAATAGAAAGTGCCGCCGTTTGGCTCCGAACTGATGGAAAGCTGGACGGACGTCACGGTATCACCCGGAAAAAGCCAGGCACCGAAACTCATACCGGTGACGGGTCCCTCAGTCCCGTTACCCAAGGTAAACGTGTCGCTGACAATGAAACCGAAGTTAATCGCCCAGGCATCGGTGTTGCCGTTGATGGGACCGTTGGCGTAGATGTCGCCGCCTTGCGGTGGGCCAATACGAGAGGCTTGGCGCGCCAGCGCCGGATTGGGCCGTGATGCCGGCTGAGCGGCTGGATGGGCTAGTCGCTGCGCGAATTGCGGCATTTTTGCGGCCTGCACCGCTGTCGGGGGAACGGTGTTCTGTGCGGGCATGGGAAGCGCCGCCGACGTTATCAGTAAGGCGGCGACTGCTACCAGAACGATGGTGCGAAACAGGGAGATGAGACGTTCCGCTGGGCTTAGCATCGGCTTGTGCTCCTCGCAATGGATGTAAACGCTTGCGGGCCCGAAAAAAGGTCTGACGTGGGACGATACGGGAGAGCCCAGAGTAGGCTCTGCACCTGTTGGTCGAGAAATATACCACGGAAATAGTGGGAGTACGGTTAAAGTTGACGCGGCACAGCCAAGAGCGGGCTCTAGCGTCGTTTGTCGAGAAACGGCACCGACATAGAGCATGCCTAAACTTGACTCGCGCTGACCGGCCGCCCTTTCGGCTAGGGTGAAATCTCCCAGACGGTGCCAAACCCGTAAGTTCCGCCGTTCAGTGTGGTGCCGTAAATGTTGCCTTGGGAATCGACCACGGGGCTGGCCACAGGGTTGGCTCCGTCGTTCGGTGAGCCGGTGAAGTCGTGCAGATCGCTGTAGTTCCAACAGCAAGTCAGACTGAACACGTCACCCAAGCTCTGGGTTCCAAAGCTATTGGTTGTACCGTAGACGTTCCCCAAGGCGTCGGTCGATACCCAGGACGTCAAGGGTGTATAGGGAATGACGCCGATATTTTCCAGGATCAGAGGGTTCCAGCCCGGTGGCGACGACTGGAAGATCGACGTGCCATAAAACGTCGTGGGTGGACCGGGTGCGGGGGCGCCGGGCGCCGTGCATTCAACAAAGGAGTAGCTGGTCGCGCCGTACAGATTGCCCGCCTGGTCTGCGGCCAGACTGGTCGGACTGCCTTCCGGATCCATACCCATGAAGTTGTGCAGGACCTGGTAGCCTCCTACTGTCGTGTATAACGTTCCACTGGCGTGGTCGCCACCCGTTGCGGTGATGCCATACAAGCCATTCGAGCCGTTGACCACTCCTATAGGAGCAGTGCCGTCCTCAAAGAAGGAGGGAAAAGCGTGCAGGACCTGTATGCCGCCATTAGTGAACTCATAGAGCGTACCGCCGTGATTCGCTCCCGCCATGGCGGCGTTTCCATAGATGTTGCCTGAGCTGTCGAGCGCCAGGCTTCCACCTGGATCTGCACCATCGCTACCGCCGGTGAAACTGTACAGCACGGTCTCCATCCAATTGCTAAAGACACTGGGCAAGACGTTGGCGGCAGGCGATAGGCCAAAGAGCACGCCATCGCCCAGTCCTCCGTACATGGTTGTGCCGAAGAGGGCGCCATCCGCGCTGCGAACGAGCGGGCTGTCGGGCGAGCTGCCATTCGCACCGGAGAACGAATACAACCGATTGAATATCCAACCGGTCGCGCGGGGAATCAGCTTGAAGACCGTACCTGCTCCGGCCGGACCACCGCCGCTGGTCGTTCCGTAGAGATTACCCGCAGCATCGATCACCAAACCGTTGGACGGAGAGGCGCCGTCCGCGCCGCCGGTAAAGTTGTAGATCACGCGGTAGCTCTGGGTTGGCGAGGGCGGAACGGTGACAACCTTCACCTGGGCTGCCGGCTTCTCCTCTGCTGGGTTGAAGCAGGTGGTATTTTCACCCAGGATAGTGAATGATTCCGAAGGAATCGAGCCCACGGTGTTCTCGTCGGCTTGCGAGGGACAGCCCTGCGAGTCGCATCCTTCTCCGCTGTTCTCGTCCCAGTACAGCGGATCGCCGCTGGGAACGCTGGCATTTTGCAGATTCACCCAGTAGAAGCCGGCATTCAGCGTTGGACCATTGAAGGTGGTGTTCTCCATGCAGACGTTGAAGCCGAGCTGGTTGGCGATGCAGGCTCCCTGAGTGAAGTTCACGGTCTGATCAAAGTAGGAGGTGCCGCCGTTCGGCCCTGAGGTGATGGAAAGCTGGGCGAACTCCAGGGTGTCGCCCGGAAATAGCCAGGCGCCAAAACTCATACCCGAAATCGATGTCTCGTTCATGGCGACGAAGAACGTATCGCTGACGATAAATCCGAAGTTAATGGTCCAGGCGTCGACGTTGCCGTTGATAGGACCGTTGTCGTAGACTTCGTTGCCTCCTCCGCCCGGGCCACTACGAGAGCCTTGGCGCGCAAGCGCCGGCTTGGGCGGTGATGCCGGTTGGCCGACTGGATGGGCGAGCCGCTTCGCAAGCTGCGGTGTTCTTGCTGCCTGCACCGCCGTTGGGGGAACGGAATTCTGCGCGGACATGGGAAGCACGGCCGACGTAATCAGTAAGGCGGTAACTCCTGCCAGAACGATTATGCGAAACAGGGAGATGAGGCGCTCCGCTGGGCTTGGCATCGGCTTGTGCTCCTGATTGTGATTGCAAACGTTGTGGGGCCCAGAACGGGTGCGATTGGGCCGCGCGAGAGGAAAGAGGTTACTTCAAGGCGACTGGGCGCGAATCGGAACGGGCAGGAAAAAAAGCCGGAAGCCCTCTCGCGAAATACCCGGCGGGGATTTTACAACGGACGGCAGCGTTTGTCAGGTGATTTGTGGCGTAAAACAAGCCGATTGGCGGCTAGGGCTGGCGTTGTTGCTGGTGCGTTACAATCGACTATTCATGGCTTCGACATCGCAGGCGGTAACCCGAACTCCGGCGGAAGTGGTGCTGATGGCGCCGGTGACCCAGGCCGGCAACGGCATCTGCTACGCGGTCATGGGGGAAATGACGGCCGGGATCGCCGATCTGGAGCGGATGATCAACGCGGTGCCGCGCACCATAGCCGCGGCGCTCAACCGCAAGGCGTATTACTTTGTGCCGCTCACGCTTAACCTGGGCGATGAGACGATGATCGCCGACCGCTACGACGTGCAGCTCTCCGACAGCGCCGTCTGCCATCGCAACCAGACGCTGGGCGATTCGCAGTGCGTGTTCATCTCCACCCGGCTGATGGAAGACAGCTTCGCCATCGCCTTCGAATTCTTCATCAACGTGGGACACAACTTCGTGGATCGCGTCGGCGTCTCGCAGGAGTTCTCGGACCTGGTGTGGAAACAGGTGGAGGGCCGGGCGCGCGGCGAGACCTCGCTGGACGCCTATGAACTGCGCAAGGTGGCGACCACGGACGGCCCGGAAGCGGAGAAGGCGCGGCACGAGTTTCTGCTGGCGACCTTTGCCGATGCGATCGCCGTGTACATGCTCTCGCTGTTTCTCGATGTGGATTATCAGGACCTGCGCGAACGCGACTATCCGCTGCTGGCTCCGGATGCGCTCGGCGATCGGCTGCGCAAGATCAGCGAGCTGTTTCCGCCGAATCCGGGATTCGAGTTTGCGGTGTACCACCGGAGAAGGCAGTAAAAACCAGTTGTCAGTGGCCAGTGGCCAGTTGTCAGTGAGCACCCCACACCTTGTTGGCGCTTTCCTTTTCCTTCTTGATTCCTCAGTGTTCTCTGTGCCTCTGTGGTGAAACGGTTTTTCTCGCCCCGTATACAATGTGCGCGTGATCGCACATTTGCGCGGACGGCTGATCTCGAAGCATCCCAACCAGGCCATTGTTGAGGCTGGCGGCGTCGGCTACGACGTCACCATCACCATCCCGACATTTTCGGAGCTGCCGGCGACTGGCGCGGAGGTCGCGCTGTACATTCATACTCACGTGCGCGAGGACGCGCTGGCGCTCTACGGATTTCTGCGCGCCGAAGAGAAGCAGCTGTTCGAGAAGCTGATCACGGTGAGCGGCATCGGGCCGTCGCTGGCGATCAAGACGCTGAGCGGCATGGCGACGGCCGACATGGTGGGCGCGATCCGCAGCAACGACTTCGCGCGGCTGACCAAGATTCCCGGCATCGGGCGCAAGACCGCTGAGCGCATGTGCGTGGAGCTGCGCGACAAGCTGGAAGGCTTCGGCGCGGCGCAGGCGGTGGTGACGCATTCGGCGGTGGAAGAGGATGTGATCTCGGCGCTGACGAATCTGGGTTATCAGCGCGCCATGGCGGAAAAGGCTGTGGAGCGCGCGGTGCAGACGGCCGGACGAGAGAACTTCGACGCGATCTTCCGGGCGGCGCTGGGCGCGTTGTCCAAGTAACCTCGAAAAACCTTTTCACCACAGAGACACAGAGGCACAGAGAAGAAAAAGGGCTGATCGAATTGCTCTCGTTTCTTACGGGCCGCTCTGTCGCAGTGTCGTGATTCGGTCGAACCGCAGATCCCTCGACTCCCGCCCGGAGCGGGCTCCGCTCGGGATGACACAGTGAAGCTAGTAGCTGGTCGCTAGTTGCTTGCTGGTTGTTTTCGCTCTCTGACCTGGTAGTTGTTGACTCCGGCTAAACATCCCACCTGCATCACGCCGGATTTCTGCGGAGTGAAGGGGCAGAACTCGAAGTCACCGTAGACCTCGTGATCGAAATCGGTCAGGGGTTTTTGCAGCGCGACCGGCAGTTCTGTGCCGTCTCGGAGTCCCAACATCCGTTTGGTCCCGGTGATCCAGATGCGACGCGTGGGATTGCCATTCCAGTTGTTGAGCCGGCCGTGAACCGTATAGCAGGCAGCGATCACGCGCGGGTCCTTGCGGCAGGAGGCGACTTCGGTGTCCGAAGCGCTGACCGTCAGCGGACAGATAAAGCAGAGTGCGAGCAATGCGCTGCAGAAAAGCCTTGCCGCCGGGTGAAGCCGGCTGGGCATCAAGAGGGCGCACAGCGGCACGAGTAAACTCGTGCCCCGACACGAATCGTTCGCAGAGGCAATACTTGGACCGATGTCCCGAGTCATAGAGACCATCTAGAGCGTGCCGCCGGCTGAAGCCGGCTCGGGAAATAATAACGGGATCCTGAGACGCGGGCCTGAAGGCCCGCTCTACCCGTGCCGTCGCCCCGCAATGTCCGACAAAGTCTGTCGAATGGTTGGTATTAGTTCTGGCCACGGCGGTGCAGCTCCGGCGAAGAGCGAAAAGCGAACTGGGAAGAGCGATAATAACCCCGTGCGCGAGAAAGTCCTGCAGTTTATTCGCGAGCAAAAGCTGATGCGCGCGGGCGATCGCGTGGGCGTGGCCGTGTCGGGTGGGGCCGATTCGGTGGCGCTGCTGCGCGTGCTGCTGGAGCTGCGGCAGGAACTTGGCGTCGTGCTGGCGGTGGCGCATTTCAATCATGGACTGCGGGGCGCGGAGTCGGATGGCGACCAAGCGTTTGTTGCCGAGTTGGCCAGGCAGTCGGGGTTGGAGTTCTTCGCGGGCGTTGCAGATGTGCGCGATCACGCCGTGCTCAACAAGCTGAGTGTAGAGGCTGCAGGACGCGAGTTGCGCTACGCGTGGTTCGCAAGGCTGGCTGCTGCGAAGCGGCTGGATGCGATCGCAACCGCGCACACCCTCGACGATCAAGCAGAAACCGTGTTGCTGAAATTTCTGCGCGGCGCGGGAACGAAAGGGTTGGCAGGAATTTATCCCGTTGTTCGCTCGGAGCCCTCAGACGAAGCCCCGGGGGCTAGAGCCCTCTTTAAAGAAACGGCTGCCGGCGCAACTGAAACTGCGCTCCTGCACCGAGGAAGTGCTCGAATCGTGCGTCCCCTGTTGGGCGCGACGCGCGACGAAGTGGAAGCTTACCTGGAATCGCTTGGCCAGAGCTGGCGCGAGGACACGAGCAATCTGGATCATCGATTCCTGCGCAATCGCGTGCGGCACGAGCTGCTGCCGGTACTTGAGCGTGAGTACAACCCGAACATCCGGCAGGCGCTAAGCGACGTGGCGGAGATCGCGCGCGGCGAGGAAGAGTATTGGCAGAACGAGGTCGAGGGAGAGTTGGCGCGGCGGACTTTGAGGCCGGGGCTAAAGCCCCAGGAAAGACCGCGCGCGGAAACCGGCCTAAAGGCCGGCGCTTCCACCGAAAGGCATCTGTCGGACGGCGGTTTGCCAGAGAAAGCGAGTCCCTCCACTCGTCGCCGCCTGTTTGAGGAACAGGCGGGACTCGGTCGGGATGACAATATTAGAGGGGAGCACGCAGACGCGGTCCTGAAGGCCCGCTCTTCTACCGCAGCAGACACAAATGCGTCAGCCGCGTCCAGCCGACTCCTGATCGAAGATTTTGCGCGACTGCCCATAGCCCTGCAACGCCGTGTGCTCAAGAGCTTTGCTGAGCGCAATGGAATCACGTTGGACTTCGAGCACGTGGAGAAGCTACGACGATGTGCGCTGGGCGAGTTGGCGCGAACCGAGCTGCCTGGAAGCATTCTCGCGGTGAATGTGAAACAGTGGCTGGAACTGCGGTCGTGCTCGCAAGCCGACGCTACTGAATACGAGGTGGTGCTGCCGATTCCGGGCGAGGTGCAGATCGACGAGCTAGGGCTGACGTTGCGGGCGACGATTGTTCCCCAGCAATTCGGCCGTGAGGTACAGCCGGGAGAGCTGTTGAGCCGGGATCTGGTCGGAACGGAATTGGCGATTCGCAACTGGCGTCCCGGGGATCGCTTCTGGCCGGCGCACAGTGGATCTGAGGAAAAGCTGAAGCGGCTGTTCGCGGAGAAGAAGATTCCGGCCGACGAGCGCACGACCTGGCCGGTGGCGCTGAATGAGGACGAGATCGTGTGGGTGCGAGGATTTCCGGTCGCCAAGACGTATTGCTGGAGTGGTAAGGGCGAAGGTGTGAGGATTGAGGCCGTACCAACCGAGGAGTAAACGCCCACCCAAACAAACGACGTTGCCCCGCGCGAGCGTAAAACCGGCGCTACTGATACTGGGATTACTTATGCTAACGCTGTTCTCGCCAGCCATCCTTCCGCCCTACAGCGACCTCACGTAGAATTGGGGCGAATATTTCCACATCCATACCTCGCCTGCTGTCATCGCGGCACCGGTCGGTAGCCTGAAGGAGAAAGAGGAATGCACTCTCAGACAACCGCTGTAAAGCTGACATTGACTGCCCTTGCCATCTCAGGCATGTTTCTGGCAACTCGAGCCCTCGCCGCCGAAATAAAAGGTCAAGTGATGGGCGGAGGAGCGCCTATCGCTCAATCCACGGTGACACTTTGGGCTGCAAGTTCCGACGCACCCAAGCAGCTGGCGCAAACCAAGACCGACAACGATGGTCGCTTCGAAGTCAGCACCGCTGGAGCACCCGAGGATTCCAGTCTCTATCTCGTAGCTGCCGGCGGTATTCCGGCTGCCAACGAGGCGGGCGGCAACAATCCGGCAATCGGGCTGCTGGCCGTGGTGGGCGGCAAGCCGCCGGCGCGCGCGGTCATCAACGAGTTCACTACCATCGCGTCCGTTTGGACGCACGCGCAACTCATCGACGGCATGACGATCAAGGGCGCACCACTGCAGTTGCGCATTGCGGCGGGTAATGTGCCCAATTTCGTCGATCTGGAAACTGGCGGGTGGGGCGGCACTATCCAAGACCCGCTCAACAGTGGTCAAACGCCGACGATGGCCAACTTCGCCACGCTGGCCGACCTGCTCGCCGGGTGCGTCAATCGGGTTAAGGCGGATGCCTGCAGCGGTCTATTCGAAGCTGCTACGCCACCGGGTTGGGGCGCTCCAACAAATACGTTGGGTGTCGCCGAGGATATCGCACTTTTCCCCTGGCATCAGCCTGACAAACTCTATGCACTGCTGCGCCAGTTCTATTCCGTGTCGCCGAGCAATCACATGCTCGAGGTTCCGTACATGCCGTACCTGAACTGGGCGCCCAGTGCCTGGGTGCTTCCGCTCAGGTTCACGGGCGGGGGGTATGTTGCGGGTGGCAAGTGCATGTTCGACAGTGAGGGCAATCTGTGGGTCGGCGACAACTTCACCGTCGGCTGGCAGGGGCAGGACTCGCTGTGGCAAGGACACGCGACCAAGTTTGCGCCCAACGGCAAGCCGCTCTCGCCGATCACAACGGGATTTACTGGCGGCGGAATGGAAGGCGGCACCTTTGGCGCTGCGGTCGATTCCCACGACAACGCGTGGTTCACCACGTATGGCAGCAAGACAATTTCTGTATTCGACAAGAACGGGAAGCCTCTGACACCGCCTGAGGGAATCAACTTCGGTGGCCGGCTTGGCCTGATGCAGGGCGTGATCGTGACGCCGAAGGGAGACGTCTGGGTGTTGGGGGTTGAGAAAAGACAGCTCGTCTACTTCCCCCAAGGGGACCTAACGAAGGGCCGGATCGTCTGCGAGGGCGACAGCGCGGAGCCATGCAAGTCGTTCATGGTTCCGTTCCATCTCGCTATCGACCAGCAGGACCGGATATGGGTTTCCAATAGCGGTCTTCCCCACGTTACGCGCTTTCCCGCCTCTGACCCGACCAAGGCCCAGAACTTCGATACCGGAATCAACAATAGTGGTCTCAACATCGACAGCCAGGGCAACGTGTGGGTCACAAACCGGTTTGGCACCGGCGCACTGGGCATGGCCCACATGGTTGACATGGGGGTGCGCCTGAAGGCCGAAGGACTTGAGGCGGCCTCGGATTATCTGACGAAAACCATGTCGGAACAGAAAGGCGGCACGGCGAACGGTGGCAGCGTCACGCTGCTGCGCCCTGACGGCACGCCGTATCCGGGCTCGCCTTTCAAGAGCGCCGGCCTTCCGGGCCCTTGGGCGGTAGTGCTGGACGGCAACGACAATGCCTGGATTTCGAACTTCGCGATGCCGAGCAGCCCGATCGTGGAGCTATGCGGCGTGCGAACCGAGCACTGCCCGCCCGGTATTCATACAGGTGAACAGATTTCTCCTCCCGGCGGCTACGTAGGTGGTGGCCTGCAGATGCAGACTGATCTCGGCATCGACCCGGCAGGGAACGTCTGGGTGATGAACAACTGGCAGGACATCGATAGCTGCATCGGTACTCCCAAGGAGGCGCTCTCGACGCGCTGCGGCGGCCAGGGAGTCGTGATTTTCTACGGTATGGCGAAGCCGGTGCGTGCTCCGCAGATCGGAGTGGCGAAGCCGTATTAGTACACACACCGCACAACCCGCTCCTCGGATAGTTGGCGTGAAATTGATGGGATAAGTATTAAGGCTTCCAGCCGTGCGCTCGGCTTTTGCCTCGCTCCACTCCGGATGACAGCGTTTGACGCATGAGGACGGATCGAGGAAGTACGCATGACGATTTCAGAAAGGAGCGCGACAATTCTCGAAAGAAAGAAGGAGGTCTTACTACTGACCCTCTGACGCGTCAATAGAATGGGAGGCAGGGCAAGTGCCAAATCCGGCTGGATTTCTCGCTTTGGCCTCAATTTTGTGCAAGCCTATTGTCCCGATTCGGTTAGAGCGCGTTACAATCGGTAAGTGGACCGGATTTTGTAAATCCGGCAGGTGAGGGGCGCATCTAAGGCTTAGGACGCGGGATTCGTGTCTGCCCCTCTCAACAGGAGTTTTCGGTGAATTCAACGGTCAAAACGGTCGTGTTTTGGCTCGTGATCGTGCTTTCCGGCGTGCTGCTTTGGCAGGTCGTGAAAGGTGCGAACTCGGGCGCGAAAGAACGCGACATCACGTTTTCAGAGTTTCTCTCCCAGGTGGACCAGGGCAACGTCAGTGAAGTGACGATTATTGGCCAGGAGGTCCGCGGCAAGTTCAAGAACGACAAGGCAAGCTTCCACACCATCATCATGGCCGGCTACACGGACATGATCAAGGAGCTGCGCGATAAGGGTGTGAACATTACGGTGAAGGATGCGCAAGGTGGAGGCTGGCCAACGTGGCTGCTGAACCTGGCGCCATTCATCTTGCTCGGTGCGCTGTGGTTCATCATGATCCGCCAGATGCAGACCGGCGGCAATAAGGCGCTGTCGTTTGGCAAGAGCCGCGCGCGCCTGCTCTCCATGCAGCAGAAGAAGGTGACGTTTAAGGATGTTGCCGGCGTGGATGAGGCGAAGGAAGAACTCAAGGAGATCATCGAGTTCTTGCGCGAGGCGCAGAAGTTCCAGAAGCTGGGCGGACGCATTCCCAAGGGCGTGCTGCTGGTCGGGCCTCCAGGAACCGGCAAGACCTTGCTGGCGCGTGCCGTAGCCGGCGAAGCCAACGTGCCCTTCTTCAGCATCTCGGGTTCGGACTTTGTGGAGATGTTCGTCGGCGTGGGCGCAAGCCGCGTCCGCGACCTGTTCGAGCAGGGCAAGAAGAATGCGCCCTGCATCATCTTCATCGACGAAATTGACGCGGTCGGACGTCATCGCGGTGCTGGTCTCGGCGGTGGACACGACGAGCGCGAGCAGACGCTGAACCAGTTGCTGGTCGAGATGGACGGCTTCGAGTCGAACGAAGGCGTCATCCTGATCGCCGCGACCAACCGTCCTGACGTGCTCGATCCGGCGCTGTTGCGGCCGGGCCGTTTCGATCGCCGCGTAGTGGTCTCGCGTCCCGACGTTCGCGGACGCGAAGAGATCCTGCGCGTACATACCCGCAAGATTCCCATCAACGACGACGTTGATTTGGGCGTACTGGCTCGCGGCACGCCGGGCTTTTCCGGCGCCGATCTGGCCAACATGGTGAACGAGGCTGCTCTCGTAGCCGCACGTCAGAACCGCAAGACGGTGCTGATGTGGGACTTCGAGCAGGCCAAAGACAAGGTCCTGATGGGCGCCGAGCGCAAGTCGATGCTGCTCTCGGACGAAGAGAAGAAGGTCACCGCGTATCACGAGGCCGGACACGCGCTGGTTGCGGCTATGCGGGAGCACGCCGATCCGCTGCACAAGGTGACGATCATCCCGCGCGGCATGGCGCTGGGCGTGACCATGCAGTTGCCCATCGACGATAAGCACACCTACACGCGCGACTACCTGGAGACGCGGCTGGCCATCATGATGGGCGGACGCGTGGCCGAGGAGCTGTTCCTCAACACGATGACTACCGGCGCGGGCAACGACATTGAGCAGGCGTCGGACCTGGCGCGCAAGATGGTCTGCGAGTTCGGTATGTCATCGCTGGGGCCGATCACGTTTGGCAAGAAGGAAGAGCAGATCTTCCTGGGCCGCGAGATCAGCCAGCATCGCGACTTCAGCGAGGAAACCGCGATGAAGATCGACGGCGAAGTGCGGCGATTCGTCGACGATGGCTATAACTCGGCGCGGCACATCCTGGAGACCAACCGGCCGATCCTGGAGAAGATCGCGCAGGCACTGCTGGTGCGCGAGGTGATCGACGGCAACGACATCCAGCTGCTCATCGAAGGCAAGGAGCTGCCGGTCAAGGTGAATCCGAATGCTCCTCCGCCGGTGAAGGACGATGTGCAGCAGGTGCTGAAGCCGGCTCCCGGACAGCAGCCGAACGTTGCTCCTGAACGGCCGGCACAGGCGTGAAGCAACTAGCAATTAGCTGCTAGCAACTAGCTGAAGACGAAGAGGGGCGGCTTAATTAGCCGCCCTTAGTTTTTGCGATTCAGAAAACCGCTCTGGCCTCTCGGCGAGAGCACATCACATCGGCCTGTGATTGGTTTGACCCGCTTGCAGCCGCGTGGGATAGTTAGTGTTCATCAATTTGTAACAATCACCGCTGCCCAATCCATCTCCCATGGATCTCCCGACAACCGCTTCCGGTTGGAGCCTCGCATGCGCCTGATCCCGCGTGAAACCAAGTTCTTTGACATGTTCGAGGAAATGGCCGGCAATGTCGTCGATGCCGCCCGAATTCTGACGGAGCTGCTGAACAACTACGATTACGAGCGTATGCCGCGCGAAGTGGAGAGGATCAAGGAGATCGAGCACCACGGCGACGACATGACGCACCGCATGCTGGTGAAGCTCAACCAGACCTTCATCACGCCCTTCGATCGCGAAGATATCCATCTGCTGGTCTCCTCGCTCGACGATCTGCTGGACTTCATCTTCGCGGCCAGCGATCGCCTGCTCAACTACAAGATCACCCAGCCCTCGCCGTCGGCCAGGATTCTGGCCCGCATCATCCTGCAGCAAGCGGAAGAGCTGAAGAAGGCCATGGCTTTGCTCGGCAAGAATCAGCACCTGCTACCGCATTGTGTCGAGATCAACCGGCTGGAGAACGAAGCCGATCAGGTCAGCCGCGAGGCGATTGGACGGCTGTTCGACAACAGTCCCGATCCGATCACGTTGATCAAGCTGAAGGAGCTGCTGGAGATTCTGGAAGAAGCCAGCGACAAGGCCGAAGATGTGGCCAACGTGTTGGAGACGGTCGTGGTGAAGAACGCTTGAGGCATCGGATGCCGGATTCCATTCACATTCCTGATCAGGACGGGCGTGCGTGAGCACTGCATCGCTGTTGCTGATCGGCACCGTCGCCTTAGCCCTGGCTTTCGACTTCCTCAACGGCTTTCACGATTCCGCTAACAGCATTGCGACCGTCGTCTCGACCCGCGTGCTCTCGCCTAAGCTGGCGGTGCTTTGGGCCGCGGTATTCAACTTCCTCGCGGCCTTCCTGCTGGGCACTGCTGTCGCCAAAACCATCGGCACGGGCATGATCCAGGTGGACATCGTCACGCAATACGTCGTGATGGCCGGCCTGCTTGGCGCCATCGTCTGGGACGTGTTCACCTGGCTGCTGGGCTTGCCGACCTCTTCGTCGCACGCGCTGATTGGCGGCTACGCGGGCGCGGCTATGGCTCGCGCTGCTCTGCTGCGTGGCTGGCGCGCTGCACCGGCGGTGATCATTGCCAGCGGCTGGACCAAGACGCTGGTGTTCATCGTAGTTGCCCCGTTCGTTGGCCTGGTGCTGGGATTCGGATTCATGGTGGCGATCTCCTGGATCTTCCAGCACAAGTCGCCGCAGCAGGTCGACCGCCTGTTTCGTAAGCTGCAGCTGTTCTCCGCCGCTGCCTACAGCCTGGGACACGGAGGCAACGACGCGCAGAAGACCATGGGCATCGTGGCCGGCGCGCTCTACACCGCTGGCGTGCTCAGCAAGCGCGATTTCGAGGCCAACTGGGGTCACTGGCACTGGCCCATCATTCTGGCGGCGCAGACGGCGATTGCGCTGGGCACGTATTTCGGCGGCTGGCGAATCGTCCACACCATGGGTTCGAAGATCACTAAGCTGAAGCCGGTTGGCGGATTCTGCGCCGAGACGGCGGGCGCGATCACGCTGTGGGGAACGGCGCTGGCGGGGATTCCGGTCAGCACTACTCATACGATTACCGGCGCGATTGTCGGAGTCGGGACTACGCATCGCCTCTCCGCGGTGCGCTGGGGCATTGCCCGGCGCATCGTGTGGGCCTGGATTCTCACCATTCCCGCCGCCGCTCTGGTGTCGATGGTGACCTTCTGGGCGATTCGGATGTTCAACGCGGGGGCGTGAGCGAGGATCCCCCTTCGCTCCTGACCTGGGTGCCCCGTTCTAGCCGTCTTTTGGCTAGGGCGGGGCAGTGCACAATCGGCTCCGCTTGCCCCACCCTGGCCAAACGAAGGCCAGAATGTGGCACCCAGGATCTTCGTTCCGGTGAGTGCGACGTAGGCCAATGCACACACAAAATAAGCTCGCGGCTCGAAGCTCGTGGCTCGTAGCTTTTGCTTGTGGCTCGAAGCTCGTGGCTTATCCTCCCTGCTAGAATCTTCTTTACCCCCATGTGTCCCCAAGCTCCATTTTGCGATGTCGAGACCGCGCTGGAAGAGATCCGCGCCGGCCGCATGATCGTGGTCGTCGATGACGAGGACCGCGAGAACGAAGGCGACCTCACCATGGCCGCCGAGAAGATCACTCCCGAAGCCATCAACTTCATGGCCAAGTACGGCCGCGGCTTAGTGTGCCTCGCTATGACAGAAGAGCGGTTGGAATATTTGCGGCTCGGCCAGATGTCGGCGGAGAACACTTCCAACTTCGGCACCGCGTTCACCGAATCCATCGACGCCAAGGACGGCGTCTCGACTGGCATCTCGGCTTACGATCGCGCCCACACCATTCAGGTCGCCATCGATCCGGCGACGCGGCCTAACGATCTGGCGCGGCCGGGACATGTCTTTCCGCTGCGCGCGCGCAAAGGCGGAGTGCTGGTTCGCGCCGGCCAGACCGAAGCCTCCGTCGATCTGGCGCGCATGGCCGGCATGGTTCCCGCCGGCGTCATCTGCGAAATCATGGCCGACGACGGCAGCATGGCGCGCGTGCCCGAGCTCACCGGGTTTTGCCGTCAGCACAATCTCAAGATGATCACCGTCGCCGAGGTCATCCGCTATCGCATGGCGCACGAGCGCTACGTGCGCCGGCTGGCGGAAGCAATTGTGCCGACCGCCTACGGCGAGTTTCGCATGATCGCTTACGAATCGGAGATCAACGGAGACTCGCACATCGCGCTGGTGAAGGGCGATGTGGAAAACGCCGGCCACGAACCGGTGCTGGTGCGCATGCATTCACATTGCCTGGTGGGCGACGTCTTCGGCGCCAACTGGTGCGACTGCCACAACACCATCGACGGCGCCATGCGCCGCATCGCCGAGGAAGGCCGCGGCGCGCTGATCTATTTGCACTCGACGTCCAAGGGCTACTCCGTCGAGCGGCTGGGCGAGCGCATGACCATCCAATTTCATCACGAGCAGCGGCTGCCGACGCTGCCCGAAAGCCAGCGCAAGACACAGCGCGAAATCGGCATCGGCGCGCAGATTCTCTCCGACCTGAACCTGAAGCGCATCCGCATTCTCACCAATCGTCCACGCAAGGTTCCCGGTCTCGAAGGCTTCGGCATCGAGATCGTCGAGCAGGTTCCGGTATCAGCTAGCGGCAAAGCCACGGTACGCTAGAAATCGGGGGCCGCACACATTCGCGATTTTCGAATGTGTGGGAGGGGGTCAATCAGAAGATCTTCAGATAAATCGTGAGGTACTTCTTGGGATTCTGGCGCACGGCTTTGATCAGGTCGCGCGTCTCCACCAGCAGGTCGTTGGTGTTGTCGTACAGCTTGGGATCCTTCAGCAGCTTGCCCGCCGTTCCCTCGCCCTTGTCGAGGCCGGTGGTGATGTTGTCAAGCCGGGTAATGGTGCTGTCAAGCTTGTTCGCCATGGTCTGATCTTTGGCCAGCTTGCCCAGCGTGCCTTTGCCGGCGTTGATGTCGGCCACCAGCTGATTACCGTTCTTCACCAACTTGTTCGCGTTGTCGTACAGAGCCGGATCCTTCAGGAACTTGCCCACCGTTCCTTGCCCACTGTTGGCTTCGTCGATGACCTTGTTCAGGTTGTCGATCGCCGTGTTGACTTTGACGTAGAGCTCATCACTGTTGAGTATCCTGCCCAGTGAGCCCTTCGGCGAATTGACCTCATTGGCGATACTCTGCAGCTGATTCAGCGTCGCATTGGCACGGTCGTACAGGGTTGAGTCGTAAATGATCTTGCCAATCGATCCCTTGCCGCTCTGGATGTAGTTCAGGATGTCGCTCAGCTGCTTGACCAGCACGTTCACGTTCTGCAGCGTGCCCTGGCTGGCGCGCACCACGTCTTCCAGCTGCGGCGACTGTTGCGTCTGCAGCTCGGCGTTGTTCTGCAAAGCAGCTCCGCCGCGCACCGAGCGGCAATCGATATTGATGTACACCTCGCCCAGCACGCCGGCGGTTGCCAGCGAAGCCTGGCAGCCGGTGGTCATGCTGTCTTCGTACTTGGTCGTGACCTTCATCGCGATCTCGACCGGCGCCGCCCGTCGTCCCGGATCCGGCACCACGCGAATAGCGGTCACGTTGCCAATGTCGACGCCCTCCAACCGCACCGGAGCGCCCACGCGCAGACCGCCGGCGTCGTCCACATAGGCGCGCAATATGATTTTCTTGGTGAACAGACCGGTCGTCCCGGTCATGAGGAAGATGAGCACCGCCAGCGTGATCAGCGCAACCAGAACGGTAATTCCTACCCGAAGCTGGGACCACCGAACCTGTTTCTCGCTTGGCACGCTCTATCGATCGCCCCTTGCGGCCCCTGATCGCCGCGTCGATTGCACAAATCCTATAAGTTTCGAATCATAACATGGTAGCAGCTGTCGGCCGGACCAGAGTTAAACCTTCCTTAATGAGCGGGCTCCGGGTGCCCCTCCCGTTCGCGACTTTCGAATGTGTGGGGATGTCTGTCACTGAGTGCTCCCGTAGAATGGGACGCATGCGCATACATCTTCGGATTTTCCTTCTACTGACACTCGTGGTCGCGCTGTCTGCTCTCATCACGGCCCAAACACCGGCCTCGCAAATTCCCGCACCCTCCGATGTCGCGGCTCCGCCGGCTGACGCCACCACCGCCAAATCCGGGCTCGCAACCAAAGTCATCAAGCCCGGCACTGGCAACATTCATCCCGGCAAAGACGAAGTCGTTACCATCGACTACACCGGCTGGACCACCGACGGCAAGATGTTCGACAGCTCGGTCGTGCGCGGCAAACCGATCACCATCCAGGCCAAGCGGCTCATTCCCGGCTTCGCTGAGGGCGTGGAGCTGATGACCGTCGGCGAGACGCTCCGCATGTGGATCCCGCAATCGCTCGCCTATAAAGGCGCGCAGGGCAAGCCGCAAGGTACGCTGGTCTTCGACGTTACGCTGGTCGAGTTGCCCACGCGCGCGCCTGCCGACGTCAAAGCGCCTCCCGCCGACGCGCAGCACACCCACAGCGGCCTTGCTTATCAGGTGCTCCGGCCCGGCACCGGCACGCGCCATCCTACGCACTCCGACAAGGTCACCGTGAACTACACCGGCTGGACCACCGACGGCAAAATGTTCGATAGCTCGGTCGCTCGCGGCGCGCCCTCAACCTTCCAGCTCGACAAAGTCATTCCCGGCTGGACCGAAGGCATGCAGCTGATGGTCGAAGGCGAGAAGATGCGCTTCTGGATCCCCGAAAACCTCGCCTACGGCGGCAAACAACCGCCCTTCGGTACCCTGGTCTTTGACGTGGAGCTGCTGAAGATTCAGTGAAGCAGTTTCCAGTTGTTCGGTAGCGCCGGCCTCCGGCCGGCTGTCGAGCAGGCGTCCCGCCTGCCGGTCAACATCGCCTGGAAGGCTCGTGTATCGCGGGTGCCCCAGGTCTGGCTCTTTCCCAGACCTGGGTGTGTTGACCTTCGACACGCGGGTGCCCCATCCTTCTCGCCTGTCGTTGGCGAGAGGATGGGGACGCACGTCGACACAACCAAGTACCCTGTCCTATTCTTGCCATGGTCGCGTGAACTCCACTCCACACTTCACCCTCGAAGCCCACGACGCCGCCCTCGTCCTCCGCCTGATCTCCGAGGACGGCACCAACCGCCTCACCCGCGCTCGTGTCGCCGCGCTAACGACCACTATCGAGGATCTCGCTGCACATCCGCCGGCGCGCCTCATGATCACCGGCAACGCGCATTTCTTCTCCGCCGGAGCCGATCTCCACGAGATCGCCGCGCTCACCGGCCCGGAAGCTTTCCGCTTCGCCCACATGGGCCAGCGCCTGATGCGCGCCGTCGCCAGCTTTCCCGCGCCGACGATCGCTGCGGTTCAAGGCTATTGCATGGGAGGCGGTCTCGATCTCGCGCTCGCCTGCGATCGCCGCATCGCCGGCCCACATGCGCTCTTCGGACATCGCGGCGCTGCCCTCGGCCTCATTACCGGATGGGGCGGAACGCAGCGTCTGCCGCGCCTGATCGGCAAAGCCCGCGCGCTGCAAATGTTTCTCGCCGCCGAAAAAGTCCCCGCCGCCCGCGCCGTGGAGATCGGCCTGGTCAACGCCCTCGCCGATGATCCCATTTCCGCCGCGCTCATGCCCTTTCTGTAGCTGTCATCCTGAGCGGAGCGTCCACTCGCTTTTCGACCCGCATCTGTTTGCGGGTCGGCGGACGCGCAGTCGAAGGACCTGTTGTTCGCTCGAAGTGGATGATTCGGTGCCCCAGGTTCGCGTCCTTCCGTTGCACGCTAACCTGGGAATCGCAAATTTCCTTCCCGCTCCTGGGAATAAATCTCCCCGTTCTCCGTTCTTCTCATGTGCGGGTGCTCCCGGTCTCGGGCTGTTCGGGGCTTGGGGCACCCTCCGAGAGGAGCAATATGAACGACGGCATCGACCGCCGCGGTTTTCTCAAATGCATGGCCTGGGCCGGCACCGGCCTGGTCTGGACCTTCGCCGGAGGCATTCCCGTCTCGCGCGCCTTCGGCCAGCCGCATCACGCCGAGAAGCAATCCGACTTTACTTTTGTCCAGATCAGCGACAGCCACATCGGTTTCAACAAACCCGCCAACACCGACGTCACTGCGACGCTGCAGCTCGCGCTCGACAAGATCAACGCCAGCCCAGCCGTTCCGGATTTCATCATCCACACCGGCGATCTCAGCCACACCTCGAAGTCCGCCGAATTCGACACCCTCGACCAGTTCATGACGACCACCAAGCGTCCCGTCTTCTACGTTCCCGGCGAGCACGACACCTCGGTCGACGACGGCAAGCTCTACCTCGCGCGCTACGGCAAGGAGACCGCCGGCAACGGCTGGTACAGCTTCGATCACAAAGGGGTCCACTTCATCGGCCTGGTCAACGTGGTGCAGCTCGAAGGCATGGGCAAGCTCGGCGCGGCGCAACTCGACTGGCTCAAGCAGGACCTCGCCGGCCTCAAGTCCAGCACGCCCATCGTGGTCTTCGCGCACATCCCGCTCTGGGCGGTCTATCCCGCGTGGGGATGGTCCACCTCCGACAGCGAGCAGGCGCTCGCCATGATGAGGCGCTTCGGCTCGCTCACCGTTCTCAACGGCCACATTCACCAGATCATGCAGAAGGTCGAGGGCAACGTGACGTTTCACACCGCCATGTCGACCGCCTTCCCGCAACCTGCACCCGGCACCGCGCCCAATCCCGGACCCATGAAGGTTCCCGCCGACAAACTGCGCGATGTTCTCGGCATAACCGACGTCAACTTTGTCGCCCGCGATCACCATCTCGCCACGATCGACGCCTCGCTCAGCGGCGCGGCCGTCGAAGCCCACGAGGCGCCGGCATCATGAAGTTTCCACGACTCGCCGTTCCCACGGGTGCCCCACACATTCGCGGTGCTCGAATGTGTGGGAACATCGCGCTGGGCGTTATGATCGCGCTCGCGCTGATCATCGTGCTCTCGACGATTCATCCCTGGGGCAACCTGCGCGCCGCCGCGCCTTCAACCGCTCTTCTGGATGGAAGCTCTCTGCCGACGAACGTTCGCGACGTGCTCGAAGCGAAATGCGCCGACTGCCATTCCGAGAACACGCATTGGCCTGCGTACAGCCGCGTGGCCCCGGCGTCGTGGCTCATCGAGCGCGATGTCCACGACGGCCGCAGCCATCTCAATCTTTCGCAATGGCAGCATTACAGCGCAGAAGATCAGGCGACATTGCTGAACCGCATCGCCGCCGAAGTCCGCAGCGGCCAGATGCCGGTAAAGCGCTATCTCATCCTGCATCCGCAGGCGCGTCTGTCGCCCGAAGAGCAGCAACTCATCTACGACTGGGCCAAAGCCGAGCGCAAACAGATTCGCAAGCAGCTCGCCGCGCAACCGGCTAGGCCTGCAATGCACGACGGAGGCACGACGCCATGAGCTCACCGCGCATGCTCGGGAGACGTGCCGTCCCTACGGGACTCGGATCAAATTCCTCGCTGCACCCAGGGCTTACGCCCTGGGCTACGATTGTGTCGCCCTGCGGGCTAGAGGGGGTGATTGGCAAAGAGCTCTCGGCGAGCACCTCCGCGCACATTCGATTGCACGCTCCGCACCCAATCCGCGTCGCTCGCTCACTGCTTACGCTTGTCACTGCGCTCGTCATCCTGTGGATCATGCTCTCGCCGCTCTCCACGCGCGCCGCCGACACGCCTGCCGATCCTGTCCGTGGCAAACAGCTTTTCGAGAAGCGCTGTACCGGCTGCCACTCGCTCGACGCCGACAAGGAAGGCCCGCACCTGCGCGGCGTTTATGGCCGCAAGGCCGGTACTGCGCCCGGGTTCAACTACTCGGACGCCCTGAAGGCCGCGAATTTCACCTGGAACGACCCTATGCTGGAGAAGTGGCTGACCGACACCGAATCCGTCGTCCCCGACAACAACATGGATTTTCACGTCCCCAATCCCGACGAACGTGCAGACATCATCGGCTATCTCAAGGTATCCTCGGGCCATTAGGATTGTCCGGGTAGTGCTGGCCTTTAGGCCAGCGTCAAGTTGCCCTGTTAATGAACGAGCCGGCTTCAGCCGGCGCCGCTTCTGGGCCGGACACACATTTGGCGTTGGAAAGGCAGGGATGGATCCTGAGTTCTTCGAACTGCTGGCAATGCCGCTGTTCGACCAACTGTATAACTTCGCTCACTGGTTAACCGGCGATCGCAGCGACGCCGAAGACCTGGTGCAGGAGACCTATGCCAAGGCGCTGAAGAACTTCGAGTTGTTCCAGGAAGGCACCAACCTGCGCGCCTGGATGTACAAGATTCTGCGCAACACATTTCTCTCCTCGCGCACAGGTTTGGACGTGCAGAAGACGGACGCGCTGGACGACGACACCGAGATCGCGGCCACTACGCCCACGCCGGAGTCGCTGCTGATGCAGATGGAGAATTCGCAAGCCGTGATGGACGCGCTCGCTTCGCTGCCCATCGGCTATCGCGAGATGATTCTGCTGGTCGATGTCGAGGAGCTGTCCTACAAGGACGCGGCGCAGGTGTTGAACGTGCCCATCGGAACCGTGATGTCGCGCCTCTCCCGCGCGCGCAACCTGCTTCGTCAGGCGCTGACGGCCAAGCCGCCGGAAAGGGCAAGCAATGCCGTGTAACTCCAATCCCGCGACGCTGGGCGCCTATCTCGACAACGAGCTGCCGCCCGAGCAGATGGCCGCTCTGCGCCAGCACGTTCCCACCTGTGCCGAATGCGCCGCCGAAGTCGTCGAGCTGGCCATGATGCAGCGCAGCTTGCGCCCCGCGCGCGCGCGCTTCACCCCCACTCCCGAATTCCGTCGCAAGATCCAACAGCAGATCGCGCCGCGCCGTCGTTCATGGCACTTCGCGCTGGTTCCGGCAATGGCCGTGCTCGTCATCATGCTGCTCGTCGGCCTGGGATGGGTCGCCTATTCGCATCGCGCCGACGCCTTCGCCGAGGCTGCCGACCTGCACATCAACGCGCTGGCCAGCGCCAATCCCGTTGATGTCGTCTCCACCGATCGCCACACCGTCAAGCCGTGGTATCAGGGACGCATTCCGTTCTCCTTCAACCTGCCCGAATTCCAGAACACCGGCTACACGCTCATCGGCGGCCGCCTCGTCTACTACCATCAGCAGCCGGGCGCGCAGCTCCTCGTCGCCTTGCGCCAGCACAAAATCTCCGTGCTCATCTTTCAGGAGACGCCCGAGCTGGCGCGCGCCTTCGCCGGCCCCACCAGCGTCGAGCATCGCAACTCGTTCAGCATCGACACCTGGACCTCGCAGGATCTCCGCTTCGTCGTCATCGGCGACGCTGATCCCGCCGCGATCACCAAGCTGGCGGAGCTGCTGAAGCAAGCGAACTCGTAACCTGGAAACCTCGGGTGCCCCATTCTGGCCTTCGTTTGGCCAGGGTGGGGCAGTCGAGTTGAGCGGCCGCTGCCCCGCCCTAGCCAAAAGACGGCTAGAACGGGGCACCCAGGTGAAATGGTTTGAGTCCTGAGAACGTGCGCGCGAACGTTCGTGCCGAGCCCCTGACAACCGGCCCGCAACTTCTTAATTTACAATGTGTTTTCGCTTCTAGCGCTTCTGTGGGGCGGTGCCTTACTATCCGCAAGGGCGGGCGGACGTCAATCACTACGGACAACAAACTTTCTGTGACTCTGCGCAATCATCGCCAACGGCTGCTGATCGCCGTCAGCCTGTTATTGGCTCTCGCCCTCGCCGGATGCAGCGGCAACGCTTCTGGCAACGGTGACAATCACGACCACGCCAACACCGCCGAGCTGTTCACCATCCCGGCGGACCAGATGGCGCACGTCCAGGTCGTCACCATCCAGCCCTCGACGCTGACGCGCACCCTTCGCCTCACCGGCGCGGTCGCCTACGACGCGTTTCATACCACGCCGGTCATCACGCAAGTTAGCGGGCCGGTCAGCCGCATCGCGGTTGTTCCTGGCCAGACCGTGGAGCGCGGCCAGCCGATGCTCTACGTCGCCAGCCCCGACTATTCGCAGCTCCGCACTAATTTCCTGAAGGCCAAGAGCGCCTACGAGCTGGCGCAGAGAATCGCTGCGCGTTCGCAGGAGCTCTACCAGCACGGCGCCATCGCGCAGGCCGATTTGGAGAATGCGCAAGCCGCCGAGGTCCAGGCGCAGGGCGATTTGATCTCAGCCGAAGCGGCGCTGAAGGTCCTCGGCATTACCGATCCCGTCGCGCTCCTCAAAGCTCCGCCATCGTTTGAAGCGACGGTGAATTCGCCCATCAACGGCCTGGTGGTCGAGCAGGACGTCGCCGTCGGCCAGCTCCTGCAGCCCGGCGCGACGCAGTGCTTCGTCATCTCCGACATCGGAACGGTCTGGGTCCTGGTCAATGTCTACCAAAAGGATCTGCCCTACATTGCCGTCGGCGATCCCGTCACCATTCAGACTGACTCGTATCCCGACGTCTTCCAGGGCCGCATCTCGTACGTCGCCGCCTCGCTCGATCCCACCACGCGAACCTTGCAGGCGCGCATCGAGACCGCCAATCCCGAGCACAAGCTCAAGAAGGACATGTACGTCATCGCCAGCGTCAATGCCGGCACGATCAAGAACGCCATCGCCGTGCCAGACGCCGCTGTGCTGCGCGACACCGAGAATCAGCCGTTCGTCTATGTCGATGTGGGGAACAATCAGTTTGGCCGGCGCTCGGTCACGCTCGGCGAAAGTTCGAAAGGAGAAACCCAAATCACCGCCGGACTGAAGCCCGGCGATCGCGTCATCGGCGACGGCAGCCTGTTCCTGCAATTCGCCAACTCGCTGCAGAAATGACTTGACGTGGAACACGCCACTACGAATGCAAAGCCGCCCCTCTCACGAAATTGTCATCACGAGGAGGGCTTTAGCCCGACGAGGGATCTGCTGTCCGTGCGAGTGACGGCGATGCCACGAGGGACGAACAACAGATCCCTCGCTTCGCTCGTGATGACAATTTCGCAATGCGGGACGGCGTTTCACACTGAATGATCCATCGAATCGTACAAGCGGCGCTTCGTCAGCGCTTTCTGGTGTTGATGCTCTCGGCCGCCATGGCCGTCGCCGGAGTCATCTCCTTCCGGCGCATGCCGGTCGACGCCTATCCCGATCTCTCGCCGCCGCAGGTCGAACTCATCACGCAATGGCCCGGTCACGCCGCTGAAGAAGTCGAGCGCCTGGTCACGCTCCCGCTCGAGCTCGAACTCAACGGCGTCCCGCGCGTCACCTACATGCGCTCCATCTCGCTCTACGGCCTCTCCGACATCATCCTCACCTTCGACGAGGGCACCAACGACTACTTCGCGCGCCAGGTTGTCTTCGAGCGCATGTCGCAAGCCAGTCTTCCCACCGGCATCACGCCGTCGATGGCGCCGCTCTTCAGCCCCAGCGGCCTCGTCTATCGCTACGTCATTGAAAGCCCCGACCGTAGCCCGCAGGAGCTGAAGACCTTCGAGGACTGGGTTATCGAGCGTGCCTATCGCTCGGTGCACGGCGTCGCCGACGACTCCGGCTTTGGCGGCACGGTCATGCAGTATCAGGTGCTGCTCGATCCCGCGCGCCTCTACGGCTATCACCTCACCGTGCCGCAGATCATCAACTCGCTCACTGCGAACAACTCCAACGCCGGCGGCGGATTCTACTCGCAGGGCGGACAGTTCTATTACGTGCGCGGCCTCGGCCTGGTCCGCAACACCGAAGACACCGGCGACATTGTTGTCGGCGCCAATAATGGCGTACCCATTCGCGTGAAAGACATTGGCACGGTCGAGATTGGCTACGCGCCGCGTCTCGGAGAGTTCGGCTATGAGAAGAATAACGACGCCGTCGAAGGCGTCATCCTCATGCTGCGCGGCGAGCAGACGCAGAACGTGCTCAAAGCTGTCGAGGCCAAGACCGACGAGCTCAATCGCAACATCCTGCCACCCGACGTCAAGATCCATCCTTATTACGATCGCAGCGAGCTGGTGAAGCTAACCACCGACACCGTCGAGGCCAATCTGCTGCGCGGCATGGTGCTGGTGCTGATCGTCCTCATCTTCTTCCTGGTCAGCTTTCGCGCCGCCATCATCGTCGCACTCACCATTCCGCTGTCGCTGCTCTTCGCCTTCATCGTGCTGCACGCCCACGACGGCGCGGCCAATCTGCTCTCCATCGGCGCCATCGACTTCGGCATCATCATCGACGGCACCGTGGTCATGGTGGAGAACATCTATCGCGAGCTCGCGCTGCGTCACGGCCAGACCTACAGCCTCACCGACGTCATCCTCAGCGCTTCGAAAGATGTCGACCGTCCAATCTTCTACTCGGTCGCGGTCATCCTGGCCGGCTATCTTCCCATCTACGCGCTCAGCGGCCCGTCCGGCAAGCTGTTTCACCCGATGGCCGAGACCATGTCGTTCGCGCTGGTCGGCGCGCTGATCCTCACGCTCACTCTTGTTCCCGTTCTCTGCTCCTACTGGTTCAAGAAGGGCGTGCGCGAGCCTGCCAACCGCGTCTACGACTGGATGAAGCGTGTCTACGCGACTCAGCTCGATTGGGCGCTAGCCCGTCCCAAGCTCACGATGCTGATCGCCGTTCTGATCTTCGGCGCGACGCTCTTGCTGGTGCCCTACATCGGCGGCGAGTTCATGCCGCACCTCGACGAAGGCGCGCTGTGGGTGCGCGCCACCATGCCGTACACAATTTCCTTCGAAGAGGCCAGCAAGATTGCGCCGCAGATCCGCGACATTCTCAAGTCGTACCCGCAGGTCACGGTCGTCGCCTCCGAGCTTGGCCGTCCCGACGACGGCACCGATCCCACCGGCTTCTTCAACTGCGAGTTCTATGTCGGTCTGAAGCCGTACAAAGACAGCGCGTGGAGCGGTAGCACTCGCACCAAGCCCGAGCTCATCAAGTCGATCAACGACAAGCTCTCCGCGTTCCCCGGCATCATCTTCAACTACACGCAGCCCGCCGAAGACGCCGTCGACGAAGCGCTCACCGGATTGAAGAGCTCGCTCGCCGTCAAGGTTTACGGTGAAGACCTCAACGTCCTTCAGGACAAGGCCATCCAGATCAAGAACACGCTGTCGAAGATTCCCGGCTTCACCGACCTCACCGTCGTGCGCGAGCTCGGACAGCCCAGCCTGCTGATCGATGTCGATCGTGACAAGATCGCGCGCTACGGTATCAACGTCGCCGATGTCGAAGCCGTCGTCTCCGCTGCTGTCGGCGGACAGGCCGCGACGCAAGTCATCCAGGGCGAAAAGCTTTTCGACCTCGTCGTCCGTATGCAGCCGCAGTTCCGCAGCAGCGCGCACGAGATCGGCGAGCTGCTGGTTGGCACGCCGGACGGTAAGCAGATTCCGCTCAGCGAGCTCGCTTCCATCAAGCAGGGCAACGGCGCGTCGTTTATCTATCGCGAGAACAACTCGCGCTACATCGGCGTGCAATACAGCATCGAAGGCCGCGACCTTGAGCGCGCCGTGCGCGACGGCCAGGATGCGGTCAACAAAGCCGTCACGCTGCCGCAAGGTTACTGGCTGAATTGGGGCGGCGAGTACAGCCAGTTCCTCGAAGCTAAGTCGCAGCTCGTGCTCATCGGCCCGCTTGCGCTGGTCATCATCTTCCTCATCCTCTTCGCACTTTACGGCAACTTCAAATTCCCGGTGACGATCGCCCTCGGCGTCGTCCTCACCGAACCGGTAGGCGCACTGATCGCGCTCAAACTCACGGGCACGCCATTCAGCGTTTCATCTGTGTTGGGATTGCTCGCGCTACTCGGAGTCTCGGTCGAGACCGCTGTGATCCTTGTCTCCTATATCAACAAGCTGCGCCAGGAAGGCATGGACATTCCCACCGCAACCCGCGAGGCCTCGCTGCTGCGCCTGCGTCCCATCATGATGACCGCGCTGGTCGCCTGCCTCGGGCTGCTGCCCGCCGCCATCGCCACCGGCATCGGCTCCGACACGCAAAAGCCCTTCGCCATCGTCATTGTCGCCGGCCTCATCTCGCGCTTGTTCATCGGCTTCTTCGTGAACCCGGTGCTGTACGTGATGGTCGCGCGCGAAGGCGACGTCCTGCAGGTCTAGCGCTCCGAGAGAACAAGCGTGAACGTGGGAGGATTTATATTTTGGCGTTACTCAATAATTCTTTCACTTCCTCGATGCTATAAGCAGGAATGCGCCAATGCAGTACAGCATGGCAATTAGGGCAGACGGGCCGAAGATCGTTGATGGGATCAACCTCATGCTCTTCGCCGACCTCGGCGAGCGGTCGCAGGTGATGGACGTAGACGATTCCATCGGCCTCTTCTCCGTACGCTTTACGGAACGAGAAGTCACAAATGCAACAATCTGTTCCATATTTTTCAATGCATATGGCGCGTGCGCGTGGGTCGCGCTCATACTGGTTGGCAAACACTCGGACCCTCGCGCCTTCTTGCATTATCTCCAGATCCCTTAATCCCCCGCGAGGCCTGTAGCAATACCTGCCCCCACTTCTCCGACGCTCGAAGTTCTCAAACAACCCATCCCAAACAGAATGCTTTCCCTTTGTCATCGTCCATGTCTGACTGAACCAAGCAACCATAACGCCAGCTTCACCCTTCGGAGATTTTCCGAGTGGCCTATGCTTGAGCGCATCCTCAACCAAGGTTCTGCCACAATCGTTATCTAAAAGCCATGCAACAATCTCCTTGTGGGAGACAAACCCCTCACCGCTGTGAGGTGAGTGAAGGATGGCACTAGCTATAACCGGAAAAGTCTTATCGAATGTGAAACCCGGATCTTTCATGTGGGCCTCGGTTGCTGGGTTACTCAGGATCATTCATTCGGCGCCCCGACTCTATCAAGCAAGTCCTTCAATGTCCACGCAGTTGTGGTGATTGCCGGTACAAGCATGAAAAGGAAGCGCGAGCAGTTAGGGTTTCAACGCAACTTTCAGACATTACCGGAAATCCGCTACGGCGTCGCGCGGTGCGAGTGTATAGTTCCATCTGGCTTCTCGGATTTCAACCTTCTGGAGGTTAAGCCATGGGCTTCTTAGCGTGGATCGTGGTGGGTCTGGTCGCCGGCTGGCTTGCGGGACAGGTCATGAAGGGCGGCGGCTACGGCGTCCTGGTCGACATCATCCTCGGCATCCTGGGCGGCATCCTCGGAGGCTGGATTTTCGGCATGCTCGGAATCTGGCCGGGCGGAGGGATGATCGGTTCCATCATTGTGGCTTTCGTCGGCGCGGTAATCCTGGTGGCCATCACCCGCATGATCAAACGCGCCTGACTCGCGCTAGGCTGACAATTCGGATGCCCCAGGTCTGCTTCTTTTCCAGACCTGGGTGAGCGGAGGTGCAGTCATGCGGCGTCTCGTTCTTCTTCTAGCACTCTTCTCTTTACTTTCCCTGACCGTTGCGAACGCGCAGCAATCCTCGCCCGCCCCGCAGCTCAAGCCCAGCGAAGGCGACTTCACCCTGCACAACTTCCAGTTTGCCTCCGGCGAAACCCTCCCCGAGCTGCGCATGCACTACTACACCTTCGGCAAGCTGACGAAGGATGCGACCGGCCGCGCCACCAACGCCGTTCTCATTCTTCACAGCACCAGCGGATCAGGCCGCCAGTTTCTTGCTCCCAAGTTCGCCGACGTCCTCTTCGGCCCCGGCCAGCCTCTCGACATCAACCGCTACTTCGTCATCATTCCCGACAACATCGGGCACGGGAAATCCAGCAAGCCCAGCGACGGCACGCGCACGCACTTTCCGCAATATGTTTATGCCGACATGGTGAAGGCGCAGCACGAGCTGCTGGTCGAAGGACTCGCGGTCAATCATCTGCGCCTGATTCTCGGCGCCTCCATGGGCTGCATGCACACTTTTATCTGGGGAGAAACCTACCCCGACTTCGCCGCCGCGCTCATGCCGCTGGCGTGTCTGCCGGTCGAAATCACCGGACGCAATCGCATGTGGCGGGAGATGATCATTGAAGCAATCGAGAAGGATCCAGAATGGAAGAATGGCGACTACACGACCCAGCCTCAGCAGGCTTTGCGAACCGCGGGCGACATGTTTCTGATCGCAACCGGCACACCTGTGATTTTGCAGAAGGCCGGACCGACGCGCGAGCAGGCGGATCAATATCTCGACGATTATGTAAAGCGATTTGCCGCGGCTCATGACGCGAATGACTTTCTCTACGCAGTCCGAGCCTCCCGCGACTACAACCCGGCGCCCAACCTCGACAAAATCACCGCCTACGTGATGTTCGTCAACACCGCCGACGACTTCATCAATCCGCCCGAACTCGGCATTGCGGAGCAGGAGATCAAGAAGGTCAAGAACGGACGCTTCGTTCTCATGCCAGCCTCTGGCCAAACCTCCGGGCACGGCACCCACACCGATGCAGCCGTCTGGCAGTCCTATCTAAAGCAACTGCTCGACGAGAGTCAGTACTGAAGCGTCTGGGAAGATCGCCCTGGCCGCGGAATTTTCAGATCGAGCGGGCCAAGCCTGCGCCTTGCGCCCGTGTGATGTGTCGGCTTCCACTGCTGGCGCGGTAACTGACAACTCGACCTCGTCATAATCACCAGGACAAGGCCAACAAAAAATCCGAACAAAGAGACTGCCTCTGGGTCTTGTTTCAGCAGCTCGGCAGCGAATGAGCATGCGCGGAGGAAACAGGTGCGAACCAGAGCGAGAGCGCTCTGCTCCGGAACAACCATGATCAGTACGGCGAAGGCGAGAAACACAACCGCCGTCGCACCCAGGAAACACAGCACGTCCGCCATCGCTCGTTTCACGGCAGCAACTCTATCCTCGTTCGGTAGAACGAATCTATGGCTTCTATCGGCACAAAACCCTTACATCTACTGGCCAGTTCAATAGTTTTTGATGCACATTTCGGTGCTATCGCGCCGGCGCGCTTCCCTTCCACCTCCTGGCAACCGGCTCCTATTGTGACTGGGACTAATAGCGGATTCCCAGGGATGGGCCCAGCACAACATCGTCGTAAATCGGGGTTAACATAGACGTGAACCCACGTTGTTCCAAAGGCATCTGAATTGAGAACCCGCTTCGTGATAAAGGGAGTACCGAGGTGTTTTTTGCGCCAATACACGCGCCAGCCATTCCTAGGTTTTAGATTCAATTCCAGGACGATATGTGGGCTGGCCTGCACCTTTTTGCTGACGCTGGTGACTCACGCGCAGCAGCCAGCTCCGGGCGAAACCAACGCCGGCTCACAACCGCAGCCCGACCAGCAATCCACCGGCCGCATCTCAGGAACCGTCCTAGATGAGCATGGTGCCCTCGCTGTCGGCGCTCAGGTGCAGCTGACCTTCGCCAGTCAACCGGCGCGACAGGTCCTGTCGAGCGACAACGGCGAATACTCGTTTGCCGATCTTCCAGCCGGCCCCTTCCAACTGACGATCACAGCTCCCGGTTTCGAAGCGAAGGTCTTCTCCGGCGTCCTCGATCCCGGGCAAGCGTTTCTTGTGCCGGAGATCGAGCTCAAAATCGCCTCCGCCACAACCGACGTTCGTGTCGGCGGCAGCACCGTTGAAGTGGCCGAGGAGCAGATCAAGCAGCAGGAAAAGCAGCGCGTGCTCGGCATCGCTCCTAACTTCTACGTCAGCTACATTCCCGACGCCGCACCGCTGAACACGCGGCAGAAATTCCAGCTGGCCTGGAAATCGTGCATCGATCCCATGACCTTCCTGGGCGTCGGCATTCTTGCCGGGTTTGAGCAGGCCGCCAACGATTTCAGCGGATACGGGCAGGGCACGCAGGGATACGCCAAGCGCTTCGGCGCCGGTTACGCCGACACCTTCATCGGAACCTTCACGAGCAGCGCTATCTTCCCGGCACTGTTTAAGCAGGACCCGCGCTACTTCTATCAAGGCACCGGCACAACCAAGTCGCGTCTCGTCCACGCGCTCAGCAACGCCGTGATTCGCAAGGGCGACAACGGCCAGTGGCAGCCGAATTACTCTGCCATTCTTGGAAGCTTTGTTACCGCCGGCATCTCCTATACCTACTATCCGCCCAGCGATCGCGGCGGTGGATTGCTGGCCGAGAATGCGCTGATCAGCATCGGAGGCGGCGCCGTGGCCGGCGTCTTCCAGGAGTTCGTCTTCCGCAAAATAACCACTCACAGCAAGGACAGCACCGCGTCCGGGCCGTAAAGAGTCTGGTTCAACTCTGCCTTTAGCACTGGCGGGCTAATGAAAAGTCGTTCGCGAATGTTTTGTATCAGGGCACGACTTCACAGGCTGCTGAAAAATCGACCGGGACATGGCTTTCGGGTAGCGGGCCTTCAGGCCAGCGTCTAAGCCGGTTATTTCCGCGACAGCGTTCTCTACCAGATCATCGCATCCGACTGGCTTAGGCGCACGCAATCGGATGGCGACTACGGGCGAGCCGCTGGGGCGGAGTGAGCCGCAGCTTTGCGTCTCGCCGATGACGCAGCCTTGGCCTTGGAATTGACTTCGATGAACTTCGAGCCCGCGTCGGTTTCTCGCGCTTGTTTGCCCCAGGTCCACATGGCATCGATCACCGGACGCAACGTCTCGCCGAACGGCGTCAGCTGATACTCGACTCGCGGTGGAACCTCCGCGTAAACCGTGCGCGTGAGCAGGCCATCGCGCTCCATCTCGCGCAGTTGCTGGGTCAGCATCTTGGTCGTAATTCCGCGCAGCACCCGCTTCAACTCGGCGGGCCGTTGCATCTTCGCGCGATCCAGCAGCACAAGGAGCAGGATCTTCCACGCCCCGCCGATATAGCGCAGCGCATATTCGCATGGGCACTCGCCGATGGTTTTGCTTCTGACCTTGCGCATGCGGCCGTCTCCGCGGTTACCGTTTGGGTAGTATGGCACAAAATTGTGCCTTATTGACTCGGCCGCAGAACCCGCCTAATCTACGCCCATTCGCATAGAATTCGGAGGAGCAGAAGCGATGAAGACGGATCGGAAACTGGCGCTGGCAGTGCTTGCAGTCGTGCTGATCGGGGTAGGCGGAGTGATGGTCATCCACGCGCAGCAAACCAAAACGGGGCCCGGCTACTTCATCGCAGAGGTTCAGGTGTCCGACCCGGTGAAGATGCAGCAATACGTATCCCAGTTTCCGCCAACGCTGGCGCCTTTCCATCATGAATATCTGGTGCGCGGCGACAAGATCCAGGCTCTCGAGGGCGAAGCGCCGAAGGGTGCCATCATCATCATCGCCTTCGACAGTGTGGAGCAAGCGCGCGCCTGGTACGACTCACCCGCCTACGCTGCCATCCTCCCGATCCGGCAAAGCGCTGCCACCACTCGCGCCTTCATCGTCGAAGGTGTGGCAAAGTGATCCCGCGCGCATCCATCGCGGAAACAGATTAGTCCCTCCGCCCGGCATCCCCGCGAACGACGGCTCAATCGCCCCAGAGCTCGACTTGCATCCCGCCATCCCAGGCCGCATCCCTCCTGTCATTCCCGCGTGTGGTAGGATATGTACTTAATGTACATACACTAAAAGCCCCTGCCATTAATTAAAGAGCGAAGATGCTTTTCGAGTGGGATGAGAGAAAGCGCCAAGTAAACCTCGCAAAGCACTACATCGATTTTCAGGATGCCAGGCTGATTTTTGATGGCCCGGTATTCGAGAGGTTGGAGAGCCGCCGCGGGGAAGAGCGCATCTTTGCCATCGGCCTGATGGGGGACATTGAGATCGTGGTTGTCTACGTGATGCGCGGCGAACGGCGGAGACTGATTTCAGCGAGGAGAGCAAATCGAAATGAGAGGCAAGAGTACACCAACCACCTCACGGGCAGGAGCCAAGGGCAAGACTGACTTCAAGCGTTTACGTCAGATGCGTGACGCGGACATCGACTACTCCGACATTCCCAAGCTGGGGAAGTCATTCTGGAAGACCGCGAAGCTCTCCATGCCCGAGCCAAAGGACCGGCTGACCATTCGGATTGACCACGATGTTGTGGAATGGCTCAAGAAAAAAGGCAGCGGCTACCAGACGCGCATCAACGCTATCCTGCGCTCCTACATGAAGGCGCAATTGGAAGAGAATCCGGGCCGCCGGATGTAAGGACGGTAGGTCGACCGCGCTGCAATCTTCCAGGAAATTGCTCAGAAGTGTAGGTGCGTGCGCTCTCCAGCGCGCTCCTGACTGTCCACGATAGAATGTTCAGTCGCATTGGGAGAGATTCTTTTCATGGCAACTACTACCACGCGCACCAATCCGCTCACATTCCTTACCGATCAGCTCAACGACCTCAAGCAGAAAGGCACCTATTTCAAGCTGCGCGTTCTTGATGACGAGCAGGCGCCGGTCTGCACTTTCGATGGCAAGAAGGTCATCAACCTTGCTTCCAACAACTACCTCGGCCTGACCACCCATCCCAAGCTGCGTGAAGCCGCGCTGGAGGCGACCAGGAAGTACGGCGTCGGGTCGGGCGCGGTGCGGACAATCGCCGGCACCATGAAGATCCACATGGAGCTGGAAGAGAAGATCGCGCGCTTCAAGAATGTCGAAGCCTGCGTGGTCTTCCAGTCGGGATTCACGGCCAACGCCGGTACGGTCTCGGCGATCCTCGGCAAAGAAGATTTCATCATCTCCGACGAGCTGAACCACGCCAGCATCATCGACGGCGCTCGCCTCTCTCGCGCCAAGATCAAGGTCTTCCGCCACAAAGACGCGGCGCACGCCGAAGAGCAGTTGGAATCGATCAAGAACGAGCCCGGCCACAAGCTGGTCATCACCGACGGCGTCTTCTCCATGGACGGCGATATTGGCGCGCTGCCGCAGCTAACCGCGCTGGCCGAGAAGTACGGCGCCATCATGATGGTCGACGACGCGCACTCCTCCGGCGTGCTGGGCCGCAACGGCCGCGGCACCATCGACCACTTCAATCTGCACGGTCGCGTCGACGTCCAGGTCGGTACGCTGTCGAAGGCCATAGGCGCGCTCGGCGGCTATGTCTGCGGCACGCGCGACCTCATCGAGTTTCTCTACCACCGCGGTAGGCCGTTCCTGTTCTCGACCTCGCATCCACCATCCGTCGCGGCCACCTGCATCGCCGCCTTCGACGTGCTGGAGCAGGAGCCGGAGCGCATGGAGAATCTCTGGAAGAACACCCGCTACTGGAAGCAGGAACTGGGCGCGCTCGGCTACAACATCGGCGGCGTCAACACGCCGGCCAGCGAGACGCCGATCACGCCCATCATCATCGGTGATGGCAAGCTCACCATGGACTTCTCGCGCGAGCTGTTCAAGGAAGGCGTGATGGGCACCGGCATCGCGTTCCCGACCGTGCCCGAAGGCAAGGCGCGTATTCGCACCATCATGACCGCGACGCATACCAAGGAAGAGCTAGATCAGGCGCTGGAAACACTGAAGCACGTCGGCAAAAGAATGGGGATACTGGGATAGCTCCGTCATCGGCAACTGGTTATGGATCGCTACACCTTCGAGAGCATTTTGTACGGCGGATTTCTGGCGGCTGTGGTTGGAACTTGGATCTGGAAGGCGACCCGCCTCAGAGCTGCCAAGCGATGGCCGCAAACCGAGGGCACCGTGGAGTCCGGCGCCTTTGAGGTCGTGGAGCAAGTCAAATTCGGAAAAATCGTTCTCCCTGTTTTCGCATTCTCCTATCAGGTTTCTGGTGAGTACTACTCCGGAAGATTTTCTCTACTCCCATACTCGAACGATGTTGGCGACTCGATCATCAAGATGATTGTCGGCCGAAAGCTGCCAATCAAATACAATCCTTTGCATCCTGACGAGTGGTTCCTTCCTGAGAAGTTGATGGAAGGGTACAAGGTAGAGCAAAAGACTGGGCCGCATCTCCAGCATTTCTATCCCAGTGACTAGCGGAGGGATCTGAGCTTGCCGGACCGTATCATTTCCAATCACACAGTCTGGGCGGTTGCTCCCGCAGCCTTTGCCTGTGCGGCCATTTCCGGTCCGTGGCTGCAAACCCACCCTCACTTCGCACTTGCTCTTGCGCTGCAGCGCGGGTTCGCTCTGGTCTGCCATCAGCGGCCGGAGCGATCCTTCTGGCTTTTCGGCGCGCCGGTCGCAGTTTGTGCCAGATGTCTCGGGATTTACATTGGCGCGGCAATCGGATTACTACTGCGCACATCGCGGCAACTCGCGCTGCGAATCTTGATCGTGGTGGCGGCCATCAATGCGCTCGACGCCGCGGCCGAACTCGCCGGCCTCCATGGCAATTGGATGTTCGTCCGGTTCCTGCTGGGATTGCTGCTGGGAGCGGCAGGCGCGTTGTTGATTGCCTCGTCGACGTCGGAGAACCTGTTGCCGGCTGAAGCCGGCTCAGGCCAAGAAAAGTGTGCTGAGACGCTGGCCTGAAGGCCAGCTCTACCACGCGATCAGCCCTCGTATACAACGGTCCCACCGACAATCGTCATCACCGCTCGTCCGGTAAAACTCCAGCCGTCGAACGGCGTATTCCTTGATTTCGAGAGGGACTGCGACGCGTCGAAGGCCCACTTCTTCTTCGGATCGAAGATAGTCACGTCGCCGTGTGCGCCTTTGGCGAGCGTGCCGCGTCCAGTCAGGCTGAAGATTCTTGCGGGATTCGTCGCCAGCAGCTCAACAATGCGCCACAGCGGCAGCTTGAAGTGATGATGCAACACGGTCAGCACGATCGGTAACGCGGTCTCCAGGCCTGTGATACCAAAGGCCGCGCGTTCGAACTCGACCTGCTTCTCGTGAAAAGCATGCGGTGCGTGATCGGTGGCAATCGCGTCAATCGTGCCGTCAATGATCCCCGCAATCAGCGCCTCGCGATCTGCCGCCGAGCGTAGCGGTGGATTCATCTTGTAGTTGGTGTCGAACTCGCCAACATTCTCGTCGATCAGCGTGAAATGGTGCGGCGTAACCTCCGCAGTGACTCGAAGCTTCGCTTTCTTGGCGCGCCGCACCGCCTCCAGCGCCTCGCGCGTAGACAGATGCGCGACATGCACATGCCCTTTGGTTTCGCGTGACAGTCTAATGTCGCGTTCCACAATGCTCGACTCCGCCGAATTCGGCATGCCGTGCACGCCCAGCCGAAACGACGTCGCGCCGTAATTCATCGAGCAGCCCACGGTGACGTTGGTATCTTCCGCGTGCTGCACCACGGTCATCTTGAGCCGCGCCGCCCTGCGCAGCGCATCACGCATCACTTTGTCGTCGAGGATCGGTCTGCCGTCATCGCTCACAGCGACCGCGCCAGCTCGCTTCAGAGCGGCAAAGTTCGTCAGCTTCTCGCCGGCGCTGCCAACCGTCGCCGCGGCAACTGGAAAAACGTTCACCAGAGCGCCACGCTCGGGGTGCCGCTTCCAGAGCGTGATGTCGGCGGAATCGTTCACCGGACCGGTGTTGGGCATCGAGCAGACGGAGGTAAAACCCCCTGCGGCAGCCGCGGCCGTTCCGGTCGCGATCGTCTCCTTGTGCGAGTGTCCCGGCTCGCGCAAGTGCACATGCATATCGATGAGGCCGGGTGTGACAATTGCTCCTCGCGCATTCAGCGTTTGCTTCGCCTGTCCGCGCAACTTGCCCGGAGGAGCGACCGCTGCGACGCGGCCATCGCGCAGCAACACATCCATCTCGTGATCGATCCCGCTTGCCGGATCGACCACCCGCCCGCGTTGTATGAGCAAAGACTCCATCAGTAGGTCACTCTAACTTGGGTGGAGCACCGCTTCAGCGGTGCAGGTTCGACAGCCAGTCGAAGGCCGGCTTTAGCTGCTGAGGTAGGAAGCCTTTACCTCAGGCGCTAAAGCGCGAACTGATGCCACCCTACTAGATGTACGCCTGAAGGCGTACTCCACCCGCGCACTCCCCCCGCTGGCCCTCGGAAGCTAATCTACATAGCAATCCGTCTATTCGTGTGCCTGCGCAGTTCCCAGCACCATCGCCAGGATTGCCATGCGAGTTTTCACTCCATTGCGCACCTGCTCGTGAATCACCGACTGCGGACCGTCGGCCACTTCGCTCGCGAGTTCCATGCCACGGATGACCGGCCCGGGATGCATCAGAATCGCATCGGGTTTGGCTAGCATCATTCGCTGCGGCGTCACTTGATACTGCGCGATGTAATCCTCCACGCTGTGGTGCCGGCCCTGCAACCGCTCTTTCTGCACACGCAGCGCCATCACCACATCGGCACCCTGGATCGCCGCATTCAGATCATGATTGACCGTCACTCCCGGCGCCAGCGTGGCCGCAATCTCCGGCACAAAATCGCGCGGGCCACAGAAAATCACATGGGCACCGAAGCGCGACAGCAGCTCCGCATTCGAGCGCGCCACGCGGCTGTGATACACATCGCCCACGATCACCACGCGCAGTCCGCGCAGCTCCTTCTTGTGATTCAGAATGGTGAGCGCGTCCAGCAGTCCCTGCGAAGGATGCTGATGCATGCCGTCACCGGCGTTCACCACCGGTACCGACATGTACCGCGCCAGCAGGTGCGCCGAGCCGCTGTTGGGATGGCGCATGACAATCACGTCGGCGCCGATGGCCTGTATGGTCCAGCCGGTATCGATCAGCGACTCGCCCTTTTCGATGCTGGAGGACGTGGTGGTGACCAGCGTCGTCATTGCACCCAGAGCCTTGGCGGCGAAATCGAACGAGGCGCGAGTCCGCGTCGACGCTTCGTAGAACAGCAGCACCACGCGCTTGCCATGTAGTACCTGCGAGGGACGATTCGGATCCATCCGCCGGGCCAGCCCCAGGATGGCTTCAATCTGCTCGGTCGTAAGCTGGTTGATGCTTAGCAGCGAACCCAGTGTGGGTTTCATTGTCCTTCCGGCACCTGCTCCATCAGCAGCACCTTGTCGGCGTCGTCGCTTTCCTGCAGTCGCACTTCGATGATTTCGTTGCGGGTGGTCTGAATCTTGCGGCCTACAAAACTGGCTTCAATCGGCAACTCACGATGTCCGCGATCGATGAGAACGCAGAGCTGGATTCGCCGCGGCCGGCCATGGTCGAACAGCGCGTCCAGCGCGGCGCGGGCCGTACGGCCGGTGTAGAGGACGTCATCTACCAGGACAATGTCTTTGTCCTGAATGTTGAACTCCATTTTGCTTTTCTTCACTTCAGGACGAATGCCGATGGTGGAGAGATCGTCGCGATAGAGTGTGATGTCCAGCGTGCCCACGGGCACTTCGGTCTTCTCGATGCGGCCCAGAATCTTCGCCAACCGCTGCGCCAGAGGCACGCCGCGACGCATGATGCCTACGAGACCAAGGTTGCTGACGCCATTGTTCTTCTCGACGATTTCATGCGCCAACCGCACCAGGGTTCGCTCGATTTCAGAGCCGGAAAGGATTTGCGCTTTCTCGCGGAGAGCGGCAGAGTGAATGGAGGCATTCATCATTCCGCTCGAATCATACGCAATGGCAAGGCGCGGGGCAAATGGGGAAAGAAGCGATTAGCAACTAGCGACTAGCTAGGAGCCGCGAGCTTCGAGCCTTAGCGTCGGAGCTGACTAAGGCACATCCAGTCTGCGTTGCATTAACATGAGCCCGTGGCTCGTGGCTCGGAGCTAATTGCTAATCGCTAATTGCTATCGCTTCCTCACCGAAATTCCCGCCGTCCGCCACGAAACATCGACGCGCCTAACGCGCCGCCGGCCGCACCAAACACGACAAACACGATCCCCATCATCAGCAGGACGAGAACAATGAGAGTTGCCGCTCCTTGCGGTGAACTCATCCAGTCGAGCATCTGCTGCACCATCGCCTGCACCTTGGGGTCGGGATTGCTGGCCATCTGCTTCTGCATCTGCTCTTCCATGGCTTTGCGAAAGTCGCCAGTAGACCGCAGGGTCACGAAGGAAACGGTCGACACAATGGCCTTGACGACAAACCCGAAGGCTCCCGCGAGTGCTCCCACCCTCATTCCCATGCCGGGTGTGATCAGCGTGCCTGGCACTCGCTTCTGGTAGAGCGACACGGAAAGCGCGCCAGCTCCCAACATCCAGAGACAGCAGCCAATCGAGACCAGAGGGACCGCGGAGAGAATCGCCGCCCCCACCCCGCACAGTAATGCTCCTCGCCACGCCAAATCCCACTGTATTGCCCCGGGCTGCGGCGCATAGGGCGCGCCGACCGGCATCCAAGGCGGTTGCGGAGCCATAGGCTGCGGCGAAGGCAAAGTATTTCCCGGGAACTCTGCTCCCGGCGGCGTTTCCACTAGCGGGCTGTCGGGGGACGCAACTCGGATTTGCGGAGCGCCGCAATGTGGACAGAAGGCAACGCCTTCCTGGATCTCAGCCTGACATCGATAACAGGGATGTTCCACGTGCCGAACGTTACAGGAAGGGACAAGCAATTAGCAACTGGCAGGAAGCAATTAGCATTTGGCACTTAGCACTTAGCCAAACCCAACTATAAGAAGCGACTATAACAATCACGAACGATGAAGCACTGTGGCACACACACTAAATGCTAAGTGCTAAATGCTAAGTGCCAGCTGTTACAACGTATCCTTCCCCTTGGTCTGCACCAGCACGGTGCCAAAGCGAGTGCCCGAGCCATTCGGCTCAATTGAGACCAGATGCTCATCGTCGTCCGTGCCGGCTTTGATCTCCCAGCCGTTGCCGCTGGTATCGGAGCAATTCAGCTTTCCATCGTCATCGTCTTTCTTGTTCTTCGAGAAATGGATATCGGAGCCGCCGCTGTGTCCATTGCAGGTCAGGACACCTCCGAAGCGTTTCATCTTGTCCTCGTAGAATGCCTTGACCTTGTCCGGAGAATCGCTGGTCTCATACTCGGCGGCAATCACCTTCAAGCCAAATCCCATCGCGCCCATATTGATGTTCGCGGAGTGATTGTCCCCATCCTTATCCGGCGGACGCAGGTGGGCACCCGGATACACCGGGATGCCGTTGTCCGCTGCCTTCTCGCTGCTGTCCACTTTCAGATTGGCAAAGGGCGTCTTGATGTCGACATTCCCGTTCTTTTTGTCCTTGTCATCGACGCTGATGCTGCATGCGCCCAGCAGCAGCACCATGCTCGCAATCAGGGCTGTCAATAATGTCTTTGTCGCCACGAAATTCATTGTGGACCTCCACTCGAGCTCAATGCCTGAGCGGCAGCGACTGGCCGGGCTCCCAGGCCAGTGCCGCGGCTCGCGATGTTCGGAATCGTCACCGGCAAACGCCCGGGCATCGGTATCTCGCCAAACATCGCCTTCACCGCACTCACTTCCGAAACTTCAGCATCCGAGAAGGTGCAGAGGTAGGTCTGCACCTGCGGCAACTGTGCGGCAATGTACGGATTTCCCATAGCGACGACCACCGTCTTGTCCGCTGCCTTCTCCACAACACTCTGCAACAGCGATCCCTGGCCGTTCTGCAAGACGGAGGTATTCGTCGAGGCTCCAGCCTGTGGAGCGAGGTAGGCTGCAGCAATGACAATCTGTGCCTGCTCAACCGCATCCATCGCCCGCTGCGCCAGGAACGTCGCATTGTGGGGATCGATGTACATCACCTTCACGCCCGCAGTCCTGGCCCGAAACTCCTTCTCCAGCGCTAATCCGGCATCCGATCGCAGATCGGGGGTGAAAATCAATACCAGGGTCGAAGCGCGGTTCTCCGCTGTCGATGGATACGAATTCCGGGGCGGGTTGGTTCCCTGGATCGTGGCCTTCAACGGCAGCACGCGATGATTATCCCGCACCAGCGCAACTGCCTCGTCGGCGATTTCTTGAGCTTTAGCCTGACTCGTGGGTGAGGCCACGATGCGATTCACGGCATCGATGTCGACCTGCGTCGCCTTGTTCAGGCCGACCGAGGCTTTGGCGCGCAGGATCTTCAGCACCGACTCGTCGATTCGCGATTCTGGAATCTCTCCGCTCCGCACCGCTTGCAGCAGACCATTGTAGGCGCCGTCGAGATCGGGCGGGAGGATCAGCACGTCATCGCCGGCCTTCACCGCCGCGACAGCTGCGCGTCCAGCCGCAGCCGAGCCGCCTTCGGGAAATAGCTTCGTCAACGCGCGCATGTTGAGAGCATCAGTGACCACCAGTCCGTTGAAGCCTAGCTGCTGCTTCAGCACGCCGGTGACGATCGCCGGCGAGATCGTGGCCACGTGGTTGCGATCGGAGTCGAGCGCCGGTACCACGACGTGTGCCACCATCACCGCGTCCACTCCAGCCGCGATTGCTGCCAGAAACGGCGGGAACTCGATACTCTCCAGATGGGCTTTATCTCCCTTGATCGAAGGAACAGCCAGATGCGAGTCCACATCCGTGTCGCCGTGTCCGGGGAAGTGCTTGGCCGTAGTCAGCATCCCGAACTCGTGCGCGCCCTCAATGTAGGCCGTCGCCATCTTGCTGACGTGCGCTGGATCCTCGCCAAAGGAGCGCGTATTGATCACGGGGTTCTCCGGATTGGAGTTGACATCGGTGTCAGGAAACCAGTTCCACTGCACCCCGATGGCGCGAGCCTCGCGCGCTGTGATGCGACCGGCCGCGCGGGCGAACTCGGGATCGCCTGTAGCGCCGAAGGCCATGGCATGAGGGAAATTCGTAACCTCCTCCAGCCGGAAGGCGAGCCCACGTTCAAAATCCGCCGCGAAGATCAGAGGAAACGCCGAATCGCTTTGCAGCTGATTGGTCAGCATCGCAGTCTCGAGCGGCGGCGTCTTGGAAAGCAAGCCATCCTCGAACGAGACAGTAATCCCAAATCCTCCAATGTGGTACTTACGCATGGCGTCGCGCAGGACAGTGTACTCAGGACTGGCAATGTTCATGAAGTCTGCCCGCGCCCAGATCATGAACATCTGGCCGATCTTCTGTTCCAGCGACATTCGCTTCAGCGACTCCCGCGCCCACTTCTCGCCCTTCTTGTCGAGATGGACAGGGCCGGGCTGCTGAAAGCGTTCTTTCGCGGAAGCGATTTGCGAAGTCACAAGGAGAACCGAAAACAACGTGTGCACAAGGGCGCGAGGCATTGGAAACGACGATATCAGAACTGCTGGGGGGATGATCGAGGCATTTGGGACGAAACCAGTTCGGCTGCCTGTCTTACGATTGCGGGATCGTCTCCGAATCCTTCCAGCCACACGACGTCGGGCTCGCGGCGAAACCAGGTCATCTGCCGTTTGGCGTAGTTGCGATGGCTTTGCTGGGCAGCCGCGATCGCCTGCTCCCGCGTCAGTTCGCCACGCAGAAGTTGCGCAGCCTGCTTGTAACCATGCGAATCGAGAGCGGTCACAGATTTCAGGCCGGAGTATTGCGCCGTCAACAATTCTGTCTCCTCTACCAGGCCGCTCTCAAACATTTGCAGCGCGCGCGTGTTGATCCGCTCGTACAGTTGCTGACGGTCCGGATTCAGCCCGATCCGCAAGATGCGAAAGCCAGTTAACGGATCACGTCCGCGCTGCTGCCACAGCTCACTCATCGGCTCGCGGGACGCCAGACATACTTCGATAGCGCGGATCAGCTTGGGCGCATCGTTAGCGTGAATTTTCGTGGCTGCCGCAGGATCCAGCCTGCTCAGTATCCGGTGCAGATAAGGTGATCCACGTTCTGCGGCGCGCTCCCGCAGCCGCTCTCGCAATTCTTCCGAGCGCTGCGGTCCAGGAAACAGGCCCTCCAGCAGCGCGCGTAGATACAGCCCAGTGCCGCCCACAACGATTGGCAACTTCCCGCGCTGGGGAATCTCATTGATGACGGCTCTCGCATGGCGCGAATAGTCACCAGCCGTGAATGTGTCACCTAGTTCGACAACGTCCAGCAGATGATGGGGAACGCCGGCGCGGTCTTCGCTCGTCGGCTTTGCCGTCCCAATGTCGAAGTGGCGATAGACCGCGACCGAGTCGCAACTGACAATCTCGCCTGCGAACTGCTTGGCGAGGTCGATTGCCAGCGCCGACTTACCCGACGCCGTCGGTCCCAGAATGACCAGGAGTAGAGGCTGACGCGGCGAGGATTGGGTCATCGAGAAAACGGGGTCATCGTGCTCCCCAAGGGATATGCCTGCCGAAGCGGATAAACGCGAGCACGAGGATGAACAGCGCAATCACCAGTAGCCCGATCACTTTGCGCTGATCGCGGGCACGTTGGCGCGCCTGCAACTCCTGCTCGCGATCCTGGGGGCGTAAAGAATTCGCGCGCTGCGGCTGATCGTCCACATCACGATTCTACGCCGCGGGTCATTAGCCGCCCGCGCTGCCCGGTTGTGTCCTGCCACGAGTTCACCCAAAGCATGCTCGAAGCCCGAAGCTCGCGGCTCGAAGCTAACAGCTAATTGCTAGTCGCTAATTGCTGCCTTACTCCAGATCACCCTTGCCTGGGTTGTAGTAGAAGTGGAAGCGCAGAGCCAGATACGGCCCGTGAAATTCGTTCGGTAAAGGCGCGAAGGGAACCGACGCTGTAATGCCTCCCCAGGCGGCGCGATCCAGCGGAATATCCCCAGAGGGGGCCACGATCTTCATGCCCGCGACTTTACCGCTAGGCAGGATGACAAACTCGATCGCCAGCTTGCCTTTCTTTAACAGCGGCGGCCGCGCCTCTTCCGGGATGAGGTTGTACCAATTCCTCCGCACCGCATCGAGCACCCGCGAGAGGTACGGTCCGAAGTCGACGCCCTGGGTGTCGCTCAAGACCTCAGCCGGCCCCATCTTCAACGCCGAACCGCCCGGACCTACGCCATAGTATCCGCCTGTACCGGAGCTGCCGCCGGTTCGGCCCTCCGCGACCGCACGGGCGGCGTCTGCAACCAATGTTCCGGGTGACGACATCATGGCTCTGAAGTTCGGCGTGCCTTGCTGCTGCGCCGGTAGTCGAGGATTGTCCTGCGGAATCGCATTCTGCAGCTGTGCCATCTGCTGGCCCTGCTGCTGAGCCGGTGGTTGCTGCTGCGCGGGTTGCGGCGCAGGCGCTGCCTGGGCTTGCTGCTGTCCCGGTGGCGACGCCAGCTTTGGCGGTCCTGCGCGCTTCAACTCCTCCAGCGTCTTCTTGTCCAGCGTCGGATGGCGGCTCTCTGCGATGCGATTTTTATCGGACAGGACGTCGGTCTTGGGCGCGACCTTCGGCGCCTTCTGCATGTCGGGCGGCAGATCGAGATACGTCATCTGCTGATTGCGCATGAGGTCCTCAGGCGAAATCAGCACTACGCCTTTGATGCCGGGGAAGATCTTCGGTGTGAAAAACAGGAACAGGACCACCGCCAAATGGACGGCGACCGAGATCCAGAACGCCTCGCGCATGCGCGAGCGCTCCAGATCGTCTTCCAACTGTATGAGAAGATGCGGCGCCAGCTCAGGATCAGCCAACGCACTGCCATCCCACAGCGCGGGTTGGCGCTCTTCTCGCGAGGGATGAGGCTGTGGTCGATCTGGCGGTGTGAGGATTGAAGACATCCGTATGGATCAAGTACGCCTGGAGTTCGAGTACATTAGACGCCCCTCGACCCACTGAAGACAAAACTTCTTTGGGCTTGGCGCAACCCTAGTTAACCCTGGAGCCCCTGCTAAGTTCCTGTTTTCATTTTCGCACACGACTCTCCTTAAAGCTATTCCCCTTGGATCGCGCCGGAGTTCCCGAAAAGCAGCGGTAAACTGTTCGATATGAAGGCTGTCATTGCCGGGACTGCGGGTCACATCGACCATGGCAAGAGCGCACTGGTTCGCGCTCTAACCGGCATCGATCCCGACCGGCTGGCTGAAGAGAAACGGCGCGGCATCACCATCGATCTCGGCTTCGCCAACCTCGACCTCGCTGGCCCCGGCGGCGAAAACATTCGCATCGGTTTCGTCGATGTGCCAGGCCACGAGCGCTTTGTTCGCAACATGCTGGCGGGCGTCGGCGGCATCGATGTTGTCTTGCTGGTGATCGCTGCCGACGAGTCTATCAAGCCGCAGACGCGCGAGCACTTCGATATCTGCCGCATGCTTGGCCTGCAGCGTGGCATAACTGTGATCACCAAATCCGATCTGGTCGATGCGGAGACGCTGGACGTCGTGCGGATGGAAGCGGCTGACTTTCTCAAGGGCTCGTTCCTCGATCCCGCTCACTCGCCCATTGTCGCGGTCAGTTCCAAAACCGGTGCGGGCCTGGACCAGTTGAGACAAGAGCTGGCGCGTCTGGCTGCCGAAGCTCCCGCGAAAGATTCGACCGCGGCCTTTCGCCTACCTATCGATCGCGTCTTCACCATGAAAGGCTTCGGCACGGTTGTTACCGGCACACTGATCTCGGGAACGGTGCACAAGGATCAGGAGGTGCAAGTTCATCCCAGCGGAAAGCTGGTGCGTGTGCGCGGCGTGCAGGTACACGGCGCGGCACCCGAGCAGGCCATCGCCGGCCAGCGTACTGCTCTGAACCTCGCCGGCATCGACACCACGGAACTGGCGCGCGGCATGATGCTGACGCCGCCGCAAATCTTTCAGCCAACCCAACACATCAGCGTCTCGCTTGATCTGCTGCGCTCCGCCAAGCCGCTGCGCGACCGCGCACGCGTGCACTTCCACTCCTTCACCGCCGAGACCATCGCAACCGTCAGCCTGCTCGGCGCCAAGCAATTGCCGCCTGGCGAATCTGCGTTAGCGCGGCTCATGCTGGCTGAACCACTCTTGCTGCTGCCCGGCGATCGATTCATCGTGCGGCAATTCTCGCCCGTCATCACCATCGGCGGCGGCAGGATCCTGGATGCAGCAGAACAGCCGCGCCGCATCAGGGCCGAAGAACGACTGGCATTCCTGCAGGCTGTCGCTCAAGCAAGTCCCGAAGATGCGCTGCTGGCGCGCATTTCACGCCGTGGCGAAGACGGCTTGCCAATTTCCGATGCCGTAACCGAAACCGGATTACTGGCGGCGAAGATCAACCAGCTTGTTGACGGGCTGGCAAAGACGAATCGACTTGTTCGCTTTGAGGATCTTCTGCTTTCACAGGCAATCGTCGGTTCGCTTCGCGATCGCATGTCAGCGAGCCTCGAACAGTTTCACAAGTCGAATCCTCTGGTGCAAGGGATCAGTAAGGAGCAGTTGCGCGAAACCCTCGGTTTGCGGCCGGAAGTTTTTCGCGGCGCGCTGGAGGCGCTGGTTCGCGACAGGAAACTCGAGGTCAACGGCGAGATTGTGCACGCCGCCGGCAAAGGCGTAGCTCTGCGTGACGAGGAAGCTGTGTCGAAGGCGCAGATCGAGCGAGCCTTCGCTGCCGCTGGGCTCAAGGTGCCGCTGCTTAAGGAAGTGTTGGCGTCGTTGCCGGTCGACAAAATTCGCGCGCAGAAGATCGTCACGCTGCTATTGCGCGATCGCGTGCTGGTAAAGCTTGGCGATGAGCTGGTATTCCACCGTGATGCGCTAGACGCGCTGCGCCGGCAAATCGCCGCGCAGAAGGCGAAGACCCCGAAGCTCAATGTCGGAGATTTCAAGGACCTCTTCGGCATCACGCGCAAACATGCCATTCCGCTGCTGGAGTATCTCGACCGCGAGCGGGTTACACGCCGCGTCGGCGATGAGCGGGTGATATTGTAAGGGCTTCACCACAGAGACACAGAGCCACAGAGAAAACCACAGACATTGAGCTCTTTTCTTTACTCTGTGTCTCTGTGCCTCTGTGGTTAACTAGATTTTCTCTGCCGGGAATTCCAAATCCGCGCCCAGCGGGTCGGTCAGTCGATTGGTCAAATTGACCAGCCCGACCAGCACATCCAGATCCACAATCTGCTCATTGGAAAAATGCTGCTTCAGCGCGTCGACGTCGGCGTCATTGATGTCTTTCAGATCGCGGTTCAGCTTTTCCGCAAAATTCAATGCCGCCTGCTCCTTGGGGTTGAAGCGGCTGTAATCACCGGCCTTCAGCGCCTCCCAATCCTCGGCTGTCAGCCCGACTCGCTTCGACGAAGCGATGTGGTGCTGCATGCAATACTGGCAACCGTTTATCGCGGAGATCCGGATATACACGGTCTCGTAAACGCGGCGGTCCAGCGACTTCCCGACGCTCCCGTAGAACGCCAGGAATTTTCCCAGCATCTCCGGGCGGTGCGCCAGCAGCTTCTGCACGCTGCCAACCTTGCCCTTGAGCACCGTCTCATAGATCTCGCGCACTTCGGGCGGAGCCCCATCCATCTCGACGTAGGGAAGTCGTGCCATCGGCGTCTCCTTTATCGGCTCGTATAATAACCCAATATCTTCGCGACATCTCCCATGCCCAAGCCCATTCGCATCATCGGCGCCGGTCTCGCCGGCTCGGAAGCTGCATGGCAATGCGCCCGGCGTGGTGTTCCCGTGCAGCTGTTCGAGATGCGGCCAGTGCACTCCACGCCTGCACATCAGACGGCCAATTTCGCCGAGCTGGTCTGCTCCAACTCGCTGAAGTCCGACACGGAAAACACTGCGCCCTGGTTATTAAAAGAAGAGATGCGGCGCGCCGGCTCCTTACTGATGGACATCGCAAGCCAGACAGCCGTCCCCGCTGGTCACGCACTCGCGGTCGATCGCGAAAAGTTTGCCGAGGCGGTCACGGCCGCGATCGAAGGCGAGCCGCTGATCGAGATCCTCCGCGAGGAAGTCACGCGCATCGAGGAAGACAATGCGATCACAATCGTCGCTACCGGACCTCTCACCAGTGACGCACTGGCCAGCGAGATCCTGCGCCTGAGCGGCAGCGAACAGCTCTATTTCTACGACTCCATCAGTCCCATCGTCGAAGCCGATTCTATCGACATGTCGCGCGTCTATATGGCGGCGCGCTACGACAAGGGCACCGCCGATTACATCAACTGCCCGATGACGAAAGAGGAATACGACCAATTTCTCGATGCGCTGCTGGAAGCGCAATCGGTCGACGCCAAAGATTGGGAGAAGCTGAACTATTTCGAAAGCTGTCTGCCCATCGAAGAGATCGCGCGCCGCGGACGGGATACCCTGCGCTTCGGCCCGATGAAGCCAGTCGGCTTGCGAAATCCGCACACCGGTAGCATCCCCTACGCTGTGGTACAGCTGCGGCAGGAGAACCTGCGAGCCGACTCCTACAATGTGGTAGGTTTCCAGAACCATCTCAAATTCGGCGAACAGGCACGGATTCTGCGGATGATTCCGGGATTGGAGAATGGGAAATTCCTGCGCTACGGCCAGATTCACCGCAACACCTACATCAACGGGCCAACGCTGCTGCTTGAAACGCTGCAGATGAAGCAGCATCCGAACGTACTGTTCGCAGGCCAAATTTCCGGAGTCGAAGGTTACGTTGAATCCATCGCTACCGGGATGCTCGCGGGAATACAGGCCAACGCTCTGGCCCAAAATTCCGAGCCGATTCCACCGCCGCGCGCTACCGCCTTCGGGGCGCTGATCAACTACATCTGCCACGCCGATGCGAAGAACTTTCAGCCGGCAAACATCACCTTCGACCTGCTGGAGCCAATGGACGAAGAGACTCGCCGCCGCATCCGCGACAAAAAGCAACGCCATGCTCTGGTATGCAAGCGCGCGTTGGAGGAGTTGGATCAGTGGCTGGACGCACGGTGCTCTGCCACTTCTAAGCGGTGATCTCTTCTTCTAACTGGGTCGCAATGCTTTCGATAACCGAGTGTTGAATACCCTTAAGATTTGAAACTTTCCCGGCTAATTCTTCCAAATCTTCGATCGAAACAAATCGGCAGTAATCACTCAAGCCGATTTTGCGGAAGGTCGGTCTACTGAGCTGTGCGAAAAATTTATCGATCCGTTCCTTAGGTGCAACTATGAAAAGATTAAGCTTCAGAGCCGGCACGACAGCGAGTAGGTCAGACATCCTCAATAAACCCGAGTAGATGGATGTGGTCGCCTCTACTTCGAACGCGCAGACGGGAGCGCCCTGCTGTATCCAGATCACGTCTATCAGAGAGATCCTGGACACTGCATCTTCGCTCAATCCGAGGCTTGGCAACTGCGGGAGGGTGCCTTCGCTTAATGCTTTGCCCTTGAACTCCTTGCCTTTATCGTTGGTTGCAATCCAGACAGAACATCCAGTGAGTTTGCCTAAAGCCTTCAATGTCGCTTGTGTTTTGTGGTGAGCTGAGGCTTCTTTCTGGGTAGGCTGCTCCTCTGCCCCGGGCAGCACTTCAGGAATCGCAACCGGCTTTGGTAGCTTCTTCGGTTTTAATGGTTCCTTGCTAGCCGCTTTTGCTATGCGCTCAGCATCAGCTGCTTCCAGTCTTTGCGAAAGTTCGTGTTTGTAGCTCTCGATGCTATTGGGGGCAGCCTTGGTGGCAGAGACCAACTTCTCTGCAAGATCGCCTTTCAACAGTTGCTGGTTTAGGATTCCCCAGCCGTAGTTTGGACCCCACGCCGCAGTTAGACCATCTCTAATGTCGCCCAAGACCAGCGGTCTATTGTCTGGTTCGAGAATGATGGAAAATTTGATCGGGATCCGATATGGGTACAGGCCGTTGTCCCAAATCTTCTCGCTGCTCTTGTATGTCTTGCCGGAAACTTGGGTCAGAGCAGCGAGGCGCTTCTGCACGAGCAAGAGAAGGAGATCGCCTTCTTGCCAATCACCGAACCTGTCCGTTTTAGCGCCCCATAGTCCATGCTTGAAGCACGTTAGCAGTTGAAACTCGTCGATTGAGCTAAGGCGTAATCTCATCACTTACTTAGATTAATTCCAGTGTCAATAGAAGAGCCTCGCACAGACTACTTCTTGTCGCCGCGGGCGCGGTTCTTGATCCAGATGGGACTGCCCACGAATCCGAACGCGGCGCGAATCTGGTTCTCCAGGAATCGCTCGTAGGAGAAGTGCAGCTTCACGAGGCGATCGGTGAACAGGATGAAGGTTGGCGGCGCGACCGAGGCCTGCGTCATGTAATAAATCTTCACGCGCTTGGCAACCGGTACTGAGGCGCGCTCGAAATCGATGCGGCTCAAGAAGCGATTCATCTCACCGGTGCCGATGCGTTTGCGCCGCTCGCGCGCAACCAGTTCCAGTGTCGAGAAGAGTTTGTCGATGCCCTTGCCGGTCGTTGCCGAGACAAACACCACCGGCGCGTATGACAGAAACTTCAGATGACGCCGGACCTGCTCCTCATAAATGCTGCGTTCCGCCGGCGGCTTGCCATCGCTTCTGTTTTCCGTGACCAGATCCCATTTGTTGATGACGACGATCAACGAACGCCCGCTTTCGTGCGCGTAGCCCGCAATTGTGGCATCACTCGAGGTCACGCCTTCGGCCGCGTCGACGATCATCAGCGCCACATCCGCGGCTTCCAGATGCTTGCGCGCCATCACCACCGACAGCTTCTCCGCCATCAGCTCGGTCTTGCCTTTGCGGCGAATGCCGGCGGTGTCGATGAATCGATAGGCATGGCCGTCGCGCTCGAGCGACTCGTCGACCGCATCACGCGTGGTTCCCGCTACCGGAGAAACGATTGCTCGCGATGTCCCGGTCAGCACATTCAGCAGCGTCGACTTGCCGACATTCGGCCGCCCGATGATCGCGACCTTGGTCTCGCGTTCAGAGCCTCCAGCTTCGAGCTCCGAGCTTTGAGCCTCGAGTTCCGAACCCTCAACTGCGAGCTCTGAGGTTGGCGACGCAGCATAGGATTTCTCAGCGACATCCCCGCTCGTAGCTCGCGGCTCGTGGCTCGTGGCTTCCTCGTGTTCCGGCATCACCTTCAACGCATGCTCCAACAGCTCGGCTAGGCCGTTGCCGTTCTCTGCCGAGATCGGAAACAGCTCTTTGATTCCCAGCCGTCGAAATTCTTCCGCATACGGTTCCAGCTTCGGTGTGTCGACCTTGTTCACCGCCAGCAGCAGCGGCTTGCCCGTCTTCAGGAGCAGTCGCGCCAGATCGATGTCCGGCGACGCCAGCTCCGTACGGCCATCCACCACGAGCACGATCGCATCCGCCTCATCCAATGCAACTCGGGCCTGGCGAAAAATTTCCGACGGGATCAGCGCCTGATCATCGGGGACGATACCACCGGTGTCCACCACGCGCAGAGTCTGCCCCGCCCATTCCGCTTGGCCATAAATGCGGTCGCGCGTGATGCCAGGCTCGTCACCGACAATGGCGCGCCGCGATCCCACCAGCCGGTTGAACAGCGTCGATTTGCCGACATTCGGCCGTCCGACAATGGCGAGCGTGGGCAGGTGCGCCGCTCCAGCGCCGGCGGAGCTACTGGACTCGAGTTTCACACGACGGCTCATCAGCTTCCTTCAGAGGCTCTATACCAAACAGCTATTATAGGGACACGGTCCGCACCTCCGTGTCCTCCACCTCACAATCCGCCGCGTTGGCCGCGCGTCTTCCGTCGCTGTTCCAGTTCTTCGGGCCCGGAGGATTGCTGGCGCGCACGCATCCCGCGTACGAGTTTCGCCGCGGCCAGCTGCAAATGGCGGAAGCTGTTGAGCAGGCGCTGCAGGAGCGCCGGCATCTCATCGTCGAAGCCGGCACCGGCACGGGAAAGACGCTGGCGTATTTGCTGCCGGTCATTCGCTCGGGCAAGCGCGTCATCATTTCGACCGGCACAAAAACACTGCAGGAGCAGCTCTTCTTCAAGGACATTCCGTTCCTCAAGGAGCATCTTGGCGAGCTGCGCGTCTGCTACATGAAAGGTCGCGGCAATTATCTTTGCCGCAAGAAGCTGTACGACCTCACCTCGCAGCCGGTGCTGAACGGTCTGGAGGAGATCAGCCACTTCCACATCATCAGCGAGTGGGAGAAGACGACCGAGACCGGCGATCGCGCCGAGCTCGCGGACTTGCCGGAGACCAGCCATCTGTGGCCCAAGCTCGACGCCCGCACCGATCGCTGCATCGGCTCCGAGTGCCAGCAGTTCGACCGCTGCTTCATCACCGAGATGCGCCGCCGTGCCGCCGAGAGCGACATCATCATCGTCAACCATCATCTGTTTTGCGCTGACCTGGCGATCAAATCTGCATCCGACCGCGCGCCCGATGCCGGCGTATTGCCCGACGCGGCAATCGTCGTTTTCGACGAGGCGCACGAACTGGAAGACGTTGCTGCCGACTACTTCGGCGTGACTGTCTCCAATCTGAAAGTCGATGATTTGCTGCGCGACGTTGAGAACACGCTGCGCCGCGCCGACATTCCGGTTGCCGATGTGTTGCAAGCGTCGGCGACGGTGCGGCAGCATTCGCAGCTGTTTTTCGCGCTGCTCCCGCCAGGGGAGGGCCGCTTCGCTTTTGAAAATCGCGCCGAGTTTCTGGAGGAGAACGGCGAAGAGTATCTCGGTTTGCAGAATGCGTTGCTGCACCTCTACACCGAGCTGCAAGCCATCCCGAAGAAGCCCGACGAAGTACACGCGCTGGCTCGTCGTGTGGACGAGTTGAAGGTGCAACTGGGCTTCATTCTTGAGGAGCAACAGCGGAACACGGTTTTCTGGATCGAGCGCCGCGGCGACTTCCACTCGTCAAGAACGGGCGAAGCCAAGGGACGGCGCGGCGGCCAGCACAATGTTTTCCTGCAGGCCACGCCGATCACCGTGTCCGACATCCTGCGCAACGTTTTGTTTGAGCACCTGGAGTCGGCGATCCTAACTTCGGCAACGCTGGCGGTCACGGGCGGATTCGAATACATCCGCAACCGGCTCGGCATCCAGCACGCTCGCGAACTGGTTGTGCCTTCGCATTTTGATTACGAGAGCCAGGCGCTGCTGTACGTTCCGCCCGATCTGCCCGATCCACGCGATCCGCGCTTCGTGGAGCAGGCCTCGCAGCGCGTGCGGCGCCTGCTGGAGATCACGCAGGGACGCGCGTTTTGCCTGTTCACCAGCTATGCGCTGATGCATCAACTTTACGAGAGCCTGCTGGGCGAGATCGGTTTCCCGATGCTGCTGCAAGGCAGTGCGCCCAAGAACGCGCTGCTGGAAGAGTTTCGCCTGACACCCAATGCTGTCTTGTTTGCGACGTCGTCATTCTGGCAGGGCGTTGATGTACAGGGCGACCAGCTAAGTTGCGTCATCATCGACAAGCTGCCGTTCGCTGTGCCCAACGATCCCGTGGTTGCCGCGCGGGTGAAAGCAATTGATGAAGACGGCGGCAACGCGTTTTATGAGTATCAGGTTCCCAGCGCGGTGATTTCGCTGAAGCAGGGTTTTGGCCGATTGATCCGCTCGCTGCACGATCGCGGGCTGCTGTGCCTGCTCGACAACCGCATCCTGAAGAAGCAGTACGGGAACGTCTTTCTCAATAGCCTGCCGAAGTACAGTCGCACAACTGACTTGAAAGCGGTGGAACGGTTCTTCGGGACTCCAAACAGCCAGTAACGGAGTTAGGTGCCTCCGACTACCGCAACCTGCCCCGGAGGCAGATCCAAACTTGCAATGCACGAATCGCATGAGGCAGCAGATCGATCAGGCGATTGGATTTTGCGCGGATGAGGATAATCGCAATGCTGCGCCCAGCAAGGTTTTGCTGGTAACGGATTCCCTTGTCCAAAGTCACAAAGACCTGAAAGCCTTCGCGCTCGGCGAAGGCGAGGAGTTCGCCATTCTTGAGGCCCGCCAGCCCAACTTCCGCTGCAGTCAAACAGTCATGTCCCCCGAAGCACGACTTGAACTGTTTGGGAATGCATTCGTCGAGAAGAATCCTCATCTCAGTTGGCCAACAAGAAGCGACTTCGCCGCTTCCAGTGCCGAGATCGCCGCTTCGCGGCTCACGCTGGGAAAGTCGTCCAGAAATTCCGGCAACGTCTGACCTCCCTCCAGGTAATCCAGCAAAGCCTGGAAGGGAACGCGGGTTCCACGGAATACCGGCGTGCCGCCGAGGATATCGGGATCTTTCACGATGACTTCGATGGCTTGCGACATTTTCCCACCTTCACTCGAGGGCTGAGCCAATTCTAGCGCGACTCGACAGTCGAATTCACGGTGCTACCACCTGCCGCTTGGAGAGAGCAGCAACGACGCTTCTCCCTCTTCATCCAGCCAGGCGAAATTCTCGGTCGATTGCCCGGCGCAGAAGGGATCGACCTTCGCGGCGACCTCTGACCAGGATTCCGCGGTCAACACGCATTCAAACTTCGACGGCAGCCGTTCAACAACGCCCAAATCTCGCGCCCCCAGGCGCAGATCGAGATGGCACCCCGCAATCGATTCAATCCACCACTCCTCGTGCAAGGGGATTTCCTGGCGCGAGCCGTCGGCCAGGGAACGAAATGCCTCGCGCAGGCGTTTGGCGCCAACTGGATCGAATTCATAAAGGCGGAGCAGCGGACAATCAGGCGAGCCGGCAGAAAGATATTCGAGCTTCATGCGAGGCCACTCTAGCACGAACCGAACTGACCCGATGCAGAGAATTGAAACTGTGAATCCCGAACCGGCAGCTGATATGCGATAGCCTGGGAAAATGAAAAGGCCGGCACGCGGCCGGCCCCAGTTGAAGACGTGAGCGAGCTACTTCTTGGGCGCGATCGAGTCTTTCGCGGCCTTGGCCACGCGGAACTTCACCACGGTCTTGGCCGGGATCTTAATTGCTTCGCCGGTCTGCGGATTGCGTCCCATGCGCGCTTTGCGGTTGGACTTCACCAGTCGGCCCAGACCCGGAACGATGAACACGCCGTTCTTCTTCGTCTCCTTGATAGCTACTTCCGCCAGCGCGTCTAAAAACGCTGCTGCCTGCTTGTTGCTGAGCTCGTTTTTCTCGGCCATGTGGCGGACGAGCTGGGTCTTGGTCATGCCAGTTGCCATTCGTAATCCTCCTTGAAGGTTGGTTATTGAGCCGTAAGAATGCTCGACTTGTGCGTATCGTATACCAAGCTTCCACGTGTGAAAAGCATTTTTCGCCATATTTCATGCGGTTTTTCCACAGGTGGCGCTCGAAAAGTCAACATCCATGCGGTTTCCGGCGTGCTTCGCTGCCGGAGTGTCATAATGTAAGGGCTTTCGATCTTCCCAGGCGTGCCACCGAGGTGCTGGTTGAGCTGTGCGATTTGCCATCTGCGTAAGGAAAAGCGCTTCTGCCTGGCCCTGCACGACCGGATCTGCGCGCAATGCTGCGGCGAGCAGCGCGAGGTCACGCTCGATTGCCCCTCGGAGTGTCCTTACCTGCAACAGGCGCGCCAGCATGAGAAGCCGCGCGAATTCGCCGCGCCGCTGCCCGAAGGGCTTTTCCCCGCCGTGGAAATCGGCCAGGAATTTCTGGCGACCCATGAGCCTCTGATGGCTGGGATCGCGCAGACCCTGACCCGAATCACGCACTCGGATCGCAACCTGCACGACCGCGATCTGATTGGCGCGCTCTCCAACATGGCCAAGAGCTACCAGACGCTGCTGGCCTCCGGCCTGGTCTACCAGGAAACGTCCCCCAATCCCGCGCAACAGCACATCATCAATGTGCTCAACGAGCTGCTGCGGGAATTTCGCCAGGTGGAATCACAGAACCAGGGCTACACTTCGCTGAAGGATCGAGACGTACTGAAGGTGCTGGTGTTTACCTTGCGATGGATTTCTCTGTACACATCGGGACGTCCGCTGTCGCGCGGGTTCATCGACTTCATGCACAACCGCTTTCCGGCGACCGGGCCGCTCGACACTGCCGCTGAAACCGGAAGCCGCATCATCATGCCCTAGCAGCATCGGTAGCCGTTAATGGCAGTACCGCGATCATTATGACCAACTATCTTTTCGTTTACGGAACGCTGATGTCCGGTGGCGCACCGGCGGAGATCGCGCGCGCCGTCCGCAAACTGCGCCTGGTGGGTGATGGCTGGACCTACGGCCGGCTCTATGATTTTGGCGATTATCCGGGCGCGATCTTCAGCTGGGAGAGCTCGTCGACGATCGTTGGACAGGTATACGAATTGGTGGATGGGATGAATCTGCTCCGCAAACTGGACACCTACGAAGAGTTCGACGAACGTCATCCTGAAAAAAGCCTTTTCGTGCGCAAGAAACACATGATCTGGCTCGATAACCACCGCCGATTGCTGGCCTGGGTCTATGAATACAATCGCGATCCGTCGAAAGGCCAGCACATCGCTCACGGCGAGTACTGCGGGTAAAAGCGTAAGTCTTCGGTGCCGTAACCCTAAACATCTCTGCGTCCCACAGCACTGGACTTTCCCGATATGCTGCGTAGAATGCTCCTTTCTGGCTGCTGGCAGGTGGTGGGGTAAAACTGCCTGCGGTCGTTTATTTCGCAGCTTGGGGTCTACGGCTCAATCCAAGGAGGTTCTATGATCGTCGGTGTTCCCCGCGAGAGTTATCCGGGGGAGCGGCGTGTGGCGCTGGTGCCGGGCGGAATTGCCAATCTCGCCAAGCTAGGGCTGGAGGTCGTTATCGAGGCGGGCGCCGGCAGCGAGGCCGGTTATCTCGATGCGCAATACGCCGATAAAGGCGCCAAGGTCCTGCCCACCCGGGCCGATGTCTTCGGCACCGCCGACATCATCCTGCAGGTACTGTCGCATGGCGCGAACGATCGCACCGGTCAAGCCGATCTGGCATTGCTTCGTCGCGGCCAGATTCTGATTGGCTTCCTGCGGCCGCTGGGCGATGTGCGCACCCTCCAGGAAATTGCAGCTACCGGCGCAACCTCGTTCTCGGTCGAGTTGATGCCGCGCATCACCCGCGCCCAGAGCATGGACGCACTCTCTTCCATGGCCAACCTCGCCGGCTACAAAGCGGTCGTAGTCGGGGCCGACAAACTTCCTCGAATCTTCCCCATGATGACCACGGCGGCAGGCACCATCACGCCCTCGCGCGTGCTGATCATCGGTGCGGGCGTCGCCGGCTTGCAGGCGATCGCAACGGCACGCCGCCTGGGAGCGGTCGTCTCGGCCTATGATTTGCGTCCGGTCGTCAAAGAGCAGGTGCAAAGTCTCGGCGCAAGATTCGTTGAGTTGCCCATCGAAGTGGCCGACGCGCAGGATGCGGGCGGTTACGCCAAGGCGCAGGACGAGGCGTTTTACCAGCGCCAGCGCGAGTTGCTGGGCAAGGTCGTTGCGGAAAGCGATGTGGTGATCACGACGGCCGTCGTTCCCGGCAAGAGGTCTCCAGTGCTGGTGACGAAAGAGATGGTCGCAGCGATGGCGCCCGGCTCCGTGATTGTCGATCTTGCCGCCGAGCGCGGTGGTAACTGCGAGTTGACGCACCCTGACGAAACCATCGTGGAACATGGAGTCACGATCGTTGGCATGATCAATCTCGCAAGTACCGTGCCCTATCATGCCAGCCAGGTGTATGCGAAAAACCTCGCCAATTTTCTAGGCCAGCTGGTGAAGGACGGCAAGCTCCAGCTGAATATGGAGGACGAGATCACGCGCAGCACGCTGGTCACTCAGGACGGCGAGATCGTCAACCAGCGCGTGCGCGAGTTCTACAATCTTCCGGCCCTGGTTACGAGTTCGAAGGAGGCCAACTAGTGGTAACGCCCGATCTCATCAGCAGCCTCTACGTTTTCATCCTGGCTGCATTCATCGGCTTCGAGGTGATCCGCCGCGTGTCGCCGCTTCTGCACACGCCACTGATGTCGCTGACCAACGCCCTCGATGCCATCGCCGTAGTCGGCGCCATCATCCTCGCGGGTGAGCGCAAGTCGAACCTTGCGCTGATCCTCGGCACCATCGCGATTGTTGCCGCCACCAGCAATATCGTCGGCGGCTTCATCATCACCGACCGCATGCTGAAGATGTTCAAATCCAGCCGGACGCAGAAACCATGATCCCAGCCACGCACCTCATTGAGGCGACGTACATCATTGCGGTAATTCTGTTCATCCTTTCGCTCAAGTGGCTGAGTTCTCCGGCGACGGCGCGCCACGGCGTTTGGGCAGGCGAAGCCGGCATGCTGCTGGCCATCATCGGCACGCTGATGTATCACGGCATCGTCGATTACAAGTGGATTGCCATTGCGCTGGTGCTGGGCGCGATCATCGGCGTGCCGCTGGGCAATGTGCAGATGACGGCCGTCCCGCAGCGAACCGCGTTGAGCCATGCCTTCGGCGCGCTCTGCGTCACGCTGGTCGGCACCGCGGAATTTTATCTGCGCGCGCCGAATGTTCCCGCCTTCGTGATGTCGGTACTGTCGCTGGAAGTCATCCTTGGCGGTCTGACAATCACTGGCAGTCTTATGGCTGCGGGCAAGCTGCAGGAAGTGCTGCCGCAGCGGCCCATCACCTATAAAGGCCAGAACTTCGTCAACCTCGGGATGCTGGCGATTGCCGTCGTGCTTGCGGTAATGCTGGTGCGCGATCCAAGCCAGACGCACCTCTACCCGATCATGGTCGGCATTGCGCTGATCTTCGGCGTGATGATGATCATTCCCATCGGCGGCGCCGATATGCCGACCGTCATCTCGCTGCTGAACTCCTACGCTGGACTTTCCGCCGCGGCGATGGGCTTCGTCCTCAACAGCAAGCTGCTGATCGTGGCCGGCTCGCTCGACGGCGCATCGGGCTTCATTCTGTCGGTGAACATGTCAAAGGCGATGAATCGCTCGTTCACCAACGTGCTCTTCGGCGCTTTCGGACAGGTGCAGACCACTGCGGCCGGGACCGCCGAAGCCAAGCCGGTGCGCAGTGCCACGCCCGAAGAAGCCGCGGCGATTCTCTCCGCCGCGAACAAAGTTGCGATCGTTCCTGGCTACGGCATGGCTGTCGCGCAAGCGCAGCACAAAGTCCGCGAGTTGTACGACGCGCTGACCAAGCGTGGCGTCGATGTGAAGTTTGGCATTCACCCCGTCGCCGGCCGCATGCCCGGCCACATGAATGTGCTGCTCGCCGAAGCCGACATTCCCTACGACAAGCTGCTCGAGATGGACGACATGAACGGCGAAATGCAGCAGACGGACGTCGCGCTGGTCATCGGCGCCAACGACGTTACCAACCCGGCAGCGCGCACCGATCCCGGCAGTCCGATTTACGGCATGCCGATTCTCGATGTCGACAAGGCGCGCACGGTTATGGTGATCAAGCGCAGCATGAGTCCCGGTTTCGCGGGCATCGACAACCCGCTCTATTACCTCGACAACACGCTCATGCTGTTCGGTGACGCCAAGCAGTTTGTGAACTCGATTGTGCGCGAGCTGACCGGCGCGGGCGGCCACGGATGATCCCAGCGCGCAAACGCGCGTAATCCGAACTCGGGACATTGGGTGCCCCGTTCTAGCCTTCGTTTGGCTAGGGCGGGGCAGTTGCATAGCCCGCTTGCCCGCCCTAGCGAGAAAGGGCTGGATTTGGGCACCCCGGGATTCGGCCTCAGGAGGCCGCTGGCTCAAAACGCGGGCTCTACGTCGGGGCTGCTACCGATCGTTGAAATTAGACCCTGTGCTCATGGCGCACACCCCGCTTCACGCAGCGGGGCTTTGTGTTCTCGCCTCACCTTGGCCAAAACAAGCCAGTGTCGTAGTCATTCGCGACAGAGATTTCCAATTTCCACAGTTATGGGCGGGATTGTTGCTTCGTCTTTAGCCTGGGTGCGGGCGCACCACGCAGCAGGCCTTCAGTGCTGATGTCCTCGTCGATCCCTGGCCAATGTATGCCATATCCGCCTCCGCCGATTTTCCAATTCGCCCTTTGTTCGACGGTGGCATGGAACAATCGCGGATACCAGGTGAGCGGGACGGAGATCGTCCGGCCATCCTTCAGGCGCACGCTCAGCGAATCGTTGTCGAAGGACACGTCAGCAACGCGTTCATCCGCTGCTATCGCCAAAATACCCACGCCACGCCTCCAACAAAGCTTGCTGATTTCCTTGCACGATTGATTCTATCGCGTTCAGCTCTCGCGCGGTGAAGCCGAAGTTTCTTGCCAGTGCCACCGGATCGAGCCAGAACTTCGCTTACAGATCGTCCCTGTCGATGTGAATATGCGGCGGTTCGTTCGGCTCATGACTGTAAAAGTAGAAGCGGTAAGGACCCGGTCGAAGAACAGTTGGCATAGACGAGCGTCATTCTAAATGTAGAGGCGGCATTCCCCAACTTGCCGGAACCTGGAATTCCCCAAGGCGTTGGCGTGTACCGACTCGATTTGCACATGCACGCACAGTTTTTCCAGTGAAAGCTGCCAGACTCGTGGCCGGAGCCGTTGCGCGCCGCCCGTAACAATCGTAGTCTGCTCTTGGATGAGTCTGGTGAGCACTCCAATTGAAATCTGTTCCATCTGCGGCGGTACGGGATGGAAGACCATTGAGCGCGGCAAGGAGCGCGAAGCCGTTCGCTGCGATTGCCGCGTGAAAGGCCGCGCCGAACGTCTGCTGGCGGCCGCGCACATCCCGCCCCGCTACGAGCACTGCGATCTGGCCAACTTCCAGTACGATCCCGACGACAAGAATCAGAAGAGCATCCGCGACGCGCGCTGGCTTGCCGGCCGCTTTGTTGAGGAATATCCGGCAAACAAAACCGGGCTGTTGTTCGTCGGTTCGGTTGGTGTGGGCAAGACGCACCTGGCGATAGGCATCATCAAAGACCTGATTCACGAGAAAGGCATTCACTGCCACTTCTGCGACTATCGCGAGCTGCTGAAGTCGATTCAGAATTCCTACAACTCGTCGGTGCAGGCGACGGAGATGGAAATCCTGCGGCCCATCTTCGACGCCGAAGTGCTGGTGCTCGACGAGCTGGGCGCGGTGCGCACCACCGAGTGGGTTTTCGATACCGTCAATTACATTCTCAACAGCCGCTACAACGAGAACAAGACCACCATCATCACCACCAATTTCCCCGACAAGCCCGAGCAGGACAAGCTGGAGGATGACAATCCTCGCAGCTATTCGGCGGCGGATCGCGCCGCGCGCCGCGAAACGCTCGGCGACCGAATCGGCGAACGTATGCGCTCACGGCTGCATGAGATGTGCAAGAAGGTCGAGATGGAAGGCCCGGATTATCGCCAGCACACGAAGCAAGCCCACTTCCAGCGCATCAGCGCACCCACGAGGTTGTCGCTGAGGAACAGCAAGACCAGGGATTAGGGAGTTGGGACCAGGGACTGGCGATCAAACTCGTTGCCCTCGACAAACGGGTGCCCCGTTCTGTCATCCCGAGCGGAGCGAAGCAGAGTCGAGGGACCTGCTTTTTCCCACTCTTTCGGCTAGAACGGGGATTTGTAGCCATACTTGATGACAGGAGATCGATCATGAGAGCGGACATCGTTCCGGGTTCCGTATTCCCCGACTACGAGTTGACCGATCACGCCGCGATTCGGCGCAAACTTTCCGATCTGCAGGGGCAGCATCCCATGGTCCTGGTGCTCAGCCGGGGAGGCTTCTGTCCGAAAGACCGGCGTCAGGCGGAGCTTCTGGTCCAGCTCCATCGAGAGCTGGAAGTGTCTTATTGCCGTCTGGTTATTATCAGCACCGACAGTGTGTCGGAGACCAACGAATATCGCACCGGCGTCGGCGCACACTGGCCGTTCTTGTCCGATGCAGCTCGCATGGTGCAGAAGGACCTCGACGTCGCCGAGTACACCGATCCCGTGCATAATCCCATGATTCCCCACACGATTATCCTGGAGCCGGGGCTGGTCGTGTTCAAGATATACAACGGCTACTGGTTCCTGGGACGGCCGACCAATGAGGAACTTCGCCAGGACCTGCGCGCCGTGACCAGGAAATGCCGCCCCGATTGGGACATCACGACGGCTGATCAGAAGGCGGCGTGGGCGCGAGGCGAGAAGGATCGCTTTTACCCGTACGGCAAGAGTTATGCGACGGTGTTTGGCGAGCAGGATTGAAGCACGATTGTGCAGCTCGGATCGGTGCCATCCGCCCGTCGCTGAGGAAGAACTGGGGACTAGGGGCTAGGGATTAGGGAACAGCGAGAGTCTACAGAACCTGACGCTAGTCCCTGACCCCTAGCCCCTAAGCCCTTCTTCTCCTTCTTCTCTGTGCCTCTGTGTCTCTGTGGTGAAATAGAATCTTTTTGTGCTGTCGAACAGCCTCGACTTCCTTCCCGACCGCGACTCCGAGCTTTTCGCCGCAGCTCCGGCGAGTTCGGCAGTTTTCGTGCTGCGCGGCGATGAAGGCACCGAGCCCTATGTCGGCAAGACTTCGAATCTTCGCCGGCGGTTGCAGCGGTTGCTTGGCGCTGTCGAAGGCCAATCGCGTAAGCTGAACCTTCGCGAGCGCGTTCGCCGAATCGAATGGAGTGCGACCGGCTCCGACTTCGAAGCTTCATTCCTACTCTACAAAATCCTGCGACGCGAATTTCCCCAGACCTACGACAAGCGCTTGCGGCTGCGTTTCGCGCCGCTGGTCAAGCTGATTCTCGACAATCCTTACCCGCGCGCGATCGTCACTACTCGCATCAGCAGCATGAAAACCAACGCGCAGTATTACGGCCCGTTTTTCACGCGCGTTGCGGCGGAGAAGTTCGCCAACGACTCGCTCGATCTCTTCAAGATGCGGCGCTGCGTCGAGGATCTTCATCCCGATCCTGCCTTTCCCGGCTGCATTTATTCCGAGATGAAGATGTGCCTGGCGCCGTGCTTCAAAGGCTGCACCGACGACGAGTACGCTGCTGAGGTCGGCCGCGTGCAGCAATTCTTCCAAAGCGGTGGACATTCGCTGATACGCGAAATCGAGCAGCAGCGCGATGACGCCTCCGCCAATCTCGACTTCGAAGCCGCAGCCGCGATGCACACGCGCCTGGACAAAGTGAAAGCTGCTGTTGCGCAGTTGCCGGAGATCGTTCGCCGCCTCGACGAACTGAACGGGGTGATGATCCAGCCGTCGGCGGAACGCGAATCGGTAATGCTGTTCAGAATTGCCGCCGGACAGATCTGCGAGCCCGTCGCGCTCAATGTCGGCAAGCAGACGGAAGCTTCGCTCACTTCCAAGCCACAATCGATGGAGTCGCGCATCAGCGACGCGTTGGCAACGGTTGAAGCTCCCAAATTGCGCGGCGCGCTGGAATGGATGGAGCATCTCGCACTGCTCAAGCGGTGGTTCTATCGCACCGCCAAGGTCGGCGAGTTATTCCTGACCGACAACACCGGCGAGTTGCCGATGCGGCGCGTGGTGCGAGGAGTCTCACGCGTCTTCCGGGGCGAGAAGGCTAGCGGCGATCTCAGCGAGACTGCCGGCGACTACTGGAAATTTCGCGCTCGCGAAGCCGGAATCACAGAAAACTGACGCGCGCGGAATTAGAATTTCTACATGAGCGCCAAACCTGATGTCTGGAACTCGGAACTCTACCAATCCAGCCATTCCTTCGTGTGGCAATACGGACGCGACCTGCTGGTCTTGCTGAACGCCCAGCCAGGCGAGCGCATCCTCGATGTCGGCTGTGGAACCGGACAGCTCACCTCCGAGATCACGCAGTTCGGCGCGGAGGTAGTCGGCATCGATTCCTCGCCCGACATGATTGCCACCGCGCGCAAGAACTTCCCGCAACTGCGCTTTGAAGTCGCGGATGTGACTGCGCTCACCTTCGCAAATGAGTATGACGTGGTCGTTTCGAATGCCGCGTTGCACTGGGTGCGGGACCAGCCATCGGCGATTGCCTCGATTGCGCGTGCGTTGAAGCCGCGTGGGCGGCTCGTCTTCGAAATGGGCGGCCGTGGAAATCTGCAACATCTGCTCGATGCCGTGTACAAAGCGCTGCGCGCACTCGGAGTCGCTCATCCGGAACAGTTGTTGCCCTGGTCGTTTCCATCCATCGGAGAGTACGCGCCATTGCTGGAAGCGAATGGACTGGAAGTCGATTTCGCGGTGCTCTTCGACCGCTCCACCATCCTGGAAGGTGGAGACCGCGGGCTCAAGCTGTGGCTGGAGATGTTTGGACGATTCGCGCTCGAGGCCATCGCCGCCGAGCAGCGCAAGGAATTCTTCCGCTTGACCGAGCAGTTTGCCGGACCGGCGCTATTTCATAATGGAGTGTGGACTATCGATTACAGACGGCTGCGCCTGGTCGCCGTCAAGCTATAAGTCCCACCGACGAAGCCGGAAGCACCTTGTAGTCGCCGGACATCTCAGCAACAAGGATAAACCGCCCAAGGTTAGCGTCGTTGTTTGGACGCTAACCCCGGGGGCAATTGATCGCTGACCCAAGCCTTACTTCATCGGCCATCCCTCATGGGGCGCCGCAAGCACCTTTTTCTCGCGCGGATGTTCGCTCCGGTGCGGACTCTTGGATGTAGTCTTCGACTGCCCGTCGTCGCTACTTTGCGGCGCAAAGTAGCCGGAGATGTCCATGATCAAGTGGGTCAGCCCCGCGGCATACGCGTTAATGGAGCCGTTAAGGTTGGGCACAATCGCCATGTTCGATGTGACCCAGCCGTCGTAGGCGTTCAAGGTGGAAACCACTGGCATCTGTTGCTCACCCACCGGCCACAGCGTCAGATAGCCCATCACGCCCTGCGGTACCACGGTGGCGTTGAAGATATAGGCCTGCGAGTTGGGATCGGGCGCACACACACCGCCAGCGACATTGATCGGCGGATTCAGCGTGCCCTGGAATGGCTGCCCATGGTTCTGACGCGTGTCCAACACCCGGCACGGCGCCAAGGGATACATGGACAGCCCGCCGGTGCCCGGCACGCCATAGTAGCCGTTGATGTCGACAATGACATCCGTGCTGTTGTAGGTGTAAATCTTGATGTCGCCGTTGACCTGCGACGCCGGAACCAGGGCGGCGTTGGCCACCACCGTCGCGGTGGGATTGTTCAGCGTCGAAACCACGGGCTGCGTCTGATCGGAGGGCCAGATGGTCAGGTAGTTCAGTGGTTGTCCCGCCGGGTTAGGCACCACCGTGACATTGAAGGAATAGGCCTGCGGGTTGCTTATGCCCGTCAGGCACGAGCTCGAAAGGACGGGGAAGTCGCGTATCTGCCCGGCTTCCATGCGCGGCCCAGCCAGCGGGCCATTAGGTGACTGGCGGGTGTCCACCACGCGGCAGGGTGTCAACGCGTAGAACTCATAGCTGTTTGACGAAACTGGCGCGAAGTAGCCGTCGATGTCCACGATCACATCCGTGGTGTTGGTCACGTACACATCGACACCACCGCTGGCGCCCGAGGGCACGATCGCGGCATTGGCCTTCACCCGGCCGTCATAGGAATTCATCGTCGAAACCAGCGGCTGCGGTTCGCCCGTAGGCCAGATGGTCAAGTAGCCCAGCGAGCCGCGCGGCACCACCGTCACGTTCAGCGAGTAAGCCGCCGCGGTCGCAGGCGTGTTGCAGGGAAGCTGCGGGATAAACATATGCTGCGTAGTGCCGGCCTGCTGCGGCGATCCACCGTTTTGCCGTGTATCCCACACCCGGCACGGCGTCACCGAGTACCACTGCAGCGGCGAGGCCTTCGCCCCTTGCACCACCGAGATCGTGTTGTCGCCGTAGTTGGCAACATAAAGCCGGTTGGTGCCCAGATTAATATCGCTGGCAATATCCGAGTTGCCCACGGTAATGCTGTTCACATTGTTGGTATTGCCATCGATCATCTGCAATTGGTTGTTGCCGTCCGGAATGTAGATCTTGTTGGTCACCGGGTCGACCACGGTGCACAGTTGGCCCGGATAGTTCGCACAGGACGCCTCGCCGTCGGGTAGCGGCAGAACGCCGGCGATCTGGTTGCTGCTATTCACGATCGTGACATTGCCGTCAGCGGTGGGCACGTACACCAGCGCCGTCACCGGATTGATTGCGATGTCCTCGGGCCTGTCCGTGAGCTGAAGCGTGGCGACGACGTGATTGTTGGCGCCGTTGATCACGCTGACCGTAGTGTCCGTGTAGCTGGCCACATAGACCATGTTGGTGACGGTGTTGACGGTGACGAAGCTGGGCGTGGTGCCGACCAATATGGGGCCGACGTCCGCATTCGTTGCCCCATTAATCACGCTGACCGTGTTCTCGCCCCAGTTACAAACGTAAATCATGTTGGTCGTGGTATTGATCGCTAAAGCCCCCGGCCCGGTGCGCACCGGGATGGTCGCGGTCACCAGATTCGTTGCGCCATCAATCACCGACACCGTGCCGTCACCGTAATTGGTCACATAGATTTTGTTGGTAACCGTGTTGATGGCGATGTCCCACGGATAATTACCGACCTGAATGGTAGAGGGCGTGTTGGTGTTGCCGTCGATCATGGTAACGGTCCCATCCTCGTTGACCACATAGATGCGGTTGGTGAATGGATTCACCACCAGTCCATAGGGATTGTTACCCACCGTCACCGTGGCCACCACCGTATCGTCGGCGGCGTTCATCACGCTGACCGTCTGGTCATAGCCGTTGAGCACGTAAACCATGTTGGTCATGGGATCAACCGCGACCGCCTCCGGCCCATAGCCCACCAGGACGGTGTCAATCAAGGTTTGGCCGCGCAGAGTTTGGCATGCAAGAAATAAGATGGCGCTTACAATTAACGGAAATGCAATACCGCGACGACTGGGCATGACGTCCTCCTGCAAGGGGCTCGTTGATGTTGGGAGAGTTCGGGAATCGATGAAACCGATGCCCGGCTGTGGGATGGGCGCAGGTGTGAGCATCAAGCAGATTCTTGCACCAGGAATTCGAAAGCAAGCAAGAAAATCAACCGCCGGCAGTTGGTGGTTCCGTCTTGGGAATCGGAGATGGTGCCTTGCAATCCCCGCTTCGCCTTCCGAACGGGTGGCCCACGTCTCGCGATGTTCGAGACGTGGGCGAGTTTCGCTGCTCGCATCCGACGACTGTGGTAGAAACGTTATCGATCGCCTGCGGAAGCGAAGGGGGTCCGGTGACTCTCCCGGTCTTCAAAACCGGCGACCGGCATCTCTGATGTCGGTGGTGCGTTCGACTCGCACACGCTTCCGCCACTTTCCAACAACTTACAGTGCCATGAAATCACTGGAAATCAATTTCCCTATGAGATGGCCATACGAACGACCTTGGAATGCGCCTGCGCCATCTCATCGGTGACCACGTCGCCGTAGATGTTCATCGTGGTCCTGATATCCGCATGCCTCATCAGCTTCTGCTGCACCGCAATCGGCGTCCCGACGGCATCCAGCCATGAGCGGTAGGTGTGCCGCATGGTGTGCGTGGTCACGTGACCCACTCCCCCTGCGATAGCGGCCTTCTTATATGCATCATTTACCGCATCCGCCGACCATGGCAAACGGCCGATCTGCACGGGCGAAGCGAACGTCCAATCATCCAGGTCGGAGAATTCAGTGGTCTGCTTCCAGCGCTTAATAATCTCGAGCATCTCGACGTCAACCGTCATGCGGCTCTCGGAATAGACCGTCTTCACCTCATCGACCCGCTGACGGACGATCGAACGCCGAATGCTCAATGTCATCGCCAGCCAGTCGACGTCTGACCACTTCAACGCGAGACACTCACTGATCCGCAGGCCAAAACACACCGAGACGAGGGCTATAGTACGGAACGGTTCGCCCAGGTGAGCAATGAACCTATGGAACTCCTCTACCGTCAAACTGCGCGGTTTCCGTATTCTCTTGCTGGACCCGGTAATGGTCACGAGCGACATCGGATTGCGATCCACCGGGACGGCGCCGGACCACATGACGTAATCCCAGAGCAAGCTGAGCAAGCCGCGTATGGACGCCTTACTGCGTGGTGCAAGCTCTAGTGACTTCAACCACAGCTCCACGGGCCGGGGTTGCACCTCCGTAATTGGGCACTTGCCCCATTTCGGTAAGATGTACAGCCGCAGCCACACATCATATGGACGCCGGGTGCTATATCGGACCGGCATTTTCTCGGCCCGGTATTGTTCGACAACCTGCTCCACTGTTGGAACTGTCCGCCTTGCGACCAGGGCCAAATCCCGACGAAGGACCGCTGCCTTCGCCAGAGCGTCGGCTTTGGTGGGAAGCTCGGCAATAGTGCCGAGCTTCCGCGACTGGCGATGCCCGTGTTCCACCCAGAGGTAATTCCAGGTGGCCCGGGTTTTGTTAAATACGACTGAACCTTTTGGTTTCTGCGCTCTCACGCTACCTTCCTTTCCTTCGAGAGCACAGTTGGCGTTTCTGACATTAGCACAGGATGAGACAGCAGGGCTGCGTCCAAATCCTTCTTCAGAAACCGCCACACGTGGCGTGACGTGCCGCTGAGGGCATAACCCTTGATCTTGCCCTGCCGCACCCAAAGCAGAAAGGTGCGGACCTTCGCCTTGATGTACGCGGCCGCCTCCTTAGCATTGAGCCATTCAAACTTCTCTTTCGCACAAGTCTCGCTCCCCTCAGATTGCATAAGGGGCACCTTCGAATCGCGGTTTGAAACTGGACCATCTTTTATTACTGTAAGCACCTTCCAATCCTCTTTCTCCGAGTCCATGCTTCGCTATGAAAGCTGCCAGGACTCATCGGTATTGGTTTCACTTCGGCGCTTAACTTTGTTCATCGAACCCCTCGGTCGCCCTCCCAGTTTTCCGTTCTTGCGTGCAGCGGCAATCTTGGCTTCGCTTCTGGAGCGGCCCCCGATCCTCCCGCCGGCGGATCCGAGGATAGAGTGACAGGTCCGCATGGCCTCCTCGGTCTCATCGGGAGTTACCCCTTTAGCTAAGAGCGGCATATAGAACCGTCGAAGGAATGCTTCGCGTACGGCGGGATCGGAATCGTAAAGAGGAGCACGCGCGCGGGTAACTACCAGGTCGGGTTCGCCATTCTTGCCTGGATAAACAGCCACGACTAGCGGGTCATACTCTCTCATAGCTTTAACCTAAAGGCCTTTGGGTTATAAGTCAAGATAAATCGTCGTTTTTCTTTGGGGTGCTCTCCGAAATGGAATTTGTGAAACGAAAGAGATTGGCGGTAAGGAGGCGCTGAGACTTCAGATACGGAGCAAACTTGGATCTCCCACATGCCGGTTTGTGGCCAATGTGCCAGTCGAATGCTGCTCAGAGCATTATGCCCAGTTCAGTTAGGGCATGAGATGGCCTGTTCTCGCCAACCAGGATGCCGCTCATTCTGGTTCTCGGGTTTGTCACTCGCCGTTGCAACAAGGATCACTGACAAAATGTTCCCACCTGACATGAAATTATGCTGAGTGGTGTCTGCAGATTGACAGCCTTCCTCGCCCGCTTTGGCCGCTTACACGTGTCGTGAAGTATGACCTTCAATTTGCCTTCCCCACGTTGCAGACGGCAGGAGGTGAACCATGCACGCCAACGCACACTCTGACAGTTCCATCTTCGGTATGAATTGGAATCCCGCGAATGCAGCGCCGGCCATCCTGCTCAGGCGGCTATTCCTCACTTTCATGTTTCTGTTTCTGACCCTGGCCGCGCAGTCGGCGCGGGCGCAGACGTTCACCGTGATCCACACCTTCACTGGACCGGACGGCTCCTACCCCCAAACCGGCGTGACCATCGATGCTGCCGGAAACCTGTACGGCACGACGGTTGGGGGAGGCGCCACGGGTAACGGGACTGTATTCGAACTGAGCAATCCAGGCTCCGGTTGGGTGCTGAACACCTTGTATAGCTTCAGCTGGCTTAGCAGTGGCGGTTCAGATCCTCAAGGCAGGATAACGGTTGCCCAAGACGGATCCTTGTACGGTACGGCGCAATATGGCGGTATCGGACAATGCTTCGAAGGTTACGGTTGCGGCGTCGTCTTCCGTTTAGAGGCGGCGTCTCCCGGGGAGTCCTGGACTGAAACAGTGGTGCATTCCTTTAGCGGAAAAAGCGACGGGGGCAATCCGCAAGGCGACCTCACCTTCGACGCAGCAGGCGACATCTACGGCATCGCGGGTGGCGGCGGCTCGCCTGGGGGCGATTGCATTTGGCCTTCCCCTTACTCTTGCGGCACGGCTTACAAGCTGACGCCCTCCAGCAACGGGTGGCTCATCAGCGTTCTTCATTATTTTCAGATGGAAATTGCCGGCTACTGGGGTACTGACGGATCCTCCCCTCGCGGTGGCCTGGTATTGGATAATGCGGGCAACGTCTACGGCACTACCTTGCAGGGTGGGCGCCACGGGGACGGCACGATTTACCAGCTGTCCCCTCACGGATCCCGCTGGACGGAGCAAATCCTGAATAACTCCGACGGGGTGCCGAGCAACGACGGACTCATCATGGACGCATCGGGCAACATCTACGGTACGACGTTGTATGGTGGCGACAATGATGCCGGGACGGTTTTCGAATTGAGCCTCGTCAATGGTACCTGGACCTACAACACGATTTTCGCCGCCTTCCCTTCCGATGGCGGCAACTGTACTGATTTGGGCTGCGGCCCGCAAGGCAGGCTGCTGATGGACGCCGCCGGTAATCTCTATGGCACAACCATCGGCGGAGGAGCCTATGGCTACGGTAATGTCTTCAAGCTCACCCGCTCGAGTGGCGGGTGGACGTACACGTCACTCCACGACTTCACCGGTCGGGACGATGGCGGCGGCGCATATCCCTTCGGAGGTGTTGTCCGCGATGCAAATGGCAATCTCTACGGCACCACCGATGAGGGGGGCACCAACGACCAGGGTGTCGTGTTTGAGATAACGCCGTAGAGGCTTTCTCCTGGGATAACGTTTTGGAGCAACTATCTTTAACATCCTTATCGTAAGTAACCGGGTCGGATCGGATAGGTCACGATAAGGCTGTTATCGGAAGCTATCCTTATTCAAGCTCGAAAGCCTCCGCGGAATCGACTGCAAAAGGGTTCTTCTGCATGAACCCGACCAGGCAGACAAATGACTTTGTGTGCCCCTTCGGCCTTCGCGGGTATCACTCCCCGAAGCGACAGCGGTCACTGACAAACCTCGGCCCGCAGGTGTGACATTTGGGTGGCCGCCGCGCAAGAAGACTTGGCCGTCTTGTTCCCGTCCGCTTCCATCGCCCCTAGGCGGCGAGCGATCAGACCGCCGATCTCCTTCTTCCGAACACACGAGTACGCCCGTCTCGTAGTCAGCTTCAGCAGCGGCACGTGGTGAGGAGGCAAAGCCCATGCACGGCAAGAAGCAATTCCCCAATTTACTTTTCCATATCATCTCGCCGGAGATTGTCTTTGTGCTTGCGCTGACACTTATCTTCGCTCAACCGACGCAGGCTCAAACATTCAACGTGCTTCATACCTTTACTGGAGGAGCAGACGGAGATCATCCCACTGGCCAATTGACCATCGATGCAGCTGGGAATCTTTATGGCACGACGGAAGGAAACGAAGGGAGTCACTGCTATAGCGGGATCTGCGGTACGGTATTCGAATTGTCGAACCAAGGCCAGGACTGGTTGCTGACCACGCTCCATGTTTTTCGTGGTGTTAACGACGGCAGTTTGCCGATAGCTGGAGTGGTCTTCGGGCCGGACGGCAGTCTGTACGGAACCACCTTTTCTGGAGGAGGAGGGTGCGGCGGGGGAGTCGAAGACGACTGCGGCGCAGTGTATAAAGTTACACCGCCCGCCAGCGCTCCAGGTGGCGGGTCTTGGACAGAAAGCATCGTCTATGCGTTCTTAGGTAATGGCATTGATGGCACGAACCCAGAAGCGCCGGTTGCGTTCGACCGGGCAGGAAAAATGTATGGTACGACGTGCTGCGGCGGAACGTATGACGGTGGAATCGTTTTCCAGTTGACGCCTTCAGGTGACGGATGGACCGAGAGTATCCTTCACAACTTCGCCAACGGTTCGGGTCCACCCTGGGACGGAGGAGTACCGTACAGCGGAGTGCTTATTGGCGAGTCTGGCAATCTGTACGGCACGACGCCGTTCGGGGGGCATGGTGGGTCAGGGGTCATCTATCGGCTGACGCAATCTGGGTCAGGATGGCTAGAGACAATTCTGTACACTCTTCGGGGCGGAGTGGATGGGGGGTTACCATGGGCCGGCTTGATATCTGATGCCGCCGGAAATCTCTACGGGACCACATGTTGCGATGGTCTTGGACGCGGTGGAACCGTTTACATGCTCAGCCCGTCGGGCGGCAACGGTACATGGACATTCCATCTTCTACACACCTTCATGGAGAATGATTGCTATTCGCCCTACGACTCCGGCTTAGTCTTGGACACAGCTGGCAATCTCTATGGAACAACAGAAGCTGGCATTAATGGCGGCGGTGGTTGCGTTTTCAAGCTGGCGCCGTCAAATGGCGGCTGGACATACACCGTGCTGCACAACTTCACCGGTAGCGACGGCACATACCCCGTGCCCGGCCTGGTTCTGGACGCGAATGGCAACTTGTACGGTACGACATTCGAGGGCGGAGGAACTGGATGCGGGGGTTCTGGTTGCGGTGTTGTCTTTGAAGTTACACCGTAGCTGGATTCAGCGGATTACAGGCCGACATATTGTAGGTGTAGGGCCTTTTCGGATCCATAACGGTGGCTCCTGTAGTCAGCGACATGGGGATTCTCCTGTTCCTGCCGATCCTTGAATAGTCAATGTGAAATCGCCATGTCGTAGGTAATCCTGAGCAACCAGCCGAATCGGCGAGTCCTGTCTTCCCGAACTTTGTCCCGAAGTCTTCTTTTGGAAGTAACCGCCTTCGTGCACACGAAGTACCAAGATCCGGAGCTGCACAGGGGATGGTTACCTAAACTGAAGGACGGGACGACGTCGAGTTCGTGAATCGTCCCTTGGCCTTTTGGACCAGGTCAGCGGGGTGTTTCAGGATCGTCTTCGTCTTGATCTTTGTCTTCGGGTTCCCACAGTTCGAGAATCTCTTGCGTTAGGGAGTCCCAGTCTCGATGCAGACGCTCGAGTTGGTTTGCTATGCAGATCTCTTGCTCTGCTTCACACCGTGCCAAGACCATCGAGTACAGGCCACCAAGCCTTGATTTGAAAGCTGCGCGGCTCGCCGCTCGCTTACGCGCGAGCCTGGCGCGGTGTCTATGCTCTTCGCTAGCCTCCAGCAAAAGTTTCTTAGCGATGCCAGTTTTGTTGAGCATCATTGCCAAGCACGCGAGCCGCACTACCGATTCCAAATCGCCGAAGGGCTGATCTGATGCATCTTTGACATAGCGTTCAAGATCGTCCAACTCGTCCCAGCTTTTGTCCGTGAGCCCGAATTCATGCCGGCCGTGAGGTCCCTTTTTCACCTTCCTCAGAAGGCCTTCTTTCACGAGGCGCCGGGCAGCCGGAAGACTGGCTCCCAGCGAGACTCGACCCTTCGCCTGCCAGTCGTATGGGGTGATCAGTCCTCCCCTGACCAGCTCTAGCAAGAACATCTCCAGCGGCCTGAGTGTTGTTCGCTTCTTGCGGCGCTGAGAATCGCCGTCGGCAATACCCATTCGTTATCTCCGTTCAGTCGTCGCTGTCCAGGTCGGGCATAACTGATCTTATGAGCCTCGTGTGCTCAGCCTGGATCGTAGACAGGTCCGTCTTCGGCGCCGGGCTCATCTTAGCCCATCGTCGTTGGATATACGTCACCAGGGGCTCCTTGCCAGCGGACGGGTCTCTAAGCAGAGCACTGATGGTGATCTGGCTGCGATAGCGGCGCACATCCTGAAGCCATTGGCTGATCAGCTTCTTGAGCTGTTTGTCCGGCGGGACCGCGCTGAACGCCTCTTTAAGCCCTTCCTCGGCGATCGTGACAAGCGACGTAAACAGTTGTTGCCGGAGATCTCTTAATCCTCGCGGCCTCGTCGACAAAGGCCTGAACAGCTCATGCACCATCATCTTACGGTACTGGGCAAATCTGGCGTGTTGCTGTGCGACGGATGGAGAGTCGCCACAAACAATTCGCCTATGGAGTTGACGCTGGTAGTTCTCAAGCATTCGTAGAAGTTCTGAGCGCCGCGTTCGCGTCACGCCCGTGTTTGGGATCTCTGAGCGCGGAACAGAACAACCTCTAGTGCGCATGGCTGCGCGCACGGCGGTGATGCACAAACCGCCTTCGAAGATGAGAAGCTTGAGGCGGTACCGTTCTTGCTTATGAGCGCACTTCAATGCGGACAGCTCCTTCCATAGCGTGGCCATAAGGTGATGGCAATGTTCAAATGGTGGGTCTCCCCGGACTGAACCAGACGATTGCAACAAGCGGTGGTTGCTCAGGAGCGACAACGTCCTCCTATATAGCGGTGTAAGATCGGCAACGAGCAGTTCGAGTTGTGGCGCAGTGATTCTTATTGAGGGCCACGCTTGAGTTCTCGATGAAGCCATCTGGTTCCTTTCGGTGGGACAAAGGGCGGACAGTATGAGATCGCCCCTCAATCTAAAGAACGTGGGGTCTGGGCAAACCGGCGGGCGCGACGGCAGAGCGGCTGCGTCAGAAGCAACAATGGAGGGTAACAGCGTCACGTCAGGGCAACTGTGACCCTCATCACACACGGAGGGACAGTGCGTTTCTGACCCGCTGTCAAACAGGACCCAAGAAACTTAGCAGAGCATAGATAAGCAACTGACTTCCGAAATCACCGTCATCTTCATTCCAACGCGGCAAGTTGCTCTCGTTCTACGGTGCGAAGTAGCCGGAGATGTCGAGGATCAACTGCGTCAGGCCCTGGGCCCAGGCGTCGATGGAACCATTCGTTGTCGGAACGATAGCCATGTTCGAAGTGATAAAGCCGTCGTAGGCGTTCAGCGTTGAGACAGTCGGTTGCGGCGGGCCGTCGGCCCATAGTGTGAGATACGGCATCGATCCTGGCGGCACCACCGTCGCGTTGAAGACGTAGGCCTGCGCGCTGCTGGGCGGGGCGCAGGTGCTGCCCACCACGTTCACCGTTTTCTCGCCCGTGAAGGGCTGACCGTTGCCGACATTGCGCGTATCCAGCACACGACAGGGCGCGACGGGATACAGCGACAGGCCTGTCTGGCCGGGTGCGCCGAAGTAGCCGTCGATGTCGATCAGCAGATCGGTCGTGTTGTAGGCATACACAGCTACTTGACCATTTACTCCTGCAGAAACGATGGCGGCGTTGGCTACGACGGTGGCGGTGGGATTGTTGAGTGTCGAGACGACTGGCTGCGTGTCCCCCGTCGGCCACACCGTCAGATATCCGAGCTGCTGACCAGACGGATTGGGCACTACGGTGAAGTTCAGCGAGTAGGCTGCTGGGTTGAGGCCCGCCGGGATGCAGGTTGTGTTCGTCAGCAGGGGGAAGTCGCGTTCCTGCTGCGCCGGTAAGCGTGGGCCGCCCAGTGGCCCGCCAGGGCCACGAGTGTCGACTAACCGGCACGGCGTCAGGGGATAGAACTGCAACGTCTGTGAACCAGCAGGAGCGAAATAGCCATCGATGTCGAGGATTACGTCGGATGTATCGGTGACGTAAACGCTGACCGCGCCGTTTGCTCCGGCCGGTACGATTGCCGCATTAGCCTTGATTCGGCCATCGGGAGAATTCAATGTGGAAACTTCCGGTTGCGGTTCTCCGGTGGGCCAAATCGTCAGATAGCCCAGCTGCCCATCAGGTACTGCCGTCACATTCAGAGAATAGGCCTGTGCCGAGGTCGGAATATTGCAACCGCCAAGCTGCGGCACGGCAAAACTTTCCGATGTGCCGCCCTGAATGGGCTGGCTTTGCCGTGTGTCAACCAGTCGGCATGGTGTCACCGGGACGAACTGGGTCGGCGCGACTGCTAGGCGGAAGACAGTGCCGCAGCCGCCGGGACAGTTGTCGGAGTCGTTGCCGCCTCCATAGGTTGTTGCGTAAAAGTTGCCATCGGTGGCCTGCACCATTTCAGCTTGAGGATTAGCACCGTCGTTACCATGGAAGGTGTACAGCGTGGTTAAAGTTCCCCCTAGCGTGATCTTAAAGATGGTGCCTACGCCACCATTGGATCCACCAGAATAGGTCGTTCCATAGAGGTTTCCGTCAGTGGCTTGCAAAAGTCCGGCGTATGGGTTGGTGCCATCGGCGCAACCAGACTCAGGGCAAAAGTCGTACAGCGTGGTCAAGACACCAGCAGCTGTGATTTTGAAGATTGTGCCGCAGCCGGTGGGAGAACAGTTAGGGCTGGTCCCACCCAGGAAGGTTACTCCGTAGAAGTTCCCGTCGGTGGCTTGTACTAGGGAGGCATCAGGAATCCCGCCGTCTAGGCAACCCGATTGGAGGCAAAATGCATAGAGCGTGGTCAGTGTACCCTGAGGGGAGATTTTGAAGATCGTGCCACAGCCCCCACCGCTGCAATTGGTGCCTCCTCCAGAGTGTGTTGTCCCGTAGAAATTCCCGTCCGTCGCCTGCACTAGTCCGACGTGAGGGGCGGTGCCATCCGTGCATTGTGGCTGACTGCAGAAGTTATAAAGCGTGGTCAGCGCCCCGGCGGGAGTTATTCTAAACACCGTGCCGCCGCCGTTGGCCCCGCCCAAAGCGGTTGTCCCGTAGAAGTTCCCGTCAGCGCCTTGCACGAGACTGGCGTAAGGCTCTGCGCCGTCGGGGCAACCATGCTGAGTGCAGAAGTCGTAAAGCATAGTCAGCGTGCCGTTCGCGCTAACCTTGAACACCGTACCACCATAACTGCTAGCTACCGTTGTGCCATAAAAGTTCCCGTCCGTGCCCAGCACCAGAGCTGCTTGAGGGTCAGCACCATCCGGGCAGGAAAATTGCAAGCAAAAGCTGTACAGAGTCGTCAGCGTGCCTTGCGGTGTGACTTTGAAGATCGTGCCACAGCCGTAGGGATTGCAGTTGTCGTTGGTTCCGCCCAAATTAGTTGTCCCATAGAAGTTCCCGTCGCTGCCTTGCACCAGCCCAGCGTAAGGCTGGGCGCCCTCAGTCGGATATCCGGCAAAGCTGTGAAGCGTGGTTAAGATTTGTGCAGGCGACGCGAGCGCCATCGCGACACAAAGGAAGAAAACGATGCAGGCCGCTCGCGCAAGCGCTGCTCTTTCGCGTGACAAGTAGCTTGCCTTAACCATGACTTCCTCCCAGCATTGGGCAGTTGATTTGGCGTTGCAGCCTAAGTGCTCTTTCGTGTTCCCTGACGTCGCAAAGCGCATCTCGAACCGGGGCCAGTATGCTATTGGTTTCAGGCATCCATAAATGCACTGTCGGTGATTTCGCAGCGTATTTGCGGACACGTCCCATTAGAAATAGTGGTTGATCGAGCCTTCTGCCGTTCTGGTGACCACAAACATGTTTGTGAATGGCAACAAATTGCCTAGGCGGGAGCGTGCTACGTCTGCACTGACGAATCGGTACCAACGTTTAAGTTGGGAACGGATGTTAGCACCAGCTGCAGTTTTCGGCAACAGGTTTTCGTTAGTAGTCATTCCGGAAGCTGGTAGTGGTGCCGTTTGCATAGTCGGGCAGGAGAACGGATTGAGGCTCTTGGCCGTTTTTGTTTAAGGTAGGGAATGTACTTTAGTTATATTCCTCCTCCGCATCTCACCGGGTGCGAAGCCGCCGCGCAAAGGCGGCACGCAGAATCCGCTAGCCAAGTATTTGTGCCGCTCTGTCAAGCAGGCCCAGCACTTATTGCTGGTCCGGCGAACGCCATTCCTGCTGGCGAGCCTCTGAACGGCGGAGAGGTTTCCGCTTGAGGGCCGGGGGAATCACGGCGCCCAGCCGACAGCCGGGCAGGCGGGCGGCGGTTAAGAAAGCGGCGGCCCTACCAACGGATCCTTCTCAGCCCCGCCCCTCCTTCAGACCCAGATAACCCAGTCTCACTCTCCTTTTTTCCTACCCGTCCGTCCGGTCTGACTGACTTGTGCGTTCAAATCCCCCGGCCAACC